>JAESGY010000006.1_pt1 | contig 457266 bp, 467 predicted proteins | sample 9269841 | NCBI WGS metagenome assembly JAESGY01 (sample SAMN17022865, study PRJNA683097) | algae metagenome | isolation source: Spirirestis rafaelensis WJT71-NPBG6 and co-occurring heterotrophs from... | place: USA: Pinto Wells, Joshua Tree National Park, Colorado Desert, CA | collected...
GGTGTGTTTGCGTTTATTGAGACATACGAAAACGGCTTATATTTGATCGACCAACCTGAACCCAGAGGTTCCAGGTGACCGAGCCGCCGCCCGCATGTCCCTTCATCTCAACCGACAATGTCAAAGAACCAACGCATCTTATCCCCCGGTCCTAGTGGTTCCGGGCGCCGGTTGATCCGACTGGAAGAAACGCGAAGCGAAGAGCGACCCGAGTGGGTCGTCACCGCTGCTGTGAGGCGGCTTATATGGTGAGGCTTTCACCCCGTCAATGTCTTTTTTTCGAAGCATTTCGAAAAATCGACATTGCCACACAAGCTGACCGCGAAGAGCGAACCCTTCCACAGCAGCCCCGGACTTTCTGGCCTCCCGCCTGGTGGCGAGCGATCGATCCGCTTGAACCTTCCTTTCGGAAGAAGCGGCCCATCAGCCTGTCTGTCCGGTGCTTCCGAACGCTGGGCCGAGGCCGCTGCGTCCGTTGCTGGAGCCGCATTTAGTCCCGCTTGAGCTTCGCGCAACCCCCCAACTTCAAGTTTTTGCTCGATTTTTCGAGATCGCGCGCGAGTCTATATATTGGGCTTCGCTGCGAGGATCCGAAAAAAGTTGGTCAGGCCGACTGGATGTAGGTGCGCATCGCCTCCGCTTCGCGCTCGATCCGGTCGATCCGGTGCTTCACCAGGTCACCGATAGACACGATTCCTGCCAGGCGTCCGCCCTCCACCACCGGCAAGTGCCGAATCCGCCGCTTCGTCATCAGGGCAAGCGCGCTCAGCACGGGCGAACCTGGCTCCACGGTGATCGCCGGCGCAGTCATTGCGTCCTCCACCCGGCGTTTGCCGAGCTGCTCGTCACCGTGCACTGCAAGGCATGACACGATGTCCCGCTCGGACAGCACGCCCTCGACCTGGCCATTGCCGCCGACAACCACCAGTGCGCCGATCTTCAGACGGCTGAGCTCTGCTGCAGCATCCGCTAGCGTAGCATCCCTGGTGATGGTGGCGACCTCGGGTCCCTTGCTCGAGAGGACGGCGGCAATGGTCATGGCGTCAAACTCCTTGGCGGATGATGGACGGGCTTGAAGGTCTCACCTTCGGCGCACAAAGGGAACCCGCCATGCCCCAACCCGATCCCATCCCTTCGCTCCGGCACTCCCAGTGGCAGCGCTTTCGCCGGATTATGCGGTGGATGGCGCTGGTCTCGATCCTGACCGCGGCGGCCGCGGTCTACTTCGTGACTCAGGGCGAATCGGAAACCAAGATCCACGTGCTGATCGCCACCGCTCTTGGCGCCGGCCTCAGCGTACTCCTCGGTGCGGCGCTGATGACACTGACCTTCCTCAGCTCGGGCTCCGGCCACGACGAGGAAGCGCATCGCACGTCGGACGAGATCCTAACCCACAAGGACGAACTTTGACCAATAACGACCCCCGCCAGCCCACCCTTCGGATCACCCCGGGGCCGAGCGACATCAATTCGAACGGGCACATCTTTGGCGGCTGGGTGCTGAGCCAGATGGATATCGCCGCCGGCATCGTCGCCTCGCGCCGGGCGGGCGGCGCGGTCGCAACCGTGGCGATCGAGCGGATGGAGTTCATCGCGCCGATCGAACTTCGCGACCTGATCAGCGTCTACGCGGCGGTCGAACGGGTCGGACGAACCAGCATGGCGATCCGCATCGAAGTCATCGCCGACCGTGACGGCGGCGCGCGGCAGATCAAGGTCACCGAAGGCCTGTTCACCTTCGTGGCGCTGGATGCCCAGCATCGCCCCCGCCCGGTCGATCAGCCTGCGGGCTAGCGCCTAATCCGGTAGGTCAGGGTGGTGCTGCCGTTCGCCGGAACGGTTACAAGCCACAGCAGCTTGCCGTCGCGGCGGACCAGCTTTGCGCCCTCGATCGAAAAGCCGTCGTCGTGCCCCAGCTCGACCTCGGCGGCGAGGACAACCGCGCGGTCGTTGGTCAGCGTCAGTGTGCGCCGGTCCGTGTCGCTGCTGGTGAGCTGAGCCCGCACCCCACTCGACGTCGCCACGGCCAACTCGACCTTCTCGTCAACCGCCGTGTCCCTGACCGAGCCTTCGCCGATCATCAGCGGCCGATTCGCACCTTCGCGGAACAGCACCAGATTGCCGGCGGGTAGCGGCAGGCCAAGCCCATCCGCCTGGCGGTTCCGCGAGCGCAGGACCAGCTGCCCTTGCGCTTCATCCTGGGCCTCTGCTGCATAGAAGAAGAAACGATAGACCGGCTGCACCTTCACCGCTGGCTGGTCGAGCAGGCCGACCTGCTTCTGCGCCTTGGCAGCGACCGTGACCGGTTCGGGGACGCGATACAGCTGGAGATCGCCAAGCCGCTCGCGCTCCGCCATTATTCGCGAGCCCGTGACCACGATCTCCGAGCGCAGCGCTGCGACGGGGGCGGGCGGTGGCGGCGGCGGGGGCGGCGGCGGGGGCGGCGGCGGCGCAGAAGCGTACGAGTCGCCACGCTCGGCTCCGGGCACATCGTCGGTCGTCTGACTGGGCCAGCACTCTAGCCGCAGCGGCGGCGCGACTGCCGGAGGCACGCGCGCGTCGCCGCGGTTCACCCGCCCGGCAACGGCCTGGGTCGTGGCGCTGACGAAGCTCGTCTCATCGGTGCTGGCCAACGTCAGCCACGCTTGCAGCTGCAGGCGTCGCTCGTCAGGCGACAGCACCGCCACATAGTCCGCCTGCCAGTCGAATCCCGTGGCGAGATAGGACAAAGTCACCGTGGCGTTCAGCGGCTGCCTGGCGCGAACCCTGACCGACAGCGTTGGACGCGCGGACAGGCCGGAAGGCACGCGATCGTAAATCAAGGTCTCCGCGAGCCCCGTGCAGCGCAAGGCCTCCACCCCTGCCGCGGTCTGCAGCACCACGCCGCCATCGCTTCCGCTGCGAACCACCGCTTCCTCGTTGGTCACCTTGCCGGTCGCCCGGTCGGTGCGCCGGAGGCTCACTCGCTGGCCGAGCGCGCGATCGACCAGGCTTCCGGCCGACAGCAGCAGCGCGTCACGATTGCGCTCGAGCAAGCCCTCGGGAATGCCGCCGACAATCGCGCTTTGCGGAATGATGCCGCTTGCGACGCCTTCAAAGCGAAGCTCCGTCTCGCCCGCAGGAATCGTCACGGTCCGGGTCTCGCTGATTAGCGCATAACCATTCAGCCAATGACGCTGCGGCCGCGCATTGCCGCGGTTCTGGTCGCGATAGACCGTTACCCCGACCCGCTCTGGCGCGGGCGAGGTGACGATCGTCTGGCTCAGCGCCGGCCCCGCGAGGCACAGCGCAAGAAGCGCGGCGGCCCGCATCGGCCTAGAAGCGCGTGTCAAAAGTGGCGGTTACGGTCGCCTCGCCGTTCGCCGGCACCGCCACGCGCCAGGCCGCGGTGTTGGCGTTGCTCCGCGTGCTCTTCTGGCTTTCGCTGACGATCCGCGTGTCCCCCCACAGGCCGTCCTGCAGCAGGTCCACCGTCACCGCTCGCGGCGAGGCGTTGGTCAGGCGGTATCGCATCGCCGTGCGCCAGCGGCTCCCGTCGGAACTGATTCGGGTTCGCTGCTCGACCGTCGGCTGCACCTTGATGTCGAAGGCCTGGCCGGTGGTGAGGCCAAGATCGCTGCCCATTGGCATGTGCCCGATCCGCGATTCGCCGACGAACTGCGGCGTGCCCCGGGTGTCGCGCTGGTAAACCCGCACCGTCCCCGCCGGCAGCGCGTCGCCAAGGCCTTGGCGGCTCCCGGTCGAGAAGCGCAGCACCGAATTCGCGCTGACCGGCTGTTCGGTCGTACCAAGCCAGGGATTGCGATGTTCATAGGCGCGCGCGGCCGGCGTGCCGCTGACGTCGAGAAAGCTGACCTGCTTCTGCTGCGCCTGCGCGATGGTGGTGCGCTGCGGCAGCGGGTAAAGGTAGAAATCACCCACTCGCGCCCGGTTCGCGGTCTCGGTTCCCGGCGTCATGACGCCGTCAGGCCGTGGTGGCGGCGGAGGCGGCGGGAAGCGGCCATCGTAGCGCTGTTCCGTATTCCCCACCGCACCGGCGACCAGCACCACGTCCGCATCGCGATAGGCGGTCCCGCTCTGGTTGTTGAGAGTGATCCAGCCCTGCACGTCCATCCGCCCAGCAGCCTCGTCAAACAGGGCCACGTAGTCGGCGTCCCAGGCCAACCCGGGCGTCAGATAGGTCAGCGTCACCGGCTGCCGCCCGGCACGCGGTGCCGTCAGCGTCACCGACAGGGTCGGGCGTGGGCGCAGGCCTTCCGGCACCTTGTCGAAAATCACCCGAACCGGCAGCCCGTCATCGCGCAGCACCTCGATCCGCTCACCGATCTGCAGCACCACGCCGCCGTTAGCCGCCAGCACCCGCGCCCGCTCGCGCGTTTCGGCGCCGGTCGCCGGGTTTACGCGGACCAGGGTGATCGTCTCGCCGACCGCCTTCTGCATCAGCGCCGCCGGGCTGAGCAGGTCGTAATCGAAATTCTGCTCGATGATCCCGATGTCGGTGCCAGTCAGGGTCACCGTTTCCGCCCGGATCCGCGCCGACACGTCGGGGAACTCCTGCCGCGAGCGGCCCGCGGGGAGGTTGAGATCGCGCCGGTCCTGCACCAGCGCCAAGTCATTGTTGTAGATGGTGACCGCCACATCACCCTGCGCGCTCGCATTGGGCGCGGGGATCGCTTGCGGAGATGCCGGCTGAGCGGAGAGAGGCGCGGCGGCCGCTGCCATCATTGCCACGAGCAGACGCATGAACAGGCTCCTTCCCCAAAGCAGGAAAGGAGCCTGTAACATTGTTACATGATCGTCAATGGTGCGTCAGGCTTGGGCGGGCCAACGAGGGTCAGGCCGCGGGAGCGACGCCCTCGTCATTGTCCTCAACCTTGGTTCGGCGAACGCGGCGGCGCGGACGGGGCGCTTCGACCTCGACCTCGTCGTGGCTCACCTCGGCAATGGGGCCGATCGCCGGCGGCAGGAAATCGGCGATGCCCGAGCCTGCCGGTTCGGCTGCTACCGGCTCGACCTGCTCCTCGTCGCGCGGGCGGCGCTCGGCAAGCTCGCGGCGCGGACGCTCTTCGCGCTGGCGGTCGTCCCGCGGGCGATCGTCACGCGAACGCTCTTCACGCGGCCGGTCCTCACGGGAACGATCGTCACGCGGGCGTTCCTCGCGGTTGCGATCGCGGCGCTCGTAGCGCTCACCGCGCGGCTGACGGTCCTGACGATCCTGACGGTCCTGACGGTCGGGACGCTCCTGGCGTTCCTGACGCGGCTGGTCGAACGAATCCTCGTCGCCGTCGCCGTCGAAGCCCTCGTCATCGCCGTCCTCGTCATCGTCCTGATTGGGACGCTGATCCTCGAACCGCGAGCGGGTTTCGCTCAGCACACGGAAATAGTGATCCGCGAACTGGAGATAATATTCGGTCTGCACACGGTCGCCGGCGAGTTGCGAATCGCGGGCCATGTTCTTGTACTTCTCGAGCAGCTGCGCGGCATTGCCCCGGCTGCGCTGTTCGCGGCCACCGCCGCCACCGCCGCCTCCACCGAGACCTCGCGGCTGCTGACCCCCACGACCGCGACGGCGGCCGCCCTGGCGATTGTTCATCAAGCGTGACGTTCCTTGACCACTGGCGCCGAACAAATCCTCAAAGCGCGTGAGCTGCGGTGCCGGGACACGAACCGCTCGTTCCCGGAGCCCCTTTTCGTCCTGGTCGTCGCTCCTGAAGAAGGGGCAAAACCGAAAGAATAAAGCGGGGGTCGCCTCGGTCGGCTCCACAAAGCGGACCGGTGCTGTGTGAGATGTAGCGGGCAGCGACGGCTTTTCCAAGCCCTTTTGCGTCAGGCCCGGATCAGCAGCGCCCGCGGCCGTCCGCCAAGATCGTGGGCGAGCGAGGGCTTCAACCCTTCGGCGGAGAACAAGGCCGCGGCACTCTCACCCTGATCGAAGCCGATCTCGATTGCCGCCAGCCCGCCCGGCGCAAGCAGATGCCCGACCTCCGGCGCCAGCCGGCGATAATCGTCGAGCCCGTCGGTGCCACCGAACAAGGCTTCAGCCGGTTCATGCTCGGCGACGCCGGGACCGAGCTCGGCACCTTTGGCGACATAAGGCGGGTTGCACAGCAGCAGGTCGAACCGCTCGGTGACCTTCTTCGCCCAATCTCCGGGGCGGAACTGCGCGCGCGGGGCAAGACCGAGCCGCTCTGCATTGCGCCGCGCATAAGCAAGCGCGGCCTCGCTCGAATCGATGCCGAGGCCCGACGCGCGCGGCCACTGGTCGAGAGCGGCGAGGAGCAGGGTGCCCGGCCCGGTGCCGAGATCGAGGATCCGTTCCGGCCCGTCACTGCCCGCGAAATGCTCGCACGCCGCCTCGATCAGCGTTTCGCTGTCCGGCCGCGGGATCAGCGCACCAGGACCCACCTCCAGCTCGATGTTCCAGAACGCGCGGCGCCCGACGATGTAAGCGACCGGCTCGCCTTCGCAGCGCCGCTTCAGTAATTCGTCGAACCCGGGCGGCACCGGTCCAGCAGGTGGGCGCAGAAGCAGCTGGTCCCGCTCGATCCCGAACGCGTGCGCCAGCAGCAGCTCGGCATCGAGCCGCGGCGTATCGGTGCAGTCGGGAAGCCGGCGCACCGCCTCATGCAGGGCGCGGTCGACGGGGTTCAAGGCTTCAGCTCTCCTCCAGCCCGGCCAGCCGCTCCGCCTCGTCCTCGGCGATCAGCGCCTCGGTCAGCTCCTTGAGGCCCGGCCCTTCGAGGATTTCCGGCAGCTTGTGCAACGTCAGGTTGATCCGGTGATCGGTCACCCGACCCTGCGGAAAATTGTAGGTGCGGATGCGCTCGGACCGGTCGCCCGACCCGACCATCGAGCGGCGCGCTCCTGCCCGCTCGCTTGCCAGCCGCTCGCGCTCAAGCTCGAACAGGCGGGTTCGAAGCACCTTCAACGCCTTGGCCTTGTTCTTGTGTTGGCTTTTCTCGTCCTGCTGGATCACCACCAGCCCGCTCGGCAAGTGGGTGATGCGCACCGCCGAATCGGTCGTGTTAACCGACTGCCCTCCCGGCCCGGACGAGCGATAGACGTCGATCCGCAAATCCTTGTCGTCGATCTGGACGTCGACCTCCTCGGCTTCGGGAAGCACCGCCACCGTTGCCGCCGACGTATGGATTCGCCCGCCACTCTCGGTTGCCGGCACTCGCTGGACGCGGTGGACGCCGCTTTCGAACTTCAGCCGCGCGAACACGCCATTGCCGTTGATGGACGCCACCGCTTCCTTGTAGCCGCCGACTTCCGACTGCGACGCGCTGATCAGCTCGAACTTCCAGCCATTCTCGTCGGCGAAGCGCTGGTACATGCGCAGGAGATCGCCCGCGAACAAAGCCGCTTCGTCTCCGCCTGTCCCGGCCCGCACTTCCAGCATCGCCGCACGCTCGTCGGCGCTGTCCTTGGGCAGCAGCTGCACCGCCAGGGCACGCTCGGCAAGCGGCAGCTTCTCCTCGATGGTCGCCAGCTCTTCGGCCGCCATGGCGCGAAGCTCTTCGTCGCCATCTCGGGTCATCGCGCCGAGGCTCTCGCGCTCGGCCCGCAACCGCCGCACCTCGCGCGCCGCGGCGGCCACGGGCTCGATCTGGGCATATTCCTTGCTGAACCGAACGAAGTCATCCGGGGCGAGGTCACCCGCGGCCATTGCGGCGGACAATTCCTGCCGCCTTGCTTCGATCTGGGCGATTCGCTCGGAGGAGATCTGCGTCATGCGCAAACGGCTGCGTGAAGAACGTCGAGTGCCACCGAACGCTGCTCTCCGGTTGCGAGATTCTTGACCTGCGCCGTGCCGTTCTCGAGCTCGGAGTCACCAAGGATGATGGCATGGGCAGCGCCCAAGGAAGCGGCCTTAGCCATGCGCTTCTTCATGTTGCCGCGCCACGCCATATCGGTTGAGATGCCCTGGCGCCGCAGGTCGGCTTGAATCCCGATTGCTGCACGCTCGGCCCGCTCGCCGAGGGGAACTAGCACCGCCACCGGCTTGTCCGCCGCAGGGGCGTCGATCAGCATGGAGAGCCGCTCTATTCCCGCCGCCCAGCCGATCGCCGGTGTGTGCGGTCCGCCAAGTGCCTCGACGAGGCCATCGTAGCGGCCGCCCGCCAGCACCGTCCCTTGCGCGCCTAGCGCATCGGTGACGAATTCGAATGCCGTGTGGCGGTAGTAATCGAGCCCGCGGACCAACCGAGGCGCGCGCTCCCAAGTCACGCCGGCGGCATCGAGACCGGCCGTCACCGCTGCGAAGAAGTCGCTCGCTTCGGCGGTGAGGAAGTCGTCGATGACCGGCGCCGAATCGACGATTGGCCAGTCGGCATGCGCCTTGCTGTCGAGGATACGGATCGGATTGCGGTCAAGCCGGTCGCGGCTATCCTCGCTCAAGGCGGCGCGGTGCGAAGCGAAATGCTCATGCAGCGCATCCCGCCACGCCGCGCGGGTCGCCGGATCGCCAAGCGTGTTGAGTTTGCACACGACGTTGCCGCCGACGCCGAGCTCGGCCAGCACTTGGGACGCGAAGCTCAGAACCTCGACATCGGCCTGCGGCTCGGCCGCGCCGAGGATCTCGGCGTCGAGCTGGTGAAATTGCCGGAAGCGGCCTTTCTGCGGCCGCTCGTAACGGAACGCCGGCCCATGCGTCGCGGCTTTCAGCGGCGCAAATTGTTGCCAGCCCTCGGTCAGATACGCCCGCGCTATCCCTGCGGTGAATTCCGGCCGAAGCGTGACGCTGTCGCCCGAACGGTCCTCGAAGGTGTACATTTCCTTGGAGACGACGTCGGTGGTCTCCCCCAATGAGCGGGCGAACACCGCGGTCGGCTCGAGCACTGGCACCTCGACACGGCGAAAGCCGAACAGGCGGCGCACCCGCTCGAAGGTCGCGACGACATAGGCGAAGCGATTGGCTTCTTCACCAAGGAGCGACTGCATGCCGCGAACGGGTTGGGGGGTGTTGATCTGGGCCATGAATGTGGCGCAGCCACTAGCCGCCCCGCGCCTCCGTGGCTAGGCGGGTCCCATGCGTAGCCTGTATCTCGCCGCGGCGCTGGTCGCCGCCTCTCCCGCCCTCGCTCAGGTCGTGCCGCTGTCGGCGCCGCAACCGGTGCCCATCGTACAGACCATCCCGGCCGCCCGCGACATTCCTTATCCCGGCACGATGCGGCTGGAGGTCGACGTCAGCGACCTTCGCCGGGGCATCTGGACGGTGCGCCAGTTGATCCCCGTGGCGCAGGCCGGCCGCCTGACCCTGCTGTTCCCCGAATGGCTCCCCGGCAAGCACGCCCCGCGCGGCGAACTCGACAAGCTCGCCGGCCTGACCTTCAGCGCCGGTGGACGTCCCCTGAAGTGGGAGCGCGACCCCGCCGACGTGTTTGCCTTTCACCTCGACGTTCCCGCCGGCGCCACCGAGGTCGAAGCACGCTTCCAGTTCATCACGCCGACCGACGGGCCGCAGGGCCGCATCCTCGTCACGCCCGACATGCTGAACCTCCAGTTCGAAAGCGTGTCGCTCTACCCGGCAGGCTACTTCACCCGCCGCATTCCGGTGACGGCAACGGTCAATTATCCCGCCGGCTTCCAGGCCGCGACCGCGCTGCGTCCGACCGCGACCGAGGGTACGCGCGTCACTTACGGCACGGTCAGCTACGAGACATTGCAGGATTCGCCGATCTTTGCCGGCCGCTACTTCCGCCGTGACGACCTCGGGCAGAACGTCTTCCTCAACACGATCGCCGACAGTCCCAAGGAGCTCGTCGTCTCGGCCGACGTGCTGCAGAAGCACCGTAACCTGGTCACCCAGTCGCTGCGCCTGTTCGGCACCCGGCAGTTCGACCACTACGATTTCCTCCACGCCATCACCGACAAGATGGGCGGTATCGGGCTGGAGCATCACCGCTCGAGCGAGAATCAGAACGACCCCGGCTACTTCACGGACTGGAAGGCGAGCCTTCCCGATCACAATCTTCTGCCGCACGAATTCGTGCACAGCTGGAATGGCAAGCACCGCCGCCCGGCCGACCTGTTCACTCCCGACTTCCGCATGCCCATGCGCGACAGCCTTTTGTGGGTGTACGAAGGCCAGACGCAATTCTGGGGCCATGTGCTCGAAGCCCGCTCGGGCCTGTCCACCAAGGCCGAAGTGCTGGACAAGATGGCCAACATCGCCGCCGGGCTCGAGCTTACCCGCGGCCGCGAATGGCGAGCCTTGGTCGACACCACCAACGATCCCATCATCTCGGCCCGCCGGCCCAAGGCCTGGACCAGCTGGCAGCGCAACGAGGATTATTACAACGAAGGCATGCTGGTCTGGCTCGAAGCCGACGCCATCATCCGCCAGGGCACCGGCAACCGCCGCGGCCTGGACGAGTTCGCCCGCGCCTTCTTCGGCACGCGGGAAGGTGACTGGGGCGTTCGCACCTATACGCTTGAAGAAGTCGCCGCGACGCTGAACCGGGTCTACGCTCACGATTGGCGCAGCTTCCTCCAGCAGCGTGTCTACGAGCCGTCGGCTGCCGGCGCGCCGCTCGCCGGCTTCACCCGCTCAGGCTATCGGCTCGACTATTCGGAAACGCCGAACGCGGCGCTGGCGGCCTCGATGAAGTCGTCGCGCGGCCATAATTATAGCTGGTCGCTCGGCATGTCGCTCGACCGCGACGGCAAGATCACCGCCGTTATCTGGGACGGCCCCGCCTTCAAGGCCGGGCTGACCACCGGTCAGACGATCGTCGCGGTCGGCGAGAAGGCGTATAGCGAGGACGCACTCAAGGCCGCGATCACCGCCGCCAAGGGTGGAAGCACCCCGATCGCGCTCACGATCAAGCGCGGCGACAGCGTCCGGGCCGTGCCTCTTTCCTGGAACGGCGGTCTTCGCTATCCGCGCCTCACCAAAACAGGCGGTGGGCGGGGCGCCCTCGACATCCTTCTGGAGCCAAAGTGAACCTAGACCTCGTACCGGCGGGCGCCAATCCGCCCGAATCGATCAATGTCTTCATCGAAGTGCCGATCGGCGGCGAGCCGGTGAAGTATGAGCTCGACAAGAAGTCGGGCGCCATCTTTGTCGATCGCATCCTGCACACCGCGATGCGTTATCCGGCGAACTACGGCTTCATTCCGCATACGCTCGGCGAAGACGGCGACCCCCTCGACTGCCTGGTGATGAACCGATGGCCGTTTATGCCGGGCTGCGTCGTCCGCGCGCGTCCCGTGGCCGTGCTGTTCCTCGAGGATGAAGCCGGCGGCGACGAGAAGCTGCTCGCCGTGCCCGACGTCAAGACCACGCCCTATTACGAAGACGTCACCGAGGGCGACCACCTGCCGAAGATCGTGTTTGATCAGATCGCGCACTTCTTCACCCACTATAAGGACCTCGAGCCCGAGAAGTGGACCCGGGTCGGTCACTGGGGCAATGCCGAGGACGCCAAGAAGGTGATCGTCGACGGTCTCGAGCGGGCGAAGCGCGAGGGGTTCTAAGCCCCTCGCTCTTCCTCTTTTACTCGTCCGGCCGCCCGCCGCCGCGCTGCTGCACGGCGCGCTGGATGAAGCGGCTCGGAATGAACAGCTTGCGGAACGTCAGGCCCACCGTGCGCCCGATCGGCTCCAGCCGGTCGGGCTGGTAGGCGAACGGGATGGTGCTCGAGGCTCCGTTCACGTCCGGACGCGCATTGAAGATGTTGTTGACCTCGAACCGGACCGAGCTTCCGCGGAGGAACGGGACCTTGGTGACAAGGTCCAGCCGCTCCCCAAGATTGGCAAAGGCACGCAGGTTGAAGGTCGCGTAGGGCGAGAAGCGCAGGTCGTCGCCAACCGACGCCAGCCGGGTCGCGCTGCGCCAATTGCCCGACAGCCGGACGCCCAGGCCATTGTTATAATAGCCGCTCTCGACCTCGACCTGGTGGCGCGGCCGACCGCCGCTGGCGCTGAACGCCTCGCCATCGAGGTAGTCGAGCACCGGCAGTCCCGGACCGATCACCAGTTCGTCCGTAAAGGTGACGGTGTGCGTCGCCGACAGGGTAAGCCGCCCTCCGCGCCCGCCGCCGCGCGGTCCACCGCCGCCCGGCCCGCCGAAGCGGAAGCCGCCGCCCGGCCCGCCCGGGCCCGCACCGCGGCGCTCGGGCGGCGGTGCATCGCCTTCCTGCTGAACGATCACGGTCGGTTGCGCGCCTGATGCCCCCGGAGGCGTTGCGGGGATCAGGCCCGACTGCCGCGCCCGGTCGACCAGCCGGTTGATCGTTTGCGCCGAGGGCCGTTGGGTCCGCAGCGACTTGGAGAAATCGAACCCCCAGCGCAGCGTCTCGCGGGTGGAGCGTTCGGCATTGACCGGCCGCAGGTCGACGCTGATCAGCCGCAATGACGCGTCCCGCACGAAGCGATCCGGGAACGCCTGCTCCAGCGCGGCGGTCGCGGCCGGGAAGCTAATCTGCGGATTGTCGATCGTCTGCCGCACGAACTCGGCGCGAAGCCGCAGGTCCTGCTCCTCGAACGGCTGCCAATTGCCACCGATCTTGAACACGTTGCGCTTGTCGGCCTGAAGATCGGGATTGCCGCCGGTGATGGTGGTTACCGGCACCGTGACGCCGTTGCGGGCATCAAAGAACGGCACGCCAGAAGTCTCGAGGGACGGATCGCCAAGCTGCTGGAGCGACGGCGCACCTTCTTCTAGGGTCCAGCTAGCGAGCAGGTTGAGCCGCGTTGCCGGCGACCAGTTCAGCCCGGCGCCGATGCTGGTCAGCGTCCCGAAATCGTCGAGGTAGCGCAGTCCGCCATTCACATTGGCGGTTAGTCGCCCGATCGCCGACGCGCGTTCGGTGATCGGCAGGTCGACATTGCTCGATCCTTCAACGATGACCCGGCTGAAGTCGGACGGTGTGATCAGGCCAAGCCGGCGGCTCCGGCTCTCGATCCCCAGCGCACTTGCTCCGGCCTTGAAGGTGACGTTGGCCGTGCCCGCCGGCAGCTGCACCAGCGGACCGTTGGCGGTGGCATCGATGCTGAGCGAACGCCGGGTCGATTCGCTGCGGTCGCCGCGGAGTGGCGTTTCCGATTCGCTTTGCACGATCTCGCCATTGGCGGTCGACGACAGGCGCCAGCGATCGACCTGCCCGTTGAGCGATCCGCCAAGGGCAACAGTTGTGCCACCGGTTTCGCGCCGCAGGTAATCGCCGTTCAGCAGCCCCAAGCCGCTGCTGCCATTGCGCCGCTCGGCTTCGCCCGTCAGCGTCCCGTTGAAGATCGAAGAGACCGGCCGGCTCAGCGTTCCCGACACCCGAGCGGTCTGCCCGGCGCCAACGAGGGTGCGGAACGGCCGGCTGTCCATCGTATCTTCGGCGCGCACACCAATGTCGCGCTCATTCTCGAACAGCGGGTTGTTACCCTCCAGCCGGACATTGCCGGAGGTGCGGGTGTTGTCGCGGATGATGAGCTTGCCCGCATCCGCCCGCGCCGTCGCGTAACCCCCGTCGGTCGCAACCCGCCCGCCAAGCTCCACCGTGGTCGAGTTGAAGCGGCGGCGCAGCACGATGTTCACCACGCGCTGGTCGGCGGCATAGCCGTATTTCAGCGCAACTTCTTCGGGCAGGATCTCCGTCCGCTGGATCGCCTCGGGTGGAAGGTCGCGAAGCTCACGGAAGCCCGAGATGCGCTGGCCATTGAGCAGCACCACCGGCGCACCGCTGCCCCGTCCGCGCGCACTGCCGGTCTGGGTGGCGATTGAATCCAATAGTTCGGCAATGCTGGTCGCACCGGTCGCGCGAATGTCGCGGCTGTCGAGCACGTTTTCGGGAGGAATGTTGCCGATCACCGATCCGGGCGGGCGGGCGCCGGTGACGGTGATCTCCTCGATCTCTTCGCCTTCCTCTTCGGTCACGGTTTCCGATGCGACGGCGGGTTGCTGGGCGACAGTAGTCTGCTGCTCCGCAGCAACCTGCTCGCTCGAGGTTGGCGGCGGCGGCGGTGCGGGCACTTCTTGCGCGGCGAGCGGCGCGGCAAGGAACGCCGTTGAGGCGAGAAGGATCATTTTGGTCATGTAGTGCCCTGAAAGCTGGGAGAGACGGGTTCGTTCCGGCGGCTTGTGCCCGTGCGATGAACCTGAAATGTCTGTCACCCCGTTCTTTCGACCAACCGGAGTCCTGTCTTGACCAGCGGACCGCGTATCCTGTTCCTCGCCGCCCTGTCGCTTGGCGGCTGTGCCACCACCAGCAGCGTCCCATCCCAGGGGTCGATTGCCGATCCGATCGGCGCGGCCGTTCCGCCGGCCCCCATAATCCAAGCCGAGCCAAGCTATGCGCGAACGGCGTCCGCGGCTGCCCAGCGCATCGCCGAACAGGATCGGCAGCTTCATGCGGTGATTGCACTCAATCCGCGTCTCGATAAGCAAGCGCGCGCGCTGGACGCCGCGCCTGCCGACACCCGCGCGCCCGACTTCGCAGTCCTGCTTAAAGACAATATCGAGACCCGCGATCAGCCGACCACCGCCGGCAGCCTGGCGCTCGCCGGTAACAACACCGGCCGCGACGCGCCAATCGTCACCCGCCTTCGGGCCGCCGGCGCGTTGATCCTTGGCAAGACCAACCTTAGCGAATGGGCCAACATCCGCTCCAACAATAGCATCTCGGGCTGGAGCGCGGTTGGCGGACAGACCCGCAACCCTTATGCGCTCGACCGTAACACCTGCGGCAGTTCGAGCGGATCGGGCGCAGCGGTCGCGGCCGGCTACGCCGATTACGCCATCGGCAGCGAAACTGACGGTTCGATCACCTGCCCCGCCAGCATGAACGGCGTGGTGGGGCTCAAGCCCACCATGGGCCTCGTCAGCCGCACCCACATCATCCCGATTAGCGAAAGTCAGGATACTGCCGGGCCGATGACCCGCACCGTAGCGCAGGCCGCGCGGCTGCTGACGGTGATCGCCGGCAGCGATCCGGCCGATCCCGCCACCGTCGAAGCCGATCGCCGCAAGACCAACTATGCCGCGGGCCTCTCCGCCGACGCGCTGCGCGGCAAGAAGATCGCGGTGCTCCGCTTCGCCGCGGGGTTCGGCACCGATGCAGTGTTTGAGCAGGCACTCGCCCAGTTAAAGCAGGCTGGCGCCGAGCTGATCGAGATCAAGGCCTTCAAGCCGACCGGCAATTACGGCGGCGACGAATACGCCGTGCTGCTGACCGAGCTCAAGGCAGGGATGAAATCCTATCTGGAGAGCAGCCCTGCCGCCGGGCCAAAGACCCTCGCCGACCTGATCGCCTTCAACAAGGCGAACGCCGCCACCGAGATGCCCTTGTTCGCGCAGGAAACCTTCGAGGAAGCGGAGAAGACCAAGGGCCTTGCCGATCCTGCCTACAAGAAGGCGCGGGCGAACAGTCTGCGGATCACTTCCACCGACCTCGACCGCCTCCTGAAGGGCGTGGATGCGGTGGTCTTCCCGACCCGGCCCGCGGCATGGAAGATCGATGCGGTGCACGGCGACATGTCGCCCGGCGGCAACGCCGTCGGCTCGATGGCGGCGGTGGCGGGCTATCCGCACCTGACGGTTCCGATGGGTCTCGTGCGCGGGCTTCCGGTGGGCTTGAGCTTCGTCGGTCCCAAGTGGTCGGACGGACGGCTGCTCGGCTTCGGTCATGCCTTTGAGCTGGTCCGCGGCCCCTTCCCGCGGCCCAACTTCTACCCCAGCATCGAAGCCTCGCCCGAGGTCGCCCCGGCGCTGGAGCCGCAACGCCGCTAGGCGGTCAGCTTAAGGCCCGCGATAGCCGCAACAATCGCAAGGATCAGAAGCAGGCGAATGGTGGTCGATGGCTCGTCGAAGAAGAGCATGCCGACCACCACCGTCCCGACCGCGCCGATCCCGCCCCACACGGCATAGGCGGTTCCCATCGGGATCTCGCGCGCGGCGCGCTCGAGCAGCAGCATCGAAAGCGTGACGCTGACGAGGAAGGCGCCCGTCCACGGCAGGTTGCGAAAGCCATCGACGAACCGCAGCGAAGTGGTGAAACCGACCTCGAACAGGCCGCCGATAATGAGCAGGATCCAGGCCATCAATTGTCCTTCAGGGGGCAGCTTCGAGGTGCGGGTTGGCGGCTTGCGGGCTCCGCGCGGCGAGCAGGCATCCGGCGACGATCAGCACCGCGCCGGCGACGGTAAAGCCGCTCAGATGCTCGCCGAACACCAGCCAGCCGAACAAGGCCGCCCACAGGAAGGCGGTATATTCGGTCGCTGCCAGATAGCTCGCTTCGGCCCGGGCATAGGCCCAGGAGAGGAGCAGCAGCGACAAGGTGGAGAGCACAGCCGCCCCCAGCAGGGCCGGCCAGTGTACGGCGGACGGCAAGCTGGTCCCGATCACCGGCAGCGCCGCCAGCAGCACGGCGGTCACCGTCAGGTTCTGGAAAAAGGCGATCTCAAGCGGCCCAGCCGCCTGGCTCTGCCGCCGCATCATGATGATGTTAATGGCGTAGAGCACCGCGGAGAGCAGGATGGCCAGGCTGCCGAGCAGCGCTTCCTGTCCAAGGTCGGCGCGTGCCTGCCCGACGAAGATCACGATCACTCCGACAAAGGCGAGCAGCGAGGCGCCGACCGTGCGCTTGCCGACCTGCTCGCCCAGCAGCACCGCCGCCAAATAAAGCGCGATCAGCGGCGCGATGAAGGCCAGGGCAATCGCCTGCGCCAGCGGCACATGGCCGATCCCCCAAAAGAACAGCAGGCCCATGAAGCTGGTCAGCACGCCGCGCTCGACATGCAGCTTGAGGACGCGCGGCTCAGGCCAGCGCTTCCAGCTCAGCGCATAGCCGGTCCCTGCCAGCGCGACCCCGGCAAAGCTCCGCCACAGCATGGTGGAATAGACGCCGATCGCCAGCACCAGCCCCTTCATGATGGCGTCCATGCCCGAAAACAGCGCAATGCCGAGCGTGCCGACCGCAAAGGCGACGGCGGGAGAAGCGTGGCGCGGGATCATGGGCGCGCCCTAGTCGATGGTGGGCGCAGCGCAAGCGACGGCGATGGACCTACTCCGCGGCGACGAGCTCCGCAGCAGCGTTGGCAGCCTCGATCTCCGCCGCCTTAGCCTCGACCAGACGGACGATGTGATCGACCATGCCTTCGTCGGCGACATGATGGTCAGTAACGCCCGACAGATAGACCATGTGCTTTCCGTTGCCGCCGCCGGTCACGCCGATGTCGGTCTCCCGCGCTTCGCCCGGTCCGTTCACGACGCAGCCGAGGACGGACAGGCTCATCGGCGTGCGGATGTGCTGCAGGCGTTCTTCGAGCTTCTCGACGGTGCGAATGACGTCGAAGCCTTGCCGCGCACAGGACGGGCAGGAGATCACGCGTACACCGCGGCTGCGGATACCGAGGCTCTTCAGCAGCTCGTATCCGACCCGCACCTCTTCTTCCGGCTCCGCCGACAGCGAGACGCGGACGGTGTCGCCGATCCCGCTCCACAGGAGCATGCCAAGGCCGACGCTGCTCTTCACCGTGCCGCCGATCAGCCCGCCGGCTTCGGTAATGCCGAGGTGCAGCGGACAATCCACTTGTGCGGCCAGTTCGGTGTAGGCCGCGACCGCGAGGAAGACGTCGCTGGCCTTCACCGCGACCTTGTACTCGCGGAAGTCATGGTCCTCGAGGATACGGATGTGGTCGAGCGCGCTTTCGACCAAGGCCTCGGGGCAGGGCTCGCCATATTTCTCGAGCAGATCCTTCTCGAGGCTGCCGGCGTTTACCCCGATGCGGATCGCGCAGCCATTCGCTTTGGCCGCGCGAACGACCTCGGCCACTCGCTCGGACGAACCTATGTTGCCGGGATTGATCCGCAGGCAGGCAGCGCCAGCGTCCGCGGCCTCGAGCGCGCGCTTGTAGTGAAAGTGGATGTCGGCGACGATCGGCACGCTGGCCTCGCGCACGATCTCGCGCAGCGCGGCGGTGCTTTCGACATCGGGGCAGGACACCCGGATGATATCGGCACCCGCTTCCTCGCAGCGTTTGATTTGCTCGATCGTCGCCTTGGCGTCCGAGGTCAGGGTGTTGGTCATGGTCTGCACGGTGATCGGCGCGTCGCCGCCGACCGGCACGTTGCCGAGCATGATCTGGCGGGACTTTCGGCGCTCGATATGGCGCCACGGACGAAGCGAAGACATGCCCGTCATATAGAGCCGGTGCATGACGTTACCAAGGCGGGCTTTCGCCGGCCCGGCGCCGCCGCTAAAAGCCGCGGCGTGCCGATCATCAGACTCCTTGCAGCGCTTCTCGCGCTGACCGCCGCTGCGCCTGCCGCAGCTTATTGGGAATATACCCACCGCCTGGTCGCCAGCATCGCCTGGGACCAGATCAAGCCGGAAACTCGGACCCGGCTGCGCGCCCTGATGCGCGAAGGTCATCGGCTGGAAACCCCGGAATGCCCGGTCGGCACGCTGGAGGATGCCAGTCTCTGGGCCGATTGCATCAAGCCGATGGGCGACCGGTTCAGCTATCAGTCGAGCTGGCACTATCAGAACGTCAACATCTGCAAGCCGTTCAGCCTGCGTGATGCCTGCAAGGACGGAAACTGCGTGTCGGCGCAGATCGAGCGCAACGCCCGCCTCCTCGCCGACAAGAAGCTGCCGGTGCGCGAGCGGGTGATGGCGCTCGCTTATCTCACCCACTTCGTCGGCGACCTCGCCCAGCCGATGCACGGGGGCGACCGCGGCGATCTCGGTGGCAATCAGGTGCCGGTCACGTACGGCATCGTTGAAGGCCGCACCAATCTCCACGGCATCTGGGACGGCTGGATCCCCGAGCGCGCGGTCACTACCCCGCCGGGCGGGGTCAAGGGACTGCTGAGCGGCATTACGCCGGCGCAAAAGGCCGAGCTTGCTGGCGGTACGGTCGAAGACTGGAGCCGCAAGGCGTGGGAGAATGCCCGCACTTATGCCTATACGACGGCGCTTGGCGATCCTTGCCGTGAGCGAGCCAAGGATGAGCGCGGCGTGGTAACCGAGGCCGAGGTCCAGGCGCTGATCCCGGCCGTTCGCCAGCAGGTGCTGGCCGGCGGCCTACGCCTCGCCCGGATGCTCGACGACGCGATCCTGCGCGGCCAGGCGCCGCAGCGACCGGGGCGTAGTGGCGACTAAGCCGACGCCTCCAGACACGAGCAACGCAGGGCCCAAGCGGGCTCCTGCCCGGTTTAGCGCGGCTTGGATCCGGTGACGAAAGCGGTAATTTGGTCGGCGAGTCCCGGCGTCAGCGGGCGATCGGCTTCAGCATAAGTGGCAAGGTTCTGGCCGCGGTCGGCTGGCGCATCGGTGAGGACATGGTTCATCGCCGGGAACGACGCATAGGCAGCCTTGGGCGCAGCCTTCCTCAGCACCTCGCCATTGGCGAGCCCGACCTGCAGGTCATGCCCGCCTTCGACGATCAGCATCGGCCGGTTGACCGCCGCCGCAAGCTTGGCCGGATTCTGGGCGAGCAGCTCGATCATGAATCCCTGCACCACCGGGTTGAACAGGCTTTGTGCCAATGCCGGGTCCATCCCGGTGACCGGCACCTTGCGGCCGGCTTCCAGTTCGCCAAGCGCCTTCTCGGCCGCAGCGAGCAGTGGCGTGTTGGCAGGATTGGCGCGAAGCTGCTTGCGGATGGTTTCGCCGAGCCTTTCGCCCGGTGCGGCAAGAAGCACGATCCCGCAGACGTTCGGACTTGCCGCGGCACGAAGCGCGACCAGCCCGCCTTCGCTGTGCCCGGCGACCCACACGCACTTCTGCCCGGTCCGGCGGCGGGCAGTCTCCACCCAGGCTCGGACGTCCCCGTCGTAGTCGGCAAAGGTCACTTGGTTCGGATTACCCGCGCCCGCGCTGCCGAACATGCCGCGTTTGTCGATCCTGAGCGTAGCTATGCCCCTGGCGAGCAGCGCTTCGGCCAGCTTGCGATAAGGCGCGGCCTTCACCCCCAAGGGATTGTTGCCGTCGCGATCGGTTGGGCCTGATCCGGGGATGATGATCATCGCGGCCTTGGCCTTGCCCTGCGGCTGCAGAAGATAGCCCTCAAGCGCGCCATTGGCTTGGGCGCGAATGGCGGTGTCGGACGAGAGGGTTGCGGGGGCAGTGCCCTGCGCGGCAAGCGCGGCGGCCACGACAAGCAGGCTGGACATCATTCACTCTCCTTGGACGGGCGGCCGCGCTTGACCGGCTGTGGCGGCGACAGTTTCACGCCGCGCGCCTTCAAGGCTTCCCGCAGCAGGCATTCGACTTCGGCATTGGCGGAGCGGAGGTTGGCGGTCGCGCAGCGTTCCACCGCCGACCAGAGGTCGGGGTCGATCCGCAGTGGAAAGGCCTTGCGCGCCGCCATGCTTGCTTACTGGTACAGGCTGCCGGTGTTGACCACGGGCTGGGTGTCGCGCTCGCCGCACAGCACCACCATCAGGTTCGAGACCATCGCCGCGCGGCGCTCGTCGTCAAGTTCGACCACGTTCTTTTCGCTCAGCATGGCAAGCGCCATCTCGACCATCCCGACTGCGCCCTCCACCAGCGTCTTGCGAGCGGCAACCACGGCCTGCGCCTGCTGGCGGCGAAGCATCGCGCCGGCGATCTCTTGCGCGTAGGCGAGGTGGGTGAAGCCGCATTCGTCGACGGTGATGCCGGCAACGGCCAGGCGCGCGTTCAGCTCCTGGCGAAGCTCCACGCCGACCTGGTCGTGATTGCCGCGAAGCGTGACCTCGAGATGCTCGAAATCGTCATACGGGTATTGCGAGCCGATGGCGCGGATGCCGGCTTCGACCTGCACCGCCACGAACGCCTTGTAATCGTCGACGTCGAACAGCGCCTGCGCCGTGTCGACCACGCGCCAAACCACCTGCGCCGCCATCTCGATTGGATTGCCGCGCAGGTCGTTGACCTTGATCCGTTCGGATATGAAGTTGTTCGAACGAACCGACACCTTGGCCCGCATCTCCCACGGCCAGACCCAGCGAAGCCCGGTCTTGCGGTCGGTGCCGCGGTAGGAACCGAACAGGGTGATCGATGCCGCCTGGTTGGGCTGCAGCATGTAAAAGCCGCACAGCACGAACAGCAGCACGACCGGCGAGACGACCACCCCGATGATGGCCAGCAGAGGGCCGGCGCCGTCGGAGCCGACCAGTCCAAGGATCGACACCACTTGCGCCGCGATGGCGACCAGCAGCAAAAGCAGCATGGCATAGCCGCTAAACGTCTGCGCCGGCCGCTCGTGGCTCGCAGACAGATTGATGATACCCCCAGTGGCCATGATCGTCTCCTTTATTTGATATCACTTATATATCGTGCTGATACACAGTGCAAGGGTCGGTGCCTTGCGCTAGGGGCTCGCGACGTGCCGTACTTGCCTGATCTGGAGCTTCCCTCATGACCAACACCGCCCGAGCCACCGACTGGAAGCTCGTAATTCATGGTGGTGCGGGCGTGATCGAGCGGACGCAGCTAGATCGCGCGCCAGGCAAGGAAGCGGAGATACGCGCCGGACTGGACCGCGCATTGATGGCGGGATCGGGCGTACTGGAGGCGGGCGGAACGGCCCTCGACGCGGTTGATGCTGCGGTTCGCGTGCTGGAGGACGATCCCAACTTCAACGCCGGCCATGGCGCGGTTCTGACCTACGACGGCAAGATAGAACTGGATGCCGCGATCATGGACGGCCGGACTCGAGAGGCAGGAGCGGTGACCGGCGTCACCGCGACCAGGAATCCGGTGGCGCTTGCTCGCCGGGTGATGGAGCGAAGCGGCCATGTCATGCTGGGCGGCGAAGGCGCCGACGCCTTTTCGCGCGGTCAAGGGCTCGAACTGGTCGACCCTTGCTACTTCGAGACTGAGTACCGCCGCCGCCAAATCGAGACCTTCAAGGCGAGCGAGATCAGCGCGCTGGACCTCGAATATCGCTACGGCACCGTTGGCGCAGTAGCGTTGGACAGCCACGGGCATGTCGCCGCGGCAACCTCAACCGGAGGAATGACGGGCAAGCGCTGGAACCGCATCGGCGACACGCCGATTATCGGAGCAGGCACCTACGCCGACGATCGCTCCGGGGCCGTGTCGGCCACCGGCTCCGGCGAGATGTTCATCCGGGTCGGCGTGGCGCATGAGATTTGCGCGCGGATGCGTTTGCTCGGCGAGGATGCGGTAACAGCGGCGGAAACGGTGATGAAGGAAGTGGCGGCGATCGACGGCAGCGGCGGAGTGATCGTGATTACGCCGGAAGGGGAGATGGCCTACTGCTTCAATTCAACGGGCATGTACCGCGGCAAAGCCGACGCCGGCGGCCGCCGGACCGCCATCTTCGGCGACGAGGAGCAGCGCTGAACGATGCAGCTGGAACGCGCCACTCCCGCTGACCTGCGGACCCTCCACGCTCTGGTCGAACGCGCCTATCGCGGCGAGACCGCGCGGGCAGGATGGAGCCATGAAGCCGACCTGCTGACCGGCGATCGCACCAGCGTCGCGGAGCTGCTGAGCTTTCTTAATGCCGGCGATCACCTGCTGGTGTGGCGCGACGAGGGCACGATCCGCGCCTGCGTACGGCTGGTCCCGCTGAACGCGGAGCTGGTCTACCTCGGCATGCTGACGGTCGATCCTTCGCTGCAGGGCGATGGGCTTGGCAAGCGCCTGCTCGCTGCGGCGGAGACCTATGCCCGCGACGTGCTCGGCGCAGAGCGGATGGAAATGCAGGTCTTCTCCCGCCGCCGCGAACTCCTCTCTTTCTACGATCGCCGGGGCTACCGGCCGACTGGGGAGCGGCGTCCCTTCCCCTATGACGAATGGCCGCACGCCGGCGCCCAATTCGACGATCTCGAATTCACCGTGCTGGAGAAGCGCCTTTAGGTCGCCATCGCCAGCAGGGTCGCGACCTTGTCGGCCTCGTGCGCGGGCTTGTCCTGGCGGATGCGGGCGATCCGCGGAAAGCGCATGGCGAGCCCCGAGCGGTGGCGCTTGCTGAGGTGGATCGAATCGAACGCGACCTCGAACACCAATGTTTTCTCTACCTCCCGCACGGGTCCGAAGCGGTTCACCGTGTGGCGCCGCACGAAGCGATCGAGCCATTTCAGCTCTTCGTCGGTGAACCCCATATAGGCCTTGCCCACCGGTAGCAGTTCGCCGTCGTCCGCCCAGCAGCCGAAGGTGAAGTCGGAATAGAAGCTCGACCGCTTGCCGCTGCCCCGCTGGGCGTACATGACCACGCAATCGGCGGTCAGCGGATCGCGCTTCCACTTGTACCACAAGCCGACCCGTCGCCCCGAGACGTAAGGCGCGTCGCGGCGCTTCAGCATCATGCCTTCGATCGACGCGTCGCGAGCGCCCGAACGGATCTCGGCAAGCTGGGTGAAGTCGTCGGCCTCGATCAGCTGTGAGATGTCGAAGCGGTCGGCCGGCAGCCGCTCCATGAACCTCTCGAGCCGGGCCCGCCGCTCCGACCAGGGCAGGCCGCGTAAATCCTCTTCGCCATCGAACAACAGGTCGTAGAGGCGGACAAAGGCAGGATAGTCCTCGCGCATCTTGGCGCTGACGACCTTGCGGCCGAGCCGCTGCTGGAGCGCGTTGAAACTCGCTGCCGAGCCGCCATGCTCGTCCAGCCCCTGTCCTGCCCCCTGCACCAACAGCTCTCCGTCGAGCACCGCCGGGACGCGGAAGGCCTCGGCCACCTCGGGAAAGCTGCGGGTCACGTCGTCGCCGGTGCGGCTGTAGAGCCGGGTCTCGCCCCCGGCATGGACCAGCTGCAGGCGGATGCCGTCCCACTTCCACTCCGCCGCATAAGCGTGGAGGTCGAGTTCGGCATTCTCCAGCGGGTGGGCCAGCATGAACGGGCGGAACACCGGAATGTCCTTGGCCAGCGGCTGCTCGCCGCGCCCTTCACCCCAGGCAAACAGCTCGAGATAGGGCGGCTTCAGTCCGTGCCAGACTTCCTCCACCGCCTCGACATCGACCTCGAAGGCATCGGCGAAGGCCTGCTTGGCATTGCGCGCATTGATGCCGACGCGGAGCTCCCCGGTTGCAAGCTTCAGCAGGGCATAGCGCCCGGGTGCATCGAGGTGGTCGAGCATCGCCACCAGCACCGCTGGCGCGTCCGAGCGGCTGGCCGAGCGCAGGCGGCCCACCGCCTCGCTGATGGTGATGGTGCCGTCGTCCCACTCGCCCTCTGCGCTCGGCCACAGCAGCGACACGGTCTCGGCAAGATCGCCAACGTAATTGTGGCTCATGCGCAGGAGCAGCGGATCGACCCGCTCCGACGCGAGCGCGCGGATCACCGCGCCTTTCACATGCGGGATGTCGAGCGTGCCGGTCAGCGCCGCCAGCGCATAGCCGCGATCGGGATCGGGGGTGCGGCGAAGATAGTCGCCGATCAGCTTGAGCTTGGCCAGCCGTGAGCGGGTGTAGACGAGCGAGTCGAGCAGCTGCGAAAAATCACGCATGGAGGCGTAACGACAGCGGTCGGCGGGAGGTTGCGGGTGGCCGAAAGGGCTACCCGGCTGTGAACCTCAATGGAGGCGCGTCGCCACTGCCGCCAGAATAGCGTGCTGCTCGGCTTGGGTGCGGGCGGCAAGCGCGTCTTCGGCATGTTCGAGGCAGGCGCTGGTCGCGACCCGGCAGCCGGGCAGGAGCGCCAATTGCGAGGACAAGTGAGCGAGGCATTCCATGGCGTGGAGCCCGGCACGATCCGCAGCCCCGCGGATCGCGTCCATGCGCGCGTGGATGTCGAGGGGGCTCAGCGCTTCGGCCCGGCTCCGGATATCGTGCAGCCTGCGCTCAAGGTCGTGGTGCAGGTCACCTAGCGAATCACTCATGGTTCACCTCGTCGTCGCCCTCTGAAGGTGCGCCCGAAGAGTAAACAGGGTTTGAAGACGCCGCCGTGACCGCCTCAAGGCAGCGCGATGACCTTGACAAGCGCCGCCGCCACCGTCATTGGGGCGCCCGATACGGGCGGCTTTGGGCCGCTCTTTGTTTTTCCAGACTTTGGGTGCACCACGATGGCCAAGCCGGCAACCGTCAAGATCAAGCTCGTCAGTTCGGCCGATACCGGCTTCTTCTACGTGACCAAGAAGAACCCGCGCAACACGACCGAGAAGATGACCTTCCGGAAGTATGACCCGGTGGTGCGCAAGCATGTCGACTTCAAGGAAGCCAAGATCAAGTAAGCCGATTCGGCTTGCCTGACGGCCGATTGGCCGAGGCTTCAGCAGAGAATGGCTGCCAAGAGCAGCTTGAGGGCGCTTCGGCGCCCTTCTTTGCGTTTGCGGTGTGTGCGCGGACCCTAGGTTACGGCCCTCAGACGACCGGCGCTTTCTTGGGCAGCAGAGCACTCACCTCCTGCACAAAGCGAGCCACCGAAATCGGCTTCGACACATAGGCCTGCGCCCCGGCGGCGCGGATGCGGTCGTCGTCGCCGTGTCCGGCATAAGCCGTCACCGCCATGATCGGCACGTCGGCAAGGTCCGGCTCCTGCCGGATGGAGCGGATCAGCTCCAGCCCGCTGACATACGGCAGCTGGATGTCGGTGATGACGAGGTGGGGGCGAAACCCCTTCGCTTCCTCCAGCGCGATACGGCTGTCGGTTACCGGCCGTGCATCATGGCCGTGTGCTGCTAGAAGGTCGCAGAACAGCTTGATGTTGAGGGCATTGTCCTCGACAACCAGGATCCTGGCCATGTTCAGGCGCTCCTCATAGGTTCAGTATAGGCGATGATCCGGCCAACCCCAAACGACCGCGACTCCATAACGGTTGCGTTGCAGGCGCTCGCCGTCTCGCTCGGAGACAAAGCGCGGGCTGACCGGCTGCTGACGCTGACCGGCCTCAGCCCCGATAACCTCCGCCACCGAGCTGCCGAGCCCGAGGTGCTGGTGGCCGTGCTGCGCTTCCTTGAGGATCATGAGCCTGACCTCCTCGCCGTTTCTGCCACATTGGGGTTGAAGCCGCAGGAACTGGTCGCCGCGAGGATCGCTCTCGACGCATGAACGCCCGTCCCCTGTTCGTCACCGATTGTGACGAAGTGCTGCTCCACATGGTTCGCCATTTCTCTTCCTGGTTGGAGGAGGATGAGGACGTGCTGTTCCGCCCCGAAGCCGGCGACATGGCCGGCGCGCTCAAGTATAAGGCAACCGGTGAGGTCGTCCCCAAGGACGAGGTCTGGAGCTATCTCGGCCGCTTCTTCGAAGGCGAGATGCACCGCCAGACCCTGGTCCCCGGTGCGCTGGAAGCGCTCGGCCGGATCGGCGAGAAAGCCGACATCGTGATCCTCACCAACCTGCCCCACAAGGCGCATCCGTGGCGGGTCGACCAGCTCGCCAAGCACAACATCCATCACGAAATCGTCTGCAACAGCGGCGGCAAGGGCGAGCCCCTGAAGCGGCTCGTCGATCGGCATGGCGCGAGCCGGAGCGTGTTCGTCGACGATCTTGCCCAGCACCACCGCTCGGTCGCCCAACATTCGCCCGACACGCAGCGCCTGCACATGGTCGCCGAACCGACGCTCGCCGCGGTGACCGCGCCCGCCGAACACGCGCATGCCCGGATCGACGACTGGGCCATTGCCACCCCCTGGATTTTGGAACGACTGGAAGGCCGCATTTCATGAAGACCTGCCTCATCACTGGCGCCACCGCCGGTATTGGCGCCGCTTCCGCCCGTGCCTTCGTCGGCGGCGGCTGGCGGGTAGTCGGGACCGGCCGCCGCGAGGAGCGGCTGAAGGCGCTTCAGGAGGAGCTTGGCGGCAACTTCCTTCCCCTTGCCGTCGACATGCAGAATGTCGAACAGCTCGAAACGCTTGCGAAGCTCGACGGGGACTGGTCAGGCCTCGACTGCCTCGTCAACAATGCCGGCCTCGCCCCGCCGATGGCGGACCTCCAGGACAGCGAGTGGGACGATCTCAAGACCGTTCTCGACACCAATGTCATCGGCCTCGTCGCCCTGACCCGCGCCTGCTTGCCCAGGCTGATCGCATCGCAAGGTATCGTCGTGAACCTGTCCTCGGTCGCGGGCACCTACCCTTATCGCGGCGGCGCGGTGTATGGCGCGACCAAGGCCTTTGTGCGCCAGTTCAGCCTGATGCTGCGCAACGACCTGGCAGGCACCGGGGTGCGTGTCACCTCGATCGAACCCGGCATGGCCGAGACCGAGTTCACCCTTGTCCGCAACGGCGGCGACCAGGCGGCGTCCGACTCGCTGTATGCGGGAATCGAGCCGATGACGGCCGAGGACCTTGCCAACACCATCCTGTGGGTCGCGAGCCAGCCGGCGCATCTCAACTTCAATTCGATCGAGCTCATGCCGACGCGGCAGAACTGGGCCGGCTTCTCAACGAACCGCAAATCTTGACCTTGGCGGCGTGAAGAGCCACTCGCGCCTGCATGTCTATTGATCAGCGCCTCGCCGAACTCGGCCTCTCCCTTCCCGAAGCCGCCGCCCCAGTCGCGGCCTATGTCCCCGTGGTCCAGAGCGGCAACTTGCTGTTCGTCTCGGGCCAGGTCAGCTTCGCTGCGGACGGCAGCCGCATTACCGGCCGCCTCGGTGAGGACATGGACCTCGAAGCGGGCCAGGAAGCCGCGCGTCGTTGCGGGCTCATGGTCCTGGCGCAGGTCAAGGCGGCGCTCGGCGGCTCGCTCGACCGGGTGAGCCGGATCGTCAAGCTCGGCGTGTTCGTCAATTCGACCGGCGACTTCACCGACCAACCCAAGGTCGCCAACGGCGCGTCCGAGCTGATGCAGGACGTGTTCGGTGAGGCAGGGCGTCACTCGCGCGCGGCGGTCGGCGTGCCGGCGCTGCCGCTCGGCGTCGCGGTCGAGGTGGATGCCATTGTCGAGGTCCGCGACTGAGCGGCTCTTCGCGGGAACGGCCGGCTTCGCCCATCGCGGCCGGCATTGTCCCGGCGTGCCCGAGAACAGCCTCGCTGCCTTTCGCGCAGCCATTGCGGACGGTGCAGGGATCGAATGCGACCTACGGCTTAGCTGCGACGGCTTCGCAATGGTCTTCCACGATTCGTCGCTCGAGCGCATGTGCGGCCTCCCGGCCGAAACGGAAGCGACCAAGGCCGCTGCCTTGTTGGCCCTGCCACTTGCAGGCACTGACCAGCGCATTCCGTGGCTAGGCGCGCTACTCGATCTGGCGGGTGAGATGACGCCGCTGCTTCTCGAACTAAAGGCCCGCGCCGGTAATCCGCCGCCGCCGATCGACCTCCTCTGCCGTACCGTCGCCTGCGATATCGCGGGTCATTTGGGTCCAGTGGGCGTCATGAGCTTCGATCCACGGGTCGGCGCCTGGTTCGCCAGGCATGCGCCACATGTCCCCCGCGGCTTGGTGATCGCCGACGCGACGCCCGCCTGGCGCCGCTTCGCAATGCTGGGAATCGCGAAACCGACCTTCCTCGCGGTGGAAATGACCACAGGCGCCCGTCCTTGGGTGGCGAAAGCGCGGCGGCGCTGGCCCATCGCTTGCTGGACGGTTCGCGACGCTGGACAAAAGCAGGCCCTTTCCGATCGGGTCGACGCGCTTATCTGGGAGGGCGATGGCCGACCATGATCCTGTCGAGGCGCGTATCGCCGATTCGTTCGCCGCAGTGGACGTGTCGACGTGGGATGGCCTGGCAGGAAGCACCGATCCGTTCCTGAGCCACGCCTTCTTTTCCGCGCTGGAAGATTCGGACAGCATCGGGAGTCCGAGCGGCTGGACGTCGCTGCCCCTGCTGGTGAACCGCGGCGGCAAGACCGTCGGCGCCGCGCCCGCTTTCCTCAAGTCGCACAGCCAGGGCGAATATGTGTTCGATCAGGGCTGGGCTGATGCTTGGGGGCGGGCCGGCGGCGATTATTTCCCCAAGCTGCAAATCGCCGTCCCCTTCACGCCGGTGGTCGGGTGCCGACTGCTCGGCCCTGAGCCCGAACTCATCCTGGCGGTAGCCGAAGCTGTGGTGCGCCAGAATGAACTATCCTCCGCCCACGTGACATTCCTCACCGCTGAGGAAGCTGGCGCGGCGGAGGCTCGCGGATGGCTGGTCCGCCACGGTGTTCAGTTCCACTGGCACAGCGCGGGGGAGCGGGACTTCGACGGCTTTCTCGAGCGGTGCAGCAGCCGCAAGCGCAAGGTCATTCGCAAAGAGCGCGCGGCCGCCCGGGAAGGGCTCACCTTCCGTCACCTTCGCGGGACCGAGATCGGCAAATCCGAGATGGACGCCATGTGGTTGTTCTACCAGGACACCGGCAGCCGGAAGTGGGGGCGCCCTTATCTTACCCGCGCCTTCTTCGAGTTGGCGGTGGAGCGACTCGGCGACGACCTGCTGCTGTTCTTGGCCGAACGGGACGGGCAACCGATCGCAGGTGCGCTCAACTGGGTCGGCGCCGACACGCTGTACGGCCGGTATTGGGGCTGCAGCGAAGAGGTGGCGTTTCTCCACTTCGAGCTTTGCTATTACCAGGCGATTGAGTGGGCGATCGCCAACGGGCGCGGGACGGTCCAGGCGGGCGCGCAGGGCGAGCACAAGCTGGCGCGCGGTTACGAGCCGGTGCTGACCTACAGCGCGCATTTCATCCCGCACGCCGGCTTCCGCTCGGTGGTCGCCGACTTCCTGCGCCAGGAGCGCGAGGCGGTCGCCTACGAACTGGAAGCGCTGCGAGCGGAGTTGCCCTTCCGCAAAGACTGAGGGCAGAAAAAAGGCCCGCCGGAGAATTCTCCGGCGAGCCCTTCTTGCCCCTCGCGCGAACGCGAGTGAGTGCCGTGCCTTAGCCCTGCAGCGGGCTGAGGTTCACGGCCGCATGCTTGCCGCGACGATCGACTTCGAGCTCGAACTCGAGACGGTCGCCTTCGTTGAGGCTGGTCATGCCAGCGCGCTCAACGGCGGAGATGTGAACAAACGCATCCGGCTGTCCGTCATCGCGCTGGATGAAGCCGAAGCCCTTCATGGCGTTGAAGAACTTGACGGTACCCGAAGCCTTCTCGCCGGTCAGCTGACGCTGCGGCGCACGCTCCTCGCGCTCCACCTTGAGCGGCTCACCCTCGATGCGGATGTTGGTTGCCGAGATACGGCCACCGCGGTCGACCAATGTGAACTCGATCGGCTGACCATCGGCCAGATCCGTGAGACCGGCCTGCTCAACCGCCGAGATGTGGACGAACACGTCTTCGCCGCCGTCATCACGGACCACGAAGCCGAAGCCCTTCTGCGGGTTGAAGAACTTGACGACACCCTTGCCTTCGCCAACGACCTGCGGGGGCATACCGCCACCGGCACCGCCGCCACCGCCGCCGCGGAAGCCGCCGCCACCGCCGCCGCCGCCGAAGCGACCACCGCCGCCACCGCCGAAGCGATCGCCGCCACCGCCGCCGCCGCCGAAGCCACCGCCACCGCCACCGCCGCGATAACCGCCGCCGCCGCCGCTGCCGCCACCGAAGCCGCCGCCACCGCCGCGATAACCGCCGCCGCCGCCGCCGCCGAAGCGATCGCTACCGCCGAAGCCGCCGCCACCAAAGTCGCCGCCGCCGAAGCCGCCGCCACCAAAGTCACCGCCACCGCCGAAATCACCCTTGCTGTCGCGTCCGCGACCACCGCGGTCGCCCTTACGCCCTCGATCGTAACCCATGCCCGTGCAAACTTCCTCGAACCCGATTCTCTTCAAACCAACGCGCTGGGCTCAACGGCGCAACCGGTCATGACATGCCTTGGGAGACATGACTCCGTGAACGACCCTACAGGAAAAAAGGTCATTGCTCTAGCCGTTTGTCTAGGCGCTCACGTCATCACCCGTTAAGCGGGCCCAACGCACGGGGTTCAGCACATCTTATGGCTATACATTTCCACGAAGAAGACCTGCCCAGCCAGACGCTGTTCGGCCCCGGCCCGATCGCCGTCGATACCGAGGCGATGGGTCTTCACCCCGGTCGCGACCGGCTGTGTCTGGTACAGTTGAGCGACGGCAGCGGGGACGAGCATCTGGTCCGATTCTCGCCTGGCAGCGATTATGCCGCGCCCAACCTCAAGGCGCTGCTCGGCGATCCAAACCGGCTGAAGCTCTATCACTTTGCGCGGTTCGACGTCGCGATCATGCAATATTACCTCGGGATCAATGCGGCCCCGCTGTACTGCACCCGTACCGCCTCGCGGCTGGTGCGGACCTATACCGACCGCCATGGTTTGAAGGAGCTGGTCAAGGAACTGCTCGGCACCGACATCAACAAGCAGCAGCAGACCAGCGACTGGGGCGGACCCGAACTCAACGACGCACAGCGCGATTATGCCGCGAGCGACGTGCGCTTTCTTCATGCTTTGAAGGAGAAGCTCGACGAGCGGCTCCAGCGCGAAGGCCGCATGGGCTTGGCGCAGGCCTGCTTCGACTTCCTGCCCGCGCGTGCCGCGCTGGACATCGCCGGCTGGCCCGAGACGGACATCTTCGCGCACAGCTGATGAGCGAAGCCGCCAACCTTCAGCGCGAGCGGGCGCAAAGCTGGGCAGAGCCCGGCAGCCGGCACGACAAGTTGATCGGCACGCTGAAGGTCGCACTGCCGGCCGCGGTTGGGGTCGTTGCGGCGATCTTTCTGATGCTGCCGCTGACCAAGGATCAGGAAGTCAGTTTCATCCTCGACAAGAAGGATGTCGGCCGCGCCGAAGAGCGAATGAAGATAGAGGCTGCGCGCTACACCGGGACCGACAATGAGGGACAGCCCTTCGTGCTAGTCGCCGATCGGGCGGTGCAGCAGACCAGCGACGTGCCGGTGGTCGACATCAGCGGCATGCGTGCGCGGCTCGGGTTGAGCCAGGGCCCCGCGACGATCCAGGCTCTGCAAGGCCGCTACAACCTCGATCGCCAGCAGGTGGCAGTGAGCGGACCGGTTCGGGTCAGCGGGCCGGAGGGCGAGCAACTGGCGACCCGCGACGTGCTGATCGACCTCAAGAGCCGGCAGGTGCGCAGCACCGGGCAGATCAATGGCCGGATGCCCGTGGGCAGCTTCGACGCGGCGAGCCTCAATGCGGATCTCGGCACCAAGCAGGTTGGCCTGACCGGCGGCGTATCCGGCCAGCTCAAGCTTGGAACCTTCGCTGCGGCCCGGATGCGGGCCGATCTCAACAGCCGAGTCGTCGTTCTCGATGGCGGCGCGCGGTTGAAAATTGTGCCCGGCGCCGTCAGATGAGCCGCATGGGCAAGCTGAGAAACTTGAGCGTCGCGTTTGCGATCGCCGCAACCACGGCTGGCGGGGTGGCGATTGCCCAGACGCAGGGCGGGCCTGTGTCCGCGCTCAAAGGCCACAACAGCAACGCCCCCATCGACGTGGCAAGTGATCGCATCGAAGTGCAGGACCGCTCCGACCGCGCGATTTTCGCCGGTAACGTCAAGGTTCGCCAGGCCGAGCTGTCGCTTGATACCGAGCGGCTGACGCTTGCCTATACGAATGATGGCTCGCTGCAGATCGACCGGTTGGATGCCAGCGGCGGCGTGGTGGTGCGCAGCCCGTCCGAAACCGCGCGGGGCGACTTTGGAATCTACGACATCAATCGACGACTGATCACCCTTATCGGCGCTGTGCGCCTGGAGCGCGGCGATTCGCGCATCAGCGGCGGACGACTGACCATCGACCTTGAGAGCGGACGCGCGGTGGTCGACGGCGGGGCACGCGGAGTGGGCGGAAGCGGTGGCCGCGTGACCGGCCGCTTCACCGTGCCGCAGCGCAGCGCGCGCTGAGCCACAAGTGAACGAAGCCAGCGCCATTCCCTTGCCGGCGGACGAGCTCCCGCCGACGATGCGCGGGCTTGAGGTTCGCAGCATCGCGAAGAGCTACGACAAGCGACAGGTGCTGCGCGACGTCAGCCTGGAAGTGCACCGCGGCGAAGTGGTGGGCCTGCTGGGTCCCAACGGCGCCGGCAAGACGACCTGCTTCTATTCCGTCATGGGCTTGGTGAAGCCCGACCACGGGCGGATCATGATGGACGGGCGGGACATCACTCCGTTGCCGATGTACCGCCGCGCTATCCTCGGGCTTGGCTATTTGCCGCAGGAAACCAGCATTTTTCGTGGGCTGACGGTCGAGCAGAATATCATGGCGGTTTTGGAAGTCGCCGAGCCCGACCGCAACGCCCGCGAGTCACGGCTGCAGCAGCTGCTTAGCGAGTTTGGCCTTACCGGCCTCCGCGCTTCACCCGCCATGGCGCTGTCGGGCGGCGAGCGGCGGCGCTGTGAGATCGCGCGGGCGCTGGCGGCCGACCCGAAGATCATGCTGCTCGACGAGCCGTTCGCGGGAATCGACCCGATCAGCATCAGCGACATTCGCGACCTCGTAAAGGACCTGAAGCAGCGCGACATTGGCGTGCTCATCACCGATCACAATGTCCGCGAAACGCTGGACATCGTTGACCGCGCCTGCATCATCTACGACGGACAGGTGCTGTTCGCCGGAACGCCGGCAGCATTGGTCGCCGATCCTGACGTTCGCCGGCTGTATCTCGGCGAAAGTTTCGAACTCTAAGGGGCGTTGAGTAGCGGACATGGGACTGGGACCGGGACTTCATCTCCGCGCTTCCCAGTCGCTGGTGATGAGCCAGCAGCTGAGCCAGGCGATCAAGCTCCTGCAGCTGACCAACCTCGAAGTCGAAGCCGCGATTGCCGAGGAATTGGCCAAGAACCCCCTCCTCGAAATGGGAAGCGACGGCGACGTCGTGGTGCGCGAGGATGTCGAGTTCGGGGACTCGGCGGCCGACCCCATGGGCGCCGACGAGCTTGGCGGGCGCGGTGACGAGGCGCTCGACAATGACTGGCGTGAGGCGGCGGGCGAGACCGATGCCTCCTACGAGATTGGCGGCGCCGACGAAGACGGGTTCGACTTCGACCGGCTGGCGGCGTGCGAGACGGGGCTGTGCGAGCACCTCATGGCGCAGCTGCATGGCGGCGGGCGAGTCGCGGCGGCGATCGTTCATGAGCTGGAGGAGACCGGCTGGCTGACGACACCGCTCAGGGACATTGCCGAGGCGCTGGAAGTGCCGGTCAAGGAGGTCGAGGCGGCGCTCAAGATCGTTCAGGGGCTCGACCCCGCCGGAGTCGGCGCGCGCAACCTCGCTGAGTGCCTGGCGCTGCAGGCCAAGGCGGCCGACCGCTACGATCCCGCCATGGCGCGGCTGATCGCGAATCTCGACCTCCTGTCGCGGGGGCAGACCGCGGCGTTGAAGCGGATCTGCGGGGTCGATGATGAGGATCTTGCCGACATGATCCGCGAGCTTCGCGCTTACGACCCCAAACCGGGCTGCCGCTTCGCCGCCGAACCGCAGACCGCGGCCGAGCCTGACGTCCTCGTCCACCGCACGCGCACCGGCTTCGTGGTCGAGCTCAACCCCGCGACCCTGCCCCGCGTGCTGGTCAACCGGCGCTACCACCAGGAACTGAAAACCGCGGCGAAGAGCGACCGCAAGAGCCGGGCCTGGCTGTCAGAACAATATCAGAGCGCCTCCTGGCTGGTCCGCGCACTTGACCAGCGCGCGCGCACGATCGTGAAGATCACCAGCGCCATCGTCAGCGCGCAGGAAGGCTTTTTCCGCGACGGCGTGTCGGCGCTGCGCCCCCTTACCATGGGAAAGATCGCCGAAGCGGTGGAGATGCACGAAAGCACGGTTAGCCGTGTCGCCTCGGCCAAGAGCCTGCTGTGCAATCATGGGCTGTTCGAGCTGCGCTCCTTCTTCGCCAGCGGGGTCGCAGCTGACGATGGCGAGGGTGCCAGCGCCGACGCGGTCAAGGCGGCCATCCAGCGGCTGGTGGCGGCGGAGACCGAGGTCCTGAGCGACGACCAGTTGGTCGATGCGCTCAAGGAGCAGGGCATGGTCCTAGCGCGCCGCACGGTGGCTAAATATCGCGAGGCGGTGGGCATCGGATCGAGCGTGCAGCGGCGTCGGCAGCGGGCGATCCAGGGCAAGGCGGCCTGATCCGCGCTTCGAAGGCGAAGTTCTCGAAGTTCACATAGGGCGACGAGTTGGTGAAGCTTCTGCAGGCCCGTGAGAGGTGCTCGCCTTCTAGCCTCCCCATGACGACCGCTTGAACCATACAGGTTTCTTATAAAGCGAAAGCCTACATCGCAAGCGGCGCTCTACCAGCCGAGCCGCGCCCAGACCGGCAGGTGGTCGCTGGCGACCCGGGCTAGTTCGCTGTCGTGGACGCCGGAGGCCTCGACCGTCAGGCTGCGATCGACGAACAGGCGGTCGAGCACCGCCATCGGGCGGCGGGCGTGGAAGCTCGGGCCCGGCGCGACGATGCTGTATTCAGGCTCCAGATCGCGGAGGCAGGCAGCGGTCGAGCGCCATTCGTTGGTGTCGCCCATCATCACCGTCGGCATCGCCTGCGAACGCGCCCGCACCGCTTCGCAAATGGCGGCTAGCTGGCGGCGGCGCCACAGGCCGCTGAGGTCGAGGTGGAGACCGACGATGCGGATCGGTCGATCGCGGACCAGCAGCTCCACCAGCACCGCGCCGCGCGGTTCGAGGGTCGGCAGCTCAAGCGCCGCCACGTCGAGCACACCAACGGTCGGACGAACCAATATGGCGTTGCCGTGCCAGCCGATGTTGCGGGTATCGACCTTGAGCCATTCATCGACCCGCGCCCCGACCTTGGGCAAGCGGTCGAGCGCGCGGCGGTTCTTGACGCCCAGCGGGACGGGCAGCCAGTGGGCGTGTCCCTCCCACAATTCGTGCGGCACCGCCGCAGCCCGGCCACCGGTGCGGCGGTCGGCCTCCTGCAAGGCGATGATGTCGGCGCCGACTTCCTCCAGCACCGCAAGGATGCGGCCGGGATCGCGGCGGCGGTCGAGGCCGACTGCCTTGCGCATGTTGTAGGTCGCAAGGGTGAGGGTCGAACCGCTCATCTGGCTCTGCCGCTCTTCCATCCGACGGTGAACGCCTCCACTTGCGCCTTGCTCCCGTCGCTGGTGGCGAAGAGCGTTGAAGGGAGCGGCGGCGCTGCGCAATCCATATTATGACGGAGGCCCAAGCGATCATTTCGACGGCTTGCGCTTCTTCAACCCGCCCGGTCCGGCCCGCGACAAGGACTAGCAGACGTGCTGCGCTGGCAGTGGAGCGGTAACAAGGCGCAGTGGGCGACCACCGTCCCGGTCACGCCGGTGCGGCCGGAGCAGCGGGTCGATGGAATCCGGGTGACGATGGTCGGTCATGCGACCCTGCTGATCCAGAGGCACGGCCTCAACATTCTGACCGACCCGGTGTGGAGCGAGCGGGCAAGCCCCTTGTCCTTTGCCGGTCCCAAGCGGGTGACGGAGCCGGGCATCCGCTTCGCCGACCTGCCGCGGATCGATGCCGTGCTCTTGTCCCACAACCATTACGATCATTGCGATCTCGGCACGTTGAAGCGGCTGGTGGCGGAGCACGATCCGCTGATCGTCGCGCCGCTCTGCAACGACCGGTTGGTGCGCAAAGCAACAGTGAAGGGGCTGGTGTTCGCGGGCGATTGGGGCGACGAGGTGGCGCTTGCCGGCGGCGCCACTGTCACCATCGTCCCTGCTAACCACTGGTCGTCGCGCACCACGCGGGATCGAAGGATGGCGCTGTGGGGCGGCTTCACGCTGCGAAGTGGTGGTAGGACGATCTACTTCGCTGGTGACACGGGCTTTGGTGAAGGCCGGATTTTCGCCGACCTGCGCCTAAGGTTCGGCACGGTCGATGTCGCGCTGATACCGATCGGTGCCTACGCCCCCGAATGGTTTATGACGGACCAGCATTGCAACCCAGAGGATGCGGTGCGGATCCTGCTGGCGCTGGAGGCCACCCAAGCGCTCGGCATTCACTGGGGCACGTTCCAGCTGACCGACGAGGCGCGCGACGAACCGGCCGAGCGGCTGGTTGCCGAGCTTCACCGCCGCGGCATCGACGAGCGACGGTTCGTCACCGCCGTGCCGGGCGGAAGATACGACTTTCAGACGTCCAGGTTCGCGACGCTCAGCGCATTGTCCTGGATGAACTCGCGGCGGGGTTCGACGACTTCGCCCATCAGGCGGGAGAAGGTTTCATCGGCGATGTCGGCCTGGCCAATCTCAACCCGCAGGAGCGAGCGATTGGCGGGGTCGAGCGTCGTTTCCCACAGCTGCTCGGCGTTCATTTCGCCGAGACCCTTGTAGCGCTGGATGCTGAGACCCTTGCGGCCAGCGGCGAGCACGGTGTTCAGGAGCTCGGACGGACGGGTGATGTCCACCGGCTTGCCCTTGGTGTCGGCGGCAGCCTGTTCGAGCGCTTCCTCGCCTTCGCCGGCGCCGACGGTCGGTTCGGCTTCTGCCGCGGCGCCCTTGCGCAGGGTGCGCAGCGTCGAGGGGCGTGCGTAGGTGTCGCGCTGCTCACCCGCCAGCGTGTGGAGCTTGCGCGCTTCGGCCGAGGCGATGAAGGTCGGCTCGACGATGGTGACGTCGGTGACCCCGCGCCACAGGCGGCGCAGGAGATAGCCGCCTTCGGTGGCGAGTTCGCCCGACCACTTGCCCTCGGTGTCGCCCTGCTGAAGCCAGGCGGCGACTTTTTCGATCGCGGCGAGGCGCCCGCTGGTGCCGAGTTCGGGATCGAGTGCGCCGGCCAATGCCAGGGCTTCGAGCAGTGCCGGGTCGTACTTCTTCGGCGCATAGCGGAGCAGCGTGCGGATGCGGCGAGCATGATCGACCAGCGCCTTCAGATCCGCGCCCTGGCGAACCTCGCCGCTGCTGTCGAGCTGAAGCCCTTCAAGGCCTGCATCAACGAGGTAATCGTCGAGCTGGGCGTCGTCCTTGAGATAAACTTCCGAGCGGCCGCGGGCGACCTTGTAGAGCGGCGGCTGCGCGATCAGCAGGTGGCCGTTCTCGATCAGCTCTGGCATCTGGCGGTAGAAGAAGGTCAACAGGAGCGTGCGGATATGCGCGCCGTCGACGTCGGCGTCGGTCATGATCACGATCTTGTGATAGCGCAGCTTGGAGAGGTTGAATTCCTCCCGGCCGATGCCGGTGCCGAGCGCCTGGATGATGGTCCCGATTTCGCGGCTCGAGAGCATCCGATCGAAGCGGGCGCGTTCGACGTTGAGGAGCTTACCGCGCAGGGGCAGGATGGCCTGGTTCTGCCGATTGCGGCCTTGCTTGGCCGAGCCGCCGGCCGAGTCACCCTCGACCAGAAATAGCTCGGACAGCGCGGGATCGCGCTCCTGGCAGTCGGCGAGCTTGCCGGGAAGCGAGGCGATATCCATTACGCCCTTGCGGCGGGTCAGTTCGCGGGCGCGCTTGGCCGCTTCGCGGGCCGCGGCGGCGTCGATGATCTTCTGGATGATCGCGCGGGCGTTGACCGGGTTCTCTTCCAGCCACTCGGTCATCTTGTCGCTCATCAGCGCTTCGAGCGGCTGACGGACTTCGCTGCTGACGAGCTTGTCCTTGGTTTGGCTGCTGAACTTGGGATCAGGCAGCTTGACCGAGACGATGGCGGTCAGGCCCTCGCGCATGTCGTCGCCGGTCAGCGTAACCTTTTCCTTCTTCAGCATGCCGGATTTCTCGGCATAGCCGTTGACGGTACGGGTCAGCGCCGCGCGGAAGGCGGCAAGGTGGGTGCCGCCGTCACGCTGGGGGATGTTGTTCGTGAAAGGGAGGACATTCTCGTAATAGCTGTCGTTCCATTCCAACGCGACGTCGATGCCGATGCCGTCGCGCACCGCCGAAATGGCGATGGGATCGGGAAACAGCGGCGTCTTGGCGCGGTCGAGATATTTGACGAAGGCGGCAATCCCGCCTTCGTAGAACAGCTCCACTTCCTTGCGTTCTTCATGCCGCGCGTCGGCGAGGACCAAGCGCACGCCCGAGTTGAGGAAGGCGAGCTCGCGGTAGCGGTGCTCGAGCTTGTCGAAGTCGAAGTCGGTGATTTTGAAGGTGGCGGGGCTCGGCAGGAAGGTGACCTGCGTGCCCTTCTTGCCTTCGGGTGCGGGGCCGACGACCTTCAAGGGCGCGACCGCATCGCCATGGGCGAAGCGCATGTAATGTTCCTGGCCGTCGCGCCAGATGGTGAGGTCGAGGAACTCCGACAGGGCGTTGACCACCGAGACGCCGACGCCGTGGAGGCCGCCTGAGACCTTGTAGGCATTGTCGTCGCTGGTGTTCTCGAACTTACCGCCGGCGTGGAGCTGGGTCATGATGACCTCGGCCGCCGAAACGCCTTCTTCGGCGTGGATGCCGGTCGGAATGCCGCGGCCATTGTCCTCGACCGTGACCGAACCGTCGGGGTTGAGCTGAATCAGGATGCGATCGCAGTGACCCGCAAGCGCTTCGTCGATGGCGTTGTCCGACACCTCGAACACCATGTGGTGGAGGCCCGAGCCGTCATCGGTATCGCCGATGTACATGCCCGGCCGCTTGCGCACCGCGTCGAGGCCTTTCAGGACCTTGATGCTGTCGGCGCCGTAGGAGTTCTGGTTCGCTTCTTCTGCCATGCGAAACCTATAGCGGGTGGGGAGCGGAAGTCACGTGCGCGGGCGGGTACGCGCGCGTGAGTCGAGCTTGACGCAGGTTGCTGCTGTGCGATGCTCCCCGCTTCGACATAGGGGAGTCGTTCTGATGCGCCTGATGCTGCCTGCCGCCGCGTTCCTGCTGATCGCCGCGGCACCTCCGCCGGCGCCGGTCGAGACCGTCAACGATGATTATTACGGCACCAAGGTCAGCGACGATTATCGCTGGATGGAGAGCGGCAAGGACCCGCGGTGGATGCCGTGGCTGAAGGCGCAGGGGGATCATACCAAGTCGGTGATGAGCGGCCTGCACGGCCGGGCCGCGCTGCTAAAGGACCTGTCGTCACGAAGCGGTGCGCTGGCATCGATCGGGGCGGTGCAATGGGCGGGCAGCACCATGGTGTATCGCGAGCGCCCGGCCGGAGCCGAGGATTTCCGGCTGATGATCCGCGGCGTGCACAAGGAGCCGCGCCTGCTGTTCGATCCCGCCGCCGCCTTCCCGGGCGAGCCGATGGTGCTCGACGATTATGCCCTTGCGCCTGACGGCAAGACGGTGGCGGTGCTGGTCAGCAAGCGCGGGACCGAGCGGGCCATGGTGCGCTTCATCGACGCCGCAACGGGCGCGGTCAGGCCCAACCAGTTGAGCGATGTCGCAGCGGTCCGCTGGCTGCCGGGGTCGGCCGGCGTCACCTATCTCAAGTTCATCGGCGAGCATGGCACGCCTTCCTATTATGTCCGCAACCAGGCGCGAATGCTGAGCCTCGCGTCGGGCGAGGATCGGGCCATCCCGACTCGCGGGCTGCCAGGTGTGGCGGCGGCGGACGGGCAATGGACCATCGTCTTGCCGGAGCCGACCAGCGACACCGCGATGCTGATAGTCCGCGACGGGCGGAGCGAAGCGGCGCTGTATCGTGCTGCCTTGGCCGACGTCCGTAGGGGCAAGGAGAAGTGGCAGCGGGTCGCCGATTTCGACGACAAGATCGTCGATTTCAGCATGGCGGGCGACCGCCTCTATCTCACCAGCAAGAAGACCAGTTCCAATGGGCAGGTGATGCTGGCGAGCGCTGCGTCAGGCAGCCTCGCGGCGGCGAAACCGATTACGATCCCCGGCAATCCGGTGGTCGAAAGCATCATTGCGACCAAGACCGGTGTGCTGGTGCGGACACTGGAAGGCGGGGTGTCGGGCCTGTGGTTCGTGCCTGCCAACGGCGCGGCGCGGCGGATCACCTTGCCGTTCGAAGGCACGATCAGCTGGATCGAGGCCAGCGGCGCCAGCGACGAAGCGCTGCTCGGCCTCGCCGGCTGGTTCGCGCCGAGCAAGCAATATCATCTTGCCACGAATGGCGACCTCCACGACATCACCATGACCGCGCCGGCGCCGTTCGACTTGGCCGGCTATGAGCAGATCAGGGCGACGGCGAAGGCCAAGGACGGCACTGCCATCCCCTACACCCTGCTGCGCAAGAAGGGGCTGGGCGCGGGGCCGCATCCGACCCTGCTCGATGCGTATGGCTCTTACGGTTATTCGATGACGCCGCGGTTCCAGAGCGCGCTGCTGCCGTTTCTCGACCGCGGCGGCGTCTATGTCGCGGCGAACGTGCGCGGCGGGGGCGAGTTCGGACGGGCGTGGCATGAGGCCGGAAAGGCCGAGACCAAGGCCACGACCTGGCGCGATGCAATTGCGGTGGGCGAGAAGCTGGTCGCCGACGGCGTGACCACCAGCCCCAAGATGACTTTGCTCGGCACATCGGCCGGGGGCGTGATGGTCGGCGGCGCGATCAACGAGCGCCCAGAGCTGTTCGGCGGCGCAATTGCCAACGTCGGCTTCATGAACCCGATTCGGTACGTGTCGGAGCAGAACTTCGCCGACATTGAGGAATGGGGCGGGCCGATCAAAGACGCGGCGACCTTCCGCACGATGTATTATCTCGACCCTTATGCCCACATTAAGAAGGGCGCGGCCTATCCGGCGACGCTGGTCGTCAGCGGGATCAACGATCCGCGTGCGGCGACCTTCCACAGCGCGAAATATGCGGCGAAGCTGGCGGCGAGCAGCAGTAGTGGCAAGCCGGTGCTGCTGCGGATCGACTTCGATGCCGGTCACGGGATCGGCTCCAGCCGCAGCCAGCTCGATGCACAATGGGCCGACATGTTGAGCTTCGTGCTTTGGCAAGCAGGCGCCGAGGGTTTCAAATCGGCGCAGTAGAACAAGGGGGTGGCGGGCGGCGCGCAAGGGGGCAACGCGCCGCCCGTCAAGAGCAAGGAAAAGGCTGCGCCAGGTTCCTCGAAGCTCATTGGCTTAAAGGATAACCCCGCGCAGCCCTGTTGAGTTGCGATATTGGACCTAAGTCCGGGTGCGCGCGGCCTTAGCTGGCGTGGCGCTGCCCGCCATTTCCGCCGCCACCACGACGACGCTGGCCGCCGCCGGAACGGCCACCGCCGCCACCCTGGCCGCCCTGTCCGACCGGACGCTGGCCGCCGCCGTGGCGCTGACCCTGCTGCCCGTGGCCACCCGCCGGCGAAGCCGCGCGGGCCGGGGCTGTGGGACGGGCCGGATTACCGACCGGACCGCGCACTGCGCCCGGCACGCCGCGCATGGAACGGCCGCCTTCACGCGGACCGCTGCGGTCCTCGGGCATGTCGCGGCGCGGATCCTGACGCGGCAGGCCGAAGCGCTGCGGATCACGGCTATGGCCGCGCGCGCCGCTTTCGTTGCGCTTGTTGCGTTGCTGCTGCTGCGGCTCGCGCTTGGGTTCGGGCTTGAGCCGCTTGAGGGCTTCCACGGCCTGCATGAAGCCGGGCGGAAGCGCTTCCTCCGTCAGCTTCTGGCGGGTCAGCTTCTCAATGTCCTTGAGGAAGGCGCGCTCCTCGCGGTCGCAGTACGCAATGGCGATGCCATCCGCGCCGGCACGCGCGGTGCGGCCGATGCGGTGGACATACTGCTCCGGCACGTTCGGCAGGTCGTAGTTCACGACATGGCTGACGCCCGGAATGTCGATCCCGCGCGCGGCGATGTCGGTTGCGACCAGGATCGGCACGCTGCCGTCGCGGAAGGCTTCGAGCGCCTTTTCGCGCTGCGGCTGGCTCTTGTTGCCATGAATCGCATTGGCCGGGACGCCGGCAGCGCCGAGCATCCGCACGATCTTGTCGGCCCCATGCTTGGTGCGGCTGAAGACCAGGGTCCGTTCGATGTCCTTGCCGTTCTGGAAGAACAGGGTGAGCAGCGCGGTCTTTTCCGCCTGATTGACGAAGGTGACGCGCTGCTCGACGCGCTCGGCGGTGCTGGCGACCGGGGTCACCGACACTTCTGCCGGGTTCTTGAGATACTCGTCGGCGAGGCCCTTGATCATCTTCGGCATGGTGGCCGAGAAGAACAGGGTCTGGCGCTTGGCCGGGATGATCTTCACGATCCGCTTCAGCGCATGGATGAAGCCAAGGTCGAGCATCTGGTCGGCTTCGTCGAGGACCAGAATCTCGAGCATCGACAGATTGACCGCGCGCTGGTCGACGAGGTCGAGCAGGCGGCCGGGAGTCGCGACCAGCACGTCAAGACCGCGCTGCACGGTGCGCAGCGACTTCGCATTGGCGACGCCGCCAAAGATCACCCCGACACTGGTTTTGAGGCCACTGCCATAGGCCTCGGCGCTGGCGGCGATCTGGCTGGCGAGTTCACGGGTCGGAGCGAGCACCAGCATGCGGATCTGGCCGGGCTTCAGCATCGACGGGCGATTGGCCGCGAGGCGCTGAAGTGACGGCGTCATGAACGCCGCCGTCTTGCCGGTGCCGGTCTGGGCGATGCCGAGAAGGTCGCGGCCTTCGAGCACGTGCGGAATGGCCTGCGCCTGGATCGGCGAGGGCTGGGTGTAATTCTTGGCCGCAAGCGCGGCGAGCAGGGGCTTGGAAAGCCCGAGTTGTTCAAACGTCATTAAAGTCTCTCAACATGATCGCGCCGGCGAGCGGACGGACCGCTGCCGGAGAGGGTTTTCTGAAGAACCCCGCGTGATGTGGAGAACTCGTGTGGGTGAACCGAGACGCGGGCCGAAGCCTTAGAAGGCTGCCGATCACGCCGCTTTATGGCGTCTCGCTGACGGCCATGTAGGCGAGGTGGACCGATTTGTCCAGTTTCTAGCCGACGTGCACCATGGTGGCGTCGCGCACGCCGTCGAACAGCGCGGCTTCGGTGGCGGTCATCCACACTTGCCCTCGGCCCGCGAGACGCGCGAACAGGGCGCCGCGGCGGCCGGGATCGAGGTGGGCGGCGACCTCGTCGAGGAGGAGCAAGGGCGGTGCGCCTCGGCGATCGGTGACCAGCGCGGCATGGGCGAGGACTAAGCCGAGCAGAAGCGCCTTCTGCTCGCCCGTCGAGCAGCGCGCGGCAGGCTGGGCCTTGTCCGCATGGGTGACGGCGAGGTCCTGGCGATGCGGCCCTTCAGTCGCCCGGCCGGCTGCCGCGTCGCGGCCGCGATTGGCGCGAAGGCGAACGGTGAGATCGGTCTGGCTGGCCTGCTCCAGCGCGATGGCGGGCCGGGCGAACAGGTCCTCGGGCGTGGCGGCGAGCTGCTGGCCGAGTGCATCGACGGTGCGACCGCGGGCGGCGCCGAGCGCTTCGCCATGCTCGGCCATGCCGGCCTCCAGCGCGCTTAGCCATTCGGGATCGGCGCCGTCGGGTTCGGCCAGCAGCTTGTTGCGGGCCCGCATGGCGGCTTCGTAGCGCGAGGCGTGGTGGGCGTGCCCGGGTTCGAGCGCCAGCACCAGCCGGTCGAGAAAGCGGCGGCGGTCGCCGGCGGGGCCGCTGAAAAGGCGGTCCATCGCGGGGGTGAGCCACAGGACAGCCAACCATTCGGCGAGGCTGTTGACCGCGGCTGGTGCGCTGTTGATGCGGACGATCCGGCGTTCAGGCGCGGTCGCGAGCGTGCCGGTGCCCAGCACCGTCCGCTCGCCAAGTGCCGCGCTCACGCTCCACCCGCCCGGACCCTCGCTCCGCGCCATTTCGCCGAGCGCACTTCCGCGCAGGCCGCGACCGGGTGCGAGCATCGACACGGCTTCGAGAATATTGGTCTTGCCCGCCCCATTCTGCCCGTGAAGACAGACGAAGCCTGCTCCGGGCGCGAGGTCGAGCGCGGCGTGATTGCGAAAGTCGGTCAGGGTCAGGCGGGCAAGCATCAGGCGCCGGCAAGTGCGTCCGGTTCGCGCGTCTCGCCGCCCTTGCGCGCCCAGCTGATCGTCCACAGCACCAGGCCCATGCTGACCGGGATGTCGAGAAAGGTGGTGTAGAGCAGCCAGAAGTCGGTCGTGAATGCCCAGGCAACGAGGCTGTTGCCGCCGGCCATGACCAAGCCGGTCAGCCCCATTCCGATGCTGAGCCGGCGAAGGTCGAGGTCGGTGTAGGCCATGTAGCGGTCGATCCCCGCCCCGAGCTTGCGTCCTTTCAGCACCAGGCCATCGAACAGGAAGCAGGCAGCGCCGACCAGTCCGACGATGGTGGAGCGATGCTTGATCACCTCCTCGTCCTCGAACACGATCGCGAAGCCGGCGCTGACCAGCAGCATGAACACGCCAAACAGCATCATTCCGCCGACCAGGTCGACCGTCACGAAGCGCTGCACCACGACAATGGCCAGTCCCACCGCGGCACCGACCAGCGCCGCGGTCTCGAGATCGGTGAATTTGGCGATGAGGAAGAACAGCAGGCCGGTGGCGATGTCGACCAGGATCGGGATCTTGTTCCGCTTGAGCTTGCCGGTGTCGTAGGCGGCCTCGCCGTCGGCCTTGCGCGGATCGGACACGATCTTTGCGAAGCGTTCGGGATAAGCGATGCGACGCCCTTCGTGGCTTTCGTGGACCAATGTTCCGTCCACGCGCGCGGCAATGCCGATCGACCACCAGTTGATGTAGCCCGCCTCGACCTCGAGGGTGCGGCCGTCCGGCAGGACATGGGTGAGCCGGTGATTGCGGATGGCCTCGCGGCCGCTGGCGGGTGTGAAGTCGGTGGCGACCTCCTCGCCGTCGACTATCAGCCTGCTGGTGAGGCCCGACATGCGGCTGTCGACCAGCACCCAGCAGTCATGCGCGACACCGATCGAGAAGGGGCGCTTGTAGAGCCACAGGCGGCGGCCCGGGATGGTGGAGACAGCGGCGTCGGTCATCGGCAAAGGCTAAAGCAGAGGCGAGCGGCCGTGGCCAGACGGGCAAGGGGGCGATGCGGGTTGCGGCGGCGCGGCGCTCGCCGCACGGTGAGGGCATGAGAGCGGCGGCTCAGAGCCAACCAGCGCGTGGAGTGGCGGAGCGGGTGGCCCGATCGCTGCTGTGTGCCTTCGCCTTCTCGCTCGCCTTCATGCAGCCGCCGCTGTTTGTCGGCGGCTATGCGCTGGTCGGCAGCGACCTGTTGTTTGCGGCGCTTGGGGGCACGCTGGCTCTGCTGGTGCTTGCCCGGCGGGTACGGCCCGAGTGGGACCGCGCTTACCTGTTCATCGCCCTCTACTTTGCAGTAATGCTGTTGTCGCTCGTGCTGGGCGGCGGGCAAGCAAGTCTGTCCAAGCTGGCGACGCAGCTTGTGCTGTTCGCCCATGCCGGTCGCCGCCTGCTGCCTGATCCGCGACGAGGCCGCACTGCGCCGGGTAGTGCTGGCGTGGCTAGCGGGCACGAGCGCCGCGGTACTGGTCGGCGCGGGGAGCCTAGCGTTGTTGGCGGTCGATCCCTCGCATCCGCTGCTGGAGTGGACGCGGTTTCAGTTCGGAACCTTGCCGCCGGGCCCCTACCCGCGGCTGCGGCTGACGTTCCTCAATGCCAACATGGCGTGCAATTATCTGACGGTCTCGTTCGCGCTGCTGCTGGCTGCGGGACGGATTAGGTGGATTGGCAGAGGCTTCGCTTGGCTGCTGGGGGGCGGGATCATCGTCGTCGGCGCCACGACCATCTCACCGGGCTTCGGCGGCTTTGCGCTGCTGCTTGGCCTGTGGCTGCGGATGCTCGGGCGCGACACGCGGCCGGGATTGGCCAACCTGATGCTTGTCGCAGGATTGGCGAGTGCCGCGCTGTTCGTTGCCGCGATGGCGGTGACGCCGATCCTTCATCCTACCGCGCCTTACCTGATCCGGGTGCCGGGAACCGACCTAGTCCTCGCCCTCTCCCCGCGGCTGATGATCTGGACCGAGGCGGCGGCGAATATGCTCGACCATCCGCTGTTCGGGCGCGGTTATGGCGCGACGGCGGTGGCGGTGAGCTATCTCGATCCGTCAGGACGGCTCCAGCAGCTGACCGACGCGCACAACATGTTCCTCAACCTTGCGGTGCAGTGCGGCGAGGTCGGGCTCGCCGCACTGATCGCACTTTTGGTGCACATGGCTCGGCGGACAGGGCCGTTGCGGATGCCGAGCAATACCGCGGGCGTGGTGCGCCTTGCCGCCGGGGTCGGGCTACTCAACGGGCTGGTCTACCACGGGCTCGGCGGCTCGTTCGAGGACGCGCGGCACCTGTGGTTTCTGTTCGGCCTGCTACTGGCGAGCAGCCGGATCGAGCACGAGGCTCAGACCCGCATCGGCATCAGGACGTAGAGCGCGCTCGATTTGTCGTTCTCGCGCAGCAGGGTCGGCGCGGCGGCATCCGCGAGATGGACCTCTACCGTGTCGCCATCGATCTCGCCAAGGATGTCGAGCAGGTAGCGGGCGTTAAAGCCGATTTCGAGCCCGTCTGCGCTGTAGTCAGCGGCGAGTTCCTCGGTCGCGAGACCGTTCTCGGGCGAGGTGACCGAAAGGATCACGCGGTCACGGTCGAGGCTGATCTTGACCGCGCGGGTCTTCTCGCTGGCGATGGTCGCGACGCGGTCGACGCCGGCCTTGAAGCTGGCGGGGTCGAGCTTCAGCAGCTTGTCGTTGGCGGTCGGAATCACCCTGTTGTAGTCGGGGAAGCTGCCGTCGATCAGCTTGCTGGTCAGCACCGCGTGGCCGAGCACGAAACGGATCTTGGTCGCCGACAAGGTGACCTCGACCGTGCCTTCGACCTCGTCGAGGAGCTTGCGCAGTTCCAGCACGCACTTCTTGGGCACGATCACGTCGGGCATGCCGTCAGCGCCGTCCGGTTTGGCGACCGTCACGCGAGCGAGGCGGTGGCCGTCGGTGGCGGCGGCCTTCAGCATGTCGTCGGCGACGTGCAGGAAGATGCCCATCAGATAATAGCGGGTTTCTTCCGACGAGATGGCGAACTTGGTCTTGTCGATAATCTGGCGCAGCGTCGCGGCCGGCAGCTCGAAGCGGGTCGGAAGCTCGCCCTCGGCGATCACCGGAAAGTCGTCGCGCGGCAGGGTCGACAGATTGAAGCGGGCGCGTCCGGCCACGACCTGCATCTTGCCGTCGGCTGCGCTGAGTTCGACCTGGCTGCCGTCGGGCAGCTTGCGGACGATGTCGAAAAAGGTGTGCGCCGAGACGGTGGTGGCGCCGGCGCTGGCAACGTTGGCGGGCACCGTTTCGTCGACCTGGAGGTCGAGGTCGGTCGCCATCAGCCGCAGCGAGCCATCCTCACGCGCGTCGAGCAGGACGTTGGACAGTATGGGGATCGTGTTGCGGCGCTCCACCACCGACTGGACGTGGCTGAGGCTCTTGAGGAGGGTGGCCCGTTCGATCGTCGCCTTCATCGCTGCTGCTCAGTCCTTTTGCCCCGGAGCCGCCGGTCCTGCCCCTCTCGAGGTACAGGAGGTCCGGCAGCATCGTCTCTGTTGCCTCGTTATAGCGGGGAGGCGGGACGGTGGAAGGGGCTGGAAGCCGCGTTCGGCGGAAATCGTCAGGCGCGCACGAGAGGCGCCACGCGGCATGGGCGAATGGCGGCGGCATCAGCGTGGCCGCCGCCTATCCTTTGCTGAAGTCGGCGTCAGCTCGCCGTGGCGAGCACCGTGTCGATCTGGTGCACCACGCCGTTGCGGGCGGGCTGCTCGGTCCCGGTAATCCGCGCGCTTTGCCCGGCAGCGTCGCTGACCCGCAAGGCATCGCCGTCGCGCGTGACGGTCAGCGGTTCGCCGGCCATGGTGGCGATGGTCGCCTTGCCTTTCCCGCTCTCCACCGCGCGGGCGAGGTCGGCGGCAAGGATCGTCCCAGGCACGATGTGCGCCCGGAGCAGCGCTGTCAGCTTGGCCTTCTGTGCCGGCTGATCGAGGTTGTCGAGGCTACCGGCGGGAAGCTTGTTCAGCGCCGCGTCGGTGGGGGCGAGGATGGTGTAGGGCGCTTTGCCCGACAGCACCTTCTCCATGCCTGCCGCCGTGACCAGCTGCGCCAGGCGAGGCGTTGCCCCGACCACCCCGGCAAGATCCTGCGACGGGGCGCCGGACTGGGTAGCGAGATTGGTCTCCGCCTCCCCGACCCCGGCGGCGTTGTTGCTGCCATCCCCCTGCCCGCAGGACGCGAGCAGGAGGGCGGCAATGCTGGTCGCAACCAGGCGGCGCATCAGACCAGGGTCTCCACGATCGCCTGGACGATCTGCGTGGTCGGGTCGACCTGATAGATGTTGCCGTCGTTGTAGCGGTACCAATTGTCCGGGCTGTCGACGTAACGGTCGCGATACTCGTACGGCACGTTGTAGACGTCATAGCCCTGCGGCATCGGCTGCCCGACACCGAACCCGCCCGCCAGCAGCGAGACGATGCCTTCGATCAGGCCATTGCCGCTGTCGACCTGGTAGATGGCGCCGTCGCCGTAGCGATAATAATCGTCGCCATTGTCGGCATACCAGGGCTGATACTGGACCGGCACGTTGTAGTAGCCGAGGTAATCCTGCGGATAGGTGGCGCCGACGTAATAAGAGCCGTTCCAGTCATCCGTGATCGGCCAGTAAGCGTCGACATAGTTCTGGTCGCGATCGACCCGGTACACATAGCCGTCGGCCGTGCGGTAGTAATAGTCGTCCGTATCGGGATACCAGCTGCGGTAGTCGATCGGCAGCAGAGCCGAACCGAGCGCCACCGGTAGCGCCGCGCCGACCAGCTTCTTGGCCTGGCCCGGCGGCAGACAGCCGTTGCCCTTGGCGGCAAGCCCCGGAGGGCAGCCATCGACAAGTCCCGTGCTGCGAAATGTCGGGCTGGCGAAATACGCCGTGCGCTGACCGCTGTCGAAGACGTTGGTGGTGATCCGCTGTTCGCGCTGGAAAACGCGGTTGTCGACCTGATTGCGGCCGCCACGCTCCTGCACGATGCGCTGGTTGCCGCCGCCGTTACCGCGGACGACCTTGCTGCGTTCGACGCGGCTGGGTCCACGCTCCGCTCGCGCTTCGCGGACGGGGCCGCGCTGCTTTACCTGCTGCTGTTGCGGACGCTGAGCCTGACGTTCGACCCTGCGTTCGGGGCCGCGCATCTGCGGGCCGCGCATCTGCTGACCGCCGCCGCCGCGTGCTTCACGCTGCTGGCCGCCGCCTCGCATCGCCTTGGGACCGCTTCCGCCGTCATTACCACGCATCTGGGGGCCACCGCCGCCGCGCGCCTGCCGCTGACCGCCGCCGCCGTTGCCGCGCATCTGCGGACCGCCGCCGCCACCCTTGGGCGCCTGCGCTGCGGGGGCGCCGCCGCCCTTGCCGTTGCCGCCGCCGCCGCCGCCCTTGCCGGGCTGCGCCAGGACCGGCGCGGTGAAGGCCAGCGCCGCGGCGCCTGCCAAAATGAATGTCTTTTTCATGAGCCTGAGCTCCTTTCGGAGGTCACTAACGGCTTGTTTGCCGTTCGCGTTCCCGCCTTGATGGCGAGGGAAGCACGTCTAGTCGCTCAACAGTGAACGTCAGATTTCCGCCAATTACGGCTGCGGTTCATCCACCCAGTCACGGACAAGGAAGCGGCTGGCGATCAGCGCCATGAGCCCTGCCAGTCCATAGAACAGCACCACGCCGATGGCGGCATAGCGCAGGCTGTCGGGACCGTAGGTCGACTTTAGCGAGTCCGAGATAGCACCGATCAACAGCGGCCCGACGCCCAGCCCGATCAGGTTGTTGATGAGCAGGAACATCGAGGAGGCTGTGGCGCGCTTGGCCGGCTCGACCAGGTTCTGGACGGCGGTGACGATGGGGCCGAGCCACAGGATGTTCATCGCATTGGCGATCAGCAGCGGCGGCCAGGCCAGCCACAGATTGTCGGTGGTGAGGCCGAACAAGAAGCAGGGCAGCGCGATCAGCCAGGCGAAGGCGGGGAGCTTGGCATACCAACTCTTGTCCGCATGCCCGAGGCGATCGGCGAAGTAACCCCCGGCGAGCACACCGATGACCCCGCCGATCAGCAGCAGCGAGCCCATGAACTGACCCGCCTGGAGCAGGGTCAGGTCGTAACTCAGCATCAGCACGCTCGGCACCCAGACGGCGAGGCCGTAGCCGCATAGCGAGGACAAGGAGGCGGCAATGGCGAGCAGCCAGAAGCTCGGCTTGCGCGAGACGATCGCCCAGACTTCGCCGAGGCGGACCTGGCTGGTGGTCCCTGCGGGGCGCGGAACGTCCTTCACCACCCACAGGAAGAAGGGCACCAGGAGGATGCCGATCCCGCCCATGATGAGGAAGGCGGCGCGCCAGTTGATGTAGGTCGCGATGTAAGCGCCGACGAGAAGGCCGCTACCGAGGCCGACGGGGACGCCGAGAGAATAGATGCCGAGCGCGCGGCCGCGTTTTTCCGGCGGAAAATAGTCGGCGATGAGGGCGTAGGACGGCGCGACGCCGCCCGCTTCGCCGACGCCGACGCCGAGGCGGTAGAGGAACATCGACCAATAGCCGCCCGCCATGCCGCAAAGCGCCGTAAAGGCGCTCCACACCGCAAGCGAACCGGCGATCACCTTGGATCGGCTGGTGCGGTCGGCGAGATAGGACAGGGGCACGCCGGCAAAGCTGTAGAGCAGCGCGAAGGCGAGACCGGCGATCGCGCCGAACTCGGTGTCGCTGAGCTGGAGATCCTTCTTGATCGGCTGAGCCAGGATCGAGAGGATCTGCCGGTCGAGGAAATTGAGAATGTAGGCGAGCAGCAGGAAGACGAGAACGATCGTCGGTGAGCGCGGGGTGGTGCGTGCTGCTGTGGTCATGCCAAGGGGAGTGGCACGGGACGCCTGGACTGCCAAGCGTCCCGTGCCGAAGGGCTTAGAACTTCACGTCGAACGAGACGAACACCTGCCGCGGCGCGCCATAGAAGCCGGTGACCACGCCTTCGAGGCCGAGGCTCGGCGCGATGCCGGGCTTGGCGAAGTTCGGGTTGGCTGGCGCGGCCGACAGGATCGGCTGGCCAGTGACCGGGTTCACCGTCAGGAACTGATAGCCCGAGGTGATGTAGCGCTTGTCGAACAGGTTCTTGCCGTGGAGACCGACGCGGAACCGGCCGATGTCATAGGTCAGGTTGGCGTCGAACAGCGAATAGCCCTTCTGGTCGAGATAGGGGCTTGGCAGTTCGAACTGGGTGCTCTTGCTGCGGTACGACGCGGTGGCATTGGCGGCCAGCATGCCGGGACCGGCCGGAACCATGAAATCGACGCTTGCCGAGTTGGTCCACTTGGGCGTGTTCTGGATTTCGCGGAAGCGGGCCACGTCGATCGGCTGGCCGGGCGAGGTGGGGGCCGGGTTTCCGTTGGCGTCGAAGCCCACGATGTTGGTGATGAACTGCTTGTACTCGGCGTCGAGGTAGCCGACCGAGCCCGACACGTTGAAACGCGAGCCAGCACCCGCGAAATCGCGCGCGATCACCACGCTGCCTTCGAACTCGATGCCCTTGAACTGCGCCTTACCGGCATTGGTGGTGACACCGACAAAGGTCGGCACACCGTTGATCACGGCGCCGGCCGAGCCCGGCACCTGCGCGTCCTTGTAGTCGGCGATGAAGCCGGCGATCGCGACGCGGACGCGGCGGTCGAACAGAGCGGCCTTGTAGCCGACTTCGTAGCTGGTGACCTTTTCCGGCTCGAACAGGAAGTAGTCGAAGATTTCGGACGCTTCGCGGGTGCCGTTGCCATTCAGGTCAGGCGCCGCGGTGCTGAGGCCGCGCGGATCGAAGCCGCCGCCCTTGAAGCCCTTGGACCAGCTTGCGTAGAGGTTCATGTCGCTGTTCGGCTGCCAGCTGACAGACGCGCGCGGGGTGAACTGCTTGAAGGTCTTTTCGCCCACGAAGTTGGAGGTGAGCGCGCCCAGCTGAACGCCAGCGCCGCCAAGCGCCGGCGACACGCCGCCGATCAGGTTCTTGCGGATCACCACCGCATTGCGCTTGTCGGACGTGTAACGCCCGCCAAGCGACACCGAGAACTGGTCGGTCAGGTCGTAGGTGAAGTCGGCGAAACCGGCCCAGGTCTTGGTATCGACGTCGCCAAAGGTGGAAGCGGTGAAGCCCGGCAGATTGAGGGCGGCACCGGTGGTGCCAAGCAGCACGTCGAAGATGTTGTTGGCGTTGGCATTCAGATAATAGCCGCCGACTAGCCCGTTCAGCCGGCCCTGCTCGACCAGCAGCTGCACTTCCTGGCTGAACTGGCGGTTCTTGTAGATTGCCGGCACGTCGACGTCGGCAGCCGCCAGCGCGTCGAAGTCGATCGGAGTGACGCTCTTGTCCTTGCGCCAGGCGGTGATCGAACGGAAGGTGATGCCGTCGGTCAGTTCGACGTCGCCGCGGATCGAGAGACCGCCGCCCCTAACGTCCTGCTTGGGGTTAACCAGCCCGCCGCGGGTGTCGTAGACGTTGCCCAGTACCGGCTGCTTGGAGAGGACCGAGGGGATGAAGCGGTGGCCGCCGCGCGGGCTGCTGGTGTCCCAGGTGTAGTCGCCGGCAATCTTGAGCTTGATGGCATCGGTCGGAAACAGCTCGGTCGTGCCGCGAACCGCGAAGATGTCCTTGTCGTAATTCTCGGCGCCGGTGGTGAGGTTGGTGCCGAACCCGTTACGGTGAAGCCGGGCAATCGCGCCGCCGACGCGCATGAAGTCGGCAAGCGGGGCCGAGCCGCTGACCACTAGGTCGCGCTGGCCATAGCTGCCCACCACAGCGCGGACCTTGCCTTCAGGGTTCGCGGACAGCGAGCGGGTGACGTACTTGATCGCGCCGCCGATCGTGTTGCGTCCGTAGAGGGTGCCCTGCGGCCCGCGCAGCACTTCGATGCGCTCCACGTCATAGACGTCGAGCAGCGCGCCTTGCGGGCGGTTGAGATAGACGTCGTCCAGATAGATGCCGACGCCGCCTTCGTAACCGGCGACCGGGTCCTGCTGGCCAACGCCGCGGATAAAGGCCGTCAGCGTGCTGTTGGTGCCGCGCGAGGTTTCCAGCGTGACGTTGGGCGTGGTGTCGCCAATGTCGCTGATGTCGATCGCGCCCTGACGGTCGAGCTGCTCGCCCGAGTAAGCGGTGACAGCGATCGGCACGTCGATCAGGGTTTCGGTGCGGCGACGGGCGGTGACCACGATGTCGCCATCGGGCGCGGTGGCCGCTTCGTCACGGGTTTGAGCATCATTGACGGCGGCGGTGGTCGCCGTGTCGGCAGTGGGCGGCGCTTCCTGTGCAAAGGCCGGTGTGGCGGCAAGCAAGGTGGCCGCCGAAGCGAACAGGGCCGAACGAACGGTGGTGGCGCGCATGATGTTGAATTCTCCCCCTCGACTGGACAGGCCCCTGGCGATTCTCCCTTCGCCAGGACAAATCTGAGGCGAACGGGATACTGAAAGTTGAATCACCTTTCAAGTCTTGATGGGTGAGGCTTGCTGGGGCATCTTGCTGGCTTGCATGGATCGCCGGGCGGGGGTTGCGCGGCGCTTGCAGTGGCGGGTTTGGCTCGCCCGGGGGAACCGGTGAATGATCGAACGCGGCAAGGCAGGCACCGGCAGGACGAAAGCGGCTGCGGCTGCCCGTCCGATGGTCGAGCGGCCCGGCGATGCGGTGCCGTTGACCAACTCGGCCAAGGCCCCGCGCACCGCACGCGGTGAACGCACCCGGCGCAAGATCCTCGATGCTGCCCGCACCGAGTTCGGCACCCGCGGCTTTGCCGACACCGGCATCACGGAGATCACCCGCACCGCCAAGGTCGCGCTGGGAACCTTCTACACTTACTTCGACAGCAAGGAGGAAGTGTTCCGCGCCCTGGTGCAGGACATGAGCGAGCAGGTCCGGCTGGCCGTGGCGCCGGTCCTCGGGGAGGGCCGCGGGACACTGGAAGCCGAGGAGCGCGCTCTGGCGGCATTCCTCCGCTTCGTCGGCACGCACCAGCAGGTCTACCGCATCATCGACGAGGCCGAATTCGTCGATCCCGCCGGTTTTCGAGCCCATTACGAGAATACGGCAGCACGTATCTCCGAGCGCCTTGCCGACGGGGCGTCGGCTGGCGTCATGCAGTCACCGAAGGACGATCTCGACGCCGAGGTCCGGGCGTGGGCGATCATGGGGATGAATGTCTTCCTCGGCCTGCGCTTCGGCGTGTGGGGCAGCGAGGACACCGACAAGGTGGCGGCGGCAGCAAACCGCCTGATCAGCCAGGGTCTGGCGCGGAACTGACGAGGTCGCGCCGGCAAGAGGCACCATCGTTCGCGAACTTGACGCGCGGCAACAACGCAAGCAGGCTTAGCTTCAAAGGGGGGACTCAGCCATGAACGCTGTCATGCCGCGGCTTGTGCCGGATCGGACCTTCACTGCCCGGCACCCCGGCGACCGCCTGTTTCTGGTCGCGAGCTTGCTGTTCATCTGGACTGCCATCCTGATGGGCTTCGGACCCGGCGCCCTGAAGCAGCTGGGCGGCACTGGTGAACCGAGGCCGCTCCACCTGCATCTTCATGCGATCGCCTTCTTCGGCTGGCTGGTGCTTCTGACGGTTCAATTCTCGCTGGTGCAGGCGCGGCAGGTGCGGCTCCACCGGCTGCTGGGTGTCGGTGGGATCGGCCTTGCCATCGCCATGGTGGCACTTGGGGTGGTGACCTCGATCGAGTCCGTTCCGGCGCGGATCGCGCGCGGCAGCAATCCGGGGTTCCTGGTGGTGCCGCTGATGGACATGGTTCTCTTCGCCGGATTGGTCACGGCGGCGGTGCTGAAGCGCACTGATCGTGCCGCCCACTCCCGCCTCATCCTGCTTGCGACGCTGCAGCTGACAGGTGCCGGTTTCGGGCGCTGGCTCGGAAGCACGCTCGGGCCGATGTTCGGCCACCTCGGCATCGTCGGTGGCTGGATCGCGCTGTATGGCTTGCTGACGATCGGCGTGGCCGCGATCGGGCTGTACGATCTGGCGACCCGAGGCCGCGTGCACCGCCTCTATCTACCTGCGGCGGCGTGCATGCTTGCCGGGCAAATCACGGCGATGCTGCTCATCAAGAACGAAGCCTGGATTGGCTTGGTGACGCGCCTCTTCGGCGACTAGAACTCAGCCTAGTCCTCGCGCCAGCTCAGCAAAGCGCTCGAGGTCGTCTTCGTCATGGTAGAGGCCAAGCCCGATGCGCAGGACGTCGCCTCGCACGTCGGTGATGCAGTCACGCGCGAGAAGCGCGGCTTGCCACTCCGCCGCCTTGCGGTGACGGAGAGCGAGGAAGCGCGCGGGACCGGTCGGCGGATCGAGCAGTTCGGCTTCGGCAAGCGGGGTGTCGCCAAGGTTATCGGCGAGGCGCTGCTTGAATGCCGTTACCCGGTCACTGATGCGGGCGGTTGTGAGCCCTTCCGCGGCGAGCATGCGGCGGATGTGGAGAAAGCGGTAGAGCGCCGATGGATCGAAGGTCGCTCCCATGAAGCGCATTGCGTCGGGCGCGTAGCCGACTTGTCCCGGCGGTAGGGTCAGATCCTCGAATTCGGCATACCAGCCAGTGATCGGCGGACGCCGCCCAAAACCAGGCGGGCAGTGCATCAGGCCCAACCCTTCGCCGGACATCGCATATTTGTAGCCGCCGGCGAGGAAGAAGCAGCTCTTCCCCAAGGCGCCGACCGGTTCTGGCACCGCCATGAAGCTGTGATAGCCGTCGATGACGATCCACGGCCCGTCCGGCGCGGCGACGGCGGCCAACGCGTCAAGGCCGGGGACCAGCCGGCCGGTGCCGAACATCAGCTGGCTGACCATGACGAGGTCGGCCTCCCCCGCGCGCTCCGCCAGTCGCTGGGCAAGCGTGACGTGGGATTCGGGCGGCAGCACCTCGAGCGCGATGTCGCCGCTTTCAGCCCAGCGGGCGAACTGGCGGCGCGCGCTGTGGAACTCACCGCTGGTGGTGAGCACACGCAGCGGACCGCCCGTGCGGCGCGGCGCGGCGGCCCACAGGCGCACGATGAAGTCGTGGGTGTTGCCGGCAAACACGATGGCGTCAGGCTGGCCAGTGCCGAGCTCGGCCGCGACCTCGGCTTGCGCCTCTTGCCAGAGCTCACCCATCACGCGGTCCCACTTGCGATCGGCGAGGCGCGCGGCGTCTTCCCAGCATTCGACCTGTCCGGCGAAACTGGCGTCAGGCCACAGATGATGGCTGTGCGCGGCCATGTGCAGCCGCTGCGGCGCGGCGCCAAGGCTGCGGGTGAAGAGATGCTTGAAGCTCATAGCTGGGTTCGGATCGCCCACAGCTTGGGAAAGGCGCGCTTTTCAAGCGTCGAGGCGAGGTAGCGCGCACCCGATGAGCCGCCGGTGCCAGGCTTCATGCCGATGATCCGCTCCACCGTCAGCAGGTGCTTGTGCCGCCAGCCCGACAGCGCGTCGTCGATGTCGACCAGCTTTTCGGCTAGCTGGTAGAGCGCAAACCACTGTTCGGAGTGACAATAAACGTCGAGCCAGCTCGCCGCGCCCTGCCGTACCCGGGCGGCATCGGCGGTTTCCCACAGGCTCGGCGCGTCAAGCGCGGCCTGCAGCCGGGCGCGGCCTTCGGTGCCGCCTTCCTGATAGTCGAGGAATTTGGCGTCCTTGATCCCGAACTTATATTCGAGCTCGCGAAATTGCGCCGACTGAAACCCCGACGAGGTGCCGAGCACGTGCCGAAAGGCGGAATAATCCACCGGGGTCATGGTCGCGAGCACGTCCCACGACAGGGTCATCACCGACTGAATCCGGCTTACCCGGGCGAGCGCCTTGTAGGCGGCGGCAAAGTCGTCTGAGGCGACAAGCTGGATCGCAAGATCCACCTCGTGCAGCATCTGCTTCAGCCACAGCTCCTTGGTCTGGTGGATGACGATGAACAGCATCTCGTCATGCAGGTCAGACTTGGGCTGCTGCGCGGACAGCAGCGTCGGCAGCTGGAGATATTCGGCATAGGTCATGCCGGCCGGGTGAGCGGTCATGAGCTGGGTCTAGGAGCTTCGCGACCTCACGTCACCCCGCCCGTGTGTTCGGGCTTAGCGCGGCCCCGTGCCGGCACCCGCGCCCGGAACGCCAGCGCCGCCGACCGTGCCGATGTTGCCGAAGAATTCCTCAAAGAAGCTCTTCTTGCGGCCAAGCGTCGGGGTGGTGCGGCCATAAGGATCGATGGACGCGATCTTGTCCTTGCCGGTACGCTCCACCGCGGCGACGTTGCCGGCGGCATCGAAGCGGACGCGCAGAACGGTCTGCTCGGTCACTTTGGGCGTGCGGAACGCGAAGGTCGAGGTCCGACGGCTGACGTAATACCATTCGTTGTCGTTGAACTGGCCCGTGAAGGTCGGCCGGCCCAGCGTGCGCTCCACACTGGTCTTGTTATCCGTGCCGACCTGCACCGCCGAGGCGAGCTGCTCGTCCAGGATGAAGCCGCGATTCTCGCGATAACCGGCGCAGCCGCTGAGGCCGAGGCCCGCAACGAGGGTGGCGAGAAGGACAAGACGATGGCTGGTCACGAGATAGGATGCTCCGGATGCCGACACCCTTGCGTCGGCCGTTCGCCCGCTCAATATCGGCTGGGGGCCGCTCCGCCAAGTGCAGCGGCTCTCCTGAACGGAGGATGATCATGAAGTCGCTGATGCGGCTGTTCCGGAGCGAGCCGAATGTTGCCGAGCCGCTCTACCGCCAAGTCGTCGCCAAGGCACGCCAGCCTCACTGGTATGTCGAAGGCGGCGTGCCCGACACCAAGGAAGGCCGCTTTGCGATGCTGGCGACGCTGCTGGCACTGACCGACCTCCGGCTCGAACAGGGCGGCGAGGACGCGATCCGGGCGAGCGTGGCGCTGGCCGAATGCTTCGTCCACGACATGGATTCGCAGCTTCGCCAGGAGGGGGTCGGCGATCCGGTGATGGGCAAGCGCGTCGGCAGCCTGGTCGGCGCGCTCGGCGGCCGGGTCGGGGCGTGGCGCCGCGCGATTGGCGGCGAGGAGAGCTGGGAAGCGGTGGCAAGCCGCTCGCTATATCGCGAGCAGGTGCCTTCGGACGCGGCGCTCGCCCATTCGCTGGATGAGCTGAAACGCTACTGGGCGGCGCTGCAGGGCCGCGGCGACGAAGCGCTGATCGGCGGGGTGCTGCCGTGAGCGGGCTGAAGCTGTCGCTCGACAAGCTGCGCGACGGGCAGCGGATCGACTATGCCGCCGATGAAGCGGAACGGGCGGCCGTTGCCGAGCGGCTCGACCTGCTCGGGCTGGAGCGGCTGGAGGCGGCACTGACGCTCCGCTCCGACGGTAACAAGGTGCGCGCCGAAGGCCGGCTTCGCGCCAGCGTGACGCAGGCCTGCGTCGCCAGCGGTGAACCGGTGCCGGCGATGGTCGATGAGAAGATCGCGCTGTTGTTCATGCCCGAACCGGCGGGAACGCCCGACGAGGAGCTGGAGCTGAGCGCCGAGGATCTCGACGTCATCTTCCACGACGGGCGCGAGATCGACCTTGGCACGGCGATTGCCGATGAGCTGAGCCTCGGGCTCGACCCTTATCCGCGCAGCGCCAAGGCAGAGGACGCGCTGAAAGAAGCGGGCGTGCTCAGCGAAGAGCAGGCGGGGCCCTTCGCTGCGCTGGCGGCGCTTAAGGGCAAGTAGCCCCTTAGCGCCTCAGAAGGGAACGTCGTCGTCGAGGTCGTCAAAGGCCGCCGGGGCCGGGCGGCTCGACGACTGACTGGCGCCGCCCGAACGACCGCCGCCATAGCCGCCGCTGCTGCCACCGCCGAAGCCGCCATCGTCATAGCCGCCGCCACTGCCGCTGCTGCGACCGCCGCCGAAGCCACCGCCACCGCTGCCGCTTTCGCCGCGGCCGTCGAGCAGCACCATCGAGCTGTTGAAGTTACGCAGCACGACATCGGTGGTGTAGCGGTCGTTGCCCGACTGATCCTGCCACTTGCGCGTCTCGAGCTGGCCCTCGAGATACACCTTGCTGCCCTTCTTCAGATATTGCTCGGCGACGCGCGCCAAGCCTTCGGAGAAGATCGAGACGTTGTGCCACTCGGTCTTTTCCTTGCGCTCGCCCGAGTTGCGATCTTTCCAGTTCTCGGACGTGGCAACGGTGAAGCTCACCACCTTGCCGCCATTCTGGAAGCTCCGCGATTCGGGATCCTTGCCCAGATTGCCGACCAGAATGACCTTGTTGACGCTTCCCGCCATGAATCGAACTCCTCTTGTCTTGAGGAGCAGCTATAGGCCGAGCGCGACCGCCGTCCAGTAGGTCGCGCCGGCCGCAAGGTAGGCCAGGGCGAACAAATAGGTGACCATGAACAGCGGCCATCGCCAGCTGTTGGTCTCGCGCCGAGTGACCGCGATGGTCGAGATGCATTGCGGCGCGAACACGAACCAGGCGAGGAAGGCGAGCGCGGTCGGTAACGGCCAGGCCCCGCGCAGCCGCTCGGCAAGGCTTTGTTCCAGCTGCGCCTCGTCGGCCTCGTTTAGCGCATAAACGGTGGCGATGGCCGAGACTGCGACCTCGCGCGCGGCCATGGAGGGCAGCAGCGCCAACGCGATGTCGTGATTGAAGCCGATCGGCTTCACGACGACCTCGATCCCGCTGGCGATCTTGCCGGCAATGGACACTTCGCTCTGGTTCTCGCCCGGGCCCGCCTTGGGGAAGCTTGCCAGCGCCCACAGGAGCACGGTGGTGACGAGGATGATCCCGCCGGCGCGCTTCAAGAAGATGACCGTGCGCTGCCACAGGCCGAGCGCCACGTCCTTGAGCGCCGGCATCTGATACTTGGGCAGTTCCATCATGAACGACGATGCGGCGCCCCGCGCGACCGTCTTGCGCAGCGCCAGTGCGGCGAGCAGCGCACCGACAATCCCGGCGAGATAGAGGCCGAACATCACCGCCCCTTGCAGATTGACGAAGAGCGCGATCTCCCGGTGGGGGATGAAGGCGGCGATGATCAGCGTGTACACCGGCAGCCGAGCCGAACACGTCATCAAGGGCGCGACCAGGATGGTGGTCAGCCGATCCTTTTCGTTGTCGATGGTGCGGGTCGCCATGATCCCGGGGACCGCGCAGGCGAAGCTCGACAGAAGGGGAATGAAGGCGCGGCCCGACAGGCCTGCGGTGCCCATCAGCCTGTCCATCAGGAAGGCGGCGCGGACCATGTAGCCGGTGCCTTCGAGGAGCAGGATGAAGAGAAACAGGATCAGGATCTGCGGTAGGAACACGATCACCGCACCGACCCCGCCGATGATTCCGTCGACCAGCAGGGAGCGCAGCGCGCCTTCGGGCAAGGCGTCGGTCACGAGGGTGCCGAGAACGCCCATTCCGTCCTCGATCCAGCCGATCGGGGTTTCGGACCAGGCGAACACCGCCTGGAACATGGCGAACATCACCAGCGCGAGGATGGCGACCCCGGCCACCGGGTGAAGCAGGACGCGGTCGAGCCGGTGGGTCCAGCGGCGCACCGGCGTTTCGTCGACGATGGCGGCGGCGGCGATTCGTCGGGCTTCGCGGGCGAGGTCGGCCGGGACCGGGACCGGTGCGGCGGTGCGGCCGATGGCCAGCTCCAGCGCTTCGCGGACCGCTTCGAGACCGCGGCGGCGAACGGCAACGGTTTCGACCACCGGCACGCCAAGCGCCCGCGACAACTGCTCCGCCGAGACGGTCAGGCCATCGCGCGCCGCCATGTCGATCATGTTCAGCGCCACCACCATCGGAATGCCGAGGCTGCGCAGTTCGATCGCGAACCGGAGGTGGTTGTCGAGGTTGGACGCGTCGACCACCACCAAAAGGGCGTCGGGCTTGCGCTCGCCTGCCTGATGGCCGCCCAGCACATTGCGGGTGACCGCTTCGTCAGGGCTGGAGGGCTCAAGGGCGTAGGTGCCGGGAAGGTCGACCAGCTCGATGGGGCGGCCGTCAGGCAGCGCCATGCGGCCACTCTTCCGCTCGACCGTGACGCCCGGATAATTGCCGACCTTCTGCCGCGCGCCGGTCAGGGCATTGAACAACGCGCTTTTGCCGGCATTGGGATTGCCGACGACGGCGATGAGGGGGGCAGGAAGGGTCACTGGTGGCCTGGGGCCGGGCTCAGTCGGCCGGAACGACCCGGATCGCGCGAGCGTGGACACGGCGGATGGCCACCGTCATGCGCCCGACCTTGACCGCAAGTGGGTCACGCCCAAACGGGCCGGCGTGGAGCGGCTCCACCATCACGTCGGGATCGAAGCCGAAATGACGCAGCCGCATCGCCTCATGCGTGCCGAGAAGCGCCCAGTCGATCGCCGAGATGCGGCCACGCCGGCCAAGCTGAAGCTGGTCGAGAGCGAGTGCGAAATCCGCAGAGGATGGCTGCACGGTCATTGCTGCGACTGATTATCAATAACAGCAGCGCGGGTCCAGCCTGTTGTTTGGTCTAGCGCGGCGGATAGCGGAGGCGGCCAAGGAAGCGCGTCAGGCTCGGCCGCTCGGATTTGCCGAGGCCGGCCTTCCACTTTTCGAACCGCATCACCTCATCGATTCGGCGATCGAGGAAGGCGGCGGTGTCGGCGGCGCCCTCGCTATCGTCCTGGAGCCAGGCAAGCAGGGTCGAGCCGTAGACCGCCGAGAGGATCGCCCGCTTGGTGTAGTGATTGTAATCGGTCGCGGTGTCGCCGGCCATGCGCCACATGATGTCGGCGCTTCGCCACGACAGGCGCGCGGCGGCAGCGGCGTTCTGCGGCATGGCGAGGATGGCGAGCGCGCGGCGGATCGCTTCCTTCGCCGGCTCTTGGATCTGGAGGCGGGTCCAGACGAGGCTGCGGATCCGCTCGCGGATCTTCATCGCTGCGAGAGTTTCGGGAGGAAGCGCTTCGGCCAGGACTTGGTCGACCCTCTGCCCGTAAAGGTCGATGAGGCCGACGGCGCCTTCCGGCACGGCCAGCGCGGCAAGCGTCGGATCGACCCCTTCGCTCAACGCCGCGGCTTCCACCGCGGCCGGGGTCCAGCCGTCGAACGCCGCGTTCTCACCAATGGCAAGCGCGAGATCGAGCGCGGTCTGACGCGCGGGGGTGAGGGTGTCGACGGTCATGCCGGTTCCGACTTGGGAGCAGATGCGCCCGCTTGCAAGCGAACCAGCACCAGCGCCGCGCCAATCGCAAACGCGCCTAGGAAATCGAGTGACGTCATGACCTCGTCATACAACAGCCAGCCGATCGCTGCCGATACGGCCGGTTGGGTCAGGAGGGCGAGGCCGACCACGAGTGGCGGAACCTGCCCCAGCGCATAGACGAGGCAGCCTTGACCGACGACCTGACTGCCGAGCGCGAGCAGCAGCAAGGCGGTCCAATCGGTCGGCCAGATCTGCTCTCCCATCGCGGCGGAGAACGGGAGCAGCATGGCGGCGCCGAACGCACTGGCGAGGATCAGGACGGGCAAGGGCTGCATCGAGCCGCGCACCCGCTCCACCGCGATCAGGTAGCCGGCATAGAGCAGTCCGGCGAGCAGGGTCAGGAGATCGCCGTGTAGATATTGCGCGCTAAGCTCCGCGCTGCCCGCCATCAGCAGCCCCGAACCGGCAAGCGCGAGGAGCAGCGCGGCCCCCTGGAGCCAGGTCGGCCACCGCCGAGCGAGCCACAGCCCCCAGCCGGCAAAGGCGAAGCTCGCGACATTACCGAACAGGGTCGCGTTGCCGAGCTTGGTCAGGTGAATGCCGGCGTGCCACGCGGCAAGGTCGGCAGCGAAGAAGAAGGCGGCGACTGCGATCACCAGCGCGGAGGCGCGGCCCGGCCAGTGTGCGGGCTGCCCCATGGCTTTCGCCAGCACGAGAAGAAACGGCAGCGCCAGCGCCAGCCGCCAAAAGCCCGCGGCGCTTGGACCGACGTCGCTCAGCCGCACCATCCACGGCCCGAACGCGAGCGCGAGATTGCCGAGCATCAGGATCGCAAAGGCCCGAGGGGAAGCGCGCTGGGTCACTAGCGCCCTCCTAGCCACCATGGACGCGGGGTCCACCCCCGGGCGATTGTTATGCGCGGGTGCCACCCTATCTGACGAGCCGTGCTCGTTTCCCAAGCAGGACTTCTTCATGCCCGATCTGTTTGACCCGGTCGCCTTCGGCGACATTCAGCTTGCCAATCGGATCGTCATGGCGCCGCTCACCCGCGGCCGGTCCGGCCACGCCGGCGTCCCGACCGACTTGGTGGTCGAATATTACCGGCAGCGCGCCGGCGCGGGGCTCATCATCTCCGAAGGCACCGGCATCAGCCGCGAGGGCCTTGGCTGGCCCAATGCGCCGGGCCTGTGGACCCGGGAGCAGGTCGAGGGCTGGAAGCCGGTGACCGAAGCCGTGCACAAGGCCGGCGGCAGGATCGTCGCGCAACTCTGGCACATGGGCCGGCTGGTCCATTCCAGCGTCACCGGCACCCAGCCGGTTTCGGCCAGCGCCACCACCGCGCCGCACAAGGCGCATACCTACGAAGGCAAGAAGGATTACGAGGAAGCGCGTGCGATCACGCATGACGACATTCAGCGGATCCTCGGCGATTATGCCACAGCGACCCGCAACGCTCTCCGGGCCGGGTTCGACGGGGTACAGCTGCACGGCGCCAATGGATATCTGATCGATCAATTCCTGCGCGACGGTACCAACCACCGCGACGACGAGTATGGCGGATCGGTCGACAACCGCATCCGCTTGCTGCGTGAGGCGACCGAGGCGCTGATCTCGGAAGCGGGCGCCGGACGCACCCTCGTCCGCCTGAGCCCACTCGGGCTGGTTCAGGGCTGCGACGACAGCGATCCGCACGGGCTGTTCATCGCCGCCGGCAAGGCGCTTGGGCAGCTCGGCATTGCGGCGATCGAGCTCCGCGAGCCTGGCGCTCATTCGACCTTCGCGCCGAGCGACATTCCACCTGTCAGCCCGCATATCCGTCCGCACTTCAAAGGCGGGATCATCCTCAACAGCGATTATAACGGCTCGTCGGCGCGTGCCCGCCTGAGCGAAGGGGTAGCCGATGCGATTGCGTTTGGACGGCCGTTCATTGCCAATCCCGACCTGGTGCACCGCCTGCGCAGCGACCTTCCGCTGACGGCGCCGGATCCCAGCACCTTCTACACCGCGGGGGCCGAGGGCTACATCGATTATCCCGAATATGAGGAACAGGAAGCGGCCTGAACCTTTGTCGATGCCATGGCAAAGGCATCGACAAACAATCGCGTAAACTGGAAGGCCGCGGGCGCGGTCGCCGCTGCAACCCTGGTCGGACTCGGTATCGCTTATGTTCTTCAGGAGAAAGCGACGCCGGGGCCCGACTATCGAACGCTGGTCAGTGACGGCGACCTCCAGATCCGCAGCTATCCGGCGATCAAGGTCGCCGAAACGGTGGTGTCGGGTCCGCGCAAGGAAGCGCTGAGCGAGGGTTTCCGGATCCTTGCCGACTATATCTTCGCCAAGTCGCGGCCCGGCGAGAAGCTGCCGATGACGGTTCCGGTGATGCAGGACGCGGGCAATCCGATGGCCAGCGATCCGCCGCGCTTTGACGACGAGGTCGAAGGCGGCTGGCGGGTGCGCTTCGTCATGCCCGAAGGCCATGACGTTCCCGAGCCGCCGGCAGGCGTGACGATCATTGATGTGCCCGCGCGGCGAGTGGGTGCGGCGACTTTCCATGGCACCGCGCATGACGACCGGCTGCAGGCGGCCGAGGATCGGCTGCGCGGCTGGCTCGCCCGGCACGGCGAGGAAGCGGTCAAGTGCGAGCCGGAATATGCCTTCTACAATTCGCCGATGATCCCGCCGCCGCTGCGCCGTAACGAGGTACTGCTGGCGCTGACTTGAGGGATTGGCGGCATCCGGTTCAGATCGGGTGGCCGTCGGTATCCATCAGCACTTCGCGGCGGCCGACATGGTCGGGCTGGCCGACCTTGCCGTCCTTTTCCATCCGCTCGATGAGCCGCGCTGCGCTGTTGTAGCCGATGCGTAGCTGGCGCTGGATGTAGGAGGTCGAGGCCTTCTGGCTTTCGGCCACCACCTGGATCGCCTTGCGATAGAGCTGGCTTTCGGGATCGTCGTCACCGTCGGGCGCGCCGTCGAGTGCGAAGCCGCCGTCCTCAGGTTCTTCGGTGACCGCGCTGATGTAATCGGGCGTACCCTGCTTGCGCCAATGATCGGCGATCAGGCGCACCTCGTCGTCGCTGACGAAAGGCCCGTGGACGCGCAGGATCTGCTTGCCACCCGGCATATACAGCATGTCGCCCTTGCCCAGCAGCTGCTCCGCGCCCTGCTCGCCAAGAATGGTGCGGCTGTCGATCTTGCTGGTGACCTGGAAGCTGATCCGCGTCGGGAGGTTGGCCTTGATGACGCCAGTGATGACATCAACGCTCGGCCGCTGGGTCGCCATGATGAGGTGGATGCCGGCCGCGCGGGCCTTTTGCGCCAGGCGCTGGATCAGGAATTCGACTTCCTTGCCGGCAGTCATCATCAGGTCGGCAAGCTCGTCGACCACCACCACGATCTGCGGCAGGACCTCATAGTCCAGCTCCTCGGTCTCGTAGACCGGCTGGCCGCTGTCGGCGTCATAGCCGGTCTGCACCTTGCGCCCGAGCTTGGTGCCGCGGGCCTTGGCTTCCAGCACCTTGTCGTTGAAGCTCTTGAGCGCGCGCACGCCAAGGCTCGCCATCATGCGATAGCGCTCTTCCATCTGCTCGACCGCCCATTTCAGAGCGCGGATCGCCTTAGGCGGCTCGGTCACTACTGGCGCGAGCAGGTGCGGGATGCCGTCGTAGATGCTGAGTTCCAGCATCTTGGGATCGATCATGATCATCCGGCACTGGTCCGGACCCATCCGGTAGAGCAGCGACAGGATCATGCAGTTGAGCCCGACCGACTTGCCCGAGCCGGTCGTGCCGGCGACCAGCAGGTGAGGCATAGGGGCGAGGTCGGCAATGACGGGATCGCCGGCGATATTCTTGCCGAGCACGAGTGGCAGGCTCATCGCCTGGTCGGCAAAGGCCTGGCTGCCGATCAGTTCGCGCAGCGCAACGCTTTCGCGCTTGGGGTTGGGCAGCTCGATGCCGATCACGCTGCGGCCGGGGATGGTTGCCACGCGGGCCGACAGCGCGCTCATGTTGCGGGCGATGTCGTCGGCGAGCTGGATCACGCGGCTGGCCTTGATGCCGCTTGCGGGTTCCAGCTCGTACATGGTGACAACCGGCCCAGGGCGGACTTCGACGATGTCGCCGCGGACGTGGAAATCCTCTAGTACGCTTTCGAGCAGGCGGGCGTTGCGCTCCAGCCCGGCACGATCAACCGGATTGCGGCCAGCGTCGGTCGGCGCCGCAAGCAGGTCGATCGGCGGCAGGGCATAGCTGTCACCGAGCGCGAGGCTCTGCTGCTGAGCGGGGGCGCCCCTGCGGCCGCGCGGCGGCTTGTCGACAACGTTGGATGCCGGGACGATGGTTGTGCTCGACTCCTTGACGTTGACCTCGGGCCGGGAGCGCGGAGGCTTCGCCTCACCGCGCTCGTCGCGCTCGACCGCGGTCCGGCGCGGGGCTGGAGCCTGATCGCGATCGCGGCGCAGGCGCGTGGTGACGAACGCCCGCTCCTCCTCATTGAGATTGAGCGCCAGGAACGCGAGGATCAGCCCGCCGACGCCGAGCAGCAGGATCAGCGCAATCCGGCTCGGCCCCGCGATGGCGGGTTCGGGAATAAGGCCGAGCAGCGCTTCCCAGCCGCTCGCGCCCGCCAGTCCGAGCACGCCGGCAAGGCCTGCGGGAAGGCCGGAAGCAACCGACTTGGTGGTAAGGCCGAGCGCCATGCCGATCAGCACCGCGCCTGCCGCCGCAACCAGCAAAGCGCGGCCGATGCGTCCGGTTGGACGATTGCCGAGCAGGCGCGATCCGGCGAGCACCAGGACCGGCAGTAGCGTGACTCCGCCCGGCCCAAGCAGCAAGAGCAGGAGGTCGCTGCCATAAGCACCGGGGAGCCCAAGCCAATTTTGCGCTGGGCCGCCCGCGGCCGTGCTCCAGCTCGGATCGGTCGGCTCATGGGTGAGGAGCGCGACGGCAAGCGCCAGTGCGACTGCAATCGCCAGCACGCCCGCCAGCTTGACCATCAGCGTGCGAACCGCGCCGCCCAGCCGGTCGCGCCAGTCGGGTTCCAGCTCGCGGCGGTCCGCGCGGGTACGTGCTGCTACTGTCGCCATGAGTTGAGTGCCTGTCCCGCCCGCAAGTTCGCTTGTTCCCTTATTGTGCCTGTCGCTCCGGTCCATGGTCAAGGATGACGGCATGAAGCAGAGCGCCTACATGCGGCTTCCATGACACAGGATCAGCCAGTAAGTTCGGACGTCATCATCCTAGGCGGAGGGCTGGTCGGGCTTGCGCTCGCCTCGGCGCTGGACAGCGCGGGACTGCGCTCGATCGTGGTCGATCCGGCCGATCCCGATACTCGCAAGGACGCCGCCTTCGATGGCCGCACCACCGCGGTATCCTCGTCGAGCATGCGGATGTTCCGTCAGATTGGCGTGCTCGACCATCTGTCAGAACCCGGTTGCCCGATCGCCGCTATCCGCGTCGCCGACGGTCTAGCGCCGGGCGCACTGACCTTTGAGCTGGGCGAGGATGGCGAGCCGCTCGGCGTAATGCACGAGAACCGCCACCTCCGCGCCGCGCTTAGGGCGCGTGCGGAGGCGGGATCGCGTATCCACCTCAGGTGGAAGTCGAACATCGCAGAAGTCGTGCGAGACGATTTCTCGAGTCAGGTGCGGCTCGCGTCGGGCGAGGTGCTGCACGCTCCGTTGATCATCGGCGCGGAAGGTCGCAAGTCGCCGAGCCGTGAGGCAGCGGGCATCCGCATGGCGCGCTGGTCGTACCGCCACACTGCCATCGTCTCGACCCTCGCCCACACGGTGCCGCACGAACACATCGCTTACGAGATCTTCTATCCCGCGGGCCCCTTCGCGCTGCTGCCGATGACCGATCTTGCCAATGGCACGCACCGGTCGGCGCTGGTGTGGTCGATCGCCAACGACAAAGCGGCGGGGCTTCTGAAGCTCGACGACGACGCCTTCGCTGCCGAAGCGCACGCGGCAATGGGCGGGTTCCTTGGCGATATCCGCCTGCTCACCCCGCGGTCCTCCTATCCGCTCGGGTTCCACCATGCGACCCGGATCACCGATCGGCGACTGGCGCTGGTCGGCGATGCCGCGCACGCCGTCCACCCGATTGCGGGGCAGGGGGTCAACCTCGGTTTTCGCGATGCCGCGGCGCTGGCCGAAGTGCTGGTCGATGGCGCGCGGCTCGGGCTCGACCTCGGCGACGCGCAATTGCTTGGCCGCTATCAGCGCTGGCGGGCGCTCGACGCGTTCAGCGTGGCGCTGGCGACCGACGGGCTGACCCGGCTTTATGGCGTGCCGGGCAAGGCGGCATCGGCGGTGCGTCGGCTCGGCATGAGCGTAATCGACCGGCTGGGCCCACTCAAGCATAAGCTCAATGCGGCGGCGCGGGGCAACAGCGGCGATCTGCCGCGGCTGCTGATGGGCGAGGCGCTCTAGCCCTTATTGCATCCGGGGGCTGACGTCGCCGCTGCCCTGAGCCATGCGGAGGAACTGCATCAGTTGGATCAGCAGCTCGGCGCGGGTGGGCAGCGCGTCCTCCTCGAGCAGGGCCTGCTTGGCGCCGCCATCAAAAGGGGCGACCTGGGCGATGGCATTGACCAGCATTTCGTCGTCGAGCCGCTCGACCGCGTCCCAGTCGACGGTCAGCCCCATGGCGTCACCGAGCAGGCGCGCTTCCTGCTCCACCGCGGCGCGCAGCACGGAGGGCAGCGCATCGGGCTCGTTCTCGGCGTCCTCGCCCGGCACCACATCCGCCTGCCGATAAGGCGTGCCGACGTCGGCTTCGGCGATCAGGCGAAAGCGGGTCGTCCCTTGGAGGACGATGTTGAAGCGCCCATCGCTGAGCTCTTCCATTCCGACGATCTCGCCAATGCAGCCGACCCGGTAGAGCTCGGGGTTGCCGAGCCCGTCGTCGGGCAGTGCCTTAGGCTGGATCATCCCGATCAGACCGCCGCCCGCGACCGCATCTTCGATCATCTGACGATAGCGCGGTTCGAAGATGTGCAGCGGCAAATGACTGCGCGGAAACAGGATCGCCCCGCCGAGCGGAAACAAGGGTAGCCGAAGGGGCGCGGCGCTCACGTGAACAGCAGGGCTGATAGGCGGCGGCGCTGAGAGCGGGCCCAGGGATCTTCGAGCCCTTGCGCTTCCAGCAGCTGAAGGAAGCGGGCCCGCGCGGCGCCCTCGTTCCAGTTGCGGTCGCGACTGACAACTTCGAGCAGAGCATCGGCCGCTTCGTCGCGGCGGCCGGCGGCCATGAAGGCATTGGCAAGCTCCATCCGCGCTTCGTGATCGTCGGCATTGGCGGCGAGGCGCTGCGCCAGCCCGGCGGTATCAACGGCCGGCGCCGCGGCAATGTCGAGCGCGGCGCGGGCGCGGGCGACGGCGGCGTCACCTGCAACAGTCTCGGGCAAGCTATCCAGCACCGCCCGTGCTTCGTCCGCGCGGCCAAGTGCCATCAGCGAGCGGGCAAGGCCACCGGCGACCTCGGGATGATCAGGATCCATCTCGGCGATCTGGCGGAAGATATTCTCGGCACGCTCCGCATCACCGCCGGCAAGCACTTCCTCGCCCATCGCGATCAGCGGCCCGATCTCGGCTTCCAGCGCCTGCGCTTCGCCCTTGACCGGCAACTGCCCGAGGATCTGGTCGAGCACCCGCTTGATCTGCCCTTCGCTGCGATATTGCGTCAGATCGGCGACCGGCTGACCCCCGAAGATGGCATAAACCGTGGGAATGGAGCGGATCTGGAATTGCGCGGCGACGACCTTTTCCTCGTCGACGTCGACCTTGACCAGCACCACGCCTTTCTCGGCATAATCGGCCGCGACCTTTTCCAGCACGGGGCCGAGCTGCTTGCAGGGGCCGCACCATTCCGCCCAGAAGTCGAGAATGACCAGCTTCTCGAGGGAGGGCTGAAGCACCCGCTCCTGGAAGCTGCGAATCGCTTCCCGTTCGTCCGCGCTCATTCCCAGAGTGGCCACGTGCCTGCTGCTTCCTTCCAATCGTGCTGGCGGCATATGGGCCAGCCATCCCCTTCCGCCAAGTCACACAACCTAAAGGCCACGAAAGGGTTGCCAGCCCCGATGGCCATTGCTAACGGGCCCCCACCCAGACGGCGAGAGCCGCCGTCGCATGGCGCCAGAGCGGGCGTAGCTCAGGGGTAGAGCACAACCTTGCCAAGGTTGGGGTCGAGGGTTCGAATCCCTTCGCCCGCTCCAGCGGTCTCTTCAGGCCGCGTCAGACACTCAGCAAGAAACAGCGCAATCATCGCGCGAGCAGGGCCGCGCCTTCGATCTGGTCGAGCGCGCGGTGGGCGGCGATGTAGCTGCGCGCGTCTGCCACCCACTTGGGCGCGGCCGAGATGCCCGGCAGGCGCATGGCTTCCGCGAGCGCCTGGTCGACCTGCCCGGTGCCGAGACGCGCCACCGCACGATCATAGGTGGCGACCGGTCGCTGGCTCGGCTGATCGGCGCGGCGGATGGTGACGAGGCTGCCCATCTCCTGCCGCACCGTCTGCCACAGGCTCGCGTTCTCGGGCGCGGCCTTGAGGCGCGGGGCAAGCGCTGAGAAGTCGGTGGTCAGCTGGTCGAGCCGCACCGGGCGGCGGGACGCGGTGATGATGGTCGCCACTGCTTGCGGGTGGGTCGGCCCGAACCGCTCGGTCAGCAGCGGCTCGAGATAGCCCAGCGCCACGCCGCGATCGATGGCACGGCGCGCAGCAAAGGCGACCAGCAGCGCGTCGGCACGTCCAGCCGAGCTTTCCGCCCGCGTGGTCGCGCTCTCGACCCGCGCCAGCCTAGCTTCAAGGTTCGCGACCCGCGCCTCGGTGGCGGGAAGCGGATCGAGTGCGCTCGGGATGGTGGGTGTGCCGACTGGCACCGCGGCCACCTGCTGCGGGCGGGCTTGCGAAATCGCGTCCGCAGGGGGTCGGAGACCGGCAAGGCGGGCAGCTTCGGGAAAGCGGTTCAGCGCCCAGATCGCCGCCGCACCACCGAGCAGGAGCAGCAGCAGGGTGCCAAGCAGGATCGCGCTGAGGCTCGTCCGCCGGTATGCCGCGCTGGTCGTCATTGACGCTGTTCCTCGCACAGCTTGGCGGCAAGGGAAAGCAAGGCACCGTCGCTGGGCTGCGCGGCCGCCTCGCAGCGCTCCCAGCCCGGGCCGCACGCGGCGGCGGCCGCAGGGCTGATGGCGGCGACCCGCACCCGCTCCCGCGCCACCGTCACTTCCCCAAGGCGCCGCCCCGCTGCAGGCGAATGAATCACCGCGACGGCGCCGTCGAGAAATGACGCTTGCGGCAACGGAAGTGTTGCCATCCGGTAGACCGTGACCGAGGTGATCTGTTGTCGAGGCGTCGGCGGCAGGACCCGCTCCTCGCCGGCAAGATGCAGCAGTCGCAGGTCAGATGGCAGGCGATCGAGCAGGCCCTCGACGCCGCTCTCACCCACCGTCACCACCTCAAGTCCCGCGGCCTTCGCCGCCCAGGCCGAGGCCTCACCCACCGCGTGCGCTGCAAGGTGAGGGAGCGCGCCGGCGAGCCTCACCGCGTTGGCGCTTGTCACCAGCAAAGCGTCGAACGGACCTTCGGGCAGCGTCCAGACGACTGCCTCGGCAACGAACAGGGGATGGCAGCGAACCTCCAGCCCCAGTGCCTTGGCCCGCGCTGCTGTGGCGCCGGCGCCGGGTTCGGGGCGAAGGATGAGAAGCGGTCTCACGCCGGGTTGAAGAGCAGCCGGACCTCTGGCGGTGCCCGGTCGATGAGGTCGGCGGCGAGCGCCAGGCCGGCCGCTTCTTCCTCGCCCTCGGCGGCGCGAACCTCGCCCACCACATGCGCCGCGCCGTCGCTGCTGAGCAGCTCCGCACGAAGCCAGAGGCTCCCGTCACCTTCGACCAGCCCAAGCGCTGCGACCGGCGAGTGGCAGGAGCCGCCGACCCCGCGGCAGAAGGCACGTTCGGCCGTCGCCGCACGACGGGTCGGCGCGTCGTCGATCGCCTTCAGCAGCGCGCGGGTCTCGGCGTCATCGGTCCGGCATTCGATCGCAATCGCCGCTTGGCCGGGTGCGGGCAGAAAGGAGTCGATCTCGATCGCAGTGCCTTCGTCGATCCCCAGCCGGTCGAGCCCGGCGGCAGCGAGGAAGGTCGCCTCGTAGTTGCCGTCGGCAATGTGGTTGAGCCGGGTCGCGACATTGCCGCGCATGATCGACACCTGCAGGTCGGGCCGACGGCGCAGCAATTGCGCAGTCCGCCGCGGCGAGGAGGTGCCAACCTTCGCGCCCTGTGAGAGCGCGTCGATGGAGGGGGCGCCGATCAGCCGGTCGCGCACGTCGGCGCGGGGGAGGAAGGCGGCGATGCACAGATTGTCCGGCCTCTCGCTTTCGACATCCTTGCAGCTGTGCACCGATAATTGCGTGGTGCCGCCGAGCAGGAATTGGTCAAGCTCCTTGGTCCACAGCCCCTTGCCGCCGATCTCGGCCAGCGCGCGATCCTGCACCTTGTCGCCGGTGGTCCTGACTTCATGCAGCTGGACCGAGCCCGCCTCCCACCCGTGTGCGGCCTCCAGCGCAGCGGCCGCGGCGCGGGCCTGGGCGAGCGCCAACGGGGACGAGCGGGTTCCGACAAGCAGACGCGAGATCATGCGCTCCCCCTTGCCAGACCCTCCGCGAACCGCAAAGGCCTGCCCCTTATGGCGCTGATCCTCGGCCTTGAATCCTCCTGCGACGATAGTGCGGTGGCGCTGGTCACCAGCGACCGGCAGATCGTGGCGCAGCGCGTGGTCGGCCAGAATCAGGCGCACGCCCCGTTCGGCGGCGTGGTGCCGGAGATCGCGGCGCGCGCCCACGTCGAAGTGCTGCCGGGCCTGGTGCGCGAAGTGCTAGACGAAGCGGACGTTGCACTGGCCGAGGTCGATGCGATCGCCGCTACCGCGGGGCCGGGCCTGATCGGCGGCGTCATGGTTGGGCTGCTGACTGCCAAGGGGCTGGCGCTTGCATCCGGCAAGCCGCTGGTCGCAGTCAATCATCTCGAAGGCCACGCGCTGTCGCCGCGGCTGGTCGATGCGGGGCTCGGCTTTCCCTATCTCCTGCTGCTTGCCAGCGGAGGGCATTGCCAACTGCTCGAAGTGCGCGGCGTCGGTGAATATCGCCGGCTCGCCACCACCATCGACGATGCCGCGGGCGAAGCCTTCGACAAGGCGGCGAAGCTGCTCGGCCTGCCCTATCCCGGCGGCCCGGCCATCGAGAATCTTGCCCGCGATGGTGACGCCAAGGTGGTGCCGCTCCCCCGGCCGCTGGTCGGCAGTGCCGAGCCGCATTTCTCCTTCGCGGGCCTCAAGAGCGCGGTACAGCGGGCGGTGGCCGCCGGCTCGCACAAGCCCGCCGACATCGCCGCCAGCTTTCAGCAAGCGGTGGTCGACTGCTTCGTCGATCGCACCCGGCGCGCGCTGGCGATCAGCGATGCGCCGGCACTGGTTGTGGCGGGCGGGGTGGCGGCCAATGCGGCGGTGAGGGCCGCCTTGCAGGACCTGGCGCACGAGCAGGGCCGCGCCTTCTCGGTCCCGCCAGGCTGGCTGTGCACCGACAATGCCGCCATGATCGGCTGGGCCGGGGCCGAGCGGTTCGCTGCAGGCCTTATCGACGGGCTCGATGCTCTGGCGCGGGCGCGCTGGCCGCTGGACGAGGGCGCCGAAGCCGTGCGCGGGGCAGGAGTAAAGGCATGAAAGTCGGAGTGATCGGCGGCGGCGCGTGGGGCACCGCCCTGGCGCAAGTGGCGGCGCAAGGCGGCGAAACCTGGCTTTGGGCGCGCGAGCCTGAGGTGGTCGCCAGCATCGCCGACACTCGTGAAAACGCGCTTTTCCTTCCCGGCGTGCCGCTGTCCGCCGCGATCCAGCCGACCGCCGATCTCAGCGACCTTGCCAGCTGCGACGTGTGGCTGGTGGTCACTCCTGCGCAGCATATGCGACGGGTGCTGGAAGCCGCGCCAGGCTGCCCGAAGGCGCTGTTGCTCTGCTCCAAAGGGATCGAGGAAGCGAGCGGCCAATTACTTCATCAAGTTGCGCGCGAAGCCTGCCCCGAGGCCTCGGTCATGGTGCTGTCGGGTCCAACCTTCGCGCATGAGGTGGCGGCCGGCCTGCCCACTGCGCTGACCCTTGCCGCTGAAATCGAGGCGGAGGCCGAAACCGTTCGCCGCCGCCTCGCCCGGCCAGCCTTCCGCATCTACCTCAGCGACGACGTCGCCGGCGCGGAGGTGGGCGGCGCGGTCAAAAACGTGCTGGCGATCGCCTGCGGCGTGGTCGAAGGCCGCGGTCTCGGCCAGAATGCGCGCGCCGCGCTGATCGCGCGCGGCTTCGCGGAAATGACCCGCTTCGGCCTGGCGCGCGGGGCCCGGGCGGAAACGCTGGCGGGCCTGTCCGGGCTAGGCGACCTGGTGCTGACCTGCTCATCCACCAGCAGCCGAAATTTCTCCCTTGGCAAGGGGCTCGGCCAAGGCCGCCCGGCGTCCGAACTGATGGCCGACCGCCGCACGGTGGCCGAAGGGGCGTTCACCGCTCCCGTGCTGCGCCGGCTGGCCGAGCAGGAAGGCGTCGACATGCCGATCGTGGCGGCGGTGGACGACCTGCTGGCCGGGCGTGCCGATGTCGACGCCGTCCTCGAACGGCTGCTTTCACGCCCCCTGCGTCTCGAAAGGCATTAGAAATCCCAGGCGATACCCTTCTTCTCCCAGTCGCCGTAGCGCGTGGGATCGAGCCGCGGCTTGTCGCCCGCGGGCGGCGGCGCAGGCTCGGCCGGCTCGGGTTCGGGAACCGGCGGCGACTTGCTGAGATAAGCGGGCGGCTGGTGATCGGCTGGGCGGGGCATGGACAGGGAGATGGGTGTTGAAGCGGCCGCAGCCAAGAGGGTCTGAAGCCGGGGTGGAGGCCCGCCGCGCGGCGCTTCGCATCCTCGACCGCATCGTGCGCAGCGGGCAAACGATGGATTCGGCCGTTCAGGGGATGAAACTCGAATCTTCGGACCAGAGTCTCGCGCTGGCGATCGCCGGCGAAACGCTGCGACGCCTGCCGCTGCTCGATCGGCTCATCGATGGCGCGACGCGGCAGGCATTGCCCGACGATTCCAAGGCGCGAATGGTGCTTCGCCTGGCGCTGGCGCAGCGGATCGCGCTGAATGTGCCCGATCACGCGCTTGTCGCCACGGCCCTGCCGCTGGTTGAAGGAGGCCCGCGGCGGCTGGTGCATGGCGTGCTCGGCACCCTGCTGCGTGGAACCTTGCCGGACGCCGACGAGGGCGCGCTCCCGCCGGCCGTAGAAGCGCGCTGGACGGCCGCCTGGGGCGAAGTAGCGGTTGATGCCGCCAGACGCGCCATCGTTCGCCGCCCGCCGCTCGACCTCAGTTTCCGCTCCCACGACGAGGCGGTCGCCTCTGCCGAAGCCGAGGGCGGCACTAGTCTTGCCGAGCGCCACGTCCGGCTGGCCGACGCGCGTCCTGTCACCAGCCTGCCCGGCTTTGCCGAAGGCCGCTGGTGGGTGCAGGACCTGTCCTCCACCCTGCCCGCGCGGATGATCCCGGCCGAGGCGACCCGCGTTCTCGACGCCTGCGCAGCGCCCGGTGGCAAGACGCTCCAGATTGCCGCGGCCGGCCACGCCACCACCGCGCTCGACCGCTCGGAAAGTCGTCTGGCGCGACTTCGGCAGAACCTCGCCCGGACCGGACTGGAGGCGGCCATCGCGGTCGACGACGTGCTCGGTTTCGCGCCGGAAGAGCCGTTCGATGCCGTCTTGCTCGACGCGCCCTGCTCGGCCACTGGGACCTTCCGCCGTCATCCCGAAGTGCTGCTTCGCGCCTCCGAGCGGATCATCCTTGAAAGCGCCGAGCTTCAGGGCCGCCTACTCACGGCTGCGGCCGAATGGGTGCGGCCCGGCGGCACCCTGGTCTATGCCGTGTGCAGCCTCGAACCGGAAGAAGGCGAGGAGATCGTGGCCGCTTTCCTTGGTCAGCGCACCGACTATGCCCTGGCCGAACAACGGCGCGTTCTCCCCGGCGAACTCGAGGAGCAAGGCGGAATGGACGGCTTCTTCACCGCTCGCCTTGTGCGCGGGGCCTAGTCCCGTCTAATCGGTCCCATGGCCCAGCCGATCATCGCGCCCTCGATCCTTTCCGCCGACTTCGCACGGCTCGGCGAGGAGGTCCGCGCGATCGATGCAGCCGGCGCCGACTGGATCCATATCGACGTCATGGACGGGCATTTCGTGCCCAATCTCACCATCGGCCCGATGATAGTGAAGGCGCTTCGCCCGCACAGCGCCAAGCCCTTTGATGTCCACCTGATGATCAGTCCGGTCGACCAGATGCTCGACGCCTTCGCCGAAGCAGGCGCCGACATCATCACCGTGCATCCTGAAGCGGGACCGCACCTCCACCGCACGCTTCAGCGGATCCGGTCGCTTGGCAAAAAGACGGGCGTGTCGCTGAACCCTGCAACCCCGGCCAAGATGCTCGACTATGTGCTGGACGAGATCGACCTTGTCCTGGTGATGAGCGTCAATCCGGGCTTCGGCGGGCAGAAGTTCATTTCTTCGCAGCTGCGCAAGATCGAGGCGCTGGCCAAGCGCATCGCTAAGGAAGGGCTCGACGCCACGCTCGAGGTCGATGGCGGCGTTGACGCGGAGATTGCCGGGCAGTGCGTCGACGCGGGCGCCACCGCGCTGGTCGCTGGTACCGCGGCCTTTCGTGGCGGCCCTGACCATTACGCTTCCAACATCGCCGCACTGAAGGCCGCGCCGTGAGCCAGAGCGGGGGCGGTCTTTCCCGGCTTGCGACCTTGCCGCTGCTGCAGCGGCTGGTCGGGCGTGGGAAGCCGCCGCTGCGCCTGATCGGCGTTGCCCGCGATCATGTCGTCGGCACCAAGTCGCGCGGTGAGCAGCTGCTGGCCGGCCGCTTCGTCAGCGGTGGCGAGGTCGTGGAGCTTGAAGCGCTCAACTGGAGCCAGATCGATCCCGCGACGCCGGTCGGCGCCGAACTGCACGGCTTTGCCTGGCTGCGCGATCTCGCCGCCGCGGCGACCCGCGAAAAGGGTGCGCCGCTGGCAGAGGACTTGGCTGGGCGCTGGCTACTTGCGCACGGCGCCAAGGTCGACGCCGCGTGGGCTCCGGCCTTATGGGGCGAACGGCTGCTGTTCTGGCTTGCATACGCCCCCTACCTCCTGTCGCGGCGCGATGCGGATTATCGCTCGGCGCTGCTCAACACCGCCGCCCGGGCCGCGCGCCACCTTGCCGGCACCGCCGACGAAGCCGCGCCGGGCCTGCCGCGGATCACGGCGTGGGCCGGCCTCACTGCTGCCTGCCTCCTGCTGTCATCAGGCACGGCGCGCCTCGCCAAAGCGGAGGGCGGCCTGTCACGCGCGCTCGCCAGCGCGCAATATGATGATGGCGGGCTGATGAGCCGCTCGCCCGCCGAGCAGGCCGCGCTGGTGGATCGCCTCGGCCTGCTCTGCGCCGCCTATGCCGCCGCCCGGCACGACTTCCCGCAGGGCTTCGAGGATGCTGGCGCCGCAGCATTGGCGGCGCTTCATGGCGTCATCATGGGCGACGGCTCGCTTGGCGCCTGGCAGGGCGGCAATGAGGGCAGCCGCGCGGCGCTCGCGTCCCTTCTCGAAGGCTGCGGCTTTCGCGCCCGGCCATTACGCACGCCGCGGGGCTGGGGTTATCACCGGCTGAGCGCGCTTGGCACCATTATGGTGATAGACGCCGCTCCGCCGCCTGCTCGCAAGCTCGCGCGGATCGGTTCCGCTTCGACCCTCGCGCTGGAACTGAGCGACGGGCAACAGAAACTGGTGGTGAACTGCGGCGGACCCGGCCCGCACAGCGCCAGCTTGCCGGAGGGCCTTGCCGCGGCACTTCGCACTACCGCCGCCCATTCGACCCTGACGCTTGCCGATACCAACAGCACGGCAATCCAGCCCGACGGCACCCTCGGCCGCGGGGTCGAGGAAGTGCCCGTCACCCGCTCCGAGGACAACGACGCCAGCCGGATCGAAGCCAGTCACGACGGCTATGTCCGCGGCTTCGGCATGGTGCATGACCGCGCGCTCAGCCTCGGCAACGACGGCAAGGAGATCCGCGGGCTCGACCGGCTGACACCGCGCGGCCGCAAGAAGATCCGCGAGGATGTGCCCTTCGCCATCCGCTTCCATCTCGCGCCCGGCGTCGAGGCGGTGCCCACCGCCGACGGGCTTGGCGCGCTGATCCGCTCGCCCGGTGCCCCGCCGTGGAATTTCCGCTGTCGAGGCGCCCAGCTGGGGCTTGAGGAAAGCGTGATCGTCGACGGCGCCGGCACGCTCCGCTCCACCCTCCAGCTGGTGCTGGTCGGCGAGGTCTCGCACCTCGGCGCCGAGATCGGCTGGCAATTCCGCCGCTCCAGCTAGGATCCCCATGACCGACCTCGTTCCCGTTCGCCGCGCGCTTCTGTCCCTGTCCGACAAGAGCGGCCTAAACACCCTCGCCGCTGGTCTCGCCGCGCACGGGGTCGAGCTGGTCTCGACCGGGGGCACCGCGGCAAAGCTGCGCGAGCTTGGTCACGACGTGCGCGACGTCAGCGAACTGACGGGCTTTCCCGAGATGATGGACGGGCGGTTCAAAACGCTTCACCCAAGGGTCCACGGCGGGCTGCTGGCCGTGCGTGACGATGCCGCTCACGCCGCTGCTGCGGGCGAGCATGAGATCGGGTTCATCGACCTTGTGGTCGTCAATCTCTACCCGTTCGAGAAGACCGTAGCCGGTGGCGCGGACCGCGACACCATCATCGAGAACATCGACATCGGCGGCCCGTCGATGGTCCGCTCGGCGGCCAAAAACCACCGTTATGTCGCCTGCCTCACCGACGCAGCCGATTATCCGGCGCTGCTCGCCGATCTTGAGGCCAATGGCGGCGCGACGTCATGGGAGTTGCGCAAGCGGCTCGCCGCCGCCGCCTTCGCTCGCACCGCTGCCTACGACAGCGCAATCGCCAGTTGGTTCGCCTTCGCCGACCAAGGCCAACAGCTGCCCGCGACCTTGCCGCTGGCGATGACCAAGGCAAGCGACCTGCGCTACGGGGAGAACCCGCACCAGTCCGCGGCGCTCTACATTCCCCAGACTGGCAGCAAGACTGGCGTCGGCGGTGCCCGGCAGGTGCAGGGCAAGGAGCTCAGCTACAACAACCTCAACGACGCCGACGCCGCGCTCGAGCTTTTGTCCGAATTCCGCGATGGCGAACCCGCCTGCGTCATCGTCAAGCATGCCAATCCGTGCGGCGTCGCCGAAGCCGCGACGATCGCCGAAGCCTATGAGGCCGCCTTCCGCTGCGACAGCGTGTCAGCGTTCGGCGGCATCGTGGCGGTCAACCGCCCGCTTGATGGAGAGACGGCGCGGGCGATCACCGGTATCTTCACCGAAGTGGTCCTTGCCCCAGATGCCGACGAAGAGGCACTGGCGCTATTCGCGGCCAAGAAGAATCTGAGGCTGCTGCTGACCGGCCCCTTGCCCGATCCGCGCCGCGCTGGCCTGATGGTGAAGAGCATCACTGGAGGCCTGCTGGTCCAGTCGCGCGACAATGGCGTGATCCTGCCGACCGAGCTGAGGGTCGTCAGCCACCGCCAGCCAACCGCACGCGAAGTCTCCGACTGCCGCTTCGCCTGGACCGTCGCCAAGCACGTCAAGTCGAACGCCATCGTCTATGCCAAGGACGGCGTTACCGCCGGCATCGGCGCAGGCCAGATGAACCGCCGCGATTCGGCACGGATTGCCGCTGCCAAGGCACGCGAAGCGGCCGAGACCTTCGGCTGGGACGCGCCCCGAACAGTCGGCTCAGCGGTAGCGAGCGACGCCTTCTTCCCCTTTGCCGATGGCTTGCTGGCGGCGGTCGAGGCAGGGGCGACGGCGGTGATCCAGCCCGGCGGGTCGATCCGCGACGACGAGGTGATCGCGGCGGCGGACGAAGCGGGGCTGGCGATGCTGTTCACCGGCATGCGCCACTTCCGCCACTGAGGTCTAGCGGGGGGCGCCGCCTCCCGTGCCCGGCGCGGGCAAATCGACCGCGATGTCCTTTTTCTTCATCTTGAACAGCAGCCGGTCTTCGGGGCCGAAACCCTTGAGCCAGATGACCAGCCCGAAAGAGGCGAGGATCAGCGGCACGCCAAGGCTGAGCTGTAGCCACTCCGGCACGAAATGGGTGAGCTGCCCAACGACCAGTGCGGCGGCAGCGGCCCAGATCAGCGGCCATCGCCAGCCACTGACCGGCGCGCCGAGCAGCTTGCCCGCCAGCCGCGACTTGGAGATCGCAGCAAAGGCGAGGGCAAGGCACAAGGCGACGGCCGGCGCGGTGGCCTGCCACGCGGGAGGCCAGCCAAGGCGGCGGAACAGGAGAATCAGGGCCACGGTCAGCACCGCTTGCAGCGCCAGCATGGCAAGGCTCAGCATCATGTTGCGGTGCCGCGCGATGTAGATCAGCGCCGCTTCGCTGGTGGTGGCGGTGGCGGCGATCACTTCGGCGCCCAACAGGAAGATCAGCGCCGCGGTCCCGGCGACGAACACCGGCCCGACGAGGCCCATGACGCCTTCGCCCGGAATGCCCAGCGCCAGCGCCACCGCGGCCTGCGCGGCGATGACCCAGAAGCCGACCTGGCGGATCTGCTTGGCGACGCCGACGCGGTCGCCCTCCTCCAGGCTGCGGCTGATTACCGGCCCGAGGATCGGATCGAAGCTGGTCTTGAGCTTGCTTGGCAACGACGCGACGTTCTGCGCGACGTAATAGATGCCGACCAGCGCCGGGGTCGCGAACAGGCCAAGGATGGCGAGATCGATACGGCGGCTTGCCCATTCCACGGTGTCGGCGGCAGCGATCGGCATGTAGCGGCGTGCGAGGCCCCAGCTTTCGGCCGGATTGGGCCGCCAGCCGACCGCTCGGCCGTAGGTGCGGAAGAAGGGAATGGCCGAGGCAATCAGCGCCCCGATCATCGACAGGGCATAAGCGAAGATCAGGCCGTCACGCTTGGAGATAAAGGCGAAGGCCAAGGCCGCGATGCTGATGGTCCACGGCTCGACGATCGCGCGGGCACGAACGGTCGCGCCGACGTCGTGGCGATAGGCGAGCGCGGCCAGCATGACGTCGCTCCACGCCAGTGCCAACACCGCCACCGGCAGCAACCATTCTAGGCCGTAGATCTCGGAATTGGGGAACATCATCTGCGGGAAGGTGAACAGGATGGCCATCCCGACCACGGCGGCGGTGAAGGCCACCAGGAGCGCGTCCCATGTGATGCAGACGTGCGGCTTGTCGCTCTTGCTCAGTTGCTGGGCAAGGCCGCGCTTCAGGCCAAGGGTCGCAAGCTGCGCGACGAACTCGACCACCAGCACCGCATAAGCGAAGCGGCCGAGCGCTTCGGCGCCGTACATGCGGCCGGCGATGAACAGAAACGGCAGCCGCGCCGCGAGGCGCAGCAGGAACCCCATGAAGTTGATCCGCCCGCCCCGCGCCAGCGCCGCGAGATCATTGTCGGGGGCTGCGGCCGCAGGTGCCTCGCTCAATGCGCGACGCCCCAGTTGGCGCCCCAGCCAACTTCGACGCTCAAGGGCACGTCGAGGGTCACCACCGGCTCGGCGGCCGACGCCATGACGTCACGGATCACCTGCGCTGCACGCTCTTCGTCGCCATGCGGGACTTCGAACACCAGTTCGTCATGGACCGACAGCAGCATCCGCGTGCCAGGGAGGCCTGCGGCTTCGAGCGCCGCCGGCATCTTCACCATGGCGCGCTTGATGATGTCGGCGCTGGTGCCCTGGATCGGCGCGTTGATCGCCGCGCGCTCGGCGCCCTGGCGAAGGTTCATGACGCCCGATCGAATGTTCGGGAAGTGCGTCTTGCGGCCGAACAGAGTGGTGCTGAACCCACATTCCCGCACCTGCTGCAGCGTGGTTGAGATGTAATTCTTGATACCCGGGAAACGCTCGAAATAGCGATCGATCATGTCCTTGGCTTCGTCCCTGCCGATCCCCATGCGCCCGGCCAGGCCGAAGGCGGAGATGCCGTAGAGAATGGCGAAGTTGATCGTCTTGGCCTTGTTGCGGCTTTCCTTGGACGCGTCACCGAACACCTGCTCGGCGGTGATGGTGTGAATGTCGTCGCCGCGCGCGAACGCTTCCTTGAGCTGCGGCACATCGGCGAAGTGCGCGGCGAGACGAAGCTCAATCTGGCCGTAGTCGGCGCTAAGCAGGCTGTGGCCTTCCTCGGCGATGAAGGCGTTGCGGATGCGGGCCCCGATCTCGGTCCGGATCGGAATGTTCTGAAGATTGGGGTCGTTGCTCGACAGTCGCCCAGTCTGCGCGGCGGCAAGCGCATAGCGCGTATGCACGCGGCCGCTCCTGGGATCGATCTGCGCCTGCAATGCGTCAGTGTAAGTGACGCGTAGCTTCGTCAGCTGCCGCCATTCGAGCACGCGGCGAGCGATCTCGACTCCTTCGGCCTCCAGCCGCTCGAGCTCCGCCTGATCGGTCGAGTAAGCGCCCGACTTGCCCTTGCGGCCGCCTTTCAAACCAAGCCGGTCGTAGAGCACCTGACCCAATTGTTGCGGCGAGCCGATGGTGAAGGGCCCGCCGGCCACTTCGTAGATGATCTCTTCAAGCCGCGCCGTCTCGGTCGCAAAAGTGTCCGACAGTTCGGCAAGATAGGTGCGGTCGACCTTGATCCCTTCGCGCTCCATCTGCCCGACTACCGGCACCAACGGCAGGTCGACCAGGCGATAGACGCGGGTCGCCTTTTCGGACGCCAGCCGATGTTCGATCCGGTGCCACAGCCGCCACACCATGTCGGCGTTCTCGGCCGCATATTCGGTCGCCGCCGCGATCGGGGCGTCGCCGAAGCGGATGGTCTTCTGCCCGGTCCCGCACACCGCTTTCAGCGGCAGGCACACATGCTCGAAGTGCCGCTTCACCAGCTCGTCAAGGCCGTGGCCGTAGCGCCCGCTGTCGAGCGCGAAGCTGGCGAGCATGACGTCCTCGCCAGCCGCAACGCTGATCCCGTGCTCGGCGAGCAGGCGCTGCTGATCCTTGAGGTTGTGCGCGATCTTAAGGACAGCATCGTCCTCGAGCAGCGGCTTCAGCAGCGCGAGCCCCTCGGCCAATTTGAGCTGCGCCGGCCCTTCGCTGAGGAGGTCGCCGCCGCCATGCCCAAGGGGAACATAGGCCGCGCGGCCGGGCGCCAGCGCGAGGCTGATCCCGGCCAGCCCTTCGGCAAGGCCATGTCCGCCGTCGCCCTGCAGGTCGATCGCGACGCGGCCCTGCTTCTGCGCCTCGGCAATCCAGGCTTCCAGGGTCATGGCTTCAGAGATGGTGAGATAAGCAGAGCGGTCGACGCTGATGGTCTCCGGCTCGCCCGGTCCGGCCGGCTGAGGCGCTGGCGCGGGCCGCTCGCCATCCGACGGCCGCGCGCCTTGACCGAGCATGCGGTTCAGCAGCGTCTTGAAGCCCTGGTCGACCAGGAACTCGCGCAGCGGCTCCTCGGGGATGTTCTTGAGTTCGAGCGCGTCCAGCGGCTCGGGCAGGTTCATCTCACACACCAGCCGCACCAGCTCGCGGCTGAGGCGGGCGTTGTCGGCATGCTCAAGCAGGTTCTGGCGGAGCTTGGGCTTCTTGATCGCGTCGGCGGCGGCCAGCACCGCTTCAAGGCTGCCATACTCCTGAATGAGCTGGCTGGCGGTCTTCGGACCAATTCCCGGCACGCCCGGCACATTGTCGACGCTGTCGCCCATCAGCGCCAGCACGTCGCCCAACAGCTCAGGAGGCACGCCGAACTTGTCGACCACATAAGCTCTGTCGATGCGGCGGTCGTTCATGGTGTCGAGCATGTCGACACTGCCGTCCTCGATCAGCTGCATCAGGTCCTTGTCGGAACTGACCACCGTCACCTTCCAGCCTTGTTTCTTCGCCTCGGTGACGTAGCAGGCGATGATGTCGTCGGCTTCCAGCCCGGCCTGCTCGATGCAGGGGATGGAAAAGGCCCGGGTCGCGACCCGGATCAGCGGCATCTGCGGGACCAGGTCCTCGGGCGCGGGGGGGCGGTGCGCCTTGTACTGGTCGTACATCTCGTTGCGAAACGAGGAGGAGCCCTTGTCGAGGATCACCGCCATGTGGGTCGGACCGTCGGCTTTCGACAGGCTCTCGGCGAGCTTCCACAGCATGGCGGTGTAGCCATAGACCGCGCCCACGTTCATCCCGTGGCGGTTGGTCAGCGGCGGCAGCCGGTGATAGGCGCGGAAGATGTAGCTCGATCCGTCGACGAGATAGAGATGGGGCTGTGCGTCAGGCATGAGAGAAGGGCCTTAGCAGGTTCGTCTGCCCAAGAAACGCCTGCGTTCGCGGCGGGCTTGCCAGCGCGGTCCATCGGGTCGATGACACCGGCATGACCGAAAAGTTCACTCGTCACAAGCAGCCGTGGACGCCCGACGAAACTACCAAGCTCCACACCCTTGCCGCGAAGGGCATGGGCCTGAAAGCCATAGCCAAGGCGCTGACCCGCAGCGAGGAGAGCACGCAGGCGCAGGCCAAGGTGCTGAAGCTGAAGATCGCCAAGCTGCGTTGATCAGCGCGTGCCGGTTGGTTCCGGCAGTCTGTCGAAACGCCATGCCCCTTTGCCTAAGCCCTTATCGACTTACCGCCCAACCGTCTTAGCCCGGTAGTGCAGGTCCAACCGGGGCTGCACGAAACGGGGAAAGTCATCATGTTGTTCACGCCCGGGCGGGCGGCGTTGCGCCGCGCGTGCCTGCTGTCCTGCTGCGTCTCGGCCCTGGCCGCCACTGCTCCGGCGACGGCGCAGGAAGCGCCGACCACGGGCGATGCTCCAGCCCCCGTCTCGACCCCGACCGCGTCGGGCAAGAAGGTCTTCACCCCCGCCGATTTCGTCCGCTTCGCGCCGCGCACCGCGTTCGACATGCTGGCGCAGGTTCCGGGGTTCAGCATCCGGGGCGAGGACACCAGCTCGCGCGGCCTTGGCCAGGCTTCAGGCAATGTGCTGCTCAACGGCGAGCGCCTGTCGGGCAAGTCGACCGATCCGGTCACCGCGCTGCAGGCGATCCCCGCCGGCAACGTCGAGCGGATCGAGATCGTCGATGCGGCCGAGCTCGACGTGCCGGGCCTCACCGGCCAAGTCGCCAACGTCATCTACCAGGCCAAGGCCAAGCTGTCGGGGCAGTGGAGCTACCGCCCCGAGTTCCGCGCCCATTATGCCGATCCGCTCTACACACGCGGCGACGCGTCGGTCAGCGGCACCAGCGGTCCGGTCGAGTATACGATCGGTCTGCGCAACGACGCCAGCCGCAGCGGCGCGGGCGGCCCGACCACCATCACGCGGGGCGACGGAACGCTGTTCGAAACCCGCGACGACCGCTGGAACGGCAACTTCGATCAGCCGCAGCTGAGCGGCCAGTTCAAGATCGACGGTCCGGGTTCCTCGCTCGGCAATCTCAATCTCCTGCTGCGCCGCTTCGACTATGTCTTCGACGAGACCAGCCGCCGCGATCGCATTACCGGGTCCGATCAGGTTCGGCGCCTGATCCAGGAAGAAAAAGGCTGGAACTACGAGCTTGGCGGCGACGGCGAGGTCGCGCTTGGCCGCGGGCGGCTGAAGCTGATCGGCCTGCTCCGCTCGTCCGACGAGCCGTTCCTGCAGCAGGCGCGCACCAGCTTCGCCGACGGGAGCGTCGATACCGGCAGTCGCTACGTCCAGGACGGCACCTCCAGCGAGAAGATCGGCCGCGCCGAGTATCGCTGGAAGATCGGCCGCACCGACCTTCAGCTCTCGGGTGAAGCGGCGTTCAACAGCCTTGACAATGTCAGCCGGCTGTTCTCGCTAGATCCGCTCGGCGATTTCACCGAGATCCCGTTTCCGGGCGGAACGGGCAAGGTCAGCGAAGATCGCTATGAAGGCCTGCTGACGATCGGCCGGCCGCTATCGTCGGCCATCACCGCGCAGCTGGTGATCGGCGCGGAGCGCTCGACCATCGTGCAGGAAGGCCCGGGCGGCAAGGAGCGCACCTTCCTGCGTCCCAAAGGCTCGCTCAATATCGCCGCGCAGTTCAGCCCGCGGTTCAATGCCAACTTCAAGATCATCCGCCGGGTCGGACAGCTGGACTTTGGGCAATTCCTCGCCCGCGTGTTCCTCGACAATGAGAATGAGAACGCCGGAAATCCGGACCTCGTGCCTACCCAGCAATGGCGCTTCGAGCTCGAACTGGCGCGCGACTTAGCGGCTTGGGGCAAGACCCGCGTTAACGTGGTCGCGGCGTTCTCCGAAGACCTGATCGACATCATTCCGGTCGGGCTCAACGGCGAGACCCCGGGCAACATCGACAAGGGACAAGCCTATGCGATCGACTGGAACAGCACGTTCCAGCTCGATCCGATGGGTCTGAAAGGCGCCAAGATCAATCTGCGCGCTCTGGCGCAGACCAGCCGGGTCCGCGATCCCCTGACCGGTATCAAGCGCAACTATTCAGGCTTCACCACGCGCATTCTCGAGTTCGGCTTCCGCCACGACATCCCCAAGAGCGACTGGGCCTATGGCACCAACGCCAGCTACAGCCACAATGCGCTGAACTATCGCCTGACCGAGGTCGGCCGGCAGTTCGAAGGTCCGGTGTTTGCAAGCGTGTTCGTCGAGAACAAGGACGTGTTCGGCCTGACTGTGCGCGGCGAAGTCAGCAACATCCTCAACGCCCGTAGCCGCTGGGACCGGATCGTCTATACTGGCCGCCGCAACGTCGCGCCGGTGGATTTCGTCGAGTACCGCGATCGCCTGATCGGTCCGATTTTCCGTTTCTCGGCGCGCGGGACCTTCTGAATCACGCGGCTCAGGGCACCAGCAGGGTGTCCTTGGCCTGGGCGAGTGTGCGCTGCCAGTCGCGGGTGAAGTGAAGCCCGCGGCTTTCGCGGCGCGAAAGCGCAGAGCGAATGATGAGGTCCGCGACTTCGACGAGATTGCGTAGTTCGATCAGGTCGGGCGTCACCCGGAAGTGGGCGTAATAATCGGTCACTTCCTGCCGCAGCATGTCGATGCGCCGCTTCGCCCGCTCCAGTCGCTTGGTGGTGCGAACGATGCCGACGTAATTCCACATGAAGCGGCGAATCTCGCCCCAGGTTTGGGCAATTACCACTTCCTCGTCGCTGTCGGTGACCCGGCTTTCGTCCCATTCGCGGACCTTGGCCAACGGAGGTAGCTCGTCCCACCGCGTCAAAATGTCGCGCGCTGCCGCCTCGCCGAACACCAGGCATTCGAGCAGCGAGTTGGACGCCAGGCGGTTGGCACCGTGAAGGCCGCTCTCGGTCACTTCGCCGGCGGCATAGAGCCCCGCGGCATCGGTGCGCCCGGCCAGGTCCACCACCACCCCCCCGCACGTATAATGCTGCGCCGGCACGACCGGAATCGCATCGCGCGTCATGTCGATCCCAAGACCGATCAGCTTTTCGTAGATGTTGGGAAAATGCTCGCGCACGAAAGCGGGATCGCGGTGCGAGATGTCGAGGTGGACGTAGTCGAGACCGTCACGCTTGATCTCATTGTCGATCGCGCGGGCCACCACGTCGCGCGGGGCAAGCTCCGCCCGCTCGTCATAATCGAGCATGAAGCGGTGGCCGGTCAGCGGATGTTTGAGGATCCCGCCTTCGCCCCGCACCGCCTCGGTGATCAGGAAGTTCTTGGTTTCGAGATGGTAGAGGCAGGTCGGGTGAAACTGCATCATTTCCATGTTTGAGACGCGGCAGCCCGCGCGCCATGCCATGGCGATGCCGTCCCCCGTCGCGCCGCGCGGAGCGGTGGAATAGAGATATACGCGCCCCGCGCCGCCGGTGGCGAGGATGGTCGCGCGCGCGGTCAACGTCTCGACCTTCCGGGTCTTGCGATTGAGGGCGTAGAGGCCGTGCACCGCCCCGCTGGTCGTGAAGCGCTCCTCATTGCGGCCGGTAATGAGGTCCACCGCCACCATGTCCGGCAGCAGCACGATGTTGGAATTGGCCGCTGCGGCGCGCTCAAGCGCCTGCTGGACCGCCCAGCCGGTCGCATCGGCGACGTGGACGATGCGGCGGTGGCTGTGCCCGCCCTCGCGGGTCAGGTGAAGCGCGCCGCCTTCCTCCGCGAACGGTACGCCAAGCTCGCGCAGGCGCTGGATCGCGGCGGGCGCAGCGCCGACTACATGTTCGACGACATGGCGGTCGTTCAGCCCGGCGCCGGCGACCATCGTGTCCTCGACATGCGCTTCGAAGCTGTCGCCTTCCTCCAGCACCGCGGCGATGCCGCCCTGTGCCCAGCCGGTCGCGCCTTCGCCGAGCGAGCTCTTGGCGATCACCGCCACCCGGCGATGCTCGGCAAGGTTGAGCGCGGCGGTCAGCCCGGCCGCACCCGAGCCGATGATGAGGACGTCGAAGCGTTGCTCCACTAGCGCCGCACCAGGCTCAGGAAGACGTCCTCGAGGTCGGGCTCGCGGGTGACCACGTCGACGATGCCGAGCCCGTCACGCTGGAGCGCCGCCAGTACCTCGCCGGCGTTCACCCTGTCCTTCTGATAGGTGATGGCGAGGTTGCGCTCACCCTCCAGCACGACCTTGTCGAAGCAGATGTTGGCCGGTACTTCGGCCAGGTCACGATCGACCGTCACCACCACGTTCTTCTCCTGCGCGCGGGAGAGAAGGGTCTTGGTCGGCTCGTTGGCGACCACCTTGCCGTGGTTGATGATTGCAATTCGCTCGCACAGTTGCTCGGCTTCTTCGAGATAGTGAGTGGTGAGGATCACCGTCACGCCCGACGCGTGCAGCTCCTTCACATAGGCCCAGAGCTGCTGACGAAGCTCGATGTCGACGCCTGCCGTCGGCTCGTCGAGCACCAGGATGGGCGGGGAATGGACCATCGCCTTGGCGACCAGCAGCCGCCGCTTCATCCCGCCCGACAAGGTTCGGCTATAGGCGTGGGCCTTGTCGGTCAGCCCCATAGCGCCGAGCAATTCGTCGCTTCGGCGCTGTTTGGGTGGCACGCCATACAGGCCGGCCTGTATCTCCAGTGCCTCGCGCGGTGTGAAGAAAGGGTCGAACAGGATCTCCTGCGGGACGATGCCGATCGACAGCTTCGCGTTGCGCGGGTGCTGGTCGATGTCGAAGCCCCAGATGTCGACCTTGCCCTCGCTCTTGCCGACGAGGCCCGCCAGAATGTTGATCAGCGTCGACTTGCCCGCACCATTGGGGCCGAGCAGGCCGAAGAATTCGCCCTGGCGGACTTCGAGCGAGACTCCGTCGAGCGCGCGCTTGCCTCCCGCATACGTCTTGCCAAGGTCGGTGATTCGGATCGCTGGAACGGGTCTGCTCATGGGGCGAAACGCTTAGCGACGCGGCCTTGGTCAAGGAAGCCAAAGTGGTGAATGAGGAATTTACCTTACTTCGTAGGGTGGATTTGATGTTAACCAGCTTAGACCGTGGGCATGCCGCCGCTGCGTCCTTTCTCTGCCCTTGCGCTTCTCGCGCTGCTGCCGGCAAGCGTTGACGCGCAGCAGGTGCTGCCGCGCTCGGCATCGCCGCGGGCGGAGGCGAGCGGGGCCTTCATCTATCCGCTATCGCTCACTACGCGGAGCAATCTCGACTTCGGCCTGGTTGCGTCCACCGGTGCGGGCACGGTGGTGATCAATCCGGTGACCAGCCAGTTGTCGACCACCGGCCTTGTGACCTCGCTCGGCGGAAATCCGCGACCCGCTAACATCGTCGGGGCGGCGCGAAGCACGTCGGTGGTGATCATCCGCATCCCCAAGTCGCCGATCACCATCCGAGGCGCTGGAGGCACGGAAACGATGATCGTGCGCGACTTTACCCTGCAGGGCCAGGACAAGCGCACGCTGGCACGGATGGAAGCCTTCAGCTTCAATGTCGGCGCGACTCTGGTGGTCGCCGCGGGGCAGGTCGAAGGCGTTTATTCCGGTGAATTCGATGTCACCGTTCAGTACCCTTAAAGCAGCGCCAACCCTCAACATTCAGCCTTAACGAGCTCTTGAGGAGGCATCTTCAAGCGTCGTTGAAACACCTACCTCCATTTTGGGTGGGTTCAACAAATGTGGGGAACCCAAGGACATGCGCTTTCATCTCGCTTTCGCGGCGCTCGCCGCCACCACCGTTTTCGCCGCTCCCGCCGCTGCCCAGTCGAAGGACACGATCAAGGCAGAAGCGCTGCTGATCCAGCCTGCGACCCTGCAGCGCGTCGATGACCTGAGCTTCGGCACGATCGTCGCAACGCCGGCCTCGTCGGGCACCGTCACCGTTGCCGTCGACGGAACGCGCACCACAGTTTCGGCCACGGGCGAACTGACGGAAGCCGGTGTGGCCAAGCGCGGCCGCTTCATCGGCAATGGTATTCCTTTCCGCGACGTCGGGATCACCGTCGATTTCCCGGACGTGCTCCTCAACACGGAAGACGACTCGAAGTCGGTATCCTTCGAGGGCGTGCTCGACGCCGCCTCCAGCGACGGTACCATCAAGATCGGCGCTACCGGCATTTTCTACGTCGACGTGGGCGGCACCATCACCATCGCGACCGATCAGGCGCCGGGCCTTTATTCCGGCGACGTCACGGTCACTGCTAACTTTCAATAAGCACCCACAGCTTATTGAAGCGACGGGAGGTGGTTGCTACGCCCGCTGGCGTTATGCAGCCGCCTCCCGAAGTCGTACCCGTCACCACCAACGCCGTGCATTGCGACGGCAGTGGTGAGATCAGCCCCGCGCTCGGCCACCCGCGGGTATTCCTGCGCATCGATGAGAAGGGCTGGGTGGAGTGCGGTTATTGCGACCGCCGCTTCGTCCTGAAGGGTGGCCCGGCCGACGAAGGCCACGCGGCCTGAACCTACCAGGCGCCACCGAATGGCCCGCCCTTTTGCCATTGGGTGACGCGCCGCCGGGTCGCCGGTGAGGTCGTCTCGGGCAAGGCGTCGAGCGCAAAGAAGCCCGCTTCGCTAACTTCGCGGCCATCAATCCTCAGCGGCTGATCGGAAGAGCCCTCGAACAGGCTGATGCTGTCGCGCTTGCCCTCGCCATTTGCCTGATAGTCGCCAAGCAGCCGGAGTTCGGCAGCGTTGATGCCCACTTCCTCCATGAGCTCGCGCGCCGCGGCGGCATGCGGCTCTTCGCGCCAGCCGACGCCGCCGCCGGGCAACACGAAGGAACGTGTGTCGCCGTAGCCGTTGCGGATCAGCAGCAGCTCGCCTTCCCGATTGAACAGCATCACCTTCACGCCCCGCGTGCGCAGGCGAAGCGCGCCGATCACGCGGCGGCGCAGCGCCCAGCCGAGCTGAAGAAGGTGGTTCATCCCCGCAGCCTAGATGGCTGCAAGCGTGCCGCAAGCCACTGGTCCCTGCTCCCGGCCCGCTTATATGGTGGAGCATGACCGAGCTCTCCGATCCCCGCCGCTTTCTCTACAACGATGGACTCGACCCGGACGATGCCCGCCGCCTCGCCGCCCGGCACCTGGCGGCGCATGACGATGGCGAGCTCTATCTTCAGTATCGCCGCAGCGAAGCATTCGGGTTCGACGACGGCCGACTCAAGACCGCCGACTATCATGTGGGCCAAGGCTTCGGCCTGCGCGGCGTCAGCGGCGAGGCGACTGCCTTTGCCCATGCCAACGAGCTCAGCGTCGCCGCCATCGATCGCGCCGCCGAAACGCTGCGGCTGCTGACGCCCGGCGGCAATCCGACCGCTGCCCCGCCACGCACCAACCGCGCGCAATATGGCGCCGAAGATCCACTCGGCGCCCTGCCCTTCGCGGACAAGGTCGCGCTGTGTCAGATGATCGATGCCGCCGCCCGCGCCCGCGACCCGCGGGTAGTCCAGGTCAGCGTCGGGGTGCAGGCGACCTGGTCGGTGGTCGAGATTATCCGCGCCGATGGGTTCGTGGCGACGGACGTGCGGCCGCTGGTCCGACTCAATGTCCAGTTGGTAGTCGAACAGAATGGCCGACGCGAAATGGGGTTTCATGGGCTCGGCGGCCGCTACGACATGAAGCGCTTGTTCGACGAATCGACCTGGAACCGCGCGATCGACGTCGCGCTAGGCCAAGCGCTGGTGAACCTCGACGCGGTGGACGCGCCGGCGGGCGAGATGACGGTCGTTTGTGGTCCCGGCTGGCCCGGCGTCCTCCTTCACGAGGCCGTGGGCCACACACTCGAAGGTGATTTCAACCGCAAGGGGCAAAGCGCCTTCTCCGGCCGCCTCGGCACCCGCGTCGCAGCGCCCGGCGTTACCGTGGTCGACGACGGCGCAATGCATGAGCGTCGCGGCAGCCTGTCGATCGACGACGAAGGCACCCCGACCGGCCGCACCACGCTGATCGAGGATGGGATTCTTGTCGGCTACCTGCAGGACCGCCTCAACGCCCGGCTGATGGGGGTCGAGCCGACCGGCAACGGACGCCGCGAAAGCTTCGCCCATGCGCCGATGCCACGCATGACCAACACGTTCATGCTGGGTGGCAAGGACGATCCCGCCGAGCTCCTCGGACGGGTCAAGGACGGCATCTACGCCAAGAGCTTCGGCGGCGGACAGGTCGACATCACCAGCGGCAAGTTCGTCTTCAGCTGCACCGAGGCTTATCGCATCCGCGGCGGCAAGCTTGCCGAGCCTCTGAAAGGCGCGACGCTGATCGGCGACGGGCCGACCGTGCTGACCCGGGTCAAGGGCATCGGCAACGATCTCGAACTCGACGAAGGCGTCGGTATCTGTGGCAAGGGTGGACAGAGCGTGCCAGCCGGCGTCGGTCAGCCGACGTTGCTCATCGAAGGCCTGACGGTCGGAGGCACCGCCTGAGCCTGGTCGAACTCGCCCGTTTTCCGACGCGGGTCGAGGCCGACCTCGCGCGGATGCTGCTCGAGAGCCATGGTATCGAGAGCATCTTGTTCGACGCCGAGGTGCACAGCTATCTCGGCGTCGGTGCGATGATGCCGGTGCGGTTGATGGCGCTCGACGAGGATCGGGAAGATGCTTCCGCGATCCTCAGAGAAGGTGATCTACTGCCGCCAGGCTGAAGCCGGCGCCGTGCGCCTTCTCCTCCAGCATCTCGCGTGGCACGCCGGCTTCGCGGCAGGCGACCGCCCAGGCCAGAGTCGAGCGCATACCCGAGCGGCAGAAGGCGAGCATCTTGCCGTCGCCCAGCTCGCTGCGGGCCGACACCATCTCTTCGATCTGCGCCGGCCCCATGCCGCGGGCGATCGGGATATGGCGATAGTCGAGCCCGGCCGCTTCCGCCGCCGCCTCGATCTCGGCGCTGGTGGGCTGGCCCTCATCCTCGCCGTCGGGGCGATTGTTGACGACCATGGTGACACCATGACGCCGCGCTTCTTGGAGGTCGGCGACATGGATCTGACCGGAGACCAGGGTCTGTTCGTCGAGTGACTTGAACTCGGTCATCTTGGTTTCCTTGTCTCGGGGCGGTGAAAGCCCTCTTACCCGTGACTGCGCACGACGCCCAGCATCGCTTCACCATAACGTTCTAGCTTCGCCGCGCCGACGCCCTGCACCTCGCCGAGCTCCGCCAGCGACGCGGGTCTGGCGGCCGCAATCTCGCGCAAGGTCGAATCGTGGAAGATGACGTAAGGCGGCACCGCGCCTTCCTTGGCCAAGCGCCGCCGCTCCTCGCGCAATGCGTCGAACAATGGATCGGCAGGTCCGTTGGCAACCTCGCCTCGCCGCCGCCGCGCCTTCTTCGGCGGTGGCAGCGCGATCCGTACTTCCTCGCCGCCTTTGAGGATGCCGCGTGCCCCGGGACCGAAACTCAGCCCGCCATATGCATCCGCCCGCAGCGCATCGCGGGCAATCAGGGCGCGCGCGACCGGCTGAACCAGAGCCATCTCGTCGGCGGTGCAGATGCCGAACACGCTCAAGCGGTGGTGATTGTTGGAGAACACCTTGTCGGTCTCCTTGCCCGCCAGCACGTCCGCCAAATGGCCGACCCCGAACCGCATCTCGGTCCGGAACGCGGCGGACAGCAATTTGCGGGCGACCTCGGTCACCTCGACCGTCTTGGGCGGGTTCAGGCAATTGTCGCAATTGCCGCACTGCGCCGGCGGCTCCTCGCCGAAGTGGCGAAGCAGGATGGCGCGGCGACAGCTGGTTGATTCAACGAAGGCAGCGAGGCTGGCCAGCCGGTTGCGCTCTTCCCCCTGCCGCTCGGCCGGCACCTCTTCGATCCGCTGGCGGGCGAGCGCAAAGTCTTTTGCCGCCCACAGGAGGTGCGCCTCGGCCGGCTCCCCGTCGCGGCCGGCGCGGCCGGTTTCCTGATAATAGGCCTCAATCGACTTGGGACTGCCGGCGTGGATGACGGTGCGCACGTCCGGCTTGTCGATCCCCATGCCGAACGCGATGGTCGCCGCCATCACCATCTCTTCCGAAGCAACAAAGGCGGCCTGGTTCGCGGCACGCACCTGCGGGTCGAGCCCGGCATGATACGGCAGCGCCGGCCGACCGCTCGCTCCGATCTGCGCCGCCAGGCTCTCGGTCTCTCGCCGGCTCGGGGCATAGACGATCGCCGGTCCCGGCCGCTCGGCCAGTAGCGCGAGGATCTGCCGCCCCCCACTGTCGCGATCGCGGATGTGGTAGCGAATATTGGGCCGGTCGAAACCCGAGACGATCAGCCCATCCTCGGGAATGCCAAGCTGGACCAGGATATCGGCCCGGGTGCGCGGGTCGGCGGTGGCGGTCAGCGCCAGTCGGGGCAGTTCGGGATGGTCGTCGAGCAACCCGCGCAGCAGGCGATAGTCGGGGCGAAAATCATGCCCCCATTCGCTGACGCAATGCGCTTCGTCGATCGCGATCATCGACAGCGGCACCCGGTCGAGCAGCCGCCGGAAACTCTCACCCGTGGCCCGCTCGGGCGCGACGTAGAGCAGGTCGAGCTCGCCATCCCGAAGCCGCCGCACCACCGCCTCGCGGTCGTCGGCGCTGGTTAGCGCGGCAGCCTTGATGCCGAGCGCTTCGGCCGAGCGGATCTGGTCGTGCATCAGCGCGATCAGCGGCGAGATGACCAGCGCCGTCCCTTCCAGCGCCAACGCCGGAAGCTGGTAGCAGAGCGACTTGCCGGCGCCGGTCGGCATGATCGCCAGCGTGTGGTGCCTTGCAAGCACGCGTCCGACGACCTCCTCCTGCACCCCGCGAAAGTGGTCAAAGCCAAAGACTTGTTTCAGAAGCTGATGCGGGTCGGTCACAGCATGGCTCTTGGCGGCAGGGACCCGAGCGGCGCAAGCTTGTATTGCCAGGGCCCGCAGCGCAAACGACAGAGCGGGGGTACCAAGTGAAGACCATGACCGATCGCAGCCTGGCCGATCTCCAGGCCGATTTCCGCGCCACCAGCACCAACGCCATGCCGATTGCGGGCATGATCACGTGGGGCTCGCTTGGCTTCGCGGCGGCATTCCTGCCCGAGCGGACGGTCGCCACCGCCTCTCTCTACATCATGGTCGCGATTCTGCCGCTCGCCTTCCTCATCGACCGCGCCCGCGGCCGAAATCCTTTCGCGAAGAGCGACAATCCACTGCTCAAGCTGTTCCTGCGCGGCATCATCATGGTCGCACTGACCATTCCGCTGGCGGTGATCGGGGCCAAGGGCGGGCAGCCTCTGCTCGTGCTGCTCGGCATGGCAATCCTCGCCGGCGTGGTGTGGATCCCCTTCGGCTGGGCCGCCGACGATCCCAGCGGCACGGTCCACGCGGTCGGACGCGGGATCGGCTGCTACCTCGCCTACGGCCTCTGCCCCGCGCCTTGGACCGGCACTGCGATCTGCGCAGTGGTGGTAGTTGCCTATCTCTACTCGCTTGCCGTCATGCGCCCGATCGGCGCCGCCGCAGCGGAGGGTCGCGCCGCCACCGCATGACTGTTGCCGTCGACATGGGCCTGTCGCCGCAAGGCCAGCCCATCACCATCGATCTCGAGGAACTGCTCGCCACCCGTTTGCTCGTCCAGGGCAATTCGGGTTCGGGCAAGTCGCACCTGCTGCGCCGCCTGCTCGAGAAGAGCGCGGGCCAAGTGCAGCAGATCATCATCGATCCCGAAGGCGATTTCGTCACGCTGGCCGGACCCTACGGCCATCTGGCGATCGAAGCGGCCGAGCATGACGAGAAAGAGATTGCCCGCGCCGCCGCCCGCATCCGCGAGCATCGCGCTTCGGTCGTCCTCAGCCTCGAAGGCCTGGAAGCCGAAGGCCAGATGCGCTGCGCCGCCTCGTTCCTCTCCGCTCTCTTCGACGCGCCCCGAGACCATTGGTATCCGGCGCTGGTGGTGGTCGACGAAGCGCAATTGTTCGCGCCCGCTGGCGGCGGCGAAGTGGCGGAGGAAGTTCGCCGCGCCTCCTTGTCGGCGATGACGAACCTCATGTGCCGCGGGCGCAAGCGCGGGCTGGCCGGGATCATCGCTACCCAGCGCCTCGCCAAGCTTGCCAAGAATGTCGCGGCCGAAGCGTCCAACTTCCTGATGGGCCGGACCTTCCTCGACATCGACATGGCCCGCGCCGCCGACCTGCTCGGCATGGAACGGCGCCAGGCCGAAGCGATCCGCGACCTGCCGCGCGGCACCTTTCTCGCGCTCGGGCCCGCGGTCAGCCGTCGCCCGCTGTCGATCGCCATCGGCGAGGTCGAGACCCGCGCCCGCTCGATGAGCCCCAAGCTGGTGCCGCTGCCGACCGCTCCCGCCACCGAGACGCTGCAGGAGCTGCTGTTTCAGCCGGGCTTCGACTTCGAGCCCGTCGCGCCCCCCAGTCCCAAGGCGCCGACCCCGCCGCCCTCGGAAACCTTGCTAGAGCAGCTCGCGGCCAAGAAGGCGGCGCCAGCGCCCTCGCTGCCGGCCAAGTCGGACGAGGAGCAAGCCGCCGCGGTTGCCACCGTGCTGGAGGCGATGGTCGCCGACGCAGACAGCAGCGGCCGTTCCGCCGCAGTGCTGTTCCAGGACTTCACGGTGCGGCTCCGCATGGCAGGGGTCACTCCTTCGCCGCTCGACCTGCCTGCATTTGCGCGGCGGTTGGCGATGGCCCGCGCCGGCATCTTCACCCAGGATCCCGACTGGCAGCCGGCACTGGATGCCGCACAAGGCCTGCCCGAAGACATGCTCGGCCCCTTCCTGCTGCTCGCTCGCGCTGCCCGTGATCGCCTCCCGACCCCATCGGACGAAGCGATCGCGCAAAGCTACGGCACCGCCAGCCTCGGCCGCGCCCGGCGCTTGCTGAGCTACATCGAAAGTCGCGACCTTATCGTCACCCGCACCGACCTCAGCGGCAAGCGCAGCATCGCCATTCCGAGGCTGGGGTGGAGCACGGCGGCCGCGTGATCCGCGCCATAGTGGCGGCACCTAATTCGCTTCTGTTCGCTGTCATGCTACGGTTCGTTGCCGAATGAAGGAGCGACCCATGACACAAGCGTGCCACCGCCTTGCCTTCCTTACCGCTGCCGGCCTGTTGGCGTTTGCCGCACCCGCATCGGCGCAGACATCGGGGATCGAGGCTTTCAAGGTGACACCGCCCGTCTCGGAATACTTCCGCTATCATCAGGCTGCGCCGACGCTGCCCCCCGGCAGAACCGACAGCTTGGCCATTGCGCGTGAGCAGATTGCCAAGGGGCAGTATCGCGCCGCGCGCAAGGAGATCGAACGCAACCGGCAGGCGCGCACCACGTCCGAAGGGCGCTATCTGATCGGCATCGCCGCGGCGAACCTAGGCGACTATGGTCAGGCGTTCGACTCCTTCCAGGCCAGTCTCGATCTCAACCCGCGGCATGTCGGCTCCACGCTCGGCGTCGCGCTACTCGACCTTCGCGCCGGCAAGCGCGACCGGGCAGAGCGGATCTTCCGCCAGATTGAGACCCGCCGCACCCGCTGTGCCGCGGGTTGCGAAGAAGCCGCGCAGCTCGACAATGCGTCGGAGGTGCTCCGGAACTTCCTTGCCCGCGACAGCCGTCAGGGCTGACGCTCCGCGCGTTTAGCGGCCGAGGGAGCGGTCGAGAAAAGTGGCGATCCGGGTCAGTAACTCGACCCGGGTCTCGCTATCGTCGAGCTGGTGGTCGAGATCCTTGTAGCGGAGGAACTCGACGCTGCCGCCGTACTTCTTCAGTGCCTCGCTCATCCTCACGCTGTGCTCACTGCTGACATTCGTATCCATGTCGCCGTGCGCCAGCAGTACCGGCACCTTGATCGCGGCTGCCTGTTTCAACGGCGATCCTTGGACGAGATGATCACCGGCGCCGACATAGGTTGCGGCGAGGCGACTATTGTTGAAGCCTCTTGCCTGCTGACGGAGAAGTGAGAGGTCGGTCACTGGCGCGATCGCCACCGCCGCCTTGTACAAGGTCGGATCAACGGCCGCGGATTGTAGCGCAGCGTAGCCCCCATAGGACCAGCCAAGGATCACCAGCTTGGAGGGGTCGGCAATGCCGTCGCTGACCGCAAAGCGAGCCGCGCTGCTGATGTCGCCAAGCGCCTTGCGCCATTCACGAAAGCCGTTCTGGCCGAGCCACGCCTGACCGTAGCCGGACGAGCCGCGGTAGTTGGGCTGGATCACGGCATAGCCTCGTGCAGCAAGGAACTGGGCAAGCCAGTCGAAGCCCCATTCGTCACGCGCCGCTGGGCCGCCATGCGGAAGCACGACGGTGGGCAGGTTCTTGCCCGTGCTGCCGGCTGGCAGGGTCAGATACGCCGGAATGCGCACCCCGTCGCTTGCGGCTAAGGAGATGGTTTTCACCGGGGCCAGCACGCGCTTCTCGAGCTCGGGTCGCACCTCTGCGGCGGTCGCCAGCTGGCGTGTCTTGCGGTCGAGCAGATAATAAGCGCCAGGCTGCGTATCGCCCGTCGCAAAGACGAGGAGCTTGCCGGCGTCTGCAGTGGCACCCTCGAAATGAACGGTTTGCCCGCCGGGAAGAGCCTTTCCAAGCGACGCGGCCAGCTTGCTCAGATCGTCATCGAAGTAGGTCACCCGACGCCGGTCGTCGACATAGCTGAAGCCGACGACCTTCTGCCCGTGGCCGAGGCGCACGACATCGTCGATGTCGACGTCCTTGTTGGCACCGACCAGGGTGCGCACCTTCGCCCCGTCGAGCGACACCTTGTACAGCGCATCGCGTCCGTCCGCGCTGGCCAAGACGAAGGCCGTGTTGCTGTCGGCGTCGATGGCGATCGGATAATCGCCGCTGTTGGCGCTGCTGTCGTAGACACCGAACGGCTGCCAGTTCGACGACCCCTTGGCCCGATAGCGAAAGCTGGTGCGGCCGGTCAGCTGACCTGCCTGCGTTTCGTTGATGAACTGCATGCGGACGTTGCCTCGTCCGTCGCTGATGTAGCCATCCACTTCGGGATGTGGCTTTTCGACGGTGCGCGGCCGCACTGTTTGCAGGTCGATGCGATCGACCCCTAGCCCCGAGGCCACCGGCAAATTGCTGCCAGTGGTCGGCTCTTGGAGAGTCATCAGCACCGAGCCGGGCGTGTCGGGCAGCCAGTCGATGATCGAGCCGTCGAATTGATTGTTGCCGTAAGCGTCTGCTCCCTGCTGAGTGCCCAGCATCTTGAGGTTGCCGCCGTCGGCATCCACCGCGACCAGGCGGCTGAACGGGACAACGATGTCGCCCTCGTTGATCTCGGCGGTATATTTGCAAACCACGCGGGTTTCCGACCCGAACTGGCACCATTGCAATTTGTCGGGAGCGGCAGTGGCGCGAACGATCGCGTGCGTGTCACCAGTCGCAAGGTCGATCATCTCGACGAATTGCGTGCGCCCCGGCCCGGAACGCATCAGCAGGATCTTGCTTCCCGCGGGGGAGATGGCGGCGGCCCGGACGCTTTCACGCACACCAAAGGCACGGGCATCCTCTGACAGGCTCCTCGCCGGTGCCGCGCCTTGCGCCACAGCGGCGTGGGCCGTGCCGAGCATGAGACATGCCCCAATCGTCAACGCTGTACGCATACGCCCCCACACCACACATCGAACGCCCCGTTCGAAAAGGGAGTGTGTCGCGATCTCAATGGCTAAGCAAGCCGGCGGCGCTTATTCTGCCGCTTCAGCCTGCTCGCGCTCGGCCTGCTGTCGGGCCCACATGTCGGCGTACAAGCCATTCCGGCGCAGCAGCTCGGCGTGGCTGCCTTCTTCCGCCACCCGCCCGCCATCGAGCACCACGATGCGGTCGGCATCGACTACGGTCGATAGACGGTGGGCAATGGTGATGGTGGTGCGGCCGGTGGACACGGCGCTGAGCGTCGCAAGGATCGCCTCCTCAGTCCGGCTGTCGAGCGCGCTGGTGGCTTCGTCGAGGATCAGGATCGGCGGGTTCTTGACCAAGGTTCGGGCAATGGCGACGCGCTGCTTTTCGCCGCCGGAGAGCTTCAGCCCGCGCTCGCCGACGCGGCTCTCGAATCCGTCGGGGAGAGCACGAACGAAGCCGTCGAGCGCCGCCCCGCTCGCGGCTGCCGCGACATCTTCTGAGCTGGCATCGTCACGGCCGTAGGCAATGTTGTAGCCGAGCGTGTCGTTGAACAGCACCGTGTCTTGCGGCACGATCCCGATCGCAGCGCGGAGTGACGCTTGCTTCACCTGCGCAATGTCCTGGCCGTCGATCGTGATCCGGCCGGCCGAAGGATCGTAGAAACGGAACAGCAGGCGAGCGAGGGTCGACTTACCCGCCCCGCTCGGCCCCACCACCGCCACCGTCTGTCCGGCCGGTACATCAAGCGTCAGGCCCATGAGGATCTCGCGTCCGCCCTCGTAGCCGAAGCGGACGTTCTCGAACCGCACGTGCCCTCGTTCCACGTGGAGCGGCGGAGCGCCGGGCACATCGCTGACCTCTTCCGGCGTATCGAGCAGCCGGAACATCTCGTCCATGTCGGTCAAGCCTTGGCGGATGGTCCGGTAAACGGTGCCCAGCATATCCAGCGGCCGGAAAAGCTGGGTCAGCAGCGCATTCACCACCACCAGATCGCCGGTGCTGAACTGCCCGCGGTTCCAGCCCCACACGGTGTAAGCCATGGCTCCGCCCATCAGCAGGTTGGTGATCAGGCTCTGCCCGATGTTCATCGCCGCAAGGCTGGTCTCGATCTTGACGGTTGAGCGAGCGAGATTCTCGACTGCTTGGCCGTAGAGCCTCCGCTCGCGCGCTTCGGCGTTGAAGTATTTGACCGTCTCGAAGTTGAGCAGGCTGTCGACGGCGCGGGACGTGGTGGCAGTGTCGTGGCTGGTCCATTCCTCGCGCAGCCGAACGCGCCAATCGGTGACGGCCTTGGTGAAGGCGATGTATGCGACCACCGCTACCGCAGTCGCTGCCACCAGCCCCGGCCCGAACTGCACCCAGAACAGCACCGCGACGATCGCGAGCTGGAGGATGGTGGGCGCCAGATTGAACAGCAGGAAGTAGAGCATCATGTCGATGCTCTTGCTTCCGCGCTCGATGATCTTGGTCACGGCGCCGGTTCGCCGCTCCAGGTGGAAGCGCAGGCTAAGGCCGTGAAGGTGCGAGAAGGTCTGTTCCGACAGCTCGCGGGTGGCTTCCTGCCCCACGGTCTCGAAGATGCCGTTGCGCAGGTTGTCGAGCAGCACGCCGCCGAACCGGGCAAGAGCAAAGGCGGCGACCAACGCCATCGCGACCGACACGGCATCGGGAGCGCCAGTGGTCATCCGGTCCACCGCACCGCCGAACGCCTTGGGCAGCACAATGGTGGTGAGCGTGATCGAGGCGACTACCATGACAAACGCGATGACCACGCGCAGCTTCAGCCCCGGCCGCCCTTCCGGCCACAGAAACGGCAGGAAGCGCAGCAGCACCTTCAGACCGCTTCGTTCGCGGGTCGGGGAAACAGGGTCGGTGGGAGGCATTGGCTACCAAGGTAGGTGCGCACCCGGGGACGCGCAAACCCCTAGGCGAAACGATTGGAACAAGGGGTTTATTTCGCCGTTTTCATGGCAAGTCACCTTACGGGTTTAAGCACATGGGTCCGGTTTCCTACGTCATTGCCATTCTGGGTTGCGCCGACGGCGGCGCTGCCTGCCAGCAGGTCGCGATCGCACCGGCGCGCTACGAAAGCGCCACTGCTTGCGAGGCCGCAACCGGAGACGTGCTCGCCGGAAGCACCGACTTCGACTTCCCGACCATTGTGGCCCGTTGCCGCAGCGCAAAGAGCCCCGCGGCGGTCGAACGCAAGACGGCGCCGCGCGGTGTTGCCGTCAAGCAGGGCTGATCGCGATGATCAATGCAGAGCGGCAGGAGCAGCCGCGCGAAGACACACGGCCTGATCAGAACAGCTCGGCCGCATCCGATGCAGCCGGGCCACAGCAGGACGATCCCTCTCAGACCGACGCCTTCGAGGAAGAAGGCGCAGGCCTCGCGGCCAAGGAGTGAGTTTCATGGCCGACGTAATCGATCCCCCTACTCGCGAAGAACCGGCGCTCCCCGGCAACGAGCATGAGCTCGACCCCAAGCCCGAGTGGCAGCCGCGCTATGCCGGTTCGGGCCGCCTCAAGGACAAGGTAGCGATCGTTACAGGCGGCGACAGCGGCATCGGCCGTGCGGTAGCGGTGCTGTTCGCCCGCGAAGGCGCCGACGTCGCCATTCTTTATCTCAACGAGCATGAGGATGCGGCGGACACCAAGAAGTTCGTCGAAGCCGAAGGCCGCCGCGCCATCTGCATTCCCGGCGACCTTGGCGATCGCGACTTCTGCTTCAAGGCGGTGCAACAGGTCGTCGACACCTTCGGCGAGCTCGACATCCTGATCAACAATGCGGGCGAGCAGCACCCCGACGAGAAGATCGAGGACATCACCGAGGAGCAGCTCCGCCGCACCTTCCAGAGCAACATCTTCTCGATGTTCTTCATGGTCCAGGCCTCGATGCCGCACCTCAAGAAGGGTGCCGCGATCGTGAATTGCACGTCAGAGACGATGTACAAGGGGGCGCCGATCCTGCTCGATTATTCGGCGACCAAGGGCGCGATCACCGCCTTCACCCGCAGCCTTGCCAAGAACCTGGTCGAGCAGGGTATCCGCGTGAACGCAGTGGCGCCGGGGCCAATCTGGACCCCGCTTAATCCATTTGGCGGGCAGCCGGCCGACAAAATGCCTGAGTTCGGCAAGAACACGCCGATGAAACGTCCGGGCCAGCCTAACGAAGTGGCGCCGAGCTTCCTGTTCCTGGCCTGCGAGGACGCGAGCTACATGACCGGACAGGTTCTCCACCCCGATGGAGGCGACACCACGTCCAGCTGAGCATCACTGATAGGCGACCTGGATGTCGATCGTGCCGGTGTAGATGCCATCGGGCATGGTGGACGTGAAGCCGAGGGCGCCGCCCACTTCGAACAGGCGCCCCGGATTGCCGCTATTGTCGATCGACACACTCGCCGGGAAGCTCAAGGTGAGCGCCAGGGTTCCGCCAGCGCCATTGCTGAGCGTCACGGTTGGGGTCGGAGAGCTGATCAGCGCTATCTGATTGTTGGTCCCGACCAGGCGATACTGGGCGGTGCTGAAAGCGCCTGAACAGGTCAGCCCCGACCCGCTGCCGCAGGTGCGGCCGGACGCCGCGATGGTCACGTTCTGGGTGCCGGTGAAGGTGCCGACCAGCACGGTCCCGAATTGCATGTCGCGCAGGGCGGTCAGCTGCAATGGTTTCTGAACATTGACGGTCGCGGTCGCCTTCGGGCCGGTTGTGCTGGTCTGCGCGGCCGCAGGCGATGAGGCGAGCGCCAGCAATCCGGCGCCGAGAACAAGAGCAATCTGTTTCATAGATAATCCACCGTGATGGGAACGTCGCCGCGATATTCACCTTCGGCATCGCCGCTGACGAACAGCTCGCCGCCGAAGCGGACGCGGAGGCGTCCGTCGGGGTCGAGCCGAGGCATGAGAGGAAGGTCGCTGCTGATGCGCGTGATCGCCAGCGTGCTACCGGCAAAGCCGTAGAGATCGATCCGCTGCGGAAGATCGACACGGATCTGCCGTCCGGGTTCGCCCCGGATCACCACTTCCCCGGTCATCGCCCGTCCGGTCAGCGCCGTCAGCGCGCCGCTGGTCTGGCGCGATCCGTCCGGCGCCAGCCGAGCCGTGCCGCCCGCCGGTCCGGTTAGGATCACCCGGTCGAAGTCGAGGCTGGTCTTCACTTCCAGCGCCATCGGCATGGCAACGGTGGTCGCAGGAGAGCTCAGGCCATCGCCGGCTCCGTCGCACAGGCGGCAGGGTACCGGATCGGCCACGGCAGGGGCCGAAGCGAACAGGCAAGCCGCAAGGAGGAACGAGGTCCAGCGCATGCTGCCGTAATAGGTCCGAATTGGTGTAAATTTGGTAAAACCACCGCTAACCATTGCTGGCCGGCGGCAAATCCCCACATCAAGGCAAAGGAGATTGCCTTCATGAGCAACCAGCCAAACTCCCAGAACATGCCTCACAACGAGCAGGAATGGCTCGACAAACTCGGCCCCGAGCGCTTCCAGATCCTCCGCCGTCACGGCACCGAGCGGGCGTTTACCGGTGCCCTGCTCGGCAACAAGGCGACGGGCGAATATGTCTGCGGCGGCTGCGGCGCGCCCTTGTTCGAGAGCGACACGAAATATGACAGCGGCAGCGGCTGGCCGAGCTTCACGGCACCGGTCGCCCCGGATGCGGTGAGCAATATCGAGGACAACAGCCATGGCATGCGCCGCGTGGAAGTCCGCTGCGCCAAATGCGCCGGGCATTTGGGTCACGTCTTCCCCGACGGCCCGGGACCGGAGGGGCTGCGTTATTGCATCAACTCGGCCAGCCTCGACTTCAAGCCGGAAGAATGAGCGGGCGGGCGGCGAGCGTCTCCTCACGCCGACTCTTGCCGCCCAACGACTTAGACCCTAACCCTTCCCCCTCATGGCCAGGCAGCCCGTCCGTCCTCGTTCCGCACCGGCTGCCGCCCAGCCTCGCCTGGGTATCGGCGGCTGGATCATGCGCCTCGTCAAATGGGGCATGGTCGCGGCGCTGCTCGGGATGGTGGCGATCGGCGTCGCCGTAGCGGTCGCCTATACCCAGCTGCCTTCCTATCAGAGCCTGTCGAACCGCGGTGACCTTGGCCAGAACATCCGGGTACGCTCGGCCGACGGCAGATTGCTGGTCCAGCTTGGCCCCAATCTTGGTCAGTGGATCCCATACGACGACATCCCGGGCACCATGCGCGCCGCGATGATCGCGGTCGAAGACAAGCGCTTCCGCAACCATCCAGGCGTCGACCCGATCGGCATGGCTCGCTCCATCAAGGTCCGTGCCGAGACCGGTCGCTGGAGCCAGGGTGGATCGACCATCACTCAGCAGCTTGCCCGCAACATCTTCCTGTCCAACACCCGCACCTTCGCGCGCAAGCTGCGCGAAGCCGTGCTGGCGCTGGCGATCGAGGCCAAGTTCAGCAAGAACCAGATTCTCGAGCTGTACCTCAACCGCGTCTACTTCGGCGGTGGCGCCTACGGGATCGACGCGGCCAGCCGGACCTTCTTCGGTCATAGCGCGACCCGCCTTAGCCTTGGCGAAGCGACCATCATCGCCGGTCTGGTCAAGGCGCCGAGCAATTATTCCCCGACTGCCGATGTCGAAGCCGCGCGGGGCCGCGCCGACGTTGTCTTGAAGTCGATGGTCGACAACGGCTTCGTCTCCGCCGATGCGGCCGCCGACGTCGACCCTGCTCGAATCGTGGTGCAGCCGAGCACCAAGCAGAACAGTGTCCGCTATTTCACCGATTGGGCGTTGCCGCAGCTCGACACGCTGATCGACGAGACCAACGAGCCCATCGAGGTTTGGACCACCCTCGACACGGGCATGCAGACCGCTGGCGACCGCGCGATCAACGCCAATACGCCGGGCGGTGCGCAGGGCGCGCTGGTAGCGCTTGACCGCGATGGGGCGGTGCGGGCGATGATCGGCGGACGCGATTACGTGTCGAGCATCTACAACCGCGCAACCCAGGCCCAGCGCCAGCCGGGGTCAGCGTTCAAGCTGTTCGTTTATCTCGCCGCGCTCGAAAGCGGGATGAAGCCGACCACCACCTTGGTCGATGAGCCGGTCGATGTCGAAGGGTGGCGTCCACGCAACTCGACCCGCAGCTTTCTCGGTCCCGTGTCACTGCGCGAGGCTTTCTCGCGCTCGATCAACACCATCAGTGCCAAGATTGGCGCGGAGCTCGGCTTCGGCACCATCGCCGACATGGCGCGCCGGTTCGGTATCACCTCGTCGATCTCCACCTATCCCTCGATGGTGCTCGGCACCGCCGACGTGCGCCTGATCGACATGACTCGCGCCTATGCGGCGGTGTCCAACCGCGGCATCTCGGTCAGCCCTTATGCGATCACCCGCGTCACCAGCGCTGACGGCCGGCTACTGTATCGCCACAGCTCATCGGAAGACCGCACCCTCGTCGCGCCTTGGGTCGCTGCCGGGATGACCGACCTCCTTCAGACCGCTGTGATGAGCGGTACCGGCCGCGCGGCGCAAATCGGCCGCCCGGTGGCCGGCAAGACCGGTACGACTCAGTCCAACCGCGACGGCTGGTTCATCGGATTCTCGAGCGGGATCACCACCGGCGTGTGGATGGGTCGCGACGATGCCAAGGCCATTTCCGGGCTTCAGGGCGGCACCGCGCCGGCTCGCGCCTTCCGCGACTTCATGGTTCGCGCGGTCGCCAAGCGCCCGGTGGAGCAGTTCCAGACCGACGTGCCGATGCCCGACTGGCAGCTTGAGCCGGGTGAGGAGAGCTACATCGGCAATGACGAGCTTCCGCTCGAGCCGTTGGTCGACGAGAATGGCAATCCGATCGGCACCGCTATCGAAGATCCGCTTGCGCCAGAACCGATCACCGAGCAGCCGGCAACGCTGCCGGGCCAGCCGCCCGAGCCGACGGAGGTGGATCGTATCTTTGGCCAGCCACCCGTCGACCGCCGCGCTCCGACGCCTTCGCCAGCGCCGACCTCGCCGCCCGCGCCGCGCGAGCGGCCGCCGCTAGCTCCTGCCGACAGCGCGCAACGTCGGACTGAGATGACGCAGTTCTGAGCGCGCCGCGGCAACTGGGCCGCCGAACAATCTCTCTTCCGCCGCCTTGAACGCTGCCGAATGATCCATGTGCAGCCGGTGCGCGACCTCGTGCGCGACGACGAAGCGCAGCACCTCCGGCGGCGCTAGGATCAGCCGCCAGCTGAAGCGGATCGCACCTGACGACGAGCAACTGCCCCACCGGCTCGCCGCATCGCCGACGCTGACCGAGCGGATCGACACTCCGGCGACCGCAGCGATGCGCGCCGTTTCAGCACTCAAGCGCTCGCGTGCCAGCGCTCGAAGCCAGCGTTCGACCGCTGCTGGAACGCTCTCGGCAGGGCCGCCGACCAGTAGTTCGTCGTCCGCGATCCGAACTCCGCGCCGTGCAGCTGGGTGATGGACGATCCTGCGCGGCACGCCTTCTACCGGAATCGTCTCGCCGTCGCGCAAGGGTGCACCCTCCGGCGCAGCCGCGAGCTGGCGGTCGATCCACGGCCGTTGGCCCGCGACCCAATCGAGTGCTGCCCGCGCCGAGTGGCGCCACGGCATGGTGAGCTTCAGCAACCGTGCGTCATGATCGACCCGCAGCCGTAGCCGCCGCGAGCGCTTCAGCCGACTGATCCGAACCGGCAGCGGCAGGCGCGGGTCTTCAGAGATCACGGTCGGTGAGGTGGAACTCGAGCTCGCCCGCATCGACTTCGCTGACGGTCCAGCCGCGGGTCGACATACCCGCCTCGTGCACGCTCTCGCGGCTCCCGCTCTCGAGATAGTGCCACTCGTGGAGCGGTTCGCCGAACGCCCGCAGCTTGTAGGCGCAGGTGCCGGGTAGCCATTCGAGCTCCTCCAGCTTGTTCTTTGAAAGCTGGACGCAATCGGCCACCCACTTCTTGCGATTCGCGTAATCGGTGCAGCGCCCGTTCTTGCGATCGAGCAGTTTGCACGCGACATTGGTCGGGAACAGCTCGCCGGTGTCGGCATCCTCCAGCTTGTGCAGGCAACAACGACCACAGCCGTCGCACAAGGCTTCCCATTGCGCGGCATCGAGCGCGGCAAGGGGCTGGTCCCACCAGCGGGACTTATCGGGCGTCGGCTTGTTCATTGGCGACCCAGACTTGGTCTGCTAAGCGCGCGCAATCAAGAGTTTACCTTCGAGCGACGGGTGGGACATTCGATGAGCAAGCGGCGTCTGGGCTTCGGAGCCCTATTGTTGATGAGCCTTGCGGTGCCGGCAGCGGCGCAGGTGTCGACCAGCCCGGGCTACAGCTTCCTTCAGGCGGTTCGCGAGCGCGACGGTGGCAAGGCCTCCGAGCTGATCGCCAAGCCCGGCTCCAACGTCGTCAACTATCGTGACGAAAAGGGTGAAGCCGGCCTGCACCTGGTCGTCGCTCAGCGCGATCTCGTCTGGCTACGCTTCCTGCTCGGCAAGGGCGCGGATGCCAACGTCGCCAATCGCGACGGCGATACGCCGCTGATCATGGCCGCGCGGATCGGCTTCGCCGACGGTGCCGATATTCTGCTGAGCCGCGGCGCGCAGGTCGATCGTGCCAATCGTCGCGGCGAGACACCGCTGATCATCGCCGTGCAGCAGCGCAACGTGCCGCTAGTCCGGCTGCTGACCGAACACGGCGCCAATCCCGACAAGACCGATCATGCCACCGGCCGCAGCGCGCGGGATTATGCCAAGCTGGATAGCCGTGGGCCAGAGATGCTGCGGGGCATGGATGCGGCCAAGGCCGCGAAGAAGCCGTTCGAGATCGCCGGGCCGAAGCTCTAGCTTCCCCAGCCGAGCGTCGGATCGATCTGCGCGCTGAGCCGGCGCGCCGCGCGGCGGGCGAAGCGCAGGATCTCGGCCTTGCGCCGCGCCGGTGCCAACGGCCGCTCGGGCGCATCGCGGACGACTGCGGCATCGTAGCGATCGGCGACAATCACGCCCGCGGTGCCGGGCAGGAAGCGTTCCTCATCAAGCAAGCCGGCCAACGACGGCGGCACCGCCCAAAAGAACTGGTCGCAATAATCGAGATAGTCGGTCCACTTGGCATCGCCAATGAGGTCGGCCTTGCTGACCTTGATCTCGACAATGGTGAGCTTGCCCTTGGGATCGATCCCCATCAGGTCCGCCCGCCGTCCATTCGGCAGCGGCACTTCGCAGATGGCGTAGAGGTCGCGGCGGCAGAACAGGCGGGTGACGCCGCGCGCCACCTCGATCGCGACGGGCGGGAGGTCCTGGAAACAGGACGCTGGAACTAGGGCTTCAAGCGCGGTGGACACGCCGGAGCCTTAGAACAGGACGGGAACGGAGGCTAGAGGGCTTGCGGCAAGTGGCCGCAGGACAAGGACTTAGCGGTAGAAGACGTGGTTGCCGACGGCGGCAACACGGGTCAGGCGCCAGCCCGGGCTGACCCGGCGGGCGTGAAAGAACATCGCCTTGCCAACGCTGCTGTCATGCAGGTCGGCATCGACGATGCGAGCCACCGCAACAGCATTCTTCCACTGCAGGCTGTTCTTGTTCACCGCGGGCCAGCGGCCGCCACGGACGAAGCTGAACTGACCGCGCTGCGTCAGCACGCCGCAATAGCTGGACGGGAAACGACCGCGGCTGTCAGCGCGATTGGCGATCACCTGGCCAACAGCGAGCTGGCCTGCAAGCGGCTCGCTCTTGCTCTCGAAATAGACGCCAGCGGCGAGGCATTCGAGCTCGCGGCTACCGGGCTCGCTGCGGCGAAGCTTGGCGACGGTGTCACCGAGGCTGGCACCACGCGTGATGGCGACGGGCTCGTCTTCATCAGCAGAAGCCGAAAGAGCGGGCTCTTCGCTGCCCGCAACCTGCGCCGGGGCGAGAGGATCGTTGAGAAGGGGAGTCGTGACCAGTGGTTCGTTCAAGGTCTTGGCGGCTGCGGCAACAACCTGGTCCGTGGCAGCAGCAGGAAGAACCTGGGCCGGAGCAACAGAGGAGGTGCCCATCGCGGCGGCGGCAAGCGTAAGGACGAAACGAAGAACCACTGACAACCTAATCTTATGCGGTGGATAGCCGTCCGCGAGTTCGGTCGGGCCGAGAAGGCCGCGTCACATCGCCTGGGCTGATCCCCCGTCTCGCGTGGCCCGGCGGCTGGTCAAACCAACCGGCGCGAGCGCCCCGCTAGAAGCTGTTCCTCGGTTCGTCGCATTTGCGGCGACGTGCAAGTCGATCAGGTCATTTCAGCGATGAATCGTTCCGCCGACGGGACATCCAGTTCGATCAGCCACAGATCCGGGTCGCGATCGCGAGCCTTCGCGAGGTGCTGTTCTAATGATCTCGAATCGGCGAATTTGCGCCCTTCCCACTCGTAACTGCCGCTCCGCTGAAGCAGCCTTTGCATCACGGATCGCGCTTCGCCGCGCTCGGCAACGACCAGGATCAGGCTCCCGCGTTCGGCGTCTCCGCGCCGCAAGATGGTGCCGAAACCACCAAGATCACGAGCCCGCGCCAGGAGCGCCGACGCCTCCACACCCGCCGCCAGCCGCGGCTCGCTCATGCCGGTGAATAGCCCTCAAGCCCGGCCAGCGCGATGTGGGAGCGGAGAAAGGTGCCCGTGCCCCGCGCACATTCCTCGCCGCCCGAATCGACGATCCGCGCCTCGGCGACGAACACCCGCCGCTTGCCCGAGATCCAGCGCCCTTCGGCGACAGCCGGGCCTTGGCGCATGGGCTTGGTGAAGTGGAGGTTGAAGGCGGTGGTGAGCAGGAAGCGATCGCTAACGAGGCTGTTTGCCGCGTAGAACGCAGCGTCGTCTAGCATCTTGAAGTAAAGCGTGCCGTGCGCCGCGCCGGCGGCATGGAAGCTCGTCGGCTCGACCGTGAAGTCGATCCGTGATCGGCCTGCTTCGTCCAGGCGCAGGGACGAACGGAACAGGAGGTTGATCGGCGCCGAGGCATAAAGCTGCTCGAGCGCACGATAGTGGGCTTCCGCGCCGCTCGGGGCCGCAGAACCGGCGTCAGGCAGCGTGCGGCTCATCGACCCCCATCATCACCGCGGTCAACGCATCGCGGGTATGCGCGCCGCGCAACTTCTCCAGCGTCGGCGCGTGGCGCACCACACGGCTGATGGCGGCCAGCGCCTTCAGGTGATCGGCGCCGGCATCGGGTGGGGAAAGCAACAGGAAGACGAGATCGACCGGCGTTCCGTCAATGGCCCTGTAGTCGATCGGCTCCGCCAGATGCGCAACCAGACCGTAGATGCGGCGCAGGCCCGCGATCTTGCCGTGGGGGATAGCGACACCGTTGCCGAAACCGGTGGATCCGAGCCGTTCGCGGTCAAGCAGCGCGCCGACTAGTTCGGTGACGTCGAGCTGCAGCCGTTGCGCGGCAATCTGGCCGACCGCGTGAAACAGGGCGCGCTTGTTCGGCGCCACCAACGCGGGGCGGCTGGCATCGAAATCAAGAAAAGTCGCAAGCTGCATGGTCACGGAAATACTCTGATGCCCCGGCGAGAACTGGCGGGCCAATGCCTCAACGCCCGTGTGTGGTCTAGCGGTCCCCGGGTTCCACCCAGCCGATGCTGCCATCGTCCCGCCGATAGACCATGTTAAACGCTCCAGTCTTGCTGTTGCGAAACATCAGCGCGTTGGTGTTGCGAACGTCGAGCATCATCACCGCGTCCGACACGCTGCTTTCCGGAATGTCGACGCTGGTTTCAGCGATTACCGGCGGATGCGCGGGCGCCTCATCCTCCTCGGTCTGCGGAGCGGCAAACACGGTATAAGAAGCGCTCGCGTCATAACCCGGCCCGCCCATTGAGTCGGCGCCCTTGCGATCGCGCAGCCGCGACTTGTAGCGTTTCAGCTGCCGTTCGATCTTGTCGGCGGCGCCTTCAAAGGCCTGTTGCGCGCTTTGCGCCCGGCCATTGGCTTTCAGCACCACGCCGTTCACCACTGGCGCGACGATGTCCCAGGTGAAGCCGTGATCGTGCGGGCCCTTGCCGAAGGTAACGTTGGCGGCGGTCGTGCGGGAGAAGTAGCGTTCGGTCAGCGCCTCGAGGCGATCGGTGACGTGGGTCTGGAGCGCAGCTCCGGTCTCGACCTGATGCCCTGAGACCCTGATGTCCATGCCGTCTCCTCCCTTGCCGTGGGAACCCTCAAGCGGTGCCGATTGCGGCCCAGAGCGGCTCCTTCATCTTAGCTATGAACTGGGTATGGGCGGCCACCTCGTCAAGCGAGGGGGCATGCGGGCGGGCCGGGCGGACCGAACGCGGCGGCGATGCGGGGCTGGCCACCGTGTTGGCCGCCTGGTGCCCGGCGTCGCCAAGCTCGGCGACGAGAGACAGGCCGATCTGCCGGCCGCCGGTCAGCTCGACATAGACCTGCGCCAGAAGCTGAGCATCGAGCAACGCGCCATGCTTGACGCAGGCGGTGCGATCGACCCCGAAACGGGTGCAAAGCGCGTCGAGGCTGTGCTTGGCGCCAGGATGCTTGGAGCGGGCCAGCACCAGGGTGCAGATCATCCGGCTGAGGCAGACGGGGTCGCGCCCGCACAGCGCCAGCTCGTTGTTGAGGAAGCCGAAGTCGAACCCGGCATTGTGTGCGATCAGCGGTGCGTCGCCGATGAAATCGAGCAGTTCTTCGCAAGCGGCGCCGAACAGCGGCTTGTCGGACAGGAAGATGCTGCTGAGGCCGTGCACCGCTTCGGCCTCACTCGGCATTGCGCGCTCAGGATTGAAGTAGGCGTGATATTCGCGGCCGGTCGGGCAGCGGTTGAAGAGTTCCACACAGCCGATTTCGACCATGCGGTCGCCGCTGGCCGGATTGACGCCGGTGGTCTCGGTATCGAACACGATTTCACGCATGGCCAAATCTATGCGCTCCGGCCGAGTCCCAGTCCAGCAAGGATTTCGTCGACCTGAGCGGCGGTCTCGGCGAGGCTGAGCGAGGTATCGATGACGTGATCCGCTCGCGCCCGCTTTTCGGCGTCGGGCATCTGGCGGGCGAGAATATGATCGAGCTTCTCGGCGGTCATGCCGGGCCGGGCGAGCACCCGCTGGCGCTGCACTTCGGTGGGGGCTGACACGACGATCACCTTGTCGAACACCTTGTCGCCGCCGGTTTCGAACAACAGAGGAATGTCGAACAGCAAGGCCAATGCCCCGCCATGCTCGACGATGAAGCGCGTGCGCTCGTGATGCACCGCCGGGTGGACGATCGCTTCCAGTGCGGCGAGTTCGTCCGGGCGCCCAAGCACGGCGGCAGAGAGCGCATCGCGGTCAACCGCGCCGTCACGGGTGGTACCGGGAAAGCGGCGCTCGATGACCGGCACCAGCCTGCCGCCCGGCCCCTGCAGCTGCCGCACCGCCGCATCGGCATCGAACACCGGAATGCCGCGGGACGCGAACATCGCTGCGACCGTCGACTTGCCCATTCCGATGGATCCGGTGAGCGCAAGCGTCTTCATGCGGTCAGCCGCGCCCTCAGTTCGGCATCGTGCTGGCGAGGGGCATCGGCTTCGAAGAAGCGCCGAAATCCATGACTCGCCTGCTCGATCAGCATGTCCAATCCATCGATCGTCCGCATGCCTAGCTGCCGCGCCTGCCGAAGTAGACCGGTTTCGAGCGGATCATAGACCATGTCGAACACGATGGTGTCCGGAAAATAGGTACTGAGATCGATTGGCACCTCTGGCCGGCCATGCATGCCAAGCGGCGTCGCGTTGATGATAACGTGTGAATATCGTTGGTCGTCCGGCCCATCGGTGAGGTTGCGAATAGGCCCCAGTGCCTCAAGCCGTTGCGCCTGCCCAAAGGGCGTTCCGAGCAACTCGGCCAAAGCCTGTGCCTTCTCGGGATCGCGCACAAACAAATCAAAGTCTCCGATTCCAGCACGCACAGCGGCCAGCCCCGCTGCTCCTGCGGCCCCTCCAGACCCGATGATCTGGACATAGGTCGCCGTGTGGTTCGGGTATCTGGGTCTGGCTTGACGCGCCAACGGAACGGCGATGCCTTCGACATCGAAGTTCCAGGCATGGAGTGAGCCGTCCTCGCCGAAGGTCAGGCAATTCGTTGCTCCAGTCTCCACGACCTCGGCGCTTAGTTGTGCAGCAAAGCGGATCGCCGCTCTTTTAAGCGGCATGGTGAGATTGCATCCCCGCCACAGAGGATCATTGCGCCGCCCATCAAGGTAATTGGCAAGCTCATCCGCGCTGACCTTGGTCGCACGGTAATCGCCCTTGATCCCCAGCTTCTCGAGCCAGAACTTATGAATCAGCGGCGACTTGCTGTGGCTGACGGGATCCCCGATCACCTCGGCATAAGGCACAGCTGACGTCACGACGCCAGAACGCCTCTCTCACGCAGAGCTCCGAGGAGCGGCAAGAGCGGCATGCCGAGGATAGTGAAGTGATCGCCTTCGATCTGATCGAACAACTGCACTCCCGGTCCCTCGAGGCGGAACACGCCGACGCAATAGCTGACCTCTGGCCAGTCGACATCGAGATAGTCCTGGATGAAGGCTTCGCTGAGCCGTCGGACCTTTAGGCGGGCATGCGAGGCATGGCTCCACACCGTTCGGCCGCCCTCGACAAGCACGGCGCTGCTGGTCAGCTCCATCACCTTGCCCGAGAAGAAGCGCAGGTGCTCGGCGGCCGTCTCTCGCCCCGCAGGCTTGTCGAAGCGGCGGCCGTCGACGCTGATCAGGCTGTCGCTGCCGATCACCAGCGCTTGGGGATGGCGCTCCGATACAGCGCGTGCCTTTGCTTCGCCCAGCGCCAGTGTCAGCGCCGCATCGTCGTCGACGAACCCTGCCTTGAGTGCCGCTTCGTCCACGCCCGGCGCTTCAGCCGCGTAGGCGACCCCGGCATTGGCCAGCAGCGTGCCGCGGATCGGCGAGGTCGAGGCGAGCACCAGTTCCATGTTCGTTCCTGTGGAGAAATGCCCCTCAACCCCTAGCGCGGTGACGGGGACAAGCTCAACCGGACCCGCTTGCACCGGCCGGCCATCGTCCGCCAAGCTGCTTATCCACGGTGGATGAAGTCCTCCACAGACCTGTGGATTGCGGGAATCAGCGGCGGCGAATCGCCGGTCTTGCGAGAAACGCGGTTTGCGGCCACCTGTTGGCAACCGCGGGAGGGCCGCTTATTCCCCAGCTTCGGCGGCCCAACTGACTCCATCTACTTATTTAAGAATCTAAAAGAGAAAGAGATAAGGGTGGCCGACCAGCCGAGCGGACAAGCGACTGACAAGCCACTGCTGGCTGTGCTCCGGGGTGAGCGCCGCGATCCGCCGCCGGTGTGGATGATGCGCCAGGCTGGGCGCTATCTACCCGAGTATCGCGCGCTGCGGGCCGAGAAGGGCGGCTTTCTCGACATGGTATACGATCCGGCCGCCGCCGCTGAGATCACCTTGCAGCCGCTGCGCCGCTTCCCGCTAGACGCCGCGATCCTGTTTTCCGACATCCTGATCGTCCCCCATGCGCTCGGTCAGGAGCTGAGCTTCGTTGCCGGCGAAGGGCCGCGATTGAAGCCGCCGCTATCGGGTGCGGAGATGGACGCCTTCCTGCCGGCCCCTGAGCGGCTCCAAGCGATCTATGAGACCGTCCGGCAGGTGAAGGCCCAGCTGAGCCCCCAGACGACGTTCCTGGGCTTTGCAGGCTCGCCCTGGACGGTCGCCACCTACATGGTCGCCGGTGAAGGCAGCCGCGAGCAGGCCGAGGCGCGAACTCTCGCCTACATGGACCCCGGCAAGTTCGGCGCCATCGTCGCCGCGATCGAAGACGCCACGGTCACCTATCTCGTTGGCCAGGCCGATGCCGGGGCGGATGCGGTGCAGTTGTTCGACAGCTGGTCGGGTAGCCTTGCCCCGTCCGAATTCGAGCGCTGGGTCATTGCGCCGACCGCACGCATCGTGGCGAAGCTTCGCGCGCTGCGGCCTGAACTTACCATCATTGGCTTTCCCAAGGGCGCTGGCGGCAAGCTCCCGGCCTATGCGCGGGAAACCGGGGTCGATGCGCTCGGCCTAGACGAAACGGTGGATCCGCTCTGGGCTCACGCCAATCTACCGGACGGAATGCCGGTCCAAGGCAATCTCGATCCCCTCGCTCTGCTTGCCGGCGGCGAGGCGCTGGACAAGGCGGTTCGCCGCGTGCTCTCCGCGCTCGAAGAACGCCCCCACGTCTTCAACCTTGGCCACGGGATCGGCCAGTTCACCCCCATCGAGCATGTCGAACAGATGTTTCGGCTGCTCGGAAAGGCTGCCTGATGCTCGATAGCGCGATCGGTTTTCTCGGCAACGCCTATCCTTGGGTGAAAGCGGCTCACGTCACCTTTGTGATCTTCTGGATTGCCGGTCTGTTCCTGTTGCCGCGCTTCTATGTCTACCATCACGCCACCGCGCCCGGCTCAGCCGAGGATCGCGCGTGGGTCGACCGCGAACGCCGCACCCGCTCGATTATTCTCGGGCCGGCGATGGGAATCGTGTGGCTGCTCGGGCTGGCCCTTGCGACCCACCTCGGCGCCTGGAACGAGGGCTGGTTCCATGCCAAGCTGTTGTTCGTGATCCTGCTTTCAGGCTTTCAGGGCTGGCTCGGCGCCTACGGTCGCAAGCTCGCTCGCGGCGATCGTCCGCTCGAGAACAAGACACTGCGCATCATGAACGAGATTCCGGGCATCATGACCGCGATCATTGTCGTGCTGGTGATCGTTAAACCGTTCTAGTCTTGCCGCGGGGAGAGCCGTCCCCCATGTTGACTTGGCAAGCGAGCCGCCATAGGCCGCTTCTATACGGCCGCACCGGCCCGTATTCTTCCACCTTCGCCGGTGTGACCGCTCGTTTCTCGACGCGGCCTTCAGTCATTCGACTGCGTAAAAATTTCCAGCAGAAGAACTAGCTACATGCATCTCAAGGACCTCAAGCAGAAGACCCCCGCCCAACTCGTCGCGCAAGCGGAAGAAATGGGGATCGAGGGTGCGTCAACGCTGCGCAAGCAGGACCTCCTTTTTTCCATCCTCAAGGTCCGGGCCGAGACCGGCGCCGAGATCATGGGGAGCGGCACCATCGAGGTGCTCAACGACGGTTTCGGCTTCCTCCGCTCGGCTGAGGCCAACTACCTGGCCGGGCCAGACGACATTTATGTCACGCCGCAAGTCGTGCGCCGCTTCGGCCTGCGCACCGGCGACACGGTCGAGGGCGAGATCCGCGCGCCCAAGGACGGCGAGCGCTACTTCGCGCTCAACCGCGTCACCTCGATCAACTTCGACGAGCCCGACGCTGTCCGCCACCGCGTCAATTTCGACAATCTGACGCCGCTGTATCCGGACGCGAAGCTCAAGCTCGATACGCTCGACCCCACCATCAAGGACAAGTCGGCCCGCGTGATCGACATCGTCTCGCCGCTCGGGAAGGGTCAGCGCGCCTTGATCGTCGCGCCGCCGCGCACCGGCAAGACCGTGCTGCTGCAGAACATTGCGCGCGCAATCACCGACAACAATCCCGAAGTCTTCCTGATCGTCCTGCTGATCGACGAGCGGCCGGAGGAAGTCACCGACATGCAGCGCAGCGTGAAGGGCGAAGTCGTCTCGTCGACCTTCGATGAGCCTGCGCAGCGCCACGTCCAGGTTGCCGAGATGGTGATCGAAAAGGCCAAGCGCCTGGTCGAGCACAAGAAGGATGTGGTCATCCTGCTCGACTCGATCACTCGCCTCGGGCGCGCCTACAACACGGTGGTCCCGAGTTCGGGCAAGGTGCTGACCGGCGGTGTCGATGCCAATGCGCTGCAGCGTCCGAAGCGCTTCTTCGGTGCGGCCCGCAACATCGAGGAAGGCGGCTCGCTCTCGATCATCGCCACCGCGCTGATCGATACCGGCTCCAAGATGGACGAGGTCATCTTCGAAGAGTTCAAGGGCACCGGTAACAGCGAAATTGTGCTCGACCGCAAGGTCGCCGACAAGCGCATCTTCCCAGCTCTTGACGTTGGTAAGAGCGGCACGCGCAAGGAAGAGCTGCTGGTCCCGCAGAACACGCTCACCAAGATGTGGGTGCTGCGCCGCATCCTAATGCAGATGGGCACGGTCGACGCGATGCAGTTCCTGCTCGACAAGATGCGCGACGCAAAGTCGAACGAAGATTTCTTCGCTTCGATGAACCAGTAAGCCGCTCGCGCATTCTCGCGCGAAGCGGTCAGACCAACCTTGACGAGGCAGTCCGCGTGGCGGATTGCCTCGTTCTGTTTTGCCGGTCACAACCGGCGCGACCCGATTGATTGCGGAGCCAGCCTTGTTCGACCTTCTCCTTGCCGCTGCGACCCATGCGGCTCCTGCTCTCGGCGGACCGGCCGACATCTGGGCCTCAATCGTCAAGGATTTCAGCAACATCACCGAGCCGGCGGCCTTCTCGGCCTTCTTGCAGGTCCTGATGATTGACCTCGTTCTCGCGGGCGACAATGCAATCGTGGTCGGCGCGCTTGCCGCTGGCTTGCCTGCCGAGCAGCGCAAGAAGGTCATTCTGATCGGCGTCGCGGCGGCGCTGGTCCTGCGCATCCTCTTCGCGCTGATCGTCACCCAGCTCCTGCAGATCGTTGGCCTGATCCTGGTCGGTGGCCTGCTCCTGTTGTGGGTGGCTTGGAAAATGTGGCGCGAGCTTCGCCACCACGGTGAAAGCGGCGGCAGCCCTGAAGTGCATGGCGACGAGCATAGTGGCTTGCGGCCTGCGAAGAGCTTCGCCGGTGCGGCCTGGGCCGTTGCGGTGGCTGACGTTTCAATGAGCCTCGATAACGTCCTCGCCGTCGCCGGCGCGGCGCGTGACCATCCGGGAATCCTGATCGTCGGCCTGATCTTCGCGGTCGCGTTGATGGGCCTCGCCGCCAACATCATCGCTCGCTACATCGAGCGTTATCGCTGGATCGCCTATGTCGGCTTGGCGGTAATCCTCTATGTTGCGGTGAAGATGATCTACGACGGTTGGGTCGATCCGCAGGTCGGGCTCGGCCGGCTGTTCGGCTGAGCTGATCTTGCCACGATGCCCGTGCTGACGGCATCGCTGGCGAGGTGACCACCGACACCATCTTCGCGCTTTCGAGCGGCGCCCTTCCCGCTGCGATCGCCATCGTTCGTGTGAGCGGCCCGCGCGCTGAAGGCGCGGTGGCTAGCCTCGCGGGCACTCTCCCTGAACCGAGAAGAGCGGCAGTACGGCGTCTGGTCGCTGCAAATGGCGACCTCATCGACGAAGCGCTCCTGCTGCACGTCCCGGCTCCGCATACGGCCACCGGCGAGCCGCTCGTCGAGATACACCTTCATGGCGGGCGTGCCGTTGTCGCTCGCTGCCTGGCTGAGCTCGCCACGTTTCCCGGCCTGCGCGAGGCCGAGCCCGGGGAGTTCACGCGTCGGGCGATGCTGAACGGCCGCCTTGACCTCACTCAGGCTGAGGGCCTTGCCGACCTGCTTTCCGCTGAGACGGAGTGGCAGCGGAGAGGGGCAATGGAAAGTGCTGGCGGTGGGTTGCGGCGGCAGATCGAAGACTGGCGCGAGCGGCTTGTTATGCTCTCGGCACAGGCAGAAGCTGCGATCGACTATGTTGGGGACGAGGAGGAAACCTCGCTCGATCTGACGTCGCTTGTGGCCGACGCCGAGACGCTGGCCGGCGAATGGCGTGAGTGGCTGGCTCAACCGCCCTGGGAGCTGTTACAGGAAGGGCTGAAGATCGTCCTTGCAGGTCCGCCGAACAGCGGGAAGTCCAGCCTCTTTAATGCCTTGATCGGAAGCGAAAAGGCAATCGTCACGCCCATTGCCGGCACCACACGCGACATCCTCGAAGCGCGCCTCGACCTCGACGGCATTCCTGTCACTCTCCACGACACCGCCGGGCTTCACGACCCCGAGGACGAAGTCGAGCAAATAGGTGTCGAGCGCGCGCAGCAAGCGGTAGTCGCCGCTGATCTCCTGCTCTGGCTTGGAGATCCCACCGAGGCGCCGGCGGGGCCACCCACGATCAAAGTGCACTCACGTGCAGACGAGCGTGGACCGGTTCCGGTCGCGAGCATCGCTGCCTCGGTGCGTGAGCAAGGCGGCATCGACGCCCTCCGACGTGAAATGATCAAATCGGCAAAGACGCTTCTCCCACCTCAGGGTCATGCGACGCTCAACCGGCGGCAACGACGGCTCGTGGCTGAAGGGCTGGCCAGTCTCACAGCGCTGAACCACTCCGATGTTGTGCTTGTCGCCGAGGCGTTCCGTCAGGCACTACAGGCGATGGACCAAGTCACCGGGCGGCAAAGCACCGATGACGTACTCGATGCCCTTTTCGGACGTTTCTGCCTCGGTAAGTAAGGCTGTTCCACGTGAAACGGCTCGCGCGTGGGCAGGCAGGTCGCTATGGCGCCGGGATGTTCGACGTTCTGGTCATAGGAGCAGGCCACGCCGGGTGCGAGGCGGCGGCGGCCGCGGCGCGGTCCGGAATGAAGACTGCCTTGCTGTCGTTTCGGCCTTTGGATGCCGGGCAGATGAGCTGCAATCCATCGATCGGTGGCGTGGGTAAGGGGCATCTGGTCCGCGAACTGGACGTATTCGACGGGCTCATGGCCCGCGCTGCGGATGCAGCCGCGCTTCATCGCCGCATGCTGAACCGCAGCAAAGGTCCGGCCGTATGGGGCCCGCGAGTTCAGGCCGATCGCTTCCACTATCGTGCGGCGATCGAAGGGCTGTTGGCGGAACTCCCCATCGAGCGTGTCTATGGAGAGGCGGTGGCCTTGCGGCTCAACAGCGGACGCATCGCCAGCGTTGAATTGGCAGACGGCTCGCTTCTCGCAGCGCGCTCCGTTGTGTTAGCGACCGGTACATTCCTCGACGCATGCATCCACATCGGGCTCGAGAGCAGACCGGCCGGTCGCTCTGGCGAAAAAGCAAGCATTCCGCTTGCGCAGCAGATCCGCGAACTTGGCCTCGCGCCAACCCGCCTCAAAACCGGCACCCCGCCGCGGCTTAATGGGCGAACAATCGATTGGGCTCGCCTCCAAGAACAGCCAAGCGACGTCGAGCAGTGGACCTTCTCCGCGCACCCTGACCTAGAGCGCCGCCTGCCCCAGCTTCGCTGTGCGATTACGCGCACGACCGCAGAAACGCACGACATCATCCGCGATGCGGAGGCGCAGTCACCGCTTTACTCCGGCGCGATCGAAGGGCGCGGCCCGCGCTATTGTCCCTCGATCGAGGACAAGGTTCGTCGCTTCGGTGATCGAGACGGACACCAGATCTTCCTTGAGCCCGAAGGCTTGGCTGATGCCCTCGTCTATCCGAATGGCATTTCCACCTCCATGCCGGTCGACGTTCAGCAAGCCTTCGTACGCAGCATCCCCGGCCTGCACCGTGCCGAGATCGCCCGCCCAGGCTATGCCGTTGAATATGAGTTCGTCGATCCACGGCGCCTTGGGACTGACCTTCAGCTTCGAGACTTGCCGGGCTTGTTCCTTGCCGGACAGATCAACGGCACAACCGGTTACGAAGAGGCAGCGGCGCAAGGCTTGGTTGCAGGGCTTAATGCCGCGAGGCATGTGCAGCAGGAAGAGCCTGCGACGTTCGATCGCCGAAGCAGCTACATCGGGGTGATGATCGACGATCTGACATTGCAGGGTGTTAGCGAGCCCTACCGGATGATGACCGCTCGCGCCGAGTATCGGCTCCTCCTGCGCGCAGACAATGCGGTGAGTCGATTGGGCGCCAATGCGCTGAACTCTGGGGCGCTATCGCCGCGACGGGCAAAGGCGCTGCGCGATCATCTTACGGCTCGCGAACAGCCGGAGTTTGGGGAAACCGAAGAGGGCCAAGTGGATGCGCTCTATGCCCCGTATGTCGAGCGTCAGCGCAAGGAGTGGGATGCTGTTGATCGGGCCCGTTTAGCGCGCATACCTGTCGGTCTCGATTTCAGAGCAGTGCCGGGAATGTCAGCCGAAATGGCCGAGCGATTGAGCACCGCACGGCCGGAGACGTTGGACCAAGCATCGCGAGTGCCAGGCATAACTCCGGCTGCCCTGACAGCGCTGCACATGGGAACGATGCGTGCAGCAGCATGATTGTTTCACGTGAAACAGAGCGGCGCCTGCAGGATTTCTCGCGCCTTCTTCTTGAGGAAAATGAACGCCAGAATTTAATCAGTCGCCGCAGTGCAGACGAGTTCCGGACGCGTCACTTGGATGACTCCCTGCAGTTGCTGGAGCATGGATCGATAAACGCCCATTGGCTCGATATTGGCAGCGGACCTGGGCTGCCCGGACTGGTGCTCGCGATCGCTGGTGTCCAACATATCACATTGGTCGAACCGCGACGCTTGCGCACAGACTTTCTTGAACGGTGCCGCGACGCGCTCCAATTGAGCAATGTCACCATCGTCACGGGCAAGGCCGAACAACTCAGCGGCCCGTTCGAGGTTATTACCGCCCGCGCGGTCGCCACAGTCGCCAAATTGTTTGCAATCGGGACTCCGCTGATCGCCCCGGAGGGTCGATGGGTGCTTCCCAAGGGCCGAAGTGCCGAGAAGGAACTGGTCGAAGCGCGTGCCACGTGGCAAGGTGAGTTTCAGCTCAAACCCAGCCAAACCGATCCGGATGCACAAATCTTGGTCGCTGAGCGGGTCAGGCGCAGGATGGGGCGGGAATGATCAAGGTCGCGATTGCCAATCAGAAGGGCGGTGTTGGCAAGACCACCACTGCCATCAACGTTGCCACCGGCTTGGCCGCCATGGGGTGGAGGGTGCTGCTGATCGACCTTGATCCGCAGGGCAATGCCTCAACCGGGCTCGGCGTCGGGCCGCAAGCGCGAGAGCGGTCGTCTTATGAAGTGCTGATCGGCAGCGAGACCGTTGAGGCTTCAGTGCAGCCCACCCGGGTTCCTCGCCTGGATCTGCTACCCGCGACCCAGGATCTGTCGGGCGCCGAGGTGGAGCTGGTAGAGCTTGAACGGCGCACGCACCGCCTTGCTGACGCGCTCGACGCCGCACCGCCACGGTGGGACATTTGCCTGATCGACTGTCCCCCGTCGCTCGGCCTGCTTACGGTCAACGCGTTGATCGCGGCGCGTCACCTGCTGGTGCCTTTGCAATGCGAGTTCTTCGCCTTGGAGGGGCTCAGCCAGCTGCTCCAGACGGTCGAGCGCATCCGCACTCGGTTTAATCCTGAGCTCTCCATTCTTGGCGTTGCGCTGACGATGTTCGACCGCCGCAATCGCTTGTCGGCGCAGGTAGCGGAAGACGTTCGTGCCTGCCTTGGTGCCGCGGTCTTCGACACGGTGGTGCCGCGCAATGTGCGACTGTCCGAAGCGCCCAGCCACGGACTTCCGGCGTTGATCTATGACCTGCGCTGCTCAGGCTCGGCGGCTTATGTCGGCCTCGCCCGCGAACTGATGGCGCGACTGCCGGCATTGAAGGAGGCCGCATGAACCAGCAGGCCCGTGGGCTCGGCAGAGGACTGTCCGCTCTGCTTGGAGACGTTCCGGTTGCCGCTCCAGTGGGAAGCGCCGAAGGTGTGCGCGAGATCGACATCGGTCTGATCCAGCCCAATCCGCTCCAGCCCAGGCGCACCTTTGCCGAGGGGCCTCTTGCCGAACTGGCCGAGTCCATCGCCGCCCGAGGCGTGCTGCAGCCGATTCTGGTTCGCCCGGCGGCCGAGGCTGGTCGCTTCGAAATCGTTGCCGGCGAGCGACGCTGGCGGGCGGCGCAGCGGGCGCAAGTACATCGGATCCCCGCGATCGTTCGCAACTTCGACGAGGCTGGCACTGCCGAAGTCGCGCTGATCGAGAATGTTCAGCGCGCCGATCTTGGGCCGCTCGAAGAAGCCGATGCGTATGCGGCGCTGGTCGAACGCTTCGGGCACAAGCCGGAGGAAGTCGGCAAGCTCGTCGGGAAGAGCCGTAGTCATGTCTCCAACCTATTGAGATTGCGGGATCTTCCTGAGAGCGTTCGGGGGCATCTCGAAGCCGGCACACTGACGATGGGTCATGCGCGGGCCATTGCCTCGTCAGCCGATGCCGAGCAGCTTGCCGAGCAGATCGTCAGCCGCGGGCTCTCTGTTCGTCAGGCCGAAGCACTCGCTCGCAAACGGCGGCCAGGCGGAGACGGCGAACCCTCGCGCGGCAGCGCCCGCCTGTCGTCGGCAGCGCGGGACGCCGACCTCCTGGCGCTTGAGCGGCAGCTTGGCGATCTGCTTGGACTGAAGGTGTCGATCCAGCACAAGAGCGGCGCGGGCCAGGTCAGTGTGGCCTTCTCAAGCCTCGATCAGCTTGATCTCATCTGCCAGCGGTTAAGCGGCGAGCCGATCTAAGTCGGTGCTCAGCGGCCGTTTGCCGCTGCAACCCGGGCCAATTGCATCAGTGTCTCACCCAGCGCTGCGGCTGGCGGCACGGGGCGAAGCAGGAGTTCGCGTTCGAGCTTCTGCACGCGCTGAAACGCCTCTGAAAGGCGCGGTCCCGTCCAGCGCGGAAGGATCCGGCTGACCACCGGCTTGTCGCGCTGCCACACGGACTGGGTGACGGAGCCTAAGGGCTGGCCCTGCTCGACCCTGGCGCGCAGTGGGGCGAGCATCAGCAAGCGTTTCTGAAGCGCGCGGACGACCGGGATGGCATCCATTGCCGCCGCGTCCATCAGCGAGAGCTCAGTTGCGAGTCCGGCCACGTCGCCCGCGAGCGCGAGATCACCGGCGCGGCCGTACTCCGCCTCGGCCTGGTCGATGCCAAGCGCATCCACCACTGCCTCGTCGAGCTCTGCCGGCTCACCCGGCGAAACACCAGCGTAGAGCGCAAATTTTTGCAGTTCCAGGCGGGCAAGGATGAGGTCGCCGCCGGCTTCCTCGGCAATCCGTTCGGCAAGCGCCGCGCTGACGGTCAGGCCCTCCTGGCGAGCAAGTTCACTGACCGCACCGATCTGTTCGCGCGGAGTCTGTTGTTCGCTGGCGACGTGCAGCGCCGCTTTGCTGCTTTCTGCGAGTTTGAGCAGGGCGCTGGTCTTCTTCAGCGAGGCATTGGTGATCGCCACCGCCGGCGCCTCGATCCGCTCCAACGCCAGCAGCGCTTCGACCGCGGGGATGATCTCCTCGCCAGCAGGTTCGATCCACAGCAGGCGCGCCCCGCCGAACATCGGCAGGCTCGCGGCTTCGTCGGCGAGCCAGGCGGGGTCGGACTTCAGCTGTGCGGCGGAAGCGCTGACCTTTTCTGCCTTGAGCGCCGTCAAAAGCCGTTGGGCGAACAGGCGACTGGAGGCATTGTCGGCTCCGCTGAAGAGGTAGAAGCGGCAGGACGGGTCCGGGCGGTCGAGCGCGGCTGCAGCCTTCTCCCGGTAGAGCTTCACTGTCGATCCCTGCGCCCGGCATACAGGCCGAGGCGGGCCACGATCTGGTCGGCTACGACTTGGGCCAGGCGTTCGGCGGCCGTCTGCTCTGCGGCGAGGGTGGCGACGGGGGAGCTGGTCACGTCGATGCCGGCGTCCGACCCTGCGGTCGCGTCGAGGACGACGCGCCCTGTGGCATTCTCGACCAGCCGATAGCGGGCGCGAACGGTACGCCGCTCCCGGGTGACGGCGGTGTCACCGCGGATGCCGAAGCTGGTGAGGTCGTCATCGACCTCGACCTCGAGCCGGTAGCGCCGGTCGCCTTGCGTCGGCTCGCCGAGCCGATCGGCCAGTGCGGCGCGGAGCAGCCAACCCGACCGCCCGCCGGCGATCGGCTGGACCGCCACTGAGGAGAGGAAGGTCGCAGTCGGCCCGCTCGCACCGCCGCCATAGACTGGGCGAAGGCCGCAGCCGGCGGTCAGCGTCGCCGCGGCAAGGATGAGTGCGAGGCGCTTCACAGGACGATGTTCACGAGGCGATCGGGCACCACGATCACCTTCTTGGGCGCGCTGTCACCAAGCAGCGCGGCGATCTTCTCGGCGCTGAGGGCCATGACCTGAAGATCCTCACGCGCCATGCCGCGCGGGGCGTTGAGCGTGTGGCGGAGCTTGCCGTTGACCTGGACGGCAATGGTTACCTCCTCGTCCACCAGCAAGGCGGGGTCGAAAGCAGGCCAAGGCTGATCGACGATCAAGCCTTTCCCGCCGAGCGCCACCCATGCCTCTTCCGCCAGGTGCGGCGCCATCGGAGCGATCAGCACGATCAAGGCGCGGATTGCGGCGCTGCGGTCGACGGAGGGGCTGGCTTTTTCGATCGCGCTGACCAGCTCGTAGAGTGCGGCCACAGCCTTGTTGAATTGCAGGCCGTCGATCGCTGCACCCACCGCCGCGATGGCACGGTGAAGCTTGCGGGTGAGGCCCGCGTCGGTGCCTTCCGACACCATGGGGCTGGTCGCCAGACGCCACACGCGCTGAACGAAGCGCGACGCGCCTTCGATGCCGCCGATCGACCATTCGAGATCGCGCTCCGGCGGCGAGTCCGACAGCATGAACCAGCGCACGGCGTCGGCGCCGTAGCGGTCGATGATCGCGTCCGGGTCGACGACGTTCTTCTTCGACTTGGACATCTTCTCGACGCGGCCCGGTTCGACCGTCTGCCCGGAGGCGCGCGCTTCTGCGGCCTCCTCGGGCGACAGCCATTTGCCGTCGGCGGAGCGATAGGTCTCGTGCGTGACCATGCCCTGCGTGAAGAGGCCCTTGAACGGCTCCTTCACCGACAGCTTGCCCATCCGCTCCAGCGCGCGGGTCCAGAAGCGAGCGTAAAGGAGATGCAGGATCGCATGCTCGACACCGCCGATGTACTGGCCGACCGGCAACCAGGCTTCGGCTTCGGCCTTGTCGAACGGCTTGTCGTCGGGCTGCGACGCGAAACGGATGAAATACCAGCTGCTGTCAACGAAGGTGTCGAGCGTGTCGGTCTCGCGCCGGGCCGGCTTGCCGCAGCGCGGGCAAGCAGCCTTGTTCCACGTGGAATGACGGTCGAGCGGGTTGCCGGGAACGTCAAAGGTCACGTCCTCCGGCAACACCACCGGAAGCTGATCCTTCGGCACGGGGACCGCGCCGCACGCGTCGCAATGGATAATCGGTATGGGCGTGCCCCAGTAGCGCTGGCGGCTGACACCCCAGTCGCGGAGACGGTACTGAGTCTTGCCCTTGCCCCAACCCTCGCTTTCGGCACGGCGGATGATCTCGGCCTTGGCCTCGTCGGTCGTCATGCCGTCGAGAAAGCGGCTGTTGACCGCAACGCCGGGCGCGTTCTCGGCTTCAGTCAGCGGCGCATCAGCCTGGTCGGCGGACGGCGCAACCACGCGGGTGATCGGCAGACCGTATTTGGTCGCGAACTCGAAGTCGCGCGCGTCGTGGCCGGGCACGCCGTAGAGCGCGCCGGTGCCGTAATCCATCAGGACGAAGTTCGCGATCCACACCGGCAGGCGCCAGTCGGGATCGAGCGGATGGGTGACGGTCAGCCCGGTGTCGAAGCCGAGCTTCTCCGCGGTCTCGATCTCGGCCGCGGTCGTGCCGCCCTGCTTGGCGAGCGCGATGAAGTCAGCGACGTCCTGCCGCTCGCCCGCCAGCGCTTCGGCGATCGGATGGCCCGGCGAGATGGCGAGGAAGCTCGCGCCGAAGATGGTGTCGGGGCGGGTGGTGAACACCTCGATGTTGCCGCCCTCGGGGCGCTGGAAGCGGAACTGCAGGCCGCGGCTCTTGCCGATCCAGTTCTCCTGCATCAGCCGCACCTTGTCGGGCCACTGGTCCAGGCTGCCGAGGCCTTCGAGCAGCTCCTCGGCGAAGTCGGTGATGCGCAGGAACCATTGGTTGAGCTTGCGCCGCTCCACCGGCGCGCCCGAGCGCCAGCCGCGGCCGTCGATCACCTGCTCGTTGGCGAGCACGGTCATGTCGACCGGATCCCAGTTCACTTCGGATTCGCGGCGGAACACCAGGCCTGCCTCGAACAGATCGAGGAACAACGCCTGCTCGTGGCCATAGTAATCGGGCTTGCAGGTGGCGAGTTCGCGGCTCCAGTCGAGTGCAAAGCCGAGGCGCTTCAGCTGCGCCTTCATCTGCTCGATGTTCTGGAGCGTCCAGGCGCCCGGATGAACGCCCTTCTCCATCGCCGCATTTTCCGCCGGCATGCCGAACGCGTCCCAGCCCATCGGGTGAAGCACTTCATGGCCCTGCGCGCGGCGATAACGGGCGAGGACGTCGCCCATGGTGTAGTTGCGAACGTGGCCCATGTGGATGCGTCCGCTTGGATACGGAAACATCTCCAGCACGTAGGCCTTGGGCTTGGGGCTGGCGCTGTCGGCGCGGAAGCAGCCGTCTGCCTCCCACCGCTCCTGCCAGCGGGCTTCGCTAGCCGCCGGATCGAAACGGTCGGTGGTCATGCGGGCTCCTTAGATTGGGTAGGTGGTCCTCAACCGCCGACGGCGGCGCGGCGGATGTCGCGGGCGCGGGTAAGGATGATGTCCTCGAGCTTCTGGACGGTCGCGGCGGTTACCGGCGCGTCGACCCACTGGCCATTCTGATTGACCTGGCGGCTGGCGGCAACACGCAGGGCATCGGCGCGCAGGTCCTGATCGAGGATCGAGACGGTCAGCTTGACCCGCTCGCCCGGCGTGTTGGGGTTGGCATACCAGTCGGTGACGATCACGCCGCCATTGCTGTCGGCGGTGACTAGCGGCGCAAAGCTCAGCGTGTCGATCGCAGCGCGCCACAGGTAGCTGTTCACGCCGATCGCGGTGGTGCGCGACGGGGCAAGCTCAACCGGGATGTCGCGATTGCGGCTGCAGCCGGCGGTCGCCACCAGAGTGGTCGACAGAAGGAGAACGGCGAGCGAACGGCGCATAGAGAGCTTCCCGGGTGCAAACGGTGAATGGGTCGTTGTCTCTGCTCTATAGGAGCTGCGCCCACCCCCGCAACCCGTAAGCAAATGGTCCAGCTTGTGGATTCCCTGCCACAGCGCCGGCTTAAACCGGGACGGTCGTGGAACATTCAGCTCCGCCAGCCTATGTACCGGGTGAAGGAACGGGGAAGCCATGAGTCGCTGGGGTCAGGAAAAGAGCAAGTGGGCCGTGGCAGTTGCCGCGGTTAGCCTGCTGCTGCCTGCGTCCGTGGTGATCGCGGCACCGCAGAAGAAGCGTCCGGCGCCTGTGGCGCTAAGCTTCGATGGCGGGTTCACGCCGGCACAGGCTGATCCGCGGCTTGCGGCGGCGCTGGCCAGTCGTCCGGCGCTCGCCTCCGACTTCCGCTTCACTCCGTCGGCAGCGAAGCAGCGTCCCTCGCAGATCCGTATCGCGGTGCGTGCACGGGCCACCTCGCCGACGCAGGTCGCTTTGCGTGAGCGGGCGGCAGCGGCAGCTCCGATGCAGGCCGGCCTGCCGCTTACTCCGGCCTCGTATAACCTTGGCGCGGCAGTGGGCTGGAAGCGGTTCGCCGTTTCGGCCGACGTCAGCAAGGCTGAGGGCGCCACTCCGGCGCTCGCACCGCGCGAAGGCGCGACGGTCGGCGTAAGCTACAGCATCAAGAAGTTCACCGGCCGCGTGGCCGCTAGTGCCGACCGTGCGTCGCCAGAGCGCAAGGCGCCGATCGTCGATCCGACGACTTATGCCCTGGATGTCGGCGGTGCCTACAACATCAGCCGCAACATCGCGGTGACCGGCGGCGTCAAGTACAAGATCGAGCGCGAGCAGCTCGCCACCGTGCGCGACCAGCGCCGCGACAGCCAGGCGGTCTACGTCGGCACTGCGGTTAAGTTCTAGAGCCAGGCGTCGATCCCGGCCCACCCGGCCCATCCGCGGGCGATCAGTTCCTCCCCGCGTGACCCGTTGATACCTCCCAGCGCATAAGCCGGACAGCTTGCAAGCGCGGCAAGGCGTAGGGCTTCCTCTTCGCCCAGCGCTTGCGCTTCAGGATGGCTGCGAGTGGCGTAAAGCGGCGACACGAACACGAATGCAGGCTTGCGCCGCGTCGCTTCAAGGGCCTGCTCCTCGTCATGCACGGACAGGCTGAACGGCAAGGTGCCGCTTTCGCCCGCGGGATTGTGGACGAAATCGGCCCCGAGGTCGGCGGCGAGCAACGGGTCTCGTGACAGGCCGAGCATCGCGCCGCTCGCTAGCACCTCGCTGGCAAGGGCGCGGCGGATTGCGTTGGGCGAATGATGGTGACGCACGATGATCCCTGCCCCGGCGGCCGCTGCACGCGCGATCGCCGCACCGAGTGCGTCGCCCATCCGCTCGTCGGTCATCAGCCAGGCCTGGGGCCACGATTGCCTTTGCATCGTCTTTGCTTCTAGCAGCCAGCCATGTCCGATGCAGCCACCCGCCTCCACGCCCTTCGCTCTGCCGTCGCCGACGCTGCCCGGGTCAGCCGGCGCGAGCCGTCGGAGATCACGATCGTGGCCGTTAGCAAGAACCGCTCGGCCGAACAGATCGAGGAATTGATCGAGGCTGGTCAGCGGCACTTCGGCGAGAATCGCGTGCAAGAGGCCGCGGCCAAGTGGCCCGCGCTCAAGTCACGCTACCCTGATGTCGTGTTGCACATGATTGGGCAATTGCAGTCGAACAAGGCGGAGGAAGCGGCGGCGCTGTTCGACGTCATCCACTCCCTCGACCGGCCGAGCCTCGGCGCCGCGCTGGTCAAAGTGGGATGGAGTGGTCCGACCTATCTGCAGGTCAACATCGGCGAGGAGGAGCAGAAAGGCGGCGTCAGCATCACGGAACTACCGACCTTCCTCCCGGACATGCGCAAGACCGGACTGAACATTGCCGGATACATGGCCATTCCGCCGAGCGAGGTCGAGGCATCCCCTTACTTCGCCCTCTTGGCAAAGCTTGCGCGGCGGCATGACGTCAGCGGCTTGTCGATGGGCATGAGCGGCGACTTTCGCAGTGCGGTGATGCTGGGTGCGACCGTAGTGCGGATCGGAACCGCGTTCTTCGAGGACTGAGGACAGAGCAGTCTCAGTCGAGGTGGCCGCTTTTGGCCTTTTTCACATCGAGATAGTGCGCGTTGTGCGGGTTGGCGGGAAGCCGATGCGCAACGCGGGTCGCGGCAATCCCCTGCGCCTGTAGTCCAGCGAGCTTGGCGGGATTGTTGGTCAGCAGCCGCACCTCGCCGACGCCCAGGGCGCGCAGCATGGCGGCGGCGAGGGCATAGTCCCGCTCGTCATCCGCGAATCCGAGGCGGTGGTTGGCCTCTACCGTGTCGAGACCGCGATCCTGCAGCGCATAGGCGCGAATCTTGTTGGCGAGGCCGATCCCTCGTCCTTCCTGCCGCAGGTAGAGGAGGATTCCGCCGCCTTCCGCCTCCATCAGCTGCAGTGCGGCGCGAAGTTGTGGTCCGCAGTCGCATTTCAGACTGCCGAACACGTCGCCGGTCAGGCACTCGCTGTGAAGCCTGGCGAGCGGTGCCTTGCCGCCTGGCGCACCGACCAGCAAGGCAACATGCTCGCTGCCATCCTCTTCCGAACGCATCGCAACGATCTGCGTCGGTGGTCCGAGGCCTTCGACGGGGAGAACGGCGCGAGCGGCGATGGCAACGGTGCCAGGGCGCGTGGCGGCGAGTGCATCCTCCGCCGAAAGGTGCAGCGCGGCGGCGTCGTCGAGCAGCCACAGCGCCGGCATCAGCCCGGCACGGCGGGCCAGCGCAAGAGCAGCCTGCGCACTTGCGGCGTCTGGCACCGCACCCGCTTGCAGCGGACCGGGACCAAAACGCGCGAAATCACGGCCAGCGTCGACGAGGTCACGCACGGTCGCCGGGTCGAGCCAAGGTGCCCGCTCGATCAGCACTGGCGCCTGAATGGACGCGGAATCCCGCTGGTTGCCGAGGCCGAGCGCCGCCGCGCGTGCTCCGCTCAACAACAGGGGCGCAGACTGCTCGGCATCGACAAGCCGGAGAAAGGAGTCAGACGCCGTCTCCACCGCTGCGATTGTAATCGAGCCGACGCGGATGGCACGGCCGGCGCGCAGCGCGGCGATGGCCTCGGCGCCCTTGCTCAAAGCGAGAGCTCGACCACCAGTGGCACATGGTCGGACGGGCGCTCCCACGCGCGGCACGGCTCGTGCACCTTGTGCATGGTCGCCTGCGCGGCCACGCTCGGGCTCGCCCACATGTGGTCGAGCCTGCGGCCGCGATCGTTCTTGGTGAAATCGGGCGAGCGATAGCTCCACCAGGTGAAGCAGCGCTCGGGCGCGGGGATGAATTTGCGGCCGAGGTCGACCCAGTCGTGGGCGGCTTGCAGGCGGCTCAGCGCCTCAATCTCGATCGGCGTGTGGCTGACGACGTCGACCAGCGCCTTGTGGCTCCACACGTCGCAGTCGAGCGGGGCGACGTTGAAGTCGCCGACGATCAGCGTCGGCTCGTTCAACCCTTCCGACCAGCGCGTCATCCGCTCGATGAAGTCGAGCTTCTGCCCGAACTTGGGATTCAGCGCGCGATCGGGGATGTCACCGCCGGCAGGCACGTAGACGTTCTCGAGCCGCAAGCCGTTCGGCAGCCGCGCGCCGACGTGCCGCGCCTCGCCATTGTCCTGCCAGTCGTGGCGGCCGGGCTCTTCCAGTGGAAGGCGGCTGAGGATGGCGACCCCGTGGTGCATCCGTTGGCCGTTCAGCGCATGGTGGACATAGCCCCGCGCGGTGAAGAGGTCGGCGGGAAACACCTTGTCCTCGGCCTTGGTCTCCTGAAGGCAGAGGATGTCGGGCTGCTCCTCGTCGAGGAAGCGGCCGACGATCGGCACGCGGGCGCGGACGGAGTTGATGTTCCAGCTGGCGATCTTGAGTTTGCTCACCGCTCGCCCCTAGCAAGCTGGTGCCCTGAAACGCAAAGGCCCCCGCTCCGGGGGCATGGAGCGAGGGCCGGCCAAGCGTTCGTCACGCGAGGGACCTGCAGCTGGCCCGGTAACAGGGGGAAACCCAAGCCGATGCTGCGGTCAGAGGTTCAACTAGCGTAGCCAGCCTGAAGCTCCGCTGAACAGTAGCTTTTTCAATACGGATCACCGCGACTTAGCGCTTGCGGCCCTGCGGCTCGCGGAAGGTGAAGGCGCTGTCGGGCACCGCCACGTTGTAGCGCTGACCGTCGAGCTTGACCGTCGTGCGCTTGTTCTGCGCATCGATCGCGGTCCAACCTTCAAGCATCAGGCCGCCCGGTGCCGAGCCGTTCTTGGAGAAGGCGAGCAGCAGCGTGCCGAACTCCGGCCGGCGCGCATCACGGGCGCGGACGATCACCACGCCGGGATTCGCCTGCGGCTCGATCCGCGCGATCCGCGCCAGGTTCGGCTGCGGCGACAGCAGCACAGCAAGGGGCGATCGCGCGATCGGCCAGGCCGACTTTTGCCCAACCTCATAGTCGACGAAGGTCAGGTTCTTGCCGTCGCCAACCATCAGCATATTGGCGCCAGCCCCATATTCGAAGCGGATCTTGCCCGGCCGTTTGAGGCTGAGCGTGCCCGACTGCGTGCGCCCGCGGCCATCCGATTGGGTAAAACGCGCGGTCATCGAGTTGGTCTGAGCAAGGCTCTGCTCGACCGCCTTCAGCGGGGTGGCCTTCTGCGCCACGGCGGCGGGTGCAGCCAGTGTGAGGGCGGCGGCAGCACCGATTAGGCGCGCGAGACGGATCTGGGACATCGAAACTCCTGAAGTCATTTGAGGGCCACACTAAGCAGACGGGCTTGAATGCCCTCTGAATTGCGCGGTTCCCTGCGGTTCAGCTGACGAAGCGGGCACGAAGGTCCATCATCGCCAGCGCCGCCGCCGCCGCGCCGCCGCCCTTGTCGAGCTGGTCCTTGTCGGCGCGGGCCAGCGCCTGCGCTTCGTTCTCGACCGTCAGGATGCCATTGCCGATGGCGAGGCCCGACAAGGTCAGGTCCATGATCCCGCGTGCGCTTTCGTTGCAGACGATCTCGAAATGATAGGTCTCGCCGCGGATAACGACGCCGAGCGCGACAAAGGCGTCATAGTCGCCGCTCTCGTCCGCCAGCGCGATGGCGCCAGGAACCTCAAGCGCGCCCGGAACGGTGAGCGTCTCGTGGCTGTGTCCGGCCGCTTCGATCGCGGCGCGAGCGCCGGCGAGGAGGAGGTCGTTCAGATGCTCGTAGAAGCGGGCTTCCACGATCAGGACGTGGGCCATGTCAGCAATTCCCTCCGATGCAGCGTTCCTCGACGATGGCGAGGCCGTAGCCGCTGAGGCCAACGGGCGTGTGGCGCGTGTTGGTAAGCAGGATCATGTCGTGGACGCCGAGTGCGGCAAGGATCTGGGCGCCAATTCCGTAGCTGCGTAGAGCCTCGCCCTCTTCCACGTCCTTGCCAACGCGGCGATCGGCGGCGCGGGACAGTGACCCCGGGCTCGCCGCGTGCAGCGCGACAACTACGCCCGAGCCTTGTTCCTCGATCATCCGCAGCGCACCGGGAAGAAGCCCGCCGCGCTCCGATGGCTCGCCCAGGACATCGGCGAAGAGGTCCAAGCTGTGCATCCGGACCATTACCGGCTCTTCGGGATTGAGCGGCCCAAGGATCAGGGCGAGCTGTTCGGCGCCCGTCGCCTTGTCGCGGAACACCTGCGCCTGCCACTCACGGCCCGAAGGGCTGTTGAAGGGCGTCGCGGCGACCCGCTCGAGCAGATGGTCGCGACGGAGACGGTAGGCGATAAGATCGCGAATGGTGCCGATCTTGAGACCGTGGGTGCGGGCGAACTCGATCAGATCGTCGAGGCGCGCCATGGTCCCGTCCTCGCGCATGATCTCGCAGATCACGCCCGACGGGTTGAGACCGGCAAGCCGGCTGACGTCGACCGCGGCCTCTGTATGGCCGGCGCGAACCAAAACGCCGCCCGGGCGCGCCACGAGCGGAAAGACGTGGCCGGGTGAGACAAGGTCTTCCGAACTGTTCCCCGCATCGATGGCGACGGCAATGGTCCGGGCGCGGTCCGCGGCGCTGATACCGGTCGAGACGCCCGTCTTCGCCTCAATTGACACGGTAAAGGCAGTCTCGTGTCGGGTGCCGTTGTTGCGCGACATGAGCGGCAAGCCGAGTGAATCGACCCGCTCCTTGGTCAGCGCCAAACAGATCAGGCCGCGGCCGTGACGCGCCATGAAGTTGATCGCGTCCGGGGTCGCCATCTGGGCGGGTATGACGAGATCGCCTTCGTTCTCGCGATCATCGTCGTCGACCAAGATGAACATTCGGCCGTTGCGTGCCTCGTTGATGATTGCTTCAGGGCCGACCAGCACCTCGGCCGTGCCGCGGGCAAGAAGCTTCTCCAAGCGTCCGAGGGTATCGGCGGTGGGGTTCCAGTCGGGCGCACCGAGTTTGCGGAGCGAGTTGGGATGAAGCCCGGCGGCGCGGGCGAGACCCGACCGGCTGATTTCGCCGGTGTCGATGATCGCGGTCAGGCGTTCGATAAGTTGGTTGGCCATAGCGGGACAATATCACACCAGAATGTGAATGACGACCCACATCTGCATCACCTTAATGTGATGAGCGAGCTGCAACCATCCGTTGAAGATAGCGTGCAAGTACGTCGATCTCGACGTTCAACATTCTACCCTTCGCTAAGCCAGAGAAGGTGGTGTGCTCTGAGGTGTGGGGAATGATGTTGACGCTGAAGTGGGTGCGGTCGCCCTCGTCACGGACATCGTTCACAGTCAGTGAGACGCCGTCAAGGGTGACGGAGCCCTTGGGCGCCAGCATGGGCCCGAGCGCCGCAGGAACAACAAGGCCGACGCGGGTGCTGTCGCCTTCGGGGCAGAGGCCGATCACTTCGGCGAGGCCGTCGACATGGCCGGTAACGAGGTGGCCGCCGAGTTCGTCACCGAGGCGAAGTGCGCGTTCGAGGTTGAGGCGGGCGCCCTCCTGCCACAGGCCGGGAGCGGTTTTGGACACGGTCTCGGCACTGAGGTCGGCGGCAAACCAGCCTTCGCCCTTGTCGACCACGGTCAAGCAGGCGCCCGAGCAGGCGATCGAGGCGCCGAGATCGACGCCGGCCATGTCATAGCCGCAGTCCACCACGATCCTCAGATCGCCGCGCTGATCGGCAGTGCGGACGGTGCCGATGTCGGTGATGATGCCGGTAAACATGCCTTACCCCTTCGGAGAGCGGACGCGCTCGTAGACTTCGAGCCGATCGATGCCAAGCTGGCGCCCGTCGCGCGGCTCCCACCGCCCGTGCGCGTCGCCGATTGCGTCAAGGCCGATATAGCCGACGCTCTGCCGTCCTTCGCCGATGATGATCGGGGCGCGGTAGAGGAGGATGCGATCGACCAAGTCCTCCGCGAGGAAGGCAGTGGCGGTGGAGGAGCCGCCCTCTACCAGCAGGTCGTCGACGTCATGAAGTCGGAACACGTCTTGCGGCGAGGAGAGCATCTCCCAACCGTCGACCGGATCGCCCCGGCTGAGCAGGGCGCGGCGCGGTGAGCGCTCCTCGAGCCCGGGCAGGCGAACGTCGAGCCGGGGGCGATCGGCAGCAAGTGTGCCGCGGCCAACCAGGATCATGTCGCAATGGGCGCGTTCGAGATGAACGTGGGCTCTTGCGTCTTCGCCGGTGATCCACTTGGATTCGCCCGAGGGCAGTGCGATCTTACCGTCAATAGAGAGCGCAAGCTTGAGAGTGACGCGCGGGCGGCCAAGTTCTTGGCGCGTCAGCCAGCCGGCCATGCTGTCCCGCGCGAGCTCTTCGGCTACGCCAACCCGCACCTCAAGCCCGGCAGCGCGAAGGCGGGCGAGGCCTTGGCCGGCTGTGCGCTCATCTGGGTCTTCCATCGCGGCGACCACGGCCGTGATGCCGCTTTCAAGAACAAGGTCGGTGCAGGTCGGCCCGCGCGTGCTACGGTGATTGCAGGGCTCCAGCGTGGTGAAGAGCGTGGCACCAGCGGCGTGGTCGCCCGCCTGCTCCAGCGCGACCGCTTCGGCATGGGGGCGGCCGCCCGGCGCGGTGGCGCCTTGCCCGACGATCTCGCCGCCAGCTCTGACGATAAGGCAGCCGACATTGGGATTGGGCGCGGTGGTGCCACGCGCGGCGGCGCCAAGCCGCGCGGCTTCCGCAATCCACTCGGCGTCATTCGATGCCAAAGCTATTGGCGATCTCCTTGAACTGCTCCTGCCGCTTCGCCGCCCGCTCCTCGCGCGCAGCCTGATCCTTGACCTGATCGGCCTTGATCTCGGCGTCGGTCCGGTTCTCCGACCAGCTGTCGACATAGGTGACGGTAACCGGCGGCGCGGTGTTTACCTTCGCGTCGAGAAAGAAGACCACGATGATGACGACGGTGAACAGGATGCTGAGCCCGGCCGCGATGAGATGCTCACGACTGCGGCGGCGCATGACGCTGCGCAGGTCGCGCCACGCCGCCTTGGGACTGTGCATCGGTGGAAAGAAGCCCATGACCCGCGATGTAGGAGGTCAGGTGTCATGCGGCAAATGGGTCGCCCGTCGGAACGTTGGGGCGACCCTCCTTGCCTTTATTCCTCGAGCTCGAAGCGCAGGGTGATGGTGAGCGAGGAAGCGACCGCCCGGCCATCCTCGGTGGCGGGGCGGTAACGCCAGTAGCGGATGAGGTGACTGCGAGCGGACGAAAGGAAGGCTGCATCGACGTTGCCGACCGGCTCGACCGCCGTGACGCGCCCGCGTTCATCGATCGACAGGCGGAGGCGGAGCACGGCCTCTTCCTCGGTCCGGCGTTTGGACTCGGGATAGGGCGGGCGGAGAAGATCAGCCGGGGTCGAGGCGCGCGGACCGATGCGGACGAGTGCGGCGGGCTGCGGCGGCGGCGGGAGCGTCGGCGGAAGCGTGGCTTCGAGTGCTGGTCCGATGTCAGGCACCTGGCTGTTGATCGCGGGACCGACGTCAAAACTGTTGGACGGCAGCGGGTTCTGGATAACCGGTGGGATGCGATCGACGTGACTATCGGGGGGCGGTGGGAGCAGCGCATCTTGCTGAACCTTCGGCTGAGGTTTCAGCTTCGGTTGCTCGGGCGGAGGCGGCAGGGGGACGTTGTAGACCTGCGTCTTAACGGGCGGCGCAGGCCCATCGATGTGCATCTTGGCGGTGATCAGCAGGCCGATCGCTATCGCGTGACCGGCCCCAATCAGAAGCAGGGCCGAAGGGCTGAGCCGGCGCCGGCTCCTCCGATTGGCGGCATAGGCGAGCATGACAACCTCCTCTTCAACACGAGTCGATGTAGAAGATGTTACATCATTACATATCAGCTGCAAGCGAGATGTTGGTTCGCGGTGAGTGGCTGTTTTGGCTAGCTGGCGGCCGCCGCCTGAAGCCGGGTGAGGCACCGCTCCTTGCCGATCGTCCGCACCAGCGGCGCCATCTCGGGTCCACTTTCGCGGCCGGTCAGCGCGAGGCGGAGCGGGCGGAACAGCGCCTTGCCCTTGCGGCCGGTGCAGCCTTTCAGCGCATTGGTGAGGGCGTGCCAGGGATCGTCCGACCAGTCGAGGGCGGAGGCGATGCTTGCCGCTTCGGCAAGGAAGGCGCTGTCTTCTTCGGGAAGAACTGGTGCGGCGATGTCGCCTTGGACGACTTCCTTCCAGCCATCGATCTCGCTCACATGGTTGAGCGCGGTGCGGAGGACATTCCACGCTGCCTCATCGACCCACGCGGGGAGGCGCCTGGCGGCGGCCTCGAACGGCATGGCGTGGAGCAGGCGGGCGTTGAGCTGCTCGACCTCGGCCATGTCGAAATGCGCGGGGGCGCGGCCGAAATGAGCGAAGTCGAAGCTGGCTGCGAGCGGGCCAAGATCGGGCACCGCTTCAACCGGCTGGCTGGTGCCGAGCCGGGCGAGCAGGCTGAGCAGCGCCATCGGCTCGAGCCCGCGCTCCTGCATTTCGCCAACGCCGACGGCCCCGAGCCGCTTGGAGAGCTTGCCCTCCGCGGCAACCAGCAAGGCTTCGTGGGCGAGTTGGGGCGGCTCGGCGCCGAGCGCGGCGAACATCTGCAACTGCACGGCGCTGTTCGAAACGTGGTCCTCGCCGCGTACGATGTGGGTGATGCCAAGGTCGATGTCGTCGATCACGCTCGGCAGGAGGTAGAGCCAGCTGCCGTCGGCGCGGCGGATGACAGAGTCGGACAGCAGCCGCGGATCGAATTTCTGTTCGCCGCGGACGAGGTCGGTCCAGCCAATCGGTTGGTCGTGATCGAGGCGGAAACGCCAATGCGGGCTACGGCCTTCCACCGGCGCGTTCTCACCTTCCGGCCGCTCGTAGATCGGCGGCAGCCCGCGACCGAGCAGCACCTTCCGGCGAAGGTCGAGCTCTTCGGGTGTCTCGTAGCAGGCGTAGATGCGGCCGGCGGCGCGTAGCCGCTCGAAGTCGCGTTCATAGAGGGCGAAGCGCTCAGACTGGCGAACGTAGTCATTGGGTTCGAGCCCAAGCCAGGAAAGGTCGGCGTGGATCGCCGCCTCGGCTTCTGCGGTCGAGCGCTCGCGGTCCGTATCGTCAATTCGCAGCAGGAACTTGCCCTCATGCCGCGCGGCAAACAGGAAGTTGTGGAGGGCCGTGCGGATATTGCCTACATGCAGGCGGCCGGTCGGCGAAGGGGCAAAGCGGGTTACGACAGTCATTCGCCAGTCCGGAATGCGTTGGTGATGGGGTAACGGCGGTCGCGGCCGAAGTTGCGGCCGCCAAGCTTGACGCCGGGAGGTGCCTGGCGCCGCTTATATTCGGCGCGCAGCACCATTTTCTCGAGGCTAGCGACCAGCGGCACGTCGCTGCCAGTTTCCGCTGCGACCTCGTGCACGCTCAGCTCGCGGTCGATCAGGCCGTGGAGGATGGGGTCGAGCTTGTCATAGGGCGGCAGGCTGTCCTCGTCCTTCTGGTCGGGGCGCAGTTCGGCCGATGGCGGTTTGGTGATGACGCGTTCGGGCATCACTGCGCCGGTGGGGCCGAGCAGGCCATCGGGCCGGTTTGCATTGCGCCAGAGCGACAGCTTGAAGACGGTGGTCTTGTAGGCATCCTTCAGCACTGAATAGCCGCCCGCCATGTCGCCATAGAGGGTGGCATAGCCAACGCTCATCTCGCTCTTGTTGCCGGTGGTCAGCAGCATGTGGCCGAACTTGTTGCTGAGGGCCATCAGCGTGACCATGCGCAGCCGAGCCTGGATGTTCTCTTCGGCAAGATCGCGGGCACGGCCGGTGAACGCCTCCCCTAACATGCCGTCCATCGCCTCTACGGCCGGCGCGATGGGGATGACGTCATGACGCAGGCCGAGCAGGCGGGCCGAGCCTTCCGCATCCTCCAAGCTGTCGCGGCTGGTGAAGGCAGACGGCATCATCACGCCCCAGACCTTGTCCGGCCCCAGCGCATCCACCGCCACCGCTGCGGAAAGCGCTGAATCGATTCCGCCCGACAGGCCGAGGATCACGCCCGGAAAGCCGTTGCGGGTGACGTAGTCGCGCAAGGCTACCACCATCGCGAGGTAGACGTCCTCGGGGTAGGGCGAGAGCGCGTGGACGTCCTCGGTAGCGCAGGTCAAACGCCCGTCAGTGCCTCGGTGCCACTCGGTGAGAAGCAGCTGCTCCTCCCAATCGCGCATCTGAATGTTGCGGGTGCCGCAGGCGTTGAACACCATCGAGCTGCCGTCAAACGCCAGCTCGTCCTGTCCGCCGACGCGATTGAGGTAGACCAGCGGCACGCCGACTTGCTTGGCGCGCCCTCCGAACAGGCGCTGGCGCAGGTCGTCCTTGTCGATCTCATAAGGGCTGCCGTTGGGGCTGAGCAGGATTTCAGCGCCGCGCTCGGCCAGATGGCGCGGCACGTCCTCCAGCCAAAGGTCTTCGCAGATTGGAATACCGATGCGCACGCCCTTGAAAGTGAACGGCTCGGGCAGCGGTCCGGCTGTGAAGACGCGCTTCTCGTCGAATGTGCCGTAGTTGGGGAGCTCGCGCTTCGAGGTGACGAACAGCTCGCGCCCTTCGTCAGCGACGATCACGGCGTTGTAGGCTTTGCCCTCGCGCAGCACGATCGAGCCAAAGGCAATCGCCGGGCCGGGAGTAGCAGTGGCTGCGACGAGCCGGGCGGCGGCGGCTTCGGTCTCGCGCAGGAAGGCAGGCTTCAGCACCAGATCCTCGGGCGGATAGCCGACCAATTGCAGCTCGGGCACCAGCAGCAGGTCCGCGCCTTGCGCCCTTTCCCGCATGTCCAGGATCGCCGCGGCATTGGCGGCCAAGTCGCCGACCTTCTGGTTCATCTGGGCGAGCGCAATCGTCAGGCGGTCGGTCATGGCGCATGTCCCTAGGCGATGGCGGGCTTTCGTCCAACGCCCGACGTGGTTAGGGGTGCGCGGACCATCGGGGAGGCTTTTTCATGAAACTGCTGGCCGGCAATTCCAACGCGCCGCTTGCCCGCGCGATCAGCGATTATCTCGAGATCCCGCTGACCAAGGCCAGTGTCCGCCGCTTCGCCGACGAGGAGATCTTCGTCGAGATCCTCGAAAATGTCCGCGGCGAGGACGTGTTCCTGATCCAGTCGACCAGCTATCCCGCCAACGACAATCTGATGGAATTGCTGATCTGCATCGATGCGCTGCGCCGCGCGTCGGCCAAGCGGATCACGGCCGTGGTGCCCTACTTCGGCTACGCGCGGCAGGACCGGAAGCCGGGGCCCCGCACCCCGATCTCGGCCAAGCTGGTGGCAAATCTCATTACCACCGCAGGCGCCAATCGCGTGCTGTCGGTCGATCTTCACGCCGGGCAGATCCAGGGCTTCTTCGATATCCCGACCGACAATCTGTTCGGCGCCCCGGTGATGAGCGCCGACATCCAGGCGCGGTTCGGCGATCAACCGATCACCGTAGTCTCCCCCGACGTCGGCGGCGTGGTGCGTGCGCGCAGCCTTGCCAAGCGGCTTGAGAATGCGCCGCTGGCGATCGTCGACAAGCGGCGGGAGAAGGCCGGCGAATCGGAGGTGATGAACATCATCGGCGATGTCGAAGGGCGCTTCTGCATCCTGATCGACGACATCGTCGATTCGGCCGGCACCTTGTGCAACGCGGCCGCGGCGCTGCGGGCGCAGGGAGCCAAGGGAGTGGTCGCTTATGTTACCCATGGCGTGCTGTCAGGCGGTGCGGCAGCGCGGGTAGCGGCAAGCGAATTGACCGAGCTTGTCGTCACCGACAGCATCTACGCCGGTCAGACGGATCTGCCCGGCACCAAGATACGCCGTCTGACGATCGCCCCGTTATTGGCCGAGGCGGTGCGCCGGATTGCCGACGAATCGAGCGTTTCCAGCCTGTTCGATTGAGTGGGAAGCGGGCCGCTGCAGTTCGGCCCGCCTGCGAAGGGTCCAGTCTATCAGCCGTTCGGCGCGAGAATGCCCGCTGCGACGTAGAGGATGGCTGCGACCGGTCCGGTGACAAGCACCGCAAGAACGATGGCCAGCCTGATCACCAGCGGGTCGGTGCCGGTCATGTCGGCAAGCCCGGCGCCGACGCCCATCAGCTTGGCATCGGTGCGGTTGAGAACAAAGCGGCGGTTCATGATTTTGGTCTTTCGATTGAGGTGGTGAGCGGTTCAGGCGATCGGAAGCGGGCCAACGGCGGCGCTGACGAACAGCATGGCGGCGATGAAGGCACCCGACATCGAGACGGCGACCTGGCGAAAGTTGAGAGCGATCATTGAAGTGGTTCCCTTGTCTGTGGCGGCGGAAGTGCCGTTCACACCAAGGACAATGCAGGAGCCGTGCCAGTTTGCATTTCACCAATGTCCGCAAGGACTTGGCGCGATTAGGCGTCACTCCGCGAGGACGAGGACGCCACCAGGTTGGGAAGTTTCGCCAATCCGTGGGTCCGATCCGCACATTTCCCCAACGGCGCGTTAACCAAGCTCACCAGCGAAGCGGAAAGGGATGAGGGTTAACAGGCAGCTTACCGCGTTGCCCGGCCTCGATGCCGGCACGCCAATGTGGGGAAACTGCTATATGAAGAAGATCATCCTTGCCGCGACCGCGCTGGTTGCCGTTGCCGCTGCCACTCCGGCCGCCGCTCAGAATGCCGCCACGAGTTCCGTCGCAGCCGACCCGCGTGCGAAAGCCGGCGCCCGCCTGATTAAGCCGCTGACGCTGACCGCGAACCGCGCCCTGAACTTCGGCACCATCGTGATGGGCACCATCAGCGGTAACCAGGTCGTCAGCATCGACGGCGATGGCAAGGTGACCTGCGGCGTCGAGGGTGGCGGTCTGACCTGCACCGACACGGCGGCTACGACTGCTGCGTCGGCCTCGTACAGCGTGACCGGGACGCAGGGCCAGGTAGTTCGGATCTCGACCGCCCCGACAACGCTGAACAACACCAGCGGCGGCGGCGGCACCCTTACCCTTACCCCGAAGGCGCCAGAGCAGCTGACGCTCGGCAATTCGGGCGCGGCAGCCAACGACTTCACCGTTGGCGGCTCGATCACCATCAGCAGCAGCACCATCGACGGTGTCTATGCGGGCGAAGTCGACGTTCAGGTCGCTTACCAATAAGCTGATCCCGAGCGAGCTTGGTTAGCTCAAGGGCGGCTCCGCAATGGGCCGCCCTTTTTGCATGCGGCACAGGCCGTTCACCGGCGCATGGTTAGCGCTTCATCAACCATTGGCTGCGAAAACACTTCGAAATGGTGGCGATTGTGCCGCCGTGGGGGAGCTCGCATCGCGCCATGTCCTTGTTCACTCGTCTCGCCTTCCGCACCGCCCTGGTTGCGCCGCTGGTCGCGCTGGCCCAGCCCGCCTCAGCAGGTGTCGGCGACCTGCTGGTAGCGCCGACCCGAATCATCCTGAACGGCGGCCGCGGCACCGAGATCATCCTCAACAACATCGGTACCGAGACCGCCACCTACCGCATCAGCGTCGAGGTGAAGCGGATGCGGGCGGACGGCTCGTTTGAGGACGTGGCCGCGCCTAACGAGCGCGAAGTCACCGCGCGCGACATGATCGTCTATGCGCCGCGCCGCGTGGTCCTGCCGCCGCGCCAGCCGCAGACCATCCGCATCGCCGCCCGCGCGCCGGCCGGGCTGGCCGATGGCGAATATCGCGTCCATCTGCTGTTCCGCGCTGTGCCGGCTGCCCAGCCGCCGGTCGCCACCCCGGCTGATTTCAAGGGCATCGGCTTCGCGCTGACGCCGATCTACGGCGTGACCATTCCGGTCATCGTTCGCATGGGCAATCTGTCGGCAAAGGCAGGCATCGCCAACGTCGGCAAGGTCATGCTCGAAGGCCGCCCCGCCATCGCGATGGAGCTGACCCGCTCCGGCTCGCGCTCGACCTACGGCGAGGTGCGGGTCCTGAAAGCCGGCCTCAAGGAGCCGCTCGCGGTGCAGCGCGGGGTGGCCGTCTACACCGAAGTTGCCAACCGCACCGTCAACGTACCGATCAGCGCCGAGCTTGCCGCGCAGGCGAACGGCCCAGTCACGGTGCAATATATCGAATCGATCGATGGCGCTCCGCCGAGCGTCCTTGCCGAAACCACCGCGGTTCTCCGCTAAGCCGAATTAGGCGGCCGGGCGCTCCCATGTTGCGAGGCTGGCTTCGGCTGCCGCTGACCTTGTTGTCGGCTGCTGGCCTCGGCATGGCTGCGCCTGCCTCCGCCCCGCCGTCGGGACCGGCTTGGAGCGCTGATCCCGAAAGCCAGTATCTTCTCGACCTCCAGATCCGCCAGCGCGGGCTCGGCGACGGCGTGCGCGCCTACCCCGTGCCGGAGGGCACCTGCGTCATCCTTGGCGACCTCGTCACCGCGCTCGACCTCCCGATTAAGATCGACCTGGCCGGGAAACGGGCCGAAGGCTGGGCCTTCAAGGAGGCCAATCGCCTCGTCATCGACCGGGTTGCCGGCAAGGTAGCGTTCGGTGCCGCCAATAATGAAGCGATCGCGCCGACCGCCATTCGCGATGCGCCCGATGGATGGTGCGTGGAAACCGCCACCCTGTCGCGCTGGCTTGGCCTCGCCGTCGAGCCGCGCACCGATGCCGCGCTGCTGCTGCTCGACAGCAAGGACAAGCTTCCGGTTGAGCTTGCCGCCGAACGCCGCGAGCGCGCCGCCCGCCTGACGAAGGCCAGCCTGCCCCTTGCCGCCTTGCCCCGGGTCACTCTGCCCTACCGCATGTGGCGGACGCCCAGCGTTGACGTCATGATGGACGCCGGGGTCACTTATTCTGCCGGCAGCGGCGCCCGGATCGACCATCGCGCCAGCATTCTTGCCGCAGGCGAAGCGCTGCAGATGAGTTATGATGCCCGGATCGCCGTCAGCAAGCTTGGCAGGCCGACCGGCCTCCGCTTTCGCGCCTATCGCTCGGATCCGGATGGCGGGCTGCTTGGCCCGCTCAAGGCCACGCATGCCGCAGTTGGCGATGTCGAAGGCATCGGCAGCCCCCTTGCCGGCGGCACCGCCACCGGCCGCGGCGCCATGCTCACCAACCGCCCGCTTTTTCAGTCGGTCGCGTTCGACCGCACCCAGTTCAGCGGTGAGCTTCCGCCAGGTTGGGACGCCGAACTCTACAAGAACGGCGAGCTGGTTGCTTTCTCTGGCAACGCTGCGAACGGCCAGTATCGCTTCGACGACGTTGCGCTCGGCTTTGGCGACAATCGATTCGAGATCGTCACCTACGGCCCGCAAGGGCAGATCAAGCGGCGGGTCGAGACGGTCAACGTGGGCCAAAGCGCCGTGCCGCCCGGCGAAACGCACTATTGGGCGGGGGTAGTCGACCCCGGACGCGACCTGATCGACCGGCAACGTGGCGGAGCACCGCCGAACCGTGATGCCGGCTGGCGCGCAGCGGCGAGCCTTGAACATGGTCTGGACCAGCGCACCTCCGTGGCGGCGCTGGTCCAGACGCTTGCCGTTGATGACCAGCGCGTGACCTATGTCGAAGGCACGGTCCGCCGCTCTATCGGTCCGGCGGTGACGGAGTTCGGCGCTGCACGCGACAGCAGCGGCGGTCTTGCCCTGCGCGGCCAGGCGTTGGCCAAGATCGGCGCTACCAACCTTGCTTGGAGCAGCTTCTGGAGCCGCGACTTCGCTGCCCGGCCGCAGGGCTTATCGGAAGTCAGCGAACATCGCTTCAGCATCGACGCGCCGCTGAAGCTTGGCGGGGACACTGTCATGCCGCTGCACGGGGACCTGCGCCTTGCGACCCGCAAGGACGGCGGGCGTACGCTGGAAGCCAATGCGCGCACCAGCATCATGCTCAGCCGCTTCAATCTTGCGACCCTGATCCGGTACCGCGACGAGCGGCCGCCGGACGGCTTGGGCCATCGCAAGCAGATCGAAGCGGGACTGATCGGCAGCGGCCGGATCGGTCCCGTGCGCGTGCGCGGCACCACGGAGTTCGAGATTGCGCCGAGCGCCAAGCTGCGGCGGGCCGAACTGTCGGGCTATTGGCGCGGCAGCGGCTCGGCCGACTGGGAAGGCGCAGTCGCCTACGAGCAGGATGGCAAGCTGCGTGGGCGCCTGACCCATGTGCGGCGCTTCGATGCCTTTGCGGTCGCCGGAACGCTTGAGGCGGCAAGCAACGGCTCCGTGGCTGCCGGGCTCAACCTCAGTTTCTCGCTCGACCGTGGCAGCAACGGCTGGCGCGCGAGCCGCCAGTCACTTGCCGTTAGCGGTAGCGTTCGAGCCCAGCTTTTCCGTGACGCCAATGGCAATGGTCGCCGTGACGTTGGCGAGGCGCTCGAGGAAGGCGCTCTCATCACTGCCGGCAGCAGGCCCGCCGACCGCCCGAGTGGCAAGGACGGCTGGGCCTCGGTCGCCGGGCTCGACAATTTCCGCCCGGTCGCGATCGGGGTCGACACCAGTTCACTCAGCGATCCCAACCTCGTTCCCGCCGTGGCCGCTCAGGTCATCGTACCCCGCCCGGGCATCTCGGCCGAACTCATGATCCCGCTATCCGGAGGCGGTGCGATTGAGGGCAGCCTGCTGAAGGACGGTGGCAGCGCGTTCGAAGGGCTCGATCTCGAGCTGGTCGATGCCAAGGGCAACGTCGTCGGTGCTGCGCGCAGCGATTACGACGGCTTCTTCCTGTTCGAGCGTGTTCCTCCGGGCCGCTACCTGCTGCGCCTGACCGACGCGAGCCGGGCGGCGGCCAAGGCGGAGAGTGCCTCGCTGCGGTTGGGGGTAGAGCTCCAGCCGGAGCAGGCGGTGGTCCGCCTCGGCGCGCTGGTCGTGAAGGCAAAGGCGCAGATCGCGGCCGTTAACCAAGAAGTCGTCTCAGGCGACTTCGCTGCCTTGCGGCGCTGACTGAGCTGATTTCCGGAGGAGGTGCCCCCTCCCTGCCAGGGAGGGGGTGGTGCGGTCGAGAAGACTCGAACTTCCACGGCCTTTCGGCCACAGCGACCTCAACGCTGCGCGTCTACCAATTCCGCCACGACCGCATGTTTGACGGCACTGCTCGGACGAGAGTGCCGGTGGCAAGGCGCGTGCCTCTAGCAGTGGCCTTTGCGCAGCGCAACCGCCGCGAACCGTTCCATTTCGGTGCAAAGGTAAACAAGCCGTTTACCTTTGGGAGCGTCATTCGTAGCGTCAATCATGATGCTGCCTTCCGTCCTTCTGCTGGCCCTCGTGGCAAGCGCTCAGCCGGCCGCTCCGCCGCCGTCGCTGATGGCGCGCGCGCAAACGCAGGTGCTGGTGCAGATCATTCAGGCCGCCGAGGTCCGTGACGGGCAGACGAGCTCGCCCCATCAGCGAACGATCCGCACCGACGAAAGCGGGCGGACGCAATTTCTGCTTCAGTTCGAGTAGGTTAGGCGCCGGCTGAGGAAATTGGCCGGCAGCGATCGAACTTCTTTTCCTTGTCGAAGTACAGCTCGAGGCAGGCAGCTTCCGCCGGCACGTCCAGATTGGCGCTGTTGAAGCTGGCGGTCGCGCCCGGGGCTAGCTGCTGGGGCGAGATGGCGATGGTCCATGTGTAGACCACCTTCTGTTCAAGGCTGCGCAGCCGGGCATTGAGCGGCGGAACCGGAACGGTCTTATCGGTCTCATTGCGGACGAAACCGCTGACCTCGAACAACTGGTTGCCACTGGCAAGCTGCGTGCGGCCATTCTGTTGAATCTGAACTAGCAATTCTTCCGAGTTGCCCTGCGCCAGCCCGAGGCGGCCCTTCAGCTCTGCCGGAGCGAGGAAATAAATTCCCGCCGCCAGCGCCGCGATGACGATCAGCAGGATGCCGAGCACCATCGGCCACTTGCGCTTAGGCTCGTCCAACTCCTCGTCACCGCTGGCGAAGGGGCTGTAGAGATCCTCGGTCTCCATCCGGGCGGCGCGCATCGGGTGCGAGCTGCGCGCTTCGTCAACCGGCTGCTCATAGGCAGGCACTTCGGTTGCCCCGGTGTCGACCGGCACCGCTGCCTCGGGATACGGTTCGGGCGCTTGGGCGGCTTCCGCGGGCATAGAGGCAGCGGTTTCCTGCTCGGCGAGCAGGCTCGCTGACGGCGTCTCCGTCGGGCCGGGCAAGGGGTCGTCGATCGTCTGGTCGACCGAGCCAGCTACCGAGGGATGCGCTGCATCGCCGAGTGCGTTTTCGCGCGGCGTGCCACTGGCTTCGCCGAGCGGGTGGCGGGTCTCCTCCTCGCCGACGCTGTCGCCTGCACCCAGCTGCTGCTCGAGCTCGCCTTCCGCAGACGAGTCCGGATCCTGGTGCCAGCTATGCTTGCACTGGGCGCAGCGCACGGTGCGGCCGGCGGGCGGGATCGCACCGTCCTTTACCACGTAGCGCGTCCCGCACGATGGGCAGGTCAGGATCATGGGCCGGGCGCTTTCTCTCGTGAAACAGGTACTGAAACGATGCGTAACCTTTTCGTGAATCCATTGGCAAGCTAGACGCGGTCCTTGGGCACAAGAAGAAGGAGGGGGCGGTCCTGGCCGCACTGGTCGAGTTCGACGGCGTAGGCTTGCGATATGGGACCGGCGCGGAGGTGCTGGCCGGCCTCGACCTGCGCCTGGCGCCCGGCGGATTTTACTTCCTCACCGGTCCGTCCGGCGCCGGCAAGACGTCACTTCTGAAGCTACTTTATCTTGCCCAGCGTCCGACCCGCGGTCGGCTTCGCCTGTTCGGCGAAGATTTGGGCGAGGCCCCGCGCGAAGCGCTCCCCGCCTTTCGCCGGCGGATCGGGGTGGTGTTTCAGGATTTCCGGTTGGTGCGGCACTTGTCGGCCTTCGACAACGTCGCCCTGCCATTGCGCATCGCTGGGCACGACGATCGCGAGATCGAGGGACCGGTGCGCGAGATGCTGGCGTGGGTCGGGCTAGCCGACCGCGCAAGCGCGCGACCACCGACGCTCTCGGGCGGAGAGCAGCAGCGCGTTGCCATTGCTCGTGCGGTGATCGCCCGTCCCGAGCTGCTGGTCGCCGATGAGCCGACCGGCAACGTCGACGCCGCCATGGCCGATCGTCTGATCCACCTGTTCGAGGCGCTGAACCGGCTAGGCACGACGGTGGTGGTTGCGACGCACGACCTCTCACTGATCGGCGCGGTGAAGGGCGCGCGGATGATGCGGCTCGAGAATGGGCAGCTCAGCGATCCCACGGGCGAACTGCGCAACCCGCCGACCCGCCCGCCCGAGGGTGGTCAGCTGTGAAGGGCGCGCTGTTCCCGCCCGCGTCGATGCGCCGATTACTGCCTGAGCAGAAGCGTCGCGCGGCGCCGTGGATCGTCGGGCTGATGACCTTTGTCAGCCTGGTGGTCGGCGTTGCCGGGCTAGCGGTGCTGGGCGCGGTGTCGGATCTTTCCTCGTCCGCGGCTGGCCGCTGGTCGTTGCAGGTCACGGGCACGCCGGCCGACGCGGCCCGCGCTGAAGCGCTGCTGCGGAGCACGCCGGGCGTCACTCAAGTAGCGCGAGTGCCCGATGCGGAGCTCCGCCGTACGCTCCAGGCGTGGCTTGGGCCGGCCGCTCAGCAACTCGATTTGCCTCTGCCGGTGCTGGCCGAGGTCAGCGTCGCAAGCGGCGGAGAGGTATTGGGGGCGCGGTTGGCGCGCGAGGTGCCGAATGCGCGGCTGACGCCTTATTCGGCTGAGCTTGCCCCGCTGCTCGACACGCTGCGCGGGTTGGCAGTGCTGGTTGCAGGGTTGCTGATCGTGCTTGCCGCGGCGCTGGCGGGAGCGGTGACGCTTGCAGCGCGTGCGACGCTCGACACCAACCGAAGCACGCTCGACGTGCTGCACGGCATCGGCGCCACGGATGCGCAGCTCTTGTCACTTGTGCAGCGGCGGATTGCGCTTGACGTGCTCACCGGCAGCGCGGCTGGCGCGCTGGCGGCAGTAGTAGTGCTGGTCGCCGCACTGATCCCGGCGCGCGGCCTGCTCGGCGGAGCGGCCGGAGCACCGGCACTGGCAGCCGGAGGGCTGACCCTGCTCGCCTTGCTGCCCTTGCTGCAAGCTGTGCTTGCGACCCTGGTTGCCAGGCGAGCCCTTCAGCAGGCATTGGCGCAAGGCTTATGACTCTTCGCCTGACGGCACTCTTCGGACTTCTTTACGCGCTTGGCTTTGCGCTGTTCAGCGTGTCGCTGGCGCAGCCCGCCGAGGGAGTCCGTACCGAAGCGGTGATCGTCCTGACCGGCGGCAAGAGCCGGATTGAGCGCGGCATGGCCGTGATGAAGCGCGGCGAAGCCAAGCGGATGCTCATCTCGGGCGCGGACCCCAGCGTCACCCGCGCCGATCTTGCCCGCAGGCTTGGGCCAGGCACGCTCAAGATCCTGCGCTGCTGCGTCGATCTTGGCTCGGAAGCGGTCGACACCCGCAGCAATGCGGAAGAAGCGCGGCGCTGGATGCTTCGGCGCGGCTACACCTCGTTACGGCTGGTCACCAGTGACTATCACATGCGCCGCGCAGCATATGAATTTGCGAGCGATCTGCCAGACGCCCGGATCATCGAGGATGCCGTGCCCACGCGGCCGAGCCTCCTTCTCCTGTTCAAGGAATATAACTTCTATCTGGTGCGCCGAGCGGCGTTCTGGCTGGATATGTAAGCAGGCACCATGGCTGTTCTTCGTTCTATCCTGTATTTCCTGATCTTCTATCCGGGGACGATCTTCTACTGCGTGGCGACGTTGATCGCCGCGCGGTTGGGCAGCGGGCCGGTGCGCCGAGTGATCCGCGGCTGGGCCTCCTTCCACCATTTCCTCGTCACCCGCCTGCTTGGCATCCGGTTCGAGATGGAAGGCGAGATCCCCGACGGGCCCTTCCTGGTCGCGTTCAAGCACCAAGCAATGGTGGAAACGATCGAGACGCTGCTGCGCGTGAAAACGCCGGTGGTGGTGATGAAGCAAGAATATGTGGATGTGCCGCTGCTTGGGCCCACGATGAAAAGCTTCGGCGTGATCGGTGTCGATCGTGAAGCCGGGGCCAGTGCGCTGCGCGAGATGATGCAGCGGGGCAAACAAGCGATCGCCGAAGGGCGGCCAGTAGTCATCTTCCCCGAAGGCACGCGGGTGCCGGTGGGCGAGACGCCCCCGCTCCGCCCCGGGTTTGCAGGGCTCTACCGTGCGCTGGGGCTGCCGGTGGTGCCGGTCGCCCATGACAGCGGCAAGATCTGGCCCAAGGGCCTTGTCAAATATCCGGGCGTTATCCGCTTCAAGGTCGGCGAGACCATCCCCGCCGGCCTCAAGCGAGCGGAGATCGAAGATCGGGTCCACCGCGCCATCAACGCGCTCGAAGCCTAAGTCCGGAGCGTCGCCCCGAGCTTGGCGGCGGCAGCGACGACCTTGTCCGACAGCGTGCCCAGATCGGCTTCGGTGAGCGTCTTGTCGGTCGGCTGCAGCGTGACCTCGATCGCAAGGCTGAGGTCGCCTTCCGCGGGCTGATAGCGGTCGAACACGCGAACGTCGGCGATCAGCGCCTTGTCGGCACCGCGCACCGCACGCACGAGATCGCCGGCCGCAAGGCTTTCCGGCACGACGAAGGCGAAGTCGCGGGTGACGGACTGCAGGGCGGGGGGCGTGAAGGCGGGACGGGCCCGACCCTTGTCGCGTGCTGCCGGCAGCGCGTCGAGGTAGAGGTCGGCGGCTTGCGTGCCAGCCGGCAGGTCGAGCGCTTTGGCCAGCGCCGGATGCAGTTCGCCGAAACGAGCGAGCTCCGCCTTGCCGAGCCGCAGCGTTGCCGAGCGACCGGGGTGGAAGGCCTCGCCGGCGCCCTGCGTGAGCTGAAGGTTGGCAACCGGCGCGCCAGCTTCGGCCAGGAGGGCCATGGCTGCCGCCTTGACGTCATAAGGCTCAAAGCTGCGGGCCTTGCCCGATTGCCAGCCGCGGGGCTCGGCTTCGCCAGCCATCAACAGCGACAGCGTCGGGCGCTCGGCCTCGGCGAGGTAGCGGCGGCCAAGCTCAAACAGCCGGACGCTGGTCGCTCCGCGCGACAGGTTGCGGGCAGCGGCGCGGGCGAGGCCGGGGAGGAGCGAGGGGCGCATGGCCTTCATCTCCTCGCTGATCGGGTTGGCGAGGACGTGCGCCGCGCCGCCGAACAGTGCTGCATCCGCCTCGGCGATGAAGCTCCAGGTGATCGCTTCGTTGAAGCCGTACGCAGCGGCGGCGCGGCGCACCCGGCGCTCCAGCCGCTGGGAGGGTAGGGCCACGGCCTTGGCGACGCCTGCCACTCGCGGAAGCGGGGTCGAGGGGATGAGGTCGAGCCCCGCGACGCGAGCGACTTCCTCGACGAGGTCGGCTTCGCCGTCGATGTCAGGGCGCCAGCCCGGAACGGTCCAGCCGTTCGCGCCCTGTTCGAAGCCGAGCGCGGCGAGGATGCGGTTCTGTTCCTGGGTGGGCAGGCTGAGGCCGGCGAGGCTCTCGACCCGCTCGGGGCGCAGCGCCACGGTCCGCGGGGTCGTCACCTCGCTCCAGCGAGAGGTGGTCGCCATGCTGCGCTCGCTTGGCGTGCCGCCGCACAGCTGGACGATCATCGCAGCCGCGGCATCGGTCATCTGTTCGAGGGTTAGCGGATCGACCCCGCGCTCGAAACGGGCACGGGCGTCGGTGTGGACCTGATGGCGCTGACCAGTGCGGGCAATGGCGACCGGATCGAACCAGGCGCATTCGAGGAGAACGTCGGTGGTGCTTTCGGTGACGCCGGTCGATACGCCGCCGACCACGCCGCCGAGACCGAGCACGCCACTGTCGTCGGCGATCACGCAATCGTCGCCTGTCGCTTCGTATGCTCTGTCGTTGAGCGCATCGAAGCGCTCGCCCTTGGCACGGCGCACATGGATTCCGCCGTTCAGCAGCGCCGCGTCATAGACGTGCAGCGGCCGGGCCTGGTCGATCGAGAAGAAGTTGGTGACGTCGACCAAGGCCGAGATCGGGCGAAGGCCGACAGCGCGCAGCCGCTGCTGAAGCCATTCGGGCGAGGGGCCATTCGTAACGCTGCGGATCAGGCGCGCGGCGAATGCTTCACAACCGCTGTCGTCCTCGATGGTGATCGACACCGGATTGGGCCCGTTCTCCCCCAGCGGGCGCGCCGGAAGGTCGCGCAAGGTGCCGAGGCCAGCGGCGGCCAGGTCACGCGCGATCCCGCGCACGCCGAAGCAGTCGGGGCGGTTGGGGGTGACCGCAATGTCGAACACCGGATCCTCAAGCCCGGCGTAAGCGGCATAGCTCTGACCTACCGGCGCGTCGCTCGGCAGCTCGATGATGCCGTCGTGGCCGGTCCCAAGCTCCAGCTCTCGCTCGGAGCACATCATGCCGTTGCTCTCGACACCGCGGATCGCCGCGACCTTCAGCGTGAAGTCGCTTCCGGGCACATAGGCGCCCGGCGGACCGAACACGCCCTTCATGCCGGCGCGGGCATTGGGCGCGCCGCACACGACCTGCATCGGGCCGCTACCGGTCTCGACTTGCAGCACTTGGAGCTTGTCGGCCTGCGGGTGACGCTCGGCACTGAGCACTTCCGCCACCACGAAGGGCGCGAGCTTTTCGGCCGGGTTGTCGATGCCTTCGACCTCGAGGCCGAGCGCGGTCAGCTTGTCGGCGATCTCGATCACCGAAGCGTCGGTGTCGAGGTGATCGCGCAGCCAGGACCGGGTGAACTTCATGCGCCCACTCCCGCGCTCAAGGTGGGCACGGCAAGCGCGCTGAAGCCGTAATGCTTGAGCCAGCGAAGGTCGCCGTCGAAGAATTGGCGGAGATCGTTCATGCCATATTTGAGCATGGCCAGCCGGTCGATTCCTGTGCCGAAAGCAAAGCCCTGCCACTCGGCGGGGTCGAGCCCGGCGGCGGCGATGACGCGGGGGTGGACCATGCCGCTGCCCAGCACTTCCATCCAGCCTTCGCTACCCCCAACGACGCGGCGGCCGTTTTCCATCGACCAGCCGACATCGACCTCGGCCGAGGGCTCGGTGAACGGAAAGTAGGAAGGGCGCAGGCGGATGGCGATGTCGTCACGCTCGAAAAAGGCCTTGAGAAAGGTCTCCAGTGTCCACTTGAGGTGGCCCATGGTGATGTTGCGGTCGATCACCAAGCCTTCGACCTGGTGGAACATTGGCGTGTGGGTGGCGTCGCTGTCCGAGCGATAGACCCGGCCCGGCGCGATGACCCGCAGCGGCGCACCGTGCTTCTGCATGGCGCGGATCTGGACCGGCGAAGTGTGGGTGCGCAGCACGAAGGTGCCGTCCACACCCTCGCGCGGCTCGACATAGAACGTGTCGTGCATGGCGCGGGCGGGGTGCGTCTCGGGCATGTTGAGCGCCGTGAAATTATACCAGTCGCTCTCAACCTCCGGCCCTTCGGCGACCGCGAAGCCGAGGTCGGCGAAAATTTCCGCAAGCTCGTCCAATACTTGGGAGACCGGGTGGACGCTGCCCTGCGGACGCTCGGCGGCGGGCAGTGACAGGTCGAGCCGCTCGGTCGCAAGCTTGCGCTCCAGTTCGGCGGCTTCCAACGCGGCCTTGCGCGCATCGATGGCCGCTGCGACCTCGGCACGCTGACCCTGGATCGCTGGGCCCTGGGTCTGGCGCTCATCCGGGCTCATCCCGCCGAGAGTCTTCAGCAGGGCGGTGACCCAGCCGCTCTTGCCAAGTGCCGCGACCCGCTCCGCATCAAGGGCGGCAAGGTGGGGCGCGGCAGCGATGCGCTGCAGGGTGGTAGCAAGGTCGGACATGGCGGCGGCGTTTAGCGGCTGCCGCCTGCGGTGCAAAGGTCAGGCCACGAAGGGATAAGGCGAGATCGTCTTGCGGTTCTCGTGCACGGCAAGCTGCGCGCCCGCCGGCGGGGTGGCGCGAAACGCGCAGTCGAGCCGCGGGCAGATTGAGCAGGCCGGACCAACCGGGGTCACCGGCGCGCGTTCGAGGTCGATGCCTTCGGCGCAGTGAAGCCGATGCGCATGCTCGATGCTGCAGCCGAGCCCGATCGCCAGCAGGCCGCCGGAAACCTCGCTTCGGATCGGTCGCTCGATGGTGCGGGCAACCGTGAAGTAGCGGTGCCCGTCCGGCGTCTCGATCAGCTGGGTCACGGCCTGACCGGCCGACTGGAACGCGACGTGGAGGTTCCACCGCGGGCAGGTGCCGCCGAAACGCGAAAAGGGGAAGCGCTCGCCGGCATAACGCTTGGAGACGTTTCCCGCGGGATCGATACGCAGCATAAAGAAGGGAATGCCGCGCGCGCCCTGCCGGCCGAGCGTCGTGAAACGGTGCGAGACCTGCTCGACATTGGCGCCGAACTCGGCGGTGAGGCGGTCGATCGAATAACGATAGCGCTCGGCGGCGGCGAGGAAGGTGCCGTAGGGCATCATGATCGCGCCCGCCGCGTAATTGGCGAAGCTCATGTGCAGCAGGTGACGCGTTCCCGCGTCCGGCGGCCGGGCGACGTCGAGCAGGCGGGCGATGATCGGATGGAACTCGAGCAGCGAGAGCTGATAGGCGATCCCGAATGTCTTGTTTTCCGGCCGAAGCAGCGACGAGAGCATCAACAACCGACGCTCGGCATCGTAGACCTGGCTGGCGCCCTGCAATTCCTCCGGTCCGACGACGGTGACCGACACGCCATAGGCTTCCTTGAGGCGGCGGCGCAGCGGCTCGGCGACCGACAGCGGGTCGCCCAGTGCGCCGCCGAGCGTTTCGGCGCCCTCTTCCAACTCCGGAAAGTGGTTGGCGCGTGATTGGATGTAATCGCGCACCCATGTCTCGGGGGTGATCAGCGACCGTTCGTCGCCCTCCGCGCCGATCGCGGCAGGGGCGAGGCGACGTTCGCGCAGCGCGGTGTAGAGACGAGTGACGCCTTCCGCGATTCCTGGGCTGTTGTCGCTGAGCTCGATGATCTCTTGGCGGCCGATCTGGAGGTCGGCGAACATCGGGTCGGCGAACACCTCGGACAGTTGTTCGGCGGATCCCTGCTCCCCGCCATCACTGGCGAAGCTGCGGATATCGACTTCGAAATGCTGGGCGAGGCGAAGCAGGATGGCAGCGGTGACGGGCCGCTGATTGCGCTCCAGGTGATTGAGATAGCTTGGAGAAATGCCGAGCTGACCGGCCATGGCAGTCTGCTGCAGACCGCGGTCGCGGCGCAGGCGCTTCAGACGCGCACCAAGGAAGAGCTTCTTCGCCATCCTTGTACACTGTCAAGAACCGCACAAAGCTACAAGTCACATCGTGACACATGTGCCTTTTTCGACGCGCCCTACTTGGCCGCTGGATGTTTCATGCCTCCAAGACATTTCAAAAGGAGGCCAACATGGGTCAGCGTTTCTGGGTCATCGGCGGCGAGTATCGTGACTGCGCCTTCAGCGAGATTGAGCCTGGTACGGAGCGGATCAGCGGTCCGTTCGGGGACGAACTCAAGGCGCGGATAGAATGGCAGCGGCTCACCTTCCGCGACCATTGCGGCGCGACCGAGCGCTACACCATCGCGATCGAGCCAAGCGCCGCGCGTCTTTGACAATCTTTGACAGATCACCGGCGCCGCATTCGTGGGACGGCGCCCATTCTAGGGGTAAGTGCTTGTCCTATCAGTCCGAGATTACTTCTGCCGCGCAGTTCATCGGCGGCAACGGCGCTCCGTGGCAGGGGATCGACGCCGAGGCGGTGGCCCGGATGCGGCTCCAGAACCGCTTCGCATGCGGCCTCGACATCGCGCGCTACACCGCCGGCATCATGCGCCGCGACATGGCCGCTTACGATGCGGATCCGGCCGCCTACACCCAGTCGCTCGGCTGCTGGCACGGCTTCATCGCGCAGCAGAAGATGATTGCGGTGAAGAAGCATTTCGGGACGACGAAGGGCCGCTATCTTTATCTCTCCGGCTGGATGATCGCCGCCTTACGCAGTCAGTTCGGCCCGCTGCCCGACCAGTCGATGCACGAGAAGACCTCAGTCCCGGCGCTGATCGAGGAGATCTACACCTTCCTTCGCCAAGCTGATTCGCGCGAGCTGAGCCTTCTGTTCCGCGACCTCGACAAGGCCCGCGAAGCCGGCAACGAGCTAGAGGAGCAGCGTCTTCTCAACGCGATTGACGCGCACGAGACCCATGTTGTGCCGATCATTGCCGACATCGACGCCGGCTTCGGCAATGCCGAGGCGACCTACCTTTTGGCCAAGAAGATGATCGAGGCGGGTGCCTGCGCGATCCAGATCGAGAACCAGGTATCCGACGAGAAGCAGTGCGGCCATCAGGACGGCAAGGTCACCGTTCCGCACGAGGACTTCATCGCGAAGCTGCGGGCGGTCCGTTACGCCTTCCTCGAGCTGGGGGTAGAGGACGGCATCATTGTCGCCCGCACTGACTCGCTTGGCGCCGGGCTAACCAAGCAGTTCGCCGTCAGCAAGGAGCCGGGTGATATCGGCGACCAGTATAATGCCTTCCTCGATTGCGAGGAGATCGCCGACATCGCACAGGCGAACGGCGACATCCTGATCAATCGGGGCGGCAAGCTGATGCGGCCCAAGCGGCTGGCTTCGGGGCTGTTCCAGTTTCGTGCCGGCACCGGCGAGGACCGCTGCGTCCTCGACAGCATCACCTCGCTGCAGAACGGCGCCGACCTGATCTGGATCGAAACGGAAAAGCCGCACATCGAGCAGATCGCAGGCATGATGGACCGCATCCGCGAAGTCGTTCCGAACGCCAAGCTCGCTTACAACAACAGCCCCTCGTTCAATTGGACGCTGAACTTCCGCCAGCAGGTGTACGACGCCTGGGCTGCCGAAGGTCGCGACGTCTCAGCTTACGATCGTGCGAAGTTGATGAGCGTCGACTATGACGGGACGGAGCTTGGGGCGGAGGCCGACGAGCGGATCCGCACCTTCCAGCGCGATGCGGCGGCGCGGGCCGGCATCTTCCACCATCTGATCACGTTACCGACCTATCACACGGCGGCGCTGTCGACCGACAATCTGGCCCGGGAGTATTTCGGTGACGCCGGCATGCTCGGCTACGTCAAGAACGTGCAGCGCGAGGAGATCCGCCAGGGCATCGCCTGCGTGAAGCACCAGAACATGTCGGGCTCCGATATCGGCGACGACCACAAGGAATATTTCGCCGGCGAGGCGGCATTGAAGGCCGGCGGCGCCAACAATACGATGAACCAGTTCGCCGCTTGAGCGAGCTGTCCTGAGGTTTCAGCGCGGCGGTCCGGGGCGATCCCGGGCCGCCGTCATGCGTTTGCGCAAAAAGGAAGTCGTGCGTCCATGAATGCTCCCGCCAGTGCCGCCACCATCGCGGTCGATCCGGTCCTCGCCCGCTTCGTCGACGAGGAGGTGCTTTCGGGCCTCGAAATTGAAGCGGCAGACTTCTGGCGCGGCGCGGAGCGGATCTTCAGCGACTTCGCGCCTCGCAATGCGGCTTTGCTGGCGCGGCGCGACGAGCTGCAGGCCCGGATCGATGCCTGGCATCGTGCGCAAAGGGGGAAGCCGCACGATCCGGCGGCGTACGAAAGCTTTCTCCGTGAGATCGGCTATCTGGTTGAGGAGCCGGCGCTCTTCACCATCGGCACCCGCAATCTCGATCCCGAGATCGCCCTGCTCGCCGGGCCGCAGCTAGTGGTACCGATCCTCAACGCCCGCTTTCTCCTCAATGCGGCCAATGCACGGTGGGGAAGCCTGTACGATGCGCTCTACGGCACCGACGCAATGGGCAGCGCGCCGCCAGCCGGTCCGTACGACAAAGTGCGCGGAGCAGTAGTTGTGGCGAAGGCCCGCCGTTTCCTCGACGACACGATCCCCGGTTGGTCGGATGCACTTGAAGGCGGCGACCACCCCGCCCTAGTTGCACGATCGGACAAAGCAGTGTTGTTCCAGCATCAGGGGCTTCACATCGAAGTGTTGATCGACGCTTCGCATCCTATTGGCAAAGAGGATCCGCATCACATCGCCGACATCGTGCTGGAGAGCGCGCTCAGCACCATCTGCGATCTCGAGGACAGCGTCGCGGCGGTCGATGCGGAGGACAAGGTGGTCGCCTATCGCAACTGGCTTGGCCTGATGCGCGGCGACCTGACGGCGAGCTTCGACAAGGGTGGCCGCACGCTGGAGCGGTCCATGAACCCCGATCGGCAGGTCGGCGACGTAACACTCCCCGGACGGAGCCTGCTGCTGGTCCGCAACGTCGGGCACCTGATGACCAATCCTGCGGTGCGATTGGCGGATGGCAGCGAGGCGCCCGAAGGCATCCTCGACGCGATCGTCACAAGCCTTATCGCCCTCTACGACCTGCGGGGCCTCGGTCGACATCGCCAAAGCCGCGCGGGCTCGATTTACATCGTCAAACCCAAGATGCACGGGCCGGAGGAAGCGGCGTTCACCAACGACCTGTTCGATGCGGTGGAGGATTTGCTCGGGCTGGAGCGGAACACGATCAAGGTGGGGGTAATGGACGAGGAGCGCCGCACGTCGGCCAACCTCGCCGCGACGATCCACGCCGTTAGTGATCGCATCTTCTTCATCAATACCGGGTTCCTTGATCGCACCGGAGACGAGATGCACACGTCGATGCAGGGTGGGCCCATGGTCCGCAAGGCCGCGATGAAGGAAAGCGCCTGGATCAAGGCCTATGAGGCGCGCAACGTGGCGATCGGGCTGGCCTGCGGGTTCAGCGGCAAGGCGCAGATCGGCAAGGGGATGTGGGCCGCGCCCGATCGGATGGCCGATATGCTGGAGCAGAAGATCGGTCATCCAAAGACCGGTGCCAACACCGCCTGGGTGCCGAGCCCCACTGCGGCGACGCTCCACGCCATGCATTATCATCAGGTCGATGTGTTCGCGCGGCAGGAGGAGCTGGCCGGGTCGCCGCCGCCGCCGCTCGGAGACCTGCTCACCATTCCGCTCGCGCCCGGGACCAACTGGTCAGAAGAAGAGATTGCCGAGGAGCTCGATAACAATAGCCAAGGAATCCTCGGCTATGTCGTGCGCTGGATCGACCAGGGCGTCGGCTGCTCCAAGGTGCCCGACATCCATGACGTGGGGTTGATGGAGGATCGCGCGACGCTGCGGATCAGCTCGCAGCACCTCGCCAATTGGCTGCTCCACGGTGTCTGCACGCCTGAGCAGGTCGACGCTTCGCTGCGGCGCATGGCGGCCAAGGTCGATGCGCAGAACGCCGGCGATCCGCTATATCGCCCGATGGCGCCCGACCCTGACGCCAGCCTCGCCTTCCAGGCTGCACGCGCGCTGGTGTTCCAGGGTCTCGAGCAGCCCAACGGCTATACGGAGCCGCTGCTTCACGCGTATCGTCGACGGGTGAAGGAGCGCGATGGACTGGCCTGAACTTGACCCTGCCCGCGATGCGAGCACGTGGACGGTGCTGCACCTCGTAAGCCAGATGCTCGGCAAGCTGCGTGTTGCGCATAGCGATTGGGTCAATCACGGCTGGCATGTCGCGCTGCAGACTTCTGCCAACGGGTTGGCGACGCTGCCGATCGCGGCGGAAGAGGCACGCTTCTCGCTCTCGCTCGACTTGTGCGATCACCGCATCCATCTCCTCGTCAGCGATGGACGAAGCGACAGCGTGGCGTTGGCTCAGCCGAGCATCGCGGCGCTTCATGCCGAACTGGTCGCCATGCTTGACCGCAATGGCCTGCCCAGCCGCTTCCACGGCACACCCAATGAATTGCCAGATGCGGTGCCGTTCGCCGCGGACAATCGTCCAATCGACTATCGCGAAGACAGCGCGGTGCGGCTGCGCGAAGCGTTGCGTGCCGTTGTGCCCGTGTTCGAGACTTTCCGGGCAGGCTTCTCGGGCAAGGTCAGCCCGGTGCATTTCTGGTGGGGAAGCTTCGACCTTGCGGTGACCCGCTTCTCCGGCCGCCCGGCGCCCGATCACCCCGGAGGCGTTCCGGGGCTCCCCGACCGCGTCACCCGTGAAGCCTACAGCCATGAAGTGTCGAGCGCGGGCTTCTGGCCGGGCGGAGCGTTCGGCGCGGACCCGATCTTCTACAGCTACGCTTACCCATCGCCGGAAGGCTTCGCCGAAGCGGCGGTGAGCCGCGGCAGCTTCGATGGGGCGCTGGGCGAGTTCGTGCTCCCCTATGCCGAGGTGCGCGAAGCGACCGATCCAGCGGCTGCCCTGCTGACGTTCCTCAAGGAGACCTACGTCGCCGCGGCCGATCTCGCATCGTGGGACCGTGCCGCGCTCGAGCGGGAAGTCGCCGCACCCTGAACATAAGAAAAGGGCGCCCCGGTTGCCCGGAGCGCCCTTGTTCTGTTCACCGAAGTGAAGGCTTACGCCGCGGCCTGAGTCGAGCGATCGCCGCCGTTCGGGAGCGCGTTCTTGGCCTGCGCGATCAGCGCGCTGAACGCGGCGCCTTCGTGCATGGCCATGTCGGCCAGGACCTTGCGGTCAAGGTCGATGTTCGAAAGCTTCAGCGCGTGCATGAACTGACCATAGGTCAGGTTCTCGGCGCGAACCGCAGCGTTGATGCGCTGGATCCAAAGGGCGCGGAAGCTCCGCTTCTTCACCTTGCGGTCGCGATAGGCGTACTGGCCGGCCTTTTCGACTGCCTGGCGGGCAATGCGGATGGTGTTCTTGCGACGGCCATAATAGCCCTTCGCCTGCTCAAGAATGCGCTTGTGCTTGGCGCGGGTGGTTACACCCCTTTTGACGCGTGCCATGGGTCAGTACCTCCTAGTTGAGACCGTAAGGGGCCCAAAGCTTCACGCGCGCCGTATCGGCGACGGCGAGAACTTCGGTGCCACGGTTCTGGCGGATGTACTTGGCGTTGTGGCTGATCAGGCGGTGGCGCTTGCCAGCGACTCCGTGCTTGATCTTGCCGGTAGCGGTGAGCTTGAAGCGCTTCTTGACGCCGCTCTTGGTCTTGAGCTTGGGCATTTCGTCTCCTGTGGTGCCCGCAAGCGGGCGACGTTTCTCACCTGACACGGCAGCCCTCACTGGCCGGCCGGGTGGTTTTTCCAACGATCTGGAAAGCGCGCCCCCTACCTAGCGACAGGGCAAATGGCAAGTCCGGTGCTTACCAGGGAACGGTCTTGCCCTCATAATCGAAGAAGGCGCCGGAGTCCTTGAGGGTCAGTTCGTTGATCACCTTGCGCATGCCGGCGATGCTCTGCTGCGGAGTCACAGGCGCGTTGTCGCCGCCCATTCGGGTCTGAACCCAGCCAGGATGCAGCATTGTGCAGACAAGATCGGGGTTGGCCAGCGCCAGGGTCTTCCACGCCATGTTGAGCGCAGTCTTGCTCGAGCGATAGGCGAGGAAGCCGCCCGAGCTATTGTCCTGGAGCGAGCCCATGCGGGTGCTGACGACGACCAGCTTGCCCCCGGCCGCCTTGACCTCAGGCAGCAGAGCCTTCGCCAGTAGATAAGGCGCGATCGTGTTGACTGCGAAGGCGTCGAGCCACTCTGCCGCGCCTGCCGCATCGTCGGCGTCGCGCGGTCCGTAGGTGCCCGCATTGGCGATCAGCAGATCAAGCGGGCGGCCGGCTCTGACCGCACTGAGGGCGTCGGCGTCGCTCATGTCTAGCGTGCGGACCTCGACCCCTAGCGACTCGAGTTCGGGCGAGCTTTCGCGCACCGTCGCGATCGCGTGCCAGCCGGCTTCTCGATACTGGCGGACGAATTCGAGGCCGAGCCCGCGATTGGCGCCGGTGATGAGGAGAGTAGGCATGGAAGAGGTCGCTTTCCGGTCTGTGCTGCTCGCAGCGATAACGCGCGAGGCACGCAAAGCTCCTGCCCTTTGTGCCGTGCCGGGCCCGCTGGCTGGAGTCGCGAGTTTAGGGTAAACAGGAAGCTTCTTCGTCATTCACGAAGGGAGGCCGACATGAGTGCGGACGAGCGTCACTACAGCGCGGAGCAGGTGACCGGAGCACGACAAGAAGGGGTTGTGCGTTGGGTACTTATCATCTCCCTGCTCCTCATCATCCTGGCCATGTCGGCGATGTGGATCGTGCCAGCGCTTACCGGCTGAGCCTCGCGCGCTTCGTCGCCGCACAAAGCGGCGTCTACGACCTTGCCCTTGCCGAGCTTCGCGCTGGCGCCAAGCGGACCCACTGGATGTGGTTCGTCCTGCCGCAACTGCGCGGACTCGGGCACAGCATGATGGCCGATCGCTATGGCTTGGAAGGGCTAGGCGAGGCGCACGCTTATCTTGCTCACCCGGTCCTTGGCACGCGCCTGCGCGAATGCGTGGCGACCCTGCTCACCCATGCCGGCCAGCGTAGCGCGGCGGAAGTGATGGGTGTGGTGGACGCGATAAAGCTCCACAGTTCGCTCACCTTGTTCGAGGCGGCCGGCGGTGGACCGCTGTTCGCCCGGGCGCTCGACACCTACTACGGAGGCGAGCGGGACCGGCGAACCCTGGCGATGGTGCGCTAACGCGCCGCCTTTAGCGGGCAGCCTTTTCGGGCCCGCGGATGTGCGCATTCACCTTGGCCGTCATCTCGAACATGGTCAGCTTGCCCCTGCCGACTACGGCGGCGAGCATCTCGTCCGGCTCGATGTCGCGGCCGTCCGCTTCGGATTGTAGATTGTTCTTTTTGATGTGATCCCAGATGCGGCTGGTGACTTCGCCTCGCGCCATCGGGCCTTCGCCGGTGATCTTCGCCAGTTCGGGTGACACATCGACCTGCTGGTGCACGGCGTCGGGGTTGGTGTCGTCGATCTCGACATGCTTGGCCACGATATTCTCCTTGGCTGACTTAAGCGACCAACCGGGCGGAAGGGACCCGGTTCCGCTTGCCTCGATGGCCGTATCGCGGTTGATACGGAGCCGTGCCGATCCCGCCACCACCCTTGTCTCCGCTAGCCGCCTGGGTGAAGCGCCGATTCGTGCGGTGGTTCCGGCGCGGCGGCTGGACCTGCGAGGGTGTGCTGCCTCTGCCGGGCAAGGCCGTGATCATGGGTGGGCCGCACACCAGCAACTGGGACTTTCTGGTGTTCGTCGGCGCGATGGAAACGCTGCAAGTCGAAGCGAGCTACATCGGCAAGGCAAGCCTGTTCCGGTGGGGACCAATGGCCCGCTCATGAAGGGTTTAGGCGGGATACCGGTGCAGCGCACGGTCCGCAACGACCTCGTTTCCCAAGTCTCGCAGCGGCTGCGCGATGCCGAGCAGATGCTGCTGGTGATTGCGCCTGAAGGCACGCGCGAGCCCACTACCGAGTGGCGCATGGGCTTCTACCGCATCGCACTCGCCGCTGGCGTGCCGATCGTGCCCGCCGGCCCTGACTACGGCCGCAAGGTCGCGATCTTCGGCCAGCCCATCAAGCCGACCGGCGACCCGGAAGCCGATCTCGCGCCCGCATTCGACTTCTTCCGGACACTGGTGCCGCGTTTTCCAGACAAGGTCCTTTTCCCGGATGGCAGCGGCATGGACGGGTTGGGCACAGCGTCCTAGGCTCCGTTGCGAGCATTTCGAGACCATAAGGAACCTGCCGATGCGCCGCTTTGCCCTTGCCGCCCTGCTGGCCCTCACCGCTGCCGCCCCGCTCCACGCCGCGCTGCCGGTCGGCGCCAAGGCCCCGGACTTCACCACAATGGGTGCGCTCAACGGCAAACCTTTCAAGCTGCACCTCAAGGATCAGCTCAAGCACGGGCCGGTGGTGCTCTATTTCTACCCCAAGGCGTTCACCGAAGGCTGCACGCTTGAAGCCAAGGCCTTCAGCGATGCCGTGCCGGCGTTCCGCAAGGCCGGTGCCCGCGTCGTCGGGCTCAGTGCCGATGGCATCGACACGCTGAAGAAGTTCAGCGTCGAAGCCTGCCGCGGCCAGTTCCCCGTGGCTACCGCCAGCCCCGATCTCATCAAGGCTTATGACGTGAAGCTGCCCGTCGCCCCGATCAGCAGCCGCACTTCCTACGTTATCGGGCGCGACGGACAGGTGGTGTATGTCCACTCCGACATGAGCTGGAAGGAGCATGTGGCGAAGACGTTGGCGGCGGTGCAGGCGCTGGAGCGGAAGTAAGGCGTGGTAAGCTTAGCGAAAGCTCGGCTGCCATAATCTATCGACAAATGCGCGTTGTTGAGGCAAGTGACTGAAATGCGACAGGATTCTCGGCTGCGGCAGGTCTCCTCCCTTTTTTGCATCTCCCTTCTGCTGAGCAGTTGCGGGGGCGGCGGCGGGTCGAGTGATTCGGGCACCGCGCCACCGCCGGTGGTAGTGACGCCGCCGGTCACCCCGCCGCCGACCTCGAGCGCCTGTTCGCTGAGCTCGCGGCTCGAGTGGGTGACGCAGCGCCTGCGTGAGGACTACCTCAACCCCGACCTGCTCGCGACCGTGGACCCGGCGGGCTACACCGACATCCAAGCCTACATCAACGCGATGACAGCGCCAGCTCGTGCGGCAGGCAAAGACAAGCTCAACTTCTCCTACGTGACGTCGATCGCGGAAGAGAATGCGCTTACCAACAGCGGCTCGTCGGCCGGCCTCGGTATTCGCCTCTACACCGAAGGCACGCGGCTGTTCGTCAGCGAAGCATTCGAAGGCGCGCCCGGCCTTGCTGCCGGGCTCGACCGCGGGGTCGAGATCCTGGCGGTCGGCACCAGTGCCAACAACCTCCAGAACGTCGCTGACCTCATCAACAACGGCGGGCTGAGCGCCGCGCTTGGGCCCAATGAGCCAGGCGTTACCCGCACCTTCCGCATCCGCAGCGTTGCGGGCGTCGAAAGCGTGATCACCGCCACCAAGGCCGATTATGCGCTCGACCCCGTCTCCGACCGCTACGGCAGCAAGATCCTGACCGACGGCGGCAAGAAGGTCGGCTACGTCAACCTGCGCACCTTCATCGTCGCCAATGCCGACCAGCAGCTGCGCACCGTCTTTGCCGACTTCAAGGCGCAGGGGATCACCGAGGTGATTGTCGATCTGCGCTACAACGGCGGCGGGCTCGTCAGCCTGGCCGAGACGCTGACCAACCTGCTCGGCGCCAACCGCACCAGCAGCGACGTGCAGAGCAAGACGGTGTTCAACGCGCGGCTGTCGTCCAACAACCGCACCACCTTCTTCGCGCCGCAGCCGCAATCGATCGCGCCGAGCAAGATTGCCTTCATTGGCGGTCCGGCGACCGCCTCGGCGAGCGAGCTCGTGATGAACGCGCTTATTCCTTACTACGGCGCCAACGTCGCGCTCATCGGGGCCAACACCTTCGGCAAGCCGGTCGGACAGATCGCGCGTGACCGGGCCGAATGTGACGACCGCCTGCGCGTTATTGCTTTCCAGACCGTCAATCGCGACAATAATGGCGACTATTTTAACGGGCTGGCGAACAGCTTCCAGCGGACCTGCCGCGCGACCGATGACCTGACCAAGCAGCTTGGCGATCCCAACGAAGCGAGCATCAAGACGGCGCTCGACTTCCTTGGCGGGCGTTCGTGCACGGCGATCAGCGGCGGGGTCAGCGCGTTGTCCTTTGGCGTCAGCCGTGGCCTGCTCGGATCGCCGAACCCGTCGTCGGCGCAGCGCGAGGTGCCGGGGCTGTTCTGATGCGGAGCTGGCTGCTCGCTTCGGTGGCGATGATGGCGGGGCCGGCGGTCCCGCCCAAGGCGCCGCCGCCGGCCGAGAAGCCGCCTTGCACCGAGCGCGATCAGGGCCTGCAGCCGCTGCGCCCCGACAAGCCGTCGGACGCCCAGCGCTTCAATCCCGGCCTGTTCTAGCCCGCAGCTTCCGTCCGAAGCGGAGCGGGTGACGGCGCGGTCCTTTACCTGTTGGAAGGCAGGAGGGCGCTACAGCGTCCTAGCCATGGACCGCCGATGACCGCCTTGAAAGCTCCTGCCGGGCCCGACCCGTTCGTCGATCAGCGGCAGCATCCGCGGGTCAGTGTCGCGATGCCCGCGTTCCTGATCCTCGGCGGACGGCGCTACCCGGTGCAGATCGTCGACCTGTCGGCCGGCGGCGCCAAGATCGACTGCGGCACTGCCCTAGTCGTGGCCGGCGCAGTGGTGGCGCTCAACTGGGGCGGCGCGGGCGCGCAGGCGACGGTGCGCTGGCGCGACGGACGGCTGGCGGGCCTCGCCTTCGCGGCCGAGCTCGACCCGCGCGATGTTCTGGACTTGGCACGACGCGGACAGGCGCTTGGCGCCAGGATGCGGAGCTAGGGAACGACAACGAAGGCCACCGCCTGACAAGGTCGGCGAGTGATCCTAGCCGGACCCTTCCCAGGAGAAGAAAAGCGCCTGGCCGCAGGTCACAGCGAAGTTCTCACGCTGTGACCCAGCGAACGGCGGTGACCCCAGTCGATCCGAAACGGGCGAGCCATGATGTCGTCCCACATCAAGGCGAACAGCCCCTCCGGATCGCGGGCACGAAGGCGGTAAGCGCTTTCCCGGCTGAGCCCGGCCTTGGCCGCCGCCTCGCTCGCCGAGCGAGTGCGTTCGAGCCAGTGAAGGAAGATGCGCTGCCGCTCGGGCGTCCAGCTGGGGCGGGGAGGAGGAACCTACGCATCGACCAGTCTAGAGCAGGCGAAATCCTATTGGGAAAGAGGCACCCGTCACCCGAGAACATGATGGCGAGCGACGCGTTAGGGGCGCGTGACAGAACGACTTTCGAACAACCCGCCGCCAGCTCGCCGGAGCGAGACCCGCGCCCACCTGGCGCTACTGGCCGTGCTGGAGCTGATCATGGCGGTGCAGCTCGTCCTGTTGCTCCGACGCGGCGACGTTGCGCAGGCGGCGTTCGTCGCCGGCATCATGGCGGTGACGCTGGCCCCGGCCGTGTCGCGCCGGCTGTCGGTGGAGATCCCGACGGAGATCGAGTTGACGGCCGTGCTGTTCATCTTCGCGACCCTGTTCCTGGGCGAGGTGCGCGACTGGTACGAGCGTTACTGGTGGTGGGACGCGGCGCTGCATACCTCGTCCGGGCTGCTGCTCGGCATGCTGGGCTTCATGATCGTCTATGTGCTGAACGAGGACCGGGCGGTGGACATGCACATGCGGCCGGCGTTCGTGGCCCTGTTCGCCTTTCTCTTCGCGGTGGCGCTGGGGGCGATCTGGGAAGTGTTCGAGTTCGCCATGGACCAGTGGTTCGGGACCAACATGCAGCCAGCAACCGCGAGCGACCCGTCGGGGCTGACCGACACAATCCAGGACTTGATCGTGGACACGATCGGCGCCGCGGTCGTGAGCCTGTGGGGGTGGCGCTATCTTCGCCGCCCGCACGAAAGCCGCATCGACAGTTGGGCGGCGCGGTTCATCGCCAAGCATCCGCGGGTGTTCGGGGATTGACGCTGACGAGCTTGGCGCTGCAGCGCCGAGCCCCTACTTCAAGGTTCTGAAGGTCCGAGGAGAGCGCACCCATGCAATGCCCAGTTGATGGAACCACCCTGCAGATGAGCGAGCGGTCGGGGATCGAGATTGATTATTGTCCGCAGTGCCGCGGCGTGTGGCTCGACCGCGGCGAGCTCGACAAGATCATCGAAAAGAATGCCCAGTCGCTGGAGCCCGCGGCCGCTCCGCAGCCGCAAGCCGCCCCGGCACCGCCGCCACCGCAGCAACAGCAGCAGCAGGGCGGCCCGTGGGGGCAGCAGCCCGGCTACCCGCCGCAGCATCACGGCAGCTACGACCCGCGTTATGGGCACAAGCCGTACAAGCGCCGCAAGAGCTTCCTCGAGGACCTGTTCGACTGATCGGCTTAGCCGGAGATCATTTCCTTCCCCCGCGCGGAAGAAGCGTCATCGGCGGGGCTCCGGGACACGTTCCAGAATCAGGCGATCGGCGCTGTCGCCCTTGGCCGAGCGGTAAGTCTCGCTCCTGACCGGGCGCGCAGGGTCGGTGAGGTCGAAGGCGAGGGCGTGCTGGTGGCTCTCGCTGGCGACGTCGAGGTCGGTGGCATCGCGGAACGCGAAGCGCAGCGTCGGGGCGGCCGACTGCAGGATCAGGCGCGGCTGGTTGCCTTGCGGGCAATAATGGGTGGCGAGCAGGCGCGGGCCGTCGCGGTGGTAGAGGGTCAGGCTGTGCGGCCTGCCGTTCGCCGTCCACTCCTCGACCAGCACCGTGCCCCGCGCGGTGGTGCTGAAGCGAATGCGCAGCGGCGAGGCGGGATCGGCGGCGTTGCGCCAGCTGCCTGTGAGGCTCTTCAGCCGGTCAAATGCTGCGGACGCGTCGGCCGGCTGGGCCAGCGCGGCGAGCAGGCCGCCGGCGAGCAACGCCAGCATCCCCGCCTATTTCTCCGCCAGGGTGGCGGCGACCAGCGCATTGGCATGGCCGTGCCCCATCCCATGCTCCGCCTTCAGCCAGGCGACCAGTTCCATGTGCCTGGCCGGCGGCTGAGCACGGATCAGCGCCTGCCATTCGGGGATCGGGCGGCCGTACTTCTTCTCGATCGCGGGGAAGTAGGAGGCGGGGCCTTTGGCGGGGGTGGTCATGAGCGTATGTTCGAGCAGCGCGGTGGGACCGGTCAAGGCTGCGAGACGAACCGGAAAGCCAAGGGCGGTGCTTGCTTGGATTCTTGATGTGGAGGCATCAGGTCTCCCTTGCTCGCCCAAACGACGGCAAACTAACGCGAGACGCCAGGCCGCGTACCGCAGTCGCCCCTTCGTGAATGCGATCTGAAATCTTGTGCGTCACATCGCTGAGGCGATGGCCAAAGAGCGCTGCCGCATGACGGACATAGCGCTTCAGTTCTTCGACATTCTGCCGGGACAGAACAGCCCTGATGGTAGAGAGCGTGAAGGTCGCCAAGGAGCGGACCAGTTCAACACCCACCTTGAAGGCCGTTGCAACTTGATTGACGAGCTTGTCCTTCTCACCCTGTGACATCGCACTCCAGCCGTAATGGATCGCGCCGATGGCCGCGCAGGTAAGGACCACTGGGTTCGTGCCGCCGGCTACGGCGACCTTTCCAGCGAGCGGATTGCCGAGAATGGCTTGGCCAAGACCAATCACCATCAGTCCGACCTCTCCGCCCACCCCGAAACCCTGCTGGGTTGCCTCAAGAACAAGGCCGCACCGATTGGCAAGGATGTTGTCGGCTGACTTCAGAGTATCAATATGTTGAGTGATGAAGACGGCTGCTGGAGCAGCGAAGCCATACAGCTTGGCAAGCGAGGCCAGGCCGGTTGATCCTGCAGCGATCATGGTCAATTCGTGTCCCCTTAAGTGAATCAACTAGATCACTGACAGGACATGTCAAAGCGTTGCGCAGGTTTTGCGCGAAATCTTGTTCGGCCCGGCAGATTCGGCGGGCGGGCTCAAGCAGATCTAGGCGGCGAAGGCAGACGGCCGCTGCGACGCCGCTAACCGGCCGGGAAATACCGGACGACCTCGCCATGGCGCTGCAGGCAAGCACGGACGCGAGCAGCGTTTGCGGCCTTGAAGCGGAGCGAGCGCTATTCGGTGCTGTACCGTCTGCATTTGGCGCAGGAGGCGGAGAGGCGGAAGGCGGCAGTGGAGAAGGTGGTTTCGCGGCTAATCTGCAATTGAGGGCGTCGAAAATCAATGTGGAGAAGTCGAAGGCTGCAAGTTCGAGTAGAAGTCGTCTTGTGTTCTGGCGAACCTATCCTTGTAGGGTCGAGTTGCATCGTGAAGAAGCCGGAATGCTTCATCAAGCTTGTGAGGCAATTGCAACGTAGGTTTCCAAGTACGTTCGGCGGAATAAACTCCGAAGCAGTTTAGCGAGACCGCGTCTGAGAGCATCCGGCAAACATGGCTGACTACAAGCGCGAGAAGGTCCGCGCCCCTCAAGCCTCTATCTTCCATCAGCCCGAAAGCTTTTGGGCTTGCGTGACCCAAATGACTGCTCATCGAGTAGGCGTGGCTAAGAGCGTCTAAGCCTAGAACCTTTCCGATCCCGTCCTTTCGAGAAAGTGCCTCGATGATAGCGGAAAATGACCAGCGTTGCTCAATCTGCTTGCGTGCCGACTTATTGGCAATGGGGTCAAGATCGAACAGCGATGCATCTCGAAGTGCGCGAAATATCCGCGCGTCGTCCTCCACTTTTCCGGCGAGATTCTCGGCGGGGAATGACCGATCCGCGCCCTTACGATCGTAGATCGCGCTGAGATCGTTCCAAAACTCGTGCACAATGCTTGCTCTACTCTCACCTTCCTGATGTGAGATCAGCACTACCTTAGCGAAGCACTCATACACACTACGAAGTACGATCTCGGCGTCCCAAACGAGTCCATTTACAAGAAGACAATACGCACTCGGGATCGGTCAATGGAGTACGAAAGCAACACTCTAAGGGTTTCCGAACAAAGTATCTTCTGATCGCCGATGGCAGCGAACGCATCTCTATGTTGCTCACGGATCAGGGTCATCGAAGTTGTGAACTGTACGAACAGCGGTTCAAACTCGGTCAAAGCTTCCGTCGAGATGATCATGCCAAGCACTCCTACCGCTCACTGCCGGAGGTAAGAAGTTCGTTAGGCGAGGACGACAATCTACTTGCTAGCACGGGAAGTAATACAATGGCTACTCGTGCCTTCGCCCGCCAGCACCGATGTAGAGCTCGTTGCCGCCGGCGCGGTACTTCTCGCTCATCTCGGCCATGCCCTTCTCCGCTTCCTCGACCGCGATGCTGTTCTCCAGCGGGGCGTTCTGCTTGGCGGCGAAGTCGCGGACTTCCTGCGTGATCTTCATGCTGCAGAACTTGGGCCCGCACATCGAGCAGAAATGCGCGGTCTTGGCGCCTTCGGCCGGGAGGGTCTGGTCGTGATATTCCTCGGCCGTGTCTGGATCGAGGCTGAGGTTGAACTGGTCGCGCCAGCGGAAGTCGAAGCGGGCGCGGCTCAGCGCATCGTCGCGGACCTTGGCGGCGGGGTGGCCCTTGGCGAGGTCGGCGGCGTGGGCGGCGAGCTTGTAGGTGACGACGCCGACCTTGACGTCGTCGCGATCGGGGAGGCCGAGATGCTCCTTGGGCGTGACGTAGCAAAGCATGGCGGTGCCGAACCAGCCGATCATCGCCGCGCCGATCCCTGACGTGATGTGGTCATAGCCGGGCGCGATGTCGGTGGTGAGCGGCCCCAAGGTATAGAACGGCGCTTCGCCGCAGACGGCGAGCTGCTTGTCCATATTCTCCTTGATCTTGTGCATCGGCACGTGGCCGGGCCCCTCGATCATCACCTGGCAGTCATGCTCCCATGCCTTCTTGGTCAGCTCGCCGAGGGTGTAGAGCTCGGCGAACTGGGCTTCGTCGTTGGCGTCGGCGATCGAGCCGGGGCGGAGACCGTCGCCGAGGCTGAAGCTGACGTCATAGGCCTTCATGATCTCGCAAATCTCGTCGAACCGCTCGTAGAGGAACGATTCGCGGTGATGGGCGAGGCACCATTTGGCCATGATCGAGCCGCCGCGCGACACGATGCCGGTGACGCGCTTGGCGGTCAGGGGCACATAGGGCAGGCGGACCCCGGCGTGGATGGTGAAGTAGTCGACGCCCTGCTCGGCCTGTTCGATCAGGGTGTCGCGGAAGATTTCCCAGTTGAGGTCCTCGGCAATGCCGCCGACCTTTTCCAGCGCCTGGTAGATGGGGACGGTGCCGATCGGGACGGGCGAATTGCGGAGGATCCATTCGCGCGTGTCGTGGATGTTGCGGCCGGTGGACAGGTCCATCACCGTGTCCGCGCCCCAACGGATCGACCACACCATCTTGTCGACCTCGGCCGCGACGTCGGAGGCGACGGCGCTGTTGCCGATGTTGGCGTTGATCTTGACCAGGAAGTTGCGGCCGATCGCCATTGGCTCGGCTTCGGGATGGTTGATGTTGGCGGGGATGATCGCGCGGCCGCGAGCGACCTCGTCGCGAACGAACTCAGGCGTCACGAAGTCGGGGATGGCGGCGCCGAAGCTTTCGCCGTCGCGGGCTTGGTTCAGCGCAGCCTCGCGGCCGAGGTTCTCGCGGATGGCGACATATTCCATCTCGGGCGTGATGATGCCGCGGCGGGCGTAATGCAGCTGGGTGACGTTGGCGCCGCCCTTGGCGCGGAGCACGCGCTTGCGGACGTTCGGGAACGGCGCGACGCCGCCCGAGCGGTCGGGGCCGAGCTGACCGTTATCCTCGGGCCGGACTTCGCGCTGGGCGACTTCCTCAACATCGCCGCGGCCACGGATCCAGTCGCGGCGGACTTCGGGCAGGCCGGCCATGATGTCGATGCGGGCTTCCGGATCGGTGTAGGGGCCGGAAGGGTCGTAGACCGTCACCGGCGCTTCGCCCGAGGAGGGCTCGAGGTGGATCTGCCGCATCGCCACGCGGAGCGGGCCGACGTGGATTTTCTTAGAGCCGCGGATCGGTCCAGTGGTGACCTTGAGCTCGGTGCGTGCGGGTATGTCTGCCATAAGTCGAGTTCCTCTTCCTCCGCCGGGATCAGCCGGATCAGGTTCTCGGGTCGAGCGGGGCCAGCCGCTCCTCTCAGCTCAGGCGAGCTCCCCGGGGACAGCGCTGTCTTAGGACCGGTAGCGCCATTGCGCCAGCACGCTTCGCTGTTCATGAGGACGGCCGATGGCATTGACCCACCTCGACCGTCTGGAAGCGGAGAGCATCGCGATCCTGCGCGAAACGGTGGCGGTGTGCCGGCGCCCGGTGATGCTTTATTCGGTCGGCAAGGATTCCAGCGTCATGCTGGCGCTCGCCCGCAAGGCGTTCGTGCCGGGGCCCCTCCCTTTTCCGCTGCTGCACATCGCGACCGGCTGGGATTTCCGCGCGGTGATCGCGCACCGCGACGCGGTGGTGGCGCAGCATGGGGCCGAGCTGATCGTGCGCGGCGGGGCGGAGCGGCTGCACCCTTTCACCGTGCCGCTCGCGACCTACAGCCGTGCGATGCTGACCGATCCGCTGCGCGCGGCGTTGGCGGAAGGCGGCTATGATGCGGCGTTCGGCGGCGGGCGGCGCGACGAGGAAAAAGCTCGCGCCAAGGAGCGCATCTTCTCCTTCCGGGCGCGCGGCGGCGGATGGGATCCGCGCCACCAGCGGCCCGAGCCCTGGGGAATGCTGAACGGTCACCTGCACGAAGGCGAGTCGCTCCGGGTCTTTCCCCTGAGCAATTGGACCGAGCGCGACGTGTGGGATTATGCCGCCCGCGAGGCGGTGCCGCTGGTGCCGCTTTACTTCGCGGACGCCCGTCCGACGGTGCAGCGTGGCAGCATGCTGCTGATGGTCGATGATCCCACTGCGATCCAGCTTCAGCCGGGCGAGGAGATCGTGGAGCGACGGGTGCGGTTCCGGACTATGGGCTGCTGGCCGCTGACCGGCGCCCACGAGAGCAATGCCGAGAGCATCGAGCAGGTTATCGCCGAAGTCGCCGCTTCGCGCAGTAGCGAACGCGCCGGCCGTGCGGTCGATGGCGAAGCGAGCGCCTCGATGGAAGCCAAGAAGAAGGAAGGCTATTTCTAACCCCGTGGACCTGCTTCGTTTTATCACCTGCGGGAGCGTCGACGACGGCAAGTCCACCCTGATCGGGCGGCTGCTGCACGATTGCGCGGCGCTGACCGACGAGCAGCAGGCGGCGCTTGGGAGCGAGCCCGACTTCGCCGAGCTGCTCGACGGCCTCAGCGATGAGCGCGAACAGGGCATCACCATCGATGTCGCTTGGCGCTATTTCGGGACTGCGCGGCGCCGCTTCATCATCGGCGACTGCCCGGGACACGAGCAATATACGCGCAACATGGTGACCGGCGCCTCGGTCGCGGATTTGGCGGTGCTGCTGGTCGATGCGCGCAAGGGCCTGCTGGCGCAGACCCGCCGCCATGCGGCAATCCTCGCGCTGCTGGGCGTGCGTGCACTGGTGCTGGCGGTGAACAAGATGGATCTGGTCGGCTTCGCGGCCGAGCGGTTCCAGGAGATTGCCGGCGACTTCGCGGCGGTGGCGACGCGGCTCGGACTGCCGGAGCCGGTCGCCATCCCCGTGGTGGCGCTGAGCGGCGCCAACGTCGTGGCTCGAAGTGCCGACACCCGCTGGTACCGTGGCCCGACGCTGATCGAGGCGCTTGAAGCCATCCCACCGGCCGACGACCTCGGCGCCGAGCGACCGTTCCGTCTGCCGGTGCAGGCGGCGCTTCGCGGTGCCGAGGGCGGGCGCTTGGTTGCGGGCACGATAGCGGCGGGCCGCGTCGCGATTGGCGACCGGGTGAAGGTGCTTCCCGGCGGTGTCGAAACGGCGATCGCCGGCATCTGGGTTGGCGAGCAGGGGGTATCTGAAGGCGAGGCCGGGCGAGCCGTTGCGCTTTCGCTGGCCGACGAGGTGGATTGCGGACGCGGGGCTCTGATTGCAGCAGCCGACGACGTGCCGGCAAGCGCCGATCGCTTCGAGGCAAGCCTGGTCTGGCTGAGTGACGAACCCCTGCTCGCGGGGCGCGGTTATTGGCTCCAGCTTGGCACCCAGAGCGTCACCGCTTTCGTCCAGCGGCCCAAATATGAGCTGGGGATCGAAACTGGCGAGCGGCTTGCGGCCAAGACGCTCGGTCCCAACGCCATCGGCGTCGCCGAGCTTGCGACCGATCGGCCGCTGGTGTTCGAGCCTTATGAGGACAGCCGCGCGCTTGGCGGGTTCATGCTCGTCGACAAGGAGACCAACGCCACGGTCGCGTGCGGCATGATCCGCTTCGCGCTGCGGCGGACGGCCAACCTCCACTGGCAGGAACTGGCAGTCGATCGCGACGCGCGGGCGCGGATCAAGGGGCAGCGCCCGCGCGTGGTGTGGCTGACGGGGCTCTCGGGCGCGGGTAAATCGACCATTGCCAACCTTCTCGAGAAGAAATTACACGCTGCCGGACGCCACAGCTTCCTTCTCGATGGCGACAATGTCCGCCACGGCCTCAACCGCGACCTCGGTTTCACCGATGCCGACCGGGTCGAGAACATCCGCCGCGTGGGCGAGGTGGCGAAGCTGATGGCCGACGCCGGGCTGATCGTCATTACCGCCTTCATCTCCCCGTTTCGGGCCGAGCGGGAGATGGTGCGCGACATGCTGCCGCCGGGCGAGTTCCTGGAGGTGTTCGTCGACACCCCGCTCGACGAAGCCGAACGCCGCGACCCCAAGGGCCTTTACGCCAAGGCGCGGGCGGGCGAGCTCAACAATTTCACGGGCATCGACAGCCCTTACGAGCCGCCGCTGGCCCCTGACCTCCGCATCGACACCCAGGCGCTCAGCGCGGAGCAGGCGGCGGAACGGATCGCAGACTTGTTACGGAGCTGACACGATGGCAAGATGCGGCGAGTCGATGATTTACGCGGACCCAAGCGCCTCTTGCCGCGTTGCCCGCCCGATAACCTAGGGAGAAAAAACGTGCGTGCTCTGATCCTGGTCGCTGGTGCGGCCCTTACCCTTTCGGCTTGTGGCGGCAATCGTGACGAAGCCATGAATTCCGACGCCAACCTGATGGTCGCCGACAACATGGCCACCATGGACGCCAACATGATGGGCACCGACCCCAACATGATGGCCGGCAACATGGACGGCATGGACGGTAACATGACGACCAACGGTGCCACCGAAGCCAACATGATGGCGCAGGACATGAACACCAACGCGCCTGACACGAACATCGCCAACGGTATGTAAGCCGCAGGCTTTTCAGGCAGCGCTAACGCATTCGCGCTGTCTGACTCCGGGGAAGCGCTCGCTCCGTGCCAGAGCGGGCGCTTCTTCGTTAATACCGCTCCGCGCCGGAAGGCGAGAGGCAGGAGGCGTGGAGGTGAACGATCCGCCAGCCCTCCGGATTACGCCGCCACACCAGGGTTCGCCGTCCCGGATAGGCGTCGGACGACAGGTGAAAGCTGACCACCGCCGCCTTGCTGCCGAGGCGAGTAATCCTGACGTCTCGCGGCGTGATCGACAGGCTGGAGCGGTTCTTGCCCAGCCCCGCGAACATCTTCGTCCAGTAATCAGCGATGGCGTCCGGCTCGACCCGGCCGGCCTTGTCGTCGAGCGGAGTTGGGGAAAACACGGTCGCGTCCGCGGCGAAGAAGCGCAGAAAGCAAGGCAGATCCAGCGCATTGAAGCGGGCCAGCCAGGCCGCCTGCGTTTGCTCCAGGGATGCCCGGCGGAGCTGGTCGGCGGGGCAGGCCCGGCTTGTTAGGGCGGCGGACACCAGAAGAGCGCTGAACATTCGTGCAAGGTTCCCCGCGCCGCCGCCGCGGTCAAGGCCGCAGCGATTGCCACTGGCGTGCAACCATCCGGTAAGCGGGTCGTTGCGCCGCTGACATGAAAATCCTCCCCGCCGCCGCCCTTGTCGCCATCTTCGCTGCGGCAACGCCCGCGTCCGCGCAGGAGAAAAAGGACTACCGCGTGCGCGTGGGCCTCGGGGCGCAGGTGAAGCCCGCCTATCCGGGCGCCGAGGATGCCGATTTCCGGCCCTTGTTCGATTTCGACCTTGCGAAGGGGATCGAGGAATTTCGCATCGAGACGCCTGACGACCGCTTCAGCGTGCGGCTGATTTCCGCCGGGCGGTTCAGCGCCGGAGCGGCGGCGGGGTATCAGGGGAGCCGCAAGGACAAGGATGTCGGCGCGTCGGTCGGCAAGGTCGATGCGTCGATCGAGCTTGGCGGCTATGCCGATTATCTTGTGAACGACAGCCTGCGGGTCCGCGGCGAGCTGGTGAAGGGCGTCACCGGGCACGAGGGCCTGGTTGGACAACTCGGCGTCGACCATTTCTGGCGCGATGGCGACAAATATGCGGTGACGCTTGGACCGCGGCTGCTGTTCTCGGACGCCCGCTATCAGCGCGCTTACTTCGGCGTCAGCCCGGCTGCGGCGGCGGCCACAGGCTTATCCGCTTACCGTCCCAAGGGCGGCATCCACGCGGTGGCACTGGCGAGCGGGGTGCAGACGCAGTTCGGACCGCGCTGGGGCCTGTTCGGCTATGCCCGCGGCGAGCGGCTGGTCGGCGATGCGGCCAAGTCGCCGCTGGTCCGCACCTACGGCTCGCGCAATCAGCTGTCGGCAGGTGTCGGCGTCAGCTACGCCTTCACAGTGAAGCGCTAAGCGCGCTTAGTCGCCCTCGCCCGGCTCGGGCGAGAAATAGGTGTCATACTTGCCGTCCTTGCCCTTGAAGTCGTCGGCGTCCGCCGGGCTGTCTTTCTTGCGGGTGATGTTCGGCCATTGGCTGGAGAAGGTGGAATTGAGCTCCAGCCACTTTTCGTTGCCGCTTTCGGTGTCAGGCAAGATCGCCTCGGCCGGGCATTCGGGCTCGCACACGCCGCAATCGATGCATTCGTTGGGGTTGATGACGAGCATGTTCTCGCCTTCGTAGAAACAGTCGACCGGACACACCTCGACGCAGTCCATATATTTGCAGCGGATGCAGGCGTCGGTGACGACGTAGGTCATGGCGGTCTTGAGCTCCCTTGTTGGGCCAAGCGCTATGCCGCTCCGCCCGTATCGTCAACGCCCAGCTCTTCGTAACAGGCCCGCGCTTCGGGCGCCGGGCCGCGCCGGGCTGGGAGCGAGACGACGCGGATGACGCGGATGGCGCCGCGCAGGGGCAGGGTGATGGTGGCGCCGACGCGAACCGCTTCGGAGGTCTTCTCGACCCGCCGGCCATCGATCCGGGTGCGGCCTTCTTCCAGCAGCGCCTGCGCCTGGGTGCGGGATTTGAGCAGGCGGATGAAGAACAGATAGCGGTCGAGCCGCATCTAGCGCTTGAGGCCCGCAAGGGCGGCAAAGGCGTTGCCGGGGCGCGCTGGCTGCGGACGCGAGCGGCTGCGCTGATGAGTGCCGCGCCAGGCCCAGGCCCCCGATTGTTCGCGAAAGCCGACTTCGGCCATTAGGCGGCCGAGCGCTTCGTCCGACAGGCCGAGCGAGGTGGCAAGCGTTCGGTCGATCGGATCGAGCGGGGTGTCAGACCCGGCCTTGTGCACAGCACGGGCTTGGTGGGCGAAAGCGGCGAGCCGGTCGGCGAGGTCGACGCGAAGCCACAGGTCGCCGAAGCGACGGTAGGCGAGACAGGCGCCGAGGCGGTCGGCGTCTGCCGGGAGGACCGATGCCCCGGGCCGGGGCAGCGCCGGCATCGGCTGGCCCGAACGCACCGCAATCAGCGCCGCCCGCCAGCGCTGCGCTTCGGGCTTCATCAGCGAGGGCGCGTAGACGTCGAGTGCGCCCAAGCGGACCTTCAGCTTGTGCAGCGCGGCCCGCATCGGGCGGTCGAGCTGGCCGATCGGCTCGGCCAGTGCCCTGCGCGGAAGGAGCCCGCCGGCGTCGGCCAGCATGGCGGTGAGCGCGCGAACCGGCGGTCCATAGTGACGATCGGACGAGGCGGCGGTGAGCCGGGCAAGGTCGCCGACGTGGCGCTTCACTTGCCGCTCGAGCCAGGTTTCCATGTGGGCGCGAAGCTCGGTGCGGGCCGGGGCCGAGAGGCGATCAAGTGCGCGAACGGTGCGCAGCGCGGGCTCCGTCAGGCTGCGGCCAGGCGCGAGGCGAGCGAGGAGGTGCCCGTCCGCCGCGATCCCGATGTCGCCCCCGGCCGGCGAGAAGAGGGTGAACCGCGAGTCCTCCTCGGCGCAAATGTCACGCGCGCGGCGATCGAGTTCGTCGCCCAAGCGGCGCTCGGCGGCGGCCAGCAGTAGGCGCTTGTCGGCAAGGCGGGCTGTGGGATCGACCTTGAAATCGAAGCCGGTGAGGTGACCGATCGGCTCGGGCCCGACGCTGACTTCGCCATCGGCCGCGACCGTGACGGGCAGCGCATCGGCTCCGCGCGCGCCGATGTCGCGGACGAGGACGGCGGTTCGGCGGTCGACGAAGCGCTGGGTCAGCGCGGCGTGAAGCGCGTCGGACAGGCGGGATTCGACGTAGCGGGTGCGCTCGGCCCATTTTGCGGGCTCGGCCAGCCAGTCGGCCCGGTGGGCGATGTACGCCCAGCTGCGCACACCGGCGAGGCGATCGGCGAGGGCCTCAATGTCACCCGAAACATTGTCCAGCCGACTGACTTCGGCCGCGAACCAGTCGTGGCTGACGTGGCCGCCGTCGGCGATCGAGTTGAAGATGCGGCGGACCATGCGGGCATGATGCATCGGCCCGACCTTGCGGAAGTCGGGCAGGCCGCACGCCGCCCACAAGCGCCGCGCCACGACGCCGCGGCGGTCGGCCACCGCCGGATCCTCGGCCAGCGCCTTCAGCACGGCAAGGTCGATGCCCGGCGGCGAGGGGCGGAGCAGCGGATCGTCGCTGCGCGCTTCGAGGCTGTGGATCAGAGACGTCACATCGGTGAAGTCGAGGTCGGCCGAGCGCCAGTAAAGGTGATCGAGCGGGCGGAAGCGATGCTCTTCGATCGCGTTGATCTCTTCGTCGGTGAAGGCCGGGCCATTGTCGCCGCCGATACCTAGCGTCCCGAACGTGCCATCGCGCTGGTGGCGCCCGGCGCGCCCCGCGATCTGCGCCATCTCAGGGATGGTCAGGCGGCGCTCTCTGCGACCATCGAACTTATCGAGCCCGGCGAAAGCGACGTGGGCAACGTCCATGTTAAGGCCCATGCCGACCGCATCGGTCGCGACGAGATAATCGACCTCGCCGCGCATGAACATCGCGACCTGCGCGTTACGGGTCGCCGGGGAAAGCGCGCCCATCACCACCGCCGCGCCGCCCTTGAAGCGGCGCAGCATCTCGGCCAGCGCATAGACCTGCTCGGCCGAGAAGGCGACGATCGCCGAGCGCGGGGGAAGCCGCGACAGCTTTACCGAGCCGCCGTAGCGCAGGGTCGAGAAACGCGGCCGGCTGACGATTTCGGCATCGGGGATGAGTTGGCGGACCAGCGGCTTGAGGCTGGCCGAACCGAGGATCAGCGTTTCCTCGCGTCCGCGGGCGCGCAGCATCCGGTCGGTGAAGACGTGCCCGCGTTCGGGATCGGTGCCGAGCTGCGCTTCGTCGATTGCGCAGAAGGCGAAATCCTTCTTGTCGTCTGTTCCGCCCGGCACGGACGACGGGCTTGGCACCGGCATGCTTTCCACCGTGCACAGCCAGTAGCGCGCAGTCGGCGGGGCAATCCGCTCCTCGCCCGTCAGCAGCGCTACCTGCGCCTCGCCCTTGAGCTTGACGACGCGGTCGTAGACCTCGCGTGCGAGCAGGCGCAGCGGGAAGCCGATAACGCCCGAGGAATGAGCGCACATCCGCTCGATCGCCAAGTGGGTCTTGCCGGTGTTGGTGGGTCCGAGGACCGCCCTGACAATGCCGTCGGTACGCCCGGCCATGTGGCTCATGTTGGCAGGAACGGTGCTGGGCGCAAGAGGATGCGTGGGGGAGGGGCTTAGCGACGCGTTAACCTTGCCGCGCGACAAGGGCGGCCATGTTCCATTCTCCCCGCCCGCTGGTCGCTGCCGCCGCCGTGCCGACTGCCTTCGGGCGGGCCGGTGTGCTGCGTCCGCCCGAGCCGCGCTTCAGCCTGGTGGTGGACCTGACGCAGGACCTCTTCAGCAAGAAGTGGTGGCGGGGGCTCGCAACGCTGGCAGCGCTGGTCGCCGGCGTGTCCCAGCTGGCGCCGCCGCTTGGGCCCCTGCCCTCGGGCACGCCGGTGGCGGAGGGGCCAGACCAGGCCCGGCAGGAAGCGGCCTTGGCCGTTGGCGCCTTGTCGCGCGGATCGGCGACCGGCCTCACCATGAGCGAAGGGCCGCTCGCCCGTCCCATCGCCAACGCGCCGGCGCGGCAATCGCGCAGTCTCAGCCTGATTGTCTCGCCGGGCGACGAACTCGCGCGGCTGCTGCAACGCAATGGCGCACGCGCCGGAGACGCCTTGCAGGCCGCAGCACTGGTGCGGGCGGAAAAAGCTCTGGCGGCGCCCGGCACTACGCTGTCGCTGCGGCTTGGCGCGGTCGACTCGGCGGGGCAGCGGCCGATCGAACATCTCCAGTATCGCGCCCAGCTCGACCTTGAGCTGGTGGTGAGCGGGAGTGATGCTGGACTCAGGCTTGAGCGTCGGCAGCTGGGCCTAGATCGCACGCCCTTGCGCATCCGCGGCAGCGTCGGCGGAGGTCTTTACTGGGCGCTGCGTTCGGCCGGCGCCTCCCCGACCCAAGCGGCGGACTATCTTCAGGCGATTGGGGGAAGTCTCGACGTCGGCAGCGAGGTGATGCCGGGCGACCGCTTCGAGCTTGTGGTGGCGCAGGCCAAATCCGCAGATGGCCGGACCATGTCGGGCGGGCTGCTGTATGCCGGTCTCGACCGCTCGGGCGGCGGCGACCTCAGCCTAGTGCGGGTACCGATGGGGGGTAAGCTGCAATGGATCAGCGAGACTGCGTCGCCCGAACCGGTGCGAAGCGGGCTGCTGACGCCGGTTGTCGGCCCTATCACCTCGGGCTTCGGCGGGCGGATGCACCCAATCCTGCGCTTCATCCGGATGCACAACGGCGTCGATTACGGCGCCGGCTGGGGCACGCCGATCGTCGCCGCGGCGGACGGGCAAGTGGTCCGCGCAGGCTGGGCCGGGGGCTATGGCCGGCAGGTCCGTATCGCGCACGCGGGCGGGCTGGTGACGAGCTACAGCCACATGAGCCGGATCGTCGCCGAAGGCGGTTATGTGCACCGCGGCGAGCTGATCGGCTATGTCGGATCGAGCGGCCTGTCGACCGGCCCGCACCTCCACTACGAGGTGCTGAAGGACGGCGTGCCGGTGAACCCGCTTGGCGTGACGATGGTCAGCCGGCCGGTATTTGACGACAAGCTGATGGCTGCCGTGAGAGCGCGAGCCAAGGCGCTCCGCGGGCTCTGACAAGGGCTCACAGCGCGTCGCGGACTATTGCTGGATCATTAACTTAGGCGTAAATAGCAGCACTGCTCTCAGGGGGAGCAGTTCAATGACACAGCTTGTCGTCATTGCATGCCTTGCCTTTGACCACCGGGCTCCAGCCGATGAATTGCAGAGGTTCAAGGAGTGCCTACTCCAATGTCCGCAGGTGGAGCGAGCGATGGAGGTCTGCGGCACCTTCGACCTGATCATCCAGGGCCATTGCTCGGACGTGGCGGAATACACCCAAGGCATGGAACGGCTGCGAGAGCCGCTGGCGCGCTTCACGACTCGGGTGGAAACCAGCTTCGTTGCGCGAACGGTGAACCGGCCAACACCGGCTCCCGACGCCCACTCGGGGGCCATGTGGCTGCCGTGCAAGGATGGCCGTCGCCGGGTTGAGCATCAGCGGATCGACAAGATCGTCGCCGAGGGTGACTATATGCGGGTCCACGTCGCCGACTGGAGCTGCCTCGTCCACGACACCATGGCGCACATCGTGGCCGAGCTGGCCGGCGCAGGCTTTGTTCAATTGCACCGCAGCTGGCTGGTGCGGATCACCTTCATCGAACGCTTGCTGCACGACGGGCGGCGGTGGACGGCGCGGCTGGGCGATGGGACCGAAGTGAGGGTGGCCAAGAGCCATACCGCCGACGTGCTTCGCATCATGGCGGGCGAGTCGTCGACGGATCAGGCACATTCACCGATTGCGGCTTCTCCTGGCGAAGCAGGTGCAGGGGTAAACGAAAAGCTAATGAAGCTGACGAGCTGAAGAGCCAAAACGCTCCTGTCGGCGCAATAACGCGCCCTTGCAGGAGGACCTCATGGAAAGCCGTAAATTTGCATGCCTGACCGCCGCCATCGCCATGGGGCTGAGCCTGGTCGGCATCGCCGGCGCCGCGGCCGCCGTCCGCCCGCTGCAGGAGGTGGTCGTGGTCAAGGGCGAGCGGATCGATCCCGAGCTTCAGCGCCGGGTGTCCTACGCCGATCTCAATCTCGCCTTCCGGCCGGGACAGAAGATCCTCGCGTCGCGCATCCGCAGCACGGCCAATGGCCTTTGCTGGGACCTCAACGGGCCATTCATGTCCGACCGGTGCCGAATTGATGCGATCGCCAGCACCAAGGGGCAGGTGGCCGCCGCGGTTACTCGCGCCAAGCGTCAGATGGCCGGACTTCCGGTCGGCCCGGCGGTGGCGATCAGCATGGTGATCGGCGCCCGCTGAGCGTACGGTGTGAACGGCAAAAGGGGGACGGTGTTGGCCGTCCCCCTTGTCTCGTGCTTAGCGCCCGTGACCGCGCCAGCGCTTCACGGTGCGGCTGATGATCTCCGCCTCGCCTCCGGTTTCGCGCCACAGGGATGCAAAGCTCGGATCGCTCGAGGCCGGTCGCTTCTCGGGCTCGAGGTCGTCGAAGCGGACCCGAATGGGAATCGCGACACCTTCGCCGCAAACGATGCACTCGCGGTTGCGAAGCGCCGGGATGGCGTCGAGGAAGCCGCGCGCGCCCTCGGGCATGGCGGCGCGGACGCAGGCCTGGTCGCGTTCGTTGTTGAGGCGCATGGCAATGATCGTGCCGCACTGCGACAGCACGCCTTCGGCAAGGTCGGACGGGCGCTGGGTGATGAGGCCGAGCGAGACGCCGTACTTACGGCCTTCCTTGGCGATCCGCTCGAGGATCTTGCGGACGGCCTGGACGCCGTTGTTCTCGTCCTTGGGAACATAGCGGTGCGCTTCCTCGCAGACGAGGAGGATCGGCCGCTGGGCTTCCGTCCGCGACCAGATCGCATAATCGAACACCATGCGGGCGAGCACCGAGACCACGACGCTGGTGATGTCCGAAGGAACGCCCGAGACGTCGACGATGCTGATCGGCTTGCCATTGGCCGGCATGCGGAACAGCCGCGCGATGAAGCTGCCCATCGAGTCGGTGATGTTCATGCCCGAGAACATGAAGGTGTAGCGCGGATCGGCCTTGAGTTCGTCGAGCTTGGTCTTGAGCCGCTGATAAGGCGTGGTGTCGCCGGCGCGGTCGAGCTTGCCCATCTCGGCGACCAGGATCGAGTTCAGGTCGGTCAGCAGATACGGGATCGGCGAGTCGACGGTAACCTTGCCGAACTGCTCCGAAAACTTGTTCTTGGTGCGCGCGGCAAGCAGGCACTTGGCAAGAATGTCGGCGTCGCGGTTGCGCTCGGCTCCGTCGGTGGTGAGCAGCACCTCGCAATGCTCCTCGAAGTTGAGGAGCCAGTAGGGCAGCTGCAGATTGTCGACGTTGAAGAGCTCACCGCAGCCCTTGAAGGCAGCTGAATATTCGCCGTGCGGGTCGATCATCACGATGTGACCCTCCGGCGAATAGTTGGAAATGCGGTGCAGGATCAGCGCGACGGAGGTCGACTTTCCGGTGCCGGTCGAGCCCAGGATCGCGAAATGCTTCGAGAGCATCGGGTCGATGTAGAGCGCGCCGCGGATATCGTCGGTCGGATAGACGGTGCCGATCTCGACGTGTGCGCTGTCGCTGGCGGCGAACACCTGGCGAAGATCGTCGGTGGTGACCGGATGCACTTCCGCGCCTGGAATCGGATAACGGGTCACACCGCGGCGGAAATTGCTCATCCCGCCGTGACTGTCGCGCGAGCCTTCGCCGAGAAAGTCGATGGCGGCGATGACCGAGCCGTCGTCGCCCTGCTTCATGGTACGCACGTTGGCGATCAGCCAGTTCTTGCCGACCACCATTTTTACCTGACTGCCGACCTGCCCGGACATGGCGACCGACGGATCGCGATGCTCCGCAAGGGCGAGCAGTCTGGACGGATCGAGCCGGGCCTGCGAGCCGGAGCCCGCAATGTCCATCACCGCGCCGATCGAATCAAACTTCTCGCGCGCGACGGGGGCGCGGCTGCCGACCTGTTCGTCTTCCGAATGGCTGGTCAGCTCGTCGATCAGCTGCTTGAGACTGACGTTTTCATCCATAACCTTGCGAACCGCTCCCACTGAAATCTTGGGATCGGCTTAGGCGAAACGCGGTTAAGATTTCCTCTAGCTGTTGCGGCCGAACAGGGCGGCAGCCCCCCAGCCGAGGCCAAGGCTGAGGATCACCGCGGCAAGGCCGTAGAGAAATCCGTGGCGCCGCGCGGCGGTTGCGATGAAGCGTTCGAACCCGGTCTTGCGCACGTCCACTTCCTTGGTCGCCGCGGCGATCACCTTGCCACGGTCGATCAGGAAGGTCTCAGTTTCATAGGTGCCGATCGGGACCTGGCTGGGGATGGCGATACGAGCGCGGTAAAGGACGCCGTCGCTGATCTCCACGCCGTTGCTGTTCTCGGCATAAAGGCCCTGGCGGGTGCGCAGGTCGAGCAGGCCGTTCTCGAACCGCTGTGCTTTCTCGGGCTGTGCGCCTCCACCGGGGGAAAGCTGGAGGTTGCCAAGCCCAAGCTCGTAGACTGCGGCGGTGCGCTCGCCCACGATCTGCGACAGCGGGCGGTTGGAAGCGACCGCGTAGTAAGACGGCGCGGAAACGAAGCGGTGGCTGTCCGCATTCATCCAGATGCCCGCGATCTTCTGCTTTTCGCGCACGATCATGGGCTGGACCGGGCCTTTCAGCACCACCACCACGTCGAGCGGGCGGGTCGGCGTGCGGCCGCCGGGATAGAGAATGGCGCCGAACAGCAGCAGCTGGGCGCCGGTGAAGCTGTAGCGGATCTCGATCGCGCGGGCCGAGATGTCGGGCACCAGCCGCGGCCCGGCCTGGCCCATCAGCAGCGCCGCCAAGGGCGCGAGCAAGAGCAGCCGCAGCCTCACAGATACTCGATCGAGAAGATTTCCTCGGGCCGGTAGGTCAGGCCGAGCGCCATTCGAAGTGCCACGAGGAGGATGATGATGGCGAGGCTGAAGCGGAGCAGGTCGGGCTTCAGCCGGGTGGTGAGCCGGGCCCCATATTGCGCCCCAAGCACGCCGCCGACCAGGAGCAGTGCGGCGAGCACGATGTCGACCGACTGGGTGGTCAGCGCATGGATCATGGTGGTGGCGGCGCTAACCGCGAGGATCATGACGAGGCTGGTTCCGACCACCACGCGCGGCGCCATGCCGAGGATGTAGATCATTGCCGGCACCAGCACGAACCCGCCACCGATGCCGAGCAGGACGGTGAGGATGCCCGCGACAAAGCCGAGCGCCAGCGGGGCAAGCGGCGAAAGGTAGAGCCCGCTTGCGTAGAAGCGCCAGCGAAAGGGCAAGGAGGCGACCAGCCGATGATGGCGCTTGCGCGGCGCTTCCTCCTCGCTCTTCTTCCACCAGCCGAGCGCGGTCATCGCGTCCTTCAGCATCAAGGAGCCGATGGAGCCGAGCAGCAGGACGTAGAGGAGGCCGATCACGACATCGATCTGCCCGCTCGCTTGGGCCAGGCGGAAAAGGCCTGCGCCCGCGAGGCTGCCGACGAGGCCGCCGGCGATCATCACCAGCCCCATGCGCAGGTCCACGCCGCCGCGTTTCATGTGCGCGAACACGCCGGACACGCTGGCGCCGGTGATCTGGGTGGTGGCCGAGGCCACCGCGACGCTTGGCGGGATACCGTAGAAGATGAGCAAAGGCGTGGTCAGGAAGCCGCCGCCGACCCCGAACAAGCCGCTCAGCACGCCGACCAGCCCGCCAAGCGCCACGATGAGCAGCGCATTGACGCTCATGTTGGCGATGGGGAGGTAGATGTCCATGCGGCTACGGGCAGCGATAGCCGAAGCGGATGGGGAGGCAAAGGCGCTGCTGGGCCCACCGGCGCGCTCTTGGCGTTGAGCCCTCGGATCACTACCCGGAGTCCCATGAGCCTTCGCATCGCTTTCGCGCCGCTTGCTGCCCTCCTTGCAGCCGGCTGCGCCACCCTTCCCGAGCGGCCCGCCGCAACGCCTGTCCGCCCCGGCTTCGTGATCGCCGCCAATCCGCTGGCGGCCAAGGCTGGCATGGACGTGCTCCAGCGCGGCGGCAGCGCGGCGGATGCGGCGGTGGCGGTGCAGGCGGCGCTGAGCCTCGTCGAGCCGCAATCGAGCGGGATCGGCGGGGGCGCCTTCATGACCTACTTCGACGCCCGCAGCGGCAAGGTCACTGTCTACGACGGGCGCGAAACGGCACCGGCAGGCGCCACCCCCACCATGTTCATCGGGCCGGACGGCAAGCCGCTTTCCTTCGCCACCGCGGTGCTGAGCGGGCGTGCGACGGGCGTGCCGGGCGCGGTGCGGATGCTGGAAACGGCGCAGCGGGCGCACGGTCGCCTCCGCTGGTCCGAGCTGTTCGAAGGCACGGCGGCGCTGGCTGAGCAGGGCTTCACCATCAGTCCGCGGCTCGGCCGGATGCTCGGCGGCAACTTTCCGCAGCTGTCGGCACCCGACGTGGTCAAATATTTCAGCAAGCCCGACGGTACCCGGCTGAAGGTCGGCGACACGCTGCAGAACCCGGTTTACGCCCGCTTCCTTCGCCGGTTGGCGAGCGGCGGTGCAGACGTTCTCTACAAGGGGGAGACGGCGGCCCGGATCGTCGAGCGCGTGCGGCAGGGGCCGTTCGAGAGCGCGATAACGATGGCCGACCTCGCCCGCTATCGGCCCATCAAGCGTGAGGCGCTGTGCCGCGAATGGCAGAGCTACACCGCCTGCGTGCCGCCACCCCCGTCGAGCGGGGTGTCCACGTTGCAATTGCTGGCAATGCTCGGCCGCACGGACATTGCCTCGCGTGCGGCCAGCGATCCGCAAGCCTGGTATCTCTTCGCCGAAGCCTCACGGCTGATGTACGCTGACCGCGACCGCTATGTCGCCGATCCTGCTTTCGTGAAGGTGCCGGTCGAGGGTCTGCTCGACCCCGCTTATGTGGCCTCACGCGCGGCGCTGATCGGCCCTGCGGCGGGGCCGCCGCCGGTCGCCGGAACGCCGCCGGGTGCAGTGCCGGTGGGCGCCGATCGAACGCTGGAGCCAGCCGGCACCAGCCACTTCATCGTCGGGGACAGCGCGGGCAATGTCGTCAGCATGACCACCACGGTGGAGAGCATCTTCGGCTCGGGCCGGATGGTCGATGGTTTCTTCCTCAACAACCAGATGACCGACTTCAGCTTCTCGCCGGTCGAGGCGGACGGGCGGCCCGCGGCCAATGCGGTGGCCGGCGGCAAGCGCCCGCGTTCGTCGATGACGCCGCTCATCCTGATCGATGGGCAGGGTCGCTTCGCCGGCGCCTTCGGCAGTCCGGGCGGAAGCGCGATCCTGGCTTATGTGGGCAAGACGATGGTTGGCGCCGTGCTGTGGAAACTGCCGGTGCAGGAGGCGATCGATCTTCCTAACCTCGTTGCACGCGGCAACAGCTTCGGCGGCGAAGTGGACAAGTTCCCGGCCGGCGTTGTGGCCGGCCTGGCCGCCAAGGGTGTGGCGCTGAGACCGGGGCAGGGCGAGGACAGCGGCGTCCATGCGGTGATGATCCGTGCCGACGGCAGCATCGACGGTGGCTACGACAAGCGCCGCGAAGGCGTGGTGCTGATCGACGACAGAAGAACGCCGGTCAGGCGCTAGACCCGACCGCTTCGGCAAGAGTGGAGAAGCGGGTGGCGGCGAGCTTGTCCTTCAGCACCCTCGCCATGTCGCGGGCGATGCCCGGACCCTTGTAGACCATTGCCGAATAGAGCTGGACGAGATTGGCTCCGGCGCAAATCCGCCACCATGCGTCGTGGCCGTCGCTGATCCCGCCGGCCGAGATCAGCGGCACCTGCCCGCCGGTAACCGCATAGAACGCCTTGAGCTGGTGCAGTGCCAGACTGGCGAGCGGCGCGCCTGAAAGCCCACCGGTCTCGTCACGGTGGCGCGACGACAGCGGCGGACGGCTGACCGTGGTGTTGGACACGATGATGCCGTCGATGCCGTGATCGGCCACGGCCCGGACGATGCGGATCGGGTCGCCCGCTTCAAGATCGGGCGCGACCTTGAGGAATACCGGGGGAGTAGCAAAGGCTGCCTGCCGTGCCTCGCGCACCGCCGCCAGCAGCTCGTCAAGCTCTCCACCCGCCTGGAGATTGCGCAGGCCCGGTGTGTTTGGCGAGGAGATGTTGATGGTCAGATAGTCCGCCACCGGAGCCATCCGCCGCACCCCCTCGGCATAGTCGCGGATGCGGTCGGGGCTGTCCTTGTTGGCGCCGATGTTGACCCCGACAATCCCGCCGCCGCGCCGCGCCTTGAGCCGGGTCAGCGCCGCCTTCTGCCCGCTGTTGTTGAAGCCGAGCCGGTTGATGACGGCGTCGTCCTCGACCAGGCGGAACATGCGCGGCTTGGGATTGCCGGGCTGCGGCTTGGGGGTGAGCGTGCCAACCTCGACGAAGCCGAAGCCGTGGCCCAGCATGGCGTCGAACACCTCGGCGTCCTTGTCATAGCCCGCTGCGAGCCCGACAGGCGACGGGAAGCGCAAACCCGCGACCTCGGTGGCCAAGACCGGGTCGAACGTGGGCGGCTTGCGCGCGGGCACGGCTTTTAACCCGGCGATGCTGAGCTTGTGCGCGCGTTCGGCGTCGAGGCTGAAGAAGAACGGCCGCGCGAGGGAGTAGAGGCTCATGGGCTTGCGTCTACAGCCGAACGCCGCCAGCGTCTCGCCTGCCTTTCATGGCTCCTAATCGAGGAACCTCCATGCGCCGTTCGCTTCTGCTCGTTTCCGTTCTGCTTGCCGGTTGCGCCACCACTACCCCCGACCCGCTGATTGCGCCGCCCTCCGACACTGTCGCACAGCCGGAAGCGGCGGCCGCCGCTCCGGCGCCGATCCCTGCGCGCAACGTCCAGCTTGCCGCCTTTTTTGAAGAGTATGACAAGGCGAGCCTGGAGCTATCGCCGCTGTCCAAGGCCTATCGCGGGATAAAGGACGCTGATTACGGCAAGTGGGATGAGTTCACCGACGCCGCTGACGAGCGTGATCGCGCCCTCGACCAGCGGTATCTCGCCGAGCTGCGCCAACGCTTCCCCCGCGCGTCGCTCAGCCCCGAGGACCAGCTGAGCTTCGACCTGTTCGAATATCGCATTGCGCGCGGCGAGTCGGTCCGGCCGTACCGCAAGAACGGCCTGGTCTTCGACCAGATGAACGGCGCGCAAAGCGACGGACCGGCGTTCCTGATCAACATCCACAAGGTCGACAGCGTCGCCGACGCCGAGGCCTATGTCAGCCGCATCTCGGCCATCGCCACCTTCCTCGACCAGGCACTGGCCGAGGCCAGGGCGCGCGAAGCCAACGGCGTGCTCGCGCCCCGCTGGGTCTATCCTTACGTCATTGCCGACAGCCGCAATCTCATCCGCGGTGCGCCCTTCGACGAAGGCAAGGACAACGACCTGTGGGCCGACTTCAAGGCCAAGGTCGGCAAGCTGCAGGCGGACGAGGCAACCAAGACCCGCCTGCTGGAGGCGGGTCGCACCGCCATGGTCCGCGACCTCAAGCCTGCCTATGGCCGGGTGATCACCGCCATGCAGGCGCAGCAAGCCAAGGCCGGGCGCGACGACGGCATCTGGCGCTTCGCCAACGGGGCCGCGGAGTATCAGGCCCGGACGAAGTTCTACACCACGACCGACCTGACGCCCGACCAGATCCACGACCTCGGCCTCGCCCAGGTCGCGCGCATCCATGCCGAGATGACGGCGCTCAAGGATCAGACCGGGTTCAAGGGCTCGCTGCAGGACTTTTTCAAGTTCATGCGCGAGGACAAGCGCTTCTATTACCCGAACACAGCAGCGGGTAAGCAGATGTATCTCGACGAGAGCCTGAAGGCGCAGGCGGCGGTGCAGGCCGCGCTACCGCGCTACTTCGGCCGGCTGCCCAAGGCGCAGCTGCTGATCAAGCCGGTCGAACCGTTCCGGGAGAAGAGCGCGGGCAAGGCATTTTACCAGGACCCGCCGCCCGACGGCTCACGTCCGGGCACTTATTACGTCAACCTTTACAACATGAACGACATGCCTTCGACCGAGGTCGAGGCGCTGTTCTGCCACGAGGGCATCCCGGGCCACCACCTGCAGGGCGCGCTGCTGAGCGAGCTCGGCAAGGGCGAGGTGCCGCCGTTCCGGCAGTTCAGCGGCTACACCGCGACCGACGAGGGCTGGGGCCTTTATGCCGAGAAGCTCTGCAAGGAGATGGGCCTCTACCAGGATCCGTATCGCGACTTCGGACGGCTCCAGCTCGAGCTTCACCGCGCCATTCGGCTGGTGGTCGACAGCGGCATCCATCACAAACGCTGGACCCGCGCGCAGGCGATCAAGTACGTCGAAGACAATAGCGCCGACGCCAAGGGCGGGATCGTGAAAGCGATCGAGCGCTATATCGTCTATCCGGGCCAGGCGACCGCCTACATGGTGGGCAAGCTCAAGATCGAGGAGCTGCGGGCCAAGGCGAAGACCGAGCTCGGCGCCCAGTACGACGACCGCCAGTTCCACGACACCATCCTGCTCGCCGGCTCCATGCCGCTCAGCATGCTGGAAACCCGTGTCGACGAGTGGATCGCCCGGACCAAAGCCTAATCGCTGCGCGGTTGAAGAATGGGGTGTTTCGGCCTAAATAGGACCGGAACACTCCACTATGCGATTGACCCACCTAGCCGACTATGCGGTCGTGATCCTGACCGCTGCCGCCGCCCGCTCGGGCGACGAGCGGCTGAGTGCGTCCGCGCTCGCCGCCGACACCGGGCTGCCGCTGCCGACCACGCAGAAGGTGCTGGGCAAGCTTGGCTCCGCCGGTCTGCTGAGCGCCACGCGCGGGATTGGCGGCGGGTTCAGGTTCACGCGGGCCGCGGACGCGATCACGCTCGCCGACATCATCGAGGCGGTCGAAGGGCCGATCGCCATGACCCAATGCAGCGGCTCGGACGAAGTCAGCGATTGCGCCCTCGACAGCCGCTGCAAGCTGAAGCCGCACATGAACATCGTCAGCCGGACCGTGCGCGACGCGCTCGCGACCGTGACCCTTGAGCAATTGGCGTCAGAGCGCCGCATGGAAGCCGCATGACCGAACAGACCGCGATCAAGAACCAGGAAGCGCACGAAGCCGCCGAGAAGCTGGCGACCTATGAATGGGGCTTCGTCAGCGACATCGAATCCGACTTCGCGCCCAAGGGGCTGAACGAAGACACCGTTCGCTTCATCAGCGCCAAGAAGGGTGAGCCCGAGTGGCTCCTCGAGTGGCGCCTAAAGGCCTATCGGGCCTGGCTGGAGATGGAGGAGGTCGATTGGGCCAAGCTCGATATTCCGGCAATCGACTATCAGGACGCTTATTATTACGCCGAGCCCAAGCAGCGGCCGACCATCGCGTCGCTCGATGAGCTCGATCCCGAGATCCGCCGTACCTACGAGAAGCTCGGCATCCCGATCGAGGAGCAGAAGGTGCTCGCCGGCGTCGAAGGCGCGCGCAAGGTGGCCGTGGACGCGGTGTTCGACAGCGTGTCGGTCGCCACCACCTTCCGCGAGGAGCTGGACCGCGCCGGGGTCATCTTCCGTTCCATTTCGGAGGCGGTGAAGGAATTCCCCGACCTCGTCCGCAAGTATCTCGGCTCCGTGGTGCCGCAGCGCGACAACTTCTTTGCCTGCCTCAACAGCGCGGTCTTCTCCGATGGCACCTTCGTCTACATTCCCGAGGGCGTCCGCTGCCCGATGGAGCTGTCGACCTACTTCCGCATCAATGCCGAGAATACGGGCCAATTCGAGCGGACGCTGATCGTCGCCGACAAGGGCAGCTACGTCAGCTATCTTGAAGGCTGCACCGCGCCGATGCGTGACGAGAACCAGCTTCACGCCGCGGTGGTCGAGATCTTTGCCCACGAGGATGCGGAGGTGAAATACTCCACCGTCCAGAACTGGTATCCGGGCAATGCCGAGGGCGTTGGCGGCATCTATAATTTCGTGACCAAGCGGGCGATGTGTTCGGGTGCGCGATCGAAAGTGTCGTGGACCCAGGTCGAGACCGGGTCGGCCATCACCTGGAAGTATCCGAGCTGCATCCTCAAGGGCGATGGCAGTGTCGGCGAATTCTATTCGGTGGCGCTCACCAACAACCGCCAGCAGGCCGATACCGGCACCAAGATGGTGCACATCGGCAAGAACACGCGGTCAACCATCGTGTCGAAAGGCATCTCGGCCGGCCGCAGCGACAATACCTATCGCGGGCTGGTGCGGGTGCTGCCGGGCGCAGAGAACGTCCGCAACTTTACCCAGTGCGACAGCCTGCTCCTGGGCGACCAGTGCGGCGCCCACACCGTGCCCTACATCGAGGTCAAGAATCCGACCGCGACCATCGAGCATGAAGCGACCACGTCCAAGATCAGCGAGGACCAGCTGTTTTACGCAAAGGCCCGCGGCCTGGATCAGGAAGCGGCGGTGGCGCTGATCGTCAACGGCTTCGCCCGCGAGGTGCTGAAGCAGCTGCCAATGGAGTTCGCAGTCGAGGCGCAGAAGCTGCTGGGAATCAGCCTTGAAGGGAGCGTGGGGTGATCCTCGCGGCTCTCTCCCTCTTGGCCGCGCAGGCTGCTCCCGTGGCGGTGCCAAGCGAGGTGGTGGTCACCGCCCGCCGCTTGCAGGACTGGCGCGGCAAGGTTAACGGCAATGGCCGCGGCACCCGCTGCCGGACCGTGCGCTCGACCGGCGACAGGGTCCTCGACCAGATTGCCTGCGACAGCATGCGCTGGTGCATGGGCAGCCTGCAGGGGCAGGCCGCAGCCCTGGGCGAGCGCGGCATTGCTGCCGACGCGCTGAAGCAACGCCAGGCTGCTCTCAACGCGGGCCTGACGACCTGCATGACCGAACAACATGAGCGGCGCGTTTTCGATCTCCTTGATTGCCGCGCCGCCGCAAGGATCCAAGCCAGTGCTAAGAATTGAAGACCTCCACGCCACCGTTGCCGACAAGCCGATCCTGAACGGCCTGACCCTCTCCGTTCCCGCGGGCGAGGTGCATGCGATCATGGGCCCGAACGGGGCGGGCAAGTCGACGCTGGCTTATGTCCTTGGCGGACGGCCGGGTTATGAGGTGACCGGCGGTTCGGTCACGCTCGACGGCACCGACCTCCTGGTCCAAGAACCGCACGAGCGCGCCGCCGCCGGCCTGTTCCTCGGCTTCCAATATCCGGTCGAGATCCCCGGCGTCTCTTCCATGCAGTTCATCCGCGAAAGCCTGAACGCCCAGCGGCGTGCCCGCGGTGAGCAGGAGCTGTCCGGAGCCGAGTTCATCCGCCTCGCCAAGGCTGAAGCGGCCGAGCTTGGCATGGACGTCGATATGCTCAAGCGTCCGGTCAATGTCGGGTTTTCGGGCGGCGAGAAGAAGCGGGCCGAGATGGTCCAGATGGGCATCATGCGGCCCAAGTTCGCGGTGCTGGACGAGACCGACAGCGGTCTCGACATCGACGCGCTGAGGATCGTCGGCGCCGGCATCAACCGCATCATGCGTGCCCCCGACAAGGGCGTGCTGCTGATCACCCATTATCAGCGCCTGCTCGATTATGTGCAGCCCGACCGCGTCCACGTGCTGACCGCCGGCCAGATCACCCGCTCGGGTGGGCCGGAGCTTGCCCACGAACTGGAGCGCGGGGGCTACGCCGAGGTCGCATGAGCGTCGCTACCCTCCCCAGCCGCAAGGACGAAGCCTGGCGCTACGCCGACTTCGCCGCGCTCGACCGCGTCTGGCACGAGCTTGCCGCGCCGCGTGAGATCGTGATTCCCGCCGGTGAACAGCACAGCTATGTGCTGATTGCCGGCGCCGAGCCGGTCGAGATCCACCGCGCCGCCGTGATCGTCGAGCCGGGCGCCACCTTGTCGCTGTTCGCGCTCAACGGCTGCGCGGATTACGGCCGGATCGAGGTCGACGTGACGGTTCATCAGGGCGGCCACTTCGACCTCCACGCCGCCAACATCGCTGGCGGCAAGGCGACGCAAGAGATCGTCACCGTCGTCCGCCATGTCGAGCCCGAGGGCACTTCGAACCAGGTAGTTCGTAGCGTGCTCGCGGGGACGTCAACCGGCTCCTACCTCGGCAAGGTCGCAGTGGCGCGTCATGCGCAGAAGGTCGATGGCGAGCAGTCGGTGAAAGCCATGCTGCTCGACCGCGGCGCGACGGCGAACTGCAAGCCCGAGCTCGAGATCTACGCCGACGACGTGAAGTGCGCGCATGGCGCGTCGGTGGGCGAGCTCGATGCCGATCAGCTGTTCTATGCCCTTTCGCGCGGGCTCGATCCGGCGAGCGCCAGAGCGTTGCTGCTCGAGGGTTTCGTGCTCCAGCTGTGGGATGAAGCGCCCGGGGATCGCCGCGAAGAGCTTGTCGCCGAAACTCGCCGCTTGCTCCGCGAGGTGGCGCAGTGAACGTCCAGGCGCCGATCACTGCGCCGCTCGACGTGCGCGACCAGTTTCCGGCGATTGCCGGATGGCATTATCTCGACAGCGCTGTCTCTGCGCAGAAGCCGCAAGCGGTGATCGACGCGATCACCCGCGCTTATGCGCAGGACTATGCCTCGGTGCATCGCGGCGTGTACCAGCGCAGCGCCGACATGACGCTGGCCTACGAGGCCGCGCGGGCGCGGGCAGCGAGCTTTATCGGCGGCGCGGCGGATGAGGTGATCTTCACCCGCGGCGCGACCGAGGCGATCAATCTCGTGGCGCAGGTGCTGCCGAAGGAAGGCCGAGACCGAGTGCTCCTGTCGGCGCTCGAGCATCACAGCAATATCGTGCCGTGGCAGCTTGCCGGCTACATCATCGACGTCGTGCCGCTCACCGTCGACGGCCGGATCGATCTCGACGCGGCCGCGGCGATGATCAGCCAAGAGCATCGTGTGGTTGCCTTTGCGCATGTCTCGAACGTGCTTGGCTCGGTTCTCGACATGGCCCGCGCGGCGGAGATCGCGCATTCCAAAGGCGCGCTGCTGCTGCTCGACGGCTGCCAGGCCGCGCCACGCGTGGCGATCGACGTCGCGGCAAGTGGGGCCGATTTCTACACCTACTCGGGGCACAAGCTCTACGGGCCGACCGGCATCGGCGTCCTGTGGGGCCGCAAGGCGCTGCTGGACTCGATGCAGCCGTGGCAGGGCGGCGGGGCGATGATCGACCAGGTCAGCTTCGAACGCACCACCTTCATGCCGCCGCCTCAGCGGTTCGAGGCCGGCACGCCGCACATCGTTGGCGGGATCGGCCTTGCCGCCGCCATCGACTGGATCGAAGGCATCGGCATCGACCGCATCCATGCTCACGAAGCAAGCCTCGTCGCCGAGTGCCGTGCGGCGTTGCGGGATCTCGGTTTCGTCCGGCTGTTCGGCCCGGAGGAAAGCGCCGGCATCGTCAGTTTCGAGGTCGCGGGGGTGCATCCGCACGACGTCGGCACCATCTTGGATGACGAAGGCGTGGCGATCCGGGCCGGGCATCATTGCGCCCAGCCGCTGATGCAGTTGCTCGGTGTGCCCGCCACCTGCCGGGCGAGCTTCGCGGCGCACTCGGACCACGATGATATCGAGGCGCTGGTTGCCGGCCTCAAGAAAGTGAAGCGGATCTTCGGATGAACGAACAACGCAAGATCGAGACCGAGGAAGTCGACGCGGTCGCTCCGCCGCCCAAGGCGCGGGTCGAGCTGGAAACCCCGGCCGAGACGTTTGAGCGCAAGCGCGACTATCTCGCCGGCTTCCTCGACGAGCAGCCCGCCGCGCCGCCCGTCGGCGGGTCGGGCAGCGACCTCCAAGCAGCCATCGTCGAAACGTTGAAGACCATTTACGATCCGGAAATCCCGGTCGACATCTACGAGCTTGGCCTCATCTATGACGTCAGCGTGACGGACGACGGCGACGCCACGGTGCTGATGACCCTTACGACCCCCCATTGTCCGGTCGCCGAATCGATGCCGGGCGAGGTCGAGATCCGCGTGCTGTCGGTGCCGGGCGTTCGCGATGCCGAAGTGAAGCTCGTTTGGGATCCGCCGTGGGATCCGTCCAAGATGAGCGACGAAGCCCGCCTCGAACTGGGAATGCTGTGATGGACGCGACCACCGCCACCCGCCGCCCGCGCCCGGCCGCGATCACCCTTACGCCCGGCGCGGAGCAGCGGGTCGCCAAACTGATGGCGCAGGCGCCCGCCGACGCGATTGGCGTGAAGCTCTCGACCCCGCGCCGGGGCTGTTCGGGCCTGGCCTATTCGGTCGACTATGTGACGGCCGAGGACAAGTTCGACGAGAAGATCGAGACCCCCGGCGGGACCTTCTATGTCGACGGCGGGTCCATTCTGTATCTGATCGGATCGGTGATGGACTGGCGCGAGGACGACTTCACCGCCGGCTTCGTGTTCGAGAACCCGAACGCCAAGGGCAGCTGCGGCTGCGGGGAAAGCTTCACGGTGTGAGGCTGCTCGTGGTATAAGTGCTGCGTGAAGGAGTGCCCCATGCGTGCTTTCGCTATCCTCGCCGCCATGCCGCTGCTTGGCGCTGCTCCAATCGCTCCGGCCATCCCGGTCCGCCCCGCGGCACCCATGCCGGTGCAGAGCCCGTATGCCGACGAACGCTGCCCCGAGACCCCGATGAGCCTTGCCCGCAAACAGGGTGAGCGGCTCGGCCCCCGCAAGCTTGGTGACCTGCCGCCGGCGCAGACCTTTATGGCAGTAGACCGGCGGGTCGGCGGCTGCGCAGCACCCATGCTGATGAGCGAGGCCCGCTCCGCTCGATGATCCGGGTCCGCCGTGCGGAGGAGACGGATCAACCCGCTTGGGCGGCGCTGCTGGCCAAGCTGCACGAGGACACCGAACCTTCAGAGTTCGAGAAGGAGATCGCGGACTGGGTGCGCCTCCGCGAGCCTTACGTCGCCTTCCTCGCCGAAGATGAGGAGGGCGCCGCCGTTGGCCTGATCGACGCCCGCATTCGCAACTATGCCGAAGGCGCCCCGCAGCTTCGCGCGGCTTATGTCGAGGATCTGTGGGTCGAGCCAAAGCATCGCGGCGCGGGTGTGGCGGGCTTGCTGCTCGCAGCCGTCGAGAATTGGGCGCGCGGAGAAGGGCTGGATTGGCTCGGCTCCGACACGTGGCCGGACAATGCGGCAAGCATAGCCTGGCACGAGGCTAATGGCTTTGCCGAAGTCGAACGGCTGGTCGTCTTCGGCAAGCCGCTCTAGCCGGGGGGTGCACATCCTGCGGCTCACCCGCTAAGGGCGGGCGCATGTCCAAGATGTTCCGAATCTCACTTCCCGACGGCACCGTGCGGGAGATGCCGGAAGGCTCGACCCCGGCTGATGTCGCCGCGGCCATCGGGCCGGGCCTCGCCAAGGCCGCGCTTGCGGCCCGTGTGAACGGCGAAGTGCGCGATATCATGCGCCCGTTCGAGGAAGATGCCGAGCTCGCCCTCATCACCGCGCGCGACGAAAAGGATGCGCTGGAGCTGGTCCGCCACGACTATGCTCACGTCCTCGCCGAAGCGGTGCAGAAGCTATACCCCGGCACCCAGATCACCTTCGGCCCGGCGACCGACGACGGCTTCTATTACGACTTCGCGCCCGCGCCCGATCGTGGTCCCTTCACCGAGGAAGACCTTCCCGCGATCGAGGAAGCGATGCGCCGCGTCATCGCCGCCGACGAGCCGCTGATCCGCGAAGTGTGGAACCGCGAGGACGTGCGCGACTTCTTCGCCCGCACCGGTGAGACCTTCAAGTCCGAGTGGGTCATGGAACTGCCCGCCGACCAGACGATCACCATGTATCGCTCCGGCAAGGGCGAGGACGCGTGGATGGACCTTTGCCGTGGGCCCCACCTTGCCAGCACCGGCAAGCTCGACCCGCAGGCGTTCAAGCTGACCCGCGTGTCGGGCGCTTACTGGCGCGGCGACCCCAAGAACCCGATGCTGAGCCGCATTTACGGGACCGCGTGGCTCAACAAGAAGCAGCTCGCCGAGCATCTGACGCGGCTGGAGGAAGCCGCCAAGCGCGACCACCGGAAGCTTGGGGCAGCGATGGACCTGTTCCACCTCCAGGCCGAAGCGCATGGCAGCGTCTTCTGGCACCCTAAAGGCTTCCTCATCTGGCGGCAGCTCGAGGCCTATATGCGCCGCAAGCTCGACGCCGCGGGCTATCTCGAGGTCAAGACGCCGCAGGTGATGGATGCCCGCCAGTGGGAGAAGTCCGGACACTGGGGCAAGTATCGCGAGAACATGTTCGTCATCCCCGACGAGGTGCCGAACACCGAGGACGAGGGCCAGCTGGTCAGCGACGACGCCGAGTGGATGGCGCTGAAGCCGATGAACTGCCCGGCGCACGTGCTGATCTTCAAGCAGGGCATCACCAGCTACCGCGACCTGCCGCTGCGCATGGCCGAGTTCGGCTGCTGCCACCGCAACGAGCCGCACGGCGCGCTGCACGGCATCATGCGGGTGCGCCAGTTCACGCAGGACGATGCCCACATCTTCTGCCGCGAGGATCAACTGGTGCAGGAGGTGCGCGACTTCTGCGACCTCCTGGACGGCATTTACCGCGACCTCGGCTTCGACAAATATGCCGTGAAGCTGGCGCTGCGCCCGGACAAGCGCTTCGGCAGCGAGGAGATGTGGGACAAGGCCGAGGCGGAGCTGCGCGAGGCAGTGGTCTCCAGCGGCCGCGCGACCGAAGATTTCGGCTGGGAGGAGCTGCCGGGTGAAGGCGCCTTTTATGCGCCCAAGCTCGAGTTCCACCTCACCGACGCGATCGGCCGGACGTGGCAGGTCGGCACCATCCAGTCCGATCGCGTGCTGCCCGAGCGGCTGGACGCCAGCTACGTTGGTGAGGATGGCGAGCGCCACCGGCCGGTCATGCTCCACCGCGCCATTCTCGGCACGTTCGAGCGCTTCATCGGCATCCTGATCGAGCATTTTGCCGGCAATCTGCCGCTGTGGCTGACACCGGTGCAGGCGGTGGTTGCGACCATCGTGTCGGACGCCGACGATTATGCCAACGAAGTAACGGCCAGGCTGCAGGCGGCCGGCTTCCGGGTCGAAGCGGACACGCGCAACGAGAAGATCAACTATAAGGTGCGCGAACACAGCCTCGCCAAGGTCCCGCTGCTGCTGGTCGTCGGCAAGCGCGAAGCGGAGGAAGGCACTGTTGCAGTTCGCCGCCTGGGCTCCGAGGAGCGCCAGCAGGTGATGAGCCTCGACGAGGCCGTGGCGATGCTGCGGTCCGAAGCGACCCCGCCGGACCTTCGGGAGGCCTAATTTTTGGCGGTCACCGCGTCGAAATAATGGTGCATGGTGGTGAGGCGGCCGTCGTCGCGGGCGCGGATGCGCTGCCGTGTCGCTTCGGCTTCCTCGCCGATCCGCACCAGTCGCTCCAAAGTCGGCTCGGCATAGTCGCAGCGCTCGTTCGGGCGCGCGGTGCGACAGCGCTCGAGGCAGGTGTCGATGAGCTCGGGCACCCGCTTCTCGCAGCTGATCATCAGCTGGGCTTCGTCGGCGGTGAGTGCGGCCGACTGCCGCTCGGCAAGCAAGGCGGCAATCCGTTCTCGCGCCAGTCGGGCCGCCTCGCGCTGACGGCGGTCGAGATGTGAGGACAGCCGGGCCCAGCGCGGATCGGGCAAGCCTGCGAACCCCGAAGTGCCGGGCGTAAAGCCTGCCATCAGCCCACGCACCCGCCGCATCACCTTGCGTGCCAGCCGCACGCCAAGCCAGACCATCATCAGGGTGAGGGCCAGAAAGAACAGCAGCACGCCGCCAAGTAGCTCAAGCATCGTAATCTCGTCTCCCGCTTCCTACATAGGAAGCAGTTCCACGAGCGACGAGGGGTCGGTGCTGACGCCACGCCGCCACAGAGCGCCACAAAATGCACGGCTTGCCGTCCGCCCTCTTTTCAGGTGGCAGGGAAGGGCCTAGCTGGCACCCTCGTCCAATTACTAATGGAGATTGCGTTATACGTCCGCCAATGAGGCGCCCTCTGGCGCCGCCCCAGCTTTCCGGTCCTCGCTACAACGAATTCATCCAAAGCCAGAAGGTGCGGGTGATTGACGAAAATGGCGAGAACCTCGGCGTGATGTATACGCGTGAAGCCATTGAACAGGCGGCCGAGGTCGGCCTCGACCTGGTCGAGATCAGCCCCAACGCCGATCCGCCCGTCGCCAAGTTCCTCGACATCGGCCGCTTCAAGTATGAAGCGCAGAAAAAGGCCAACGAGCAGCGCAAGCGCCAGAAGACGCAGGAGATCAAGGAGATCAAGATGCGTCCCAACATCGACGACCATGACTACGAAACCAAGATGAAGAAGGTCGTCGAGTTCCTGGGCGACGGTGACAAGGTCAAGGTGACCATGCGCTTCCGCGGCCGTGAAATGGCCCATGGACAACTCGGTATGGCGGTTCTCCAGCGGGTTGCTTCCGAAACTGCCGAAGTCGCCAAGGTCGAAGCGCATCCGCGCATGGAAGGCCGGCAGATGCTGATGGTGTTGTCGCCCAAGTAACGGTCGTTCACGGCCTGGCCGAGCCCTTATGCTCGCAAATATTCACTAGTCACTACGGTCACGCCAGTGTGCGGTGCAGCATAAGACTTTGCTGCACCGCATGATGTTGCTGCTTGGTAACATTCCGTTTTCTTACGACCAACGACACTGTTGCCCCGCTTCCCAAGTGAGGCGCGGCTGCTCTAGGCCCCTCCCTTACAGTTTTGTTAGGAGGGGATCCTTCATGCGCAAGTCCATCTGGCTGCTTTCGGCAGGCCTGTTCGCCATCTCGACGCCTGCTTTCGCCCAGTCGACCGACACCGACCAGGGCACCGCCCAGCCGACCGATGGCGCCACAGCCGAAGCCGGCGCGGTCGACAACACCGCCCAGCAGGCCCCCGCCAGCAGTGACGCCGGTGACATCGTGGTCACCGCCACCCGCCGCAACGAAGCGCTGTCCGACGTGCCGCTGGCCGTCAGCGCCGTCACCGCGGAAAGCCTCGAGAACTCGGGTGTCAGCGATCTTCGCCAGCTTCAGCAGCTGTCGCCTTCGCTGCAGGTCTCCTCGACTTCGTCCGAAGCCGGTGCGGGCGTCGCCCGTATCCGCGGCATCGGCACGGTCGGCGACAACCCCGGCCTTGAGAGCTCGGTCGCGACCTTTATCGACGGCGTATATCGTTCGCGTACCGGCGTTGGCCTGACCGAACTCGGCCAGATCGACCGCGTGGAAGTGCTGCGCGGCCCGCAGGGCACCCTGTTCGGCCGCAACGCGTCAGCCGGTATCATTTCGATCATCACCGCCAAGCCGCGCTTCCAGTTCGGCGCCAACGGCCAGATCGACATCGGCAACTACGACATGCGCCGCCTCGAGCTCGGCGTCACCGGCCCGATCACCTCGACCGTCGCGGCCCGCGTCGACGGTGTCTACGTCAAGCGCGACGGCTTCATCACCAATTCGATCACCGGCGAAGATGCCAACGATCGCAATCGCTACCTGCTTCGTGGCCAGTTGCTGTTCCAGCCGAGCGATGCCACCTCGGTCCGCCTGATCGGGGATTATGCCGACCGCGACGAGACCTGCTGCGCCGCGCCGTACCTGCCGGCGACCGACGCGATCATTTCCGGCCGCACTACCTCGACCGCCAAGCCGCTGCTCCAGGCGCTCGGCGCCGTTGTCAACGACCAGCCGTTCCAGCGCCGCGCGGCCTGGACCCCGGGCTTCGGCTTCCAGAGCGACGTCAAGGATTGGGGCGCCTCGGGCGAGATCGTCCATGACTTTGGCGGGGCTGAGCTGACCTCGATCAGCGCCTATCGCTACAACAAGTGGACCCGCGGCACCGACGCCGATTACAACAACCTCGACATCCTGCACCGCGCTGCGGACGGCAACAGCTACAACCAGTTCAAGACCATCACTCAGGAGCTCCGCCTGCAGGGCGAGGCGTTTGGTGGTCGTCTCGACTGGCTGGTCGGCGGCTATTACGCCAACGAGAAGCTGAAGGTGTCGGACAACCTCAGCTACGGTTCTGATTATGAGCGGTTCGCCAACTGCCTGCTGATCAACGGCGTCCTTCCGACCGCCTTGTCGCCAAGTGCGGTGGCCGGATCGAGCTGCATCAACACGACCGTCGCCAACGGCACGCTTGCCGCGCTGCAGGCTGGCCAGGTTCCGGGCGTCACGCCGGCGCAGCGTCTGCAGCTCCTAGCCGTGCTTCCGGCGCTGCTTGCCAATCCGGCTCGTCCAGGCTTCGGCAGCATTGCGGCCGCGTTGGGCGTGCCGACGGCGACGCTGAACAACGTCGGCCTGCTCGACGTCTACAACCAGGAGAGCAACAACCTCGCGCTCTTCACCCACAACATCTTCGACATCACCGATCGCCTGAAGCTGACGCTCGGCCTGCGCTACACGCGTGAGGTCAAGACGCTTGACGCGAACTTCACCGACAACAACGTGATCTGCCGCTCGCTCCTCGGCAGCCCGCTCGCCGCGCTGCAGCAGCTCGCCTGCTTCAACCCGGCGGTTCCGGCCGGCAACTTCAACCCGGCCGACAGCAAGCGCAAGGAAAGCGAATTCTCCGGCACCGCGGTAGTCAGCTACAAGCCCACCGACCAGCTTCTGGCCTATGCGAGCTACTCGCGCGGTTACAAGGCGGGCGGCTTCAACCTCGATCGTGCCGGCCTTGCTCGTCAGAACAACAACGGCCCGGTGCTTCCCACCGCGACCCTCACGGCACTCCAGTTCGCGCCCGAAATCAACAACGCCTACGAAGTCGGCGCCAAGTACAACGGCCGCGGGATCGACGTGAACGTCGCTGCCTTCCTTCAGCGGTTCGAGGACTTCCAGCTCAATACCTTCGACGGCACCCGCTTCATCGTCGAGAACATCAATGCCTGTAAGGCCGATCTCGCCGGCGCGGACCGCGACAACAGCCCGACCACTGGCGCTTGCACCGGGGACACCAAGCCCGGCGTCAGCAGCCGCGGTGTCGAGATCGAGATGTTCGCCCGCCCGGTCACGGACGTCGCGATCAATCTCGGCGCTACGGTGGTGAACACCCGCTATGCGCGCAACCTCGTTGGTACCGACGGCAAGGCGCTCACCAATGCACTGTTCCAGCTTCCGGGCCGCCGCCTCTCCAACAGCTCGGCGTTCGTCGGCACCGGCTCGATCAGCTTCAACCCGCAGATCACCGATGGCGGCATACGCGCGCTGTTCTACGTCGATGCCCGCTACCAGTCGCGCTTCAACACCGGTTCGGATCTCGACATCGAAAAGCTGCAGCCGTCGTATGCGGTGGTGAATGGCCGCATCGGCATCCAGGGTCCGGGTCGCGCCTGGGCCGTGGAACTGTGGGCGCAGAACCTCTTCAACGAAGATTATCTGCAGGTCGCATTCGACGCCTTTGCGCAGGGCTCAGGCACGCAGCGCGGCGTGCAGCAGGGCTTCTACCCTCGTTCGAACCAGCTGTTCGGCGCCTTCCTGGCCGAGCCGCGCACCTACGGCCTGACGGTCCGCACCCGCCTCTAACAGGCGGCATAACCGAACGGATCGAGGAGGGCTCCGCGGGCAACCGCGGGGCCCTTTCTCATGAGGGCTCAGGCGGCGGCCGAGTCCTCGCGTGGCGGGCTTGCGGCGGCAAGCAGAGCAGGGCGCAGCCGCTCAATCTCCTGGACTGACAGCTTTCGCCCCTTCTCACCTGCGAGATAGAAGACGTCCACCGCCCGCTCGCCGTACGTAGCGATATGGGCCGAATGGATGGTCACCCCGGCCTCCACGATGGCGCGCGCCAAGGCGGCGAGGAGACCGGGGCGATCGGCGGCCTGGATCTCGACCACGCTGAACCGGCGTGAGGCGCCGTCGGCGACGGTCACCGACGGCGCGATCTCGAACGCGGCGGGTCCGGGGGCACCGGGCAGGCTTGGGAGCGGCCCGTCGCCGAGCGCTGCCGCAACGGCCTTCGCGAGCCGCTGCCGCCGCTTGCGGTCTCCGTAGGGCCGCCCCTGCCGGTCGTGGACCAGCAGATTGTCGAGCGCCATGCCATCCTTGGTGGTGTGGATGCGCGCGTCGATGATCTCCGCCCCCGCCGCAGCCAGCGCGGCGGCAATGCGGAAGAACAGCCCGTTTCGGTCGGGCGTGTAGACGGACACCCGGGTCGCCGCTTCAGTCCCGGGCTCCACCCGCACCGAGGCTTCGGCGGGCCCCAGCGACGCTTCGGCGGCGGCGATCTGGCGGGCGTTGTCGAGTACCAAATCCGGTGGCTCGGCCAGCCAATAGCTGTCGGGAAGGCGACGGGCGTGGGCGCGGGCCGGGCCGGGCGCCCACCCGAGCGCACGGGCGAGCTGGGCCTGCCGCATCGCAATCTCCTCGGCCCTCCCCCGCTGCTTGTGTCCTAGCCGCAGCCGCTCTTCGGCCAGGTCATAGAGCGTGCGGATCAACCGCCGTTTCCACTCGGTCCAGATGCCCGGGCCGACCGCGCGGATGTCGACCACGGTCAGGATCAGCAGCAGCCGAAGCCGCTCCGGGCTTTGCACCTGCGCCACGAAATCGTCGATGGTCTTGGAATCGGTCAGGTCGCGCTTGAAGGCCACGTGACTGAGCAGCAGGTGCTGGCGGACCAACCAGGCGACTGTGTCCGTCTCGCCCGGATCAAGCCCCAGGCGCGGGCAGAGGTCGCGTGCCACGGCCTCGCCAAGGATGGAGTGATCGCCTTTGCGACCCTTGGCGATGTCGTGGAGCAGCACCGCGACATACAGCACCCGCCGCGACCCGATCTGGCGGAACAGCGCGGTGGCGAGCGGGTGGTCGTCGCCAAGCTCTCCCCGCTCGATCGAGGCGAGCAGCCCGACGGCTCGAATCGTGTGCTCGTCGACCGTATAATGGTGATACATGTCGAACTGCATCTGTGCGACGACGCGGCGGAAGTCGGGCACGAAGCGGCCGAACACATTGGCCTCGTTCATCCAGCGCAGCACCAACTCCGGATGCTCGCGGGTGGTCAGCACGTCGAGGAAGAGGGCGTTGGCAGCAGGATCGTCGCGAACCTGTTCAACCAGCCGCGCGTCGCGGGTGGCGGCCCGCATGGCGCTTGGGTGGATCTCCAGCTTCTCCCGTGCGGCGAGCGCGAACAGCGCGAGCAAGCGGAGCGGATCTTCGCGCAGGAAGCGATCGTGCGGCAGCGCCAGCCGGCCGCGAGTGATGACGAAGCCTCCGAGCCGGCGCGGGCGACGGAGGAAGGTCGGCAGCGCGAAGCGCCGGCCCTGATCTCCGAGCTGCTCGTCCAGCTGGGCGAGGAACTGCCCCGTCAGATCGCCGACGCTCCGCGCCTGGAGGAAATACATGTGCATGAAGCGCTCAACCGAGCTTTTGCCCGGCCGATCGGCGTAGTTGAGCGCGGTCGCGAGCTCGCGCTGATGGGCAAAGCTCATCCGCTCTTCCGCCCGGCCAGCCGCCAGATGAAGGAGAAAGCGGACCGACCAGAAGAAGCGCTCGGCACGGTCAAAGCGGGCGAACTCGGCGGGAGTCAGCAGCCCGGCATCGACCAGCTCGGCCGAGCTGCCGACGCCGTGCACGTAGCGCCCCACCCACAGCAAAGTCTGGAGATCGCGCAGCGCGCCCTTGCCGTTCTTGACGTTGGGTTCGACGAGGTACCGGCTGTCCCCGAATTTCTCGTGCCGCGCATCGCGCTCCGCAAGCTTGGCGGCGACGAACTCGGCCGCGGTGCCGGCGACGATGTCGCGCCGGAAGCGGGTCAGAGCTTCCTCGAACAGGGTAGCGTCGCCATCCACCAGCCTCCCTTCGAGCATGGCGGTTCGCACCGTCATGTCCTCGCGCGCAAGGTTCAGCAGCTCAGGGATGGTGCGGATTGCCTGACCGACCTTCAGCTGCGCGTCCCACAGGGCGTAGAGCGTCGCCTCGATCACCTGCTCGCACCACGGCGCGCGTGGCTGCGGGGTCAGGAACATGAGGTCGATGTCGCTGAACGGCGCCATCTCGCCGCGTCCGTAACCGCCGAGTGCCACCAGGCTGACCCGCTCGGACGCCGAGGGGTTGGGATTGGGGTAGGCGCCGCGGGCTTCGGCGAAGGCGCGGCGCACAAGGCCGTCGGTAAAGCCGGACACGAACGCCGCATGCTCGCGTCCGCAGGTCGGGTCGGCGATGACACGCCCGGCAAGGTCGGCGCGGAAGGCGGCCACTTGTTCGCCGAGGGTCAGCGCCTCACTCATCCCGGGCGAGCGCCTTCAGCCGGTAAAGCGCGTCGAGCGCTTCGCGCGGGGTAAGCGCATCGGGGTCGATCGCGCCGAGCGCTTCGGCCAACGGATCGGCCGCCGGCTGGCTTGCCGCGGCGGCTGCGAACAAGGGCAGGTCGTCGAGCCCAGCGGCGATCCCCCCGGTTGCATCGCGCCCAGCCTCAAGCTTCGCCAGCACCGACTTGGCGCGGGAGACGACCGTCGGCGGCAAGCCCGCAAGCCGCGCGACGGCGATGCCGTAGCTGCGATCGGCAGCGCCTTCCGCCACTTCGTGCAGCAGCACGAGATCGCCCTTCCATTCGCGCGCGCGAACATTGTGCAGCGAGAGGCAGGGCAAGCGCCCGGCGAGCCGAGTCAGCTCGTGATAATGGGTGGCAAACAGGGTGCGCGATTTCGCCTCGTCATGCATCGCCTCGACCACTGCCCAGGCGATTGCGAGCCCGTCATAGGTCGAGGTGCCGCGCCCGATCTCATCAAGGATGACGAGGCTGCGTTCGGTCGCCTGAGCGAGGATGGCGGCGGTCTCCACCATCTCCACCATGAAGGTGGAGCGGCCGCGCGCGAGATTGTCGGAGGCACCGACCCGACTGAACAGGCGATCGACCAGTCCGATCTTGGCGCGGGATGCGGGCACGAAGCTGCCGGCCTGCGCCAACAGCGCGATCAGCGCGACTTGGCGGAGAAAGGTCGATTTGCCGCCCATGTTGGGGCCGGTGATGAGCCACAGCCGATCGGCGGGCCCAAGGCAGCAATCGTTGGCAACGAAGCGGTCGCCTCCCCGCGCCAAGGCGCGCTCCACCACCGGGTGACGCCCGCTTTCGATCTCCAGGCACGGCGTGTCGTCGAGCGCGGCGCGGACCCAGCCGCCCTCGCTCGCTCGCTCGGCCAACGCAGCGGCGACATCGATCCGGGCGAGCGCATCGGCAGCGGCACTGATCGGCGCGGCTTCAGCGACGGCCGCCGCGGTGAGGCGTTCCAGATGCGCCTGTTCGAGCGTCAGCGCGTGTCCGCCCGCTTCCAGCACCCTGCTTGCTTCCTCGTGCAGCGCCGGGCTGTTGAAACGCACCGCCCCGGCCATCGTCTGACGGTGAGTGAAGCCGCTGTCGGGCGCGAGCAATTTGTCGGCGTGCTTGGCGGGCACCTCGACGTGATAGCCGAGAACGGCGTTGTGCCGGATCTTGAGCGCCGCGACGCCCGTCGCCTCGCGGTAGCGGCCTTCGAGTTCGGCAATGGCGCGGCGGCCGTCGCTGGAGGCCGATCGCAGCGTGTCGAGTTCCGGATCGAAGCCCTCGGCGATAAAGCCGCCTTTCGCCGCATCGAGTGGCGGACTGGGTACTAGCGCCAGGTTGAGCGCGGCAGTTAGCGCGTCGAGGCCCCCAAGCCGCGGCAGCAAGGTGTCCAGCAACCGCGGGCGAAGCGCCTGTCCGCCAAGCCCGGCGGCAAGCTCCGCGGCGCCTGCGAGGCCGTCGCGCAAGGCCGCGAGGTCGCGCGGGCCGCCGCGGCCTGCGACCAGCCGGCCGAGTGCGCGGCCAAGGTCGGGCAGGCTGCGCAAGGCGGTGCGCAGGCGGTCGCGGCGGATCGGTTCTTCGGAAAACCAGGCGACGAGGTCGAGCCGGTCCTCGATGGCCGCACGGTCGGTCAGCGGAGCGGCGAGGTCGCTGCCGAGCAGCCGCCGGCCCGCCGCAGTGACGCAGCGGTCAACTTCGCCGAGCAGCGAGCCGGCAATCGCGCCCTCCGCGGTGCGGCAGATTTCGAGGCTTGCCCGCGTCGCGGCGTCGATCGCCATGTGACTCGAGCGCTGAACCCGCCGCGGCAGGCCAAGGAAAGCCGTCGCCTCGCGCTGGGTCGCGTCTAGATAGGCGAGAAGGCCGCCGGCCGCAGCCAGCTCGGCGCGTCCCGGGCTGCCAAGCCCATCGAGATCACCAAGCCCGAACCGTCGCTTCAGAGCGCGTTCGCCTGCCTCGCTCTCGAAGGCTTCGTACCCCCAGCGCGCCTCGACACCGGCGAGCGGCTCGGCCCCGATCACCTCGGCTGGTCCCAGCCGGGCCAGCTCGGCCGCCAACTCGTGCCCGGCGCAGGCAACCAGCTCGAATCGCCCGGTCGAAATGTCGCACGCGGCAATTGCGCATTCGTCGTTCGCACGGCCGACCGCTGCCAGCCAGTTGGCCGAGCCGCTGTCGAGCAAGGTGTCTTCGGTCAGCGTGCCCGGCGTCACCAGCCGCACGATCGCCCGCTCGACCAGTGCCTTGGAGCCCCGCGCTTTGCGGGCTTCGGCCGGGCTTTCCGTCTGCTCGGCAATGGCGACGCGGTGACCGGCGCGGATCAGTCGGGCGAGGTAGCTTTCGGCCGAGTGGCAGGGGACGCCGCACATCGGCACGCCGTCGCCGCGCTTGGTCAGCGCAATGTCGAGGCAGGCGGCGGCGACCTTGGCGTCGTCGAAGAACAGCTCGAAGAAGTCGCCCATCCGGTAGAACAGCAGCGAGTCACCGGCCTCCTCCTTGAGGCGGTGATATTGCTTCATCATCGGGGTGTCCGCGTCGGCCCGGGCCATGCGGTATGGGTTAGCGGCTCGCAAAGACGGAGGCGAGGGTCTAAAGGCTTCGGCCATGTCCGAAAGCAATGTGAAGTTCTCCGAAGCCGAGGCCCTGCATTTCCACTCGCGCGGCCGGCCCGGAAAGATCGAGATCGTCGCCTCCAAGCCGATGGCGACCCAGCGCGACCTCAGCCTTGCTTATTCGCCCGGCGTCGCGGTGCCGGTGCGCGCCATCGCCGAGAACCCCGCCTGCGCCTATGATTACACCGCCAAGGGCAATCTCGTCGCGGTGATCTCCAACGGCACCGCCATCCTCGGCCTCGGCAATCTTGGCGCGCTGGCGTCCAAGCCGGTGATGGAAGGCAAGGCGGTGCTGTTCAAGCGCTTCGCCGACGTGGATTCGATCGATATCGAATTGGATACCGAAGACCCTCAGCGCTTCATCGACGCCGTGGCGCTGATGGAGCCGAGCTTCGGCGGCATCAACCTCGAGGATATCGCCGCGCCCGACTGCTTCGTGATTGAGCAGACGCTGCGCGAGCGGATGAACATCCCGGTCTTCCACGACGACCAGCATGGCACCGCGATCATCACCGCCGCGGGCCTCATCAACGCCTGCCTGCTGACCGGCCGCGAGCTCAAGGACGTCAAGGTAGTCGTGAACGGCGCCGGCGCCGCTGCAATCGCCTGCACCGAGCTCATCAAGGCGATGGGCGTGCGCGGCGACAATGTGATCATGTGCGACCGGACCGGCGTCATCCACAAGGGCCGCGACGACCTCGACCAGTGGAAAAGCGCGCATGCGGTGGTGACCGAGCGCCGGACCCTGGCCGACGCGCTGGTTGGGGCCGACGTCTTCCTCGGCCTGTCAGCGGCGAAAGCGCTGAAGCCCGAGTGGGTGACCGACATGGCGCCGCAGCCGATCATCTTCGCCATGGCCAATCCGGATCCGGAGATCACCCCGCCAGAAGCCAAGGCCGCACGGCCCGACGCAATCGTCGCAACCGGCCGGTCGGATTATCCCAACCAGGTCAACAATGTGCTCGGCTTTCCCTTCATCTTCCGCGGTGCGCTCGACGTGCGCGCGACGGCCATCAACGACGAGATGAAGATCGCCGCCGCTAATGCGCTTGCCCAGCTGGCGCGCGAAGCGGTGCCGGAGGAAGTCGCTGCAGCCTATGGCGGCAAGAGCCAGCGGTTCGGGGCGGACTACATCATCCCGGCACCCTTCGATCCCCGCCTGATGGAGATCGTGCCCGCGGCGGTCGCCGATGCGGCGATGCGCTCGGGCGTGGCGCAGCGCCCGATTGAGAATTTCGCGGCTTATCGCCAATCGCTGCGTGCGCGGCTTAATCCAACGGTCAGCGTGCTCAGCCTTGCCTACGAAGCGGCCAAGACCAATCCCAAGCGCGTGCTGTTCGCGGAAGGCGAGGAGCAGGTCGTGCTGCGGGCCGCGATCGCCTTCAAGGATGCCGGCTACGGGACGCCGGTGCTGGTCGGGCGCGAAGACGTCCACGACCGCCTGCGCGAACTCGGCGTAGACGATCCGTCGGGCTTCGAGGTGCTCAACAGCCGCAACTCGCCGCTGGTTGGGCGCGCGGTCGATCATCTCTACGGTCGGCTTCAGCGCCGCGGCTTCCTCCGCCGCGAGATCGAGCGGATGGTCAACCAGGACCGCAACTACTTTGCGGCGGCGATGCTGTCGCTCGGCGAAGCGGACGCGATGATCACCGGCGTGACCCGCCCGTTCAGCCAGTCGCTGCGCCAGGTCGGCATGGTAATCGACCAGGAAGAAGACGCGCCGCCGTTCGGCATCAACATCGTCGTCGGGCAGAACCAGACGGTGCTGATTGCCGACACCGCGGTGACCGAACGGCCCACTGCCGAGGACCTCGCCTCCATCGCCGTCCGCTCGGCGCAGTTCGCGCGCCGCATGGGCCAGGAGCCGCGGGTCGCTTTCACCAGCTACACCACCTTCGGCAATCCGCCGGGCGCTTATGTCGGCAATCTGCGCGAGGCGGTGCAGCTGCTCGACGGGCGCAAGGTCGACTTCGAATATGAGGGCGAAATGTCGCCGGAACTCGCGCTCGATCACGACATGCAGCGCCGCTATTATCCTTTCAGCCGGCTGTCCGGCCCGGCCAACATCCTGATCATGCCGGGCCTGCAATCGGCCAGCCTGTCGGCCAAGCTGCTACGCGCGCTGGGCGGCGAGAACGTGCTTGGGCCGTTCCTGATCGGCATGAAGCTGCCGGTGCAGATCGCGCCGATGACAGCCGGGGCAAGCGATCTCGTGACGCTGGCGGTGCTCGCCGCCGGCGCGGTCGAGCGGGCGCGCGGGAGGGGCTAGAGCCGCTCCACGCTGGAGACCGCGTCGGCCGCCCGAAGCGCCGCCATGATCGCGTGAAGATGGGCAAGATCGTGCACCTCCACGTCGACGTGAAAGGTGTGGAACGAGCCGTCACGGTGAACCTGCGCCAGGTTGATGATGTTGGCGCCCTTGGCCCCGAGCGTCGTTGCCATGGTGCCGAGCGCGCCAGCCACGTCGCGCAGGATGAGGCAGAGCCGCGCGGTCGCCCCGTCCGAATCGTCGCTCCAGCTGAGGTCGAGCCAGTCGGCGTCGATCCCGCTCGCAAGGAGGTCGCAGCCGATGGCGTGCACCTCGATTTCTTCATCCTCGCGGCGAAGACCAACGATGCGGTCGCCGGGGATCGGATGGCAGCAAGGCGCGAGGTGGAAGGCGACCCCGGGCGTGAGGCCGCGGATCGAGATGGCGCGGCGCTGCGCGGCCGGGCGCGGCGCGACGTCGCCGCCGGTCGATCCCGGCATCAGCGCTTCCATCAACGCCTCGTCGCCGACCCGCTTGCGCGCGATGGCGATCATCAAGGCGTCTTCATCCTCGATCTTCAGCTTCTTCAGCGCTCGGGGCAGCGCTTCCTTGGGCAGCGGCATCGGTAACCGGGCGACGATCTCGTCATAGATCTTGGCGCCAAGCTCCACCGTCTCGTCGCGCTCCTTGTGGCGGACGAAGCGGCGAACCGCCGAGCGCGCCTTGCCGGTTGCGACAAAACGCAGCCACGAGGGCTGCGGCGTCTGCGCGTCGCTGGTCAGGATCTCCACCTGGTCGCCATTGTCGAGCAAGGTGCGGAGCGGCACCACGCGGCCATTGACCTTGGCGCCTACCGTCTTGTCGCCCAGCCTGGTGTGAACCGCATAAGCGAAGTCGACAGGGGTCGCGCCCTTGGGCAGCTGGATCAGCTCACCCTTCGGAGTGAAGGCGAAGATGCGATCCTGGTACATCGCCATCCGGGTATGCTCGAGCAGCTCTTCGGGGCTGTCGGCATGGTCGAGGATCTCGACCAGGTCGTCGATCCACGGCACGTGGATGTCCGCGGCGGGCTTGCCCTCCTTGTAAGCCCAGTGAGCGGCAAGGCCCTTCTCCGCCTGGAGGTGCATTTCGCGGGTGCGGATCTGCACCTCGATCCGCATTTTGCTGTCGTGAATGACGGAGGTGTGGAGGCTGCGATAGCCGTTGCGTTTTGGGGTCGAGATGAAGTCCTTGAAGCGCCCCGGCACCATCGGCCAGCGGCGCTGGATCAGCCCAAGCGCCCGGTAACATTCATCAACGTCAGCGACGATCACCCGGAAAGCCATGACGTCCGACAATTGCTCGAAGCTGATGTGGCGCTCGGCCATCTTGCGCCAGATCGAGAAGGGATGCTTCTCGCGCCCGGTGACTGCGGCCTCGAGCCCGTTGTCGGCAAGATGAAGCTGGAGCCCGAGCCCGATCCGGCTGACGATGTCGCCGCCCTCGGCGTGAAGCTGCGCCAACCGCCGGGTGATCGAGGCATAGGCATCCGGCTCCAGCTGCCGGAAGGCCAACGTCTGCATCTCGTTCATGATCTCGTACATGCCGATCCGCTCGGCGAGCGGGGCATAGATATCCATCGTCTCGCGGGCGATGCGGCGGCGCTTGTCCTCGTTCTTGATGTGATGAAGCGTGCGCATGTTGTGCAGCCGGTCGGCCAGTTTCACCAGCAGCACGCGAATGTCGTCGGATAGCGCAAGCAGGAACTTGCGCAGGTTCTCCGCCGCTCGCTCGTTCTCCGACTGAGCCTCGATCTTGCTGAGCTTGGTCACCCCGTCGACCAGCCGCGCGACATTGGTGCCAAACAGTCGTTCGACCTCGTCCGGCGTCGCGACCGTGTCCTCGATCGTGTCGTGGAGGATACCGGTGACGATGGTTTCGGCGTCGAGCTTGAGGTCGGTCAGGATGCCCGCCACCTCGATCGGGTGGCTGAAATAAGGATCGCCCGAGGCGCGGGTCTGCGACCCGTGCGCCTTCATCGAAAAGACGTAGGCGCGGTTGATCAGACCCTCGTCGGCATCGGGATCATAGGAGCGCACGCGCTCCACCAGCTCATATTGTCGCAGCACCGTCTCTAGATGGGACCACCGGCCGTCATGTTGCAAGCGCGAAGTGGTGCGACTTTGCAGCAACAGCGGTGCGGCAGTGTCGCAGCAAGCTGGCTTGCCCTCAAGAATTATGCTTCTTTCCCAGCGGCTCAACCTTGGGGGGAAGTCGAGTGGCAGGGCGTGACGTGGGTTTGGTGCAAGCGTTTCAGGCCTCGTCGGACGCCTGCCCGATCCCCGAAGCGGTGGCGATCATTGGCGAGCGGTGGACCTGCCTGATCGTTCGCGCGTCCATGCTCGGCCTGCGCCACTTCGAGGAATTTCAGGCCTGCCTCGGCATCGCCCGCAACATTCTGTCCGATCGCCTCGGACGGTTGGTGACAGCGGGGATCCTCGCCCGCACACCTGACCCTGAAGATGGGCGCAAGGTGATCTACGGCCTGACCGAGCGGGGCGCCGCGCTGGTGCCGGTGATGGTGGCGTTGCGCCAGTGGGCGCTGGACGCCGGCCTTGGAAAGCCTGGTTACCCCGAACTCGCCGATCGCCGCGACCGGCAGCCCGTGGCGCGGGTCACGGTGCATGCGCACGATGGCCGCAAGCTTGAGATCGAAGATCTGGTGTGGATCGATGCGGACGGAATGGAACTGCACATGCCGTCGCCGCCGCGCGCGCGGCAGGCCGCAGCCTGACCGCACGGCTTAAGTGAGTAGACGCCGCAGTTCAGCACCGCGGCGCGGAAAACCTCTTACTCGTAATCGCCGCCCGACGGGGTTGGACGCGGCGGCGCAGCGGCGGTGAGGCGCAGCGCTTCGGCCGATTCGCTGAGCGAGGCCAGCTCGTCAGTCGCATCTTCTTCGTCGATCTGGACGCGCTGCAGGCTCGAGACCAGCGCCTCGTTCAGCTCGCGCGGACGAACGGTCTCTTCGGCGATCTCGCGCAGGGCGACGACCGGGTTCTTGTCGCGGTCGCGATCAATGGTGAGGTCGGCGCCGCCCGAAATCTGCCGCGCGCGCTGGGCGGCAAGCAGGACGAGGTCGAAGCGGTTCGGGATCTTGTCGACGCAATCTTCGACGGTGACGCGTGCCATCAGGCGTGGCCTTCCATGAGGAGCAAAGCTGAAAAGAGAAGGGTGCGCACCTAGGTCGTTACCGGGCGCAAGTCAAGGAAAGCGGCCGCGGTCGCCTTGCTGCGGCAAGCGTCGGCACGACATGCTTGCGCTGTCCGCGTGGCCCTCTACCGGTGAGCACATGCACGACCTTGCCGAGCCGCCGGTCGCGACCTCGTCGTCCACCATCCAGGCGGTGGTAGCGGGAACGCGCCTGACCGTGGTCGAAGGCGGCTCGGAGCGGCTGAAGCTGCTGCTGCGGTTGATCGACGGGGCGCAGGTATCGGTTCGTCTGCTGTTCTATATGATGGACGCCGATGCGGCGGGCGAAGCGGTGCGGGACGCGCTGGTGCGAGCAGTGCAGCGGGGATGCGCGGTCAGCGTGATCCTTGATGGGTTCGGCTCCGACATTCCGTCAGCTTTCTTCGCCCCCCTCAAGCTGGCCGGCGGATCGAGCTGCCTGTTCAATCCGCGGCTCGGGGTCCGCTACCTGCTGCGCAACCACCAGAAGCTGGTGGTGATCGACGACAGGGAAGCGATCACGGGCGGGGCGAACATCACCGTCGATTACATGAGCGACCATGGCGAGGAGCGCTGGCGCGACCTGTGGCTACATATCGAAGGACCGGCGGTTCGCCCTGCCGCGCGCTACTTCGATGCGCTTCATGATTGGACGACCCGCAAGGGCCCCAAGCTGCGCGCGCTTCGCCGGCTGCTGCATCGGCACACGCAGCGCAAGGGGCCGCTGCAGTGGCAATATTCAGGCCCCGTCCGCCGGGGACATCCGTGGACCGTGGAGGTCGCGCGTGAGCTTCATACCGCCGGCCGGCTCGACATGATTTCGGCCTATTTCTCGCCGCCCTTTGCAATGCTTCGGCGACTGCGCAAGCTGGGTACGCGCGGGGAGGTGCGGATCATGACCGCCGCGCGCTCCGACAATAACGCCACCATTGCGGCCGCGCGGCATACCTACAGCAGCTTGCTGCGCCACAATGTGCGGATGTTCGAATATCTGCCCGAGAAGCTCCACACCAAGCTCCTCGTCATGGATGACGTGGTCCATATCGGCTCGGCCAATTTCGACTTTCGCAGCTTGTACCTCAATCTCGAGATGATGCTGCGGATCGAGGACGCGGGCTTTGCGGCGCAAATGCGCGGCTATTTCGAGAAGGAACTCGAAAGGTGCCAGGAGATCACGCCGGCGCTGCACCGCAAGCGGGCGCACTGGTGGCGCCGGTTAAAATGGGCGCTGTCCAATTTCCTGGTGACTGCGGTGGATTATACCGTCACGCGCCGGCTTAACTTCGGGCCGGAAGGCTGAGGCTCAAGCCTCGTTGCGCCACGCCCAGAACAGGGTCGCGGGCGGCACGTTCACCCATTCGAAGCCGCGGTCGAGGCGATCGAACACTGGGGCGATGAAGTCGCGCACCTTGGGACTGAACTGATATACCAGAAACGCTCCACCCGGTCGGATGGCGCGCGCGGTGGCGGCGCCGATCGCATCGCCGACGCCCGGCGGCAGGGTCGAGAAGGGCAGGCCGGAGAGGATGTAGTTGGCTTGGGGCAGGCCGCGCTCCTCAAGCACCTTCTCGACATCCGCGGCGCTGGCGGTGATCGCGATCAACCGCGGATCGTCGATGCTTTCCTTCAGGAAGGCAGTGAATTCGGGATTGGTGTCGATCGTCACCAACCGCGCATCTTCGGGCAGGCGGTCGAGGATGATGCGGGTGAACGTGCCGACGCCCGGACCATATTCGACGAACAGTTTGGTGTTCGGCCAATCGACCGGACTCAACATCTTGTCGATGAGGCGGCGGCTCGACGGAATGACGGAGCCGACCATGACCGGGTTCTTGAAGAAGCCGCGCAGGAAGGCGAGCCGTTCGGAACCACTGCGAGTGCGGCGGGCTATACGGCGTCGATCCTTGAGCGCGCGGGCGGACGTGGCTTGCATGGGGGCTCCGGCTAAAGTGTCCGCGGACGGCTGGCAATGGCCCCAAGCAAATGCCTGTCGCCTTGGCAAGTTCCGCAAGCCCGCTAGGAGCGCTTCTGATGCCAGGCGCGACACCCAAGCGACAGAAGGTCGGCGGATCGGCGCTGACCAACCTGCACTTCCTGCTGCTCTATGCCGCGATGCTTGTCGCGGCAGCGGGCAATACGGCGCTGCAATCGGTAATGCCGGCGATCGGGCGGGCAATCGGCATCGCCGATTTCTGGGTCGCGATCGCCTACACTTGGAGCGCGGTGCTGTGGGTGTGGCTGGCGCCGACCTGGGCCGAAAAGAGCGATCATCACGGGCGCAAGGCGCTGACGCTGTTGGGGCTGGGCGGGTTCATCGTGTCGATGACCCTATGCGGGCTGGTGCTGATCGCCGGGCTGCATGGCTGGACCGGCGCGGCCTTCACCTTCCTGTTGTTCGGGCTGTTCCGCGCCATCTACGGCGCGCTCGGCTGCGCGACGCCGAGCGCGACGCAGGCCTATCTCGCAGCCAAGACCCGGCGCTCGGCCCGGACGGCGCAGCTGTCGGCCCTGTCCTCCTCCTTCGGGCTTGGCACCATTGTCGGTCCTGCGCTGGCGCCGTTGTTCGTGCTGCCCTTTATCGGCCTGCCCGGGCCGCTGTTCGCCTTTGCCCTGATCGCCATTGCGGTGGCGGTCGCCATCCATCTCTGGCTGCCCGACGATCGTGGCCAGCGGCTCGAAGGGCGGGGTGCGGCGATGAGTTATCCGAGCCTCGCCTCCATGATCACCGGCGCCAGCGTGCGGGCGGCGACCGCGCCCAACCGCCAGAAGCGGCTGTCATGGCGCGACAACCGCATCAAGCAGTGGATCCTCGCCGGCGTGATTGCCGGCCACGCACAGGCAGCAACGCTGACCTGCATCGGCTTTTTCATCATCGACGTGCTCCAAGTGCCGGCGATTGCCGCCGCGCAGCCGATCGCGATCGTCATGATGGCGGGCGCTGGAGGCACGCTGGCGGCGCAATGGGGGCTGATCCCCAAGCTTGGCCTTAGCCCCCGCGCCTTGATCGTGTGGGGTTCGCTGATCGCCGCGCTGGGGCTCGGCGTGACGGCGGTGGCGGGCGACCTTTACGGGCTGGTGCTGGGCTTCGGCCTCACCTCTATCGGCTTTGGCTTCACGCGGCCGGGCTTCACCGCGGGCGCAAGCCTTGCCGTGCCACTCGCCGAGCAGGGTGCGGTGGCCGGCGTGATCACCAGCGCCAACGGGATCAGCTACATTTTCGCACCTGCCGCCGGAATGCTGCTGTATGCGGCGGACCAGCACCTGCCATTCTGGGTCTCCGTGGCGGTGGTGCTGGTCCTGGCGTGGTGGGGCCGTTCGCTCCGCTAGAGCGCCTTGCCGCCCGGCCGCGGGGTCAGCATGCCCGGCGTGACGAAGCCGATCCCGCCGCGATCCGGCCGCACTGCATCGCTCTTCAGCGTGTCCTGGATACGCTCATATTCGGTCAGCATCTCGGGCGTGACCGACGCGCGGGTCTCCTGCAGCGCAGCCTCGAAGTCGGCCATGCTGACCTCAGGGCTCGACAGATCACGGCGGAGCGCGGTCAGGCCTGCCCGGCGGGTCAGATCCTCGAGATCGGCGCCGGTGAACCGCTCGGTCCGGCGGGCCAAAGCTTCAAGGTCGACATCAGCGGCGAGAGGCATGCGCTTGGCGTGGATCGCAAGGATCCGCCGGCGGCCGGCGACGTCAGGCGGGCCGACATAGACCAGCTCGTCTAGCCGGCCCGGACGGAGCAGCGCGGGGTCGATAAGGTTGGGCCGATTGGTGGCGCCAATCAGCACCACGCCTTGCAATTCCTCCAGCCCGTCCATCTCGGCCAGAATGGTGTTCACCACCCGCTCGGTCACCTGCGGCTCGCCCATGCCGCCGCCGCGCGCGGGAACCAGGCTGTCGAGCTCGTCGATAAAGATCACCGTCGGCGCGACCTGCCGGGCGCGAGCGAACAGGCGGCTGATCTGCTGCTCGCTCTCGCCATACCATTTACTGAGGAGGTCGGACGATTTGATGGCGATGAAATTGGCTTGGCTTTCGCGCGCCGCGGCCTTGGCCAGCAGGGTCTTGCCGGTGCCGGGAGGGCCATAAAGCAGGAAGCCCTTGGCTGGACGAATGCCGAGGCGCTTGAAGGCTTCGGCATGCTTGAGCGGTAGCTCGACACCTTCCTTGAGCTTGGCGGCAGCCTGGTCGAGGCCGCCAACATCGTCCCAGCCGACGTTCGGCACCTGCACCATCACTTCGCGCATGGCCGACGGCTGCACCCGCTTCAGCGCATTGTCGAAGTCGCTGGTTAGGACGCTCAACTTGTCGAGCACCTCAGTCGGGATGCTGCCGTCCGCGAGGTTCAGCTCGGGCATGATCCGGCGCACCGCCTCCAGCGCGGCTTCGCGGGTCAGGGCGGCAAGATCGGCGCCGACGAAGCCATAGGTGCGACGAGCAAGGCTATCGAGGTCGACGCCATCCTCCAGCGGCATGCCGCGCGTGTGGATGCCAAGGATCTCGCGGCGGCCGGCCTCGTCCGGCACGCCGACCACGATCTCGCGGTCGAAGCGACCGGGGCGGCGAAGCGCTTCGTCGATCGCTTCGGGCCGGTTGGTGGCGGCGATCACGACCAGGTTCTGGCGCGGCTCGAGGCCGTCCATCAGCGTCAGCAGCTGCGCGACCAGCCGCTTTTCCGCTTCGCCCGACACCTTGTCCCGCTTGGGCGCGATCGAATCGATCTCGTCGATGAAGATGATCGACGGCGCGGCCTGGCTGGCCTCCTCGAACAGCTCGCGAAGCTTCTTCTCGGATTCGCCATAGGCCGAGCCCATGATCTCGGGGCCAGCGATGTGGAAGAATTGCGCGTCACTCTCGTTAGCGACCGCGCGCGCCAGCCGGGTCTTGCCGGTGCCGGGCGGTCCATGCAGCAAGACGCCCTTGGGCGGGTCGACGCCGAGGCGCTGGAACAATTCAGGATGGCGAAGCGGAAGCTCGACCATCTCACGCAGCGCATCGATGGTGTCGCGCATGCCGCCAAGGTCGTCATAGGTGACATCGGCGCGGCGTTCGCCATGCTGTTCGGTATATTCGGGCAGCAGCTCCACCACCGTGCTGGCGTCGATGTGGACGATCCCGCGCGGGGTGGTCGAGACCACTGCAAGTCGGATCTCCTGCATCGCAAAGGCGGGCGCGTTCAACAGCTGGCGAACATGGTCGGGCATGTCGGCATTGACCCGCTGGTGCCCGGCAGTGGCGACCGTGTCGCCGGCGGTCAGCGGCCGCCCGGCGAAGCTGCGCTTCAACGCTTCGGCCGAGCCATGCAGGCGGACATTATTCTGCGCGGGCGCAAACACGACGCGGGTGGCCACTTTGGCCGAAGCGCGGCGCATTTCCACGAAATCGCCCGAGCCGACACCCGCATTGGCGCGCTGCAGGCCGTCGAGGCGGATGATGTCGAGCCCCTCGTCATCGCCGTACGGCCGGACCGCGATCGCCGGGGTCGCGCGCTTGCCGACAATCTCGATCACGTCGCCGTCGGTCAGCCCGAGCTGGTCCATGATCGTCTTGGGCACGCGGGCAATCCCCCTTCCGCTGTCGGCGGGGGGCAGGTTGGCCACCTGCAGGCGGCGAATATCGGTTTCAACGTCGGCCATTCAGCACTCCTCAGCTCCGCCCAACGGCGAAGAACATTCGCGGTTCAATGTGGAGTGGGCGGCGCTGTTGAAAAGGGCCGAACTTATTTCAGCACGCCAGCGATCCGCCGCATCACAGAGCGCGGCAGAAAGCGCGAGCCTTGCGCGCCGACCTTGTTCATCGCGCCCGGAATGACGATCGCCTTGTTGGCGGACAGGCCGGCGAGGCCCGCCGCGACCACCGGGCCGGGCTGTTCGCTGAGCTTCTCGAAGGTCTGCTGAAGCTTGGGCTCGAACCCGGCGAGGCCACCGAATTCGGTGCTGGTGGGTCCGGGGCAAAGCGCAGTGACGTGGACGCCGGTCCCGCGCACTTCCTCATGCAACGCTTCGGTAAAGCTCAGCACGAAGGCCTTGGTAGCAAAGTAGACGGCCATGCCGGGGCCCGGCTGGAAAGCAGCGGTGGAGGCGACGTTGAGGATTCCGCCGCGGCCCCGCTCGATCATGCCTGGCAGCACGCCGCGGGCGAGTTCGGTCAGCAGGCCGCAGTTAAGGTCGATCATCTGGCGGAGGCGCGCCGCCTCCTGCTCCGCGACCCGTCCGCGCAGACCGAAGCCGGCGTTGTTGACCAGGCAATCGACATGCTCCCCATGTGCTGCGACGTCGGCCAGCAGGCGGTCGGCGGCTTGCGGCTCCGACAGGTCGAGCGCAACGGTCCGGGCATCGCCGAGCTCGGCGGCGAGCGCCTCGATCCGGTCCTTGCGGCGGGCGACCAGCACCAGCCGAGCCCCGGTGGCCGACAGCTGGCGGGCGAAATGAACGCCGAGCCCGGCCGACGCGCCGGTGATGAGAACGATGGGTGACGTCATGACGGCTTGGCTCCTCTGGCGCTTGGCTAATGGGTGTGAGACACTGCCGTCCGCTAGACGACAAGGGGGCACCAAGTCGATGCAAGCGGACCGACCAGCGCCGACCGACGCGTCCGAGCGCCACCATATCCTCGATGCCCTGCGCGGCTGGGCACTGGCCGGCGTCCTGATGGCCAATATGGTCATGTTCATCGGCTTCGGTCTGTCGACCCCCGAGCAACGCACGGCGGCCCTCGGCAGCGCGCTCGACGATATTTCCGAGCTGCTGATCGAGTGGCTGGTGGTCGGCAAGTTCTACTCGCTCTTCTCCCTTCTGTTCGGGATCGGCTTCGCGCTGCAGCTCGGGCGGCTCCAGCAGCGCGGAGAGGGCCTGGGGCGCTACCTTCGGCGGCTCGGCGTCCTGCTGCTGTTCGGTCTTGCCCACCTTTACCTCATGTGGCTCGGCGACATTCTTGCGCTTTATGCCGTGATGGGTGCGGTGCTGCTGCTGTTTCGCGGCGCTGCAGACCGGACGCTGCTGCGCTAGGCCGTGCTGTTGTGGTTCCTGCCGATCGCATGGAGCCCGCTGATCCACTTCGGCGGCATCAACCTTGCCCAGCCGCTCTACGGCCTTGGCGTGCAGGGGCTGGTTGCGGCCGGGATCGACCTCAACGTTGGCCCCAATGCTTATTACCGGACGACTGGCTTTGGGGCGCAGCTGGCGACGCACCCGTCCGAAGTGTGGTTCCGGCTTGGCGATCTCACCTATCAATTGCGCCCGGCCAAGGTCCTGGGAATGTTCCTGATCGGCCTGTGGGTCGGCCGGCGCCTGCTGCCCACGGGACTGGATGCGGCCGCGCCTTTGCTGCGCCGCGTCGCCCGCTGGGGGATCGGCCTTGGACTGCCGCTCAGCCTCGCGAAGGCGCTTACCGGCATGCTGGGGCAGGATCGGCCGGTGTGGGCATTCGCCGAGGAAACGCTCTACTGCCTTGGTACCCCGCTCCTTGCGCTCGGCTATGCGGCGGCATTCGCGCTTCTGTGGCGCGCGGGCCGAAGCCGCTTGGCGTCCTGGTCGGCACCGGCCGGGCGCATGGCGCTCACCAACTATCTCGCTCAGACAGCTCTGCAGAGCCTGATCTTCTATGGCTGGGGCCTGGGGCTGGTCGGCCGCTTCGGACTGGTGTTCGTGTTCCCGTTCACCGCCGCCATCTTCGCGTTCCAGGTCGCGTTCAGTGCCTGGTGGCTCCGCCGCTTCCGCTTCGGGCCGTGCGAATGGCTGTGGCGCAGCCTCACCTACGGCCGGGCGCAGCCGATTCGGCTGGCCCGGTCGGAAGATGTAGTGCCGGCTTAGGCGACGGTCGCCTTGACGATGGTGCCGGGGTTGCGCGGCGGCTCGCCGACCGGAAGCGCGTCGACATGCTCCATGCCGCTCTCGACATTGCCCCACACGGTATACTGCTTGTCGAGGAAGCGCGCGTCGTCGAAGCAGATGAAGAACTGGCTGTTGGCGGTGTTCGGCTGATTGGTGCGCGCCATGGAGCACGTGCCGCGGACATGGGGCTCCGCGTTGAACTCGGCCTTTAGGTCAGGAAGCTCGCTTCCGCCCATGCCGGTGCCAGTGGGATCTCCGCCCTGCGCCATGAAGCCGGGGATGACGCGGTGGAACTTGACGCCGTCGTAGAAGCCTTCGCCCGCGAGCTTGGCGATCCGCTCGACGTGGCCGGGTGCAAGGTCGGGGCGCAGCTTGATCACGACATCGCCGCCGCTGGACAGGGTAAGGGTAAGGGTCTGGGGCGCGTCGGCCATGCTGTGCTCTCCTGTTGAAAGGGTTGGCCGCGCACTTAGGGACTGGCGGCCACCGACGCTACCCCAAGGGGTGACAAGCGAAGCCAGCCGTGACAGGAGCGGCGCGGGCACCATCACGAGCGGCGAGCGGGAGATACAGGCATGAGCGAGCGCGATCCGCTTGACGCCGACCTGCTGACTCTTTGCGCCGAGGAGCCCGCCGGCGAGGTGATGGACGCCGAGGACCGGCTCCGCCCCGGCTTTGTCGAAAAGGTGCTAGACGCGGTTCACGACGGCGATGCCGAGACCGCCAGAGCGCTGGTCGAGCCGCTTCACCCCGCCGACGTCGCCGACCTCATCGAACTCGCCCGCGCCGACGAGCGCGAAGGGCTGGTCGCGGCGCTCGCCGAACTGGTCGACGCCGAGGTGCTGGCCGAGCTAAACGAGCACGTTCGCGAAATCCTGGTCAGCGAAATGGCGCCCGAGCGAGTCGCCGAGATCGCCGGCGAGCTCGACACCGACGATGCGGTCGCGATCATCGAGGATCTCGAGGAAGACGACCAGCGCGCCGTCCTGCGCGCAATGGAGCCCGACGACCGGGCCGCGATCGAAGAAGCGCTCACCTATGGCGAGGAAACCGCCGGGCGCCTGATGCAGCGCGACCTGATCGCGGTGCCGGAGCATTGGAACGTCGGCCAGGTCATCGATTATCTCCGCTCGGGCGCGGAGCTGGCGAACGATTTCTGGGAAGTGTTCGTGGTTTCTCCCAGTCACCACCCGGTCGGCACCTGCAAACTATCGACCATCCTGCGCTCGCCGCGGGCGACCAACGTCGCCTCGATCATGGCGCTCGAGCAGACGCTGATTCCGGTTGATATGGACCAGGAAGACGTCGCGCTCCGCTTCCAGAAATATGCGCTGGTCTCCGCCGCGGTGATCGACGCCAGCGGGCGGCTGGTCGGGATGATCACCGTCGACGATATCGTGCACATCATCCAGGCCGAAGCGAGCGAAGACGTGCTGCTGCTGTCCGGTGCCGGCGAAGGCGACATTAACGAGCCGGTGCTCGACAGCTACAAGGCGCGCGTGCGGTGGTTGATCGCTAACCTGCTGACCGCGCTGCTCGCCTCCACCATCATCCGCCTGTTCGAAGGCTCGATTGAGCGGCTGGCGATCCTTGCCGCGCTGATGCCGATCGTCGCCGGGGTCGGCGGCAATGCGGGAACGCAGACGCTGGCCGTGACCGTGCGCGCGCTCGCCACTAACCAGCTCACCGGCTCCAACCGCTGGCGCGCGGTCGGGCGAGAGATGCGCGTCGCGCTGATGAATGGCCTCACCGTCGCGTCGCTGGTCGGAATCGCGGTGACCCTGATCCTCGGCTCGGGCCAGCTTGGTGCGGTGATTGCCGCGGCGATGCTGTTCAACGTGCTGATCGCAGGCTTTGCGGGCGTGCTGGTGCCGCTCACCATGGAGCGTTGGGGTGCGGACCCGGCGGTGGCCAGCTCGATCTTCGTCACCATGGTGACCGATTCGATGGGCTTTCTACTGTTCCTCGGCCTTGCGACGGCAGTCGGCCTGACCGGCTGACCTTGGCGCAAGCCTTTGCGCTTGCTACATAATCGCGCGTGCCGTTACACCTGACCAAGGTGGCCGTTGGCTGCCGCACCCTTGAATCGCTGGAAAAGCGCTTCGCTACCCGTGCGAGCGGCGGCGAGGTGCGGGTGGTGACCCGGATGCGGCCCAAGCGGCTGCCCGAGATTCTCGACGGCGGCGCGCTCTACTGGATCGTGCAGCACCGCTTGGTCGCCTGTTCGAACATCCTCAGGGTCGACGAGCGGCCGGACGGACGCATTGATTTCGTTTGCAGTGAGCGGTTGCAGGCGATCCCCTCGCTGCCCAAGCGCGCGCACCAGGGGTGGCGTTACCTGACCCACGAGGAGGCGCCCAAGCCCGGCGACAATGACGACAGCGGCCTTAGCCTGCTGCCGCCGTCGCTCTACGGCCGCTTGTCCGCGTTGGCGCTGCTCTAGCGGCAGCCGCTGACGGTCGCCGCGCCAGTGACCTTCTGGTTGCAGCCGACCGGGCCTTTCAGTGTCACGGTCGAGGCGCCGCTGGCGGCCACGTTGACGCTCCGCCGCGCAGCCGCGCGCAACTCGCTGTTGCCGGTGGCGACGAGCACCAGTTCCTCGGCTGCAAGCCCCGCGGCATCGAGCACGACCGAGCCTTCGCTTGAGACGTTACCGGTCTTCACCGCGCCCGCCAGCGCAACGATGCCGCTACCCCCGGCTACGAGGTTGAGGCGGTCGGCGCGCAGGTCGGCGACCTTGAGCAGCCCAGGGCCGGCGAGTGCGAGACTGACAGACAGGCCGCTCATTCGGTCGATCTGGAGCCGGCCGCTGCCTACAAGGGTGGCTGCTTGCAGCGCAGGCGTGGCGAGGCTGATGCGGATCGGAGCGCCCTTGCCCTCGCCGTTCCAACCGCTTCGCTGCCGCACGATGAGGGTCCTGCCCTCGACCTTGAGATCCACCGTATCGAGCGCCGCGGCCGATCCTTCGGCACGGGCCGAGGGCGACTTATTGGTCGACAACGCGACATCGAACGGCGCTTCCACTCGGATCCGGTCGAAGCTCTGAAGGCTGAAGCGGCGCTCGGCGGCGTGCGACGGGGTCGCGGCGGCCGCGAGCAGGAGAAGGGCGAGGATTCGGTTCATGGCTCCGATCCTCGCCGTTTTTGGTTAACGGACCTTCAAGGCGGAGCTTACGAGCAGCGAATGTCGCCGCTGCCGTTCTTGTTCGACTGGCAACGCGCGCCGCCGGTGATGGCGATGTCGCCCGACCCGTTGATGGTCGCCTTGGCGGTGCCGGTCGCCTGCGCCTTGATGTCACCGCTGCCTGCGATGCTGGCATTGGCGTCGACGCTTCTCACCCCGGAGGCGTCGAGATCGCCCGAGCCAGCGATCCGATAGCTCGCCCGCTGCGCTCGTCCCGCCGCCGTCATCTCGCCCGACCCGGAGATCGACAGGCCAAGGTCCTGCACCGCGACCTCCGCCAGCCTGAGGCTGCCGGAGCCCGCAATCGAGCCTTCGAAGCGGTTGCCCGCCACGCGGTCGATATCGATGTCACCCGACCCGACCGCTGCCGCCGCCTCCAGCGAGGGGACGGTAATGGTGAAGCGCGAGGGCTCCTTCGAGCTCCAGCTCATGCCGCCGAACCAGTTCTTCCTTTTGGGCCGGATCAGCAGCTTGCCGTTCTCCACCACAACCTCTGTCTGGTCGAGGAGCTTCTGCGGGCCCGTAGCGGCGACCGAGACGGCCTTGCCGGTTGCGACGATGACCTCGAACGGTCCAGCGACTTCGAGCCCGGTGAAAGCGCCGACCTCATAGGTGCGGCTGACCGACGGACCAGCCGATTCGGCGCGTCCGACCGAGCAGGCGGAGAGCGCCAGGGCCGAGAAGGCGGCGGTAGCGAGAAGAAGCTGCTGGCGCATGTGACGATCCCCTTACTGTGTTGCAGAAGCAATACACCAGCACGGCAAGCTCTGCAAGCAACAAAAAAGGCGCCGCCCACCGGGAGCAGCGCCTCTTTTCGGAAACCCTGAGAGAAGCCTTATTCGGCGTCTTCCTTGGTGTCCTCCTTGGACTTGTGATGAAGCACCGCGGCTTCGTTCAGGATCTGATGGATCTTGGCCAGCGCCGCCTTTTCGTCGGTCTGCTCCATGGCGCCGAGTTCGCGCGCCAGGCGCGAAGCGGCGGCCTCGAAGATCTGCCGTTCCGAATAGCTCTGCTCCGGCGCGTCTTCCGGGCGGAACAGGTCGCGGGTCACTTCGGCGATCGACGACAGGTCGCCCGAATTGATCTTGGCTTCATATTCCTGCGCACGGCGCGACCACATGGTGCGCTTGACCTTGGGCTTGCCCTTCAGGATCTCGAGCGCGGCGACCATGGTCTTGTCGCTCGACAGCTTGCGCATGCCGACCGAGTCCGCCTTGTTGACGGGCACGCGGAGGGTCATCTTCTCTTTTTCGAAACGAAGCACGTACAGCTGGAGGCTGGTACCGGCGATTTCGGTGCTTTGCAGTTCGACGACGCGTCCAACGCCGTGCTTGGGGTAAACCACATAATCGCCAACGTCGAAGCTAAGGGCCTTCGCTGCCATTCTTCACCTTTCGTGATGCGAGATGCGTCGGCCGAACGGTAGTGGCGCCCCCAAGTCGCCCCGTAGCATTGGCATCTCTGATGACGGTCTTCAGATCGGCGACCGCCAAGAGGGTGGTTGCGAACAAGGCCGCAGCGCATGGGTGATGCGTACGGCCCCGGTGTCACGAGTATATAACATAAGACTGCTCAGATCGCCAGCCCCAGTTGCCGCGGCGCATCGCCGTCCTGTTCGACCAGATTGGACAGGCCAAGGCCGAGCAGGCGGACTCCCATCGGCACCGGCAGCAGAGCCTCGAGCAGATGGTGCCCAGCGGCGGTGAAGGTGGCGGGGTCGCCGACCGGATCGACGAAGCTGTGAGCCCGGCTGATCAGGCGAAAGTCCGAATATTTGACCTTGAGGGTGACCGTGCGGCCCGCCGCCTGCGCGCGGGCGATCCGCTCCCACGCGAGGCCGGCGACACGGTCGAGTTCGCGGTGCAAATCCTCGGGCGTTCGGTAGTCCTTGTTGAACGTCCGCTCGGCGCTGACCGACTTGGCGACCCGGCTGCTCCGCACCGGCCGCTCGTCAATCCCGCGACATATTCGCCAATACCATTCGCCCGAGCTGCCGAAGCGGCCGGTCAGCTCCTCGAGTGTCAGCGACTGGAGGTCGGCGCCGGTGTGGATGCCAAGCTTCTCCAGCCGCTCCGCCGTTTTGGGCCCGATGCCGTGAAAGCGCCCGACCGGCAGCGAGGCGATGTAGCGCTGGGCCTGCTCGGGCCGAATGACGCACAGGCCGTCGGGCTTGTTCTGGTCGCTGGCGAGCTTGGCGACGAACTTGCAGTAAGAGACACCGGCTGAGGCGGTGAGCTTCGTTTCCTCGCGAATGCGCTGGCGAATGGCCTCTGCGATCGCCCTGGCGGAGCCGAGGCCGTGACGGTCCTCGCTTACGTCGAGATAGGCTTCGTCGAGGCTCAGCGGCTCGATCGCGTCCGTGTAATCGGCGAAGATGGCGCGAATCTGGTGGCTGACCTCGCGATAGGCGTCGAATCGCGGTTTCACGAACACGAGGTCCGGGCACCGCCGCTTGGCAGTCACGCTGGGCATGGCCGAGCGGACGCCGAACACCCGCGCTTCATAGCTGGCCGCCGCGACCACCCCGCGATGGCCGCCGCCAACCGCCACCGGCTTGCCCCTGAGGCTCGGATCGTCCCGCTGCTCGACGCTCGCAAAGAAGGCGTCCATGTCGATGTGGATGATCTTGCGGGGGCCGGGCGCGTTCACCCCTCGTTCTCTAACTTGGCTTGGGCGCGGAGTCATGCTTTAGGGCCCGCAAACCCTCACCCTCGGGAAGATCCATGAACATCCACGAATATCAGGCCAAGGAATTGCTTGCGAAGTACGGCGTGCCGGTGCCCGCCGGTCACGCCGCGATGAGCGTCGAGGAAGCGGTGGAAGCCGCCGGCAAGCTTCCTGGACCGTTGTGGGTGGTCAAGGCGCAGATCCACGCCGGCGGCCGCGGCAAGGGCAAGTTCACCGAACTTGGCCCCGGCGCCAAGGGCGGTGTCCGCCTGGCGAAGAGCGTGGAGGAAGTCCGCGCCCATGCCGAGGAGATGCTCGGCAAGACGCTGGTCACGATCCAGACCGGCGACGCCGGCAAGGAAGTGCAGCGCCTCTACATCACGGACGGCGTGGACATCGCTAAGGAATTCTACCTCGCGCTGCTGGTCGACCGTGAGACCGGCCGCATCGCGGTGGTCGCCTCGACCGAAGGCGGCATGAACATCGAGGACGTCGCCCACGACTCCCCTGAGAAGATCCACACCATCACCATTGACCCCGCGACCGGGCTGATGCCGCACCACGGCCGGGCTGTCGCGGCGGCGCTTGGCCTCACCGGGGATCTCGCCAAGCAGGCGACCAAGGTCCTCGCCGGCCTCTACGCCGCCTTCATCGGCAGCGACGCCGAGCAAATCGAGATCAATCCGCTGGCGATCACCGAAGACAACAAGCTGATGGTGCTCGACGCCAAGGTCGGCTTCGACGGCAACGCCATGTTCCGCCACAAGGACATCGCCGAACTGCGCGACCTCACCGAAGAAGACCCGATGGAGGTCGAGGCGTCAAAGTACGACCTCGCCTACATCAAGCTCGACGGCGACATCGGCTGCATGGTGAACGGCGCCGGCCTTGCGATGGCGACGATGGACATCATCAAGTTGAATGGCGCCTTCCCGGCCAACTTCCTGGACGTCGGCGGCGGCGCCAACAAGGAAAAGGTCACCGCGGCGTTCAAGATCATCCTTGCCGATCCGGCGGTGAAGGGGATCCTGGTCAACATCTTCGGCGGCATCATGAAGTGCGACATCATCGCCGACGGCATCGTTGCCGCCGCGCGTGAGGTCGACCTCAAGGTCCCGCTGGTGGTTCGCCTCGAAGGCACCAATGTCCAGCAGGGCAAGGACATCCTCGCGAACTCGGGCCTGCCGATCGTCGCCGCCAACGACCTTGGCGATGCGGCAGCCAAGATTGTCGCCGAAGTGAAGAAGGCGGCCTGACACCATAGCGGGACCTCGGCCTTGAGCCGGGGTCCGCCTTTCTTCTGAATGCGTTAGAGGAAAGGCCAAGCGGATGCCGGGTCACGCCTGGCATGACGACAGAAGAGGGACGGACATGAAGGTACTCGTCGCGGTCAAGCGCGTGATCGATTATAACGTGAAGCCCCGGGTGAAGATGGACGGCTCCGGCGTCGATCTCGCCAACGTCAAGATGAGCATGAACCCCTTCGACGAAATCGCCGTCGAGGAAGCCATCCGCCTCAAGGACAAGGCCGGCGCGACCGAGATCGTGGTCGTCTCCGTCGGCCCGCAGAAGGCGCAGGAAACAATCCGCACCGCGCTCGCAATGGGCGCCGACCGCGGCATCCTGGTCCAGACCGATGACGAGGTCGAACCGCTTGGCGTTGCCAAGATCCTGGCGAAGATCGTCGAAGAAGAGCAGCCGCAGGTGATCCTGGTTGGCAAGCAGGCGATCGATGACGATTCGAGCCAGGTCGGCCAGATGCTCGGTGCACTGACCGGCTATGGCCAGGGCACATTCGCCTCCAAGGTCGAGATCAGCGGCGACACCGCCAACGTCACTCGCGAAGTGGATGGCGGATTGGAAACGGTGGCGATCAAGCTGCCGGCGATCGTCACCACCGACCTTCGCCTGAACGATCCGCGTTATCCTTCGCTGCCCAACATCATGAAGGCGAAATCCAAGCCGTTGGCGAGCAAGACGCCGGCCGACTTCGGCGTCGACACCGCGCCGCGGCTCGAAACGTTGAAGGTGGTCGAGCCAGCCAAGCGCCAGGGCGGCGCCAAGGTCGGCTCGGTCGATGAACTGGTCGCCAAGCTTAAGTCCATCGGAGCAGTCGCATGAAGATCCTGGTTCTCGGCGAGCACAACAACGGCAAGGTTAAGGACTCGACCCTTGCCACTCTGGGCGCGGCCGCAAAGCTCGGCGGCGAAGCGCATCTGCTGCTGATCGGCTCGGACGCTGCCGCCGCTGCCGAAGACGCCAAGACCATCGCCGGCATCGGCAAGGTCCATGTCGCCGCCGACGCCGCGCTCGATCATGAGCTGGCCGAAAGCGTCGCGCCGCTGGTCGCCAAGCTGATGGAGAGCCACGACGTGCTGCTCGCCTCCTCGACCACCACCGGCCGCAACATCGCGCCGCGGGTCGCAGCGATGCTCGACGTCATGCAGATCAGCGACATCATCGCGGTGGAAGGCCCGGACACGTTCCAGCGCCCGATCTACGCCGGCAACGCCATCGCCACCGTGCGATCGAAGGACGCCAAGAAGGTCATCACCGTGCGCGGCACCGCCTTCACCAAGGCGGAGCGCGGCGCCGGCAATGCCGAAGTCGAAACGGTCGACGCCGGCGTGTCCAACGCGGTGTCCAGCTTCGTCTCGATGGAAGCTAGCGAGAGCGAGCGACCGGAGCTGACCAGCGCCAAGATCATCGTTTCCGGCGGCCGTGCTCTCGGTTCGAGCGAGCAATTCCATTCGCTGATCGATCCCCTAGCCGACAAGCTCGGCGCCGCCGTCGGCGCCAGCCGCGCCGCGGTCGACGCCGGTTATGCGCCGAACGACTACCAGGTCGGCCAGACCGGCAAGATCGTGGCCCCGGAGCTGTACGTCGCGGTCGGCATCTCGGGCGCGATCCAGCACCTTGCCGGCATGAAGGACTCGAAGGTCATCGTCGCCATCAACAAGGACGAAGAAGCCCCGATCTTCCAGATCGCGGACGTCGGCCTGGTCGGCGATCTGTTCAAGCTGGTGCCGGAGTTGACCGAGAAGCTCTAGGGCTTGCCTGGCTCGAAGGTTCCGATAGCCTCGCTGATCTCCCGATCGGCGAGGTATCTGCCAGTGCGCGTTGTAACCCTTCCCCCCGCCGCCGCCGCTATGGCGCTGACCTCCGCCGCATCGGCCCGTGAACCGCTTGTGCTAGCCCCGCTCAAGCCCTGGAACCTCCATTATTCGGACAACAGCTGTCAGCTGTTTCGCTCCTTCGGCGATCCGGCGGAGCCAACTCATCTCGTCCTCGAAAGCCTCGCCCCCGACTCCAGCATGACCATGATAGTGTTCGGCGGAGCGCTGAAGTCCAAGCCAGCCCAAGGGGAGGGCAAAGCGACCTTCTTGCCCGGCACGAGCCGCAGCTTCGACAAGGGCAAGATCAGCGAAACGATCACGGACAAGCAGACCGCAATCTATTGGAGCGGAGTCAGCCTGCTTCCGGACACCGAGAACAGCGACCGGGACAGCAAGGATCGCGATCGTTCCCAATATGCGGCGCGAAATGCCGCCAATCGTGCGATCGAGAAGAGCGCCGCTGCCACCGTGAGTGCCTTACAGGTCGTCGAGCCGAGAGAGCGCGTGATCGTGCTGCAGACCGGCTCGCTCGCCAAGGTCATGGAGATGGTGCGCGAATGCAATCGCGAGCAGATGACCGGCTGGGGTCTCGATCCGGCCGTGCAGGACAAGATCGTGCTCGGCCTTAAGGTTACGCGCAGCGTGGCTTCGCTGTTCAGCGACGATGATTATCCTAACGAGGCCATCCGCAACGGCGAGATATCCGTGGTCACGACGCGCCTGATCGTCGGCGCGGATGGGAAGGTTTCCCGCTGTACCCCGCTGACACCCTTCACCGGGGAGGGGTTCAAAGAAGTGGTCTGCGCACGGCTATCGAAAGCAGTGTTCGAACCCGCCGAACTGGCCGACGGGACCAAGGTCCCGAGCTTTACAATAACGCGGATCGACTTCCGTATTCCCTAGAGCACGAGCCTAGCGCCATTCCGCCGTTTCGACCCCGGCCAGCGCGTCGGGATCGACCCGGCGCCGGATTAGTGCCCACTTACCTCCGTCGACAATGACTTCGGCCGCTAGCGGACGGCTGTTGTAGCCGTTGGACAGGGTCGCGCCGTAGGCGCCGGCGGTGCGGAAGACGATGAGGTCGCCCGCTTCCACCCGGTCCATGTCGCGTCCCATGGTGAAAGTGTCGCCGGTCTCGCACACCGGGCCAACCACGTTGACGACCTGTTGCACGCCGGAAGGCCGCACTGCCTCGATGCGGTGATAAGCGTCATATAGGGCGGGGCGCATCAGGTCGTTCATACCCGCGTCGACGATCAGCCAGGGTGCACGCACGCCCGGCTTCACCCGTACCACGCGGGTCAGCAGCACGCCGGCATTACCGACGATCAGGCGCCCGGGTTCGAACAGCAGGCGAGTGTTCCAGTCGGCGGTCACCCGCCTGACCATCGCGCCGTAGGCCTCTGGGCTGGGCGGCTCGGGCTGGCCGGGGCCATGCGGCACGCCGAGGCCGCCGCCAAGATCGGCGATGCGGATTTCGCGGCCGTCCTCGCGCAGCGCGGCGATCAGCTCGCCCAGGCGACGGAACGCCTGTTCCAGTGGGTCGAGGCTGGTGAGCTGACTGCCGATATGCACGGTGACCCCGTGCACCGCCAACCCGGGCAGCCCCGCCGCTTCCCGCGTGAAGCCAAGCGCGTCGGTCGCCGCAATCCCGAACTTGTTGTCGGCGGTGCCTGTCGTAATCTTGGCGTGGGTGCCCGCGCTCACGTCGGGGTTGATGCGGAAACCCATCGACGCCTGGCGTCCCTGCGCTTCGGCCACCGCCGACAGGGTGCGGGTTTCCTCCATGCTCTCAACGTTGAACTGGAGGAGGCCGCCGGCGAGCGCCTCGGCCATCTCTTCGGCGGTCTTGCCGACGCCCGAGAAGACGATCTTGTCTGGCGAGATCCCTGCGGCACAGGCGCGGCGATACTCGCCGATCGAAACGACGTCGGCACCGAGGCCTGCGCGGCCCAGGCGGGCGAGCACGTGGGCGTTGGGGTTGGCCTTGACTGCATAGGCGACCAGCGGTTCGCCCGTCCCGGCGCCGGCCACCGCGGCCTGCATGACCTCGGCGTGCCGTTCCATGGTTGCTGCCGAATAGACGTAGGTCGGCGTGCCGACGGCCGCTGCGATGGTTTCCAGTGGCACGCCCTCGCAATGCAGCGCGCCGTCCTGAAGGTGGAAATGGTCCATGCTTGGCCGCCTAGAAGCCGGACAGGAACGCCGCAACGTTCGCGCCGAGCGCATCCACCGCATAGCCGCCTTCGAGGACGATCGACGCGGGCACACCCATCGCCGCCGCCCGCGCGCCTAGCCGGGCATAGTCGCCGGTGCGGATGGCGAAATGGCTGATCGGGTCGCCCTCGTACGTGTCGGCCCCGAAGCTCACCACCAGCAGTTCGGGGTAATCCTCCGCCAGCCAGTCGCAGGCGCGTGCGAGCGCCTCGTCATAGGCCGCGAAGGCCGTGCCGCGGGGGAGGGGCAGGTTCAGCACGTTGCCGCCACTCTCTTCCGCGCTGCCCCAGTAGAAGGGATAGTCAGTGGTGGGATCGGCGTGGAGCGAAGCGAAGCGGATGCCCTCGCGGCCTGCGACGATGTCCTGCGTGCCGTTGCCGTGATGATAGTCGAGGTCGAGGATGGCAGTGCGCTTGCCCGCGCTCAGCGCCGCGATGGCGGCCCAATTGAGGTAGGAATAGCCGCCCATGTAATCCGGCCCGGCATGGTGGCCCGGCGGGCGGGTCAGGGCGAAGGCATGGTCACCCGCCAGCGCCACATCGAGCGCCGCCAGAAGCACCCCCGTCCCCGCCAGCAGCGCGCTCCAGGTGCCGCCCATGATCGGCGCACAGGTGTCGTAAGCATGGGCGCCAAGCCGCGCATCGATGCGGCTCAGCGCGCGCGGGCGCCGGTGCACGGGGAAGGCGTAAGGCAGCACGTCTCCGCTCCGCCCAGCCGCCGCCCACTCCTCATGCGCCGTGGCCAGAAGGTCGAGGTAGGCAGGCGCGTGCGCCCGGCCAGCCGCGGCCAGCAGTTCCGCCTCGCTTCGCTGTGACGGAGCCTCGACCAACCCAACCGCCGCCAGCACCGAATCCACCCGTTCCATCACGTCCGCCGCGGGGTGCAGCGCGCCGTTGAAGAACTCGCTGGCCGGCGCATGAGCCCGCTGCGCATCGTCCCAGAAGCAACGCATCAGCGCTGGAGGTCGCTCGGCAGCGTCGGCTCGCTCAACAGCTGCTCCATCCGCGTCCACCGCGCCTTGGTGTCGGGCAGCCGCTCGATATCGCGCGCCACCATGTCGCGGCCGATGGTGTAGTTGATAACGTAGGAGCGATATTGCTTGGTGAAGGCGACGCTCTGCTTTGCCCGCGCCTCGCTGACTAGGCCGTAGCGCTGGATCAGGCGAACCGCCTGTGCTTCGTCGATCTGGCCATCGAGCAGCTGCTGGCTGATCGTGTTGCGGGAGCCCGCGAGGTCCTGCATCAGCTTGCCAAGCTGTTCGTAGCGCCCGATCTCCGCCGCCTGCAGGCCGGCCAACGGTGCCAGCACCGCGGCTTCGTAACGCGCCTTGCGCTCACCCGGAAAGGCAAGGTCGATGCCATAGTTCGCCGACCCCTCTGCCAGCAGGGATTGCGGCGAGTAGAGCGGGTAGACGCTGACTTCCACCCAGCCCTTGCCGCGCACCAGCCGCTCTTCGAGCAGCGCGTTCAGCACATGGTGGCCAGGATAGCCCTCGTGGCAGCCAAGGTCGATCGCCCGGCTCAGGCGGATCGGCAGGTCGGTGTTGACCTCGATCCGGCTCTTGTAATCGCCGAGATAGTAATTGTACCCCGACCAGCTCTTGCCGGTGACGAAGGCAAGGTCGAACCGCTCGGTAGGCGGCAGGGCGATGTGCTCGGTGGTCGCGGTACGGCAGGCCGCGATCGCGTTGCGGAACACTGCGTCCAGCTTGTCCTTGGGGATGGTGAAGCGGTTCTGATAGGCCTCGACCCGGTCCGCGAGCGTGCCGTTGCCGGGCACCAGCGCCTCGATGCGGGCGAGGATGGGGTCGTAGCTGGCGAGCGGCTTCAGCTCGGGCCGGACACCGAACAGCCCTTGCGCTTCCTCAGCGAACGGCAGCTTCTCGCCGCGCAGCATCCGCAGGCGCGTGGCGGCGGCGGTCAGTTGCGCCGATAGGAAAGCGGCGCGGCGCGGCTCCTCGACGCTGGCCCGCGTGACCCGACCCTGCAGCGCGACGACGCGCGCGGTGAGGGCTGCAAGGTCGCTCCTCGCCGCCAATGCCTTGCCCTCGGCCTTCAGCGCGGGATCGCCGTAGAAGGCGTCGATATAGCCTTCTTCCTTTTCGCCGATCGCCATTTGCAGCACGACATAATCGCGCGCGGCGGCCGACAGCTCGTCACGAGCGACGGGGGCGGTTGCGCAGGCGGCGAGGCTCAGCGCGGTGGCGCCGACGAAGCCTAGCTGGACGGCGGCGCGTAAGGGTCGTTGCATACGGTGGGATCCTCGTCCGCATCTTCGCCGAAGATCTCGGCAGCTTCGTAACGGTCGCGCTCAGATGAGCCGATCGGCTTGGTCAGCGCAAGCAGCAGCGTTCCGGCGATGCCGGACAGGACCGAGCCCAGCAGGGTGCCGATCTTCGCTTCGTCGATCAGCAGGCGGTCGGCAAAGGCAAGCTCGCCGATGAACAGGCTCATGGTGAAGCCCACGCCGCACAGCAGCGCCGCGCCATAGATGTGGATCCAGCGCAGCACCTTGGGCTTGCGGGCGAGGCCGGTACGATCTGCTGCCCAGATGGCGCCGAACACGCCGATCTGCTTGCCGACGAACAGGCCGGCCGCCACTCCCAGCGGGACGGGCCGGGCAAGCTCATCGAGGCCGCCGATCGTCACGCCCGCGCTGGCGAAGCCGAACAACGGCACGATGCCGAACATCACCACAGGGTGAAGCTGGTGCTCGAGCTTCTTCAGCGGCGAGACGGCCTCGCCCCGGCCGAGCGGGATGGTCAGGGCTGCCAACACTCCGGCGATGGTGGCGTGAATGCCCGATTGGAACACCGCCAGCCACAAAGCCGGGAACAGCCACAGATAGGGCCACAGGCGCCGCACCCCGAAGACATTGAGCCCGGCCATGGCGCCGACCAGCAGCGCACTCATCCCCAGTGCCGTGACGTCGAGGTCTGCGGTGTAGAAGAGCGCGATGATCGCAACCGCACCGATGTCGTCGATGATCGCAATCGCGACCAACAGCACCTTGATGCTGGCCGGAACGCGGGGGCCGAGCAGGGCGAGCAGGCCCAGCGCAAAGGCAATGTCGGTGGCGGCGGGGATCGCCCAGCCGGATGACAGCGCCGGATCGAACCCGGTGACCAGCTTGTAGACGAATGCCGGCACCGCCATCCCGAACGCGGCCGCGATCATCGGCAGTCGGCGTGCCTCGCTGGTGGCGAGTTGCCCGTCATACCATTCGCGCTTTACTTCCAGCCCGACGAGCAGGAAGAACACCGCCATCAGCGCGTCGGCGATCCAGTAATGGATCGTGAGCGGCCCGACGTAGGTTTCGAGCAGCGCGTGGTACGCGTGGGCGAGCGGACTGTTGGCGATCAGCAGCGCCAAGGCGGCCGCGCCCATCAGCAGCAGGCCCGCCGTTCGCTCGTGGTTATGCGCATGCCCCGCCATCGGCAGGGTCATGCACAGCTACTTCTACTCACGCAACTTGTGTCAGGCGACCGTGACGTCCAGCGTCATCTCGGCGTTCAGCACCTTGGAGATCGGGCAATTCTGCTTGGCTTCCTCGGCAAGGCGGCGAAGCTCGGCATCCTCGATGCCAGGCACGGTGGCGGTAAGCCGGAGGTCGGAGCGGCTGACCTTGAACCCGGCGCCGTCCTGATCAAGCTTCACCTTGGCCTCGGTCTCGAGATTGCCCTCGTTATGACCGGCCCCCGCCAGCGCGAAGCTCAAGGCCATGGTGAAGCAGCTCGCGTGAGCGGCGGCGATCAGCTCCTCGGGATTGGTTCCGAGCTCGCCTTCGAAGCGGGTGTTGAAGCCGTAGCGGCTGTCCTTGAGCACGCCCGACTGAGTGGAGATCCACCCCTTGCCGGTTTTGCCCATGCCTTCGTAGCGCGCGGTGGCGGTGCGGGTGATCATGCGTTTTTCCGTTCTTCTATGAAACTCGCCTGATCAACCCCGCACCGCAGCGCGGGTTGCACCGGCGCTTAGCGAAGCCCCGGCTTGTCGAGCGACAGCTGCGGCAGCGGGATCACCGTCACCTCGCCGAAGCGCTTGCGCAGATCGTCGGCAAACAGCTTGGCATCTCCGACGATCACGGTGGTGGTGCCCGCCGGTGCCAGCAGGCTACGTGCCGCCTCTCCCGCCTGAGCCGGCGTAACCGCCCGGACCGAGGTCATGTATCGCCCGATCTCGGCCGGATCGACGCCGCTCTGGACATAGCCCGCGACGATGTCACCGAGCCCTTCTACCGTCTCGAGCTGGCGGCCGAACCCGCCGGTGATGAACGCCTGACGAGTGCCGAGCTCGGCCGAGGGGATCGGCTCCGCGCCGAGCCGCTTCATCTCGTCAAGGATGAGGCCGAGCACTTCGGGCGCCGAAGCGTTCTTGGTCTGCACCGCGGCAACCACCGCGCCCGCCTTGCGCCCGGCGGACAGGCCGCTGTTCGCGCCGTAAGAGAGACCGCGTTTGATTCGGATCTCGCGGTTCAGGCGCGCGCTGTAACCGCCGCCCAGTACTGCATTGGCGATCATCGCCTGATAGTAGCGCGGGTCGGCTCGGGTCAGCGTTTCCTTGGCGACCGCAACGGCGGCCTGGCTCGAGCCCGGCATGTCGATCACGATCACCTTGCCCTTCAGCGGGGCTTCGCCCGCGGCGGAACGGTCAATCGCCGCTGCGAGCGGGGTTGCCGCGCGCCATGATCGGAACGCCTGCGTGGCGAGGCTCTGTGCCTGCGCGGGTGAGATGTCGCCGCTCAGCACCAGCACGCTCGTCTCGGGTCGAAGCGAGCGGCCGGCAGCGGCGACCACGTCGGGCCGGCCGATCGCCGTCAGGGTGGTCGGTGTGCCGCCGGCCGGCGAGCCGTAAGCGCCATCGCCGAACACCGCGCGCGAGGCGGCGATGCGCGACAGAGCGCCGGGGTTCTGCAACGCCAGCGTCGCGTCGTCGACCGCCTGGCCGCGGGCGCGCTCGACCTCATCGGGTGCGAAGGCAGCGTTGGCCGCGACATCCGCCATGATCCCGAGAGCCGGCGCCAGATTGGCGGTGCGGACGGTCAGGTCGAGGGTCATCCCTTCGTTCCCCGCCGCGGCGGCGAGCTGCCCGCCGAGCGCTTCCACCGCGGCCGCAATCTGGTCCGCACTGCGGGTCGCCGTGCCCTTGGTCAGAAGGTTGGCAGTCAAGCGGTTGAGCCCGGCCTTGCCCTCCGGATCGGCGGTGCTGCCGCCGAGCGAGACCAGGCTGGCGCTGACCAGCGGCAGGTTGGTGCGAGGCACGGTGATGACGGTGAGCCCATTCGCAAGCTTGGCGGTAACCGGCTGCGGCACGTTCACCGCGACCGGCGTTGCAGGCTCGGGCGGGCGCACCCGCTCGGCCTCGCTCGCCGGCTGAACTACGGTGATCCCGGCGGGTGCGGTGAGCGGGGTCGTCACCACGCTTGGCGCCAGAGAAATCTTGTCGCCGCTGCTCGCCGTGATTCCGCTGGCGGCCGGCAGGTAGCGGATGGTGACTGCGGTATTCAGGTCGAGATACTTCTTCGCCACGCGTTGCAGGTCGGCCGGCGTCACCTTGGCCAGTGCGGCCAGGCGCTTGTCGGCGGCGCGGGGATCGCCTTCGATGATCACGCCCGTGGCCAGCAAGTCACCCTTGCCTTCCACCGTCTCACGCTCCTTGAGCGCGCTCGTCAGCAGCTCGTTGCGCGCCTCGGTCAGCTCGGCCGCCGTCACCGGTCCCGTGGCAAGGCGCGTCAGCTCGCGGCGCAGCACGGCCTCGACTTCCGGCACGGTCTTGCCGCCCGCAAGGATAGCGTAAGGCGCCATCAGCCCGGTGCCCTGCTTGTCATCGATATAGACGGACGCGTCGCTGGCCAGCCGGGTGCGGATCAGCGCCTGGTTGAACCGGCTGCTGTCGCCGCTCGCCATTACCGCCTGCAGCATTTCCAGCGCCGGCATGTCGGGCGACTTGGCGGGCGGCAGGAGGAAGCTCATCACCAAAGCGGGAAGCGGGGTGTTGGGCTCGGTCACCGTATAGCTGCGCGCGGCCGTGCGGGCGGGTTCGGCCATGGTAACGCGCGGAATGGCGCCCGCCGGCCGCTTGATCGGTGCGAAATAGCTGTCGGCCCAGCGGTTGAGATCGGCCGGATCGAAGTTCCCGCTCACCACCAGCACCGCATTGTCGGGCCGGTAATAGGTCGCATGGAACGCGCGCACATCGTCGATGGTCGCCGCGTCCAGCTCCTCGATGCTGCCGATGCCCGGCCGCGCATACGGATGCCGCTGGTAGCTCACCATCGGCAGATAATGCGAGAACAGGCGCCCGTAGGGCCGTGCCAGCCCGGTCCGCAGTTCTTCCTTCACCACGTCGCGCTCGGACTTGAAGTTGGCATCGTCGACGACGAGGCTGCCCATCCGGTCTGCTTCCGCCCACAACAGCCGCTGCAGGTGGTTAGCCGGCACCGTCTCGTAATAGTTGGTGTAGTCGTCCGCGGTGCTGGCGTTGTTGAAGCCGCCGACGTCCTCAGTCATGCGGTCCATCTGCTCGGGCATCATGTTGCGCGTGGCCTTGAACATCAGATGCTCGAACAGGTGCGCGAAGCCCGAGCGGCCGCGCGGATCGTCCTTGGAGCCGACGTCGTACCACACCTGCACCGAGACGTTCGGGCTCGACGTGTCGCGCAGGGCATAGACGCGAAGGCCGTTGGCAAGCTTGCGCTCGGTATAGTTGAGCTGGGGAATGGCAGCGGCCTTCTGCGCCGCGGCGGGCAGGGCGTGGATCGAGGATCCGGCGAGCAGAAGTGCGGCGAGCAAACGGCTGGGTGCAGGCAAGATTTGTCTCCGGAGACGAGTTGCTTGGACGGTGCGGCGGTGGCCCAGCGCCGTCAAGCAACGCTTCGACGAGAGCACCGGTGGAGGATACGGCCAAGGGGCGGTGATGCGGAGCCGACCTGCTCCCGGCTCGTTCCCCCTCCATGACGCAAGTCCCCCAGCAGACGCGCCAGCGCTTCCAGGCGTGGCTTGAACAAGTGCCCGGCCCACCGCTGATCCTCGGCCACTTCGATGCCGACGGCCTGTCGGCAGTGGCCATCTTGGCGCGTTTGATCCCGGGCGCGAAGGTGCGGCTGGTCGGCAAGGGCGAAACCCCGTGGACCGACGCGGTCCGTGCCGAGCTGGAGCAGCGCCGCCCACCGGCTATCATCGCCACCGACCTCGGCGTGCGCGAAGGAGAGATCCTGCCCGGCACGCCTGCCTGCCTCATCGACCATCATGTGCCAACCGGCACGCCGGGCGACGCGCTGGTCCTGAGCGGCAACGGTGACGAGCCAGAGCCGACCTCGGCCCTGCTCGCCTTCTGGGCCTGCGGCAGTCCGAACGACCTCCTGTGGCTCGCGGCCATGGGGCTGATCGGCGACATGGCCGAAGACGAGGGTTTCGCAGAGATGGAAGCGGCGCAAAAGCGCTACGGCAAGACCGCGTTGCGCAACGCCGTCAGCCTGGTCAACGCACCGCGCCGCACCGCTGCCGCCGATGCGTCCCCCGCGCTTGCGCTGCTGATGAAGTGTGACAGCCCCAAGGAGCTGCTGTCGGGCACCCACTCTGAAACAGCCGTGCTGCTGGCCGCCAAGGAAGAAGTGAAAGCCGCCATGGAAGTTGCCCGCCGCGTCGCGCCGAAGGTGCGGGGCGACGTGGCGCTGATCCCGCTCGATTCGCCCTGCCAGGTCCACCCGTTGATCGCTCAGCAATGGCGAACCCGCCTCAAGGACAAGGTCGTGATCGCCGCCAACAAGGCCTACCGCCCCGGTTGGGTCCATTTCGCCGCCCGCACCGGCGCCGGCCACGACCTCATCCGCTTCTTCGCTGACCGCCGCCCCGACGGGGTGGGTACCGAATATGGCAGCGGCCACAAGGCCGCGAGCGGCGGCGCGCTCAAGATCCCCGACTGGAACCGCTTCGTGGCGGACCTGGGCTTCCCCGAGGAGCAGATTGCATGACGACCGAACCCACCCGCCCATTGCGCCTCGGCTTCCCCGTCAAGGTGATGGGCGTTCCCGGCCTCAAGTCGGGAGACACTCGCCGCTGGCAAAAGGACCCGCACCTCAAGTGCAGTCTGGAGTATCTCGACAAGATCCTCGACTACCTCAACAAGGTCGAGATCGACATGTACCGGCTGAGTTCGGACATCGCACCTTACGCGACCCACCCCGACATGCCGCAGTTCCACAAGATGGTGGAAGAAAGCGACGCCGAACTGGCGGCCTTCGGCAAGAAAGCGCGCGAGCTCGATATTAGGCTGTCGTTCCACCCGTCGCAATACGTGCTGCTCAACAGCCCCAACCCGGAGCTGACGCGCAAGAGCATCTGGGACCTGTCCAGCCAGGCCGAGATGCTCGACCGCATGGGCTGCGGGCCGGAAGCGGTGCTGGTGACCCATGTCGGCGGTGTCTATGACGACCGAGAGGCGGCCCGTGCCCGATGGCTCGATGGCTATGCGCAATGTCCCGAGCATGTGCAGCGCCGGCTGGTGCTCGAGAATGACGACATCCGTTTTTCCGCCGCCGACGTCCTGTGGATCACCGAGCGCTGCGGGGTGCGCTGTGTGTTCGACTACCAGCATTTCTGGTGCCTCAACCCAGAGCGGCTCGACATGCGCGAGACGTTCGAGAAGTTCCTCGCGACCTGGCCCGAGGGCGTCAGGCCCAAGATGCATTTCTCCTCGCCCCGCACCGAGCTGCGCGAGGTCAAGCGGAAGATCACGCCCAAGCAGCGCGAAGCGGCCAAGGCTGGCAAGGGCCGCAAGTCGAAGGAGCTGACCAAGACTCCCGTCAAGGCCACCGCTCGGATCAAGACCGTGCTGCTGCCGCCGATCTGGACCGGGCACAGCGACTTCACCAACCCGTTCGAGTTCGCGACCTTCATGCGGACCATGGAGGGACTCGAATTCGACGTGATGATGGAAGGCAAGGCCAAGGACGTCTCGATCATCAAGTTGCGCCCCGACCTTCTCCGCTTCGCGCCCGATGTAGCGGCGCGATTCGGCATCTATCCGCAAGATGCGGAGGAAATGGCGGCGGCCGAAAAGGCGCTGGAAGCAGGCGTCAGCGCCGAGGAAGAGCCGGACGTCGACGAGGGCGGTCTGGTCGCGGTACCGGAGGAAGAATCGGCCTGAGCCCAGCCTTGTTTTTGCTGTGGCGGCGAAGCCTCCCTCCGGCGCCAATCGAAATTTCGCTCCAGGCCACCTTCGAGGACCTCATCAACTTTGCCGGGGTTAGCAAGGACGCGCTGACGGCCGACAATTTCAGCGGCTTCGACCCGAAGGCGAGCGTCGCATCGGTCGCCAAGGTGGCAGCCGCCGCCGTGGCCGAGGACATCGCACAGGAAGCGCAACCGGTCGGCGACATCGCCGCGGCGCCGACGGTGGCGCTGTTCGACGTCGGCGGCCCCGAGCCGGTGGCGCAGCGTGACTAACAGTTTGGCGACGTTGCCTATCAGGGCCCGCAGCCCATGGCGCTGCACATTGACCACGCAAGCTACTTGTTCGCTTTCTAAGCGACCGATCTGAAATCACCGGCGCTGCGCGCAGCATTTGCGCAGCGCCGCCTTTCTGCATAAGTATTTCCCCGCCGATCTGAGTGTCGATGAGAAGAGGCACTCCGGTTTGGCGCGCGTCACCATTACCCAACCTGGCGAAGACGTTGATGTCGGCGGCGACATGACGGTGATCGGCACCTCCGCCGGCGGCGAGGTCATCACCGTCCTTCGCGGGACGATCCTGCTCGATCCCTCCTTCAACGCCGGCGGCGATACGGTCCGCCTGCCCGATGACGCAGCCTATTTCGCTGTCCGGCTGGTCGGATCGACGGCCATCCTCACCGGCCTTGGGATCAGCGTCACCATTCCGGTCGGCACCGCGGGGCTGCAGGTCAGCTTCAACGATATAAGCCGCACCCTGCGCTATGATCCGGCATCCGCCAGCGTGAAGCTGGGCGACCAGACGGTCACCTCGACCCTGGCCAATGTCGTGCCCGCGGGCGGCGTTCCGACACTGGTCGGAACCGAAGGGCCGAAAGTCATCAACGGCACTGAAGGCAATGACGTGATCGACAGCCTCGGTGGCGCCGACCGGATCAATGGCGGGGCCGGAAATGACGTGATCCGCGGCGGGACTGGCGGCGACGATCTCGACGGTTCGTTTGGCAACGACCAGCTGTTCGGCGATCCCGGCGACGACCGCATCTACGATAATGAAGGCGCCTCGGCGGATCTCGACGGCGGCACCGGCAACGACTGGCTCAGCATCGCCAACCAGAGTGGCACCAGCTTTCAGCTGTTCGGCGGCGACGGCGACGATTTCATCGAGGTCGAGGTCGGCAGCACAGGCACCTGCGTAGCTGACGCGGGGGCTGGGCAGGACCGCGTGGTGCTCGATTCCAACGGCATAACCATCTCCGTGACGCTGGGCAGCGACCGCGACCAGTTGGTCCTTGCCGACCTAGCCCTCGCCAGCCCCAAGTTCGGGCCGAATGTGGTGGCCGACTTCCAGGCCGGCCAATTCGGCGACACCGTCGAATTCCTCCGCGCACTGTCGGGTTCGGCAATCGGTTGGGACCAGGGCAGCAATCCCTTCAGCTCGGGCTATTGCCGCCTGATTGAGCGCGATGGTTCGGTGGTGCTGCAGTTCGACCGTGATGGCGCCAGATCGACCCTGTTTGGCGACCGTGACGCGATTCTGCTGACCGGCATCAAGTTGAGCGCGTTGACGAGCGTCAACTTCGAAGGCTTCGATCCGACACCGACGGCATCAGAGAAGCCCTATGATCTGGATACTGCCGCACCGCTCCACGCACCCTTGCTCATGATGGCGGACCATCTGGCATTTGCCTGAGAGCGGAGGATGACGGGGTGGTGCCCAGAGCCGGGAGCGAAGGAACCATCCAAGCTATTGAATCTGTAGCATAATTTACAGGTTCCTTCGGCCCCGTACCCCCATCCGTACCCCCGGAAAGTGACCCATTACGCGACATCATTGGCCACCTCGCGGGTCCTCGAGTGGGCCGATTTCCACTCGATCAGGTCCTGCTCGCGCCAGCGCACGCAGTTGCTGCCAAGCGCGAACGGGGCTGGAAAGGTCCCCTGCTCGATGCGGCGGTAGATGGTTGATCTGGCAAGGCCGGTGGCGGCCTCGACTTCACGTCGACGAAGATAGCGGTCTGACATCTGTTCACTTCCATGCTCTGGCCGGCCCAATGGGTCGACAGGAGGCCCGATTGCCTGCCTGCGCGCACCAATGACGTGTCCCGGCCGATCCTGCGCGGTCCGGCTGTTGTAACGTCGCCCGTTACAACAAGAGGTCTCGAGAGCTGCGGAATTGCTGTTGACAGCACGGCACGAGACGGTCTCCGGGGCGGAAGCTGTGTAGCGTAAGGCGGCGGGATGAGACTGGCGGCACTGAAGAGGCAATTGCGTGATCTGGTGGGCGAGATGGAAGCTCTTGCCGGGCGGATCGAAACGATTTCCGAGGAGCTCGATCGAGTTAAGGTGCCGCTGCCGTTTCGGTATTGCCCGCCCGAGTGCGGTATTTCGGTTGGCGAGCTTCGCTTGAGCACCCGGCCAACGGAAGCAGTTCGCCCTTCTCAGTACTGGGGCATCGTCGCACGGCAGATCGAGGACATGATCCATGAGGCCGAGGACCGGGATCACTGGATCCGCCAGATCAGCCGTCAGGAGCCGTTCTGGCATTCTGATGAGGCCAAACTAGCGGAGCGGCTGACCAACTCGGAATGGGTCCGGGCAGCCATTGGCCCGGTTCCGGAGCTTATCTTTCCTGAACAGTTTCGTTTTGCTTCGGAGCAGGAGAGAGGTGACGAAGAGCAGTCACTGGAAGACTTCTTTAATCATGTTTACCCGGAAGCCTGCTGACTTCCAGCAACAACGGGCGAGAAATGCTGGCTGATCATCGCCATTAACGGACTACCGTTAATTCGGCGATTGCATCGTTATCGTGTCTGCGATTACCAAGAAGGCAACGGCGAGCACTTGCGTGTCTCTGCAGGGGTTCGATGCGGGGGCATTAGGCAAATGAAGACGATCAAGGGCTACGAGGGGCAGCTGCGTGCGCGCGCCCCGCAATTTCGCGACCTCGGCCACAAGGAAGCCACTAAGCTTCGACCGCCTACCAATGCCACTCACCCCGATGCGCATGAGGTTGCGCTGAGGACTGACGCGGAGCAGCTTATTGCCACTGAGCAGACGCTGTTTGACGCAACGGTCGCAGACTGCGGGCGCACGGCTCTGGAAGCCAGTGGCAAGCTAATCCAGCTGAAGTCGGACATCGCGGCTGCACTCGCCGACGACACGCTCGACTCGCAGGTCTCCGCCGAGCTCGCGGCCGAGCGAGGGCGCCTGGTTGAACTTACAGCCAGCCGCATCAGGGCCGAGGTCGAGTGGCGAGGGTTCAGAGCGATCAACGGGATCGAGGAACTCCCCAACTATCCCGACAGCCAGATCTTCCACTGGTCGATCATCCTGGCGCTGGTGTTCGTGGAAACGGTCGTCAACGCCTTCTTCTATCAGAATGCGAATGGTCTTCTCGGGGGGTTCATTGTGGCGACAGCTGTTGCTGCAGTGAACATGGGCTCCGCGGCTGGACTCGGCAGTCTCTTCCGCCGGAAGAACCTGGCGGACCCGGTCCAGAAGTACTTCGGCTGGTTCTGCCTGATAATCTTCATTCCTCTGACAATCTTCTGCAATGCGCTCTTCTCCGCATTCCGTTCTGCCTACGAGCTGGTGCCCGACCCCTCGGACGGAGCGATGCTGGCTCAGGCGTTCCGAGGTGCCTGGAGCGAGTCGGTCCGCATTTTCGTGCTCGATTTCCACTTCGGCGACTTCTCAAGCTTCATCCTGTTCATGACCGGCTTTACCCTCAGCTGGCTGGCATTCTGGAAGGGCTACACATCGGACGATCCCTATCCCGGCTACAGCCGCCGCGATCGTGCTCTCAGGAAAGCCAAGGAGGATGAGGCCGCTGCGCTGGCGCTGTCCAAGCAGAAGCTCGAGACGCTTCTGCAATCGTTGAGAACTCGGGTGCAGGGCCTGTCTCAGGAAACTGCGACCCAGATCAAGCTGCTGTCGATGAAGCTGGCCGCTCTTGGTTCAGCCGAGAAGGCGATGCCGGCGAGTGCGGCGGCGATCGAGCGAGACTACCATCTTCTTCTCGAAACCTATCGGCACGCCAACCTTGCGGTTCGCGGAACGGATGCGCCAGTCTACTTCAGTGATCTTCCGAGCGTCGCTACCCGCATCAACAGCGACGAAGCCGTCGGCACCAGAGCCGAGCTCGAGCAGGTAATCGCCGATCTGGAGGCGGTACAGGGCCAGCATCGGGACGATCTCAATAGCAAGCTCAATGATCTCCAGGGAAGGTCATCGGAGATTCTGGCGCGAACCTTCGAGAGCTTCCGTGCGGGCATCGAGAAGGACGCCGAGGTTGCAGTGCAAAAGGACATCCGCGTGATGCCCAAGTCGCTGTGAAGCGCGCGCTATCGGCCAAGGACAAGCAGGGCATTGCACTTATCGCGGGCGTGCTGATTCTCCTGCTCATTGCGTTCGCCGCCAATTATTCACTTTCCGGCAAGCAGCGGCCCGATGATCTGAACTGTGTTTCGCCGATCACCCGCAAGACGGTGGTTGTCATTGACCGCAGTGATAAAACCCCGCGGCAGACAGTCGACGAAGTTGCGGCCCGTATCCGGAACTACGTCTCCGAGCAGGCGCAGGAGAACGAGCTGATCTCGATTTATGAAGTGACTGCTGGGGCCACGACTTCCCTCAGTCCGGTCTTCCAGTCCTGCGTGCCTCGCAAGGATGGCAACGACCTCTACGAGCACCGCAGAAGCATCCAGAAGTTCTACGAAAACAAGTTCGTGAAGCCGCTTTCCGAGGTGCTCACCCGTCCCGCGACCACGTCGGAGTCCTCGCCCATTGCAGAAGTGCTGACCGATCTGTCGGCGAGTGAGGCGATGCGCTCGCAGAGCACTCGCCTGATGGTGTTCTCTGACATGCTGCAGAACAGCAGGAACGGGTCTCTCTACGGATGCACGAACGCTCGAGAGGCAATCTCCACTTATCGCACCAATAAGTCCGGTTCGATCGTACGCCCCGAATTCAAGAACACAGCCGTGGAGCTGCACCTGATCCCGCGCGAAGGACTTCCGTCTGCGGCAGTGCAGTGCCGGAGCGGTTTCTGGACTTGGTTCTTCGGTGACAGCTCGGGCGATGGATCCGGTCTCGACTTCAAGCCTCTCCCTGGTGGAGCTCCGGTCAATGGATGAACTGAATTATTCCCGCGTTCTCACGCGGTGCATGATCGCCTCTGCGCTAGCGCTCTGCGCCGGCCTTCTACTGCCAATTCCACATTTGGTCGCTTTCGCCGCTGCTCTGGCGCCACTAGTTTATTATCACCTTGGGTTCCTGCGGCCGCGCGCGTCTGCAGGCCTCAGTCAACCGGCGATCGACTCCGTCTATTATTACGGCTTCCTCATCACGGTTGGTGCACTCGGAGCAACCGCACTCGACCTGTCACTCCACGGAGTGGGCGACGACTTCACCGGTGTGGCGTTCCAGTTCGGTCTTGGCCTTCTCGCCACGGGGTACGCCGTCTGGGCACGTGTGCACCTCGTCAGCATCGCAAAGCACATGGACGAGGAGCAGCTCCGCGACCTCATGGCCAGGCAGATCGAGAAATCGCAGGCGCTGCTGACGTCGATCGAGCTCTCGATTGCATCCTTCTCAAGCTTTGCCGAGACCCTCCTTTCACGAACGGCCGAGTTCCAGTCACGGGTGGAAGATCAGACCCGCGCCAGCATCGAGCGCGCAACCGGCGAGTTCGAGAAGGGAATAGGCGCGCTGACCAAACAGGCCGAGGTCGCGCTTCAGGACCTGCGCGGCATCGTCAACGACGTCACCTTTGGTGCAGAGCGCGAAGAGCTCAGAAACGGCGTGGTCTCGATGGTAGGCACCGTAACTGATCTCACCAAGTCGCTCTCCGAACTGTCGCGCTCGGCTGCTGCGGGTGGCGCCAGCGCGGAGACCTTCGCGGCCGGTCTTGCGGCAGTGAAGTCCGGTGCTGCGGGAACCGCGGATCAGCTGGAGAAGCTTTCGACTGATGAAGGGCTCGTAGCGAAGTTCGGTGCGGCACTGATCGCCGGCAACTCTTCCCTTTCCGAGCTGACCGTCATCTCTGGTCAGAGCGCGACTGCGCTAAAGCAGGTGGAAGCTTCAGCTGCACCAATGCAGGGAGAGCTCAAGGGGCTCGAGAAGGCGCTTGCCCGTACCACCGAGGCCAGCCAGGCAGCCACCGCCGTGCTTGGTACACTTCAGAAACTTGGCGGTGATGCCGGCTCCGTCACCAAGGACCTTTCTGATCTGAAGAAGAGCGTGACGTCACTCAAGTCGACCATCGAGGACCTTAATGCCGGCCTGATCGACTCTGCCGGCCGGCTGAAGGACGCTCTCGCAGACACTTCGGAAGTGCTGGAGAACCTGCTGCCGCAAGAAAAGGCAGCCTGATCTCCCATGCTTGTCCGGCGCTCCTCCGACAACGTCTTCCTGCTGACGCTTGTCGACTTTCTCATCCAGATCATCTTCTTCGGTCTGCTGGTGTTCGTAGTGTGGCAGGCCGTCCTCAATCGGGGTGCCGAGAAGCGCTACGATCCTCAGGACGTGAAGGACGCAGTTGAGGCTGCCGGCGTTTCCGACCTCAAGGAACTTGTCGACGAGCTCAGCCGCCTCGCGCCGGTTCGTCTGAAGGGCATGAACGACACGCTTGGAAATGCGACGCCCGAGCAGATCAGGCAAGCTCGTGCAGCGATCGAGCAGGCCGGTGGAGCACAAGGACTGCCCACCGCAATGCAGAAGCTCGCCAAGCTCGAGCAGGGTAGCGACAAGCCGCCGTGCATCTTCGATGTGGTGAACGGACAGCGTAAGGCTCGGGTGCTTGCGACAGCTGTGGGCTCTGCCAACGCAATCAGCTTCACCGGCCCCACTCCCGAGCTGACGAAGCTTCTGGCGGAGGTAGGGATATCCTACTCTGCCGTGCAATCAGTGAGCGCCCGGTCGTTCCCAGGTGTCTTCCGCCCGGTCCTCCAGAAGTATCCAGCCTGCCGGTTCACGATCGTTCTGCGAGAGACAACATCAATGGTCACGGCTCGCGACGCCGCCCAGCAGGTCTTCTATACGGCATTACGACGTTGAAGGGGCCGGTCAGTCCGCCAGTCGGATCAGATCGTCGCCCTTGTCCTTCTGAAGCCTTGGTGGTCGCTCGAGCCGCAATGCAGCGATCGCTCGGCTGAGGTTTGTCTCAACCGATCTCCGCTTGTTGCCGAGTTCGGCCTGCAGCCTGAGTTCGCGTGTCAGCTCCTTCTGAAGCACACTCCTTTTGATCGAACCGCGTCCGCCGGCATGGCGCCGCCCACGCAGAAGCCGGATGATGCCATTCTTCAGGGCATCGTGCTTGAGGTTTAGCAATGTTGGCATCTGGAACTTACCGGCAGCGGTGAGAGCGCCAGTACCGATCCCAGCGAAGCGTGGTGCCGCTGCGAACCATGGCGCAGTTCAGGTCCGTGCCGTCCGCGAGCCGACACCAAGCTGCGGTGCGCTCACCTCTGGCGCTGCCCTCTGACACGCACCGCATCGGACGTGCAGAGACACGGATGTGGCCAGTCGATAATGTTCCTTTTGGGCCACCAAGGAACATCACCAGCCGGTCCCGCGCTGCTCCTGCGCTGCTGGGCGGGCAAGGCTGGTTCGACTTGCACGTGCCGTCCATTTCGCGGGCCGCGATCCCTGCTAGCCTGACCTTCGGACCTTCCCGACACCAGATCGGACCATCTCCGTCATAGACGGCTGTCGGCGTGCAGATGAACGGAGCACCGGCCGGAACCACCGCAGCGAGCGAAAGGAGCAAGATCAAGTGGAGCCTCCAGTAACTTTAGGGTGGATCGCGCCAGGATGTGACAACCTGCGTATCGCGTAGACCCAGTATGTTGAGAGTGTGCTTACAGCGCCGTACTTAAAGCACAGCCTCGTCAGGTGACGCCGCGTCGAGAGACTTGGCTGTCCGGCCCGTGCCATCATCTGATCGCTCGGCGCGAACGCGACATCGATCTGCCCGCCAGGGCGAGAGCTTTAGGGATGTTGGCGTTTGAAGTAGCGACGTTAGACAAAGCCAGGGGCCATAAAAGCGACCCCAAGGCGGCAATCTGAGCCGGTGTAGAGATATTCCACCTCAGCCCACACTCGGTTTGAGTGCACCTGCTCGGCCTTACTCGGTCGAGGTGTCGGCTTCTGCGATGTCTGGCGGCACATAGTCCCTGGGACACGGGGTTTCCCAATCTTCTCTCTTGCCGAGAGCAACGAACTTGCCGTTGCGCTTGACGTAGCGATCAGTGCTGGTGCGCGAGCCGGTCACCCTTACTTCGAAGCTCTGGTCCTTACGAATGTTCGCGATCTCCCTTTGAACGATCCACGCCGCGCGGCTCTCGTCGACAATCGCACCCTCATCCGAGAACCCGGTTCCGATACGCCAAGATTATGCGTCGCCCCACGCCGTATCTTCGCTCACTTGCCCCCTCCGAACGCTCACGCGCGGTGGAGCACTAACGGCGCGTCTGCGCAGTTGGCAATGCATTCGAATGGTGAGGCAGTGGCTGCTAGTTAAGCTTCCGCTTTCCCCCTCATCTCGATGGGACCGGATGTTCTGTTCTCGGCCAACTGCCGACGCTCAGGCCGGCTTCAGGCCGAACGTCTGCTCGTGGTGAGGATCGGACTCTCGGCTTTCAGTAAGCGAACGCTAAGCGGACCTTTTTTATGCCAAGAGAAACCTCGCGAAGCTCGGCACTTATTCCAACCCCAATCTTTTTCGAAACGCTCGCCAACGCTCGTTCAGATCTGGGAACTCCTTTGCTGTCTGAGCGGCGTACCAAGAGGTAGAGGAAGGAATGCGGCCGCCCTTGGGGGAGCCACCTGAGGGCTTAGCCTTTCCAAGCGGCATTGGGGGCTCCGGCACGCGCTTCTCTCGATGGCTGATCCACCGGCGCGGTGCAGTCCGCAGGATGGCCGTTTCCAGCTCGTGGTCAGGCCTCCAGCGATGCTTACGGAGGTCAATCTCGATGCAGGAAAGCTTGTTCTGCTCAAGCCACTGCCTCTTTTGAGCATCCACGGGGTGAGTGACCCGTATCTCGATCAGCAGCAAACGATTCGTCCGGGTAGCGAGTAGGTCAGGACGAATGTTCGAGTACCTTTGCTCTAGCTGAACTCTATCAAACGTCTGCGCAGCGGGGTTTATTGATCCATAAGTCTCCAGACTCGGCAGATGGACGGATTGCGCTCTCTCTATGACCGCTTTGGCGAATAAATGAGCCTGGGACTCCACGCCGCTGCATGGCTCACCCGCGACATGCGCGTAATGATGGGCCAGCACCTCACCTTTCTTAGCCAGCAGGCTGCCTCCGCATTCTAGGCACGTACAAGCGCATGCTAGCCCTCTTGGGGCCTCAGTAATGCTACGCAACCTGCCGTCGGGACCTAGGCCGACAACCATCATTGCTTCCTCACTCTCGCCGCCGATCAGGTAGCCGAGTGAATTCGTTTGGAGCAGCGGAATGACAAGCGTCCGTTATCTTAAAGAGGCTATGCTGCAAGTCAGTCTCTGCATTGGCAAGACCGTGCACTCTAGAAGGAGGTCAGTTCAGCTCTCGTGGTAAGCGGAACGACTGCTTTCGGGCGTAAACGGGCCAATAGAGGATGCTCATCCTTTCAGACCTCAAAGTCTGACCGACCAAATCTTAGAGTCTCGATATAGCTCATCCAAGCGATGCGGCTTCGGCTACCTACGGTCACTGCCAACAAGGGCGAGCCTCCTCGCCATATTCAAGGCGGACAGGTATTAGATGGGGCCGTAAGATTTCCAGAGGGATACGCAATGGAAGCCGACGCAGATCGCATTCGCATGGTGGCGCTGAATGATTTTATCTCCCCCGCCCGTGCTACAGGCCTGAAGTCGGTTTCGATTGTTGCGCGCGACATCCATGACCGTCTTGGCCTTAGCGCTGCACATGCGAACGTCTGTCAGGCACTTGGCGGTCGTAAATTTCAGGAGATGGCAGATGTTTCTCCGCCAAGGGTTGAGGGACCAATGGCGAGCAGCACGACGACCTTCACGTACGAGCTTGGAAGCCCGACGATGGAAAACGAAGAGCTGCTGCGCCTATTCGATAGCTGCGAATACTTTAAGTCGCGGCGCGTTAAATGGAGCCAAGAGCAAGCATCTAGCTTCTGCGCCATGGCTCGCGCGGTTCACAATCTCGGACTGGACTGGTACCGTACGAACATCCCGCAGATCCGTTTTGGCCGGAAAGACTTAAGTGCAAACCGAGCACTTGCAACTCTCGCGAGCTTCGATGCCGCACCAGCTCGTATTCGGTTTACGCACTCCTCGGGCGATGTCGGGCTTGAAGGTGCATTTGACTGCAACTCTGAAGGTGAGGCAGCCTTCATAGAGTTGCTCACCAGGAAGCGTGATGAAATCACCGGGTGGCTGCCCCCTGTCCCTCCGCGAGAAGGTCTGTGGCCCCGGTATGACGATGGTGCAGATGTCAGCGCGCTTGAGCACACTGAGATTCAGGGCGCCAGCACAGAAAACGGGCCAAGATTCTGGATCGAGAAGTGTCTGGTGTCTGGGCGCCCCGACCGGCTGGAGGGCGACCACGCCTTAGGAAAGGCGCTTTGGTCTCCGCAAACCTCCAAGGATGGCCGCCGAATCTACGAGTCCATGACGCAGGTCCGTGAAGGCGATGTTGTCTTTCACCTCACCGACAACAAGGCCATCACAGATGTTTCGATCGTCGCCGCTCCTGCCGACGATAGCTTTACCGGGGTCGAAGGTACCGAGTGGGCAAACCAGGCGGGCTACCGCATCGCTTTGAAGGATCACGCAGAACTCGATCCGCCATTTCCCCGTTCGGAATTCCTCGCGGCGGAGCCATATAGCTCGGAGCTAAAGGAGCTTGCCGAAAGTGGAGCAAGAGGTCTCTTCTTCAGCCGCAAACTGGAACTCAATCAGGGCAGCTATCTGACCGAGGCGACACCAACCCTCCTGTCGATTCTCAATCGCGCATACCAGGAGTATGCAGGCAAAAGCCTGCCCCATGTGTCGGATGCGATCACAAGCGAGGAGACGAACTTGCCAGCGTACACGCTGGATGATGCCCTTGAGACCCTGTTCCTCGAGAGAAGCGCTGCCGAAGACATCATGCTGCTCTGGCGCGCGAAGAAGAACATCATCTTGCAGGGTCCGCCCGGAGTGGGGAAGTCGTATGCGGCTCAGCGCCTGGCCTTTGCTCTTATGGGAGCCAAAGATCGGGATCGCCTGCGCTTTGTGCAGTTCCACCAGTCCTACTCGTATGAAGATTTCGTCGAGGGTTTTAGGCCGACGGAGACTGGATTTGCGCTCAAGTCCGGCAAATTCGTTGAGTTCTGCCGGGAAGCGGAAAGTGATCCAGATCACACCTACGTCTTCATCATTGACGAGATCAACCGTGGCAATCTGAGCAAGATCATGGGCGAGCTCATGGTTCTGATCGAGCCGGATAAGCGTGATGCAGAGTGGGCGATGCCCCTGGCTTCGGGTCGCGCACCATTCTTCGTTCCGTCCAACGTATATCTGCTAGGCCTGATGAACACTGCCGACCGGTCGCTAGCAGTGGTAGATTATGCGCTACGCCGGCGGTTTGGGTTTGTTGACTTGCATTCAAACATTGCGTCGCCGAACTTCCGGAAGGAGCTCACACGGTTGCATGTGTCAGACCCGCTCATCACGACCGTGATCGAGCGCGTCGGTGCGCTCAACGCCGAGATTGTTGGCGATGTTGCCAACTTGGGCCCTGGCTTTGCCATCGGGCACAGCTTCTTCTGCAGCGGCCCATTGTCCAGGGAAAGCGATGCGGAGTGGTACGCGCGCATCATCCGTACTGAGATCGCGCCACTGCTGCGCGAGTACTGGTTCGATGCGCCTGCGAAGGCAGAGCAGTGGACCGAGAAGCTCCTTAATTTCTCATAAGGGCTCGCAATGATCCCGATCGAGAACATTTACTTTCTTTACTGCTATGCCTGGAATCGGTTCGAGGAAGCGCAGTCTCTCCTTGTCGGCGCGACACACAGTCCCGACCTCCCTAACCTACTGGGCCGGGTACTGCTGCAAGGCACGCGTATGTTGCTCAGGCGTGGGCTTGACCGCGACTATCAAGACTGCACCGAGGAGATTGCTACGGTGCGCGGGCGCATCGAGTTAGACGCTTCGCTACGGCTACAAGCGCGCAATGTACGTCGGTTGGTGTGTGAATTCGATGATCTCAGCCACGACCTGCTTCACAACCGGATCATCAAAGCCTCGCTGCGGCGACTTGCTCGCACGGAGACGATCGACCGCACGTTGGCACAAGAGCTTGTTCATACGGCGCAGCGGATGCACGACGTTTCGGATATCTGGTTGGAGCGCTCTGCGTTCGCCCGCGTCCAGTTGCACCGCAACAACGCTTACTACGATCTGATCTTGAAGATCGCAGAGCTTGCGTTCGATTGCTTGCTGCCTAACGCCAAGGGCTCCGGCTTCGCCTTCCGGGACGTCGTCCGAAACGAGACGAAGATGGCTCTCGTCTTTCAGGACTTCGTCCGAAACTTCTATCGCATTGAGCAGTCAGAGCTCCAGGTCAGACCTCTTGCGCTGAAATGGGATGCGCAGCCGATATCGACCACGGGCACCGGTCGCCTTCCTGATATGATCACAGACATATACCTGCAGGGCCAAGGGCGACGGCTCATCATCGATACAAAATATTATGCAAATGCCCTCCAGCGCGGACAATACGGCAGCGCGAGCTTTCAATCGAGCAATCTCTATCAGCTATTCGCCTATCTCAGGAACGCATCTGCTGACCCACTATTCGCCGGCTGCGAGGGCATGTTGCTCTATCCAGCTAACGGCACAGCGATGCGCGAAACCTTCCGGATCCAAGGGCATCCTGTGACGCTTGCAACGATTGACCTCGCCCAGTCTTGGCCGGCAATCGCCCGCGACCTGCTGGGTCTGCTGAAGGAGCCGATGTCCGCCTGAGCTCTTCGGCCGGGAGCACTGCGGTCCAGGAAGCTGCCCTTCTTGTGTCTTTCTGGTGGTAAGCGGACCGACCGCTTACGGGTCGGCACCGGAAGAAAGCAGACGGCGGCCCACTGAGCTGTACTGACAAAGCACGTTGGAAGCGGGACCACCGAGAAGCGGACTATGCTCGCGGCAACGAGCCCAATCTCATGACTTGGCGTTCTCAGCGGGCTTGATTAGGTCCTTCACCTTTTCCGCAATACCATGCGTTTCGAGCCAATCGGCATAGAGCCTGATTGTCCTAGCGTCTGCTGCATTCGAGAGACCCGCTGCAACCGCACGCATCCGGTCGGCAATCTCCTTCGGCGTCTCATCCAAGCACTTCACGAGCAGACACCTCGGTCTCCCCCGGACCATCGGCAAGTACTGGTCGAGCTTTGCTGTCGCACTAACCTGGATCAACTAACTATGAAGTTCTGGAGTCGATGGAGGAGCGGAAATGATGTACTCTCGCGAGTCGGGAGGGGGGCGTCATGACGAGCTACCGGCTGGACAGCTTCAAGAACGGTAAGCGGGACAAGTCTTACATCGTCGATGGCTTGGACGATGACGACATGGCTGTGAAACTGGTCCTTGCTGACTGCAACTATGGTCAATGCAAGCTCTACCGGGACGACAAAGTGGTCGCTGAGATGAACGGCGGCGTGTGGTCACTGCCGGTGACACCACGCGATTTGCCTGCGGCCAATTTCTCCAGCCTCTTTCGCAAGCAGGGTACGATTGCCTGAGCTGTTTTACGGAGCACGGCGATCACCAGCGATCTCTGGTCGCCTGCAAAGGCATATCAGCGCTCATTGCTGAGCAAGTCCGGATTGCGGATGTACTTCGTAGCTGGCTCGGAGTTGATAATTCTGTCGTGGCGCCCGCTCAAGTCGAACTCAATCGGGGGCAGCTGATCTCACCTACATTGGCCATTGGTGGTGGGAAGCGGAACGGCGGCTTTCGGCGAGCTGGCGGCCGATAGCAGACGTTCGCCCGTGCGAAGCATCAGCGGCTTAGCGCCCTGCCGGACCGCAACGGCGGTGTTGCGGACTGCGGTAACAGGAATCCCGTCCAACCAGAGGCCAACAGATCAGGGTACCGGAATCGCCTGGTCTTAGCCGCTGCCGCGCAAGCGGCCTATGCTTGACAGTCTCCGCTCACCTGCCGAACCTCCGCGTGAAAGGCGGGCACGTATGCACGAATTGACCCGAACGCGGGCGCGGTGGAACCGACATAGCGGCCGGCGGAACCGCGAACCTACAGAGACTGGAGTCGCCTAGCTTTAGCTGCTTTCAGGATATTCCCGCATTCGATTGCCATTGCACCATTCAACGGCAAGCCAGCCCTTTTTGCTCAGCTGAAACGTGCGACCATGAAGCCCCGGCTCGCCTTCCTCGGCGAGCCCTTTGTCGATCAGCGAGTCCATCCTCTTTTGACCGACGCCTGGAGCTGTCGCTAACGGCTCGAAACTGAGTGCCACGCGCGAGAATGTGCAGAGCGCCTTTTTGTCGCTGCCGCTCAGCGACTGCCAATCCCGTTCACCGAATGTGACTGCCATGCTTTGCTCCTAGAGTCTGCTCGGAAGTCTCGAGCAGCGGGCTTAACATGGGAAGAGTTTCGTGTGGCCCAACATCTGCCCATGGTGGGAAGCGGACTGGCTGCTTTCGAGAGAGCACCAGCTTGAAGCCGACACTCGTTTATGCGGAGCGGCGGCCCCGCTTGCCGCCCATCACGAAAGCTCCGATCCGTCTCACCTCCGCCTATCCACGGACTTCCGTTCAGCTAAGTGGCTAATGTCCCCCGCTTCGGTGCCGTCACGACGGTACAGGTGCCAGGTCAGCAGCAGTTCGGTCCGGAGGACGATCCCGAGTACTAGGATGCGGCCTAGGAGTGACGACTTCTCAAGTGACGGGTAGGAACGGGGTTGTGAACATCCTGCCGACACTCTTCACGCTGGCCTTCTTCGCCAGCTTGTTCCTCGCCGCTCGCGCCGCGAAAGATCCGTCCCGCGCCTTCGGCTTCAGCAAGAATCAGTGGCTACTCGGCTGTTTGCTGAGCTTTGTTCTGATTGGGGCGACCGCCCCTGATAAACCTCAGGCCACGACCAAACAGCCAAGAGCCACGGCAAGCTCACCAGCTGACACGGCAATGGACGAAGCCGCCGATGCAGAAGAAGCTCCAAGGTCGGATTTCAGGCAATCGGTATCCTCATCTGGACAGCCCACTTCGAGCCGAACCCTGCCATTCAGTGAGTGCGTGGCTTTCATTTACGCGAGTGCGGCATCGTTTGGTATCGACCCTATCACGATTGTGAACACCGATATCATGAAGGTGGTGCGCCTACCCGCTCAGGGTGGCTCGGTCCTGATGACTTGTAGCAGGCCGGATCAGAAGCTGGTGATTGTGCAGAGCGACAACGAGGGCTAACCCCTTCTATCGCACGCCATTGCGGCAAGCTCAAAGCTACCAATTCGCGCGACTGGCGCAGGCACGAGATGGAGCATAACTACCTGTTTCTTGGTGGCCGCTGGTGGTGGTAAGCGGAACGGCGGCTTCCGGGTAAGCGCGGCCCAATAGCAGACGTTCGTTCATGCGAGGATGGGGGCCGCTTAGCGTCCTAGCTGGACATCTCAGGCCATCGTAGCGATCTTGGAAGCCGCAACTCGCCCACGCAATCGGGGGTTGTCTCCATCGGGAACATTGCCGCCGAGAGGCCGGCTGCGGCCCAACCGATCATAAGCCTTCTTACTGGTATCCCGTTTAAGTTGTAGCTTGCTCAGGCGAGCCGTCCCTTATCTAACCAGAGCAACGGGACCTCACGCATGGTCTCATCCTGTCTATTTACATCGCTCAGGAATACATGCCGCATAGACTCACTGCCTTTGCGCAGGCCGCCGCAAAGCTCAAAGCGCCCGCTGCCGAGCAATTCTCGCTCTCTGGTTGGGACGCGGCCTACCAAGCTCATGGCGCCACCGAAAGCGATCGGCGCCTGTACGAGGCCGCCAAGTGGATTGGCGCCGAGGCCGATGCAGGGCGACGGGCGACGGCACGAACGGTTGGTCCGGCACTTGCAGCGCTTACACCGGAATGGAGCACGATCCTCGCGATCGCGGCGCTAAACCGTGAGTATCGCACGGCGACAGTCCTTAAGAAAGATCAGGACGAGGGAGAGCTCGCCTCGGGCATTTTGGCAGCAGACGCCTCAGCTGCCGCACGCATCCGTGGCGCTGAGGGGCAGATCTTCAGCGTGTCCGACATCGCCGAACATGGCGTCGACACTACTGAGAACTGGCTGTTCGATGCCTCGCGAACGACCGGATCGAACACAGCCACCGGAGATCTTGGCCCGATCGCTGCGATGGCTATGCGCAGTTACAGCTTCAGGAAGTCCCTGAACGCTCTTTGGAATGGCGCCTGGTCCGACGGCGATTTCTGCGTTGAGGAAACTTCCGGGGTCTGGCGCTGGAAGTCCGGCGATCCCAGGTGGGAAACGTTAATGGTGGCTTGGCAAGCGCGCCAAGAATCCAATCTCATGAACTTCCCCAACATCGATCGAACCGTTTGGCCAAAGATGAAGCCGGCCGATCGTCGTAAGCGGTCGCGGGGTTGGGGTGTCACGGCACTGTCCACCACGAAGGGATCCACCAAGTTCAAGGTCAGATCGCTTCAGTATCTGTCGCGCTTCATGCCCGCATATCAGTTTGAGCGCGCCGCACTTGAAGGGAGCTACCTCGCGGATTTCCTCGATGATGGTATGCCGAACGACCCGGTGCTGACCGTAGGGAATCTGCTCCTCGCCTGGCATGCCATACTCGACATTGCCGAGCTGCTCACGAAGCAGGCCCCTCTCACGGAGAGCCTATCGCCTCAGGCGGCGCGTGCTTTGGCCTTGGTGGTGAGCCGCACCGCGATCAGAGACGCCATCGGGAAAGCGCTCAGGGTTTCGGATGCGGACGCCGATACAATCACTGACTTTTTGACCTTCACGTTTCAAACCGGTGGCCGCAACAAGAAGAGCGGTAACAAGGGGCTGTGGGCGGCGCCGCTTGTTCCGGTTCCCGGCACGGACGATGTCGCAATCCCCTTTCCTGTGCTGACGACGAGCAACCCCGCTCGCCGCGCAGAAAACTGGCTCGAGAAGGGTGGCATCAACGACAAAAGCAAAAAGGGAAGGCGCGGCGATCGCTATGAGGCGCTTTACCGCGCAAAAGCGTGTGAAGCGGTCGCAAGCAACAGCAAATTCCGTGCCGCTTTTTGTGCCGCGCGAGAGATCAAGGAATCGGTCTGCGGCGAGCAGGTTGACCTGCTCGTGAGTTTCGGCGGCCTTTGCCTGGTCGGCGAGGTAAAGTTCTTCCTCATGCCCACCGATCCACACGAGCGTGACAGATATGATGAGAAGCTGCGTGGCGCAGCGGAGCAGGCGAAGCGGAAAGCTGCTGCCCTCGACGCGCGGCGCGACGTTGTTGCCGATTATCTGGGTGTCAGTCAGGCTGACGCCGACGCTCTACGGCTGCTGCCCGTCATCGTGACCGCCCAGGGCTATGGATTTTCCGCACGCTTTGATGACGTGCTGGTAATTGATGCCGAGTTCCTGCGCCTTTATCTGAAAGGCGATGACCTTGTTACCGGCCGAGCGTTGGTGCCGGCGACAGGGCGATATTCCGATGTCACGACGCCGCTCTATCGGACCGAAAGCGGTGCTGCTCGCAACTTCGAGGCGAATATGTCTAGTCCGTTTGTTCTAACGCGCTACATCGAACGTGTCGTGTGGAGCGAGACGCCGTTTCCCTGTCTTGCCCACCACGCGGCGGTTCTCGATGTCGCGCTGCTCGGTGATCTGATTGGCTTCGAACGCATGCAGGCAGAAATAATGAAGGCCAGGATGACATAGTGGGCCTAGATAGCGGGACCGAAATAAGCGCACGACGTCGGCTTGTTGGTTTTCGCGTCTTCTCTAGCTGCTAAAGAAGCGTGTGCTCTCTGCCTTGCACCGCCTAACGGCTCAAGATGTTCGCCTGAAATGCTTAGATGAAGCCACAGCGGTCGGCCTCTTCTCTGAGCCGGCTCAATTGCGCGCTAACTGGTGGAGGGCGGAACTGCTCCTTCCGGCGGCCCGCCTAGACTAGCGGACGTCCGTGAGGCTATCGGGGCGCGGCAGCTATGCGCCCGACAGGTCTAAATGGCGCCCGGCGAGCCGCAGCAGCAGATCGATGCCGCACAGGACGAAGCTGGCTCCCTTCAGGTCGCCGTAGCTTCGTAGCGCGTGAATCTCGGCGTGGCGGTTCGGCACACTTCCGCGCGCCGCGGCGTCGCTGGCGTCACGGCACGACGCGAACAACTGATCGTCAATAAAACTGAACATGGACATCGCCTCGATCGGATCTTCTCTGATCATTGGAACGTCTTGAAGCAGGCGAAGTAGACCGTCGACCGCAGCCTTAGGGTTGCGCCTGTTCACAAGTGACCGCGCGATCGCTTCGAACTCCGGCAGCAAGATGCGGACTACCGTCAGGTATTTGCCGCTCGCATAAGCCCCACAAGCCTCATCGACGGCCGTCTGCACTGAAGCGGATAGGCGATCGATACCGTAGCCGCGGACGCGTCGGTCGATCTCACTGGCGACGGCCTGCCGGTTTGCCGTGAACCAAGATTCAGCCATCGACGCGACGTCGACGCCTTCCCCTAGCAATGCCAGTTGGAAGTCGTCATCCATCAGAGACATTCCCGGCCATTCGGCCTTCCGCAGTTCCCGAGCCGCCTCTTGCGAGACTGCTACTGGGTCAATCAGAACAGCAAAGCCGGGTTCGGGGGTGAAATCCCATGGACGCGGGTTCACAAAGGGCCACATTCCCGTGCCTTTGCGTGGGCCACGCTGACGGAAGAGATCGAACATCTATCACCTCGCTGCGAATAGACTGCCAGCCAGCTCCCGACCCAACACCAGCCATACGTTTTCGGGCAAGACGGACCTCCGCTTCTAGGTAGCTGGAATTCGACCGAGATTGGCCCCTCGTGAATGAGCGTGTCTCTTCTAATTCGAATAACGACAAGCCATCAGGTGCTGCTGGCGGGAACGGCGGCAGGGCCTGCTAAGGACGAATCGCGCGGCCGCAAAGCCCGCCACTGACGACTACAGCCGTTACTCGTACAGCACACCCAACACGCGGCGCGCCGACGCCATAACAGGCGTGCTCGCCAACTCGTCGATTGCCTCCGTCGCGATTACGATCGAAGAACCGAGTCCGCCGATGGTTTCAAATTGTCGAAGGTGAGCAAGGTCGCCTCCAAGGCGGGCGCCAACCCGTTTGAATACGCTGGTTCCGTCATCGAGTGTGACCGCAACGAGCTTGCCCTCCCAGGCGTCGAGATCGGTAGAGCTTAGCTCGGCACCGCCGAGGATGACTTGGCCGGGCAGTGCCAAGGGAATTGCGCTGTCTTCGCGAACACGATACGCAACCTCAACCCGCGTCAACTCGGGCGCGGCATTGACCGGCGTCGCCTCGCCGCCCCCGACAGGAGGGGGCATGTCGGTGAAGATTGCGCCGACGATGCGATACAGACGCACCTTGCTCTCATCATAGGTCATCGTCGGGCGCGGCGTTCGCGGGTCGGGCGTCTGCGCCGCGAGCGAAATGCCGAGCGATCCAGGCGCCTTGACCAGCCTGCGAGCCAGCACATTGCCTTGATGCTGAGCGATCACAAGGTTGCGGTCCCGGCCGGGATAGGGATCTGCCTCAACGATGGCGATTGCGCCGGACGGGATCGAGAACCCAAGCGTTTCGCCGCGAACGTAGAACAGCGACTTTCCTTCGAACCAGTCCCCATAGAGCTGCTCGCTGGCAGTATCCTGCGAACCGCCCGCCGATATTCTGCCGGCGAAGGCAGCAATGTCCGGGCAGATCGGCACCGTGAAGCTTGGTCGGGTCATGACCGGAAGCGCAACCACGTTGGTGTTGGCGGGATCGGTCGGCGCCAGCGGTTCGCGCCAACGGTGGAGGCGGAACTGCTCGTGGACCTTTTCGACGCCAGTGCGGAGGCGGACGAACGCCGGCTCGACATCCTTCACGTCCATGTAGGTGATGGATCCCCGGTCCTGATGATGTGCCTTGTTGAGGATACGGCGCGGGGCCGCGCCATCGGGAAGGCCGGGATCGTCTACGAAGCGCTTGAGGACGGGGTTGGTGAACAGCTCGCCGCCGCCGGCGGCGATCAGCGCGCGCAGCCGGTCGAGCAGCGGGAACAGCGTCAGTGCCTGGGTCGAAGTTGCGTGCGCCGGCTCCCCCAGATCATCGAACAGGTCGCCCAGCCGGGCCTCGATGAACACGCGCAGGTCGGAGGCATAGTTCTGCGCGTCGATCGCTGAATCGGGATTGGCGACGAACGCCTGCCGTCGTCGATCGACTTCCTCAATCGTCGGCGCCAAGCTCAGCGTCGGATGGACGAAGTTCACCGAGTGGACGGATAGATGCTGGACACGATCATCGGCGCGGTTCTCGGCCACGAGCGACCGGGCGAACCGGCGATCATGGGTGGTAACAAACAGCTGCGCGCCCGCCGCGGCGAGGGCGGCGAGCCCATGAGCGAGCCGCTGGCGGTTGTCGTGGTCGAGAAGTTCCTGCGGGTCGTCCAGCACGAGCAATGCCAGCCCGCCGCGGGTGGTAAGGACATGCTCCCGGAAGGCGAGGAAGAAGCCAAACAGCGCGCCGCGCAGCGCCGATGCGTTGGAGATATGCTGCGCCGGTGCAGTCACGCCGTCCCGGCCGACCTTGAGGTCGAGCACGCCGCGCGCGTTCATGTCGGTGCCAGTTAGGTCGGGGGCGAATGTCGTGGCATTGCGGTAGATCGCCCGACGCCAGTGCTCTGATCGGTTGTGCAGCTTGCGACGCAACGTATCGACCTGCTTCTGCGCGAGCCCGCCAAGCGGGACGAGAGCATCAAGCGCGATGACGGCGCGCCCGCAGGTCGCGATACGCTCCCTCTTCGCGATGTGAGCCACGTGCGCGGCTTCGAGCCGCCGGACCTGCTCAATCGCCGAGTTGAGCGGGGCGACGCCCTCGACGATCCGCAGCAACGACGTCAGCCGCCGTCCCATCGCGCGCGATGCGTCTGCGTCGCCATCACCCCCGCGACGGACCGCCTGCAAGAATGCGTTGAGCGCCTCGCCGGCCGCTTCCCTCCATTCCGCAAATGCCAAGGCGCGTCGAATGCGATCGATCATCTGCTGGAGGCCAGCGACCGGGCCAGCCAGCGCGGCAGGCAGCGAATGGGCCGGCGGCTCAATGAACGCGGGGAGCACGGTAAGGCGTTCGTCGATCAGCGTCTCGGCATCGGATCGAAGCGCGGCCAACGCACCCTGAAAAGGATCACTGGCGAACAGCTCGTCAACGAGGCCGGCCCGAAGCAGCCCGGTGGGGTCAGTGGGCAAATCGCCGCGGGCCTCCTTCGCGAGGGCGAGCGGCAATGTGTGCAAAAGATAACCGACCCAGTGCGCCGCCCAGTCGGCGATCGTCCTGGCGATCACCTGCCGGTCGCGCGCCGCCTCGGTAAGGTGATCGACCACTGGTTGCCCCGTGACCGGATCGCACGCGCCATGCAGCTGGCCGACACAGACCGGGCAGGTGCCGTCATCGACATGTGCGTGATCATGCATCCATGCCGAGACCTTGGCGTAAAGCTGTGCGCGACGCGCGCGGTCGGGATTCGTAGCCAACTGCGCGAGCGTGACGGCCTCCGCTTCCACCTGCGTCAGCAAAGCTATAACGTCGGCGACTTCGGCGGCGTCCACCTTCAGGGCGGACAGGCGAGCGATCGACGGCAGTTCGCCCGCCGTCCGCAACCGCTCGATTGCTGGCGCGATGCTGGCCTCGAGGTCGTCCCGCGCCTTCTTGTTCTCGGGATCGAAGCTATGACCGAGCACGTCCTGTGCCTCGCTCAAAGCCGTTGCTTTGAGGCTGGCAAAATGGGCGCCGAGCGCGGCAATACGTTGCGCGGCCTTCTCCTCGTCGACGGCAGGTATCTCGCCTTCGAAAGCAATCGCCGGAGTTTCCATGATGATCACGGCGAGGTCGTCCACGGCCTGCTGATATCGCCCGGCGATCTCAACCCGCTGCTTCTCGATCTCGGGTGTCGCGGTCTTGGTGATGCGCGTCGACATCTTCTCTGCGTGCCGGGCAAGGTCCACTAGGTCGGCAAGCCCCGTCAATCGTGCGACCGCTTCGCCGAGCTGTGATGCCGAGCCGACCGAGAGGAACGGGAGCAAGGCCGGCATCGTGGTCGCGATCCGCCACGCGATGGGATCGATGCCGACGGCCTCGAGATCGGGACGAGTTTCGTTGAGCTTACCGCGCGAAGAGCGGCTTTGACTGCGGCGCAGCGGAGGCAGCATGGCGCCGGCTGCGTCGGCAAACGTCAGCTCCACCCAGCTGTCGGCCGGGATCGCCTCGCCATCGGGCGGCAACTCTGCGGACCTTGGCGGTAAGGGAGTGATTGCCGACATCGCATGAGTGGTGGTCATGCCGTCTCCCCGGGCGATCTCACACGCGAAATCCAGCGGTCCTTCCTCGGGAGGGCGCTGCGACCGGATCAGGTGTCCAGTCAGGCACCAGACGATCGCGTTGACGACCGAGGTCTTGCCCGAGCCGTTCACACCTTCCAGCAATATAACCGGCTTGCCTGGTTCGAACACGAATGATGCCGGCGGCGCACTTGGCTGGCCATAGGCGTGAAGTCCGGCGAAGCGGTGCGCCTCGACCTTAACCAGCCGCAGCAGTTTGTTCGTCCGCGCCGTGCCGTGCTCGGCTTCAGCCTCGGTCGTCGGCGGCGGTGTGCCGATCACATCGATGATCGCATCCGTGTCGGTCGCCGACAGATTGCCGGCCCACTTTCCGCGGTTGCGGCGATACCAGTCAAGTACCGCGCGGGCATCGTCGGAGCCGAATGCCAGCTGCTCGCCTCCGCCGAGCGCCACCGCGCGCCCGCCGATCAGGTCGGCGAGCAAGGCGTCGGTGGTCAGCAGATTGATGTCACGCGGTGCGCCGGTATCGTCGGCCATATATTTCCCTTGTTGCGGGAGCATTGTCGCTGCTTGATGACGGCCCGTCCAGCAGATCAGACTAGACCGGCGCGCAAATTGGCAAGCACGGCAACGAGGTTCCAATCTCGGTGGGCCAGCGGGATCGAAGCTGGCCTGAAGAAGCTCCGGAGATGGTGCGAACAGATGACGGCTTTTGGAAACGCGAATTCTGCTGTGATCGACCGAAGATGGGTCTCTCCAGACGCAGGCTCGCTGAACGAGCCTCCGACATTCGGTCTTGTTCGCCTCAGAAGTCTCTAGATCCTTCCGAGCAAGTGCCCACGCTCGGACGGCCATCGTGGATCGCATGCTCTTGGTGGCACTTATGGGCTCGTGGCCGGGGCCGAGGGACGACAGCACCAGCGTTTAAACGCGCCGGCTGTGGCGGCCGTCGGAGCTTGGCCGCCGAAGCCACGACTGAGGCCCCTTCGATTTTTGAGGAGGCGTGAGCCTTTTTGTGGCGGAGATGAAGGGCGCTTAGCCCTTTGACTGCACTCGGCCAGTGGCTACCGAAAGACCCTCTATTAACCTACAGCATCTAACCGAGCGCAGCCCCACTGGCGGCACCGTAAGTGAGCGAGCAACAATCGCTCGCAGTAAGGGCGACTAGATGACTGATTCGAGCCAACAAGCGCGGTGGGTGCGTGACGTAAAGCGGTTCATTCCACTCAAAAGCCAATTCGTACTAAGCGGGAATGTCCGTGATCTGCAGACGCATCAAGCGGGTGGTGTGACGACTGCAGCGCCTCTTCGTGTGGTACTGAGGTCACTTCTCCAGGATGCTGGCTACGCGTCGCTGTTGGAATACAATCCGGTTGCCGGCTTCTCCGCTCCTGAGGACGAGCAGCTCTTGCCCCTTGTCGGTTTGCCGCACGGAGCCGCCGCCGCCGCGGCCGGAGTAGATCTATTCACCGCGACACTCGAGAGGCTCGTCAACCTCGATGGACCGCCCGCCGCGCTGATTGCTGATTTTGCTTCTCGCTTGGTGGTGCGGGGCGATGCTCTATCGCCCGCCGAGCACCACCTTTTTACCACGGCTCTCGTCCTAAGTCAGACAGCCAGAGCTCGGCCAATTGGTCCTGAACGAACGCCACTTTTCAACACGATCATCTGGATCGTGGAAAAGGAGGGCGACCTCCCGGATTGGCTGACGATCGAGAATCACCGCATCAGACACGTCCCGATCCCAGTTCCAGATCGGCAAGCCCGTCGGGCGGTCGCACCCGCGCTGTTGCGCAGTCTTCCAGACGTTCAAGGTGCCAGCACGGATGCGGTCGTAACCGCTGAGAACGACCTTGTCGACGCCACTGAGGGCCTGCTCCTATCTGACCTGAGCGCGATCACGCAGCTCGCACGTTCCGAACGTGTGGCGTTCGAACGCATTGGCGATGCTGTCCGGCGCTACAAAGTTGGCGTCACTGACGACCCGTGGCGCAAGATCGAGCGGCGGACTATACAAGGTGGCGAAGCAGCGATCGGCGAGCGGGTAATCGGCCAGGGTCATGCCGTTACCCACATGCTCGACATCGTAAAGCGGGCGGCGACTGGACTTAGCGGTGGAGGCGGGAGCCGCCCGCGAGGCGTTGCATTTCTCGCGGGTCCAACGGGTGTAGGTAAGACTGAACTGGCCAAGGCCGTTACCGAGCTCCTTTTCGGTGATCCATCAGCCTACATCCGTTTCGACATGTCCGAGTTCTCGGCAGAGCATGCCGACCAGCGTCTGATCGGGGCACCGCCTGGCTATGTGGGTTATGACGTCGGCGGCGAGCTAACTAATGCCATCCGGGAGAAGCCCTTCAGCGTTGTTCTCTTCGATGAGATCGAGAAAGCGCACCCTCGCATTCTCGACAAGTTCCTGCAGATCCTCGACGATGGGGTCTTAACCTCGGGGCGCGGTGACCGAGTCTATTTCTCCGAGGCCCTTATCATTTTCACCTCCAACCTGGGGATCTACACGGACGACGGCTCCGGTGTCCGGGTCGCCAATGTCGGGCCTGACCAGCCATTCGAAGAGGTGAGGAAGCGGGTTCGCTCGGCAATCGAGAACCATTTCAAGCTGGTGTTGAACCGGCCCGAGATCCTCAATCGCTTCGGCGAGAATATCATTGTCTTCGACTTTATCAGGCCCGCAGTTGCCGAGCATATCTTCGACGGCATGGTCGACCGCATCCTCATCGACGCCGCTGCAGCGGGTCATGCTATGACGATCGCTCCAGCGGCACGCGCTCAGCTCAAGGAGCTCTGCATTGGCGATCTATCCAACGGCGGCCGCGGCATCCGCAACAAGCTTGAAGTCCACCTGATCAACCCGTTGGCTCGCGCGCTTTTCCAGGAATGCGACGCTAGCCGCACGCAAATTGCCAGCATCGCGTCCGATGGCACCCAGACCTACCTTACTCTTGCTGCTGCATGATTCCGATCGACGTCTCGAGATTGCACTTCCCTGTGCAGGCGCTTGGGCCCGGGAAGCGGATCGGGGTCTGGCTTCAAGGCTGCTCCATCAGGTGTCCCGGCTGCATCTCGCTGGACACTTGGGAGGCAGGGCAGGGAACGACCTTCGTCGAAGAGGTTCTAAGTGCCCTCGCCGTTTGGGCGCCTGACGCTGATGGGCTTACCATCTCCGGCGGCGAGCCACTCGATCAGCCGCAAGCACTGGCATCGCTGCTGGCAGGTTGGCGCTCTCTGTCGTCGACGCCAGTCCTTCTCTTCACCGGAAGGGTCTGGGCTGAGGCACGTTCGTGGTTCGAAGCGCACCCAGATCTGGTCGATGCTGTCATTGCCGGCCCCTACCGCGCGCGGGACACGTCGAACCTCGCCCTGCGGGGATCTGATAACCAGACTTTGCATGTCCTGTCGCAGCGCGGGGAGCAGTTCCAGAGCTTCGAGCGCCTCAAGGTAGCCGCCGACAGGCGATTGGACGTCATGTTCGATGAGGATGGTAGTGCCTGGTTTGCTGGTATTCCGGCGTCAGGCGATTTCACCCGCCTAAGTCGCTTGCTTCGAGAGCAAGGACATTCCGTAACCACATCCGCTCAGTCCCGGCAGGTAGCCCAGTGATCCGCTTTTGCCCCAATTGTGAAACCAAGAGGCCAATCGAGGAGCTGTTCTGTAACGGCTCTATCCATGGCGCCACCTGTAACTGGTCGCTTGCGGATGAGCCCATCCGTTCGGACGACTGGTCTCCGGCCCCCGTCGCGGAGGTCCTGGAGCTAACAGAAGCGCAACCTCAGGGCGCAACTTGTGTGCACGGACACCCGGTTACTCCGGGCGACTTCCTGTGTGCGACGTGCGGTGCGGATATCGGCTCGCCGAGCGAGCCGGCCGAAGTGCCGGCCGAGACTACCCAGATCGGGCAGTGGCGGCTAGAGCGCCAGCTTGCCTCGTCCAGCCAGGTGCGGGAGCGCCATATCGCTGTTCACGCGTCCGATGGGCGTCAGGCGCTGCTCACTATCTATCAGGTCGGCAGCGAACCCGATCTTGAGGTGCACGATGCCCTTCGCAGTCTGTCGCGAGACCATGTTCCCGAGTTGATCGAAACCGGGCGCTGGAATGATCGCGCTTATGAAGTGAGCGAAAACGTGTCCGAAGGCACGCTTGCAGAGGTTGGCCTGATCGCCAGCGACTTCGCGGCTTTGTCCGGCATCGTTCGTGAGATTGGCACTGCCCTTCACGCGTTGAGCGAAGTCGGCCTCCGCCATCGCGATCTTCGCCCCGGCGCAATTCTCGTTCGCTCGCGCGAACCCCTTGACTTGGTTCTGAGTAGCTTTGGCTCTGCCCGGCTTTCGGAGTTCGACCTCGACATCGTCTCCCCACTGGAGACAACGCGCTACACGGCGCCAGAGGCGATAGCCGGCGGCGTTGCTGCTGCCAGCGACTGGTGGAGCCTCGGCGTTGTTTTACTTGAGCAGGTGACCAAGGGCGCCTGCTTCAAGGGCGTGAATGACCAGGCCTTCCTGATCCATGTCCTGACCAACGGCGCACCGATCCCAACTGGCCTGGATGCACGCCTCGAGCTGCTTCTGCGCGGCCTGCTGACCGTTGATCGCAAGGAACGCTGGTGTTGGCCGCAGGTCCAGGAATGGCTGGACGGTGGCACCCCGGCGATCTCCAATCCTCGCGGCGGTGAGCCTCAGGATCAGACCCGCCGGAGTATCCGCCTCGGTGGCAAGCCTTTCACCAGCAGGCGCGAGTTCGCGCTTGCTGCCGCCAATGCTGCCGGTTGGGACGAGGCACGCCAACTGCTCGCCATGGGTGCGATCTCGACGTGGGCCGAAGAGGCCGGGTTTGACGAGCCTCTGCAGGCTGAGATCCGGGCCCTAGGCAGAATGGAAGATCTCTCTGACGACTTCCGTCTGGCGCTGGCGCTCAAGACTCTGAACCCCAGTTTGCCGCTCGTATGCCGGGGTGAAATCGTCAGCCCTGGATGGCTGCTCGACCATCCTGATGAGGGCTACAATCTCGTTAGCGGCCCAGTCCCTGACCTCCTCGCCAAGCACGACGCCGAGCCGTGGCTTTCTCGCCTGAAGGCACGGAGCAAGGCTGTCCGCGATCGCGCCAAGCAGTTGAATGTTGCTCTTAACGAGGACGAATTTCGGGTTCACGTCCTGTCGACGTCGCGGACCAGGATGGCCGCGATCTGGGGAGACCGGCGAAGGATCCTTCCCGACACCGATCACCCGGGTCTGACCGCAATCCTCGAGCGGCGACAAATCGCTGACGAGGATTACATCCTCCTTCTCAGCGCCGACGTTGGCCAGTTCCGAACAACTGACGCGATCGTTGAGGAAGCCGAGCAGGCCGCAAGCCGGACAGGGGTGCGGGACTTCTCCCGAGAGGCTGCAGCCGCATGGCTGCTGGAACCACGGCGCGTCATGTTCGCGGAAATCGAACGGCGACTGACTGGTTTCGCCCGATGCGGAAACGATCGGATCGACGAGTGGGCCGATCAGTTCAGGCTCGAACACCGCCTCCCGGTCGTGCGGGCGCTGGCCTTGTTGGCCGTTCCCGCGGCCGACTGGCGTGAACCACCCAAGCAGACCTATGTCGCCGCGTTGCTGGACTTCTTCGCCAAGCGCGTCACCGGCGCTGCGATGCGCGGGCCGCTCACCCGTATGGTGATCGGTAAAACCACGGCCAAGCTGGACTTGATGGAGCTCGGAAGTGCCCGCCGTCCATCGTCGGCTCTCATCGATCACCTGCTACTTCGGCAATCGCAGTCGATTGATATCGATCCTGCTGCCTTGGCGGCTGATCCCCGCGTCGAGCGACGGCTGAGGACCCTCTACAGCCATGCAACCTTGTATCGGCGAGATACTGGCATCGATGGCCTCTACATGGGCTTTCCGTTCCTGCTGATGCAGGAGCAGCGTGCGACCACCAAGCCCCGGATAGCGCCGGTCCTCCTTTGGCCGATCAAGCTTGAGCCCGAAACGGGTGCTCGCGGGCGCATCACTATTGCTTTCGACTCTGCTCGCGAGGAGGTGCGGCTCAATCCCGCCTTCGAGACCATGCTTGGCACGGAAACCTCCCGGCGGTGGCTTGAGGCTGCACGAGAGATGCTCGGTCGCTCCAGTCTCTCGGCGGGCGATGTCATGGACGCGCTAGCAGACTTCGGGCGCGTTCAGTCACGCAATCTATCGCAGCTCCCAGGCAAGGACGTGACGGTAAGGGCAGGGGAGGACCAGCTCGTCTGCGCCGCCGCTCTTTTCCACCTCAAGTTCTTCGGTCAGGCGGTCATGGAAGACCTTCGCCAGCTGAAGTCGATCCCACCTGTCGGCAGCAGTCTTGAGTCCGCCCTCAGGGTGACTGGCACGGTCGAGCGAGCGACGCCTGAGCGCGGCCGGGAGCTGGATCGGTTCTTCACGGCGGCAAGCGATCCCTCGCAGGAGGCAGCAGTCTTCGAGGCGCGGTCAGGACGCGGATTGCTGGTCGAGGGCCCTCCAGGAACGGGTAAGAGCCAGACCATCGTCAACATGGTCAGTGATGCGATCGGCCGCGGTCAAAACCTCCTGATCGTCTGCCAGAAGCAGTCGGCGCTCGAAGTCGTGCACAAGCGCTTGGTTGCCGAGGGTCTCGGCAGCCGGGTCGTCATGATCAATGACGAGAACAAGGATCGCCGGCAGATCATTGGCGATGTTCGTCAGCAGCTCGAAGCACTTTGGAGCCGCCGAGACAGCGGCCTAGTCTGGCGCCAGCAGCGTCAGCAGTTGGCGTCAAGGATTGAACTGCTCGAAAGCGAACTCGACAGCCATCATCAGGCCTTGCATGCGCACGACCCCGCAAGTGGGCTGAGCTACCGACTGATCCTGTCGGATCTGATTGGCTTCGAGAATGGTCCAACACCGCCCATCGACGTGCCTCAGCTCAGAGGACAGCTCGGAACACTGAACGTCGGCGATGTCGCCACGCTGCAAGAACTTTGCGGCCCGTTGGCTCGCATGTGGCTCCCCGCGAGATATGAAAACAGCGCGCTCGGTGTGCTGAAGCTGTTCAACGCGGATGGGCCCACTGTCGCAGCCGTGGAACACGCCTTTGGCGAGTTCCTGGCCGCCGAGCGGTCGCGTGACGAGGTCGTGGAACGAACGCCCAAGGCCTTTCCGATTGTTGATCCAGCGCCCTACCGCGCGTGGGCGGAGCAGCAGGCACCTGAGCTGTTGGCGCTCGACCCGGATAGCCGCGAGCGGCTTGCCCGTTGGCTGCCACTGCTGTGGGTGGCAATCGGTGAGCCCAAGGCCGCGGCTCTCGAAGTAGAGGCAAGCGAGATTGCCAGCAATCTCGAGGCGATTACCCCGGCCAGCAGTGCGGTCGCGCGTGCTGTGGTGGTCTCGCTGCCTTCAGAGGAGTTCGATCAGTGGCTGTCCTTAGCTGACGAGCTGGCTGTCGAGCCGAGCTTGTTCGGACGGCTCTCCATCGTGCGATGGCTCAAGATGCGGAAGCTGAAAGGCTTTGTCGAAGATCGTGGCATAGAAAGTCCCGAGCTACTCAGGGAGGCGCTCCATGGCGAGATCGTGCTGCGGTCTTGGCGCGAGCGTTCTGCCAGCCTCTTGAACATCCTGGGTGAGCCGGAAGTCGACCTGCGGCCCATGGTGCCGTCGGAACTCGCCAGCATCGCTCGGACTTGCGAAGATCAGCTCCACGCAGCCCAGCGGCATGCAGCCAAGTTCCGCGCTCACCCGGCGACCGATGCGGCCCGTGCGACCGCCCGGACAGGCACGCGATCGGCGCTCGACGATCTAATTGACCATGCTGAACAGGGCACTGCTCGCTACGAAGCACGCCGGATCAGCAGTGAAGCGCTTGCCAACCTGGAGGCTTGGTTCGGTGAAGCCTGGATCAGAGATCGGAAGCGACAGATTGAGACGGACGCGAGCAGCAAGGCCGACCTTGAGCCGGTGCGCGACGCATTTGGCACCCTGACCCCTTATCAGCGCTTCCGGGCCCGCGTTCCCCAGGTGGACGAGCGGGCAATTGTCGTCTTCCGGGCTCTGCGAGGTGCCGAACACAAGCTTCTGAACTTGCCGGCTGACCACCTTGACCGTGAAGTGCGACGGATCATCGGCCGGGAGTCGCGCCTGGCATGGAAGTCGCGCTTGGAAGGCGAGCACCCGGCGCTGTTGTTTGATGCGAGTGAGCTTCAGGCCAAGTCTGAAGCCCTTGCCAGCGCTGATCGCGAGATGCGCCAGCTCAACCGCAGGCTGCTGGTCGAAGGTATCGATGCCAGTCAGCTCCGCCCCGCGCGCGATTGGGAAGACATCACCAGGCTGCAAGGGCAAAGGGCAAGGCGCCTACGCGAGTTCATCGATCGGGGGGCAGATCTTGGTCTGATGAAGCTTCGCCCGATCTGGCTGATGAACCCTGACGTCGCGAGCCGGGTCCTGCCGCTCAAGAAGGCTTTCTTCGATACGGTGATCTACGACGAGGCCTCGCAGATGCCGATCGAATATGCGCTTCCAAGCCTTTTTCGCAGTCGCACCATGATCGTCAGCGGCGATGAGAAGCAGATGCCGCCGACGAGCTTCTTCGCGAGCAAGGTCGAGAGCGATGAGGCCGAACTCTTCGATGGTCAGGAGCCCGACGAGGACGCCTCCGAGGCGGAGCGCGAAGAAGTAGAGGAGACCTGGAACCGCCGCGAGATCAAGGACTGCCCAGACCTCCTTCAGCTCGCTAAGACGGTCCTCCCGCCGACCACGCTGCAGATCCACTATCGATCAGCCTACCGTGAGCTCATCCAGTTCTCGAACGCGTCCTTTTACGGCAACCGGCTGAGCGTTCCTGCACGCCATCCGGGGAGCGAGGTGAAGCGCGTGAGGCCGATCGAGATGATCCGGGTCGATGGGATCTACGATGGGCAGATCAATCCTTCTGAAGCTGCCAAGGTGGTAGGCGTCTTGGCGGATCTCTGGAGAGTGCCCGGCAAGCGCAAAACCGTCGGAGTCGTGACGTTCAATCGCAAGCAGGCCGACGCCATCGAGGAAGCTCTGGAGGATCGCGCCGAAGAAGATTCCTGGTTCCGATCCGCTCTGACGCAGGAGCGCGATCGTATCGAGGACGGCGAGGACATGGGGTTCTTCGTCAAGAACGTGGAGAACGTTCAGGGCGACGAGCGCGACATCATCGTCTTCTCCTCGACCTTCGGCCGCAACCGTGCCGGCACCTTTCGCCGCAACTTCGGGGTGCTGGGTCAGACCGGCGGCGAGCGGCGGCTCAACGTTGCGGTAACACGTGCCCGGGAGAAGGTCATCCTGGTCACGTCCATGCCGATCAAGGACATCTCGGACCTGCTTTCCACGCGGCGGCAAGCCGCATCTCCTCGCGACTTCCTCCAGGCCTACTTCGAGTATGCAAGAGCGCTGTCCGAAGGCGAGCTGGAAAATGCACATGCCCTCCTGGAACGCCTGGCGCCTGAGGAGCATGCCACCTCGTTCGAGACCGAGCAGGAGACGGACGGTTTTGCCGGGGCAGTTGCTGCCGAGATCCGGCGGCTCGGCTTCGAGCCAGTTCGCGTGGAGGAACGCGGCGCCTTCGGCTTGGACTTCGCCATCGAAGACCCGGCAACGGGCCTCTACGGGGTGGGCATCGAGTGCGACGCTCCCCGCCACCAACTCCTGGACTTCGCCCGCGCCCGCGAGATGTGGCGGCCTTCGGTTCTCCGTCGATCGATCCCCGTTGTGCACCGGGTCTCGTCGCAGGGCTGGTATCATGATCCAGACGCCGAGAAGGGTCGGCTTGCGGAAGCCATCCGCGGCGCTCTTCAGATGAGCGCGGCATGAGTGGGCCCAAGGTCGTTCGGATCGTCACGCGCGAAGAAATCCTTGCGACGTGCCAGAGCCAGCTTGCGCGGCTGGACGCAGCAATGGCGAGTTGGGAGCGTCGTTGCCGCAAGGCTGATTGCCTCGATGAGCATGCGGTCACCGTTAGCCGCAGCCGGCGCGATGCAATTGCCGCGCTACTTCAAAACGACGAGTTTCTCGCCCTGCAGAAGCAGGTCGCGCAGGAGATTGCCTTTCTTGAGAGCGACATGGATCGGAGGCTTGCCGCTGCGGCTGAAGCAAAGGCGGCAGTTGCGACGCGGGCGCGTCGGCAGTCGGAAGCAGCCGGCGCACTGATCAAGGCGCTTGAGCAATCGGGAGCGGAGATCGATGCTACCTTATTGTCGCGGCTCCAAAGAGCTGCTCGGGGCAAGGCCGACCCCGAGGCGGTGACGCAAGCATTCGCTCTTCTCGGAGCCGCCAGTGCAGCGGATGCGGGCTCAGGTCGGCGCCAGGAACTTGCCGCCCAATATCGCACCGAAACAGGCGGCCCGTCGTTCGAGTCTTGGCTCGCTTCGCAGCCAGCATCCTCCGCCGAACGCCGGATAGCCGCCGTGGAGAAGCGTCTTGCGGAGCTCGCGGTCATGGGTGAGCCAAGCGCCACCGAGCTGCAGGCAAGGGCCGTGGCCGTGATGGCCGAGGCTGACCCAAGAAGGTCTCTTCTCCTCGACAGTCTCGAGCTTGATCTCGCTAAGGTTCTTGCTGCCACCAAGCTGCGCAACCGCCTTGCTCACGAGATCGACTTGGCCCTTGCCGAGCTACGCTCAGTGTCGTCGAAGGCGGCCCAGCGGTTCCAAGAGAGCAACCATCAGCAGTCGGCTGACCTGGAGATCCAGCTGCAGCAGATTCGGGCTGCGACTGCCGACGCCCGCGACCGGTCTGCAACGGAGTGCCGGCGGGCGGCTCTGCTGCAGGGGCTCGCCTCACTTGGCTACGAAGCAAGTGAAGGCATGCAGACAGCTTGGGCAACGGATGGGCGGGTAGTTCTCAGGAACGCGTCGAGGCCGGACTATGGAGTTGAGGTAGCCGGTAGCGTGACGGACGGGCGTGTGCAGATGCGACCGGTCGCATTCGCTGCGGAGACCGCCCCTCAGAACAAGCAGCGTGACACGGATGCCGAGAGCATCTGGTGCACCGAGGTGGGCGAACTCACCGCGCTCCTCAAGCAATCTGACGTCGATCTCAAAATTGAAAGGGCCGCTCCTGTAGGGGCCGTGCCCGTGAAGCGTGTGGCGCCCCCGGGTGGGGCTGACCGGACGAAGGCCCACGAAGGCACCACCTTGAAGACCAGGACGCTGTCGTAAATGGCGAGGGAGTTAGTTGCGTCATGGTGACATACCGACAGGTCGGCCGCGGGATGGTCCGCACGATGCGGGCTATCGACCGGGAGGCGAAGCGTGCTCAGCGTCAGCGGATTGCCTACGAAAAGGCTGCGCAGAAGCAGGCGCTGCTGGAGTCCTCGGCTGAGGCGGCCCAGCAGTATGAGCGGATGATCCAGGCGATAGTCGGCACCCATCGTCTGCCGCTAGCGCGCCGTGACTGGTCGCGGATCGCTTCTCAGCCGCTCGCAGCTCCCTCCGCGAGCACCAACTATCACGAGCTGGCCGCCCGGCAGGCTCTAGCCGCCTACACACCGAACCTGCTGCACCGGCTATTCAGGCTCGAGGGCCGTCGCCGCCAATCTCTTGAACAGAAGATCGAGGAAGGGCGGCAGCTCGACGCTGCTGAGTTCGAGAAGCGTCAGCGGGAGACCGCTGCGCGCAACGAAGAAATCCGGTTCGCTGAACGCGTGATGGCGATGGATCACGGGGCTCTCGTGGATGCTCTCGACGAGCACTCCAAGCTCGGTGATCTACCCTTCGCAGTAGAAGGCATCGACGTGCTGTTCACCGATGATGACCGGGTGATCGCGTTGGTCGATGGTCTCGACCTGGATGACATGCCTGACCAGTCCGTGACCCTGCTGCAGTCTGGAAAGGCCTCGATCAAGGCACTTCCGCGCAGCAAGGTTCTCGAGCTGCACCGACTGAACATCTGCTCATCGGCAATCAGGGTGGCTCTCGAGTTCCTGAACGCTCTTCCGGTGCCTGCCGTGGAGGTCGTGATGCAGACGGACCTGCTGGATCGGTCGACGGGCGACGTGGGCGCGGAGCCGGTGCTCTACCTGCGGGCAACACCAGAGCAGTTTGCTGACATCAACCTTTTGCGCACGGAGCCTGACGCGTTGGTCGATCGGCTTGGCGGTCACTACACGTTTAAGAAGACACAGGGTTTCCTGCCGCTCAACCTCGCGCCCTTCGGAATTCCCACAGAGCGAACCGTCGAGGCATGATCGTCGGTCAGCGGAAGGTCGGCCGACATGGGTATTAGGTTTCGCAAGTCGCTTCGGATCATGCCGGGCGTGAAACTCAACCTCAGCAAGAGTGGGGTGAGCACCTCGCTCGGCCGACCTGGCGCCACCATCAACCTTGGTCCACGAGGCTCACGGGCAACGGTCGGCATTCCCGGCGCTGGATTGTCCTACAACACACCGTTTCAAGGCGGCACCGGCAGCGCCGGCAATAACAGTCCAGCTCAGGGGTGCTTGGGAGCGAATGGCTGTGCCGGGCTCATCGTCCTCGTCATTCTGCTAGCCTTGATCGGCATGTGTTCGTCGAGTCCGGGTGCCACCGACAACACGCAATCGGATGCTGGTGGGGCTGCCGAGACCGCCTACGCTGCCGCCAAGGCGGTGAACTGCCGTGCCGAGCCTACCAAGTCGAGCGCTGTAAGCTCCGTGCTCCAGTCCGGTGACAATGCTCCAGTGGTTGATCGCCGTAGTGGCTGGACGAAGCTTGATGTGCCCGCAGGTGCCTGCTGGGTCTCCAGTTCACTGCTGAGCGCGACCGCGCCGATTGCAGCCGTTGACACCTCGAGCGTCCAGAGCCTCGTTGGGTCCAGTGCCCAGACCAGCGAGCGCGTTTCCCGGCCCCGCTCGCGGCACTCGGCAAGCTCTGGCAGTCATCGTTCTTCAGCGCGGCGGCGTCAGCGCAGCCGGGATAGCTACAACAGTGAGGGCTGCCCTTGCTCTGGCTCGAACGTTTGCATCGGGCCCAGGGGCGGACGCTACTGCATCACCAGCGGCGGAAATAAGCGGTACGGTGTTTAGCTATGCTCCAACAGAATGCGAAGCTGAGGAATACTCAACACTCTCAACGTTTAGACGTGCTCGCATTGAGGCTGCTTGCTCAGAGCGGGGCGCAGAGCTCCACCTTCTTGAGCAGCGCGGCCTGGGAGGGCCTGTGAGATGGGTTCGCCGGTTCGGCAATCTTCTTTCCGTCAAACTTCTCGTAGTCCGTGCCCTTGAGGCTGGCAGCTATCTGGACCGTCCTGAGATCCGGATCGATCCTAATCAGACCGAGATCGAAGAGGGTGTGGATGTCTGCCCTGAGTGGAAGGCCATTCGTGACGTGGTTTGCTTTCAGTCCCTTGCAGGGCGAGATGTGAGCAGCTTGTAGCGTGAAGATGACAGGGCAACCGCTAATAGCGCATGTCGAGCCGTATGCCTGCAGAAGATCGTCACGAAACTTCCCCTGCCCCTGCCGAATAGCGATGGACTTCTCGATCCGCTTCTTCACTTCGTCGTCCGAGGCAGGATCGTAGGGAGCAATCTGCTCTGCGAAGGAGGCAATCTGCTTCAGGCTGGCAGCCATCGAAGCCTCCGCGGCGGTTGGCCTCAGCACATCCATCAAGGGCCGGAAGATCGAGAGCGCCTCGAACAGCTCATCCTCAAGCCGGGTGGCGTCCTCCGCCACCTCGACGAAGCTGAGGATTCGGTACACCGAACCTCCGCCTCGGTTGGAACTCTGACCTGACTTGAGAAAGTTCAGCAGCGAGGGAAAGTCCGCGAACGTGGACACCGGTCCTTGCCTGTTCTTCTCGCCAAACAACCAACCGGCACCGCCAAGCCTGCCGTCGATCTCGACGGCAATCGGGTGGTCGGGCCCGGGAAGCTTGCTGTTGATCATCGGAACGACAGACCGGTTCTTCCGCTTCACCGCCTGATTGTGATAATCGCTCTCGTGGATGGTCACCGCGAAGCCGAGCTCAATCCCGATCTCTGATGCGATCACGTAGATCTGGGGGAAGCGGGAGAACTCGTTCGAGTCCGAGTTGATGATCGAGGCCCAGAGGTCGACGGGACGCTGTCCCTGAATGCCGCCATTCCTGTGAAAGCGGCACTTCCAGGTCGACAGCCCTTCAGGGGCGGGCGAGCGACTGACTGCGCCGTCGACAGCCTCCTGAAGACGATCGAAGATTCTCTGGTAGCTGCCTTTGTCGGCTTCAGTGACAATGCGGTCCGAGAAGGCATGACCGGCCACGTCGCGGTAGGTGCTGAAGACATGAAAGTCCTCGGTTGTAAGTGCCACCTGATTTCCCCCTCATCATTCCTGTGACGTGATTGGAAAGCGCTGCTCGTTTCGCTCGACTTTCTCAAAGGCAGCATCGAGAGCATCGATGCCAAGCTCACTGGCGAGCAGAGTCAGGTAGATCAGCACGTCGGCGATCTCGTCTGCGGCTTTCTGGCGGAACGCGGGTTCTTGCACTGCCGAGCAGGCAGCCTGATCCGACTTCCACTGGAAGAGTTCGAGAAGCTCGGCGCCCTCGATCGAGACCGAGATCGCCAGATCCTTCGGTGTATGGAACTGCTTCCAGTCACGACGGTCACGAAAATCAACCAGACGGCGTCTCAGCGCCTCCAGAGATCGATGTTCACCTGTCACCCTGCTCCCCCGCTCTCGGAACTTGCAGCAGCGTGCGACAGTGCAAACCTGATCGCAAGCGAAGGGGGCAATTGAGCCGCTTCGATCACGCGCGCCTCCGGCCCTCCAGAGCCGAGGCAGCGTTCCACTCATTCCACTCGAGTGAGTAGACCAGGGTGCGCCAATCACCTGTTGGACCGTAGTCGCGAGCGAAGTCGTGCCGCATTTCGAAGCGCTTCATCAGCCTGATGCTGGCAGCGTTGCCCTGAGAAACGGTGGAGATGACCCGCCGAGCCCTGAGGCGATCAAAGGCAAGGTCCATTGCTGCAATGGCTGACTGCTCTGCGTAGCCCTGCCCCCCAGACGTCAGCGCGAACACGCCAGCCGATCTCAAGTTCGCCGACTAGATCGGGAGTGATTCCGTGGTCGCCTTTCTCAAGTACGACGAGTCCGCACCAACCGATGAATGCCTGGTCGCTCTTCCGTTCGACTACCAGTAGGTGGTGCCGAACGCTTCCTCCTTGCTCTCGAACCAGTCGACGTCATCTTCGAAGGCGGCGCGGGTCTGCTGACCTTCGAGCCACTTCATCACCGCTTCCGTAATGCAGTGCTGCTCGCACTGATTCCGGTCTTCCAGGCGCCACGACCGCAGGATTAGCTCGTCTGTTTCTGCGACCACTGAATTCGTCATCACGTCTGCTCCTGATCCCGCTTGGTTGCCTACGATGCTAGTCTGACGAAAATCGACCAAGACGGGCGCGCTCCGTCGGCAGCGTCATTAATCAAACGGTCGCGCGGCAATTGCCCCCGCGCCTCGCCCGCCTGCTTTTGGAGCTGCTTTTGACGCAGTTCCAGCCCGCAAGCTGCTGAGAACAGGCCCTCGTGCCTTCCTGTGTGACGCACCTGAGGGCCTCCTTTGGTGAACCCCTAGCCAGATCTGCCTGCTTCTGACTCCCAAACCCCCTGACGGGATTGCAGCTCGCGTGTCGCGAAGTTTGTCCACCCTCGGCAACAACCAGTGCCCATCCTCCCACCTCTCGGAGCTGGGCACTGGTTGAAGCTGCATCAAAATAGACTTTGGTAAGGATTCTGGCCGCTTGGTGGACTCGCGTTACGTGCCACCAACGCACCGATCCTCTTGAGGCTTGCACTTGCCTCGCTGTCCTCACCGACCGTGAAGTCGATGAACTCATCGAGGGTCGCTTCGGCAAGCATCGCCTTGACCAGCCTTCGATCGCCGTCCTGCCGTTCGGCCTCACAAGCGGGCACAGGTCCATCGTCGAGCGACTTGCGGACCCATTCCGCGGCGGATGCGGGAAGCGCAAATCCGTAGGCATTGGTAATTTGTCGAACCTGCGGACCCTTGCCTTGGGATCCGGTAGCCAGGCTTCTCCGGATCCAGATCAGGAAGCCATGCTCTCTGAGGCGCGTCTGCGCTCGGACCACCGCCGTGCGTGATCTGCCAATCTGTTCACAGATCGTCGCGATGGAAGGGTCTACTCTCCCAGTGCGGTAATCGGCCATGCTGTAGAGCTTGCGCAGGACCTCAAGTCCCACGTGGCCAAGGGGACCATTGCGCTTGCCAGCTTCCTTATAGGCCCGATCATAGCGCTCCGCCGCAGTGAGGCTAATCGCGATCAGCTTGCGGGCTTCGCTCCTGTTCCGACCAAGCGGTTTCCAGACGCTGGACTCCCGATCACCGGCCTCGAAGCTGTCCCTGCGCACCGGCTGGAAGGATCTGACGCGCTTGGCAGGGGGCAGGCCAAGAGCGATCTCGGCGAGAGAGCGCGCGCTCACAGCGCGCTCCCGGTGCGAAGATCAAGCGCTAGCGCTTGCGCCCAAGCACCAGCTCGGAAGCGGGTGGCATTCCTACAAGGAGAAGATCGGCCCACTCCTGAGCCAGCTCCCGGCGGCGCTCCATGTAAGTCGCTCGATTGTAGATCGGCTCCACGCCTTTGGGGGTGTGGGCCAGCATCAGCTCGAGGATCGCGCGGTCGCCTGCGGTCCCCGCCCGTTCCGCTCGAGCATTCATGATTGTGGAAAAGCTCGATCGCCACCCGTGAGGCACATGCCTGACCATAGTCTCCGGCAGCTGTCGGTAGAGCTTGCTCACAGCGTTTTCGCTCATCGGCTGTTGAAGTCGGATGAGGTTGGGGAACAGCCAGGTACCCCGAGTAAGCCGCAGGGCCTCCCGAACCACCTCGACCGCCTGCCGCGACAATGGAACCACGAATTCGAGCTCGCGCCGCTGTCGCTGCGTCGCTTGCAGCTTCATCTTCGATGCCGGAATGCGCCAGATCGGATCTGTTCCATCCAGCCCCTCGAATTCGTGGGGCTCGGCGTGCCTGAGCGCCTCCGAGCGTACCGCCGTCAATGCCATGAGTCGCGATGCCAGCTTCGTTGCGGGAAAGGCGTTCAACGCCTCCACTGCCGTCAGGACCTGTCGCGCTTCCTCGATAGTTCGGGCTGCAGCGTAATTGCGCTGCACAACCGCAGGTAGAGCGCGCTTCAGTTTGCGAGCCGGGTTGCGTTGTACAAGACCAAGGGCCTCCGCATGCTCGAAGATCTCGGAAATTCGTTGACGCATTCGATGCGCCTGGTCGAGTGCACGGTCCTTCATCTTGTTGAGGACATCCACGATCATCGTTTCGTCGATACGTGAGATCGGAGCCGAGCCGAGATGCGGAAACACGTCCTTCTCGAACGCTCGCATAACCTTCTGAGCATATGCAGGTGACCGGGACGCCGACCACACAGCGAACCATGAGTGCGCCATTGATTCGAAAGTGTTTGCCGTTGCAGCCTTGGCTGTCGCCTTCGCCTGTCGCTTCTCGAAAGCGGGATCCAGACCGTCTCGCCGCTGCTTGAGCGCCGCAGTGTGAGCCTCTCGAGCCTCCACGAGCGACACTTCCGGGTATTTTCCGAAGGTCAGCACTTTTTCGCGTCCGTCCACGCGGAATTTCCAACGCCAGGATTTCAGGCCAGTCTTCGTGACATACAGGAACAGGCCACGCTGATCGAAGAGCTTGAGTGGTTTGTCTTCGGTTCGTGCCTTTCGGCACTGAGCATCGGTAAGCACGCGGTACCCCAATCTGACCGATTCGATACCCCCTATATACCCCCGGAGAGACATGGATTACCCGGGATCGGGTGGGAACGGCCGAGATCAGAGGTTGAGCAGAAACCCTCGAAAAACAAGGGTTGCTGGTCCGATTAAGGACTGTTCGGGAAGGAAGGGTGGTGCCCAGAGCCGGGATCGAACCAGCGACACTGCGATTTTCAGTTTCCATCGCGGGTGTTCTGGCCATTCCCGGCGCATTCCAAACACTCATGATCAAGAGAACAGATCGATCGCTCGGTGTTCTATCGGAACCTTGGCGGTGCTTCGAAATTCGGCGCGGGCTTACACAGGAATCACACGCGTAATCCGTGCAGAAGACCATGGCTGCCTAAACTCACAATCGCAAAGCGATGGTCCCGGTCGCCAATGTGACCACAACGTTGGATCGAGTGTCTGCTATCGACCGATAGCGGAGATTCGGCCGGAATGTCTGCTTTCGACCCATCGCGGACATCGCGTCCCAAAGTTCGCTCCTGAAGCCATCGGGCGAGACACTACAGGACATTAGCTATGGTGCCGCCCCAAGCAACGTTTGTTAGTGAAGTCCTAAGTCGGGTAGTTTGGCCTTCCCGAGTTTGAGACCTTGTCGAGGTTCACCCTCGCCAAGCGGCAGCGCAACTTGACAGCGAAACTCCCCACGATCCTGCTTGTGGAAGACGAGCCTCTGATCCGCACTTCGATTTCGATTGCCCTTGAGGAGGCGGGCTACGGATTGCTGGAGTCCGACAACGGCGCAACCGCGATTGCAGCAATCGACGACAACGATGCCCTCCGAGGTATTATTACGGATATCCGCCTCGGCTCAGGACCAAACGGGTGGGAAGTGGCGCGCCACGCTCGCCATCGCTTCCCTAAGCTGGCAGTGGTCTACATGACGGGTGACAGTGCGGCAGATTGGGCTGCGGAAGGGGTGCCGAACAGCGTTCTAGTGCAGAAACCCTTTGCTTTTGGACAGGTCGTCACGGCAGTTTTGAGCTTGCTCAACATAGCCGATGTCTCGCCAACTCAAGCGAGTCCTGCTGACCACTAGCTCAGCCGAACCTCTGCAATCCGAGCGTTGAAGAGATTGCGGCTGGTAATCAATTCCGAAATGATTGCGATCTCAGTTTGCAGCCGAAGCGTTCGCGCAGCGTTCAGCCGCAGGGCTCATGGAGATGCAAGTGCCGCGCAGGATCAACAAAGTCGGCTACACCGAAGCTGATAAGCTGCGTCAGCACCAGCGCATCATCATCGATCTAGGCTTGTTGGCATCACAGACGATGCCGCTGGAGCAGTTTCTCCGCCATGCAGTATCCCAAGTGGCCATCGCCCTTGAGGTGAGCAATACGAAGATCATGCGCTACCGCCCCGTCGAAGGCGACTTATTGCTGGTAGCGGGAATTGGGTGGCGCAAAGGTGTCGTCGGACAAACGACCTTTCCAATCGACTTGAGATCGGCTCCCGGTCGAGCGTTCCAGACCGCTGAGCCGGTGATCGTCGATGACATCACGTCTAGCGATGAGTTCAGGCCCTCACGCAGCTTGTTGGAGCACGGGATTGTCTCGCTCGTAAACGTCCCCATTGTGATCGACAAAGCCTCTTGGGGCGTGTTGGAGATCGATCACACAGAGCAGCGGGACTTTCGAGAAGACACAGTAGACTTCTTGTTGGCAATCTCACGCTTGGTCGCCAGCGTTATCCAACGTCACCAAGCTGAAGAAGCACACCGAGATGCGCTCGCCACTGCGGCACTTGAGAAACAAGAACGCGACTTGTTTCTCGCGGAGATGCAGCACCGAGTGAAGAACTACTTCCAGATGATCTTGTCTATGATCTCGCTGGAGCAGCCGAAGCTGCCAACTCAAGTCGGGCGAGACATCATGAGCAAGGTCGCCGAGCGGATCATGGCCGTTTCGCTCGGAAACGATCAGCTTTCTCCCACCCGTTCGGATCAGAAGATCGCCATGCCAGCCTACTTGCGGGCAATCTGCACCGGGCTTGCCAGCCAGCGAGAGGAGATCAGCGTGACGGTGAGAGCCGACGACATCTCGCTTCCTGCCGAACGGGCAGTGCCCATCGGCCTCATCGTCAACGAGCTTGTCACGAACAGTCTCAAATACGCTTTTGAGGATCGGTCAGGCGGGAGTGTGATCGTGGAGATTTCTGCCGGTGCAGGTGGAGGCCGCGCCATGCTTCAGGTGAAAGATGATGGCTCCGGCATTCCCGAGGGTGCGAGTTGCGGCACCGGAACCCGCTTGCTTCGCTCCCTAGTTCGCCAAGTCGCGGGCGAGTTCGAACAGACCAGTTCGCCGGAAGGAACGACGACCACGATCATCTTCATCGACGGCGAGGACACCTGATGTCCGCTTCCCACCCATTCGCGACATTCCGGCTGGGCGTCTGAGTTCGATCCAAAGCAGACATTCGTCACGGCCCTCTTCCAGTCGGCTAATCATAGCGGCCGAGAGTATCCCGCGTGAGAACAACAGGAACGAGTTCGCTTCGCGACCATTGCAGGCGCATGGCCTCGTTTACTCACGAGTATCTTAGGAGAGCCGAAGAGTACCGCCGCCTCGCAGATGAGGCTGGCGATCAGCTTATTCAGGCGCTTCTGATCGAATTAGCTGAGCAATACGAGCAGGCGACTGAAGGTCTTGCGCCGGCTGCGAACGCTCCAGACGCTCGACCAAGTTCTGATACATAATGGCGAGCTTATCGTGAGCAGCTGCGATGGCGGGGCTTGGCGCGGTAGCCGCACGGTTTCGCTCAGTGATGGCGCGTTCACGATAGTACTGAAGGTCTTCCTGGGACATGATTGTCTGCGGGTCTTAGCAGCGGGAGCACAAGCGAATGTCTCTCAGTCACCAGGATGCTAGGGTAGACGTCCGGCGATTAGCCCTCGTCGCAGCTTTTGCTTTCAGAGTCGAGACACATACACCCGGCGAGTGGCTAAGGATTGTCCAACGCTGCCTTGGCCTTGCTGTTTGTGGTGAAGGCGCAGGATTTCAGCTTTCGTGTCACCGAGGCGGATCGCCAGCCAGCAGTGTCGTGAGTCCGCTTTCCACCCATTGCGGACATCCGCTTTACGCTCGAAGGTAGTCTGATGGCTGAAGAGCGCTGGTTTGAGATACTGCACCCGAAGACGGGGATCAGGTCAGTTGTCGTCGGTAAAGATGCGCTTGGCTTCAAGATCGACATCTACGGTGAAGATCCCGACGAGCGTTTTGAAGGCGGGGATCAAATCCAAGATCGCGTAAGCCACGTCCTAACCACTCTGCATAAGCACGTTGGCCCCGATGCCACATGGGTGGATTTCGACAGCCGCGAGCCAATCACCTCATGGGACGCGATTGCCGCCCTTAGCCGACTTGAAGAGTGGTAGCGCGAATGTCCGCTTTCCACCCGAAGCAGACGTTGGAGGATCACCAGACATAGTGAGTTTGAGTGCAAGTTACGGGACGACGGCGCATTCTCTTCGAGGCAGTAAGAGCGTTCAACGCTTAGGAGCTTTAGAATGCCTTTCCGCGTCTCCGGACTCGACCCTGCGCCGTTCCAGCATTTGTTCGGTTTGTCTCAGGCCGCGCTCGCCGCGCATGGGGTGAAGCGTTATTTGGTCGACTCAAAGCCGGGCTTCCCAGACCGCGTGGAGGTCCGAGACATGGAGGTGGGCGAAACCGCCTTGCTCCTAAACTATACTCACCAGCCCGCAGACACGCCGTATCGTGCCAGCCATGCCATCTTCGTGCGTGAGGGAGCCGTCCGAGCGGCTGAGTTCGTGGGCGAAGTGCCAGAGGTCATGCAGCTCCGGATGATCTCGCTTAGGGCCTTTGATGAGGTAGGTGAGATGTTGGACGCGGACCTAGCGGAGGGCGGTGAGATCGAGCCGTTGATCCTGCGCTTCCTCAGTGATCCTGCCGTAGCCTATCTCCACGCTCATTACGCCAAGCGCGGGTGCTATGCGGCTCGAATTGAGCGCGTCTGAAGCAAGAGTCTGCTTTCCACTCATTGCGGACATTCGGCTCCTTGCTAGGCTTACGATCTAAGGTTCGGAGTAACTTGCGTGGACAGTGAAGGCGGCAAGCTCGGCCTTGCTCAAGGGCTTGTAGGGCTTTCTGAGCCCACTTCGGCTTGGAATATTTTGTTCGAAGAGGAAGCAAAGCGTTTGGACCCCGCCATCTTCGGGATCCACGGCGTGCTTGAGCACTGTGGCAGCACAAGCATCCCCGACATCCCGGCCAAGCCCATACTAGACATGCTGCTAGGCATTCCCGCGCCAATCGACATTGAGAGAGTTAAGGGTGCGCTCCTGCCGCTCGGCTACGAGCACGCAACATGGGCGGGGGTGCCTGGGCATGAGGTCTTCGGAAGAGGCAATCCGCGAACCCACCTCATCCATGTTGTCCCGCTCAACGCTGAGGCATGGGATCGCATGCTCACATTCCGCAATCGGCTCCGCAAAGATGCATGCCTGGCCGCGGAATATGCGCAGCTGAAGCGCGTTCTTGCTGCTCAACATCCTCGCGATCGCGCGACCTACACGGACGGTAAATCCGAATTCGTCACGCGCGTGCTGACAGAAGATTAGGTACCAGAGTTGAGGATGTCCGGTTCCCACCCATTGCGGACAGTCGCTGATCGTCCGCTAATCGCTAAGCAGGCGCTCCGCTACGTGATCTGGTTGACATGGCTTCCCCGCGCCGATTGCTTGTGTCAGCAGCATCTGGAGCGTGACGCATGAAGCCCTTCCGCGACGACCTTCGCTACCTTGCCGAAGGCGGGCAAGAGACGGAGCTCATGTATGGACACGGCTTCGATCTTCCGCAGTTCGCTCTGTTTCCGCTGCTTGATCACCCGGCAGCAGTCGCCAAGCTGACGGAAATGTATTCCGAAGTACTGGGAATCGCCGAGAAGCACGGCATGGGTGCACTACTGGGTGGGTTGGATTACCGGGCCAGCCCAGACTGGGCAGGCCTGCTAGGCTTCGATGATGAGACGCTTGCCGATTACCAACTAAGGGCTATCGATTTCCTTCGGACCGTAAGTGCTCCCTACCGATCGCGAGTGGCTGACATTCTCATCTGCGGGATAGTGGGACCTCAGGGCGACGCTTACGAGCGCAACCAAGGCGTGACCCAAGCATCGGCTGAAGCTTACCACTCGAAACAGATGTCGAATCTTGTGAATGCCGGTGTCGATCTCGTGCAAGTGATGACACTCACTAGCGCGGACGAAGCGATCGGAGCCACCCGTGCAGCTCGGGCAGTCAATTTGCCGATCGTAGTCTCCTTCATGCCAGACCCACAAGCTTACGCGGATGGGTCGGAGTCACCGCGAGAGGCGATCTGCCGCGTTGATGACGCAACTGGCGCTTACCCTCTATTCTACGGCCTCAACTGCTCCCATCCACTTGAATTTGGGCCCTTGATTGAACAGGGTGGGAACTGGGTGAAGCGCATCGGTCTGCTGCGCCCGAATGCTTCCTTCAAGGAAAAGGTAGAGCTCTGTCAGATCGGCCACCTAGAGCGAGGCGACCCGCAGGAACTCGCAAGGCTGATGGGCGATCTTGCTCGCAAGTTGCCGCATGTGAAAGTCTGGGGTGGTTGCTGCGGCACTTGGGGTGAGCACCTAGATCTAATCGCCGGCAAGCTGCCCAGCTAAGCCGTCGACGACCTAGCTACCGCGTTTAGCGCTGCTGGTCGTGCGTCTATGTCTGCTTTCCACCCAAAGCGGACATTCGGCGTGATCCTTAGAGCCCTCTAGTGCCCACCCTCAACCCAAGGCACGCCTGCGTCTCGCAAGACCTCGGCGAGGCCTTCCTCAAGCTCCAGCGACTCCCATTGCTGAAGCGGATTTAGGTGTTCAACAAACTCAGGCAGCAAGCGCACTCCGAAGCGTCTCACAGGACCGCTGGATTTGTAGCCAGCCTTATGCTGGTCGAAGCGCCAGTCGGGATCGCGCGAGGTCTGCCCGACGTACAAACCCCAAGGTCTCGGACGCCGAGAGTCGTGCAGCAGAATAACGTAGACCGAATGCTTAGCCCCCCTGCTACCAGTCGTGCTGGCCAGGAGCGTACGTGCGGCCCTCAGGGCTGCTGGCATCCAATCGGGACCGACCATTCGCGGAAGGCTCTGCACTCAGGGCGCTTAGGTCTGCAATGGGTGGAAAGCGGACATTCGCTGAAGCGCGTGGGATGGCTGCTCCTGACCGGTAGCGGACTGTCCGCTTACGTCTGCTTTATACCTGTAGCGGACTAGCGCGGGGTGCTTCCTGCGACAAACCTTCGCATGTGCTGCTGCCGGCCTGCATGCTGCGGCGTTGAGGCCAATGGATTGTCCGCGTGCTGCCGGCCAGGCGGTGGTGCCGGCGCTCGCACAAAGGAGAAAGTCTGTGAACGTCGCCCGATCATCAAGAAATGCTGGTAGCACGGCTAAGCCGAATGACGTCGGTGACGTCGCTCTCAAGGTTGCTGCCGGCTTTGCAGCCGGCGCACTAGGCGTTTGGGCCTTGGACCGCCTCGACTGGTCCATGTGGGACCAGGAGGACCCGGAAGCCCGAGCGCAGACGACTGCGGTTCGACCTAACGGGGAGCCGCCGGCGCAAGCGCTCGTCAGCAAGATGGAAGACGCGATCGGGAAGCACCTGGAGCCGGGAACCCATGAAGCGGCGAGCCAAGTGGTCCATTATTCGATCGGCATCGCGCCTGCCATCGGCTACGCATTGCTGCGGGACAAGCTGCCGATGAACGGCGTGGCTCGCGGGGCGCTCTATGGTGCTGGTCTCTTCCTCACGCAGGACGAAGTGCTCAACACTGTGACCGGTTTGGGTGCGAAGCCGCAGGACTACCCGTGGCAAGCGCACGCGCGCGGCATAGTCGCGCACACCGCCTATGGCATCTTCACGGAGCTGGCGCTCGAACTGGTAGATCAGATCAAGGTTGGCTCCACTCGCGCTGTTGATGGAATCGCGAACGAACAATTCTAATCGCGGCCGGACAGCGCGCTGGCAAACACCCACGAAAGAGGACCTGCTGGAAACAGCAGGCCCTCTCTGGTCTTTGTGCGTCTGAGGGGTTGGTTACGCCGCTTGGCTAATGAAAGCGCCGCGCTGACGGCGGCGGCGCATGCTCGCACCAATAGCGCCGAAGCCAAGAAGCATCATCGCCCATGTGCCTGGCTCAGGAACCGCTGCTACTGCCGCTCGGGTGATGGTGAGGGTAGCTGGCCCTGCGGTGAACCCGCCCGAAAGATTGAAGGTACCGATATTGAAAGTTGGGCTGGAAGCGGGACCGCTGAATAGGTCGCCCGGAGCGGACAACTGGGTGAAGCCGAGATTGGCAGTCTGGATGTTGAGGTCTGCAATCAAGTTCGTGCCGAAGCTGATGTTGGCGGTGCCTGCCGTGCCGCCGAACGTGCCCGTGACGTTGTTGAAGAATATCTGATTTCCGGTGAGAGCATTGGAGGTGAAGCTATTCGGGGCCGAGCTGTCGATTGTGAAGGTCGCGGTACGAGAGCCAGTCAAATTAAAAGTAAGAAGTTGAGCGCTAGCCGGTGCGGCCGCGAACGCTGTGCTCAGTGCAAGGGCACAGAGCAGTAAGGATTGTTTGCGCATGATTGGCTCCTTAGGACCGACCTTGGCCCAGAAGAGATACGTCCACCGCCTCCGGTCAGTTGCACGAGAGTTAACAAAAACTAAATTGCGGAGGCGTATCGCCGGGGACCATAGTAGCGGTCTTGCGGAACAACCTGCTCGATCCGGCACTAAGCTGAAGGATGGGTAAGTCAGCACTGCCAGATCATGTCGGCTTCATACCGGACGGGAACCGGCGTTGGGCAAAGTCGCATGGTCTGTCGAAGGAAGCGGGTTATCAGAGCGGCATAAAGCCGGGCGTGCAGCTCTTCGAGCAATGCACGCTGTTAGGCATCCCGGAGATCTCCATCTTCTGCTTCACGCAGGATAACACCAAGAGGCCCTCGGTCCAGACTGACGCCTTTGTGGAGGCCACCGTCGCGTTCTCTCGTGAGATGGTGATTCGAGGTGCCGCTCTGATGATTGTCGGCGATGCCACGTCTAAGCACTTCCCGAAGGAACTTGAGCCCTTCTTGCTGCGCAAGGGAACGGGCCTGAAGGTGAACCTACTGGTAAACTACGGCTGGAATTGGGACCTGAGTGGCCTGCGTGAGGGCGGGCTGCGCTCTGAAGCGATACCTCGGATGGATTTAATCGTTCGTTGGGGCGGGAGCTCTCGACTGAGTGGATTTCTGCCGGTGCAATCGGTTTATGCCGACTTGCATGTCCGCTCAGAGCTCTGGCCCGACTATCAACCTTCCCAATTCGACGACGCCCTAGCCTGGTTCAGGAAACAAGACCGCACGCTTGGCGGCTAGTCGGCATGCTGCCTAAGCTAACGCGTGGTTAGCTCAGCCAATTGTAGTCGATCCAAGCTAGCCGTGCCGTGCGTGCGCTCAGATGTAGAAGCTCCTGCCGTTAGGCCCTTTTTTAGTAGGCGCTTAGCGAAGCTTGCCCTTACGACCTTCACTGTCAGCGCACGAGCGGAACGGGCCCTCACGTAATCCGTTTTGACGCTGCTCCTGATCCCCTTCTGGGGCGCTCAGACTGGGCCCGCTTGGCTTCATCAGGCGGGCCCGTTTTTTTCGAGCGAGCAGGGATTGGCGACTTGGCGCCCTGGCGGGCTGGGTTTGTCGGGCTGCCAGCCTTCGCGCTGCGCTCGCTAACTCCTGCGGCCTTTCCCTGTCAGCCGGTAGGGAGATGGGTGACTACTGTCTGCTTTGGGTCGAACTCGGACGTATGCCCAAAATGTCCGATTTGGGTGGAAAGCAGACATTCACTGAAGCGCGTTGGATGGCTGCTTCTGGCCGTAAGCAGACGGTCTGCTCAAATCGGCTTGCAACTCATTACGGACACTCAGCGGCGCAAGGTAAGGACCCGCATGAAACTAAGCGCGTCTTGGGTCCTGTCGAGGAGAGGTGTAGGGCTATGCGGCTGGACCATGGCAATCGTTATGAGCCGAGCCGTAGCTGCAAAGCAGTGCCAAGACGCCGGCCTGAGTATCGCCACAGCTGCTCGGATCGACACGTCGCCTCGAGCAGGCTGACATGAAGAAGAGCGGCACGATCTTAGCGAGATAGCGTAATCGGCACTCTTACGGTGGTGCGCACATCGGGCGCATCCTCGGTTGCACCGACCTCGACACCCCAGTTGAAGCTTGCGGTGTTGCTCAACCGGTAGGTGACGCCAAACAGCAGTCGCCCGATCTGGAGCGCTCGCGATCGGTTCGATCGGATGCCGTCATCACCGCTTGGCGGTTCAAGCAGCTGCGTCGTCGTCCGAGTCCCGAAGGCATAGCTGTGGGCATAGCCGAGATTTGCCGAAACGCGCTGGTTGAACGCAATTCCGATGCCTGCGCTCGCATTGATCGAATCGCCCGGTTTCACCCGAAGGATCCTGACCGGGGGAATGATCGTGTCGACGTCGTCGGCGAAGTTGCGGGTATAGCCGAGCGATCCAAACAGCACCACCGGATCGCTCGGCAGGATGGCGGTGACGCTTGGCGTTACTCCCCAGAAGCCCGACCCGGTCGCCGCCTGCAGGGCTCGCCCGGTTTCGTCTCGATTCACGTCAAACGGGCTGGAACCGGTGGGTGCGACCAGCTGCAGATTGGCAACGAAGAAGGGACTGCCCGGCCGCGCCCTGGTCAGCTGGTAGCGCAAGGTCGCCTCGACGTCGCCGATTCCCGTCCGCTTGGCGCTGTTGTCGATGCTCGCCGCCTGATCGTCGGGCGTGCTTCCGGCAATCGGGGTGATGACGCTCTGGTCCGAGCGGTGGATGAAGGGCAAGCGAGCGCCAACCTCAAGGCGATCAGTCAGCCCATAGCGCAGGCCGACCGAGGCGCCGAGCACGTCCTGTCGGCTTTCATTGATGTCGAACACGCCGATCAGCACGGACTCGACCAGCTCGATTCCGCGGAACACCGCCCGATTCCGGTCGGCCCGCGTGTAATCAAGGCCAAGTTCGGTGGTGATCTCCCCCGCCCGGGTGATAACGGCACCCTGGTCGCCGAGAACGGCAATTTCCGGCGAGCGGTCAAAGTCGACCGGGGCTTGACCCACCTGCTCGGGAGCAGTGGAGGTTGCCGCAGCGGAAGGAGCCGCGGGGGCTGCGGATGCGACCGCTCGCTCCTCAATCGATTGTAAACGCCGCTCGAGTGCGTCGATCCGCTCGCGCGCGCTGCGAAGTTCATTGCGAAGCGCTTGCTCCTCGCTCAGCGCCGGCTGCTGCTGGGCGAATGCAGGCGTTGCCACCAGCACCGTACCGGCGAGAAGAAGTGCCTTCATCCTGTCTCCCATCAGTCTAGCTTTCAGCGCACCATTCCGGCGGTGGTATTGAGCGCAAGCGTGTCGATCCGCAGCAACGACGAACCAAGCCGGTCGGGCGTGGCACCGCGAATGTCGAGGCCAACCACGGTGCTCACGTCGATGTTCCGGCCGTCAGCCGAATTGGCGACTATCGATCCGAACCCTCGGGTTCCGGCAAGATGCGTAAGGTCAAGCTGGTTGCCGTTCAGAACGACCTGCGTGGCTTCGCCCTTTCGGACCAGCGTCAGGGTGCCGTCCGGCCCAGTGAAGCTTTCGCCCTGCGCCGCGTCTAGCGCCCGAAGGCTGCCGTCAGCCGACCGTGCCTCGACCTGCAGCGAAGGCGCCCCGTCACTCAGGGTAAAGGTGCTGCGAAGAACCAGCTGGCCGTCGATCCGGCTCTCGGTCGTGACTCCAAGGGCGACCTGCAACCCTCCCGGCAAGGTGAACCCGCCGCGCATGTCCGAAAGCTTCTCGTCCGGGAGAGGATTGCCGAAGGGGGAGGCAGCGGCCTGGACCGGCACGAACAGCAAGAGCAGGGCGGCTAAATGCGACTTCATGGCTCAGAAATCCCGGTAAAAGGGTGCGGTGAGCGCCAGCGCTTGCTGACTGAGCGGTTGCGCCGATCCGCTTCCAAGCGGCGCTCGCGTGAAGGATGCCCAGAATGTGGGAGCGTTGAACCGGCCGGAGGCAACGCCTGGCTGGATGATGAAGAAGACGCCGTTCCAGCTTCGCTGAAAAGCGGCGCGGCTGCGCACCTCGAGGCCGGTGGATGGATCGCCCAGCAATACCTCGTCGCCGCGGACGCCCTTGACGACAACGAAGTGCTTGTAGCCCCTCTCGTTGACGAGCGCGATGCCTGGCGTCCCACCCTCGGCAATCTGGTCGAGCGTGACTTTGAAGCCGTTGGCGGGAAGGCCCTGGCTCTCCAGATATCGCTTCATGTCGAGTAGTGAAAAGCCAAGGCGTCGGATTTGCTGCCGGTCACCCTTGGCCCACATGCCTTTGAAGGCAGCCGCTTCGTCGGTGTTCTTGCCGTAATGATGCCGGAGCAGGGTCGCGAGCGCCGCTGAACCGCAGCTGAAATCGAACCGCTGACGGATGACGCCGGCGAAACGCCGCTCGGCGATGGTCTGGGTGGGGATCACCATCTCGCCAAGAGTCGGCGAGGAAAGAACGGCTCCAGAATTGGAAAGGGTGCCGGAACAGCCCGTCACTCCGATTGCCGACATGGCAACGAGAACCCGTCGACCGCAATTCATCATTGTGCAGGGGTGATCGTCACATTGACGACAATGGCGCCGTTAATGGCAGAATTGTTGCCGGTGTTGGCGTTCACGACGGTGAAGCCGGACACGTTCTGGAAGGCGTTGTCAGCGAAGGTCGCATTGCCGGTCTGGCTTTGCCCTTCAACCGTGTTTCGGGAGGCAGTCGCCGCCTGCTCGCTATTGGCGATCTGCGCAATGTCCTCACGCGCCGTCTGCCGGGCGAGCTCGGCGCTGTCGAGGCTCCTTGCAGTGGCGAAAGGGCGGTTGTTCTCGATCTTGGCGGGCGCTTGCTCCGGGCTTGCCGCTGCAAGCAGCAGGATCAGGGTCATCGACATGTCTCTTGTCCTTGCACGATTGGAAAAGAAGAGGACGGCCGGTCGGCCGGCCGCCCTCTTCGATGTCGGCTGGCTTAGAGACCGATGTTGCCTGCCGTCGCCGTCACGCTGATGTTCGCGTTCTGCGACGAAGCCGCTCCGGTGTTCTGGTTCTGAGCATTCATGCCGGCGAAGTTCGAGAAAGCGCCGCCGCTGTTGTTGATGCTCTGGTTGGCGCGCGCCCGATCGGTCGTGCTGTCGTAACGCACGGTCACGCCGGTTACGGTGCTGCCGAGTGCCGCATTGGCGACCATTGAGCCGGCGCCAAAATTACCCCAGTTCCGCGCTGAGCCAGTGTTAGTCGACTGGTCGCGATTGTCGCTGCGATCCACGGTGCGGACCGAGTTGTTGGACTGGTTGCGGCTGTCGACGCGATTATCGCTGTTGTCGTTGTTGCTGTTACGCGTCGAATTGTCGCTGTTGTCGTTGTTGCTGTCAGCCATCCGGACGCGATTGTCGCTATTGTCGTTGTTGCTGTCGACGGTGCGGACCGAGTTGTCCGACCGATCGCTGTTGTCGCTGTTGTCGTTGTTGCTGTCGACGGTGCGGACCGAGTTGTCCGACCGATCGCTGTTGTCGCTGTTGTCGTTGTTGCTGTCGACGGTGCGCACCGAATTGTCCGACCGATCGCTGTTGTCGCTGTTGTCGTTGTTGCTGTCGACAGTGCGGTTGCGGACCGAGTTGTCGGACTGATCGCGATTGTCGCTATTGTCGTTGTTGCTGTCTTCGGTGCGCGTCCGAACCGAGTTGTCGACGCGGTTGTCGCTGCTGTCGTTGTTGCTGTTGCGCGTCGAATTGTCGCTATTGTCGTTGTTGCTGTCCTCAGTGCGTGTGCGCACCGAATTGTCCATGCGATTGTCGCTGTTGTCGTTGTTGCTGTCGACTGTGCGGACCGAGTTGTCCATGCGATTGTCGCTGTTGTCACTGTTGTCAGTGGCAATGGCGGTGCTGCCGTTGTTGGCGGCGACCAGCGCTGCACTTGCAGAGCTCGTTCCAGCATCTTGGGCCAAGGCGGGTTGCGCAATACCGCAGGCGAGCACGGACGCCGTCGTCAACAGGATCTTTTTCATGGTCAAAGCAGCCCTCTAGAAGGGGTGGAAGGGACTGCTGCAACGAACGTTGTTAACCAAGGGTTCAAGGAAAACGCATCCGGAATTAATTTCCGGTATAACGCAGAAGGCGTAACTTTCTGCCCCAGAGCGTCCGCTTACGGGGTGTAGGAGCCGATGCCAGGAGTGACCAGTATGGGCGCAGAGCAGACACTGAGCGTGAATTGTTGAATGTCCGCTTTGGGTCGAAAGCGGACATTCGCCTTAGCGGAGACTAGAGCAACGCCGCCTGCGCTCGGAGCAGCCTAGCTAGCTCCCGCACGTCGCGCATCGCCCTGCCTCTCAGCCCATGCTTCTCGCCATTTCTGTTACCGAGCGGCGCTCCACCCGACCCGTGCATGCGGCAACGCTTCTTCCCCCGCATGGCGGGGCCTTCACATGGATGCCCGGCCCGGGTCCTTGCTCCACACCTAGGAGCAAGGCGCATGGCATTGAGTGCAGCTTTCTTCATTGCGCACCCCCTCCCGTGTTCACAGTGTTGGCGATCACCGCCTGGCCGCCGGCAGCGACATGGACATGCTCGACGATCTGCTTGCCACCCCGGCGGTGCTTTCCGAGGCTGTCGAGCTGAGCCAGGAACGTGCGCTGCAGCTTCGTCGCCATGTTTCCGTTGGCCTCGAACTGCGGGATCATGTCGGCGTTGGTTGCCCGTCTCATCACCTCCATGGACAGGTGGTGCGTAGCGAACATCTGAGCCGCGATGACTGCTTCCAACTCGTTGGCTGGCGCGATCGACCGGATGAACGCCAGCGCAGCGTTGAACGCGATGGTTAGGTCCTCATCGTCCTTCTTTTTGATGAGGTTGGCTAGCTGACACATCGAGTAGGCCACGAAGTCCCGCGAGCCGGTGGCAAAGGCTGTGTCTAGGTCGGCTTGCCTGCCCTCCTCAGCCGCTAGCGTCAGCTTACCGTCTTCGATGCTGACCTTGTGGATCACACGACCAAGCGTTCGATCTACCTTAGCCGGCACATCCGCCTTCTTTGCGACGGCGCGGGATGGCTTCTTGCTCTGCGTGTCCTTGCTGTTCGTGCTCATCGTTACCTCCCGAGATCCCACAGAAGCTGGCCGCCATTGCGGGTACTACGGTTGAAGTAGGCGCGACCGCCGGTGATCTCGGCGGAGGCGAAGTCCGTAGTAATGGCGAGCAGGCGCCGACCCTTCAGCCAGACAGCGAGGCCATCCGTGTCATCCTCAGCTGCAGCAGCGCCAAACAGGTCGAGCTCCGACCACCCGAGGGCAAGCGCCTGAACCACCCAGCCGCCATCAGCCAGTCTAAGGGCATCGTTCACGACTTCCGGCCACCGCTCTGAGCGGACGATTGCCGGTGCAGCCACAGCCTGGAGGCGGTGCAGCCCTCGCCGGAGCGCAGGTGAGAGCGTGTCCGGGACGTTAGGGACAATAGGGACGTTAGGACGGCTATTGTCCCCATCGTCCCTATTGTCCCCGCATTGCAGCCTCGCTGCCAGGTCCATCCACTTGCCCATCACTGACCTCCATGGACGGCAGGGTTTACGGCGTAGTCGGAGGTACGCCGGCCCGGATTGCCCCCTGCACGGTCCCCGATCGGCTGCAGCCAGTCTGCTTCGACTAGGAAAGCCAGTGCTTCGTTGAGGGGCTCGGCCTCCCGCATGCCTGGCAGATGCTGCTTGTAGGGCGTCCGCTTGAGGTCGCGGGCATTCACCTTATGCAGCTTGTGACGCTGGATTACGCGGGCAAGGACGGCGGCGTTACGCTCAACTGGTGGCAGGGCTGCGTCACCGAACACCCGCATGGCAGTGGGCTTCGCGTACTCGTCCATGAACTCGGCAACGGCAGCGATCATCTTCGCGCTGATCGTCTTCGGCTCAGGCCCACCCTCGTAAGCCCACCGCGCCAGTTCCGAAACTAGGGCGAGGCGGAGGGCCATACCGCCGAGCTTGCCGCAGAAGGACTTGTAGAGCCCCCATGCTTCGTCCCCGGCCTCCCGGTTGTCCCGCTCGAACTGCTCGAACACGTCAGCTGCATGAGCGTCGAGGTTGATGATCACGCTGACTTGCCGACCATCGGGGCCGACGCCCCACTCGAGCTGCTCCAGCCGGTCGTAGATCGCCTTCAGTGCCGAATGGTCCGTGCAACGCTTGGGTCGCTGGTAGTCGGGCCGGTTCGGCCAAGTCCACAGGAAGCGAGCGACTAGGCCGTCATCAGGCTTACTCCGTCCGAACAGCGCATCGGCCAGCTTCTCGGGCTGAATGCCACCAACCACGCTCACCCCATTGAAGGTGACGAGAGTCGGTTCGGGGCTGCCCTTTCGATCGATGACGAAGGGCCGACCGCCGTAGGCTTCAAGCCAGAACTCGCGCCCGCCAGGCGTGTAGCGATCGAAGCTGGTCAACCAGCCGGCAAGCTCATCCCGAACATGGAGCGTGCCTGTTGGGTTGCCGGACAGGATCTCAGCAAGCTTCTCGGGCGTGGAGTCCTGCACCAGCAAGCGGCGACGCTGCGGTTCCTTAGGCTCGATAGCGTCAGCCGGCAGCGGCGGAGTGGATGCACCTTCCTTGGCCGCCTCCTTCACCCGCGCCTGATAGTTGGCGAATTCAACCTTGGCCCGCTCAGCGTCGCTGCGCCAGAAATTTACCGTCTCCTTGTGCTGCTCAGCGTAGGACTGCTCCATGTCGCGCAACACCAGGGTGGTGCGGTCGAGAGCGGGGCTCTTCGCAAAGGAAGGATCTCCAACGAGGCCAGCCCAGAGGATGCAGGGCTCGGTCCAGTCAGCCTCCGCGTAAGGCTTCACCTTGCGTTTGCCGCCGATAAGGGATGCCGTCACCGCCAGGAAGCTGACGGCCACGTAGTCGACCGGAGCTCCCGCTCCCTGAGCCATCTCAGACAGCATGGGCCAGATGGGACCAAACATCTCTTTGGTGATGACCGGCGGCTCACGGCGCCCAGCCGCCAGCACTGTCATGTCGGGAGCGGGCCATACGTTGACCTGCTCGGCTTCGTCGAAGTTCATCTTGAATGCGGTCGCGTTCATGCGCTGACCCCTCGTAGTTCGTCGTTGAAGTCCTTGAAGCCGATGCAAGGCCGCATGATGCGGACCTCCAGCCCCTGCTGTGAGAAGGTCGCTGCCGCTCGCTTGGCATGAGCCTCACCCGAGGCATCCCGATCGGCGCCAATGGTCACCCTCGAGACCACATCGGGCAGGACCATGTTGCCGATGTTGCCCTCGCCGGCAGCAGCCCATGTCGGCAGGCCGACACCCTGCTGAAGGCTCAACCCGTCTTCGACGCCGCCGGTCACCAGCAGCTCAGGCCCAGCCGGAGCCAGGCGGATGGCGCCGCCAGACAGCTTGCCGAGGCTGAGCTTGGGGCTGGGCACAGCCGCCTTGCCCTTGCCGTCCTCACGCAAGAAGGTGCGCTGGATACCTCCGACCTTGTTGTCGGCAGTGGTGACCAGGGCCACAAGGCAGGGCAGCAGTCCGTGCGACCCGTAGCGAAGCTTGGAGAAGCGTAGCGTTTGCGGCAGCTGAAGCTCGAGGCCACGTCCCCGCAGGTAGGCTTCTGCCGGTGTCCCATTAATTGGTCCGGAAGAACGCCAGATTGCTGCGGCTACAGACACGGTATCCCGCTTCGGAGCTGCCGGGGTCTTCTTCGGAGTTGCTTTGTCAGGAGAGGGCACACCTTCTTCCAGCAGAGCGGCGGCTTCCGGCAAGCTGACGCCATGCGTCATGCGAACGTAGTCCAGCACGTCACCGCTCACGCCGCAACCGAAGCAGTGGAAGCGCTCACCTGCTTCGAAGATCGTGAAGGAGGGGGAGCGATCGTCGTGGAAGGGGCAACAGCCCTTCCATTCGTTCCCGGCTTTGCGGAGGGTGACCAACTCGCTGACGACATTGGGAAGTAGGTGACGTGCCCGAATGCCGCAGATGTCTACAGACGCAGTCAGCTTATAAGCTCGCCTAGCTCCGCCGCATCGATCCGAATAGGTATCCGATGGAGCAATGTGGCTTCGTTGATCTTTCGGCGGGATCGACGGCATCACGCCGTCTCCAACTGGTTCGCTGAGATCAGGAGCATGGCTTCCGCCGCTGCGACGCACCCGATGAGCCCGCATTCCACGATCAATGCCTTACGAAGCTCAGCCGACGGGCAGCGGTTCACGAGCAACTGAAGGGCGCTGATGTATTCGGGAACTGCGTCTTCAAGGACTTGCACCGTCTGCCTCCTCTCGGAGCCACTCACTACGCGGCTTTGGAGAGGGCACGGGCTTGTGCCGTTGACTGCACCACTGCGAAGCTATTGAGCCAAGTGTCAAGATCCTCGCGGAGGTAGAAGACGCGACCGCCAACCTTGCGGAACCGCGGCCCCGTGCCACCGCTGGCGTGCATGGCCAGCGTCTTCACCGCGAAGCCGGTGTACTTCGCAGCGTTGGGACGATCGAGCCGACCGTCTGGAAAGATGTGGATACCCTCGTTCACGCCCTGTTCCTTTGTGGGGTTTTTCAACACACGCAGAACTAGCAAGACATTGTAGGGCTTTACAACACACAATTGTTCTTATAGAACGCGCCAGAACTTACGGCACGGGGATATGCTTGCGATGGCGAAAACCAGAAGTGAGGAAGCAGAGGTTAGCCCTCCGGCCCGGAGTCGCTCTCAGGGAGGCAAGCTCAATCGGTCCGAGACGGTCACCGTCCGACTGGATCCGAAATTGAACTATCTGAGCGAGTTGGCCGCTCGGGCACAGCGACGAACGAAAAGCAGCTTCATCGAGTGGGCCGTTCAAGAAGCTCTGAAAAAGGTCGTCATTCCGGAAGTCACCGACTGGGGTAGCAAGGACGTCTACATTGCCGACTGGGCGCAGACCCTTTGGCAAGTTGATGAGCCGGACCGCGTGATGATGCTCGCGCTAAAGGCGCCAGCCCTCCTGACCTATGAAGAGCAGCACTACTGGCGGCTTGTCAGAGAGTGCGGCGCGTTCTGGTTCGGTAATTACAGCGGTCCTGGGGAGACCTGGCAATGGCAGCTTGAGCCTGAGTCTCTTCAGCTTGAGCTCGTTCGCAACCATTGGCCCACGGTCAAGGCATTGGCGGAAGGCGAGCCCACCTCAGAGAGGCTCCCGACCTGGCGGCGGAAGAAGTCAGGGGTCACGGCTTTCGACGATCTCGAAGACGACACCGACGTACCATTTTGAGGAGGCAGGTAGATGGCGAACTTCACCAAGCTCACCCGTCCCAACCTCCGCAAGGCGGCTGCCGGCGAGAAGATCACCGAAAACGGCATCACCTTCGAGCGGTTGGTTTCCGGCGATGGCATCTACTCGGTCAACATTATGGTCGATCGTGTTCGCATTCACCGAGTTATCGGCCGGGAAAGCGAAGGCGTCACCCGCACCCAATGCGAGCAGTTCATCGAGCAGACGAAGACCGCGGCGCGCGAGAACCGACTAGCGCTCCCTAAGGGTCGCAAGGTCGCGCTGATGTTCAGCGAAGCTGGCAAGCAATACATTGCCAAGCTGAAGGAGAGCGGGGGCAAAGGCATCGCTCGCAAGGAGCGCCAGCTCGACATGTATCTGGCGCCGTTCTTCGGTCAGAAAGCCCTTGCAAAGATCGGCTCGTTCGACGTCGAGCGCTTCAAGAAGAAGCGGACGGAGAAAGGTGCCTCGCCAGCGACGATAAATCGCGAGCTGGCGGTTCTCAGCCATATGCTCAGCATGGCAGTGGAGTGGGGGTGGCTCACTCATCGCCCCGCTAAGATCAACCGCTTCAAGGAGGACAAGGGTCGACTGGTGTACCTCACCGTCGAGCAGTGCGCTCGCGTCCTTGAGGCTGCCAAGTCCGACATCAGCCCCCACGTCTACCCGTACTGCTTGATCTCCCTCTCGACCTCGATGCGCATGTCCGAGGTGCTGAGCATGAAGCGTGAGAACGTCGATCTCGCAAAGCGGCGCATCTATGTTCCCAAAGCCAAAGCAGGCGCGCGGGAGCAGCCGATTACGGCCGAGCTAGCTGCCTTCCTTAAGAACCATCTGGCGGCGCTCCCCAAAGGTGCCGAATGGATCTTCCCATCTATCGCAAGCCGCACTGGGCATCTGGCGACGATCAGAAAGGCCCACCGCCGCGTTATCAAGGCCGCTGGCCTCGACCCCGATGTGGTCGTGCGCCACACCTTCCGTCACACCGCGGTGACGCACCTCGTTCAGGCCGGCGTCGACCTACCAACGGTCCAGAAGATTAGTGGCCACAAGACGCTGGCGATGGTGGCGCGCTATGCCCACGCGAACGGCGCCCACATCGATGCAGCGATGGACAAGCTTGAAGACAGGATTGCCGCGACCAGCAGCAATGTTGTCCCGATTACACCGAAGTTACACAAAGGGGCTGGAGCGGCCTGAGGCCAACCGACGCTAAGTTTCTAAGAAGCAATGGTGCCCAGAGCCGGGATCGAACCAGCGACACTGCGATTTTCAGTCGCATGCTCTACCAACTGAGCTATCTGGGCCCACGTGCCTCGCGGACAGGCCGTTTGGCCTTACGAGCGGCTCCCCTAACGGGCGCCTTCGTCGCTGTCCAGCCCAGGATCGGCCGGTGGGCCCGGAATACGATAACCTTCTCCAAGCCATTGCAGCAGGTCGCGATCCTTGCAACCGCGGCTGCAGAAAGGGGCGTGGTCCTTGGACGTCGGCTTGGCGCACAGGGGGCAGGGCTTAGACGGGCTCGGCATGTCCGCCGGAGATGGCGAGCGAAGCGTCCTCGCGCAAGCCGACGCTGCCGCCGACCTGACGGCCAAGCTGTTCCAGCCATTCAGGCCGTAGTGCTGCGGCAACCTTCGGGTGACAGGCGAGGCGGATCGCTCCGACCTGCCGTGCGGCCCGGCGGAGCAAGGCGCGGGCCTCGAAGCTGGGGCGGTCGGCGGCAAGCTCGAACAGGCTCGGCGTGCGCCGCGGGCGGACGATCTGCAGGAAGCCGAATCCGTTCACCGCTGTCCGCTCGAACGGCTTCTCCAGCCCGGCGTCGATCAGCTCCCCGATCTTCTGCCGAAGCTCGCGCCCGCTGACGGTAGGAAAGTCGATCCCGATTGAACCGCCAATGCTGTGGCGCCGGATCGCCGCCGCTGCTGCCCGTGCCGCACTTCGGGCAAGGTCCTCGGGACGGCCGGTCCCATCGACGTCAATCAGGGTCATAGCCGGGGTGACCGACACCCGCAGGGTGCCGCCCGGAAAGGCGACCAGCCCGCTGCGCGCTTCTTCCAGCAGGTCCGACCACCCGGCCGCCTCAAGCGGGTCGTCCGGAGCAGGATAGGGGATGTTCTTGCCGTTCAAGAGAGCTGAAACCGTGCCCGCCTCGACCACGCGGCCGAGCGGCCGCTTCCACGGCTCGGCCCCGGGTATCGGCTCACGGGTGACCTCGATCAGCGCCGTCGCGCCTTCATGACGCCCGCCAGCGCCGCCCGGCAGCAGGAACTCGGTCGTGCCGTCCGTGGCGAGCGCCTGCGGTCGCACCGCCTTGATCCGCACCTCGCGCAGCTCGCCGGCGCGCGGCGTGCCGTCGAGGTGGATGCGGGCGTCGGTGATCTCGCCATTCGCGATTCGCACCCAGCGCTCTTCGCCGATGCCGCGCTCGACCAGCCACTCAGGCAAGCGGATAACCTGCGCTCTTCAACAGGTGCCGGGTTTCGGCCAGCGGCAGGCCGACCACATTGGACCAGCTTCCAGCCATGAACCGAACGTACACCTCGCCATAGCCCTGCAGCGCATAGCCGCCGGCCTTGCCGCGCCATTCGCCGTGTCCGGCGTAATAGTCGATCTCTTCCGCCGAGAGGTTCTTCATGGCGATGACGGTCTCGACCAGGCGGGTGCGGAGCTTCTGCCCCGGCGCGGTCAGCGCGACGCCGGTCAGCACCTTGTGCCGGCGGCCTGACAGCAGCGCCATGCAGTCGCGCAGCGTCGCCTCGTCCTCGACCTTGGGCAGGATGCGGCGGCCGACCGCCACCACTGTATCGGCGGCGAGCACCAGCGCGTCGGGCTCAAGTGCGGCAACCGCAGCCGCCTTCTGGCTTGCCAGCCGCAGCGCGTGCGGACGCGGCAGTTCGCCCTTGGCGGGCTCTTCATCGATGTCGGCAGGGCGGATCGCGTCGGGTGTTACCCCGATGCGGGCAAGCAGGTCGACCCGGCGCGGGCTCGCCGAGGCGAGGACCAGGCGCATCAGCGCGCCTTAGCCGGTGTAGCCGGGCGGGCCCCCGCGGCCGGGCATGAAGCGGTAGGTGATGCGCCCCTTGGTCAGGTCGTAGGGGGTCAGTTCGACCAGCACTTCGTCGCCGGTCAGCACGCGGATGCGGTTCTTGCGCATCTTGCCGGCTGTGTGCCCCAAAATCTCGTGGCCATTCTCGAGCTCGACGCGGAACATCGCATTGGGCAGCAGTTCGACCACCCGCCCACGCATCTCGAGAAGTTCTTCCTTGGCCATGCAGATCCTTTGAGAGAGAAAAGAGTAAGTCGCGCGGGCCCTTAGCGGGGGACGCACCGAAAGTATAGGTGAGGCGTCACTCAGGCGAGGCCCGGCGCTTCGCCTTGCGGGTCACCAGCAGCTTGTCGATCTTTCGCCCGTCGAGGTCGACGATTTCGAAACGCCACCCGTCATGGTCGAACGTCTCGCCCGTTTCCGGCAGCCGTTTGAGCACGGCCAGCGCGAAGCCCGCGACAGTCGAGAAGTCCCGCTCGACCGACAGGTTTATGCCAAGACGGTCCTCAAGGCAGTCAGCGGTAGCCGAACCGCTGATCAGCCAGCTGCCGTCCTCGCGCTCAACCAGCGGCGGATCGTCGTCCTCGACGTCGCTCGCGAACGCGCCCGCCAACGCAGCGAGGATCGAGCCCGGGGTGACGATCCCGTCGAGATGGCCATATTCGTCATGCACCAGCGCCAGCGGCACTTCGGCAGAGCGAAGCACGCTCAGCGCATCCATCGCGTCCATGACGTCAGGAATGACCGGCGCCTTGCGGGTCAGCGCGCGTAGGTCAAGCGGCCTTCCTTCGAGCATCGCGTCGAGCATGTCGCGGGTCTGGATCACGCCGACGATCGCCTCGATCGATCCTTCGGCGACCGGCAGGCGGCTGTGCGGCGTGTCGGCCAGCGCTGCGCGGATCTGCTGGGGCGAACTGTTGATGTCGATCCAGTCGACCTCGGTTCGCGGGGTCATTACCTCGCGAACCGGACGGTCGGCGAGCCGGACGATACCGCTGATGATCGCGCGCTCCGATTCCTCCAGCACGCCGGCGGTCTGCGCTTCGGCCACAACGAGATGAAGCTCCTCGGCCGTCACATGGTCACGGTTCTCGCGGTCAAGGCCGAGCAGCTTGAAGATGCCTGCGCTGCTCTTGTCGAGCACCCACACGAACGGCGCGGTCAGCTTGCTCAGCCACAGCATCGGCCGGGCGACGATCACCGCGATCGGCTCGGGGCTCCGCAAGGCGAATTGCTTGGGCACCAATTCGCCCACCACCACCGACGCAAAGGTGGTGAGCACGATCACCACGCCAAAGCCGAGCGTCGTCGCCGTTTCCGCATCGAGGCCAATAACCTGCAGCCGTTGCGCCACCGGCGTTCCAAGGCGCGAGCCCGACAACGCACCGGTCAGGATCCCGATCAGGGTGATCCCGATCTGCACCGTGGATAGGAAGCGACCCGGATCGGCGGCAAGCTTCAGCGCGATCTTTGCGCCGCCGCTGCCGCCCTTGCTCAGCCCCTTCAACCGCGCCTCACGCGCGGACACGATGGCCAGCTCGCTCATCGACATCACGCCGTTCAGAGCGATCAGTGCGAGGATCAGGACCAGGTCGAGCCAGGGGAAAGGGAGCAGGGTTCCGCTCATCAAGGGGTCAGCTTGTAGCCTTCAAGAGGGGAGAGCGGCAAGCGCGTGGATCGTTGTGCTGGTGGAACATTCAAACTGGCCGCCGGTTTCACGTGCCTGCTATATAGTGTGACAAACAAGATGGAGTGTCCTTGATCATGACCAAGGGGAAGAAGCTGACGGTGGGCCTGGTTGCCGCCTCTCTGATGACCACGGCTGCCTGCACCACCAATCCCGAAACGGGTAATCGGCGGATCAGCCAGACCGGCCTTGGTGCGATCCTCGGCGCGGCGGGCGGCTATCTCCTCGGCGACATCGTCGGCGGGCGCAACAGCCGGACCGAGCAGATCATCGGCGCCGGCATCGGCGGCCTCGCGGGCGCTGCGGTGGGCCGCTACATGGACCAGCAGGAAGCCGAGCTTCGCCGCGAAACGGCCGGCACCGGCGTGGACGTCATCCGCCAGGGCGACGACCTGATCCTCCGCATGCCGAGCGGGATCACCTTTGCCTACAACCGCTACGACATCCAGCCGCAGTTCCAGTCGACCCTGAACGAGGTCGCCAGCACGCTCGCGACCTACAATCAGAGCTACATCGACATCTACGGCCACACCGATTCGAGCGGATCGGACGCCTACAACCAGACCCTGTCCGAGCGCCGCGCTGAATCGGTCGCGAGCTACCTCGCCAGCCGTGGCGTGGTCCGCGCCCGCATGGCCACACGCGGCTTCGGCGAATCGCAGCTGTTGGTGAACCCGGAAGTCAGTGAAGCCGACCGTGCGGCCAACCGCCGGGTCGAAATCAAGGTTGTCCCGCTGCGTCAGTAACGTGGGTGGAGGCGCTGCGACCGCTCGCGGCGCCTCCCTTCCGTGCCTTTTCTTCTTTTCTGCGCCGAGCCTGCTCCGGTGCCCAGTCGCGCCGTAGCCAGACCACCCAGGCGAACAGCGGCAGGAGGATGAGGGCGGCAATCAGATTGCGAGTCTCAGGCGGACGAGCGCCCTCCTTCCACCATACCGCAGCCGCAAACAGGCCCATGATCAGGCCGTACAGCACGATCTTGCGCATCACCGCCGCTCCGCGAAGAAGCCGCGCAGCATCGCCGCCGCTTGCTCTTCGCCGATCCCGCCCAGCACGTCTGGGCGATGGTGACAGGTCGGCTGGCCGAACAGCCGCGGGCCGTTGATCACCGCGCCGCCCTTGGGGTCCTCGGCGGCGAAGCGGAGTTCCTTGATCCGGGCCAGCGCAATTGCCCCCGCGCACATGGCGCAGGGCTCGAGGCTGACCCACAGGCTGCACTCATCGAGGCGACTGGTGCCGAGCGCTGCCGCGGCGGCGCGTAGCGCGACCATTTCGGCATGAGCGGTAGGGTCATGTCCCGCGCGCATGCCGTTGCAGCCTTCAGCAACGATCGCCTCCCCGCGCGTCACCACGGCACCCACCGGCACCTCGCCCGCCCGCGCCGCTTCTGCGGCAAGGTCGAGCGCGCGGCGCATGGGAGGGGGAAGCGGGAAGCCCATGCCTCCCGCTAGCGCCTCTTCTACTGCTGCGTCGAGTCGGTGGTGGCGGGCTGCTGGCCGTTCTGCACCGGCTGGGTCTGCGGCTGCGGCTGGGACTGCGGCTGCCGCGCGGCATTGCCGTTGCTACCCGGCGCGACCCGGATTTCCGGCACTGGGATGGTCGCCCTGCCGCTGCCGACCTCGATCTTGCCGGTCTGGACCTCGAACTCGGGCTTCTGGCCACCCTTCACGACCACCCCGTCGCTGCCGACCGCAACGCCCGGCGCCTGCGCGGGCTGGGTCTGGTTGACGTTGACAAAGCCCGTCGCGACCAGCGCGATGGCGCCGACGATCACGAGAATGAGAAGAAGAATGACGGCGCGCATCGGACCTGGACTCCCTGTTCGTTTCGCCTCGGCAACGCATCACTCGGGGCAGGGTTGCGGTTGACGCATCCGGGCCAAGCCGTTAGGGGCCAGCGCTTTCCGGGAGCTTCCACACGGGAGCGCCCTCGACCAATCACGGGATAGATCCAATGGCACGCGTGTGCGAGCTGACCGGCAAGGGCCGTCAGGTGGGCAACAATGTTTCCCACGCGAACAACAAGACCAAGCGGACGTTTCTGCCGAATCTGCAGAACGTGACGCTGATCAGTGACGAGCTCGGCAAGAGCGTCAAGCTGCGCGTCTCGACCCACGGTCTTCGTTCGGTCGAGCATGTCGGCGGCCTCGACAACTGGCTGAGCAAGACCAGCGAAGAGAAGCTCGGCACCGAAGCCCGCAAGCTGAAGCGCGAGCTCGCCAAGAAGGCCAAGGCCGCGGCCTGAGCCTAGCCGGCCGGCCACCGTTCCGGCTGACAGCTTCTTCCGACAACAATCAGGCTCCGGTTTTCGCCGGAGCCTTTGTTGTGTCCAGCGTCATCCGCAGGAGCAGGGTGCGCCGCCACCCGTCATTGTCAGTGACCGCCCACAGGATGGTGCGACCGTCCGACCCGACCTCCGCGGCGAGGCCCTCCACATTGTCGAACGGTCCCAGCGGGAGCGTCGCGAAACTGCGGAGGTGGTAGCCGCGATCGGTCCGCTCCAGCCACGCCAGCTTGCTGGAAAGGCCGAGCAGCCCGATTTCCCGCACCGCGATCACGATCCGGCCGTCCGGCAACTGCACCGCGTCCGCGACCCCGCCGGTAGCGCCCGTCAGCGGTAGCTGCTCCGGCTTTGGCGAATCGCCCACTCGCAGGACGAAGCGTCCGCCTTCGTGAAGCAGCACCAGGGTCCCATCGCCCCGGTCCCTCACCATCGCCTCGATACCCTTGTTCCTGCTCCAGCCGGCAGAAGGCAGCGCCAGCGGCACTCGCTTGGCCGCGCCACTCTCCTCGAAGCGCCAAAGGCTGTGCCGGCTCTCGAACGTCACCAGCCGGCCTCGTCCGTCAGGGTCGACGATCATCGCTTCCGAATCGCGATATTTTTTGAAGGTGGGAAAGCCCGGGCCGTCCGGAAGGTCGCTCACCACCGCCCCTGACACTGCGCCGCCGGGCCGCGCGAATGTCACCAGCGCCCCGCTATCACTCAGCACCTGCAACCGACCATTTGGCAGCACGGCGAGCGCAGACAGGCCCATGACGCGCACGTCGTCGGCACTCAGCTTCCATGCGCCAGTGACGGTGATCGGACCGCCTGAGGCGCCGCGTAAATCGATAGGTTCAAGGGTCAGCCGCGCGATCCGCGCGGGCTGTGGCACTCGGTCCGGCCACTCCGGCCGGGTGTCGCTGGCGAGCATGAGAAAAACACCGGAGATCAACAACTTGCTGAACAATCGCTGCAAGCGCCATTCAGGCATGTTCAACCGCGAATCAAGCATAAGCTCTTCAACGGAAGGGCTTTTCCCCCTGTCGGCCCCTCCGCCCCTGTCCCTCGTGTAGCGTATCGAGGGAGGGCCCGACGGTCGGTTGCGTATCGCCGTCGGGCCCATTCCGGGGCCCTCACTTGTTCAGATCGAACAGCGCGGCCAGCTGCTCCACCAGAGCGCCGCCGAGCTGCTCGGCGTCCATGATCGTCACCGCGCGGCCGTAGTAGCGGGTCACGTCATGGCCGATCCCGATCGCCGCCAATTCGACCGGCGAGCGACTTTCGATCCACCCGATCACCTGCCGCAGATGCTTCTCGAGATAAGCGCCGCCGTTGGCGCTGGCGGTAGAATCGTCGACCGGGGCACCGTCGCTGATCACCATCAGGATTCGCCGCTCCTCGGGCCGCGCGATCAGGCGGCTGTGCGCCCACAGCAGCGCCTCGCCGTCGATGTTCTCCTTCAGCAGCCCTTCGCGCATCATCAGCCCGAGGTTCTTGCGCGCGTGGCGATACGGCTCGTCGGCGCGCTTGTAGACGATGTGGCGAAGGTCGTTGAGGCGGCCGGGCGCGGGCGGGCGGCCCTCAGTCAGCCAATGCTCGCGGCTTTGCCCACCCTTCCACGCGCGGGTGGTGAAGCCGAGCACTTCGGTCGCGACGCCGCAGCGCTCCAGCGTGCGGGCCAGGATGTCGGCGCAGCTCGCCGCGATCGAGATCGGCCGTCCACGCATCGAGCCACTATTGTCGATCAGCAGGCTGACGATCGTGTCCTTGAACTCGGTTTCGCGCTCGATCTTGTAGCTGAGTGAATGTCCGGGTGAGACGACCACCCGCGCCAGCCGGGCGGCGTCGAGCAGCCCTTCTTCCTGGTCGAAGTCCCACGACCGCGCCTGCTGCGCCATTAGCCGCCGCTGCAACCGGTTGGCGAGCCGCGTGACGACGCCACTGAGCGCCTCCATCTGCGTGTCGAGGTAGGCGCGCAAGCGGTTCAGTTCCTCCTCGTCGGTCAGGTCGGAGGCTTCCACCACCTCGTCGAAGCGGGTGGTGAACGGACGATAGTCGCCGGCCAGCTCGGGCTCGTTCGGCCGGCGGTTGGGCCGGGCGGCGACGTTGCTGTCGCCTTCCTGGCCCGGCTCGGCGTCCTCGTCGTCGCTGTCCTGCTCTTGCGTGTCCTCTTCCTGCTCGTCCGACTGCTCTTCCTGCGCGCGCTGCTCCATCTCGCCGCCCTGCGCGCCGGCATCCTGGTCCTCGTCGTCGTCCTCGTCCTCGCCCTGGTCCTCACCGGCCTCGTCGTCGCCGCCTTCGTCGGGGTCTTCCTCCGGTCTGTCCTCGGCCGAGGCGAGATCGAGATCTTCGAGCAACTTGCGGGCCAACGCAGCGAAGGCATTCTGGTCGTCCAGCGCCAACGCCAGCGAGTCGAGGTCGCCGCCGGCCTTGTCCTCGATCCACTCGCGCACAAGGTCGAGCCCACGGTCCGCGGAGGTCGGCGGCGGTGCCCCGGTCAGCCGCTCGCGCGCAAGCAGGCCGAGCGCGGTCGCCAGCGGCACTTCGTCGGCGGTGCGGGCGCGGGTGATCGCATCGCTGCGGACCCGCGCTTCGGCCAGTTCCGCCAGATTGTCGCGCACTCCGGCCATCGCCCGGCTGCCAAGCGCTTCTACGCGGGCACCCTCCAGCGCATCGAATACCGCCCGCGCTTCGGGCTCGGTGGGCGAGTTGCTGCCGTGGAGCTTGGCATCATGATGCCGCAGCCGAAGCGCCACCGCATCGGCCGCACCGCGCGCCTCGGCGACGAGCTTGGGCGCAAGGCCCGGACCCGGCGACACGACCCGCGCCACCCGGCCACCCTGCGCCCCTGCCTCGGAGGCGAAGGCGACCTCCACCTCGGGATCGCGCGCGATTGCCCGCGCCGTGCCGGCCAGCACGCCGCGGAAGCGGTCGAGGGGCGTGGTCTCGGCCACCTAGGCCTTTCCGGCCACGCTCTCCGGCAGGTCCTTGCCGAACACGCGTTGGTACATTTCCGCAATCAGCCCGCGCTCGCTCTCGTCGCACTTGTTGAGAAACGACACGCGGAAGGCGAAGCCGACATCGCCGAAAATGAGGGCGTTCTGCGCCCAGCTGATCACCGTGCGTGGACTCATTACGGTGGAGATATCGCCGTTGATGAACGCGCTGCGGGTAAGGTCGGCGACCTTGACCATCTGCTCCACCGTCTTGCGGCCATCGGGCTTGTCATATTCGCCCGACTTGGCGAGCACGATCTGCGCCTCGGTCGCCGCCGGCAGGTAATTGAGTGTGGTGACGATGTTCCAGCGGTCCAGCTGGCCCTGATTGAGCGCCTGCGTCCCGTGATAAAGCCCCGTGGTGTCGCCAAGACCAATGGTGTTGGTCGTCGCGAACATCCGGAAGTGATGATTGGGACGGATCACCCGGTTCTGGTCGAGCAGGGTGAGCTTGCCCTCGACCTCCAGCACGCGCTGAATCACGAACATGACGTCCGGGCGGCCGGCGTCATATTCGTCGAACACCAGCGCCACCGGATGCTGCAGCGCCCACGGCAGCAGGCCTTCGCGGAATTCGGTCACCTGCTGCCCGTCGCGCAGCACGATGGCGTCGCGGCCGATAAGGTCGATGCGGCTGATATGCGCGTCGAGGTTGATGCGGATGCACGGCCACTTCAGCCGCGCCGCAACCTGCTCGATATGAGTAGACTTGCCGGTGCCGTGATAGCCCTGGACCATCACCCGGCGATTGCGCGCAAAACCCGCACAGATCGCCAAGGTGGTGTCCGGATCGAACACATAGGCGGGGTCGAGGTCGGGGACGCGCTCATCGGCTTCGGAGAAAGCCGGCACCTCCATGTCGCTGTCGATGCCAAAGGCGTCGCGCACCTTCAGCATCTTGTCGGGCGCCGCCATCAGCGTTTCGCCGCTCGGCATCTGATTTTCGTTCGACATGTCGGCCATGAAGGGCCCTTAGCTGGCGCTACCCCCGGTTTTCAACCTTGGGCGGCAGGGTGAAGAGGGTGAGGAAACGCCTTGCGAGCGCTTCGTCTCCACCGAAAGCGAGACCTTCGGCGGGGGCCCCGCCATAGACCACGGCGGCGATCTGTTCGGGCGGGCCGGCAACGGTCGCATCGACCCCGGCGACGGGTCGCCGTTCGACCTCGAGCTTCCGGTCCCTGACGGTCACGACAAAGCTGTCTTCGCCGTTCAGCACGCCGATGCGGGCGTTGAACTCCTCGGCCTTTGCGGCATCGATCATGGTCCGAAAGCTCATCATTAAGGACACCGCGCTCAGCGGCAGCGTCGGATCATGCCCCGGACTGCGCGCAGCGAAACGACCGAGGGTCTGGAGCACCGGCTCGATCTCCAGCCCCCAATCGGTCGCCTGATAGGCGTCGCGCGCAGCAGGCGGCGGCAAGCGGATCCTGCTCAACAGCCCGCGCGCCTCAAGCTCATCGAGCCGCTGCTTCAGCACATTGGCGCTGATCCCCGGCAGATCGCGCCGCAGGTCCGAGAAGCGCCGGGCGCCCAGCATCAGTTCGCGCATCACCAGCAGCGCCCAGCGGTCGCCGACCAGCTCCAGCCCATGTGCGGTGCCGCACGCATCGCCATACCCGCGGCGCGGCTCGCTTGGTCGCTTTGAGGTTAGTTTTTCTAACTGCACGGTTGCAATGTAATACTAACGGGCGCATTCTTCAATGGTACCGAGTCGCCAGGAGGAACCGATGGCCCGCATGATCTTCATCAATCTGCCCGTGGCGGACCTTGCCCGATCCAAGGCCTTCTACGAGGCGATCGGCTTCAGGAACGAGCCCAAGTTCAGCAACGATTCTGGCGCGATGATGGTGCTCAGCGACACCATCTCGGTCATGCTCCTGACCCACGACTTCTACTCCAGTTTCACCACCCGGCCGATCGGGGACACCCACCGCGAAAGCCGCGTGCTTCTCTGCATGTCGTGCGACAGCCGCGAGGAAGTCGACCGCATCATCGAGACGGTTGCCGCAAATGGCGGCAAGATCGACCAGTCGCCCAAGAGCGAGGCGGAACCCGGTGGCCCGATGTACGGCCGCGACTTCGAGGATCCCGACGGTCACCAGTGGGAGCCGATGTGGATGGACCCGGCCTTCGCCGAGCAAGGCGCGCACCCGGCCGAAGCCGCGGCGGCCTGAGGTGGCGAGCCCAATCATTACCGCGTTCGACTGGGTGCCCGATTTCGCCAAGGGTCAGGTGCGCGACTTCCGCGTCCGCTGGGCGTTGGAAGAGGTCGGCCAGCCTTACGAGGTACGCTATCTATCGCAGGGCGAGCAGAAAGGCCCGGAGCACCGCGCCCGTCAGCCGTTCGGGCAGGTCCCGACCTATGAGGAAGAGGGCCTCACCCTCTTTGAATCGGGTGCGATCGTGCTTCACATCGCAAGCAAGTGGCTGGGCCTCCTGCCCGAGAATTCGGCGGGCCGGGCCCTCGCCACCGAATGGATGTTCGCCGCCCTGAACACGGTCGAGCCGCCGATCGGCGAGCTTGCCTATGTCGACATCTTCGAAGCCGACCAGCCGTGGTCCAAGCCGCGTCGCCCGTCAGTCGAAGAGCGCATCGCGACCCGGCTCAAGGATGTCTCTCGGCGCCTCGGGGACCAGCAGTGGTTCGCCGGCGACTTCTCGGCCGGTGACCTGCTCATGATCTCGGTGCTGCGGATCATCGGCGACGACCCGCTACTGGCCGCTCACCCGAACCTCGTCGCTTATGTGAAACGCGGCACCGACCGCCCGGCCTTCCGCCGCGCCATTGACGCGCAAATGGCGGGCTTCACCGGCAGCCCGCCGCCGGGCTTCGCCGAGTGGGAAGCCAAGCTAAAGGCCGGCGCGGCCGCCAACTGATCTGCCAGGGAGGACAAACCCATGACCTATGTCGAAGGCTTCGTGACCGCGGTGCCGACCGCCAACAAGGACAAGTATCTCGCCCACGCCCGCGAGGCGGCGTCCATGATCATGGAATGCGGCGCCACCCGCTTTGTTGAGACCTGGGGCGACGACGTTCCGCGGGGCAAGACCAACGACCTGTGGGGCGCGGTGCAGGCCAAGGAAGACGAGACCGTCCTGTTCAGCTGGTTCGAATACCGCAGCAAGGCCGCCCGCGACGCCGCCAACCAGAAGATGATGGAAGATCCACGGATGGAAGGCATGGCTAAGGACATGCCGTTCGACGGCAGCCGCATGATCTATGCCGGCTTCGACGTCATCAACGAGGAAGGTGCTGGCGGTCGGTTCGGCTATCTCGACGGCGTCGTGGTGCCCACCAAGGCGGACAAGAAGGAGGCTTATGTCGCCTTCTGCAAAAAAGCCGCCCAGGTGTTCCTCGAGAATGGCGCGACTCGCGTAGTCGATGCGTGGGGCGACGACGTCCCGGACGGCAAGCAGACGGACTACAAGCGCGCGACGCACCTTCAGGACGGCGAAGAGGTCGCCTACGGCTGGATCGAATGGCCGTCCAAGGAAGTGCGCGACAGTGCCTGGGCCAAGGTCATGGAAGACGACCGCCTGTCGGGTGACGGGCAGGACCGCGGCATGGACGGCAAGCGGATGATGTTCGGCGGCTTCACGCCTCTGATGGAGGCCTGAGTCATGGCAAACCCGCATGGCAGCTTCATCTGGTATGAGCTCCTCACTCCCGATCCGGACGCCGCCAAGGCGTTCTACGACGCGGTGGTCGGATGGGACATCGAGCCGCAGCCGGCCGGTCAGCTCGACTATCGCATGATCCGCCGCGGCGACGGCGGCAATGCGGGCGGAGTGATGCGCCTCAGCGAGGACATGGCGCGGAACGGCGGACAGCCGGTGTGGCTGGGCTACGTTTCGTGCCACGATGTCGATACCACCGTTGCTGCCATCACCTCTGAGGGCGGTCAGGTGCACATGCCGGCAACCGACATGCCCGGTGTTGGACGGATCGCCATGATCACCGATCCGCCGGTGCGCCCTTCTACCTCATGCGTCCGACCCCGCCGGAAGTGCAGCCCGATGCGGTCAGCGACGTCTTCTCGGTCGACCAGCCGCAGCACGTTCGCTGGAACGAGCTCACCACCTCCGATCCGGAGGGTGCGGCCGACTTTTAATGCCGGCATTTCGGGTGGAAGCAGGAAGGCTCGATGCCGATGGGCGAGCTTGGCGACTATGCCTTCATCCATGATGGCGATATCGGCATCGGTGCGATCATGGGGCTGATCCCGCCCAACACGCGGCCGCAATGGTCCTTCTACTTCGGGGTGGAAAACATCGATCGCGCGGCCGAGGCGGTGCGGGCGGGCGGGGGCCAGGTGCTGATGGGCCCGCAACAGATCCCCGGCGGCGAATATTCGCTGAACGGCACCGATCCCCAAGGCGCGAGCTTCGGCCTCGTCGGTCCACGCAAGGTCTAGGAGAGAGACAATGGAGAAGCTCACCACCGTCCTGTGGTTCGATCACGGCCAAGCACGCGAAGCCGCCGAATTCTACGCTGCCACCTTTCCCGACAGCCACGTCGGCACCGCCGCCAAGGCGCCGTCCGACTATCCCGACGGGCAGGCGGGGAACGAGATCACTGTCGATTTCACCGTGCTCGGCCGTGCATTCTCGGGCTTGAACGGCGGGCCCACCTTTAAGCCGAATGAAGCCGTCAGCTTCATGGTGCTGACCCAAGACCAGGCCGAGACCGACCGCTACTGGGACGCCATCGTCGGCAATGGGGGACAGGCCAGCGAGTGCGGCTGGTGCAAGGACAAGTGGGGCTTCTCCTGGCAGATCACCCCCAAGATCCTGCTCGATTGCCTGAGCGCGGGCGGCGACCGCGCCAAGCGAAGTTTCGAAGCAATGATGACCATGCAGAAGATCGACGTCGCCGCCATTGAGCGTGCGGCGGCGGGAGCGACGGCCGATGCGTAAGATCCGCGGCAGCCTGTTCGCCTCTCTGGACGGCGTGATCCAGGCTCCGGGCGGCCCGAGCGAGGACCCGACCGGCGGCTTCGCCCACGGCGGTTGGCTGCCGCAATTCTTCGACGAGGACGTCGGCGCGGCCATCGATGCCGTGTTCGGCAAGTCCTACGACCTGCTGCTTGGCCGGCGCACCTACGACATCTTCGCGGCTTATTGGCCCTATGTCGGAGGCGAGACGACCGGCATCGGGGAAGTGTTCGACAAGACCGGCAAGGACGAGGGCGAAGCCGCGGCCATCCAGATGGGCGAGGACTTCACCCGCGCCAACAAATACGTCCTGACCCGCGGCAATCCCGATCTCGGCTGGTCCAACAGCCACCGGGTGGGCTCCATCGAAGAGCTTAAGGCCATCAAGCAGGGCGAGGGCCCCGACCTCGTCATCCAGGGCAGCAGCACGCTCTACCCCGTGCTGCTCGCCGCCGGGCTGCTCGACAGCCTGACGGTAATGACCTTCCCGGTCGTGCTCGGCCACGGCAAGCGCTGGTTTGGCGAGGAAACGCCAGCCCGGGCGCTGCGGGTCACCGATACCAAGGTCACCCGCACCGGCGCCGTGATCGCGACCTACGAGCCGGCGGGCGCCATCGAGCACGGCTGGGCGGGGCCACAATCCACCAGCGCCCGCGAACGGGCGCGGCAGGCAGCGATGGAGGAGAACCGCTGGTGACCCTGCAACTGCACGGTCACCCGTTCAGCAGCTACTGCTGGAAAGCGCTGATCCCGCTTTACGCCAACGTTACGCCGTTCGAGTTCGTGATGATGGCCGGCGACCGCCCCTTGTGCGAGCAGTTCCCCGGCAAGGTCCACCCCGGCGGTCACATTCCGGTGCTGGTCAATGGCGACGAGATCGTCATCGAGGCGACAAGCATCGTCGAGCATCTCGCCGTCCACCATCCCGGCCCCGCACCACTCATCCCGGCCGACCCGGCGGAAGCGGCGCGCGCGCGGATGATCGACCGCGTGTTCGATCATTATGTCATGGGCAACATGCAGCGGGTGGTATCCGCCCACTTCATCGATCGCGACCATCCCGAGCTTGGCCTTCGCGAGCAGCCGGTCGAGGCCGACGTCGCCGGCGGCAAGATGAAGCTGCGCAAGGCGTACGCCTGGCTCGAGGAATGGCTCGGATCGAACCACCTGCCCCCGCACGTGTCACTGGTTACCTGCGCCGCCGCACCTTCGCTCTTCTATGCCGATTGGGTCGAAGAGATCCCCGCCGACTGCCCGCGGCTCCGCGCACTGAGGGCCGAACTCAACGACCTTCCGCCCGTCCGCCGCTGTATCGAAGAAGCGAGACCCTTCCGTCCCTTCTTCCCGCTGGGCGCGCCCGATCGCGATTGACGATCGCATGTAACAACGTATCATGGCGCCGTTCTCAGGAGCTTGCGCCATGCGTCACCTTGCCTTCGCCCTTCCCCTGCTCACCGCCGCCTGCGCCCCGGCGGCCCCCGACCCACGCGGCGTGAAGGAAGGCGAGACCTTTCTCACCATCTCGGCCACGGGCCGGGCGGAAGCGCGGCCCAACGAGGCGCGGATGCAGCTCGGCGTCACCAGCCAAGGCGCCAACGCCGCCGAAGCGAGCCGCCTCAACCGCGAGAAGATGGCCCGGGTCACCGCCGCGCTCACGGCGCTCGGGGTCAAGGCCGACGATCTCCAGACCCGCAACCTGTCCCTGCAACGGATCGACTATGGAAAGGAGCGCGGGCAATTCCGCGCTTCCAACATCGTCGAGGTGCGGATGACCGATGTCGCCCGCGTCGGCGAAGCGGTAACGGCCGTGACCGAAGCCGGCGCCAATGTCGTCGGCGGCCCCGATCTTCGCGTCTCCGACCGCGAGACCGCCAACCGCGCAGCTTATGCCAACGCCTACAAGGCCGCACGCAGCCGGGCGGAGGCCTATGCCGACGCCGCCGGTCTCAAGATCGTGCGCACGGTGAACATCGTCGACGGCGGCGAATATGGAGCACCGAGCCCGGGCTATGTCACCATGGATGCCGCCGCGCCGCCGCCGCTGGTCAGCCCGCAAAGCGTGGTCAGGACCGAACAGGCCGCACCACCGCCTCCGCCCGGCGCGCCGTTCAATCCCGGCGTCAATCGCACCGAGGTTCGGGTCCGCGTCGACTTCGCCCTGAAACCCGCTTGATGGCCTATGCGAAGGCGGTCGCGGTTTTCAGCGTCTGCCAGGCGTCGATTACCCCGCGCAGCTTCGCTTCATGCGTCCGGTCGCCGCCGTTGCGATCGGGGTGATAGCGCCGGACCAGCACCGAATAGGCCTTCCGCACCGCCGGAAGATCGGCGTCCGTGCCAAGCCCCAGCACGCCCAGCGCGGCCTGCTCCGCGCCGGAGAAGCGACCTTGGGCGCCGGCCGCCGCGCCCGTCCGCCCGCGCCCGAACCGCCCGCGGATCGCTTCCAGGGGATCGCTGAAATCGCTCCACGGCGGCGCGGGGTCGGCCCCCGGTGCCGAGGCGAAAGCACGCACCCCGCGCTCCCACCCGGCGATTGGCGACTGCGCGGCCTCGATCTCCTCGGTGCTCATGCCGGCAAAGTAGTTGTAGCGCGCATTATGAGCACGCACGTGCTCAAGGCACAGCCATTGCCACGCGCCCGGCCCGTCGAAGGTTGGTGCGGTCAGCGGCGCGCGGAATTCGCCAGGTTCGCAGCAGCCCGGAACCGCGCAATGCGCGGCCGCGCCTTCGACCCTGCCGTGGAACTTGGGAGAACGTGAAGCCATCAAACCTGTCTTGTCGTGTCAGCCTCGTTATATAGGAGCGATGAACGCCTCTGACATGGGTCCGGTGGCCCGCGAAATGACCGATCGTCTTCAGAAATCACTCGCTCCGACGCGGATGGAACTGCGCGACGACAGCGAACAACATCGCGGCCACGGTGGCTATCGAGGCGAGGGCGGGGAATCGCACTTCTTCCTCTCGATCGAGAGTGCTGCCTTCACCGGCTTGAACCGTGTCGGACGGCAGCGGCTGGTCTACAAGGCGCTTGGCGAACTCATGCAGCATCAGGTCCACGCATTGGCCATGGAAACAAGGGCACCCGGCGAATGAACAATGAGAGCACCATCCTGATGAGCCTGGCGCCGGTCAGCCACGACCTTGGCGGGTTCAAGGTCCATCGCACCCTGCCGCACAAGCAGCGCACGATGGTCGGCCCATTCATCTTCTTCGATCAGATGGGCCCTGCGCGCCTTGGCGTCGATGAAGGCATCGACGTCCGCCCACACCCGCACATCAATCTCGCGACCGTGACCTATCTGTTCGAAGGCGCAATCGACCACCGCGACAGCGTCGGTTCGGTTCAGCGGATCGAGCCTGGCGCGGTCAACCTCATGACCGCCGGCAAGGGCATCAGCCATTCCGAGCGCTCCCCCTCCGACGAGCGTGCGCATGGCCCGGTGCTCGACGGTATCCAGACCTGGCTCGCCCTGCCGCAGGACAAGGAAGAAGTGGACGCCGCGTTCGAGCACACCCCGGCTGACCGCCTGCCCGTGCTCGACGGCGACGGCGTGCGCATCAACCTCATCATGGGCGAAGCGTTCGGCGCGGTGTCGCCGGTCACCCAGCATCATCCCACCCTCTATGCCGCTCTTGAACTCACGCCCGGCGCGGCGATCGAGCTGGAGCGCGAGGCGGACGAGCGGGCGCTCTACCTTCTCGACGGCGATGCCACCGTGGACGGCGAATCGCTCCAGCAGATGCACCTAGTCCTGCTCCGCCCCGGCACTCGCCCGGTGCTCCGCTCCGAACGCGGCGCCCGGCTGATGCTGGCGGGCGGCGCGCCGATGGATGGTGAGCGTCACGTCTGGTGGAACTTCGTTTCCTCCCGCCGCGACCGCATCCAGGAGGCCAAGCGCGCGTGGAAAGCGGGCGAGTTCGCGCTTCCGCCACAGGACGATCACGAATGGATTCCCATTCCCGAAGTGCCGCTGACCGTGAGCTACCCGTGAGAGCGCTCCTGGCCTTCACGGTCCTGGCCTGCGCCGGGCCGACCGCGGCCCAGTCAGGGCGCGTCTTCACCTGCACCACTGAAGCAAGCGGTGCCGGACTGATTGCCAAGACCCAGCGCCACCTCGATCGCCGCGGCGACCTGCGGGGCGGGTCGACGACCGTGACCCTGCCCCTCACCGGCAATCCGGGCACGCTGGAAGCAAGCTGGGATGTCGTGCGCGGCCTGCCAGAAGTGGCACGCGGCAGATATGTCTTCCGCCTGTCGCCGGCGAGCGACGGGACATGGCAGCTGGCCGGGACTGCCAAGCCGGTTCGCGCAAAAGATGGCTTGCTGACGGTCAACGGCGAACAGTTCAGCGCGCTGCTCGGCCGCGGGGCTCCGATCCGTCTGGTTTTTGCCGGCCGCGACGGGCGCGAGCGTGCGGCCGCGACCCTCGACCGGGCGGCTTTCGACGCCGCGCTCGATCTCGCGCGGCAGGCCGACGCGCGCGGCCTTGCCACTTCTTCGGACGTGCGCTCGTGCCAGCGGAGCAGTCGGTCATGACCCGCTTTACCCGTCACACGCTGTCGACCGGCGTTACCCTCAACGTCGGCGAGGCTGGCCCCGCCGACGGCCCGGCCATCCTCCTCCTCCACGGCTTTCCCGAATCGCACCGCACTTGGCGCGGGCTCGTTCCGCTGCTGGAGAACAATTACCGCCTGATCATGCCCGATCAGCGCGGGTTTGCTGGCTCGGACGCGCCGCAGGACTCCAAGGATTATTCCACCGACAAGTTGGTCGCCGACCTGTTCGCCCTGGTCGACCGCCTCGGCCTCGACGACTTCACCCTGCTTGGCCACGACTGGGGCGGGGCGGTCAGCTGGGCCGCGGCGCTGAGGAACGATCCCCGCCTCACTCGCCTCGCCATCGTCAACGCGCCGCACCCGGTCATCTTTCAGAAAAGCCTGATTGAAGACGCCGACCAGCGCGCCGCCTCGCAATATATCACCGCCTTCCGCGCGCCCGGTTTCGAGAAGGCGGTTGAGGCAATGGGCTGGGACACCTTCTTCGACAAAAGCTTCTCCGGCCACGTCGACCTCGCCTCCATCGCGCCGGAGGAGAAGGCCGAATATATCGCCGAATGGAGCCAGCCCGGCGTCTTCACCGCCATGCTCAACTGGTATCGCGGCGCCGCGGTGACCGTCCCGCCGCCCGGCGTCACCGTGCCGCTGCCCGATTTTTTGCTGCGCGCCTTTCCGACCATCAAGGTGCCGACGCTGGTCGTCTGGGGAATGCGCGACAAGGCGCTGCTGCCGCTCCAGCTCGACGGGCTCGACACGCTGATCGAGGACGTGACGATTGAACGCGTGCCCGACGCCGGTCACTTCCTCCCATGGGAGAAGCCCCAGGCCGTGGCCGCTCCGCTCCGCTCTTTCCTTGGCGTCCATCAGGGTTCATAGGCGCGGGCCTCATGTCCAGCTCGAAGAAACCCGCTCCGAAGCGCTCCCGCGCCCGCTCGGCCGCTCGCCTTGCCGCCGTCCAGGCGCTCTACCAGCAGGAGATGGAAGGCACGCCGACCCCCATCCTGCTACACGAGTTCCACAACCACCGCTTCGGCCAGACCATCGACGATGTCACCATGATCGACGCCGAAATGGACTTCTTCGACGACATCGTACGCGGCGTCACTGCCCGTCAGGAAGAGATCGACGGCAAGGTCGGCGCGCGTTTGGCGGAGGGCTGGAAGCTTGACCGCCTCGACCGCTCGATGCGCGCGATCCTGCGCGCCGGCACCTATGAGCTGCTTGCCCGGCCCGACGTCACCGTCAGCACGGTGATCGACGAATATCTCGATATCGCCCACGCCTTTTTCGGCGAGAGAGACGTGAAGTTCGTCAACGGCCTGCTCGACAAGGTCGCCGGGGACGTGCGCGGCTGAGCGGGGAAGCGTCCGTTCTCGCCCGCTTGCGGGATCTGGCGACGCATCCAGCCGCGCGTGGCCTCGCCGACGACGTGGCGGTGCTCGGCGACCTGGTGCTGACCCACGACACCATCGTCGAAGGCGTGCACTACCTCCCCACCGACCCGCCGGAAAGCGTCGGCTGGAAGCTCGGCGCGGTGAACCTCTCCGACCTCGCGGCCAAGGGAGCGGTGCCGACCGGCGCGCTTCTCTCGCTCACCCTGCGCGGCGACGACCTGTGGGAAGATCGCTTCCTGTCCGGCCTTGCCCAGATCTTCGAACATTTCGACCTGCCGCTGCTTGGCGGCGATACGGTGGCGCTGCCCGCCGGTGCGCCGCGCGTGCTGGGCCTCACCGCGATCGGCACGGCCGGTTCCAAGGTGCCGAGCCGAACGGGCGGCCGGGCCGGCGATCGGCTGTGGCTTGTCGGACCGATCGGTGACAGCGCAGCGGGCTTGGCGCTCCTCGCCGCCGACCCCCAGGCGACCGGCCTCCTGGTAGACACCTACCGGCGCCCCATTCCCTTGCTTGCCATCGGCGCGCTGCTGGCGCCCCATGCCACCGCGATGATGGACGTGTCGGACGGCCTCCTCCTCGACGCCCGCCGGCTTGCGCAGGCGAGCGGCTGCGGCCTGAGCATCGACCTTGCTGCCCTGCGGCTATCACCGGCCTTCGTCGCGGAACGCGGGCCACATCGCGCCGCGCGACTGTTCGCGGCGACCGGCGGCGACGATTACGCGCTTCTCGCCGCGCTCCCACCGACGCTCGATGCTTTAACGATCCTGAAAGGAACCTCGGTCAATATCGCTTGTGTCGGCGAGTTGACGAGGGACGGGGCCTTCGCGCTCGCCGACGACCTCGGGCCAGTCCCGTTGCCGGAGCGCCTTGGTTATGAGCATCACGCACCCTGACGTCCGCCGCTTCACCATTGCGCTTGTGGGACTGATCAGCGGCGGCCTTACCGCCTTCCTCCTGACCTGATTTTCCGCGGCTAGACAGGCCCGAATCGCTCCCTACACTCCCCTCCACAACAGGATGGGGAAAGCATTACCGATGGAACTCGTGTTGATCGCGATCGGCTGCGGGCTGCTCGCTGTACTCTACGGCATCGTCACCTCCGGCCAGGTGCTCCGGCAAGCGCCCGGCAACCAGAAGATGCAGGACATCGCCGCCGCCATCCAGGAGGGCGCGCAGGCTTATCTCGGCCGGCAATATACCACCATCGGGATCGTCGGCGTGGTCGTCGCGGTGCTGGTTTTCCTTTTCCTTGGCTCCATTGCAGCCATCGGCTTCGTGGTCGGCGCAGTGCTGTCGGGCGTCGCTGGCTACATCGGGATGAACATCTCGGTTCGCGCCAACGTCCGCACCGCCGAAGCCGCGCGGGTCTCATTGCAGGGTGGCCTCACCACCGCCTTCCGCTCCGGCGCCATCACCGGCATGCTGGTCGCGGGGCTGGCGCTGCTCGCCATCGCGTCCTTCTTCTACGTGCTGGTGGGCATCCAGGGCCGCGCGCCCGATGACCGCACCGTCATTGACGCACTAGTCGCCCTTGCGTTCGGCGCGTCGCTGATCTCCATCTTCGCCCGTCTCGGCGGCGGCATCTTCACCAAGGCCGCCGACGTCGGCGCCGATCTCGTCGGCAAGGTCGAGGCCGGAATTCCCGAAGACGACCCCCGCAACCCGGCCGTCATCGCCGACAACGTGGGCGACAATGTCGGCGATTGCGCCGGCATGGCCGCCGATCTGTTCGAAACCTATGTCGTGACCGTCGGCGCCACCATGGTGCTGACCGCCCTTCTCGTAAACACCGATGTCGCCAGCCTGACCGCGCTGATGGCGCTTCCGCTGCTGGTTGGCGGCGTTTGCATCATCACCTCGATCTTTGGCACCTACATGGTCCGCCTCGGCAAGGGCCAGTCGATCATGGGCGCTCTCTACAAGGGCTTCTGGACCACCGCGATCCTCTCCATTCCGCTGATCTACTTCGCCACTGACTATGCGCTTGGCGACCTCAATGCCGTGATCGGCGGCGGGGAAGCGGCCGGCCTCGATGTCACCGGCGCTGTGGCCGAGCAGACCAGCGGCTTCACCGGCATGGACCTCTTCTGGTGCATGATGATCGGCCTTGGCGTGACCGGGCTGCTGGTCTGGATCACCGAATATTACACCGGCACCAACTATCGCCCGGTCAAATCCATCGCCAAGGCGTCGGAGACCGGTCACGGCACCAACGTCATCCAGGGCCTCGCGATCAGCCTTGAATCGACCGCCATGCCGACGATCGTAATTTGCGCGGCAATCATCTCCTCCTACCTCCTCGCCGGCCTGATCGGCATCGCCTTCGCGGCCACCTCAATGCTCGCGCTGGCCGGCATGGTGGTCGCCCTCGACGCCTATGGCCCGGTCACCGACAATGCCGGCGGCATCGCCGAAATGGCCCACATGGAAGACGAGGTCCGCACCCGCACCGACGCGCTCGATGCGGTGGGCAACACCACCAAGGCCGTCACCAAGGGTTATGCCATCGGCTCCGCCGCGTTGGCCGCTCTGGTGCTGTTCGGCGCCTATACGACCGACCTCAAGGAGTTCTCGGCCGACCTCGGCATCGGCGCCAACGCCGTCGATTTCAGCCTGTCCAATCCCTACGTCGTGGTTGGCCTGCTGCTCGGCGCACTTCTGCCTTACCTCTTCGGGGCAATGGGCATGACCGCCGTTGGCCGCGCGGCGGGCAACGTGGTGCTCGACGTTCGCGACCAGTTCCGCAACAACCCGGGCATCATGGACGGCACCAGCCGCCCCAATTACGCCCGCACCGTCGACCTCGTCACCAAGGCCGCAATCCGGGAGATGATCATCCCGTCGCTGCTCCCGGTGCTGACGCCGATCGCCGTCTACTTTCTGATTGCCTGGGTCGCCGGCAAGGAACAGGGCTTCGCAGCCTTGGGCGCCCTGCTGCTCGGCGTGATCGTCTCCGGCCTGTTCGTCGCCATCTCGATGACGAGTGGCGGCGGCGCGTGGGACAATGCCAAGAAGTATATCGAAGACGGCAATTACGGCGGCAAGGGCTCGGAAGCCCACAAGGCCGCGGTCACAGGTGACACCGTCGGTGATCCCTACAAGGACACCGCCGGTCCGGCGGTTAATCCGATGATCAAGATCACCAACATCGTTGCCCTGCTGCTCCTCGCGGCGCTGGCCGGGCACGGCGGCTGATCACCGCTTCCTGATGAAAGAAAGAGCCCCGCCGGACCACCTCCGGCGGGCTTTTTCATGAGCGCGTATCAGGCATAGCTGTCGCGCCGCTCCACTACCACGAAGCGCGTCTCGTTGAGCGCCTCACCCTGAAGATCGCGCTCTAGGATGGCGAGGCCGTGGATCTCGGCCGCGACCTCGCTTCCGATCGCCGCCCAGGCAGGATCGCCCGTTCCCGCGACCTGCGCCGCCGCAAGCGCCGTGCTCGCCGCCTCGGTCCGCACCCACGGCTGCCCTGCGAGATAGGCCTCGCACTGCGCGAACGCCGCGGGATGGCTTGACACTCTCGTGATGTTCGCGACGCTTGCCCCAGGCTGGCCGAGCAGATGCTGGCGAACCTCCATCACCTCCTCGCCGATGGTCCTGAGCTCGGGATGCGTCAGCAGCCGCCGCTGCTCCTCGATCGAGCCCGCATGGCTGTTGGCCACAGGCACCACCGCCAGGTCGGCCGACCCTTCCCGCACGGCGCGGAGCACGGCTTCCATGTCGCCCAAAGGCAGCAGCTCATGCCCCGGCAGCAGCTTCAGGCACGCCGCTTCCGAGAAGCTGCCGCGCCCGCCAAGGCACGCCACCACGCCCTTGCCTCGCGCCGGTCCCACCCACTCTGATGCGGGCGTCGGCGCGGCAGGATCGGACGCCGTCCGTTCAATGCGCCCGAGCTCAAGTGCCCACGGATGCTCGTCGCAGCCGGTCGGGTGACGGCCGATCAGGTCGAGGCCGCCGCGCTCCTGCCAACACGCCTCGTCCGCGCTGACGATCAGGATCGCTTCGCCGCGCAAGGCTTCGGCGCGCGCCGCTTCGACGCTCGGCGCCCAGGTTGCCGTGACCGCCGCGCCATGACGCGCGGCAGCAAGCGTCGCAAGCGCGCTGCGGGCGCTCTCCGGCCCCCACAGTAGCACGCGGTAGGGTCGCTGGTGCCTGGCGCTCAGCGCCATTACCGAGCGCCAGATCTGGCCGATGTCATCCCCGGGCACGTGCCGCGCCTTGGCGCTCAGCCGCTCGACGATCCGGTGCTCGCGCGCCGGGCGCATCGCCAGCGTGCGGCTCGTGCCCACGTCCTTGACCCGCGCGATCCGGCTCACCTGCCGGTAGCGCTGCTCCAGCAGGCCGAGGATCTGGTCGTCGATCCGGTCGATCTCGCCGCGCAACACGTTGATCGCGGACGCAATGGGGCTGACATTCCGTCGAATATTGATGCTGTTCATGGTCTTGGCCTCGCCGCGCTTCACCCGCGGTCCGGGGCTCAAGCGCTCTTAAATCGGGTTGATGATCCTCACGTCCGGCACCCCGCGGGAATGCCGGCCGGTAAAGTTCACGCTGACCCGAAAGCGAAGCGTCACGGTTTGAACGGCCCTTGTCGCGGCGGGCTGATCCACGCCGCGATTCTCGAAAGCTGCCTGATCGCAGCAATCGATGCAAGCGCCTTGCAATGTAGGACTTGCCCTGCTCACCTCGCCTCCGGTCTCAGTCGGGGCGCTGAGCAAAAGAAAAGGACGACCCAGAAGCGTCGCCCAATGTGAACTTCGAGAACTTCGTGCGGTTCGGGGCCTTACAGCTTCCCGAACGCCGCTTCGTATCCGGCCTGGTCGCCGCGGGCGAGATAGCCGGCCTGCTCGACCACCCGGTCACGGCTCAGCCGGCCCTTGAAGGCGCCGAGCTCGCCGTCGATCATGGTGACCTCTTCGGGGGTCAGCGCGGCGATCTGGTCGAAGCGGGTCAGCCCGCGGGCGGCGAGAATGCCGGCAAGCTTGGGGCCGACGCCCTTCATGCGCTGAAGGTCGTCGGGCACGCCGTGGCTGCCGGGCAGATTGGCGTGAACGGGCGCGCCGATGACCTGCCCGATGACGTCGCTGGCGGCGGCGGCGATCTCGTCGCCGACGCCTTCGCCCTCGCCGCCGCCATCATGGTCGCGGCGCGAGGCGGCCACCGGTTCCGGGCTCGGGATGGGGGCGGGGGCAGGGGAGGGCACCGCGCGCTCCTGCTCGACCGCCGCCATGTGCGGCCGCACGGGTGCGTCGGTTCGGCTCAGCGTCACGCGCTGCTTGGGACGGCGGAAGACGACCAGCCCGACGATCAGGCCAAGGGCGACCGCGACCAGGATCATCGGCCAATAAGCGTTCAGCAGTTCACTCATTCCACTCATTCCATCCTCTGGACTGACGCCGGCGATGAAGCTCGGCGAGGTAGGCGATGACGAGACCGATGCCGTAACCGGCAAGACCCAGCACCGCCGCTTCAACGAACAAGGGCACGGTCGGCATCAGCGCGGCCCGCCCGCTGCCGGGGCGCTCGCCCGCGGGAAGTTGTTGATCACCGGGCTCTTCGGATCCCAGCGGACCTCGTCGACACCAGGCAGTTCACCCACCTGCTCGACCAGCGCCCGGCGCTGAAAGTCGTCGGCGGGCCCACTAAGGATGATCCGCCGGCTAAGCGGCGCGTCGTCCATCTTGGCGGTAATCTGCGGCAGCTCGTAATAATCGAGCATGCTGCGAGCCTCGCGTTCCATGTCTGTGCGCACGTCATTGGCGGCGCCGACCGGCCCATGCCACAGCTCGGCCACCCCGATTGCGGCCAGCGCGCCGAGCGCGAGTTTCACTTTGCGGTTCACGCCTGCCGCTCCAGCTCGCGCCATCCGATGTCACGGCGGTGGAACCCGTCGGCGAACTCGATTGCGTCGACGCCCTGATAGGCCCGTGCCCGCGCCTCGGCGAGGGTGTCGCCAAGCGCCGTCACCGCCAGCACCCGGCCGCCTGCCGACAGCAACGCGCCCGAGCCATGCCGCGCCGTGCCCGCATGGAATACCGTCACGCCAGGTACCCGCTCCGCCGCTTCCACCCCGTCGATCAGCCCGCCTTTCTTCGGCGTGCCGGGATAGCCCGCAGCGGCGACGATCACCGTCATGCTGACCTCGTCGGAAAGCTCCGGCCGCACATCGCCGAGCCGCCCTTCGGCAACGCTCAACAGCAGAGCAGCCAAATCGCATTTCAGCCGCGGCACGATTGCTTCGCATTCGGGATCGCCGAAGCGGACGTTGTACTCGATCAGCTTGGGCCCTTCGTTGGTTAGCATGAGACCGGCATAAAGCAGCCCGGAGAAAGGCGTCCCAGCGCGCGCCATCGCCTTCGCAGTAGGCTCCACGATCTCGCTCATGGCGCGATCGCGTAACGCATCGGTCAGCACCGGGGCAGGGGAGTAGGCACCCATCCCGCCAGTATTCGGGCCTACATCGCCTTCACCAACACGCTTGTGGTCCTGGGCGGAAGCGAGAAACAGCGCATCTTCCCCATCGACCAACGCGAACAGGCTCGCTTCCTCGCCTTCGAGAAACTCCTCGATCACCAGTGGCGCCCCGCCAAGGTCTCGGACCGCCTGCTCGGAATCGTCCGCGGCCATTGCGACCGTGACGCCCTTGCCTGCGGCCAGACCATCGGCCTTGATGACCACCGGCAGCCCGAACTCGCCAAGCGCTTCCAGCGCCGCGTCCGTGTCCGCCAGCCGCACGAAGCGCGCGGTGGGGATTCCCTCGGCTGCGCACAAATCCTTGGTGAAGCCCTTGCTTCCCTCCAGCATCGCCGCCGCCGACGACGGCCCGAACACCGGAATGCCGGCTTCGCGGCAAGCGTCTGCAACGCCCGCGACCAGCGGCGCTTCGGGGCCGACTACAACCAGGCCGACGTTGCGCTCTCGCGCCAGCGCCACCACCTTCTCCGGGTCGCTGGGATCGATGGCCAGGCACTCGGCCCAACGCGCGATCCCAGGATTGCCGGGCGCGGCAAGAAGCTCGCCGCAGCTTGGCGATTGCCGTAAGCCCCACGCCAGCGCATCCTCGCGCCCGCCAGAGCCCAGCAGCAGGATATTGATGACCGAGTTCGACATGCCCTCAGGGCTCCTAGCCGAGCGAAGCCAAGGCGACAATTCACCCCCGATGAGTGTCGGCGATCTTGCCTCGGCGGTGAAGCGTACGGTGGAAGACCGCTTCGGCCGCATCCGGGTGCGCGGGGAGATCAGCGGCTGGAAACGACACAGTTCGGGCCATTGCTATTTCACCTTGAAAGACGACGCCGCCTGTATCGATGCGGTGATCTGGCGCGGGCAGGTCGGCAGCCTCGCCTTCCGCCCCGAGGACGGTGCCGAGGTGATCGCCACCGCCAAGATGACCACCTACCCGGCGCGCTCCAAGTATCAGCTGGTGGTCGAACGAATGGAGCTGGCGGGCGAGGGCGCGCTGATGGCGCTGCTCGAACGCCGCCGTAAGGCGCTCGCCGCCGAAGGACTGTTCGACGCGGCGCGCAAGCGGGCGCTGCCATTCATGCCGCGCGTGATCGGCGTGGTGACCAGCCCAACCGGCGCGGTGATCCGCGACATCCTCCACCGTCTCGAGGATCGCTGCCCAACCCGCGTCATCCTGTGGCCGGTTCCGGTGCAAGGTGACGGCGCTGCTGGCAAGATTGCCGCCGCCATTCGCGGCTTTGCGGCTTACGAGACCCGCCCCGACCTCATCATAGTCGCGCGCGGCGGTGGTTCGATCGAGGATCTGTGGGCCTTCAACGAGGAAGAGGTCGTTCGCGCCGCTGCCGAATCGCCGATCCCGCTGATCAGCGCGGTAGGTCACGAGACCGACACCACTTTGATCGACCATGCGTCGGATCTTCGCGCGCCGACGCCGACCGCTGCAGCGGAGATCGCGGTGCCGGTCCGGGCCGAACTCCTCGCGCTGCTCGACGAGCTTAGCGCTCGCAAGCGCCGTTGCCTTGGCAAGCGGGCCAGCGACGCCCGTGAGCGGCTTGCGCTTACATCGTGCCGCTGGCCCGCCGCCGACACCCTGCTCGGCCCCAAGCGCCAGCGCCTGGACGACACTGCCGAGCGCATGCCCCGCGGCCTCGCCGCTCGCGCTCACAAGGCGGAGGCACTGATGAACCTCACCGCGTCCCGCCTTCGTCCCGATCTCCTTGCGCAGAAAGTCGCCCGGGCCAGCGACCGACTTCAAGCTTCGGCCAAGATGTTGCCGCTGGTCCACCCCGATCGCCCGCTTGGCCGTGGCTTCGTCCGGGTGACCGCGGCGGCGGACGGTCGCACGTTGACCCACGCTGCCGATGCCCGCGCGGCTGGTCGCCTGCTGCTCCGCTTCGGCGATGGCGAAGTCGCGGCAAGCACTGAGGGCGACACCCCACCTTCGCCCCGCAAGGTTGAGCGTAGCCCCAAGCGCTCCTATGCCCCGCCGCAACCCAATCTATTCGACTAGAAGGACTTGACGCCCATGCTGATGGCTGGAAGCGGCCGGGAGGCCCGGATCCACTATATGGCAGGCACCTTCCGCCTGCTTTCGGACGGCGATCACGTCCGTTGCGCAATGACCGGCGCGCGCATTCCGCTCGACACCCTGCGCTACTGGAGCGTCGAGCGGCAGGAGGCCTACATCGACGCTGCGGCCAGCCTCGCAGCCGAGGAGCGCGCCCGGGGATGAGCCCCGACCCGCGGCAGTCCGGGCGCCTCGCCGAGGCCAGCCGTGCGCGGCAGGAAGGCCGCCAGGACGAAGCGCGGGCGCTGCTTACCGCCCTCGTCCGCGACCATCGGAGCTTCGGTCCGGCTTGGAACATGCTGGGGCTGATCGAACTCGAACAAGGCCATGCCACGCGCGCAGAGCAGAGCCTTCGCCGTGCGGTCGAAGCCGATCCCGCCGCGCCATTTCCGTTGTTCAACCTGTCGCGGGCCCAGCGCGCGCTCGGCCGCCGCGAAGACGAGCTCGCCAGCATCGAGGCTGCGCTCAGCCGCGATGCCTTTTTCCTTCCCGCCGTGCTGGCCAAAGCCGAGGTGCTGCGCGCGTTGGGCCGCGAGCCTGAAGCGTTCGAACTGCTGCGTCTGCTGTTTTCCGGCCTGCCCGCCGACCTGCAGGTGCCCGAGCCGCTAGCCCGAGAACTGGCCGCTGCCCGCGCCCTCCTCGAGGCGCACAATGCGCGCAAGCTCGACCACTTCGCCGCCGCGGTCGATGCCGTCGCTGCCGCCGATCCAAGCGCCGACCTCACCCGCGCCCGCGCCTTTGCCGAGCAGCGCGCCGGCCGCAGGCAAGTGTTTCAACAACGCCCGACGGACGGCCATTTCCCTTACCTGCCGGCGATCGAGTTCTTCGCCCGCGAGCAATTTCCCTGGTTCGGGGACCTCGAAGCGCACACCGCCACTATCCGCTCCGAGCTGCTCGCTTTGTGGGCGGAAGAGAATGCCAACTTCCGGCCCTATGTCACTTATGACGCGGGGGTACCGGTCGGAGACTGGGCCGAACTCAACTGGTCGCCGCGCTGGAGCGCCTTCTTTCTGTGGGAGAATGGCGGCCGCCACGAAGCAAATTGCGCGCGCTGTCCCAAGACCGCAGCGATCATCGAGGCGCTTCCGCTGCTCGACATTCCGGGCAAGTCACCGACCGTCATGTTCTCGATCCTGCAGCCGCGGACCCGCATCCCGCCGCACACCGGGTCGAGCAACATCCGCACCACCATTCACCTGCCGCTGGTGGTTCCGCCCGGCTGCGGTTTCCGCGTCGGGGCCGAGACCCGCGAGTGGGTGGAAGGCGAGGCGTGGGCGTTCGACGACACCATCGAGCATGAGGCTTGGAACGACAGCGACCAGGTTCGCGCCATTCTCATCCTGGACGGCTGGAACCCGTTCCTGACCGAACCCGAACGCGAAGTGTCCCGAAAGATCGGCTGAGCGGCTCAGTTCAGCCGTTTGACCTTGATCCCGCGCTGGTCGTTGACGTTCGCGGTATAGGAGCCGAGCGCTGCCCGGCGGATCTTGATCGTCTGGCCGGCTTTCGGATCGACAATGAACTTGCGGGTGTCGGTCTGGGCCCAGCGGCCGCCTTCGGCAAGCTGGAAGATCCACTTGCCGTCGGGACCAGGCGCAGCGCGGACGATCTTCGTCTCGATCTCCTTGCCTTCTTCGCTCTCGTCCTCGTCGCCGAGGATGCGGAGGCTCGGAAGCGTCAGCCCAAACAGCGAGCGGCGGGTCTTGCGGACTTCCTGGCGGTCGAGGGTGACGAGTTCGCCCTTGCTCTGCGCAGCGCCCAGCGCCGAGACAGATCGGTCGAAGCAAGCCAGGCGGGCGGCCGCCTCGGTCACCGTACGGCAGCTCAGCACTTCGTTCAGGACACCTGGCGATGCCGTTGCGGCGGTTTGCGCCGGCGCCGCAGCAGGAAACGCGACCAACGCTGCAGCCATCACCCAAGTCAATCGCATGTCGAGCACCTTCCCGCTCCTGGGCGCCAAGCCGCGCCCTCTTCTCGCAAGAACTAGCAGCAAGACGGCGAGCCGAGAAGCACTCCCCGACGACCAACTTGCCGGCACACTGCTCGCGCGGACAGTCAGGAGCAGCCATTTAGCCCGCTCGGGCTTCTGTGACCTTTTTGCTACGGTGTCCCTACGACGTGGGCTCTGAGAGGCGCGGTCGATTGCAGGAACCGGTGCCCCTGCGTAACAAGCGGCCCCTGTGGGACATGGCGCAGAGTCATTTCCAACGAACTTCGGAGCGATGCTCAGGGGTCAATCGGTTAAGTATAAGGGGATTTCTAATGAGATCGACTCTCCGTCAGCGCCTCCTGGCGACGACGCTTCTGTTCGGTGCGGCGACCATCGCTTCGCCGGCCTGGGCCCAGGCCCAGGACAGCTCGCCGGAGCCGGCTGCTTCTTCGGAAGCCGACCCGAATGCGGGCGAGCAGGATCCGGGTTCGTCCGGCGTCGACAGCGGTGACGTCATCATCACCGGTTCGCGCATTGCGCGCCGCGACCTCACCTCGACCAGCCCGCTGGCCGTTGTGCAGGACGAAGAATTCTCCCTCTCGGGCTCGGTCAACGTCGAGTCCGTGATCAACACCCTCCCGCAGGTCGTTCCGGGCGCCACCGCCTTCTCGAACAACCCGGGCGGCGGCGTTGCCACCCTGAACCTCCGCGGGCTCGGTTCGCAGCGCAACCTCGTGCTCGTCAACGGCCGCCGTTATGTGTTCTACGATCCCTCACAGGTCGTCGATCTGAACACCATTCCGGCGTTCCTCCTCGACAGCGTTGACGTTGTCACCGGCGGCGCCTCGGCCGTGTACGGTTCGGACGCGCTTGCGGGCGTCACCAACTTCCGTCTTCGCACGGACCTCGAAGGCGTTCTCGCCGGCGGCCAGGTCTCGATCACCGAAGACGGCGACGGTCGTCGCTACAACGTCTACGGCGCGCTTGGCACCAAGCTCGGCGACGGCCGTGGCAACGTCACCATCTATGGTGAATACTACAACCGTGGCGCCATCTTCCAGGGCGCTCGCGACTTCTCGCGCTTCGCGCTGAGCGACAACACCACCGGTACGGCGCTTAGCCCGGGCGGCTCGGCCAACGTGCCGCAGGGCCGTTTCGTCGCTCCGGCAAACATCACCATCGGCGCGGGCGCAAGCTGCGGCGGCACCGGTCAGCCGGCGCGCAACGCCGGCTGCTTCGACATCGGTCAGGGCACCAACTATGTTGGTGGCGGCGCCATCTTCACCACCCCGGGCGTCAGCGTCCCCTACGTCGGTGGTGCGCAGGCCTACAACTACGCTCCGTCGAACTACCTGATGGTCCCGCAGGAGCGTTGGACCCTCGGCGGCTACGGCGAGTATGAGGTTGGCGACAACATCAAGCTGTACGGCGAAGTTGCGTTTATCAACAACCGCGTCGAGAACGAGCTGGCCGCGACCCCGGTCACCCAGGGCGTCAACGTCAATCTCGCCTCGGCCTGCACCTTCGTCAGCGCTGCTGATTGCACCGCGCTGCGGACCATCGCCGCCAACCAGCAGACTGCCATTGCGGCTGCTGCGGCTGCCGGCGTTGCCAACCCGTTCGGTGCGGTTGCTGCCGGCACCGGCACGGTTCCGGCCCTCGCGCTGGTCACCGGTGCTCCGACCACCGTGCGCCTGACTGCCAACTATCGCGTGACGCAGATCTCGAACCGCAATGCGGCCGACGATCGTAACGCCTATCGCATGCTGGCCGGTTCGCGTGGTGAGGTGTTCTCAGGCGTCAACTACGACCTGTACTACATGTACTCGCGCACCAAGAATGCGCAGGTCCAGGAAGGCAACATCTCGCGTTCGGCGTTTGCCACGAACGTTGCCAACGGCACCTGCAACATCTTCGGTCTCAACCAGCTGTCGGACACCTGCATCGAGAACGTCTCGATCCTGGCTCAGAACCAGGAAGAGTCGGTCCTGCACGTGGCGCAGGGCAGCCTCTCGGGCAACCTGTTCACCCTTCCGTGGGCGTCGGCTCCGGTCGGCATTGCCGGCGGTCTGGAATGGCGCAAGATGGCCGCGAGCTTCATTCCCGACACGGCGCTTTCCTCGGGCGACGTCGTCGGCTTCAACGCCGGTGATCCGACTTCGGGCAGCTACAACGTGAAGGAAGTGTTCGGCGAGCTTCGCATCCCGATCATCGCGGACAGCTTCATCAACCGCTTCGAGATCAGCGCTGCGGGCCGTTATTCGGACTACTCGCTCGACGCGGTTGGCACGGTTCCGACCTACTCGATCGGTGCCGAGCTGGCTCCGATTCGCGACATCACCTTCCGTGCGCAGTATCAGCGCGCGGTTCGTGCTCCGAACGTTCAGGAGCTGTTCGGTGGTGCTTCGGTCGGCTTCCCGGCCGCGACCGATCCCTGCTCGAGCCGTACTCCGGTGGCACAGCGCACTGAAGCGCTTCGCGCCATCTGCGTCGCCACGGGCGTTCCTGCAGCCAACGTCTTCCAGACGTTCCTGCAGCCGAACGATCAGATCGAAGGCGCGTTCGGCGGCAACCCGAACCTTGAGGAAGAAGTGGGCGACACGTACACCGCCGGCTTCATCTTCCGCCCGTCGTTCATCCCGCGCCTCAACGTCGCGGTTGACTACTACAAGATCAAGGTAGCCAACTCGATCGCGGTCGCCGGTGGTACGGTCGGCAACGTGCTGAACCTCTGCTACAACCAGATCCAGGACGCTTCGTCGCCGCTCTGCCAGTCCATCAGCCGTGACGCCCAGGGCATCATCTCGGGTGGTCCGTTCATCGTCTCGGCTGGCAATGCCAACCTGGCGGCGTTCAAGGCGGAAGGCGTTGACGCTCAGGTCGACTACAACCTGCCGCTGAACTTCGGTCTCCTCGGCAACTCGTCGCGCCTGAACTTCTACTTCCTGGGCAGCTACACCCGGAAGAACAACTACACTCCGATCGTCGGTCTCGAGACCGTGGAGTGCGCTGGGAAGTTTGGTCTGAACTGCGGTAACCCGACGCCGAAGTACAAGTTCTCCAGCCGTCTTTCGCTGCTCGACGGTCCGCTCACCACCACCGTCCGCTGGCGGTATGTGGGTGCGACCCGCGACGACGACGACGACACGGACTTCTTCGTGGAACGCCTGAAGGCGTACAACCTGTTCGACCTCGCCTTCTCGCTGGGCGTGACGGACACCGCCACGATGAACTTCGGCATCAACAACCTGTTCAACAAGAAGCCACCGATCATCGGCAGCAACCAGGAGCAGGCCAACACCTACCCGGGCACCTACGACGTGCTTGGTCGCGACTTCTTCGTGTCGGTCAACTTCCGCATGTAAGCGGAAGCGACACGGGAAAGATGGGGCGGTGGACCAACAGGTCCGCCGCCCTTTTCTTGTGCCTGTGCCGGCATGCCCGGATTGGCGCTCAGTCCGCCGCCTGTCATAAGCCGCGCCCATGACGACCGCGGACCAGCAGCTAAGGCTCTCGGACAAGCTCGACTGGGATGCGCTGGCTCACGCTTATGCCGCCCGCCGCCGCCTTCACGTTCCCGACTTTCTACATCCCGATGATGCCGCGCTGCTGCACCACTCACTGCGCACCCACTCCGACTGGAGGCTGGTCGTCAACCAGGGCGACCGCAGCTTCGATCTCGACCGCAGCGCGCAAGCAGCGCTTTCTCCCGAACAGCGCAAAAGCCTAGAGGAGGCCGTCCACGCCGAAGCGCGCTACGGCTTCCAATACCTCTACGAGAGCATCCGGGTGCCCGACGCCGCGGCGGAGCGCACCGGCGACGATCCGCTGGTCGCCTTCGCCCGCTTCATGTCCTCGGGCCCGGTCCGGCAGTTTCTTCGCCACGTCACGGCCGAACCAGGTATCGACTTCGCCGATGCGCAGGCGACCGCCTATGGGCCCGGTCATTTCCTGACCGCCCATGACGACGAAGTGGCGGGCAAGAACCGTCACGCCGCCTACGTCTTCAACCTCACGCCGCGCTGGCGGGTCGACTGGGGCGGCCTCCTGCTGTTCGAAGACAAGGGCGGCCACATCGAGCAGGGCTTCACCCCCTCGTTCAACGCACTGAATCTGTTCACCGTCCCCCAGCCGCACAGCGTCAGCATGGTCGCGCCGTTTGCCGCCAACCGGCGTTATTCGATCACCGGCTGGCTGCGCGGTGCTTGACGAGGCTGCTTCGCCAAGGAACACCGGACGCGTGACCCAGCCCATTACGTTGTTCGAGCTCAATCCCGCCCTCGATCGCGAAGCGCTGGCAGAGCAATTTGCCCTCGACGGCCGCATCCAGATCCGTGACTTCCTGACCGACATCGCGGCCCGCAACATCCTCCAGATCCTGTCGCGCGAAACCCCGTGGGGCCTTGCCTGGCGCGCCGGGGCGAACGGCCCGCACGGCCTCCGCCGCCAGCAGACCGCCGCCTACGCGCCCGCCGACTGGCAAAAGCTCAGCACCGCTGTGGCAGCGGCCATGCGGGGCGACGATTATGCCTTTGTCTATTCGCAGTATCAGATCCTGACCGCCGTCCAGCAGGGCTGGAACGAGCATCGAGGGCTGGAAGCGCTGATCGAGCACATCAACGACGAGCCGCTGATGGAACTCGTCCGCCAGGTCACCGCCACCCCTGAGTTGCGCAAGGCTGACGCGCAGGCGACGTTGTACGGCCCCAATCACTTTCTTGGCATGCACGACGACGGCCATGTCGGAGAGGGGTGGCAGATTGCCTATGTGATGAACTTCTGCGCCGAGGACTGGCGACCCGACTGGGGCGGTTATCTCAATTTCTACGATGAGGACGGAGACGTCGTTGCGGGGTTCAAGCCACGCTTCAATGCCCTCAACATGTTCCGCGTGCCGCAGCGCCACAACGTAACCTACGTGCCGCCCTTCGCGCCGGTCGCCCGGTTCGCCATCACCGGCTGGTTCCGCGACCGCTAGGGCGCTTTTGCGTCGATCTGCCAGGCAAAGACTGGCCCGTTTGCGCCTTCACGCACCGGCTGACTAGCACCAACAGGCAGTCCGGCCCCTTCGAGCACGCCGCGGATCGTCTCGATAGCCGTTTGATCGCGCGCTGCTTCGACCAGCGCCTCGAGCCGCGCCAGTTCGCCCGCCACGTTGTTCCTCAGCTTGCGCAGGAGGTCCGGCGCCTGCGGCCCGCCGAGCTCCAGCACCTGCACCATGCCCGTCATGATCTCGGCCGCCGCCGAGGGTCCAGAAAAGCGCCGTGCTGCCTCGCCCGGCGCCCCGCGAAGGGCAGGTGGAAGCGGCAGCGGTGCGAGCTGCCGTGCCGCGGCGAACTTGACGGCCTGTTCAAGCGGCGAGCCCGGCGCTAGCGCCCAGCGCAACTGCTCGGCACGCGCGATGCCCTGCGCCACCACCGGACTCCCGGCGTGGTGGATAAGCAGCCGCAGCACGCCACCCGGGCGAAGCACCCGCGCGACCTCAGCCGCGATGGCGTCCGTGTCCCCATATTCGAACCCGAACTGGCTCGTGACCGCATCGAAGCTCGCGGCATCGAACGGCAGCTGTTCCATTGCGACGCCGGCCATCAGCCTTGGCGTGCCTTCCCGTCCGCGGCCAAGGTCGAGCGCGCTATCGACGCCGGTGAGCCTGAGGTCCGGTCGGACCCCGCCGATATGCCCCAACACCGCACCATTGCCCGTCGCAAGATCAAGCACGGACGCACTGCGCGGCAGCGTGGCAGCAAACTCGCGCCACAGCCGTGCGCAGGCTGCGGTGATCCCCGCCGCTCCCGAGGCGCAGCCGCTGCCGGTCCCCGCCGCCTCGCGCCAGTATTGGCTCCAGGCCTCCGCCTTGCCGCTCACCGCGCCACCACGTCGAAGGCGGCGGTTAATCGCTCGCCGGCGGCGAAGGGACGGGTGCCGTGAAATAGATAGCTCGGGAACAGGGCCATCCGGCCCGGCTGAGGCTCGATCCGGTGCAGGGGCTCCAGCGGCAGGTTGAGGTTGGCGGGCGCGCCGCCGATTTCGAGCCAGCCCTCCATTGGGGCCGAGGGCTCCGGTAGGCGGAGGTAAGTGGCCGAAGACACGACGCCCTTGGTATGAAAATGCGCGACGTGAAAGCCGCCGTCGGTGAGACGCACCGACCAGCTTCCTTCCACCATCGGCCGCTTGCCGCGATGACGCAGAAGCGGGTGGGCGGGATCTTCGTCCGGCAGGTCGCGCCAATAGGATTCGACCCCGGCGATGATGGCGGCGCGGAGCCGTTGCACTTCCGGCTCGTGCCGCGCGAGCAGCCGCCCGCGGGTCTGAGTGCCGCGGCGGAGCGACTGGCCGAGCGGATGCGCCTGCGTGCGGTGAAGCCCGCCCAGGCATGCCGCAATGTCGGCAATCTCCATGTCGGACAGTTCAAGGCTGAACGTCGACACGAGCCCCGCTTGCCCGGTCAGCCAGCCCGAGCGCGGATCGCCGGTCAGGCGCCACGCCACTGCCGTCATGGCCCAGGCCGCTACCGACCAGGGGTGCGCGGCCCGCTCCCGCTCCAGCGCTGCCGATGCGGCGTCGTAGCCGCCGCGGCGCAGCAAGTGCGACGCCTCATGTAGATCGCGGTGGGGAACCTCGCCCGAGAGCGCTGCGAAGCGCCGGTCCGCCTCGTCCAACGCACCTGTTTCTGACGCGTATAGCGCGGCAAGCAGCGCGAATTCGGGATCATTGCCGTTGGCCCGCGCCGCCCGATCCGCCGCCTCGGCGGCCTTGTCGGTGAGGTCGGCGCCCGCATAGCCTGAGATGAGCGCGCGCCACCCCGCCTTGTCCTGCGGCGCAGCGGCGACCAGCTGCTCCAAGCCGTTCGCGAAGCTGTCGCGGTCGCCCGCTTCCCACCGAATGCGCGAGAGCAACGCCTGCCCCTCGCTCCAGCCCGGCTGAAGCATGGTCAGTTGCTCGAGATAGGCGATGGCTTCGGCGGCTCTTCCGCCAGCCTCCAGCGCCTGCGCGAAGCCGAGGTGCACCTCCGCCCCGCTCACCCCTGACGCGATGGCGTGGCGGTAACGCTCCGCCGCATCGTCAGCGCCTGCCTCTAATGCGACGCGCGCGCGGCCGTGCAGGGCAATCGGTCGCCGAGCATCCAGTGCCAGGCTGCGGTCGAAGGCGGCGGCGGCAGCGGCAAGGTCGCCGATCTCGCGCAACACGCTTCCCCGCGCCGCATGTAATCGCGGGTCGCGCTCACTGCACGCAATCAGGCGGTCAAGCTCGGCCAGCGCTTCGTCCAGCCGCCCTTGCCGTTGCAACAGCAATGCCTTCGCCAGCCCAGCATTGGCCAAACCGGGGCTTGCCGCCAGCGCCCGATCGTATTGCGCAAGCGCCGCTTCGGGCTCGTCCAAGGCCTCGAGCAGATTGCCAAAGTTGCTGTTGATCGCGGGGTCGCCGGGCGCGAGGCGAAGCGCCGCCTCGAACGCCATCCGTGCCGCAGCGAGGGCGCCGAGCTTCTTCTCTACCAGCGCCGTCAGGTGGAGCACTTGCGGCTCGTTCACCGGCCCAAGCTGGCGAAGGCATTGGCGCGCTTCCTCGGCTCGGCCCGAAGTGAACGCCAGCTCGGCCTTGCGAAACAGGGTGGAGGCGGCGCTGCCCATCATCGGGCCGGAATGCCGCCCACCTCCATCCCTGTCCAGCCCGGCCTCAGGCTTCGGCGACGTCCTCTGCCGGGCTCATCACCAGCGCGCCGTCACCCTCGTCGACCCGGACCGTCTGCCCGTCGCGCACCCGCCCGGCGAGGATAGCGTCAGCCAGCGGATCCTGCAGGTAACGCTGCACCGCTCGTTTCAGCGGCCGCGCGCCATACACCGGGTCATAGCCGACCCGCCCCAGCCACGCCTTGGCGGCATCGGTGAGGTCGAGCACGATCCGGCGTTCCTCCAGCAGCTTGCCGAGGCGCCGCACCTGAATGTCGACGATCGGCGCCATGTGGCTGGCCGACAGACGATGGAACAGGATGATGTCGTCCAGCCGGTTGAGGAACTCGGGCCGGAAATGCCCGCGCACGACTTCCATCACCTGCGCCTCGACCTTGTCGGCCGATTCGTCCTCGCCGAGGTTGGCCAAATACTGACTGCCGAGGTTCGACGTCAGGATGATCAGCGTGTTGGTGAAGTCCACCGTGCGTCCCTGTCCATCGGTCAGCCGGCCGTCGTCGAGCACCTGAAGCAGGATGTTGAAGACGTCCGAATGCGCCTTCTCGACCTCGTCGAACAGCACGACCTGATAGGGGCGCCGCCGCACCGCTTCGGTCAGCGTGCCGCCTTCTTCATAGCCGACATAGCCCGGAGGCGCGCCGACCAGCCGGGCGACGCTGTGCTTCTCCATGAACTCGCTCATGTCGATGCGGACCATGGCGGCGGGATCGTCGAACAGGAATTCGGCGAGCGCCTTGGTCAGCTCGGTCTTGCCGACGCCGGTCGGCCCGAGGAACAGGAACGACCCGAGTGGCCGGTTCGGATCCTGCAAGCCGGCGCGCGCCCGGCGCACCGCGGTCGACACCGCTTTCACCGCCTCGGCCTGACCGATCACGCGCTTGCCGATGATGGTTTCCATGGCCAGCAGCTTCTCGCGCTCGCCTTCCATCATCCGTTCGACTGGAATGCCGGTCCAGCGCGACACCACAGAGGCGATGTCCTCCGCCGTCACTTCCTCACGGAGCATGGCGTTAGCCTGGCTCTCGTTTGCCTCGGCCAGCTTGCGCTCCAGCTCAGGGATACGGCCATATTGCAGCTCACCAGCGCGGGCGAGGTCGCCGTTGCGCTGTGCCTGTTCCAGCTCAACCCGTAGCCCGTCGAGATCTTCCTTGAGCTTGCTCTCGGCGGCGATCTTCTCCTTGTCGCCCTGCCAGCGGGTCGTCAGCTCGGCCGACTGCTGCTCGAGGTTGGCCAGTTCGCGCTCAAGCGCGACCAGCCGGTCCTTGGAGCCCTTGTCGGTTTCCTTTCGCAGCGCCTCGCGCTCGATCTTGAGCTGGATAATCCGGCGGTCGAGGTTCTCGATCTCCTCGGGCTTGCTTTCGACCTCCATGCGCAGGCGCGAGGCGGCCTCGTCCATGAGATCGATCGCTTTGTCGGGCAGGAAGCGGTCGGAAATGTAGCGGTTGCTCAGCGTCGCCGCGGCGACCAGCGCCGCGTCGGTGATGTTGATGCCGTGGTGCAGGGCGTACTTGTCCTTCAGCCCGCGCAGGATCGAGATCGTATCCTCGACCGTCGGCTCGCCCACGAACACTGGCTGGAAACGCCGCTGCAGCGCCGGGTCCTTTTCGACATGCTTGCGATATTCGTCGAGCGTGGTCGCGCCAATGCAGTGGAGCTCTCCCCGGGCCAGTGCCGGCTTTAGGAGGTTGGAGGCATCCATCGACCCCTCGCTCTTGCCCGCGCCCACCAGCGTGTGCATTTCGTCGATGAACAGGATGATGTCGCCGGCGGCCTGACGCACCTCGTCGAGCACGCCCTTCAGCCGTTCTTCGAACTCACCGCGATACTTGGCGCCCGCGATGAGCGAGCCCATGTCGAGGCCGAGGAGCTGGCGGTCCTTGAGACCGTCGGGCACGTCGCCGTTCGTCATGCGGATCGCCAGGCCCTCAGCGATCGCGGTCTTGCCGACGCCCGGCTCGCCGATCAGCACCGGATTGTTTTTGGTCCGGCGCGCCAGCACTTGGATGGTGCGGCGGATTTCCTCGTCGCGGCCGATCACCGGATCGAGCTTGCCCGCGCGCGCCGCGGCGGTGAGGTCACGGGCAAACTTCTTCAGTGCGTCGTAGCGATCCTCAGCGCCCTGCGTGTCGGCAGTGCGGCCCTTGCGTAGCTGCTCGATGGCGGCGTTCAGCGCTTGCGGCTGCACGCCCGCACGCGCCAGCGCATCGCCGACGCCGGTGCCCTTCGCCAGCGCAAACGCCAGCAGCATCCGCTCCACCGTGACGAAGCTGTCGCCCGCCTTCTGCGCGACTTCCTGCGCCTGATCGAGCAGGCGGATCGTGTTGCCGTCGAGCGCCGGCGCCGAGGTCGCCCCCGAGCCGGTTACCGATGGCTCCCGCGCGACCAGCGCATCCACTTCGCGGCGCGCGGTCTTGGGATCACCCCCGGCGGCCTGGATCAGCCCCGCGGCCATGCCCTGTTCGTCGTCGAGCAGCGCCTTGAGGATGTGAGCAGGCGCAATGCGCTGGTGATTCTCGCGCACCGCGATGGTCTGTGCGGCCTGAATGAACCCGCGCGAGCGATCGGTGAATTTTTCGAAATCCATGGGTGTGAGCTTCCCCTCTCTTCTGCGGGGAAGATAGTGTTGCTCATTCGCAACACAAGAGGCCTAGAGCGGTGCCAGAGGATCCTTGACCGGCAGGGCCGACACGCTCTCCCGCGGCTTCAACACGGGCGTGGCGCTGACAATGCTGGTGGCAGTTGAGTCGGCGGATGGTCCAAGTCCACCCGAAGGCGCGGCAGCGATCACCGGGGCGGGGATCGTCACCTTGGGGCAGGCGAGGTGGCCGTGATCGTCACGGCCCCATGTGCGATATTTCCAGCTGTCCACGTGGAAACGCAGCTTGGCGTAGAAGCCGAGCCCGGCGTTGAACCGAGGTCCTTGCCGCTGGTGCTCTGCGCATAACCGCCCGATCATCGCTTCACGCCCGATCGGGGTCAGCGGCACGAAGTCGATCGCGCTCATCGATCGGTGCACGCTCTCCGGCGCTCCCCCAGCGCAGCGATTAAGCGCGGCATTGCGAAACACGCTGACCGGTTCGACTGGGCCGACATAGGGCACCACATGATCGCGAACATAGCGGAGCGTGTTGACGATGTTCGCCCACTCCTCTTGCGGCGGGATCTCGAATGGCTCCGCCCCGCACCGGCGCCAGTCGCTGGCGGTGCGCAGCAGCTGCCAGGTCGGTGCGATGAAAGAAACGCCGCTTGCCGTCAGATAATCGTGGAACAGCCGAACCTGCCCCAAGCGCCACGGCCCCCCGGCAATCCACTGCCTGTAACCGGGCTCGTCCTGTCCCGGTTCGACATAATCGGCCAGTGGTTTCCAAGGAGCGGGCAGCAGCATGGGCTGGGTACCAGTCGATACCGCAGCGGCCGTCTGCGCGGGGGCAGGCGCGGCGAGCGCGGAAGCAAACAGGACGGTGAACAGACGCCGCATCACCGCACGATAACGCGGGCAAACTTGAAAAGACACTGAACGCCACTCACTTCGCCGTGCATGAGCACTCAGCCGATCCACGTCGACCTCCCCCACAAGCTCGGAAAGACCGAAGCGCGGCGGCGGATCGCAAACAACATTCACAAGCTCACCGGCTTCATTCCGGGCGGCGGCGCTGTCACCCATCAATGGCAGGGCGACCGGCTCGACCTCGACATTGCAGCGATGGGTCAATCGGTGACTGCCAAGATCGAGGTCGAGGAAGCGGTGATCCGCGTTCACGTGGCGCTGCCGGGCCTGCTCGGCATGATGGCCAAGCCGATCGAAGCGGCGCTGCGCAGCAAGGGCAGCGACCTGCTGCTGGAAGATCGCTCCAACTAAGCGCTTTCCGACGGTGGATTGCATCGTTCTCGACGCAATGACAGTCTGCCAGGCGGAAGGAACAGGCTCATGCGTCATGTCGCCATCGTCGGATCGGGTCCTGCTGGCTTCTACACCGCCGAAGCGCTGCTGAAGTCGGGCGATGTCGCGATCGACATCATCGACCGCCTGCCGGTGCCCTATGGCCTGATCCGCTTCGGCGTGGCGCCCGACCATCAGTCGATCAAGGCGGTCGCCCGCCGTTACGAAAAGGTCGCGCTTACCCCCGGTGTGCGCTTCCTCGGCAACGTGCATCTCGGCGCCGATGTGTCGACGGAAGAACTGCTCCACTACTATGATGCGGTGGTGCTCGCGACCGGGGCGCCGCTGGACCGCCGCCTCAACATTCCCGGCGACGACCTGCCCGGCGTAGTCGGGTCGGCGGCCTTCGTAGGCTGGTATAACGGCCACCCCGATTTCGCCGATCTCGCTCCGCCGCTGGAGCAAAGCCATGCGGTGATCATCGGCAACGGTAATGTCGCGCTCGACTGCGCCCGGATCCTCGCCAAGACGCCGACCGAGTTCGTCGGTTCCGACATTGTCGCCCATGCCTTTGAAGCACTGGGCTCGAGCCAGATCCGCTCAATTACCATCCTTGGTCGCCGCGGCCCGCACCAGATCGCCATGACCCCGAAGGAGCTTGGCGAACTCGGCAAGCTTGAGGCAGCAGCCCCGCTGGTCGACCCCGAGGACTTTCCTCCTGCGGGCACCGACGCTGCGCTGGATCCTGGTCAGCGCAAGAGTGTCGAGCTGCTGCGAGGCTATGGGGCGTCGCCGCCGGACGGGTCCAAGCCGCGGACCATCAGCTTTGACTTCTTCGCCAAGCCGCTCGCCATCGAAGGCGACGGCCGTGCCGAGCGGGTGATCGTCGAGCGCACAGCGCTCGGCCCCGACGGCCAGGCCCGGGGCACCGGTCAGACTTACGAGCTTCCCGCCGGCCTCGTCATCAGCTGCATCGGCTACGCTTCGCCGCCGATCCCGGGCGTGCCCTATGACGAAGCGCTCGGCCGCTACGCCAATCGCGAGGGGCTGATCGAAGAGCGGATGTTCGCGGTCGGCTGGGCGCGGCGCGGACCGACCGGAACCATCGGCACCAACCGGCCCGATGGCTTTGCGGTCGCCGAAGCGATCGACGCCGCCTTTCCGCCGGGCAAGCCGGACAGCGGCCGCGATGGCGCCGCCGGGCTCGACCGCCTGCTCGCCAGTCGCAACTGCGATCCGGTACTGTTCGCCGACTGGCAAAAGATCGAAGCTGCCGAAGTCGCCGCCGCCCGCGCCGGCGCCCCGCGCGAGAAGCTGGTGCGCGTTCCCGACCTCCTCAAGGCCGGTGGCCATTAGGCGCTTGCGTCCATGAGAACCGCCCCCTAAAGACCGCCCCGCCTTGGTTCCCGCTTTATAGCGGGTTCCGGTCGGGGAGTAGCTCAGCCTGGTAGAGCACTGTCTTCGGGAGGCAGGGGCCGGAGGTTCGAATCCTCTCTCCCCGACCACTTTCTTCTGACTGCCGCCGCCGCGATGCGATCAGCTTGCGCTTCCTTCGTGCAGGTAGGCTGCCGAGAGCCGTCGGTAAGAGCCTGAGCGCAGGGCGAGCAGCGCTGCGATCACGCCGAGCAGACCGGCGATCGTGAACATCACCGCCATGCCGCGCTCCGGTCCCGTGCCGTACCAAACGCCCACCGCCCGTGCGCCTGCGCCAGTCGACATGAACGGAATTACGAGGATCTGCGTCAACGGACCGACCACGAAGGCGGTGAGGGGGGCGGCTGCTTGTTCGACCGATTGAGCAAAGCCGAACACGCGGCCTTGGCGCTCGAACGGGACCAGTTTCTGAAGCGCCGTCTGCTCGGCGGCTTCGGCAAAGGGGAAGAAGAACAGCCAGACGAAGCAGCCAGTCCCGAGCGCTATGATCGAGGATTGCAGAGTGAACACCGCCGCCACCGACCACACGATGACGTTCACCAGCAGCAAGGTGCGCAGGGGATTGCGGCCGAGCCCGACTTGCGAGATCACAAAGCCGCTCAGCACGAAACCACACGACACCACCGCCCACAACAGGCCCCATTGCTGTACGCTCATCAGCGACAGGCCGTAGGCGTCAAGCAATGCCATGAAGACGCCGCCGAGCAGGTTGTTGAACGAGGTAAAGGAGATCAGTGCGAACAGGCCGGGCACGGCGGCGATCACGGCAATCGTGCCGCGCAGGTCGATCGTGCCGCTCTTCCCTTCGTTCGCGGGACCAGGCGGCTCTTCGGCGAAACGCACTGTCAGGAGGTGCCCCAGCGCCAGGGCGGTCATCCCAAGAGCGGCCAGCAAGGTCCCTTCCATGCCGCCCCACCCGACCAAGAAGCCGCTAACCGCGGAGGTCACCACGAAACCGACTCCGTTGACCATGCCAACCAATCCGTTGGCCTTGGCCCGCTCAGGCTCCGGGATCATCGCGGTGACCAGGGTGGGGAGGGCGATCATGCGGATGTTGCCGGCGATCACACCGCTCATGACCAGCACGATGAACAGCCACAAGGGCCAGTCGCCCTCGTTGTCCATGCGCGCGTCGGGAAGAGCAAGCCGCGCGGCATAGGCAAGAGCGTAGAGAGCCAGTGACGCCGCGCTTGACCCCAGCATCACCCGCTTCTTGCGGTGGTGATCGACCAGGCTCCCGAACCAGATCGCAAAGCCTGCGGTGAACAGCATGTAGATGCCGCCGACGACCCCGGTCACCAGCACCGATCGGGTCTCAAGAAACGCCCAGAAGACCAGCGCGAACCACACCGTGAAATTGGTGACGTTCTGGATCAGGCTGTTGACGAGGATCAGGTGAAAGGGACGCATCTGCCGGCCTGTGACGAACTGCCCTAGGGCAGCGCCCGTAGGCGGCGGTGGAGCGCCCGATCGAGGTCTTTTACCCGGAAGTTCTGCGGGTCGTCATGCGCCTGCGGAAGGCCGTGATCCATGGTCGCATGTTGCGCCGGGATCAGCCACGCTCCGGCGCGTACGCTTAGCGCAATGTAAAGCAGGGCAAGGCGGTCATACTGCCGCGCGCTGAAGCCGGGGTCTGGTGCGATCGCATCGTTCCAGCCTTCGATCGCCGGATCGCGGCGGCGCGGCATGACGGTCTCGACGTGCAGGAACAGCCCCTTGGCCGGCAGGCCGATCACCCGCGTCTCGAGTTTGGTCGCGCGCCACGGCCGCGACAAGGGCTGGCCGACCAGCACCTGCCCGATGCGGTTGAGGAAGAGGTGCGCGACCGGAAACTTCTCGGGGTCGGCATTGGCGGGAAAATAAGGGGCGAAGCTGTTCACCCGTGCATCGCCGTCGACGTCGGCTGGAAAGGGCTCGTCGCCGTAGAAGGGCGTGCTGGTGTCGTGGATCACGAGATAACGGGCAAGCGGCGCGGCTGGATCACCGTCGCGCGCACGGGATACCGGCTGGTCAAGGCCGCCGATGTCCAGGCGCTCCGCTTCGAGCAATCGCGCCACGACCTCGCGGCTGGGAAGCGGCACGCGTCCGGCCATCAGCTTCGCAAGCGTGCCTGGCAAGCGCTTCGGCGATGCACTCAGTCTGCCGCGCTTGCCGACCGGCTGCATAAGGCAGCGGGCCTGCTCGGCCGGAGTGCCAACAAAGCTCAGCCGCTCAATGTCGAAGCGGCACAGCCCCACGGTCTGCGGCGGAGCCGCGACTTGGAGTGCCACAGCGGCCAGCCACACGGACATGGCTTAGCGTGCGCGGATGAACTGGCGAAGATCGCGGCTGAGCTTCACCCGGTCCTCGTCGCGGACGTACATCATGTGCCCACTATTGTAATATTCGTAGCTGATTCGGTCCTGCGGAATGCCGGTACGGCTGAGGCTGTACTCGGCTCCGAAAAAGGGCGTCGCCATGTCATACCAGCCTTGGCCGACAAAGATGCGCAGCCCGCTGGTCTCGCGCAGCGCAGTGCCGAGGTAAGGCGCCACGTTAACGTACTGATCGCTGTCGCCAGTCGACCAGTCCCACGGCCGAACCGAGCGTCCGATTGCCTGGTACTCTCTATCGGTCCGGAATTTGAGGCTATCGCGCGCCCAGCTGTTGATGGCCGCGGTGTAGCCCGCATCAATGCCAAAGAAGCTCGGGTCGTTGTCCGGGCTTTCACCGGCATTGTCATAGTCGCGGCCGGTATAGCGGCTGTCGAGCCGGCCGACGGTCAGCCCCCGGTCGCGCAACAGCTCCTTGTAGAAGCGGCCTGGACTGACCCGCAGGTCGGTCTGGTCGAGATAGGTTTCGCTGAGGCCGGTCAGTTGCGCGAGGCGGCGGCGGACGGCGGCGCGTTCCTCGGCCGGGGCTTTCTGCCCCTTGAGGAGATACGAAGCATACGGGCCAATCGCGAACTGACGCGCCGTTTCGGCGATGGTGGCGGTATCGCCGCCCTGCGCCTTGCCGTGAAAGGCCGCGGTCACCGCTAGCGAGGGCAGGGTAGTGATGTAGCCTACCTCATTGCCCGGCGATTCCGCGCGGCCGCTGTAATCGAGGATAGTCGAGATGAGGATGATGCCGTTCAGGCCGACGTCGTTGTAGGTGGTGTTGATCAGCTGGTTCGCGACGGCCGCCGAGCGGAAGGTGCCGTAGCTTTCGCCACCGAGATATTTGGGGCTGTTCCAGCGTCCATTGTCGCCGAGCCAGCGACGGATCACCTCGGCCACCGCGCGGGCGTCCTGCTGCACGCCGTAATAGTTCTTTGGGTCGGCGCCCGGCAGCAGCACGGAGAAGCCCGTGCCCGGCGGATCGATGAACACCATGTCGGTGACGTCGAGCAGGCTGTCGGGGTTGTCGACCAGCGGATAGGGCGGGGCGCCATCGTCGCGCGCGTCGCTGGGAATGGCTACGCGCTTCGGCCCGAACGCGCCCATCTGCAGCCATACCGAGCCGGAGCCAGGGCCGCCGTTGAACAAGAAGGTCACCGGCCGCGAAGGATCGCGCGGTTCCTTGATGTAGGCGGTGGTGACGATCGCGGCGTCGGGTACCCCGTCCTTGTTCTTGAGAATCGTCTCGCCGATCGTCGCGGAATAGCCGATCCGCTGCCCGCCGAAGGTGCCGCTGTGCCGGGTGGTGACGATTTGAGGCTGATAGGCCCGCGCTTCGGCGATCTTGTCGACCTTATCCTGCGCGGCGGCGGGAGCGGCGACGCACGCCAGCGCAGTCGCGGCGAGGAAAACATGCTTCATCGGTGATCGGCCCCTGATTGGTCAGGAGCCATCATGGCGCGGCGGAGGGCAAGCGCAAGCCAAACCCTCCGCCGCGCCGCGACGGTTTAGGCGTCAAAAGCCGACGCGAACGCCGCCGTGAACGGTGACTTCGTTGCCATCGTCCTTGCCGGCGGTGGTGCTGCCGACGAGGTCGAGCTGGATGTTGCGCGAAAGCTGCGCCGAAGCGCCACCCGAGAAGCGCGAGTAGACGCTCTGGTCCCGCTCGCCGAGGTTGAAGCGATTGACGATGACCGGCGCCGACGTTTGCGAGAAGGTCAGGGTGCGGCTGTCGCCCTTGAGATCCTTTTCGATCATCGCCGAAGCGAACGGACGAACGATGCTGCCGCCCGCATCGAGGTCGCCGCGAAGCTCGATCCCGGCGCTTCCGACCAGTGCCGAATAGCGCTGCTTTCCGACGTTGAGGGTTAGCGCGGCATCGCCCGTTTCAGTGTAGCCGTCGACCTTGACCCGTGCCCAGTCTATCGCCGCCACCGGTCCGACCCGGAGGGGCCCGACACCGGCGAGGAAGCCAGCCTTGGCACCGGCGACCACGTGGCTGCCGTCCGGCGAGGCCGACAGGTTGTCGATCACGCCGGCGCGGGTGATTTCATAATCGGAGCGACCATAGCCGGCATGACCCTGTACGAAGACCGGGCCGAGCGCGTAGGCGGCATAGACGCCGCCCTGCCAAGCGTCGCCATTGAGACGGGCGCTGGCGTTGGCGAGCTTGGCCTTACCGCGGTTGATGCCGCCGGCAACACCGATCAGGCCGTTGCCGCCGAAGCCGACTTCAGCACCAACCGTGGCGCCGACACTATCAACGTCGAACGCATCGGCAGTGAAACTGCGGTTCACGTCCCGGCTGAAGCTGTCACCCATCACGAAGAAGCGGACGCCTTCCAGCACTTCGCCGTCGCGTGGGCTGCCAAGGTCCATGCGGCTGTTCAGCGTGCGGCCGAACTGGCGCGCGCTGTCGAGTGCGAGGTCGGTGGTGGCACCGAGGTTCAGCGGGGCCTGAAGCTGGCGGAAGGTGTAGCGGCCAACGATCGCGAACCCGGCGGCGGTGAGGTGAACCTGGTCGAAGTAGAAGAGATACTTGTCTGCTTCGTTTGGCGTGGTGAAGCAGGACGTGTTGGGCAGCGCCGGGCAGGCGAGACCCTGAAGGCCATAGGCGCCGTAGTTTGCCTGGACGCGGTTCCCGATCAGCGTGAGGTCGGTGTAGTGAACGACCACGCCATTGGCAGCATAGCCCGCCAGCGTCTGTTGGATCGCCGGGTTGAAGCTGTTGGCAAAGGCGTTGCGGACGGCGCGCGCGTTGGCGTCGTTCAGAACTTCGGGAAGGCCCGCGCTGTCACCAGCAAGGAAGCTGATGGTCTGCGCGCCGCTGCCGACCAGGAGGTCGAGACCGGCCTTGGCCTGGGCCGCCGCTTTCGCGCCCGCCGCGGGCGCTCCGGCAAGCGAGCCCTGGACGACCGGGCCGCCTGCGACCGTGCCGCCGCGCTGCTGATAATCGCGCGCGTCATTGCCGCCGATGTTGATCAGCAGGAGGTCGCCGGCGCCAAGCTTGCCGCTGACGGTCGGGAACGGGTTCGGGCCGCCGCCAGCAAGAAAGCGGGTGTATTCGGTTGCGAAGCCCGGCAGGCCCGCGGTGACGTTGCTGTTGTCGGTCTTGGCGCCGCCGATGGCAAAATTGTCGACAGGCACATTGCCGAGCAGCGCGGATAGCGTGTCGACATAGTTGGTCGAGTTGGAGAAGCGGCCCTGCGGATAGGCGACCGGGAACGGCGCGCCGCCGAAGCGGAAAGCGTTGCCGAAGTCGACGTAGCTGTCACCAAAGGCGACGATGCGGGTGATCCGCTGGGCCGACGCAGGGGTTGCAACCGAAAGAGCCAGAACCGCAGTGGCCCCAAGCAGCGCGCGCGCGCCAAGACGCTGAATCATGTGTGTTTCCTCCCCGGCCGAACAACGGCCCCACGCCCATAGCTATGCCTCCCGTTGCGGCGGGCTGACAAGTGGCGTGCGCGCAACAGTGATGCGCTTGCTGCTAGACCCCGAGCGCCTTGGCGAAACCGGGGTCGAGGAGGTCGTGCACCTCGGCGTGTCGCTTAATATAGTTGGCGTAGAAGGTGCAGGCTGGAATCACCTTCAGCCCCTCGGCGCGCGCCCAGTTGAGCGAGGCTTTGGCAATGGCCGAGCCGATGCCCTGGCCCTCGTGATGCGGGGGGACAACGGTGTGGGGGAACATCACCTTGCCGGCCATCGGACGATAGTCGGCGAAGGCGACGGTGCCGTCATCCAGGTGGAGCTCGAAGCGCTGTTCGGCTTCGTTGCGGATCACGTCCTTCATCCGATGACCAATCCCCTGCATTCACCAAGCCCGATCGACACGAAACCCTCGGCTTCCGCACGGGCGGTGAGGACCAGTTCATCGCCATTTTCGAGGAAGCTGCGCGTCTCGCCCGTCGGCAGCGTCAGCGGCGCCTTGCCGCCCTGGCTGATCTCCAGCAGCGAGCCAAGGCCATCGGACGAGGACGTCGACAAGGTGCCGGTGCCGATGAGGTCGCCGGGCTGAAGGTTGCAGCCGTTGCAGCTGTGGTGGGCGACGATCTGCTCGGCCGTCCAGTACATGGCGTCGGCGGCCACACCCTGGCTCAGGCGATGCGGGGCCATGCCGGCGTCGCGCATCTTCTGCGTCGTAAGGCCCGCGCTGACGGTCAGACCGAGGCCCGGCTTGTCCGATCCGCCGGCGAGATAGGGCAGGGGCTCGGGGTCGCCGTCCGGCCGTGTGAAGGCGGCGGTCATGAACGGTGCCATTGCCTCAGGCGTCACCACGAAGGGCGAGACGCTGGTCAGGAAGTTCTTGGCGAGGAACGGACCGAGCGGCTGATATTCCCACGCCTGGAGGTCGCGTGCCGACCAGTCGTTGAGCAGGCAGAAGCCGGCGATTGCGCCTTCCGCCTCGTCGATCGGGATCGCTTCGCCGAGCGCATTGCCCGGGCCCACCCAGATGCCGAGCTCGAGTTCATAGTCGAGGCGGCGGGACGGTTCGAACACCGGCGCCTCGGCTTCGGGAGGTTTGCGCTGCCCGCTGGGGCGCACCACGGGCTGGCCCGAGACGCGGACGCTGGAGGCGCGGCCGTGATAACCGATCGGCACATATTTGTAGTTGGGCAGCAACGGATTGTCCGGGCGGAACTGCTTGCCGACGTTTGTCGCGTGATGAATGCCGACGTAAAAATCGGTGTAGTCGCCGATCAGGCAGGGCAGGTGCATGGTCGCTTCGGACTGGCCGAGCAGCGCCGCGTCGATTGCGTCGCGATGCGCCTCGTTGGACAGCATTTCGGACAGTCGCTGACGTAGGGCGATGCGCGGGCCGGTGCCAAGCGCCAGAAAAGCGTTGAGAACGGGCTGGCCGAGCTCCTCCACCCATGCTTCGCCAAGCGCCTCGGAGATCAGTGGCAGGTCAACGAGGAAGTCCCCTATCGCCACACCGGCGCGTCGCTCGCGACCCTCGCTGGAGAAGATGCACAGGGGCAGGTTCTGCACCGGAAAGTCACGGTGCCCGTTCGCGCTCTCGACCCAGCTTGTGCGGGCGGGATCGTGGGTCTTGTCGATCCTCATGGGAGGCGCGCCTTCGGGAAGTCGGCCCAGGCGGCGTCATAATCGGGCTGCGCGCGGCTCAGCGCCTCTTCCGGCACTTCGAAGGGCCAGCAACTTTCGATCATAAAGGCCATGGTCCCATCGATCTTGTGAGGTTTGAGTTCAGCCTCGCTCGCTCTGGCCCAGGTTTCGACGTCGGGGCCGTGCCCGCTCATCATGTTGTGGAGGCTAAGGCCGCCCGGCTGAAAGCCCTCAGCCTTGGCATCGTAAGCGCCGGTCAGCAGGCCCATGCATTCGCTCATCACGTTGCGGTGGAACCACGGCGGGCGGAAGGTGTCCTCGGCCACCATCCAGCGCGGCGGGAAGATGACGAAATCGACATTAGCGCGGCCGACCATATGCGAGGGCGAGGTCAGCACGGTGAAGATGGACGGGTCGGGATGGTCGAAGCTGACGGTGCCGATCGCGTTGAAGTGCGACAGGTCATAGCGGCAGGGCGCGAGATTGCCGTGCCAGGCGACCACGTCGAGCGGGCTGTGGTCGAGCGTCGTCTTCCACAGGGTGCCGCCATATTTCTGGATCAGCTCGGTCGGCTCATCCTTGTCCTCGAACCAGGCCACCGGCGTTTCGAAATCGCGCGAGTTGGCGAGGCCGTTGGCGCCGATCGGCCCGAGGTCGGGCAAGCGGAACGGCGCACCGTGATTTTCGGCAAGGTAGCCGCGAGCCGAGCCGTCCGGCAGCGCGACCTTTAACCGGACGCCGCGCGGGATGAGAGCAATCTGGCCCGGCGCGATCTCGATCCGGCCAAGCTCGGTCAGCAGCTCCAGCCGGCCTTCTTGCGGCAGGACCAGCAGCTCGCCGTCGGCCGAGACGAACACGCGGTCAAGTCGCTCGGCATTGGCGGCATAAAGGTGCACCGCGACGCCTTCGAGTTCCGCGGGCGCCCGGTTGAAGACCGCGGTAGTCAGCCCGTCGATGAAGTCGGTTCCGGCGTCGGGCTCGGCCAGCGGATCCCAGCGCAAGCGATTGGGCGCGAGCGGACCCGAGGCGCGGGAGGCCAGCCGCGGCGCGCCCTCGTAAGACACGAACGGCCGATGATCCGCACTCGGCCGCAACCGATATAGCCACGAGCGTTTGTTCTCGTGCCGCGGCATGGTGAAGGCGGTGCCCGATAGCTGCTCGGCATAAAGGCCGAAGGCTGGGCGCTGGGGGGAATTGCGGCCCTGCGGAAGGGCGCCGGCCACTGCCTCGGTGGCGACATGCCCACCGAAACCGGCCACGTAGGCGGGAGAAGAGCTGGTCAGCATGAAGCCGCTCTAGGCCGGTGGAGCGGGGGAGGGAAGCTTGAGGTCGGCGTCCCTCCAGCGCGAAGGTTCAGTTGACGTTGACGTTGATCTCGTCCGGCACCTTGATCTCGGTCTTGGAGCCACCGAACGTACCGTTCGAATAGAGCAGGTAACCAATTACCAGCACTGCCAGCAGGACCACGACGGCGACAAGGCCGCCACTGCCACTGCCGCGATCGGTGTTCACCACCGTTGTGCGCTCGACCACCCGGCCATCGTCCACTCCGTCACCATTGAGATCAGCCATCGCCCTTGAACTCCTGTTGTTGCGCCGAAACGAACGAAGGCGGCGACCAACCGTTCCTTGATGGTCAGTCGTTGACTGCTCGAGGTGTGGGCTTTTGGTCACGCAAGGGGTGGCAGTCGAAGCGGCCACGGATCGCACGGTTGAAATAGGAGCCCTTGGATCGGGCGGAGGCAAACCCTTCCGCCACTTCGGGTGGCACGCCGAGGTAGAGGTAGCGCCGCCCGCTGGCCAGGCACAGTTCGAGCGCCTTGTGCTCGGGCCAGTAGAGCGCGCCATTGATGAGGCTGCTGTCCATCAGCGCGGAAACGAAGCACGTCGGCACCGGATTCGTCGCTTGCGACGAAGGGATTCCCACGCGAGTCGAACCGCTATACTTAACCCCTTGGTAACTGCGCTGGCGCTAATTGCATCCTTAATGGGGGTAATGGACCGACGCATGGACCTTAGCTTTTCACCTGATCTGAGCCTCGATCACGAGCCGATCGACATGGCTGCAGCCATCGGAATGGATGAGCGGCGTATGCATGTGCGTGCCTATAATTATTGGGCCTCGCTCCTGAACGGACGCGATTTTCCGTCGATCGAGGACCTTGACGGCCGCGACGTCCAAGATTTCGCCGACCACAGCCTGCTGCTCGATTTTACCGCCGGATCAGACAATCCGGTCACCAGCTTCATTGGCGCGGCGCTGCGCACGGAGTGCGAGATCGGCGACGAGGTCAGAACCCTCGCAGACGTCCCGCCGCGCTCGCTCCTGAGCCGCCTGACCGACCATTGGCTGCAGATCGTCGCCAATCGCGCGCCGATCGGCTTCGAGGCCGAGTTTACCAATCAGCGCGGCGACGACATCTGTTATCGCGGCATTCTGATGCCTTTCTCCTCGGACGGGGAGACGATCGACTTCATCTACGGTGTCATCAACTGGAAGGACGCGGTCTCCGCGCCGCGGCCGGATCCGGTGCCGCTGCCGGCCTTCGCTGCCGACGGGGACGTGCTTGATCTCGTCGAGGAGATGGACCCCGAAGCGCCTGCGCCGCTCGGCGAGGATGCCGGTCTTGCCGACCGCCTGTCCGCCGCGCGCGAGACGGCCGAGGTGCTGAAAGCAGCCGATGGACGCAGCCGCGCGGCGCTCTACCGTGCGCTGTCGATGGCGTATGACTTCGCGGTAGCGAGCCGGCGCGTGCCGGACGACTATGCCGAATTGCTCGACGATGCAGGGATCAAGGCGCAGGCCCGTGCGCCGATGACGCCGATCGTCAAGCTCGTGTTCGGCGCCGATTACGACAAGGCGCGCCTGACTGAGTTTGCCGCAGCGCTGGCACACGCCGAGCGCTGCGAAGTCGATTTCGACGGTTTCCTGCCCTTCATCGAGAGCTTCGCTGGCGGCCTCAAGGGTCTGGTCGCGGCCGAACGCGATGCGCGCCGACCCGAGCCGCGGGCCGACAATCGCGGCGAGCGGGCGCGAGTGCGACTTCGCACTGCCGCCGCGCAGCCGCTCAGCAGCCTTGCCGGAAACGACGAATTCACCCTCGTGCTCGTCCGCCGCGACGCCAACGGCAAGGTCGAGCCGGTGTGCGCCGTTCCCGACCTCGCGCTGCTTGATAAGGCGCTGCGCCGCCTCGATTGATTACATCCGCCAAGTGCCGCCGGGGTTGTGACTGGCGGTGCCCGGGTCTAGACGCGCCCTCATTCTCACTGGGAGCGTAAAGAAGATCATGGCGGCTGACACCGGCATGTCCGCGACGTTTGCGGACGCCTTTTCCGAAGCCCTTCTGGACAACGCCCTGCCCGGCGAAACCGAGGGCTTCACCGCTGCCGAGCAGGCGGAGGCCGCAGCCTTCATCGCCGAAGCGGCTGAAACCCGCCGGCCGGGCGAGATCGCGCTCAAGCTCCAGTCGGTCGGCGGCGAAGCGGCCCGCCGCCTGATGCGCCTGGTCATCGTCAACGACGACATGCCGTTTCTGGTCGACAGCGTCGCCGCGGTGATCGCGGGTCATGGTCTGACGGTGCACCGCCTGCTCCACCCCATCGTCCGTGCGACCCGCGACGGTGAGCAGCTGACCGGCCTTGGCCTGAGCGAGGGCCAGGCGGAATCGATCATCTACGTCGAACTCGACCGCGCCGACGCCCGCGGCCGGCACGAGCTGGTGCTGGAGATCGAGAACGTCCTTGCCAACGTCCGCGCCGCCGTGCGCGATTGGCAGACGATGCTTGGCACCATGCGTGAGGATGCGGCCGCGGTTGCCGCCGCCGACGCCGAGAGTGCTGCGCTGCTGGAATGGCTCAGCGCCAACAACTTCACCCTGCTCGGCCACAAGCTGATTGGAGCCGAAGGCGACATGCGTCAGGGGCTCGGCATCCTGTCCGGCAACGGCATCGACCTGTGGAGCGTCGAGGATCTGCGCGGACTGCTCAACACACTACGAGAGGATCCGCGGCCGGTAATGACGCTAAAGGCCGACCGCCTGTCCCCGGTGCACCGCCGCGTGCCCCTCGACGTGGTGGTGGTCCGCCGTCCGGACGGCGCACTGTCGCTTCACGCGGGCCTGTGGACCAGCGCCGCGCTGCGCACCCCGCCGGCCGAAATCCCGGTGGTGCGCGAGCGTCTTGCCGCGCTCGACAGCGAGCTTCGGTTCGCGCCCGCCAGCCACGGCGCCAAGGCGCTTGCCCACGCGCTGTCCAGCCTCCCGCCCGACCTGCTCGTCTCCTTTGGCGAGCGCGAGGTGCGCGCCGCGGCCTTGATGGCGATGAGCCTCGCCGATCGTCCACGCCCCGCGCTGCTGCTGCTTCCAGGCGCGCTTCACCGCCACCTGTTCGCCTTTGTCTGGCTGCCGCGCGACGAGCTCACCACCACCCGCCGTCAGGCCATCCAGAAGATGATCGAGGAAGCGGTGCTGTCCTCGGTCACCAGCTGGTCGGTCGAGCTTGGGGACGGCGATCTCGCGCTGATCCGCATGACGCTGGGCTTCTCCGCCTCGCGCCCGCTGCCTGAGATCGCCCAACTCGACCAACAGTTGGTTGAGATGGTCCGCGGCTGGAGTCCAGCCGTCGAAGCCGAGCTGACCGAACGAGTCGGAAGCGGACGCGCCACCCGGCTTGCGCTCACTTATCTGCCGGGCATCCCCGAAGATTATCGTAGCCGCGCCGGCGCCCATGAAGCGGCCGCCGACATCCTTCGCCTGTGCGCGCTTGAAGGCAGCGACGACCGCGACGTTCGCTTGTTCCGCGATGTGTCGGACCGGCCGGGCCAATTGCGCCTGAAGCTTTATCGCTCCGGCGGCCTGGTGCCTTTGTCCGAGGCGGTGCCTGTGCTCGAGAACTTCGGTTTCCGCGTTATTGAGGAGCGCCCGACGGGGCTTGGCGAGGATAGCCGGCTTGGCCATATCCATGATTTCGGGTTGGAGTTGGCCGGAATCGATACCAACGATGTGCTGGCGCGTACCGACGTCATCGAAGGGGCTATCGCCGCCACGCTCCAGCGCCACGCCGAGGATGACGAGTTCAACCAGCTGGTGCTGTTTGCCGGGCTCGACCCGCAGCCGGTGGTGTGGCTGCGCGCCTGGTTCCGCTATCTGCGCCAGACCGGTGTCGCTTATGGCCTGATCACGGTGGTCGATGCGCTGAGGCGCTCGCCCGCTGCGACCCGCGCGCTGATCGGCTGGTTCACCGCGGCGCACGATCCCGCCCGCGCTGGTCGTCAAGCTGCGGTGGAAGCGGAGAAGGCGGCGTTCGAAGCGGCGCTCAACAACGTTAAGTCGATTGACGACGACCGCATCCTGCGCCTGCTGCGCAGCGTGGTGGAAGCGACCTTGCGCACCAACGCTTTCGCGCCGCGCGCGGGCGAAGCCTTGGCGTTCAAGCTTGACCCCACCCGCGTGCCCGGCCTCCCCGCACCGATCCCGTATCGCGAGATCTGGGTCTATAGCCCGCGTGTCGAGGGCATCCACCTGCGCGGCGGCCCGGTTGCTCGCGGCGGCCTGCGCTGGTCCGACCGGCGCGACGACTTCCGGACCGAGATCCTCGGCCTGATGAAGGCGCAGCTGGTCAAGAATGCGGTGATCGTGCCGACCGGCGCCAAGGGCGGGTTCTATCCCAAGCACCTGCCCTCGCCCGCCACGGATCGTGAGGCATGGCTGGCGGAAGGCACCGAAAGCTACCGGATCTTCATCCGCTCGCTGTTATCTGTCACCGACAACATCGTCGAGGGCACGGTCGTCCATCCGGACGGCGTGGTGATCCACGACGGCGACGATCCTTATTTCGTGGTCGCCGCCGATAAGGGCACCGCGACCTTCTCCGACGTCGCCAATGCGATCGCGCTGGAACGTGGCTTCTGGCTTGGCGACGCGTTCGCGAGCGGCGGGTCCAACGGCTACGACCACAAGGCGATGGGCATCACCGCCAAGGGCGCGTGGATCAGCGTTCAGCGCCACTTCCTCGAGATGGGTATCGACATCCAGTCGGAGCCGGTGACGGTCGCGGGCTGCGGCGACATGTCGGGCGACGTGTTCGGCAACGGCATGCTGCTGTCAAAAGCGATCCAGCTGGTCGCCGCGTTCGACCACCGTCACATCTTCATCGATCCCACGCCCGACCCGGCCTCAAGCTGGGCGGAGCGTGAGCGGTTGTTCAACCTGCCCCGGTCGAGTTGGGATGATTACGACCGCTCCAAGCTCAGCCCGGGTGCGATGATCGTGCCGCGCAGCCAGAAGGAAATCGTGCTGACGGCCGAAGCCGCGGCGGCGATCGGGGTTCAGGCGGGTGCGTTCGATCCTGCCAGCCTGATCAGCGCCATCCTCAAGGCGCCGGTCGGCCTGATGTGGTTCGGCGGCATCGGCACTTATGTGAAGGCGCGGGCACAAGCCAACAGCTCCGTTGGCGATCCGGCCAACGACGCGCTTCGCGTCGATGCGTCGGACCTGCGATGCAAGGTGCTCGGCGAAGGCGCCAACCTCGCGATCACGCAGGCCGCCCGGATCGAGTTCAGCGAAGGTGGCGGACGCTGCAACACCGACTTTATCGACAATTCGGCGGGAGTTGATTGTTCGGACAATGAGGTCAACATCAAGATCCCGCTCAACCAGGAGATGCTGGAAGGGCGGCTGACGCTGGACGCGCGCAACCAGCTGCTGGAAAGCATGACCGACGAGGTCGGCGAATTGGTGCTCGACGACAATCGCCGCCAAACGCTGGCGCTGTCGGTCGCCGAGCGAGGCTGCGTCGCGGCGCTGCCGGTGCAGGTTCGCACGCTGGAGTTGCTGGAAGCGGCCGGGCGGCTGGATCGCCGGGTCGAAGGGCTGGAGACCAGCGACGAGCTGCTTCGCCGCGCCGGCGACAATCGCGGGCTGACCCGCCCCGAGCTGGCGGTGCTGCTGAGCCTCGCCAAGCTGAGCCTGCAGGACGCGGCCGAAGAGCTTCATTTGGCCGACGACCCGCTGATGCACGAGCAATTGCTCGCCGCCTTCCCGGTGCCGCTGCGCGAGGCGCATCGCGACGCGCTGCTGCGCCATCGCCTCCGCAACGAGATCATCGCCACCAAGGTCGCAAACCGCTTCGTCAACCGCCTCGGGCCGAGTGTCGCGCTCGACCTGACGGAGGAAGAAGGAAGCTCGCTGCCGCAGGTCGTGGCCGCTTTCCTTACCGCTGAGCGGCTGATGAAACTCGACATTCTGTGGCAGCGGATCGAGGACGCGCCGGTCAGCGAAGCCGTCCGCCTCGACCTGTTTGCGATGGCCGCGCAGAGCGTGCGCAGCCACATGAGCGACATCCTGCGCGCCGGCAACGGTGAGAGCAGTGTGTCCGAGCTGGTCGCGCTACTGGAGCCGGGCTTGACCAAGATCGACGCCGCGGCGCGCTCGATCATTCGCGACGAGGTCAAGACGCAGGCCGTGGCGCTGCGCTCCTCGCTCGAGACGCTAGGTTCTGGCGAGGCGATCGTCGGCGGGCTGGTCAAGCTTTACGAGCTCGACGGCGTATTCGGCATCGCCGGCCTGTCGGCGCGTAAGGGCATGGACGCGCTGGAGCTGACCCACGCTTACGTCCGCATCGGCGAAGCGCTCGGAATCGACTGGGCGCAGAGCCAGGCGCTGAAGCTGCAGCCGACCGACCAGTGGGAGCGGCTGCTGGTCGCGGGTCTGCTCAACGAGTTCGAGCAGCTCCGCATCGAGTGGTTGTCGCGGGTGCGGGGCGACGATCCGGTGCAATCGGTCGAACGCTGGGCCGAGCGGCAGGAGAAGCGCATCAACCAATTCCGCCGCCTGATCTCGCGGGCGCGGGCCGGGGGTGCGGTGAGCGTGCCGATGCTGGCGCAGATCGCCAGTCAGGCGCGCATCCTGCTCGCCCGCTAGGAACACTGCCGATGCGTCTCGCCGTACTGACCCCCGCGCCGGACTATGATGCCGAATGGCGCTGGGCGTTCGACGTTGAGGCCGAGGCCTTGCGAGCGGCCGGCGCCGAGGTGGTGGGCGTGCCGTGGACCGAGTTCGATGGTCCAACGGGCTTCGACCTGGTGCTGCCGCTGGTCACCTGGGGCTATCATCTCCGCCACGTCGAATGGCTGGCGTTCCTTGATCGCGCGGAAGCGGAAGCTTGGCCGATGGCTAACCCGCCTGAGCTGCTGCGCTGGAACAGCGACAAGGCCTATCTCGCGGAACTTGGCCGCAAGGGGTTGGCGAGTGTGCCGACGCTGGAGGTCGATCACCTGAACGAAGCGGCGCTGGCCGCGGCGCATGGGGTGCTCGGGACCGATCAACTGGTGATCAAACCGCCGGTCTCTGCTGCTGCATGGGGCACCTACCGGCTGGGGCCGGGCGAGCCAGTGCCGACCGAGGTGCACGGAAGCCGGATGCTGGTGCAGCCGTGGCTCGGCTCGGTGGTCGAGGAGGGCGAATACAGCCTGATCTTTTTCGGCGGGCGCTTCTCGCACAGCGTCGCCAAGCGGCCCAAGGCGGGCGACTTCCGGGTTCAGCCCGATCATGGCGGGACCACGGTGGCTTGCGAACTGCCGAACGGGGCGCTTGCGGTTGCCGAGGCTGCGCTAGCGGCGGCGCCGACGGCGACCAATTATGCCCGTGTCGACCTCATCCGCGGCAATGACGGCGGGCTACAGCTGATGGAGCTGGAGCTGATCGAGCCGGCCTTGTTCCTGCACTGCGTGCCGGAGGCCACCAGCCGCTTCGCCGAAGCGGTGCTGGCCGCCGCCGCCTAACCGCCGAGCGCCCGCCCAAACAGCCACTGCCGAAGCGCGCTGGTGAGGTTGGGCGGGTCGGCGACCTTGAGCCGCGCTTCGTCGATTTCCGCCACCAGAGCGTTCACGGGCATGGCGGCATCTCGCGCGGCCACCTCCAGCGCCCGCCAGAACAAGGGTTCAAGGCTGATGCTGGTCTGGTGACCACGGATAAGGACGCTTCGTTTGACGGGCGGCGAATAGGTGACGGTCTCCACCGTCAATACATGTGCTGCCCGCCATTGATGGACAAGGTCGACCCTGTAACGAACCCGGCATTCTCATCGACCAGGAAGGCGACACCTCGCGCGATCTCGTCCGCGCGGCCGAGCCGGTTGACCGGGATTCGGGCAACGATCTTGCCGAGTACGTCTTCGGGCACCGCGGCGACCATGTCCGTGTCGATGTAGCCTGGTGCAATGGCATTGACGGTAACGCCAGCCCGCGCGCCTTCCTGCGCCAGCGCCTTGGTAAAGCCGTGGATGCCAGACTTGGCGGCGGCGTAGTTGACCTGCCCATACTGGCCTGCCTGCCCGTTGATCGAGCCAATGTTGACGATGCGCCCGTACTGGCGCGCGACCATCCCGTCCCACACCGCCTTGGCCATGTTGAAGCAACCACCAAGATTGGTGTCGATCACCTCCTGCCACTTGGCGTGGTCCATGCGCTTCATGGTGGTGTCGCGGGTGATGCCGGCGTTGTTGACGAGAACGTCGACGGGGCCGAGCGCGGCTTCGACTTCGGCGACACCCGCGACGCAAGCGTCATGGTCGCTGACGTCCCATCTGAACGATTGGATTCCGGTGCGCTCGGTGAAGGCCTTCGCGCGCTCTTCATTACCGGCATAATTTGCGGCAACGGTCATGCCCGCATCGCGCAATGCGACACTGATCGCCTCGCCAATGCCACGCGTGCCGCCGGTCACGATTGCCACTCTCGCCATGAAAACTCTCCTCCTCAGGAGAGTCGAGCCTAGGCAGGCGCAATCCACCCGGCAAGTTCGCGCCGGACCAGCGCTTCGAGCATGATCATCCCGACCTCGCGGTCATTGAGGCAGTCGAGCCGCGCAAAATGCGTGCCGCCGGCGCCCTCGAACTCTTCCTTGCCGCGGATACCGAGCTCTTCGATCGTCTCGAGGCAGTCCGCTGAGAAGCCAGGCGCGGCGATGGCGAGCCTGGTGATTCCCTGCGCAGGATAGGCCTTGAGCACCTCGTCCGTCGCGGGCTCGAGCCACTTGTCGCGGCCAAAGCGGGACTGAAAGCTGGTGTCGACCTCGATCGATAACCGTTCGCCGAGCAGCCGGGCGGTCTTGCGACAATGGCAATGATAGGGATCGCCCTTGCGCAGCGTGCGCTCGGGCATGCCATGATAGGAGAGCAAGAGCCGCTGCGGCGTGAAGTCCAGCGCGGCGAGTTGTGCCTCGATGTCGCGCTGGAGCGCGTCGATATAGTTCGAACTGTCGTGATACGGCGGCAAGGTCCGCAACGCGGGCTGCCAACGCATCCCGGCCAAGGTCAGGAAGGCAAGGTCGTTCGCCGTCGCGGTCGTCGCAGCGCAATATTGCGGATAGAGCGGCGCCACCAGGATGCGTTCGCACCCTGCATCCTTCATCGCAGTCAGGCGGTCAGCAATGCCGGGGTTGCCGTAGCGCATCGCCCAGTCGACCAGCGCCGCATCGCCGAGCCGCTCCTGCAGCTTCACCGCCTGCCGCCGGGTGATGGCGGCGAGCGGCGAGCCTTCTTCGGTCCACACCTGCGAATAAGCGTGCGCCGACTTGGCCGGGCGGGTGCGCAGCACGATGCCGTGGAGGATGGGCTTCCAGATGGCGCGCGGAATCTCGACCACTCGGCGATCCGAGAGGAATTCGGCGAGATAGCGGCGCACGGCCGGGGCGTCGGGCGCGTCGGGCGTGCCGAGGTTGATCAGCAGCACGCCGATCTTGCGGGGCGGGATCGCGGGGTGGTCGGATGGGGGAAGCATTAGGGTCACGACATCGGAGCAAAGGGCAGGCTGCGCAAGCGCCGGCCGGTTGCCGCTGCAAGAGCATTGCCGACGGCTGCAGGGGCGGCCGCCGACCCGAGTCCGGATGCCCCTCCCGCCGGCCCGTCACCAGCTAGCACTTCGACCAGTGTTTCCGGTGCTCTCGCGAGGGTCGGTAGTTGAGGTTCGAGCGGACCGAGGACCCGGCCGTGGCGGAAGGACGGCGCACCGGCGCTCGCTTGCGCGATGGCGGTAAGCATTCCGCTCTCGACCTCGGCCTTGACCAGCGCCGGGTTCACCACGCGCCCGCAATCCACCGCCGCGACCAGCCGGTTGACCTGCACCTCGCCTGCCAGTCCGACCTGCGCGTCGGCGACCACCGCGATATGGCTGCCATAGCCGCTGAAGACGGACAGCCCCATCTGGCTGCCCGGCCCGCCGCCATCCCACCCGCCAAGTGCCGTTGCGCGGACGAGGCAGCGGACGAGGCGGAGATTGCCGGCAAGCAGGGTCATGCGCTGGTTCAGCGGGTCGCGGCCGCCGATACGGGCGAGTTCGTCGAGGAAGCTTTCGGTGAAGAAGGTCAGCGCCGGATGCAGCTCGCCGCGGTGATAGCCGGCACGGATCGGCAATGCGGCGGGCGCAAATTCCAGCGCCACTGCAGGGACCCGGTAGGGGAGTGGCGTGACCGCTGAGGAACGCGGGCCCGCGCCCTTGAGGCCGAGCAGGCGGGCGAAGGCTTCGGCTGTCCCGTCGACCCCGGCCATCCGCATCCGCCAGCCGGCGATCGACCCATCCGGCAGCGGGCGAGCAAACAGGCGGGCGGCCAGGGGCGAGCGGACGGGATCGGCGCGGACCTGCTCGGTGCGGTTGACGGCCGCCTGCACAGCGCGCCCGCTGCGCTGCGCCAGGGCGGCGGCGATCGGTACTAGCTCGGCCTCCAGCGCAGCTCCGCCCTGTCCGCCGACCGGCATGGGGTAGAGGATGGTGGACTTGAGCGGCACGCCTGCGGCCTGTGCGGCAGCGCGGCGGGCAATCTCGGGTGCCTGCGTCGCGGCCCACACTTCGAGCAGACCATCCTTGAGCCTTGCGGTGGCGCTGGGTGGCTCAAGGTTGGGATGGAGCTGCGCTGAAGCGGTGTATGTGGCGGCGAGTGGGCGGGCGCCGGCAAAGGCTTCGTCGATGTCGCCGATGCCGTGCAGCGATTCGAAGTCGCCGCCGCCGAGCGCCGCATCGAGCGCGGCGGTTATCGCCGCGTCGTTGCCGCCAGCGGGGCCAAGCACGCCCGCGCGGGCGGCGGACAACGCCTGCTCGGCCGCCCACCAACTGTCTGCAAGCGCCGCGACCCAGCCTTCGCCTTGCTCGAAGCGGATCCCCCGTGGCGGCGTGCCTTCGATGCGGATGCTGCCTGCCCCGGCGCGTCGCACGGCGGCGTGGAGCAGGCCGGGCAGGCGAACGTCCCCGGCGAAGCGCAGCCGTCCTTCGGCCTTTGGCAGGGCATCCAAGCGGGCGAGCGGCTTGCCGACAAGGTCGCCAGGGCCGGCGCGGAGGGGAATGTCGCCGCGCGGAAGCGTGCGAGCCGCAGCGCCATCGGACAGCGCGGCAAAGACGAGGGACTTGCCCTCGTGCCGGACGAAGCCGCCGCCCGTGTCGCATTCCGCCGCGTCGACGCTCCACCGGCTAGCGGCCTCGGCGATCAGCAGGTGGCGAGCAGCGGCTGCGGCAAGGCGCATCGGCCGCTCCATCGCGCGGATAGAGGTCGCCCCGGCGGTGATGCGGAGGAGCCCGGGATCAGGCGCGTTCGGCCAAGCCCGGGCGCCTTCCAGCCAGCCTTCGGCTTGCGCCAGTTCATTGTCCCAGTGGCTGCCTGAGCGAGCCGGCGCGACCCCGATGCTTTCCCACGCGGCGCCGAGTTCGTCGGCAGCGATCTGGGCAAGGCCTGTCCAAATGCCCTGTCCAGTCTCGACTTGGGGAATTGCAACCGTGATCTGCCCGTCGCGCCCGATCAGCAGGCCGGGGCCAAGCGCCAGCGCATCCGCCGTCGTCGCAAGGCTTGCCCGTTCGCCCCGGGGCCACAGGCTCCAGGCGACCGCCAGCCCGGCTGCCGCACCGGTGCCGACCAGCAGAGTGCGGCGGGAGAGCTTCAAACCGCGTATTGAGCCTTGAGTGCGACGCGGTCGATCTTGCCGGTGCCAAGGCGCGGCAGGGCTTCGGCGGCGAAGATGAAGCGCTCGGGCACCTTGAAGGAAGCGAGGCGCGGCTCGAGGAAAGCACGCAACGTCGCTTCGGTGAGATCCTTGCCCTCTGCCGGCAGAATCACCGCGACGGGCACTTCGCCCAGCCGCTCGTCGGGGGCGCCGAACACGGCGGCTTCGGCCACTGCCTCGCAGGCATAGACCGCCGCTTCGACTTCAGCCGAACTGATGTTCTCGCCGCCGCGAATGATGATGTCCTTCTTGCGATCGACGATGAACAGGTAGCCGTCCTCGTCGAGGAAGCCGATGTCGCCCGTCTTGAAGAAGCCGTCGGCGCTGAATGCCGCCACAGTGGCTTCGGGATTCCTCCAATAACCCTTGATGTTGGCGGCGGAGCGGATGGCCACTTCCCCGATCTCACCGGTCGGAAGATGCGTGTCGCCGTTCCCGAGGATGGCGATATCCACATAGGGCAGCGCCCGGCCGGTGGAGGCAGGCTTGTCGAGGTAATTGCCCCAGTAATTGCCGCATCCGACTGCGTTGGTTTCGGTCAGGCCGTAGCCGAGCGCAGGCTGCGCGGTTTCGAAGCTGTCCTTGAGGCGCTGGACGTGCGCGACGGGGCGCGGGGCACCGCCAGCGGCGATGTCGGTCAGGGTCGAGACGTCGTAGCGGTCCCGGTCGGGATGGCTCATCATCTCGAGACTCATGGTCGGCACGCCAACGAAATAGGTGATCTTCTCCTGCTCGATCAGTCGCAGCGCTACGCCCGCATCCCACTTGGGCATCAGCACCATGCCGCGGCCGATGACGAAGCTGTTGAGAAGCACCGGCACTTCGCCTGTGACGTGGAACAGCGGCACGTTCAGCAGGGTCTTGGGCGGGTTCTTGGGCGGATTGCCCATGCTCTGCATAATGCCGAGCAGGCACATGATGCTGGTGGCGTAAGTGTAGACGCCCTGCGCCACCGCCACGTGGGTCGAGAGCGCGCCCTTGGCTCCGCCGGTCGAGCCCGAGGTGAAGAGGATCGTGGCGTCGTCCTCCGGCGCAATCTCGGGAAGCTCGGCCTCGCTGGCCTCGCCGCCGGTCAGCGGCGCCAGAGCTTCGGCGATCGGCCGCTCGATCGGAAGCGCGATCAGCGGCCATGGGCCGCAGGCAGCAGCGATGCGCTTGGCGCGGGGCTCGTCGGCGATGATCAGCTTGGGTTCGGTGAGGTCGAGCGCGTGGCTCATCTCCGCGCTCTGCCACCAACCGTTGAGCAGGGTCGAAATGCCGCCGGCTTTGAGCACTGCCATGTGCCCAACGATCCAGCTTGGACAGTTGCGCATAGCGATGCCGACCCGGTCTCCCTTGGAAATGCCATGGCGGGCAATCAGCGCGCGGGCGAGGTCGTCTGAGATCCGGTCGAGGTCGGCAAAGGTCAGCCGCTCCTCACCCGCGATCACCGCTTCGACCGCGCCGTTCAGCGCGCAGAAGGCTTTGAAGAAGCCCGGCATGGTCTGCGGGAAATTGGCCACGATGCGGCGGCCTTTGGCATCCTCGCCGACCACGATCCGCCCTCCCGGCCCGGTGACGGCCGCGAATACGGCGTCATAGCGTTGGTCGAGCTCGGTCGGCATGGGTCACGCGTCTCCTTGGCCTTTGCTTGCCTCCCTCTTATGAGACCTCGGGTCCATGAGGAAAGACCAGTAATGAACTTGATGGTGGCGGCGATCGACTTCACCAAGCTCGGGCTCGATCCCGTGGCGCTCAACCTCGGCGTGTTCGAGCTGCGGTGGTACAGCCTCGCTTACCTCGCCGGCATCTTCCTCGGCTACTGGTACCTTCTGAAGCTGATCAAGCAGCCGGGCGCCCCGATGGCACGGCGTCATGCCGACGACCTGGTGTTCTATGCCTCGCTGGGCGTGATCCTTGGTGGGCGATTGGGCTACGTGCTGTTCTATCGGCCTGGTTTCTACCTCGAGAACCCGCTGGAGATCATCAAGCTGTGGGACGGGGGCATGAGCTTCCACGGCGGGGTGATCGGGACCAGCATCGGGATTATCTATCTCGCTTGGAAAGAGAAGCTGCAGTGGCTGCGGCTTCACGATTATGTCGCCTGCGTGGTGCCGATCGGCTTGTTCACCGGGCGGCTGGCGAACTTCGTCAACGCCGAGCTGTGGGGCGCCCCGACCACCGTGCCGTGGGCGGTGCGCTTTCCGGAGGCAGTTGCTGGCGTGGTCGTGCTCGGCCCGCCGCGGCACCCGAGCCAGCTTTACGAAGCGGCGCTGGAAGGCATCCTTCTGTTCGCTCTCCTCGCCATCATGTTCTGGCGCACGCGTGCGCGCTATCAGCCGGGGATGCTCGTGGGGGCGTTTCTGTTCTTCTACGGCGTGTTCCGCTTCGGGGTGGAGTTCATCCGCGAGCCCGACAGCCACCTGCGCGACTTCGCTGCGGCGACCGGGCTGCACATGGGCCAGTGGCTGTGTGTGCCGATGATCCTTGGGGGGCTCTACCTGATGGCGACGGCCAAGGGTCGCCGGCAGCGAGTGGAAAGCATCGCTGGGCAGGAGAGCGTCGCCTGACGCCCTTCGCCCGAGCACTGCATAAGCGGCTGCGCATTGACGGACCGCTTAGCGTCGAGGCCTATATGGAGGCCTGCAACACTTATTATTACGCAACCCGCGATCCGTTGGGCGCCACCGGCGATTTCACGACCGCGCCGGAGATCAGCCAGATGTTCGGTGAACTGGTCGGCGCCGCGCTGACCGATGTGTGGCGGCGGGCAGGTTCGCCGGCAAACGTCCGCTATGTCGAGCTCGGGCCCGGCCGCGGCACGCTGGCGCGCGATGCGCTGCGGGTGATGCGGGGCGCGGGGCTCAATCCACCAGTGCATCTGGTCGAGACCAGCTCGACCTTGCGGGAGGCTCAGGCGGCGCTGCTCGGCGAGGTCACGCATCACGACAGCATCGGGGACCTGCCCGGCGACGGGCCGCTACTGGTTGTCGCGAACGAGTTCCTCGACGCCCTGCCGATCCGCCAGCACGTCGGTGGGATCGAACGGCATATCGAGTGGATCGGTGACGGCCTGGCGTTCGACCGGGACGGCGAGGTAGTCGAAAGTTCGCCCGCACGGGACGAGGCGGTGCGGGCCCTTACCGAGGGGCTGGTTCCGCTTGGCGGCGTGGCGCTGGTGATCGATTATGGCCACGAGCGCAGCGCGCCGGGCGATACGTTGCAGGCGGTGCGCGGCCATCGCTTCGCTCCGGTGCTGGCCGATCCCGGTGAAAACGATCTGACCAGCCACGTCGATTTCCAGCGCGTTGCCGAGGTGGCGCGGGAGGCGGGTGCCTTTGTCGCCGGGCCCGCCGAGCAGGGGTCATGGCTCGAGCGGCTCGGCATCCAGGCTCGTGCCCGCGCGCTTGCCAACGCCTCACCGGCGCGGGCGGGGGAGATCGAGGCGGCCCGGGCGCGGCTGTGCCGGCCCGATCAGATGGGCAGCCTGTTCAAGGTGCTTGCCATCCACTCGCCTGAATGGCCAAGGCCTGCCGGACTATGACCGTCCGACCCGCCACCGCCGTCGACCTTCCGGCGATCGATCATGTCTTCCGCACCAGCTTCTGCGACACCTTCGCGCATCTGTATGACCCGGCAGACCTCAAGGCCTTTCTCGACCTCTTCACCCCTGAAGGCTGGGCAGCCGAACTCGCCGACCCGGAGCACGCCTTCGCTGTCGGCGAGGCCAAGGGCGCCGTCGTGGGCTATGCCAAGATCGGCCCTAACAAGCTGCCTCACGTTGCGCCGGGCGCGGTGATCGAACTCAAGCAGCTTTACCTCCTCAAGGCTGCGCATGGGACCGGCGTCGCGGGCAAGCTGATGGATTGGGTGCTGAGCGAAGCGCGCCGCCGAGGGGCGGAGCGGATGGCGCTGTCGGTGTGGAGCGAGAACATGCGGGCGCAGGCGTTCTACCGTCGCTACGGCTTCGAGGATCGCGGCCCGGTCACCTTCATGGTGGGCAACCATGCCGACGAGGACCGGGTGTGGGAGGCAAGCCTGTGACTGTCCCGGTGTGGCGCGCGCGCAGCCTGACCGATCTGCCGCATGGCTTCCTTGGCCGCGCCGGCGGGGTCAGCGAAGGCGCCATGGCCAGCCTTAATTGCGGCTGGGGCAGCGGCGACGATCGCGCCTTGATCGTCGAGAACCGCCGCCGCGCGGCCGAGGCGGTTCTGCTTGGCGCAGCCATCGTCTCGCCCTATCAGGTGCATGGCATCGAAGTGCTCGAAGTCGGCGACTGGTCCGACGACGAGCGGCCGCATGCCGATGCGCTGGTGACGAACCGGCCCGGCATCCTGCTAGGCATCCTCACCGCCGACTGCGCGCCCCTGCTGTTCGCCGACCGGGAAGCGGGCGTGGTCGGGGCGGCGCATGCCGGTTGGCGCGGTGCGCTGGGCGGGGTGGCGGAAGCGACCATTGCCGCAATGGAGCGGCTGGGCGCGGAGCGGAACCGTATCGCCGCCGCCATCGGCCCGACGATCGCCCGGACGAGCTATGAGGTCGACCACGCCTTCCCCGAGCCGTTCCTCGCTGCCGATCCGCAGGCCGAGCGCTTCTTCACCGACGGGCCTGCCGGGCGGCCGCACTTCGATCTTCTAGCGTACCTGCTCCACCGCTTGGGCGCGGCGGGATTGCGGCAGGTCGAGGCGCTCGGGCTGGACACCTATGCCCGCGAAGAGGATTTCTACTCCTTTCGCCGCGCGACGCACCGGGGAGAACCGAGCTACGGCCGGCAGATCAGCCTGATCGGCTTGCCGCCCGCCCGCTAACTTCTCGGCAAGGGCTTGGCTTTATGGTCGGAGCCATGGCGCAACCTCTGCCCGTCAGGAAGCAATCCGTCGATCTTGCCGGTGGGCCGCGCAAGGTCGGCTCGCGCATCCGCCGCGCGCCTCCACCAAAGGCCGAAAAGCCGCTCAGCGCCGCCGAGGTGCGGGAACGCGAAGCGTGGATGATGGGGATCGGCATCCTTTCCGTCGCCTTGGCGCTGATGATCGTCCTGCTGTATGCCGCCCGGTGGGGCGGGTGGAGCCCGTCCGATTACGCGATCATGCTCGACCTCAGGTAGCGAGCTTCCCGGCTCAGCCGCCGGGCATGGTTCCGGGACGCAGATAAGCGAACATGAAGGGGACGTAGTCCTGCTTCCCGAGCGGCACGCCGGCACTTCGCAGGAGGGCGTAGGCCATGCCGGTGTGGAAGCCGACCTGCGGCAGCGCCCAGTCGCGCACGAAGGTGAAGCCCGTCATATCGAACACCATGCCCATGGGCAGAGAGTGGGCGATGGGGCGGTCGGCGGCGCCGTCGAACTCATCTGGGGCAACGCCGCCGAGGAAGGTGAGGGTGTCGGCGAGGGTGGCGCGGTGCTCGGCGAGCGTGCCGGTCTCCTCCTGCTTCATCGCGGCCTGGGTGCGCAGGACCAGCGTCTCGGCCGGGGTGTCCTCACCGCGGAGGCGGTGGATCGCCTCGCGGGCCTGGAAGGCGGCAATGCGGACCTGCGAGTGAAGGGGGAACATGTCCACCGCCAGGCGAACGGCGAGCAGAGCCTCTGGGTCATGGCCGTGGGCGGCGGCGTGGGCCTCGCCCTTGCTCAGCCACCCCGTCAAGGCGCCGAGCTGATTGGTGAGAGTGGGAACGAGGATCTGGGTCAGGGTCATGGCCGCGCTATGCGGCGCAGCGGGCGGCGACGGCAAGGGTGGAGCGGCCCGAAGTTCTCGAAGTTCACATAGGGCGGGGGTCCGGCAAAGGGTCGCTCCAGGCGGCGCAGGTGCGAGTCAGCCAGAGAGAAAGGAGCGATGCACGAGCCATATAGGTTCGGTACGCGCGGCAATCCTACTCTGCAAGCAGATCGGCGGCTGGCCCGTCACTCAGTCCTTGCCGCAGCGCCTAGTTCGAGTGGCACGCGTTGGACGCGGGCGGCGACAGGTACTGGTCGGAGGGCGAGCGCTCCAGCTGGTCAATCAGCGACTGGTAAAGATGCGCGAGCTTCTCGTGGACCGCGGCGATCTCGGCTGTCGGCGCTTCGGCGGCACGGGCGTGCTCGTCGGCGATGCGCCTGGAATAATAGGCTAAGTCTTTTGCGGACATGATGCGTCCCATCTTGCGTAGCGGGGAGCTCTCACCTGTCTCTCGGGCACCGGCGCGCTAATGGATTTACCGGTGCTGCCGATGATCTAGCGCTTCATTGTGACGAACGCGGGTCAATTGGGCCGCCAGGGGCCAAGACACGGCTCGACGACCTGCCGAGGTCAGCAGGACACGGCGACGATGCGCCGCAGCCTGCTACCCGGTAGCTCGGTATCAGTGCCGCGAGAAAGCGGGGCGGAACGGTTCGCGCCGGGCGTCGGCAGCAATCATCTTGCCCTTGAACTTTGTCGTCATCAGCGCCGCGCCAGCGCTGCTCTTGCAGACTAGGCGAGTGCCGCCGTCGGGCAGCTTCTCGAGGGCGGAAATGCCGACATCGGCAGCGTCGCACTTGGCGATCACTTCATTTTCGGCGAGCTTGAGAAAGAGGACCCGGCTCACGAAGTGGCCGCCTGACGGCGGGCGGCGATGCGATGGCCATAGGCTTCGTAGAGGCCGAGATGCGCCATGCACGAGGCTTCGCAGGTAGCGGCGCGAGCGCGCGTCAGCGAAACGCCGCGGCGCCAGTAGAGGTAGTTCATGTCCATGAGATGCAGCTCCATGCCGGTAAGCAAGAGCGCTTAAGGTCTCTCAGTCGCACGGGCTTACGAAACCAATCCGTGCGATGTGCAGCGTATAGCACGAGTAGGGTGGTTTTCCCTAATCGCAACAGCATCGATCAGGTCTGAGATGGGCATGGGCGGCGCATTCGCTTCGTCCCTGCTTAACCCACCACGTCCCGCATCAAGGGCGAAACAATCTCAACTATGTGAGTCTTCCACCTGTGCGGAGGCGCATGCGACTTCAGTACGGACGAATTGCGTATCATGCCGAAAGATCTCGACAAGCTTGCGATCCCGCTCGTCGAGGAGCGGCTGTCGGTCGACAAGCGCGAAGTCGAGACCGGACGGGTGCGGGTCCGCACCGTCGAGGATGAACGGGTGGTCCGGTCGACGAGATCCTGGCGCACAGCGAAGCAGACATCGAGCGCGTCCCGGTCGGACGTGAGATCGACGCGCCTCCGCCGATCCGCCAGGAAGGCGACACCGTCGTCGTGCCGGTAATGAAGAACGGCTGGTGAAGCGCCTGTTCCTGGTTGAGGAAGTTCGCCTCACCCGGCGGGTTATTCACGAACGGCTTGAGCAGCGGGTTCGACTGCGCACCCTGCGTGCGGTCGTGGAGCGCGCGGGCAACGCGGCGGACGAACCCGGCGCCGACTGAACACCCCCAAGCACACCCATCAACACCGAGGAGAGACGTATGTCACGCACCATCACCGCCATGTTCGACGACCGAAGCGAAGCTGAGCGCGCGAAGAGCGAACTGCAGCAGATCGGCGCGACCGCCGAGATCGTGGACCAGAGCCGCATGAGCGGCGGCCCCAGCAGCAGCTCGAGCAGCAGTGGCGGCCAGGGCTACAATCAGACCTACGGCAACAGCGGAGCCACCGGGGCTGCTTACGACCAGAGCGGCGGCGGCAGCGGCCGCGCTTCTGGGCTGAGCTAGAGGACGCCTTCGTGTCGGACGAGGACCGTTCCAGCTATGAGGAAGGCGTGCGCCGCGGCGGCGTGCTGCTGACGGCCCATGTCGATGAGAGTCGCGCGGGCGAGGCGATCCGCATCCTCGACCGCGAAGGCACCGTCGACATGGATCAGCGCGAGCAGTCGTGGCGCGGCGAAGGGTGGCAGGCCTATCAGGGCAGCAGCCAGCGTTCGGCCCTCGGCCAGTCGAGCATGACCGGCGGCAACCAGACCGAGCGCTCGGCTGGCACTCATCAGGAAGAGCATATTCCGATCATCGAGGAGCAGCTTCGCGTGGCAAGCGCGAGGTGTCGCGCGGCGGCGCCCGGGTCCGTTCCTATGTCGAGGAAACCCCGTTCGACCAGGACGTCACCCTGCGCGAAGAGCATGTCCATATCGAGCGCCGCCCCGTCGACCGCGCGCTGACCGGCGAGAGCCTGACCGGCGACGCCTTCCAGGAGCGCACGGTCGAGATGACCGAAACCGCTGAGGAAGCGGTCGTCGCCAAGGAAGCGCGGATCAAGGAAGAGCTGGTCGTTAGCAAGGATGTCGAGCAGCGCCAGAAACATATCCACGACACCGTCCGCCACACGGAAGCGGACGTGGACGAAGGCCTGGACCGCGACAGCCTGCGTTCGGACCGCGGCAGCGGCGACCGCGGCGCGCTGTTCAACAAGGATCGCTAAGCACCTCCCTTAGCGATTAGGGGAAGGGCGCCTTCGGAAGGAGTCGGCCTTTTTCGTGTGTGCGGTATGAGGCCTCGCCTGGGGCGCTTGCCGGGGGTGCGAGGGGGTGACCTCGGGCCCACGCGCAGAGCAAGCGCGGCGCAAGAAAGTAGCAGTGCGATGGAGAGCCATGAAGGTGGGTGCCTGTGCGGGGCGGCGCGGGTGGTGGCGCAAGGCGAGCCCAAAAGGGTCGGGCTGTGCCACTGCCTCGGCTGCCGCAAGCATAGCGGCACCCTGTTCTTGGCCGCTGCGATCTTCGATCGGGAGGCGGTGAGCATTACCGGCGAGACCCGCAAGTGGAAGAACCGCCACTTCTGCCCGACCTGCGGGAGCAGCGTGTTCGGCCTGTGGGACGAGGAAGTGGACCTGCACCTCGGCGCGCTGGACGAGATCGACCAGTTCAGCCCGACCCACGAGCTGTGGACGGTGCGGCGCGAGGGGTGGTTGCCGGCGTTTGGGTTGGAGGGGTTTGTGGGTGATCGGGAGTGAGCTGCGGCTTCGAAGCGGCTGCGTAATTGCTGAGAAGCTGACACACGCTCTGCACACGTTCTCTCAGCCGCTTCTCGAACAAGGCGGCTTCATCCTGACGGAAGACGTCTGGCGTTGGCTCAGTGGCTCGCGCCTTGAGGAAGCTCGCGTCCCACAGCCATTGCCCGCTCCTGGCAATGTAGATGTCGCCGTCACCGTGGACGATGGCATCGCGCCGGGCCTTGTTCGGATCGAGCGCTTTCATGGCTTTACGCAGGGGACGACTGCTTGCCGACTGGTTCTCAAGGAACGTGGCAAGCTGACCAAGGCGGCAGCCGAGTCCGCAACCAAGCGCTTGTGTCTCCGCATCGTTAGCCGCGAGAAAGCAGGCAATGTTCTGCTCCAGCTTGGCAAACTGGCTGACGCAGCGACCTCGCCACGCTTCAACGGCAGCAGCAGCCTCAAGGTAGGTCGGCCCAATGACTGGAGCTATCGCAGCAATTAGGTTCATGGCGCCGTAGTGGCGGCCAAGGCTTGCGATCAGGTTAGCGCAGGTGGGCGCGACCGCTTGACTGGTGGTTCCGGCTTTCTGGCGCGCGCATCAGCAGCCGGGCGACTGGCAGATCCTGGCGCGCTGGATTGCCGACAACCTGCCGTATTCGAGCCCGGTCCTCTTCCCGATGCAAAACTAGTCCATGAATAGGCTTGATGGTCATCGCATTGCCGTCTGCCGGAGCGAAATGCCTCGAAAGTGAGGACGTTAGGGCCGCGAGAGCTTGTTCGCGGCCCTTTTAAGCGTAGCGGCACTCTACTCCGCGGCCACCCCAGCCGCGTCGAACAATCCACCCTCAGCCTCAGCTTCCGGCGCGTCGTTGGCGACCTTGGCCTTTTGCCTGCGGTCGAAATTGTCCCACACGCTGTTCCAGTCGCCCTTGGTCGCGGCCTTGGAATATTCGGTGGCGCGCTGCTCGAAGAAGTTGGCGTGCTCGACGCCGTTCAGGAGCGGGGCGAGCCAGGGGAGGGGGTGCTCCTCGACCATGTAGATCGGCTGGAACCCGAGCTGCCCGAGGCGCCAGTCGGCGATGTAGCGGACGTACTTCTTGATCGACTTGGCGGTCATGCCCTCGACCGGGCCCTGCTCGAACGCGAGGTCGATAAAGGCGTCCTCCAGGCGGACGGTCTTCTGGCACTGGTCGATGATCGAATCCTTGACGTCCGCGGTCAGGCAGTCGCGCTCTTTCACGAAGGCGTGGAACAGCTTGATGATGCCCTCGCAGTGCAGGCTTTCGTCGCGGACCGACCAGCTGACGATCTGGCCCATGCCCTTCATCTTGTTGAAGCGCGGGAAGTTCATCAGCATCGCGAAGGAGGCGAACAACTGCAGGCCTTCGGTGAAGGCACCGAACATGGCCAAAGTCTTGGCAATGTCGGCGTCGGTGTCGACCCCGAAGGTATTCAGATAGTCGTGCTTGTCCTTCATCTCCTTGTACTGGAGGAAGGCGGAGTACTCGCTTTCGGGCATGCCGATGGTGTCGAGCAGGTGCGAGTAAGCGGCGATGTGCACCGTTTCCATGTTGGAGAAGGCGGTCAGCATCATCTTGATCTCGGTCGGCTTGAACACCGAACCGTATTTGTCGTGGTAGCAGTCCTGCACCTCGACGTCGGCCTGGGTGAAGAAGCGAAAGATCTGGGTCAGGAGATTGCGCTCGTGCGCAGTCAGCTTCTGCGCCCAGTCGCGGCAGTCTTCGCCCAAGGGCACTTCTTCAGGCATCCAGTGGATCTGCTGCTGGCGCTTCCAGAATTCGAACGCCCACGGATATTCGAAGGGCTTGTAGGCCTTGTTGGCTTGGAGAAGGGGCATCGGTTACCTCCCAGAAAAATCAGAAACGAAGATGGGTGGGCGAGGGCAGCGTCACCAGAAGAACCTGCCGCCGCGCTTGGCCGAGCCAGCGCGTCCGCGGAACATCTGGATATACAGCCAAAGCCCTGGAAAAGCGAAGAAAATGAGCGCAGCGCCCGACAACATGGCAAGCGCGGTGCCGACGGGGCCGAACTCTTCGCCTGAGTGAAGGTGGTGCATGAACCCGACCCATGCCCGGGCGCTGTCGGGCGCCGCCTTGGGACGACAGGTCATGGTTTCGGGACAAGTGAAGCCGGCCGGAATGGCGACAGGGGCGGGCTGCCCGTCGGCGACGAGCGCTGCGACGTGGCTCATCAGGCCGGTCGCGGCGATGAACAGGATGAGGAGCCCGAAGAAGACGCTCAGCCAGCGGTGCCACTTACGCATGGGAGTGCTCCAGCGGCGAACGAAACGGTTGTGCATCGAAACTGGAGACCGGGCGTTCAGCGATCAACCAATCCCCAGCAACAGGAGCACCAGCATGACCGACACCAGCCAGATCCGCGAGCATATGGAAGTGATCGGAGCCGACGGCGTTCATGTCGGCACCGTCGACAAGGTCGAGGGCGACCGGATCAAGCTGACCAAGAAGGACAGCGGCGCCGAGATCGAGGGTGCCGAGGGCGCTCACGCCGGGCATCACCACTTCATCTCGACCGGCCTCATTGCCGAGGTCGAAGGCGACAAGGTGCGCCTGTCGGCGACCGCAGCCAATGCCGCGACCTTTATCGAGGAATAAGGCTTCCACGCCGCTGTCCGAGTGACGGTAGCTTATAGCCGACATTGCGAGGGCGGCTGGGCTGACGAGGCTCATGCCGCCCCCGTCTCATTGGCAAACTCGGGATAAGGCTCGGTCGTCGCATAAGCGATGGCGAAGCCGCCCAGCACCAGCCCGAACGCAAGTAGCATCATCCCGGCAATGAGCTGGGCCGTGGACTTGCGACTTTCTCCGACCCGGCCACGCAGCGCGGCGATCAGGGTGAGGAGGCCCATCAGCGCGCTAAGGCCGCCGAGCACCAGGAACAGGATGTTGGCGCCGCTCACGGCCGTCCTCCGCGCCGCCTCGGGCGCGCAGAGCCGACCGCCGCGCCGGGCACGATGGTGCCGGCGGATTGGGTCAGCGGGTTCAGGGCGTCGCTCAGCACCTAAGGGAGCTTCCGGTTGCGGCTGCGCAGCAGCAGGTAGACCCCGGCGACCAGGAGGATGAGGATCACGATCTTCAGCATGGGAAAACGTTCTCGCTCCTCGTTGGTGGAGACCGGCGCCGGCGCCTAGCCCTCCCGCTTTGCAGCGGGAGGGATCAGGCCTTTACTGGCAGGCCAGGCACTCGTCGTAGTCGGTGCTGGCGGCGAGTTCGTACTTCGGCGCCTCGGCGGTGTTGTCGGCCTCGACCCCGCCCGCAAAGCCGGCGCGCTGCACGGACTTGGAGCGAAGATAGTAGAGCGACTTGATGCCGAGCTCCCAGGCGCGGAAGTGGAGCATCATCAGGTCCCACTTGTCGACGTCGGCCGGGATGAACAGGTTCAGCGAGGTGGCCTGGTCGATGTAGGGCGTGCGGTCGGCGGCAAGCTCGATGAGCCAGCGCTGGTCGATCTCGAAGCTGGTCTTGTAGGTCGCCTTTTCGTCTTCCGACAGGAAGTCGAGGTGCTGGACCGAGCCGCCCTGCTCGAGGATCGAGTTCCAAACCTGCTCGCTGTTCTTCGACTTCTCGATCAGCAGCTTTTCAAGATACGGATTGCGGATCGAGAAGGAGCCCGACAGCGTCTTGTGAGTGTAGACGTTGGCGGGGATCGGCTCGATGCAGGCCGAGGTGCCGCCGCAGATGATCGAGATCGACGCGGTGGGCGCAATCGCCATCTTGCAGCTGAAGCGCTCCATGACGCCCATGTCGGCGGCATCGGGGCAGGGCCCGCGCTCGGTCGCGAGGTGCAAGGAGGCTTCGTCGACCTGCGCCTTGATGTGCTTGAAGATGCGCAGGTTCCAGCTCTTGGCCATCGCCCCTTCGAACGGCAGGCCGCGGGCCTGCAGGAAGGAGTGGAAGCCCATCACGCCGAGGCCGACCGAACGCTCGCGCTCGGCGCTATACTTGGCGCGTGCCATCTCGTCCGGTGCACGGTCGATATAGTCGGTCAGCACATTGTCGAGGAAGCGCATGACGTCCTCGATGAACTGCTTGTCGCCGTTCCACTGGTCCCAGGTTTCGAGGTTCAAGGACGACAGGCAGCAGACCGCGGTGCGATCCATGCCGAGATGGTCCTTGCCGGTCGGAAGCGTGATTTCTGAGCAGAGGTTGGAGGTCGAGACCTTGAGCCCGAGGTCGCGGTGATGCTTGGGCATCGACCGGTTCACCTGGTCGATGAAGATGATGTAGGGCTCGCCCGTCGCGAGGCGGGTTTCGACCAGCTTCTGGAACAGCGAGCGGGCGTCGACCTTGCCGCGCTCCGACTGGTCCTTGGGGCTGCGCAGGGCGAACTCGCTGCCTTCCCGGACGCATTCCATGAATTCGTCGGTGATGAGCACGCCGTGGTGAAGGTTCAGCGCCTTGCGGTTGAAGTCGCCCGAGGGCTTCCGGATTTCGAGGAATTCCTCGATCTCCGGGTGCGAGACGTCGAGGTAGCAGGCGGCCGAACCGCGGCGCAGCGAGCCCTGGCTGATCGCAAGCGTGAGGCTGTCCATAACCCGCACAAACGGGATGATGCCGCTGGTCTTGCCGTTGAGGCCAACCGGTTCGCCGATGCCGCGAACCGCTCCCCAGTATGTGCCAATGCCGCCGCCCTTGGAGGCGAGCCAGACATTCTCGTTCCAGGTGTCGACGATGCCGTTCAGGCTGTCGGACACGCTGTTGAGATAGCAGCTGATCGGCAGGCCGCGGCCGGTGCCGCCGTTGGACAGCACGGGCGTCGCCGGCATGAACCACAGCTTCGAGATATAGTCGTACACGCGCTGGGCGTGCGCCTGGTCGTCGGCATAGGCCGACGCGACCCGGGCGAACAGGTCCTGATAGTTTTCGCCAGGCAGGAGATAGCGGTCGTTCAGCGTTTCCTTGCCGAATTCGGTCAGGAGCGCGTCGCGCGAGTTGTCGGTGACGACGTCGAAGCGCCGGGCATCGACCGTCTTGCTGTCCTTCTTTGCCGCGACCGACGCAGTGGTGGTGTCGGTGCTGCCGACCTCGCTGCTGCTCGAGAAGTCCATGCTGTCTTCCTCCTAGCGGCCGAAGGAGCCGCGCTTTGTTCCTGTTCCGTTCACGGCTGCGGGATACGCCTGCCGGCCGTGATTCGCTAGGCCCCCGAGCCGGTTTCGAGCCTTGTCCCCGTTATCCACAGAGACAGCTTTCCCCTCACCGGAGATATAGTTATCCCCAGCGCCAACCACAATCTTGTGCGTTGATGCCCCAAGTCCGCTACAACATCTTGTGCTTTGACCCGGCCCGAGGCGCAAGCGGGAAAATGCGAGGCGAGTTTATTTTGCGGTGGATAATGTGGCGGTGAAGCCGCAGCGACCGAGGTGCCGGGACGGGCGCTGACGGTTCCGCTCAGGGCGCAAGAAAATCTGCTCGTCGCTGAGCGTCCCGGCCCTCGCCTTTCGGCCGTATTGGAGGCCCCGGGTTGAAAATGGCGGAATGCCGCCGTATCTGGCCCCCGCGGACCGGGCCCCTCTGGCGCCCCCTGCTTTGTCCCCGTGGCAGCAGGAGCGTGATGTCGGACTGCATCGGAGATTTTCCGATCGCTTGCAGGCCCGGCGCGTCCTCTCTCGGATCCCGAGGCCTGTTTGCCTTCGAGAGACTCCGATCGGCTTTGCGATGTCGTTCAGAGGAGTGTCGAACCATGGCTGACGTGAGAGGGAGGCGAGTGACATCGTTCTGCCACCATGCTGCGCCCGCCGTGTCATCAGTCTGCAATATTGACGTCACATTGGCGCTGAGGAGGGCGCCGGGCGGGCGACCCGTTTTCTTGGGGTTTGTGGACCATGATCACCCGTTTTCTGGGGGCGGCGATTGCCGTCAGCCTGTCGAGCCCGGCGCTGGCCGAGGACAATTACCTCGAGGGCTGGTTCGAGGGCACGATCTCAAAGGACTTCGAGGGCGGCACCTCCATCCAGTTCCAGACCCAGCAGCGGGCGCGGGGCAGCAGCAATCCGACCGGCGACAACCAGACCTATCGCTTGTGGCTCGGCCAGGAATTCGGCTCGGTGAAGGCCAGCGTCGGGCTGCATCGCAGCAAGGAAGGCGCCACCAAGGAAACCCGGCTGATTCAGCAGGCGAGCTACAACGTCGGCTCGTTCGGGCTGAAGGGCCGCACGCGGATCGAGCAGCGCTTCATCGACGATGCCGACCGCACCGGTTGGCGGGTTCGCCAGCGGATCGGCTATGCGCTTCCGCTGACGAACGAGAAGGGCGGGTGGAAGCTTGCCGGCACCGCCGAGGGCTTCCTGACCCTTCGCTCGACCAGCCGCGGCGGGGATACCGGGATCACCGGCCTGCGCACCTTTGTCGGGTTCGAGCGGAGCCTCGGCCAGGTCGATCTCGGGATTGGCTACACCCGCCAGCAAAGCATCCGCAAGAGCGCGCCCGACCGGGTGGGCCACGCGCCGACGCTCAACCTCACCCTCAACCTCTGAGCCGCGGCCTCGCGGCTCCCGCCCTTAGGAGCCGCCCCTGATGGAATTCCTGTTCACCGTCTGGCTCGGGACCCCGGTGTGGTTCTGGCTGGCCTTTGTCGGCATCGTCGCCGGCCTGACCGCCTTTGACCTTGGCTTCCTCAACAAGGAGGACAAGGAGATGGGCATTGGCGAGAGCCTCAAGCTCTCGGCCTTCTACATCTCCATCGCGCTGGCGTTCGGCGTCTGGGTCTATTTCCAGAAGACCGCGGACCTTGGCGCCGCGGCCGGGACCGAGCTCACGATCGCTTATTACACCGCCTTCTTCATCGAAAAGGCGCTGTCGATCGACAACGTCTTCGTGATCAGCCTGATCTTCACCTACTTCGCCATTCCGCCGAAGTATCAGTATCGCGCGCTGCTGTGGGGCATCATGGCGGTGATCGTCCTGCGCGGCATTATGATCGGCCTCGGCGCCGCCGTTGTGCAGCAATATGAGTGGGTGCTCTACATCTTCGCGGCGTTCCTGGTGTTCACCGGCACCAAGATGCTGTTCGCCGGCGACAAGCCGATGGACATCGAGGGCAATCCGGTGATCCGCTGGATCAGCCGCCACATGCGGGTGACCAAGGAGCTTCACGACGAGAAGTTCTTCGTGGCGGTGCCGGACGAGAAGACCGGCAAGATGGTGCGCGCGGCGACCCCGCTGTTCCTGGCGCTGGTGGTGATCAACCTTGCCGACTTGGTGTTCGCGGTCGACAGTGTGCCGGCGGTCTTCGCGATCACCACCGACACCTTTATCGTCTACACCTCGAACATCATGGCGATCCTGGGCCTGCGCGCGCTGTACTTTGCGCTGGCGGCGATGGTGCACCGCTTTCATTATCTTAAATATGCGCTGGCGCTGGTGCTGGTGTTCATCGGCTCCAAGATCTTTGTCGCCGACTTCGTGCTGGGCGGCGACAAGTTCCCGCCGCTGATCAGCCTTGGCGTCACGGCGGCGCTGATCGCGGGCGGCGTGCTCTACTCGCTCTACAAGACCAAGGGCGCGGAAGAGCCGCAATGGCCAGCGGACGAAGGGGCCGAGGGCGCCCGCCGCCACATCGAGGACTTGACCGACGGCAAGGCGATATAGGCGGACGCAAGAAGGGCCGCTGTTCCCGGTCGGGAGCAGCGGCCCTTCTCTTTGACCATCAGCGTGATCGCTGCGAGGCCTTACGCCTTGGTGGCGGCGCTCCCAGCGGCGGTACACTGGTCGGCGACCTTGCGGGCGACCACGTCCTCGACCAGCTTGTAATCGCCGGCACCCGAGAAGCTGCTGCTAGACGTGAGCGAGCCGGTGAAACCCTCGGCGTCATACTTGCCGTCGAGGATGGCGTTGACCTTGCCCTGGCCGGTGCGGTTGCAAGCAAGGGTGACGTTCATCCGTCCCGAGCGGACATAAGGATCGGTTAGGGTGCACTGGTCGCCCTTGGCGGCGAGGAGTTCGGGAGCGGGGAGCCCGTCGGCACCGACGCAACCTTGCGTCTTGATGACCTCGCCCACCTTGGTGAAGGTCGGCACCGGAGTCTTGTCGGTCGAAACAAGCGACTTAACCGTCGCGGTCACTTCATAGGCGCCCGCAGGCAGGGTCGCCGGCGCGGCCTTAGGCGCTTCTTTCGGCACTTCCTGGCCGCAGGCGGCAAGCAGAACGGTGCCGAACAGGACGAATGAACGCATAGGTGATCTCCCCCGGAAGTACGAACCGCCAGCTTAGCTGCGCCGGGACGGGACGCAACCGCCCTCGGAAGTGGATCAGGCGCGCAGGAGTCTGGCGTTGACTGAGATTTTTAGTATGGCTCCGCCCCTTAACGAACGGGTAGAGGCCTAGTGAGCACAGAGATACGGCAGACCGAGGCTGATCCCACGGCTGCCACCGACGTCGAAGGCGAGGGACTAAGCCGCGGGCGGCCAGCTCAAGGATTGCTCGACAGCTCTGACGGTGATGAGACCTTTGGCAGCAGCGCGGGCCTGAACCACTGGCGCGAAAGCGTCATCAGCCATCCTGGCCTCAACGAGCGCGGCAACGTGTTCTTCGCCGCGATTGAGATGACGCGGATGCCGATGATCCTGACGGATCCCAACCAGAACGACAATCCGATCGTGTTCGCCAACAAGGCCTTCCTCGACCTTACGGGTTACGAGGAAAGCGAAGTGATCGGTCGCAACTGCCGCTTTCTGCAGGGGGCCAACACCGACCGCGAGGCCGTCGCGGCGCTGCGCGAGACGGTCAACAGCGGCGGCTCGATTGCGCTGGAGATCCTCAACTACAAGCGCGACGGCACGCCGTTCTGGAACGCGGTGTTCATCGGCCCGGTGTTCGACCAGCAAGGCAAGCTTGCCTATCAGTTCGCCAGCCAATTGGACGTCACCCGCCGCCGCAATTCGGAGCAGAGCTTCCGCCAGGCGCAGAAGATGGAATCGATCGGTCAGCTGACCGCCGGCCTTGCGCACGATTTCAACAATCTGCTGCAGGTGGTGAACGGCAACCTTGAGCTGCTGGGCTCCTGCGTCGATGGAGACCGTGCCAAGCGTTATATCGACAATGCCCGCTCGGCCGCCGATCGCGGTGCCAAGCTGACCCGCCAATTGCTGGCGTTCGCCCGCAAGACTCGGCTGACGCCGAAGCCGACCGACCTCAGCCAGCTGGTCAGCAATTTCGTCGACGTGATTGAAAGCTCGCTTGGGTCTCAGGTGCAGCTTCAGCTCAACCTTCGTCGGCGCCTGCCGCGGGTGATGGTGGATGCCGAGCAGCTCGAAATGGCCCTGCTAAACGTGCTGATGAACGCGCGCGACGCCATGCCGGGCGGCGGCTTGGTGACGCTGTCGACCAGGTCGGTGCATCTGAACGGCGACAGCGCCGCGCGCCAGTTGCCCGAGGGCGATTATGTCGCGCTGGAAGTCACCGACGAGGGCACCGGCATGACGCCGGACGTCATCGAGCGCGCGACCGAACCGTTTTTCACCACCAAGACGCAGGGCAAGGGCACAGGCCTTGGTCTCGCCATGGCATCGGGTTTCGTGCAGCAATCGCGCGGCCGGCTCGAGATCGAGAGCGAAGCGGGTAAGGGCGCCACCATGCGTTTCCTGTTCCCGGTCACGCGCGAGGAGGAAGACGAGAACGGCGAGCGTCCGCTGCAGCATCAGGTGCCGGTGGCCGAAAGCCGCGCGACCAAGTCCGAGCATCTGCTGGTGGTCGAGGACAGTGCCGAGGTGCTGGAACTGGCGGTCGAGATCCTAGGCGCTGCGGGTTACCGCGTCACCACCGCCGAGAGCGGCGAGATCGCGCTGCGCATCTTCGAGAAGGCTGGGTCGGGAACGTTCGACCTGTTGTTCACCGATCTTGTGATGCCGGGTGGGATCAATGGGCTGATGCTGGCCGACAAGGTCCGCGAGCTCGATCCGGAGATCGGTATCCTGCTGACCACCGGCTACAATGAGGAGCTGGTAATCGCGGGGCCGGACCGGCCGCACAAGGATGTGCTGGGCAAGCCTTATCGCCGTTCCGAACTGCTCGATCGTGTCCGCCAGTCGCTCAACAACCGCGCACAGCTGGGCGACGCGCGCCGGCAGGTGTCGGAATATGGAGCGGCCGAAGCCTAGGCGCTCTTCCGCCGCCGGGTCGGCGCGTGGAAGTCGGCGGGCTTGCCGGCGATCCAGCCGAGAAAGCGGGCGAGCTCTGGATTGCGGGCTAGCGTCGCGGGATCGTCGCCGGCTTTCTCCAACTCCTTGTTGGTAAAGGTCGCGTGGAGCGCGCGGTGGCAGATCGGGTGCACCGGCCGCGTCTCCCGCCCGCCGCGTGACTTGGGCACCGGATGGTGCTGCTCGACACGGCGGCCGAGCGGTCGGCCGCAGAGCCAGCAGGTGGGTTCGTTCGTCACCAAGGCTGCAACACACGAACCCGATGGTAGATGCGTCAGGGGCGGTGCTCAGGGGTTTGCTGGCCAGCGGATGGCGCAAAGGCCGATCCGTTCCATCGTGGGGCCGTGCCATTGGTTGAGGACGTCCGGCTCACAACTAGCGAGGAGGCCGGATGCCGAGGCCGGCTCGGAGAGCAGGTGCGTCGCGGCCAACCCCTTGCGCTCCCACACAAGCCGATGCCAGCGGATCAGCGGCGCATAGCCGCGTTCCTCACGGCGGCCGAAGCCTGGATCGATCACCGTCACCTCAGTGACGCCGCGGGCCGCCAGGGAGGCGAACAGGTTCCCGTAGGACGCCTGCGCCCCTGATTGCCGCGCCGGGAACATCTCGAAGCGCCACCACATCGCCCGCGCGGTCAATTGCGTGCCCAGCAGGCAGAGCGCGCAGCCGAGTGCGATGGGCACGATGCGTTGGCCTGTCGACCATGGATCGAGAACGTACGTGCGCAGCAAGCGCTTCAGGGCAATCGCCACCAGCATGGCCAGCCACGGGAACAAGGGCAGCGCATATTGCATCGTCCGGGTGGCTGCCGCGCTGTAGATGGCAAGCGCGCCAAGCACCACGCAGCCGGCGTAGAGGGCCAGCGCCCGTTCGCGAGGACCGAGCTTCCTCAGCCCCAGGGGAATGAGGAGCAGCAACGGTCCGGCGAAGAACCAACCCTTGACGAGATGTTCGAGATAATAGGTCGGCGCGGTTGCTTCGACATCGGTGAGCTCGCCGAAGCGGCCGGTCATGTCGTTCTGGACGATCGCCGAGAGGTAGCCGGGGCCCAGCCATTCCCGCGCCGCAAAGAAGGCAAGCAGGGGTCCGAGCGCAGCCACAAACGCGAGCCCGTAGCGCGGCCAGCAGGCGAGCACCGGGCGCAGCCGTCCCGCCACCAGGATGAAGATCAGGGTTCCCGTGACGGGAATGAAGGCGGCGACGCTTTTCGACAGCGCGCCCATCGCGATCAGGCCCCCGGCGACGAGCAGCAGCGACCAAGGCGGTCGGCGCTTCAGCAGCGCGAGATAGAGAAGCTGCAATCCGCCGGTGACGAACAGCAGCAGGACGGCATCGAAGTCTCCAGTCCGGGCGCCATGCTCGCCGAAGAAGCCGGGGCTGAGGAGCAGCAGGATGGCGCTGCCCAGCGCGACGCCCGCCGAGCCTGTGACCTTGCGCACGTACCACAAGGTGCACGCGAGCGTGGCCATGGCCGCCAGCGCCGAGGGCAGCCGCAGCGCCCATTCGTCGAAGCCGAACAGGCGCAGGCTGCCGCTCATCAGCCAGATGACCAACGGCGGTTTGGTGTTCCAGAGGTCGGGGCGGAAATCGTAGGTGGTGACGAGGCTGAAGCCGCTGATCGCCATGTCCAGCGCGTTGTTGGCGTTGCGGGACTCGTCCTTGAGCGCGAGCGGCGCGGCGAGGCCGTCTCCGAACAGGAACACGGCGGCGAGGCACAGGAACAGCGCCGACCAGCCTCGCCAGCCCAAGGCCGCGGGCCAGGCGGTCGAGCGTTCTTGCAACGCATGGGTCGGGGAAAGCTGCAGCACGTTAGGCTGGATGTAGCGAAAATCTGTTGCGAAATTCTCACTGGCGAGCGCGCGTCAGGCGCAGGCGGCGGCGTCGCTTTCCCAAGATTTGCGGACCATCTCTTTGAGCACGCAGGCGTCCACGTCGGCGAGCTTGGTGACGTAAAGGCAAGCCTTGCTCGTCTTGTGCTTGCCGAGCAGTGCAAGGTCGGCGTCGTAGCCGTCATAATGGCAGAGATAAAGGACGAGATTGGCCTTGCGCGGGCTGAACGCGATGCGCGGCATGTCGCCTTCGCGGCCGCTGTCATAGCGGTAGTGGGTAGTGCCGAAGCCGATAATCGACGGGCCCCACAGGGTCGCCGGCTCACTCGACACGCGCTCGAACATCGCGCGGAGGGCGTGGCCGTCTTCCCGGCGCGTGGGGTGATCCAGCGCATCGATCCAGGCGGTGACGTCGGCGCCGGTAGGCTTGGTCTTGTTCTCGGCCACGGGGCAGCCCCTCACTGCGCCGACGGAGCGACGCGCAAGGTGCCCGGCGTCGTGGCGTCAGATGACGAGGTCGCACGGACTTGCGTGACCTCGCCTCGCCGCAAGGCTGGGAGCGCGAGTGCGGTCAGCAGATAGCCGAGGATGCAGCTCGCGCCGTAGCCGACCAGCGGGGTTGGGTAGTTGTGCAGGAGCGCGCTCAGTACGAGGGTCGCCCACAGCGCAGCGAAGCAAGCGGCTTCGCCCACTAGGCCGCGGTGCCACAGGACGAAGGCGGGCACGAACAGTAGCAGGGTGCCGGCCCAGACCGCGCTGGCGGCGAGCGGCTGGTCGGCAGAGGAGGTCCAGAGGATCTGGTCGACGTGCGCCACCGCCGGAAGATTGTCCGGCCGGACGATCGTCACGGCGAGGGCCAGCAGCGGAACCGCGGCGGTCGCCCAAGCGGCCGGCGTGCGGCGGAAGGCGGCGTCTACTAGCGTCACGACTACCAGGGCGGCGGCGAGTGAACGGTCCGGTTGCAGCGCCATCGCTACGGCGGCCAGCGCTACGGCGAGGCTGCTCCAGCGATCCGGCTTGGTGACATGGGCGAGGAGCAGTGCGGGTAGCAGGATCAGGCTTGGCTGGAGCGACAAGCCGCCGACCACCACCCATCGCGTGGCACCTTCCGCCGCCGACCCGAACAAGGCCGTGGCCAGCAAGGCTGCTGCCGAGCCGAGCAGCAGCAAAGGCCGGGCGGAAGGAACGGGTAGGAGCCGCGCGATCGCAAGGAGGGCAATGCCCGCGCCAAGCGCCACGAGATTGATCAGCAGCAGCCGGGGCGGCGCTCCGGTGAGGCTGAGGAACAGCAGGCCGCATAGCACCGCCGCCGCTCCGGCCAGTGCAATGACGTTGTTCGACAGCCCGGCTTTGCCCATGATTTCGAGTCTCCCTGCCAGCGCAGCTTTGCACCGTGCAGCGCATCCGACAATCGGGTCCGTGTCGATTGCGACGAGCGCGCGCAGCCCCCATATGTTCTCCCATGGAAATCCAGATCCGCACGACCCTCGCCGAGCCTGAAACCGGCGCCGAGTTCGTGCCTCACCGCCCGGCGCGGCCCGAGAAGGCGGAAGGCGGCCGCGCGTTTCAGCTGAAGAGCGATTATGAGCCGGCTGGCGATCAGCCGACAGCGATCCGCGAGCTAGTCGAAGGGATCAAGGAGGGTCAAGAAAAGAGCCAAGTGCTCTTGGGCGTCACCGGATCGGGCAAGACTTACACCATGGCGCAGATCATCCAGCATACGCAGCGCCCGGCGCTGATACTGGCGCCCAACAAGATCCTTGCGGCGCAGCTCTACGGCGAGTTCAAGAGCTTCTTTCCCGACAATGCGGTCGAATATTTCGTCAGCTACTACGACTATTACCAGCCTGAAGCCTACGTGCCGCGCACCGACACCTATGTGGAAAAGGAGTCGAGCGTGAACGAGGCGATCGACCGGATGCGCCACTCGGCCACCCGGTCGCTGCTGGAGCGCGACGACGTCATCATCGTCGCCTCGGTGTCGTGTCTCTACGGTATCGGCTCGGTCGAGACCTATTCGGCGATGACCTTCAGCTTGAAGAAGGGCGAACTGGTCGACCAGCGCGAGACGATCCGCAAGCTGGTCGCGCTGCAATACAAGCGCAACGACGCGGCATTTGCGCGCGGCAATTTCCGGGTGCGCGGCGACAGCCTCGAGGTGTTTCCCTCGCACTATGAGGATAGCGCGTGGCGCATTTCCTTCTTCGGTGACGAGATCGAGGACATCGTCGAGTTCGATCCCCTCACCGGCAAGAAGGTCGGCAGCCTTCCATCGATCAAGGTCTATGCCAACAGCCACTATGTGACGCCCGGGCCGACCATGAAGCAGGCGGCGGGTGCGATCCGGCACGAGCTCGAGGAGCGGCTGAAGGAGCTGAATGCGGAAGGGCGCTACCTCGAGGCGCAGCGGCTGGAGCAGCGGACGAACTTCGATCTCGAGATGATCGCGGCTACCGGCAGCTGCGCTGGGATCGAGAATTACTCGCGCTTCCTCACCGGCCGCCTGCCGGGTGAACCGCCGCCGACGCTGTTCGAATATTTGCCCGACAATGCACTGCTGTTCGTTGACGAAAGCCACCAGACGGTGCCGCAGATCGGCGCGATGGCCAGGGGCGATCACCGGCGGAAGATCACGCTGGCGGAATATGGCTTCCGGCTTCCGAGCTGCATCGACAACCGTCCGCTGCGTTTCAACGAATGGGACGCGATGCGCCCGCAGTCGGTGTTCGTCAGCGCGACGCCTGGCCCGTGGGAAATGACCGAGACCGGCGGCGTGTTCAGCGAACAGGTGATCCGCCCAACGGGGCTGATCGACCCTCCGGTGGAGATCAAGCCGGTCGAGGACCAGGTCGACGATCTCGTCAACGAAGCGAGGCTGACTGCAAAGGCCGGTTATCGTACGTTGGTCACCACCCTGACCAAGCGGATGGCCGAGGACCTCACCGAATATCTGCACGAAGCGGGATTGAAGGTCCGCTACATGCACTCGGACGTCGAGACGCTGGAGCGTATCGAGCTGATCCGCGATCTTCGGCTGGGCGTCTACGACGTGCTGGTCGGGATCAACCTGCTGCGCGAAGGCCTCGACATTCCCGAGTGCGGGCTGGTCGCGATTCTCGACGCGGACAAGGAAGGTTTTCTGCGATCGGAAACGTCGCTGATCCAGACCATCGGCCGCGCGGCGCGTAACGTCGACGGGCGGGTGATCCTCTACGCCGACAGCATCACCGGCAGCATGGAGCGCGCGCTCAACGAGACCAATCGGCGGCGCGAGCGGCAGGAGGCTTACAACCTCGAGCATGGCATCACGCCCGCGACCATCAAGCGCGACATCAGTGACATCATCGCCCACGTTTCGACCCGCGACGGGGTGGTGGTGGACACCGGCGACCCCGACACGCCGCATCTCGTCGGGCACAATCTTCGGGCCTACATCAGCGACCTCGAAGAGCGGATGCGAAAGGCCGCCGCCGACCTCGAGTTCGAGGAAGCGGCGCGGCTGCGCGACGAGATCCGCAAGCTGGAAGAGGACGAGCTCGGTATTCCCGATCAGCAGCGCGCTGCGCCGCGCGTCGGCCATTCGACCGAAGGCAAGCCCGGGACGCGCAAGACGCGCTTCGGCAAGCAGCAGCAAATGCGGATGAACAAGCGCGCGCGGCGGTGAGCCGCTAGACGGCAATGCGCACCAGCTTGGCAAGCGGCAGTGCCGCGCCGGCAAGGGCGGCCGGCAGCTCGCCGCCGCGGCTGACCACTTACCGGCACCGTGGCGAGGTTTGTGAGGGCGTTCTCGCGCTGCACGAGCAGCCCGACTGCTGCATTGACGCCACGGACCGCGCGGAAAGCGCGACCGGCACCCAGACTTTGCGCCGGGGTGCGAAGCTGGATGGAATGTGGTGCGTTTCCCCATCAGCCATGCCGATCCCCGACGAGAAATCACGGGTCTGGACCCGTCCCGAAGATTACTGGCCGCCGCGCCGCTCGCGCCGGAGCGGGCGAAGTTCGTTCAAGAGCTTCCAGCCGGCCGCCGCCAACGACGATGATGCGGCCGAGCCGCGACCGCTGCTCGACATCGTTCCTTATGCCGCGCTGATGATCGGGCTCGCCATCTTGGCGGTGGCAATCATCGCGCTCGCCTGGCCCGGACGGACGAGCCCGCAGCCCGCTCCAGCCCGCGAACCGGTCGAAGTGGAGATTGGCACGGCGCCTAAGGGCTGGATCGACAACGAGCAGCCCGCTCGCCGCTGAGCCCCGCTTGCGCTAGGCGGCTAAAGCCGATGACCCTGCAGCATCTCGCCCGCCCGAGTGGCCACCTGATGGCCGTCCGCCACCGTCCCGCCGCAAGCGGTGCGCCGACGATCCTGTTCCTGCCGGGCTATGCTTCGGACATGACGGGGTCCAAGGCGCTGGCGCTCGACGCGGTGGCCGAGCGCGAGGGGCTCGGTATCATCCGCTTCGATTATCGCGGCACGGGCGAAAGCGAAGGCCGCTTTGCCGACTTCACGCTGGAGGACTGGCTGGAGGATGCGCTTGCCGCGGCCGCCATCACTGATGGCCCGCTGATCGTGGTCGGTTCCTCGATGGGCGGCTGGTTGATGCTGCACCTTGCCGAGCGGCTGGGCGCACGGGTGACGGCGCTGGTTGGGATCGCCGCCGCGCCCGACTTCACCGATTGGGGCTATAGCGACGACGACAAGCAGGCACTCGCCTCAAAAGGGGAGCTGCGCCGCGACAACCCTTATGGGGGAGAAGCGGAGCTTACCACGCTGCCGCTGTGGCAATCGGGCGAGCGGATGCGGCTGCTCGAGCGGTCAATCAACTTCGACGGCCCGGTGCGGCTGCTCCATGGTGACCGCGACGCCGAGGTGCCGGTGGATATCGCGCTCCGCCTCAAAGACGCGCTGACCTCCGCCCTCGTGCAGCTGACGATCGTCAAGGGCGGCACGCACCGCCTGTCCGCGCTGCACGAGCTGGCGCTGCTGGAAAGAACCGTATTGGACTTGGCAGCGGGTGCCTGAGCACCCAAGTGTCGGCGATGCGCTTCCTCCACACCATGATCCGGGTCACCGACCCCGACGCCACCATCCGCTTCTTCAATCTTCTTGGCCTCGAAGAGCGCCGGCGGATGGAAAATGAAGCGGGCCGCTTTACCCTCATCTTCCTTGGCGTTCCGGGCGACGAAGGCGGCGAGGTCGAGCTGACCTATAATTGGGATCCCGAGAACTATGACGGCGGCCGCAATTTCGGTCATCTGGCGTACGAGGTCGACGACGTCCACGCGACATGCCAGCGGCTGATGGACGCGGGGGTCACCATTAATCGCCCGCCGCGCGAAGGCCGGATGGCGTTTGTCCGCACGCCCGACGGTATCTCGATCGAGCTCCTGAACAAGGGGGGCGCGCAGACTCCGGCCGAGCCGTGGAAGTCGATGCCGAACACGGGCGTCTGGTGATCGAGGTCGTCGCGCTTCCGGCGCTCAGCGACAATTATATCTGGCTCTTCCACGATACCGAGAGCGGCCACACCGCGGTGGTCGATCCCGGTGACGGCCAAGTGGCGCTGGACGCCGCAGCGGAGCGCGGCTGGACGATCGATCAGGTGCTGATCACCCACTGGCACCCCGACCACACCGCCGGCATTCCCGCGGTAGTAGAAGCGACGGGCGCCAAGGTGTGGGGCCCGGAAGCCGAGCGCACCAAGTTTAGCGGGCTCGATCACGGGCTGTCGGATGGTGACCAGGTGACGATTGGCGGCCATGAGGCGCAGGTCTGGCACGTGCCCGGCCACACGCTTGGCCACATCGCCTTCATCCTCGATGGCCATGCCTTCGTCGGCGATACCCTGTTCGCCGGCGGGTGCGGGCGCCTGTTCGAGGGCACGCCCGAACAGATGCACGCCTCGCTCCAGCGGCTCGGCACGCTGCCGGAAGAAACGATCGTCTATCCCGCGCACGAATATACGCTCGGCAACTACCGCTTCCTCGCCGCCGAAGCCCCGGGCGACACCGCCATTGAGCGGCGGCTGGCGGAGGTCACCGCGTTGCGCGAGGCAGGACAGCCCTCCGTTCCGACCACGATTGCCGAGGAGCGCCGCAGCAATCTGTTCCTGCGTGCCGACGACGCCGCGGAATTTGCTCGTCTGCGGGCGGCCAAGGACAGCTTTCGTTAAGCGGGAACACCGCATCCCTGTTCAGGCGTTCTTCACGAACCTTTAGCCCCCAAGGACCTGCTGCCATGCAACGCCTGACCCTTGCCTCCCTCACCATCCTGGCTTCAGCCGGTGTGCTTACTTCCTGCGCCACCACCGGGCAGCCCGTGCAGCGCTCACCCAAGGCGGTGGCCGAGCTGGCGAGCTATCTCGACGGGCGCACGCCGGGCAAGCCCGTGTCCTGCCTGCCGACCTATCGCCGCAACGACATGGTGGTGATCGATGAAAACACCATCCTGTTCCGCGACGGCGCCAACCGCGTGTGGCGCAACGATCTCAAGGGTCCGTGCAACAGCCTCGGCCGGCCTAGCACCGCGCTCCTCACCCGGCAGTTCAGCAGCAGCCTGTGCAGCGGCGAAATTGCACAAGTGATCGACACCACCGGCGGCTTCACCGTCGGCAGCTGCGCGCTTGGCGACTTCGTGCCCTACACGGGGCCTGGCCGGCGTCGCTAAGGGCCCGACCTACTTGCCGTAAAGACCGTCCAGCCGTTCGCCGTAAACGCTCTTCAGGACGTGGCGGCGGATCTTCATGCTCGGCGTCATCTGCTCGTTGTCGACGCTGAACGGCTCGTCGGCCAGCGTGAAGCGACGGACCTTTTCGATCACGCTGAGGTCCGCGTTGACCCGGTCGACCGCCTTCTGAAGCTTGGCCCGGATGGTCGCCTCGTCGCCCTTCAGGTCAGGCTCGGGAACCAAAAGCGCGACCAGGTGCGGGCGGCGGTCGCCATAGACCATTGCCTGCGCAATCTCCGGCTGGAGCGTCAGCATCCCCTCGACCCGCTGGGGCGAGACGTTGTCGCCCTTGTCGTTGACGATGAGATCCTTCTTGCGGTCGGTAATCACGATCCGGCCCGCATCGTCGAAATGGCCGACATCGCCGGTGTGAAGCCAGCCGTCCTTGAGGACCCTCGCCGTCTCTTCCTCGTTGTTCCAATAACCGTGCATCACGAGCTCGCCGCGGACCAACAGTTCGCCATCTTCGGCGAAGCGCACCTCGGTGTTGAGGAGCGGCGGGCCGACGGTCTCCATGCGGATGCCGTTCTTGGGCCGGTTGCAGCTGATCACCGGCCCCGCTTCGGTCTGGCCATAGCCTTGCAACATGGTGAGGCCGAGCGAATGGAAGAACAGGCCGACGTCGGGGTTGAGCGGCGCCCCGCCCGACACCATCGCCTTGATCCGGCCACCGAACTTCTTGCTGACCTTGCGCTTCAGCAGCAGCTTGACCGCTAGATCGGCGGGCCAATCCTTGAGCGGGATCGATCCGCTATCATAGCGCTCCTTGCCGATCTCCAGCGCGCGGCCGAGCAGTTTCTCGCCAAGGCCGCCCTGCTTCTCGATGGTCTTGAGCATCCGCTGGCGCAGCATCTCGAACAAGCGCGGCACGACCACCATCAGGGTCGGGCGCACTTCCTCGATGTTGGCGGCAAGCTTTTCGAGGCTTTCGGCAAAATAGATCTGCGCGCCCAGCGCGATCGGAAACATCTGCCCGCCGCTATGCTCGTAGGCGTGGCTGGCCGGGAGAAAGGAGAGGAATATCTCGTCGTCCCAGCCGAAGTCGTTGGCGATGACGTCGATGCAGGCAGCGGTGTTGTGGAGGATCGCACCATGATGCTGGCGGACCCCCCGCGGAGCGCCGCCGGTGCCGCTGGTGTAGATGAGGCAGGCGAGGTCGTCGCGGTTCATGCCGGCGATGCGCTGCTTGACGGCCTCCAGGCTGCCGCCTTGCGCGACCAGTTCTGACCAGACGTGGAAACGCGCTTCGCTGACCGACTGGCCGGTGCGGATGTCATCGATCCCGATCACGTCATGGCAGTCCGACGAGAACAGCACTGCCGGGATCAGCGTCTTGGCGAGCTTCTGGCTCGACACGATCACCGCTCGGGCGCCCGAATTGGTCAGGATGTGGGTGTGATCGCGCGTGGTGTTGGTGGTGTAGGTCGGCACCGTGACGCAGCCCGCGGCCATGATCGCGAGGTCGGCGATCAGCCATTCGGGGCGGTTCTCGCTGACCAGCATGACCCGGTCTCCGGGCCTGCAGCCGAGCCGGAGCAGGCTTTCGGACAGCGCCGCCACCTGCCGCGCAGCTTCGGTATAGCTGATCGATTGCCACGCCCCCTCGCGCTTGGCCCACAAGAACGGGGTGTTGCCGCGCTGTTGTACCCGGTCGAGGAACATGGCGACCAGATTGGGGAAATGTTCCAGGCTGTTGCCCTTGCGCACGTGCCTTTTGCCTCCTGCCGCCCCGCGGGGCCTCGGCCGCGGCTCTAGAACAGTCGTGGGCGCGGCGCAAAAGGGCGAAGGGCGAGGTCGCCTGTCAGCGCACCTTAAAACCCTGCGGCAAGAGTCAGCGCCGGCCCGCTCTTCGGATCGGAATTGCCCGTCACGCGAAAGCGCCCGCCGCCGACGGCCGGGCCGAGCCGCTGGCGCCGTTCGGCAAGCAGCCGGAGGGGCACGCTCTTGATCGATTCCCAGCTGATCCCGAACGCGCCTTCACCGCCTACGGCCTGCTGGTTCTTGGCGCTGGTGCCCCGCGGCATCAGCGCAGTCGAGGCACGCAGGTGCACGCCGAGCGACGACGGAGGAGTCCAGCTGATCCGCATTCCCGCCTGGCTTCCGCCGAGCGAGCCGGCGGGAGCGAGCCCGGGATTGAGCGCGCCGCTTGCATCGTCGAGCCGGTAGACGCCCTCGCGCGGGCGGAGCAGGGCCCACGCATCGACCAACCAGCGCTCGGCCGCTTTGGACAGGTTTAGTTCCTGGCTCTTTCGGCCGCGCTTGCCCCAGCCCGGCGTCGTCTGCGTCGCGGTGCTGGCAAGCGAGATCGGCCCCGCGGCGCCAATGGTCGGCCATTAATCGAGCGGCGCGACGGGACTGGCATAGCCTTCTGCCGCCGCGGGCGGACTAAAGCTCGACGCCATTGCTGCCGCGCGCGCAGGTGCAGGCGGGCCCATGTCGGCCGGAACGCCGGGAGGAAGGGTCGGCTCGGCTGCGGCGAGCGCGGCGTCGGAGCCTTCCCACAGTTCGGGCGCTTCGGCGGCGGCTGGCTCCAGCGCCAGCGCGCTGCTGACGGTGCGCAGTCCGACATAGGCGACGATGGCGAGGCCGAGAAAACGGATCGGCGCACTCATGCCCGGTTTGCTCCCGGGGTGAGGAGCGGGTCCTCGGGGAAGACGTGATCGGTCTTGTCCCAATGCTTGGGGCCGCCATTGGCATGGAGGAACAGCGCCCGACCCGTCGCGAGGATCGCGATCAAGTTGGCGGTGACGATCCGCGGCACCGCCGCAAGCCCTTCTCCGAAGCCGTAGACATGGGTGGTGAACCCGATACGCATGATGACTCTCCACAGGAGCAGGGCAAAATTGATCTGGAGCAGGCCGGCCAGCAGCGGCGAGGGCTGCGGCGGCATGGGAGCGCCAAGCTGGGCGGCGAACCACAGCTGCGCCCACAGGAGGCCGGACGCGTAGCCCGCCAGCAACAGCAGCGCGGCAAAGGGCCCGCGCCGGTCGCGCAAGCGGAACCAGCGCTCGCCAAGTCCGCCGCGCCATCCGAGGCGGTCCCAACCGGCAAAGGCGATCCCACCGAGCCAGCGGGCTTTCTGCCGGACCGCAGCGCCAAGGTTGCTCGGAAAATGCCCACGGCTGGCCACGACACCGCGCTGGCCGGGACTCTCGGGCAAGCGCACGAAGATGGTCCGCTCGCCAAGCGCACCAAGGCGCAGACCCATCTCGTAGTCCTCGGTCATGGAGTCGCCCGCGAACGGCTTGCCGCCATGCGCCTCGGCCAGCCTGTTCATCGCCTAGCGGGAGATGGCGCAGCCAACCCCGGCGAGCGGGATCGATGCCCCGACCGCCTCGCGCACCACCCAGCTCCTTGCCATGGGATTCGGCGAACTCGTTGCAATAATGGCCGGCAATCCAGTGGCTGCGATGATCGGGGAGCGGCACCACCGGCAACTGCACCATGCCCGCTTTCGCAGTCAGCCGGTCAAACAGCTTGAGTTCCAGAGGGTGGACGAGGTCCTCGGCGTCGTGGAGCACGACTGCCCGAGCCTGCCGCCCGCTTGCCGCCTCGTGCCGCAGCAGGAAGGCGTATAGGTGGTGAAGGCAATCGGCCTTGGTGGTCGGCCCATCGCACGGCACCTCCACGGCGATGACGCGCGGGTCGGGCACATTCTCAATCGCCAGCCGGGTCGCCGAATCGCTGCGATAATAGCCGACCAGCAAGGTTTAATCGGGATGGTCGAAGCTTTTGAGGGTCGAGCGCAGCATGGCGCCGATCACCGCGCTTTCGTCCCAGGCGGGGATCATCACCACCATCCACCCGGTCGCCGCGCCTTCCGTCAGCGAGCGCGCGTCGCCGCGGGCGTGGCGGCGGTAGACCGTCACTGCGCGCCACGACCGGCGGGCGAAATAGATGAAGTCAACTGCGAGGTCGTCGACCGAGAAGAGGAAGAACCCAAGCGCCGCGAACAGCGCCAGTTCGGCCGCGGTCTCGGCCATGATGATCTGCAGCGTCATCGCGCGCAGCCTCGCCGCGCACGTAATGCCTTGACGCTCAAGATGGAATCCGCCCGGTCCACACGCCCCCCGAGCGCTGGTTGTTCCGAGCACGGGTCTTCTCTCACGTGCCGGGGCAGGACGCAAGCGGCTGCAAGCGGCTTGCGCAAGGCCGCTTGGCGGGCCATCGCTGGCTCAAGAGAAGCTTGGGGGAAAACGACGTGAACCTGCCGACCCTGGTGCCGGAGTGGCTGTTCTGGGCGCTGATCGCCCTGCTGGTGCTGGCCGCCTTCCAAGACGCGATGATGCTGAAGATCAGCAACTACATTTGCGGCGCGGTGCTGTTGCTGGGCGTTGCCGGCGCGGTGATCGCCGGGCCGCAGGTGAGCCTGTGGGAGAATGGCGTCGTGTTCGTCTTGGCGCTTGCCATCGGCACCTTCCTGTTCGGGCGCGGGATCCTTGGCGGCGGGGACGTCAAGCTGTTTGCGGCCACCGTGCTGTGGTTCGACCTCGGCGCCTCGGGCAGGTTCCTCCTGTGGACCGCGATTGCCGGAGGCGTGCTGGCGGTGCTGATCATCCTGATGCGGACGCTGCCGTGGCCTGACGCAATCCGATCGCGGATGCGGGTGCTTCAGCCCAAGGCCGGCATTCCCTACGGCATTGCCATCGCCGCCGGCGCAATCATCACCAGCCTGCAGTTGATGGGAGCGCGCGGGGCGTGAAGGCGGCGGCGGCCGCCCTGGCCGTTGTCATCGGCTTGCTGGGCGCAGAGGCAGCCGCAGCGCAGCGGCTGCTTCATGCCGGCGCGTTCTGGGCCGCGGTCGAGCGGCCGGGCGGCACCTGCGAGGCGGTTTCGAGGAGCGAAGTGGTAGCCGCGCCCGGGCGTCCGCAAGCCCGCGCGACCTTTGCCTTCACCCGCGACGGCAAACGACGGGGCGAGCTCCATTTCATCTTCGCGCGGCCGGTACGTCCCGGCGCGGCCGCCGTCCTGACGGTGGGCGCCGAGAGTTTCCTCCTCGTTACCCGCGGCACCAGCGCCTGGAGCCGCGGGCCGGCACAGGAAGCAGCCATTATCGCCGCCATTCGCCGCAGCGCCGAGATGCGAGTCCGGGCGCGAGGGCAGGGCGGGCGGATCAGTGACCGCTATCTCCTCCGCGGCGCACCCACCGCGATCGATGCTGCCGCGCTCGCCTGCGCGTAAATAGTCCCGCCGCGCATCCCACTGGAAAAATCTGCAAAACTCGCTACATGGCCGCTCTCCCATGAGCGCTTATACAAACCTGATGGCCATTCCCGGGCCAATCGATCCCGTGCCCCTCCCGCGCCCTGCGGCGGTCACTACCGATCCTCGTGTCGAGCTTATCGGCCTCAAGCGCGAAGACATCCGCACCGCGCTGGAAAGCGCCGGCATGGACGCGCGTCAGGCCAAGCTTCGGTCGAAGCAGCTGTGGCACTGGATGTACAATCGCGGTGTCACCGACTTCAGCCTGATGACCGACATCGCTAAGGCTCAGCAGCCCTGGCTGGCCGAGCGCTTCCGCATCTCCCGTCCCGGCGTGATGGAAGCGCAGGTGTCGTCCGACGGCACGCGCAAGTGGCTGCTCCAGACCCATGACGGCCACGACTTTGAGATGGTGTTCATTCCCGACGCCGATCGCGGGACCCTGTGCGTGTCGAGCCAGGTCGGCTGCACGCTGAACTGCCGCTTCTGCCATACCGGCACCATGCGCCTCGTCCGCAATCTCGATATCCACGAGATCGTCGGCCAGGTCATGCTCGCCCGCGACTCGCTCGGCGAATGGCCGAGCCAACCTGAAGGCCGTATGCTCACCAACATCGTGATGATGGGCATGGGCGAGCCGCTCTACAATTTCGACAATGTTCGCGATGCGCTGAAGATCGTGATGGACGGGGACGGCCTCGGCCTTTCGAAGCGCCGCATCACCCTGTCGACATCGGGCGTGGTGCCGATGATGGAGAAGTGCGGCGAGGAGATTGGGGTCAACCTTGCCGTCTCGCTGCACGCGGTGACCAAGGAGATCCGTGACGAGATCGTGCCGCTCAATCGCAAGTACGGCATCGAAGAGCTGCTGCAGGCCTGCGCCGACTATCCCGGCGCCAACAACGCCCGCCGGATCACCTTTGAGTACGTCATGCTCAAGGACAAGAACGACAGCGACCACCATGCGCGCGAGCTGGTCCGGCTGATCCGCCACTACCGCCTGCCGGCAAAGGTCAATCTGATCCCGTTCAACCCTTGGCCGGGCGCTGAATATGAGTGCTCGACGCCCGAGCGCATCCGCGCTTTTTCGAACATCGTGTTCGAAGGCGGGATCAGCGCGCCGGTGCGTACCCCGCGTGGCCGCGACATCGACGCGGCTTGCGGTCAGCTCAAGACGGCGGCGGAAAAGAAGCGGCGCGCCGACATCGACCGCGAGGCTGCGGCCTGAGCGTCAGGCGACCGCGGGCGTCGCCCCAGTCGCCTTGCCGACGATCTGCATGCTCCTCAGCTTGTCCGAGGCATGGGCGCCGCAGTAAAGCGCGCCGTTGATGATTGCCCCGGCTGCATGAACACAGCCATTGATTGAGCAGGGCGGCAGGATCTTGCGGGTCAACTAAGCCTCTCGGGCGATTCGTTAACGTTCACCTTAGTTGAATAACGATTCACTTTCGGGGTGTTCGTGCACACACTGTGCACCACTCTTGCGCGATGTTATGGTGATCGAACGAGGCGCAGGGTTGATGGTCCGGATACAAGCACAACCGCAAGCCGGCGGCGAAAGTCGCCGTGCCGGCATTCAGATGGCGATGCTGACGCTCCGCTGCATGGAGCATTACCGCCTTGTCGCAGGCGGCCATGACAGCGCGCTCATTCTCCTTGCCGTGGTCGCCATCTCGTCCGAGCGGCTGACCCGTGGCGAGCTTGCGGGAGACTTGCGTAGCCTCGATGCGCCTTTGCCGCCCGATCAGTTGGGCACTTGCAACGTCAGTTCGATTGCGGTCGCCACCGGCTTCAACCGCGAGACTGCGCGCCGCTATGTCAATCGCCTGATTGAGCGCAATGTCCTGCAGAAAAGCGCCGACGGCACCATCCAGTTCACCGCGGGCTATATGCAGACCGGCCAGGTCGCGGAACTGCTGCAGCTGCAGCTCGATACGCTTGGCCGCTCGGTCACCGAATTCCTGCGCATGGGCGCGATGGCGATAACCGACGACTGACGGAGCAGGCGCACTGGTCGCTCGTTCCCCCTTCATGGCCAGTCTCGCGTCGCCCTCAGTCGAAAACCTCCGCCGTGCGATTGCGGGCGGGGTGGTCGGCTTCTTCAACGATGCGACCAAGGGTCAGCGGCCGATCCAGCCGTCCGACGATGCGCTCTGCCCACCCGGGGGCGCGGCGTGGAAGGTCCATGCCGATCTTGCCGGAATGATGGTCGGCGGGGTGGCGGCCTTGCTGTGGCAGATGCTCCATCCCAAAGCGCTGGCGGGCGTCTGGGATCATTCCGACTTCCGCCGCAACATGCATGGCCGGCTGCGCAACACCGCACGCTTCATCGCAGTGACGACCTATGGCGCGCGGGAGGATGCCGAAGCGGCGATCGCGCGGGTTCGGCGCATCCACGACCATGTGAACGGGACTTTGCCCGACGACACGCCCTACGATGCCAACGATCCTCGGCTGCTCGCCTTCGTGCACCTTGCCGGGTCCGCCATGTTCCTCGCCGGCTACCGCCGCTTCGCCAATCCCGCCATGCCGACGGCCGAGCGTGACGCTTACTGGCGAGAGGTGGCGATCATTGCCGAAAAGCTCGGCGCCGACCCGGTGCCGCGAAGCGAAACGGAAGCCGAGGCGCTGGCCCGCTCCTTCCTGCCCGAACTCCGCCCCGACGAGCGCAGTGCCGCCGTGCGCGACATCATCCTCAATGCGCCGCCCGACCGCCTGCGTCTGTTTCCGATCCAGCGTCTGCTGATGCGCTCGGCCACCGACCTGTTGCCACGCGAAGTACGACGCCTGCACGGACTGCGCGGATCGGGTCTCGCGAGCCCGGCGGTGGGCGCTGCCACCTTCAGTCTCGCCTCGACCTTGCGCTGGGCCCTCGCCCCGCGCGAAAAGAGGGCATGAACATCCTCGAACGCCTGCTTGGCGACCGGATCCAGAACGGCACACTGACCGTCTTGCTCCCCAGCGGAGAGCGTTCCTCCGTCGGCTCGGGCGAACCGCACGTTACTGCCCGCATCCACGACAAGAAGGCACTGTTCGAGCTGGTGCGCGGTCCGCGCCTGGCCTTCGGCGAACTCTATATGGACGGGCGCATCACGATCGAGCAGGGCAAGCTCATCGACCTGCTCTCGATGGTGGTCGGTGCCAACCGGTTCGAGGATGGCGGGCACAAAGGGCGGCTCAAAAAGCAGTTCGGCTTCTTCAAGTCGCTGCTCCCCCGTCGCAATGACGCTCCCGCCTCGCGCCGCAACGTCGCCCACCATTACGACCTCGACGAGCGGCTCTATCGCCTCTTCCTCGACCCCGACATGCAGTACAGCTGCGCTTATTTCCGCGATTCCGCTAACAGCCTGACCCAGGCGCAGGGAGACAAGAAAGCGCACATCGCCGCCAAGCTCTACCTTCAGCCGGGCCAGCGCGTGCTCGACATCGGCTGCGGCTGGGGCGGCATGGCGCTCTATCTCAACCGCGTTGCGGGGGTGGAGGTGCTCGGCATCACCTTAAGCGAAGAGCAGCTTCGGGTCGCCCGCCAGCGCGCCGAGGACGCAGGCGTCGCCGACAAGGTGCGGTTCGAACTGATCGACTATCGCGCCGTCACCGGCCGGTTCGACCGGATCGTCTCGGTCGGCATGTTCGAGCATGTCGGCGCCGCGCATTTTGGCGAGTTCTTCGCCACCTGCAAACGGCTTCTGACCGACGACGGCGTGATGCTGCTCCACACCATCGGCAAGTATGGCAAGGCCGGGAAACCCGATCCCTTCACCGACAAGTGGATCTTCCCCGGCTACCACCTGCCGAGCCTCAGCCAGATGATGGCGGCGAGCGAGGAAGTGCGGCTGATCGCGTCCGACGTAGAGACGTTGCGAATGCACTACGGTTTCACGCTCAGGTATTGGCTGGCGAACTGCCACGCGCACCGGGCGGAGATCGTCGCGCTGTACGACGAGCGATTCTTGCGGATGTGGACCTTCTATCTCGCCGCCGCCGCGGTGGCGTTCGAGCATGGCGCGATGAACAACTTCCAGGTGCAATATGTGCGCGATCGTCGCGCGCTGCCGCTGACCCGCGACTATATGCAAGAGGCGGAGGCGCGTTACCGCCACCCCGCCCCCTGAGATCAAGTACGTCCTGAGCGATTAGCGGACGGCGGCTGCCGGACGCTGGGCCTGCCGCTGCTGGCGGGCCTGCTGGCGCTCGTCACGGGTGACCCGGCCGTCGCGGTTCAGGTCGACCCGGTCGAACCGCTGCACCGCCGCTGCCTGCGCTTCGGCAAGCGAGATACGCTGGTCGCGGTTTGTGTCCGCCATCCGCAGCATCGCGCCGCCCATCGGGCCGCGCATCGCTATGCGCTCACCGCGCATGCCGCCGCGGCGACCCTCGGCGTGGCGCTCGCCACGCATCGCTTCGGCCCGGGCCCATTCGTCGCGGCTGATCACATTGTCGCGGTTCCGGTCGATCCGGTCGAACAACTGCGCGCGTCCTGCACCCCCGCCATCGGCCATGCGCTGGCCCCGGCGCTCACCCACGCGAGCCCGCATCTGCCCGCGCACGGCCTGGCCTTCTTCCCGCGTGATGTAGCCATCGCGATTGGCGTCAACTCGGGCAAACATTGCCCGGGCTCGCTCAACCGCTTCGGCGCGGGTCTGGACCCCGTCGCGCGGTGCAATCGGCGCGTTCGGAGCAAGCTGCGCACTGGCCGCCGTTGCGGCAAGAAGCAGGCCAGCGCCCAACAAAGTCTTCGTCATAGTGCCTCCATTCGCCCCCATCCTATGAGCGCGGAGATAATGCCGGATTGCTGAACCGGGGGTGACAGTTGCCGCGCAAGCTGCAAGGGGCAGGCGCGGAGCCATGATCCCGCCCGCCGCACCGCCCAGCCCGCCCGGAGCGCCGCGTCCCTGGTGGGAAACGCGCGCCTTCGTGGTGGCGATGGTGCTGCTGTCGGCAGTCCCCTTGCTCTATTCGCCGGTGCCGCCCCTAGTCGACCTCCTCGGTCACATGGGCCGCTACCGGGTAATGCTCGACGGCAATGTCCCGAGCCTTGCCGCCAACTACAGCTTCAAGTGGGCTCTGATGGGCAACCTCGGCGTCGACCTTGCGGTGTATCCGCTGGCCAAGCTGATCGGGCTCGAACCGGCTGTGAAGCTGGTGATCATCGCCATTCCGATGATGACGACGCTCGGCATGCTGTGGGTGGCGCGCGAGGTGCACCACCGCCTGCCGCCAACCGTGATGTTTGCGCTGCCGCTCGTTTACGGCCACCACTTCCTTTTCGGCTTCGTCAATTACGCGTTGAGCGTCGCGCTGGCGATGCTGGCATTCGGCCTGTGGCTGCGGCTCGGGCGCAAGCGGCTCTACGGCCTTCGCGCCGCCTTGTTCGTGCCGATCAGCATTCTCGTCTGGCTGTGCCACGCCTTTGGTTGGGGCTTCCTCGGCCTGCTCGCCTTTTCCTCCGAAGTGGTCCGCGCGCATGACGACGGGCGCAGCTGGTGGCGGTCGATCCTGCGCGCCGTGGGGCAGAGCCTGAGCCTCGCGCTTCCCTTGCTGCTGATGCTGCTTTGGCGCGAAGGGGGCGGCGGGCAGACCGCCGACTTCTTCAATTGGAAGAACAAGATGTTCTCCGTGAACACCGTGCTGCGCGACCGCTGGCGGGTGTGGGACCGGATCAGCTTCTTCCTCTGCATCGTCGTGTTCCTGTTCGCGATCGTCCATCCGCGCCTGACCCTGTCACGCATGCTGACCTTTACCGCGCTGGTACTTGGCGCGGCCTTTGTCTGCCTGCCGCGGATCATCTTCGGATCCGCCTATGCGGACATGCGGCTGATGCCGTTCGTGTTTGCTTTCGCGCTGCTGGCGATCCGCTTCCGCCGGGACACGCCGGCGGTCATGGGCGCGGTGCTCGCCGTGCTGGCGCTCGGCTTCTTCCTGGCCCGAACCGCCAGCGTGACCTGGAGCCTGAAGCTCGCCAGCGACGAATATGAGCGGCAGCTCACCGCGCTCGACCATGTGCCGATGGGCGCGCGCGTGGTGAGCATGGTCGGGCTTGGCTGCACCCACGACAGTGGCTGGCCGATGTGGCGCAACGCCCACCTTGGCGGGCTGGTAGTGGTGCGCCGCTATGGCTTCTCCAACGACCATTGGGACGTGCCTGGCGCCAAGCTGCTGACGGTGACCAACAGGGCCGCCGGCTACTGGCAGCACGATCCCTCCAACCTTGTGGTCCACGATCGCTGCCCGGTTCGCTTCGGGCGGCCGGTCAGCTTCATGCTGCGCAACTTTCCGCGGGAGGCGTTCGATTATCTGTGGCTGATCGACCCGCCGCCCTACGATCCGGCGCTGGTTTCCGACATGCAGAAGCTGTGGGGGCTGCCCGATGGATCGGCCCTCTACCGGATACGGCCCGGACCCGCTAATCCGGCACCATGACCGCGCTCTCGATCGTCGTTCCCTGCTTCAATGAAGAGGAGTGCGTCCGCCTCCTGCACGAGCGGCTGAGCGGCGCGGCGCGAACCTCGTTCGGCGAGGATTACGAGATCATTCTCGTCAACGACGGTTCCAAGGACGGCACCTGGCCGATCATGCAGGAGATGAGCGCGGCGGACCCGCATCTCACCTGCGTCAACCTGTCGCGCAATCACGGCCACCAGCTGGCTCTGACTGCCGGGCTAGACCTCGCGCGCGGGCAGCGCATCCTGATCGTCGATGCCGACCTTCAGGATCCACCTGAACTCTTGGCGCCCATGCTGGAGGTAATGGAGCGCGACAGGGCCGACGTCGTCTATGGCGTGCGCCGCAGCCGCGCGGGAGAAACGCATTTCAAGCGCGCCACCGCTCACGCCTTTTACCGCCTGCTGTCGTCCGCCACCGAGATCGACATTCCCCTGGACGCCGGCGACTTCCGCCTGATGAGCCGCCGCGCGCTCGACGTGCTGCTGGCGATGCCGGAGCAAGCCCGCTTCGTCCGCGGGATGGTGGCGTGGATCGGCTTCAAGCAGCTGCCGTTCCCCTATGACCGGGCCGAGCGCGCGGCAGGTGAGACCAAATACCCGCTGTCCAAGATGATCCGCTTTGCATTGGACGCGCTGACCGGGTTCAGCTCGGCGCCGCTGAAGCTCGCCAGCCATGCCGGACTGATGCTGAGCCTGAGCTCGCTGCTGATCATTGTCTATATTGCCTACGCCTTCCTCACCGGACGCAATATCCAAGGTTGGACCAGCCTTATGCTGGTCGTGGTGGTGCTGGGCGCGGTGCAGATGTTCGTACTGGCGATGATGGGCGAGTATATCGGGCGGCTCTACAGCCAGTCGAAGCAGCGACCGCTCTACATCGTGCAGGACATTGCCGGCGACGCCCGCGCGCCCCGCAGGGGCTTGGGTCAGGTGCCCGAAGAAGCCACGGCCCACAGCGTCAGCCCGGGCGGCAACGGCACGCGGCCGATCAACCGCGCTTCCTGAGCGAACACCGCTTCCAGCGCGGCGTTGAGCGGCGCCGGCGGGAGCGTGTCGTCGCCGTCGTCCTTGCCCGTGATCTTGCCCGCGGTCCGCGCGGCGATCGCGACGGGCAGGAGCAGGCTGTTCAGATAGCCCATCTTCTCGAGCTTCAGCGGCGAAGCGCGGAACAGCGCCTCTAGCCCCTTTTTAGAATAACGGCGCTGGTGATGGTTCACGACGTCATGCGCCGACCACATCCACTGGTGCGCAGGCACGGTCATGACGAACTTGCCACCGGGCTTCAGGCAGCGCGCGATGCCGGCCAGCGCGGCGGCGTCGTCGGCGATATGCTCGATCACGTCGAACGACCCGATCATGTCGAACGAAGCGTCCGCGACCCCGTCGAGCGCGGGGAGCGGCGCCGAGCCCACCGCGCGGCCAAGCCGATGCTCGGCCATTTCGCGGGCAGCAGGATCGACCTCGATCGCTTCCACCGTGCCGAACTGCTCGAGCATGGGGATATTGTGCCCGGTTCCGCAGCCGACTTCGAGGATCGTACTTCCGGGCGCAGGGCGGGCCACTCGCTTGATCAGGGCAGCCAGCACCTTGCGCCGGGCACGGTACCACCAGTGGAGCTGGTCGAGTTCAGCCATGCGGTCGTAGACTTGCCGTTCCATCAGCCGAACACCCACCAGCGATTAAGCGCAAAGGTCACGATCGGCGTGATCAGCACCGCCGGGACCAGCGGCCACCACGTCGGCCCGTGCAACCAGTCCACCGCCACCCAGGTGAAAGCGGCGTTCATCAGCATGCCGACAGTCTGCACAGCAAAGAACTGCGCCTTGGTTCTGTTGTCCTCGGCCCGCTCATGTCCCTTGAAGCTCCACCGGCTGTGCAGGAAGAAACCGGCAGTCACCGCCACGGCAAAGGCGATCACCACTGCCAGCACCGGCCACATCACATAAGTCGCAAGCGGCCAGTACACCGCCGCGTAGAGCAGGGTCGAGCCAAGGCCGACCAGCCCGAAGCGGATCAACTGCCCGATCAGCTCGCGCCGGGGGGATGCTTGGGGCAGGCTTGCCTGGATCATGGCCTTGCCCTCTAGGGTCAAGTGCCTAGAGCGGCAACAGATTGGGTTGGGGCGGGGAGAAACGCGACGTGCCGGAACGGTTGCTGGGGTGGATGGAGCGGCATTGGCGCCTGGTGGTGCTGCTGGTCTGGCTGCTCTCCTGCGCGCTGTTCGCCTGGCAAAAGTGGGGCGGGATCGTCGGCTTTGCGCTTGGCGACACCGACGACAACCTCCGCATGGCGCAGGTCCGCGCCTGGCTTGGCGGGCAGGGCTGGTACGACCTTCGCCAATATCGCTTCGATCCTGCGTTCGGCGGCGCCAACATCCACTGGAGCCGGATCGTCGACCTGCCGCTTGCCGGGCTGATCCTGCTCGGCAAGCTATTCACTACCGGCGCCAATGCCGAGCGAATGGCGGTCGCGGTGGCACCCATGCTGCCCTACGCCGTGCTGCTGACGGGAATTGCGCTCACCGCCAGGCGGCTGATCAGCCCAAGTGCCTTCATCGCCGCCTTTGTTGCGCTGTACTTCGCCGGCGCGACCAACGGCATGTTCATGCCGACCCGCATCGACCATCACGGCTGGCAACTGGCGGTTCTCAGCCTGGTGATCGCTGGCCTCGCCGACCCCGACCGCCGCCGCGGCGGGCTTACCGCCGGTGTCGCCAGCGCGGTCAGCCTGTCCATCGGCCTTGAAATGCTGATCTACCTCGCCCTTGCAGCGGCCGCGCAGGTGCTGATGTGGGTCTCGGACGCTGAGGAACGCGACCGGCTGCTCGCTTACGCCGTCAGCATCGCCGGCGGCACCGCCACGGGGTTCCTGCTGTTCGCGAGCTATGCCAATCGCGCGCCAGTCTGCGACGCTCTGTCGCCGGTGTGGCTGTCCGACGCGCTGCTCGGGGGTGCGCTGCTGGCGCTGATTACCTGGAAGAGCCCGGCGCGCTGGACCACCCGCCTCGCGCTTGCCGCGGTGGCCGGCGTCGCGCTCGCCGCCTTCCATGCGCTAGCCTGGCCGAACTGCCTTTCGCGGCTCGAAGGCGTGTCGCCCGAAGTGAACCGGCTGTGGCTCAGCAATGTGCGCGAGGCGAAGCCCATCACCCAGCATAGCGAGCGCGTAATCGCCACCGTGATCTCGCTTCCGGTCGCGGGCCTGATCGGTTGGCTGTGGCTATCGTTTCTTCACCGCCGCGAGCCCGAGCATCTGCGCCGTATCCTCGGCCCCGCCGCCATCGCCGCCGCCTCGCTCGCGCTATTGTTCTGGCAGACCCGCGCGGGCCCGGCGAGCCAGCTGCTCGGCGTGGTCGGCTGCGCCGCGCTTACGGCGACGCTGCTGCCGCGCCTGTGGAATGCCAAGAATAGTCTGGTGGTGGTGCTCGGCTCCACCGCGCTGGTGCTGGTCGCCAGTGGCGGGGCGACGCCGATTGCCCTGAAATACCTGCCCGAAAAGCAGGAAAAGGTCACCGAATCGCAGCGGCTCAACAACCGCGCGAACCGGCTCTGCCCAACCCTGTGGGCGATGCGCCCGGTGGCGAAGCAGCCCAAGGGGATGGTGTTCACCTTCATCGACCTCGGCCCGCGGCTGATCGCGGTGACCAAGCATGATGCGCTGGGCGGACCCTATCACCGCAACGGCATGGCGATTGCCGACAGCATGAATGCGATGCGGGGTACGCCAGAGCAGGCGCGGGCGCTGATCCTCAAGCATCGCTCCGACTATCTGCTGGTCTGCCCGCACATGAACCAGGCGACGATCTTCCGTGCCCAGGCGCCGCGCGGCTTCTATGCGCAGCTGGAGCGCGGGGCGCAGTTCCCGTGGCTGCAGCCGATCAACCTCGGCAAGGACAGCCCGCTCAAGATGTGGCGGGTGCTGAAGTAAGGCTCAGCCAGCCAGGCCGGGCAGGCTGCGCTCCAGCCCGTCGAGCACGAACTGCACCGCCAGTGCGGCGAGGATGACGCCGAGGATCCGGGTGATCATGGCTTCGATCTTGGCGCCGATCAGCCGCATCAGCGGCCCGGCGGTGAGCAGCGCGAGCAGGGTCAGGACGATGACCGCGGTCATGGCGCCCAGCACCACCAATTGCTCCATGGTCCCGTCCGCGCGGCCCGAAAGCAGCATGATGGACGCGATCGAGCCTGGCCCCGCGATCATTGGGATGGCCATCGGGAACACTGATATGTCGTCGGCCTCGGGCGTCCCCTCGATCTCCCGCGCGCGTTCCTCGCGGCGTTCGGTGCGCTTTTCGAACACCATGTCGAGTGCGATCATGAACAGCATGATGCCACCCGCCAGCCGGAACGCCGACAGGCTGATCCCGAGCGTGCGCAGCAGCGGTTCGCCGAGCAGGGCGAAGAACAGGAGGATGCACCAGGCGACCGCCGCCGAGCGGATCGCCATGGCGCGTCGGTGCGCGTCGGCGGTGCCCTTGGTGAGACCGGCGAAGATCGGCGCGCAGCCGGGCGGATCGATGATGACCGCCAGGGTAATGAAGGCGGAGGTGAACAGTTCGATCAAGGTCGGGTGACCTCGTCATGCACCAGGCTGAAGCGCCGTCCGGTCCAAAGCTGAACCCGGGTCCGGCGAATGCCATCCGCGGCGACCGTCCAGTTGAACAGCAGAGTGCCATCGGCCGAGCGGCCGTACCCACTATCTCCTGGCGGAGCAGTACGATTGACGGGCCGGGCGTATTCGGCGGCCACGCGCGCCGTCCGCAAGCGCGGATTGGCGCAAGAAGCAGTGCGGATCGTAACACGGCGCGGGAGGGCGGTGCCCGTACCGGGCTCGAGCCGCCCGTCGGCGGTCCAGCGCCACGTGCCCGAGGGCTGGCGCATCCACAAGGTGATCCAGCGACCGCTACTATCCGCAAGAGAAAAGCGGCCGACATTCACCGCTGTCCGCCGATCGCATGACTGCCAGCTGTGCGTCGGTGACCATTCGACCGACTTCGCAGGATCCTTGCGGCCTTTCAGGAAATCCTGGGCCCACACGGCCTGGGGCGTCCACATCACGGCATCAGGCGCCGCCCACTTGCGGAAGGCGGTCCACTGCCCCTGCGTTTGCGCATCGGCGGCAAAGGCGCGTTCGGCATCGACCGCGGTGACCGGAGCGGGTGCGGCGGCGAGCAGGAGCGAGGCGAGGATCATAGTCCCTCCGGTGCGGGGAGGCCGCTGCGGCGATGTGCCGCGACGACGGTGTTGCGAAGCAGCATGGCGATGGTCATCGGCCCAACCCCGCCCGGGACCGGCGTAATCGCGCCCGCTGCCCCGGCGGCTTCGGCAAAAGCGACGTCGCCGACCAGCCGGGTCTTGCCAGGCTCGGTACCTGCCACTCGGTTGATGCCGACGTCGATGACGGTGGCGCCCGGCTTGACCCAGTCACCCCGCACCATTTCCGGCCGGCCAACGGCGGCGATCAGGATATCGGCCTCGCGGCACAGCGCCGGAAGATCGCGGGTGCAGCTGTGGGCGATGGTGACGGTGCAGCTCTCAGCCAGCAGCAGCATCGCCATCGGCTTGCCGACGATGTTGGAGCGCCCGATCACCACCGCATGCTTGCCGCTAAGGTCGCCAAGCTCTGCCTTGAGCAGGTGGAGGCAGCCAAGCGGCGTGCAGGGCACCAGCGCGGCAGGATCGCCGACCGCGAGCCGCCCGGCGTTCACGACATGGAAGCCGTCGACATCCTTGTCGGGGTCGATGGCGTCGATCACCCGCGCCGCGTCCATGTGCGAAGGGAGCGGAAGCTGGACCAGGATGCCGTCCACCGCCGGATCGGCGTTCAGCTGCGCGACGAGGGCGAGGAGGTCGGCCTGACTGGTGTCGGCGGGAAGAGCATGATGGATGCTCTCCATCGCCGCGTCCCCGCAGGCCGCGCGCTTGGAGCGGATGTAGACCTCGCTTGCCGGATCTTCGCCAACCAGCACCGTGGCGAGCCCAACCGCTCGTGCCGTGCTCGCGCGGAAGGATGCTGCGGCGCGTCCGGCGCTCGCCCGCACCTCGGCCGCTGCGGCCTTGCCGTCGATGCGACGCGCGGTCACCGCCTCACACTCCTGGCGGCGGCAGGGAGGCGAGGGCGTTCGAGATGACCGGGTTGATCAGGATGCCGATCAGCAGCAGCACGACCACCGGCGACAGGTCGAGCCCGCCGAAATCGGGCAGGATCTTGCGGAACGGGCGGTAGAGTGGCTCGAGAAAGCGGTCGAGCCCGACTAGGAAACGCCGCATCCCCTCGCTCGAAGTGTTGATGACGTTGAAGGCGACCAGCCAGCTCAGGATCACCTGGATGATGATCAGCCACCACATGACGTTGAGCAGGATGGCGGCGATCTCGAGAAGGGTGCGCAGGATGACCATGGGCCTCCTCTAGCGGCCGCGTATTGCAGCGGCAACACGCCTCAAGGCGCCATCCGCTCCGGCTCGGCCCGCGCCAACAGCAGTGAGAAGTCGCCGGCGGCATCGGTCCACTCCCGGCGCACGGTCCAGCCGCCGGCCGACAGCAGCAGCCTGCTGCTTTCGCGCGTATATTTGTGACTGTTTTCGGTGTGGATGCTGGCGCCTTCGGCCATTTGGAAGGGCTGGCCGTCGATCTCGAAGCGAATGTCGCGGTGTGCAACAAGGTGCATTTCGATCCGCGACAGTTCGGCATTCCAGCGCGCTTCGTGGGAAAAGGCCTCGATCGGGACCGTGCCGCCAAGCTCGCGGTTGATCCGTTCCAGGAGATTGCGGTTGAAGCGCGCGGTGATTCCAGCCGCATCGTCATAAGCGGCGATCAGGCGGGCGGGGTCCTTGACCCGGTCCAGCCCGATCAGCAGCAGCGCGCCGGTGCCGAGCGTGCGGCGGAACGAGCGCAGCAGGTCGACCGCGCTCGGCGGCACGAGATTGCCGATGGTCGACCCCGGGAAGAAGCCGAGCCGCGGATGGTCGCCGACCTCGGCCGGAAGGTCGAAGGGACGGGTGAAATCCGCCTCGACCGGCAGGATCGGCAGATTGGGGAATCGCTTCTCCAGCATCTCGGCGCTGACGCGGAGGTGGGCGCCGCTGATGTCGACCGGCGCGTAGAGCGCTGGCTCGATCCCGTCGAGTAGGAGCGGCGTCTTGGCGAGCGAGCCGGCGCCATAATCGACCACCGCCCGGCCGGGGCCGACCGCTTTGGCGATCTCATCCATCGCGGCGGTGAGGATCCCGATTTCGGTCCGGGTCGGGTAATATTCGGGCAAGTCGGTGATGGCGTCGAACAGCTGCGACCCGGCCTCGTCGTAGAACCAGCGGGCTGGAATGGCGGGCGGATCCTGTGCGAGACCCTCAAGCACGCCGCGGGCGAAGGCAGGGTCGACGTCGGTCTTAACAGTCGCGAGCAAGGCGGACTCCGGTGAACTGCCAGCGGGCGTGCGGCGGAAAGAAGCTGCGGACCGAGGCGCGCGACGACCCGCGCGGCGTGGCGCAGCTTGCGCCCTTCACCACCATCTGCCCGCTCATGAACTTGCCATTATATTCACCCACGGTGCCCTCGGGCTGGCGGAAGCCGGGGTGGGGCAGGAAGGCCGAGCCGGTCCAGCACCAGACATCGCCGAAGAAACCGCCGCCGGGCCGCGGCATGACGGCGCCGGCCTGGTCGAGCTGGTTGCCTTCGCGTGGATCGTGGGCACCCGCCATATCTTCCCACTCGGCCTCGGTCGGAAGCCGCGCCCCGGCCCAGCGGGCAAAGGCGTCGGCCTCGTAATGGCTGACGTGGGTAACGGGTGCGTTCGGATCGAGGGACAACCGCCCGGCAAGGGTGAAGCTGGTCCCGTCTTTGCCCCAGTGGAGCGGCGCCTTGATCCTCTCGCGCTGGACCCAGGCCCAGCCATCACTCAGCCAGTGACCGGGCTTCAGGTACCCGCCATCAGCGATGAACTGCTGCCATTCGCCGTTGGTGACGAAGCGGTCGGCAATAGCGTGTGGCTGAAGCAGCACCTGGTGGCGGGGCCGTTCGCAGTCGAACGCAAAGCCATCGTCGCTGGTGCCGATCTCGACGATACCGCTACGCCCTTCGACCCATCCAAGATCGCCTACCGGGTCGCTTTCCGGCGATGGGCCGGCGGGCGCATAGGCCGGTTCCAGCGGATTTGCTGCCAAGGTGGCGAGGATGTCGGTGAGCAACAGCTCCTGATGCTGCTGCTCGTGATTGATGCCGAGCTCGACGAGTTCAAGCGCTTCGTCTCCGAGCGTCGGCAGCGCGGTCCCCATCGCCTCGTCGACATGGGCGCGATACGCGCGCACTTCGTCCAGCGTCGGGCGCGACAGCATGCCCCGCCGGTCGCGCGCCAATCGCTTGCCTTCACCTTCGTAATAGCTGTTGAACAGGAACGGCCAGCGCTCGTCGAACAGCCGGTAGCCAGGCACGTAGGCGCGAAGGACAAAGGTTTCGAAAAACCAGCTGGTGTGCGCCAGGTGCCATTTCGCGGGGGAGGCATCGGGCATCGGCTGAACCGTGGCGTCGGCGTCGCTCAGCGGCTCGGCCAATGCCATTGTCAGCTCGCGGGTGGCGCGGACCCGCTTGCCCAGCGACTCCGGGGCAAGGATCGTGTGGCTGTTCACCCTTCCTGTTCTACGCCCGGAAACGGCTTGTCTGCCAGCAGGGTCGCCAGGTGATGGCTGTTCGACGCCAGCATCTCCACCGTTTGCTTCACCTTGTCGGGCACTTCCGGCAGATCTTTGAAGTCGACCTTGCCCATGGCTTCACCGACCCAATAGGCCGGGCCGCCCGGTGGCACCGTCCAGCCGGTGTCGGACAGGGCCTGGAACAGGTCGGCCGAGACATGGTGGGCGCCGTCCTCGTTGCCGACGATGGCGGCGGCGACCACCTTGCCCGTGCTCGGCATCCGCCCCTGGTCGTCGGTCTCGGACAGGAAGGCGTCCATCCGTTCCAGCACGCGCTTGGCCGTGCTCGGCAGCTGCCCCATCCAGATGGGAGTGCCGAAGACCAGGATGTCGGCTTCGAGGATCTGCTTGCGAAGCGCCGGCCAGGCATCGGCTTCGCCTTCGTCTGACGTAACGCCCGGCTTAATATCATGGTCGGCGAGGCGGATCGTGCCCTTCCACTCGGCCCCGCGCTCCGTAAGCGCGCCCTTGACCAGGTCGATCATCTTGTCGGTCGACGACGGCTCACCCGACGACGGCTTGAGCGTGGCGTTGATGGCGATGGCTTTGAGGGTCACGATAAGTCCGCTGGACTAGCTTTTGTTAGCATAACGACCAGCGAATGCATCAGGCCCGCTATCGACCAAGGACTAGGTGCGGGTCGCCCCTGGCTGCCACAGCACGTCGCCGCCCGACGCCGCCGCAACGTGGCGGGCGCTGACGAACAGGTGGTCGGACAGGCGGTTAAGATAGGCGAGGGCGTGCGGATTGACCTGCTCTTCCGCCGCCAAGGCCACCGTCCAGCGCTCGGCCCGGCGGGCGGTGGCGCGGGCGAGGTGCAGAGAAGAAATGGCGCGGCTGCCGGCGGGCAAGATGAAGCTGGTAAGCGGGGACAAGTCCTCGTTCATCGCATCGATCTCGGCTTCCAGCCGCTCGACTTGGCGGCCGACGATGCGCAGCGCGCCTTCCATCTCGCCGGGCGTCGCAAGATCGGCGCCAAGGTCGAACAGTTCGTTCTGGATCCGGCCGAGCGCGGCCTTCGCCTTGCCGTCCAGCTCGGCAATGGCGAGGCCGATGGCGCTGTTTGCCTCGTCCACCTCGCCAATCGCGTGCATCCGCGCCGACGCCTTGCTGACCCGGCTGCCGTCGACCAGCCCCGACTGCCCGGCATCGCCAGTGCGGGTGTAGATTTTGTTGAGCTTGACCAAGGCGCTTAGCGGCTGGCGCTGGCGAGCAGCAGGATCAGCGCGGCGATGAAGATGGCGATGCCCTGATACAGCACGCGCTTGCGCATCCATTGCTGCTGCTGTTGCTGGTTGCCGGCCTTACCCGACGCCATGGCGAGAACGCCGCGAACAAGGACGTAGCCGGTGGCCGCCATGGCGAGCACCAGCGCGATGATGAGGAGCGTGTTCATAACCTCTCCTATCTAAGACAGGCCGAGCCGATAACCAGTAGGCAGAATGCCCATGGTTAGTTGCTCGGCAAGGGCAGCGCCGTCGACCCCCGCATCGCGCATGGCGGCGAGTGTCGGCGCCTGATCGCGCTTGGCCAGGCGGCGACCGTCCTCGTGGGTGACGAGGCCGTGGTGAAGGTAGGTCGGCTCGGGCAGTTCCAGCAGCTGCTGCAGCAGGCGCTGGACCGGAGTCGAAGGGCGAAGGTCCGCGCCGCGCACCACAAGGCTCACTCCGGTGTCGGCATCATCCACCACGCAGGCGAGATGGTAGGAAGAAGGCGCATCCTTGCGGGCGAGAATGGCGTCGCCGATCATGGCTAGGTTGCCTTCGTGCCGGCTCCCATCCTGCTCGCTCCAGCCGGGCACGCCGCCAGCGACCGCTATCGCCTTCGCCGAGTCGAGGCGCCAGCTATGCGGCGTCGTTGCGCGCCGTTCCGGATCGTCGGGCAGCGCGCGGCATGTGCCCGCGTAGGCGCTCCCGGCATCGCCATGCGGGGCGGTGAGCGAGGCGGCGATGTCGGCGCGGGTGCAGAAGCAAGGATAGACCAGGCCCATCTCCCTCAGCCGCTCGAGCGCCGCTGCGTAAAGCTCGGTGCGCTCGGACTGAACGATGGGCGCGCCATCGGGAGCAAGGCCGAGCCACGCCAGATCCTCCAGGATCCCGCCAACGAACTCTGGCCGGGCCCGGCCAGGGTCGAGATCCTCGATCCTCAGAAGCCAGCGCTTCCCATGCTGCCGCCCGAGCGCGGCACCATACGCGTGGCCGAGATGCAGCCGCCCCGTCGGCGAAGGCGCGAACCTTGTGATCACGGACGTGCGTTGAGCCCTTGACCGCGAAACTGCAACTTGCGATTCATGGGTTTGTCACACCGGACTGGCAACCGGTGCGTCACAAGGGAAGCGGCCGAAAACGGTTTCTCCTCCTTGCGTGCGACAAGGCCTGAGAGATGCGTTCGGCAGGACCGGACGGAGACCTGTCGCTCGTGTATCATCCCGACCTCATTCGCCATCCGGAAAGCTGTCCGGCGCTGGTGCTGAATGCCGACTATACGCCGCTGTCCTATTACCCGCTGAGCCTGTGGCCGTGGCAAAGCGCGGTGAAGGCGATGTTCCTCGAGCGAGTGGACGTCATCGCTCACTACGAGCGCGAGGTGCACAGCCCCAGCCACACGCTGAAGCTGCCGAGCGTCATCGCGCTGCGCCAGTTCGTGCGGCCTAGCGAGCATCCGGCGTTCACGCGCTTCAACCTGTTCCTCCGCGACCGCTTCCGCTGCGTCTATTGCGGCTCGGGGCGGGAGCTAACCTTTGACCATGTCATCCCCCGCGCCCAAGGCGGCCGCACCACGTGGGAGAATGTCGCTACCGCTTGCGCGCCCTGCAACCTGCGCAAGGGCGGGCGCACCCCGCGGCAGGCGGGCATGCACATCGCGCACTGGCCCGAGCGGCCGACCAGCTGGGAACTGCAGGATCACGGCCGCGCTTTCCCGCCCGGCTACCTTCACGAAAGCTGGCGCGACTATCTCTATTGGGATGTCGAACTCGACGCGTGAGGCTGCTGCGCCTGTCGCCCGTTCCGAGACGAGTATTTTAGGACTTCGTTAACCAATAACCTTCACCTTCGCGGACATGTCCCCGCTGTCCGTCCCCGCGCGTCGTCCCCGCCTGTTGGTGGTGTCACCTAATCGTTCCCACCTGACGGTGCTGGCCAAGCGGCTCGGCGCCGAGGGCTATGCCATCGTCACCGCAAGCGACGGCGCGACCGCACTGGCGGAGCTGCACCGCGCGCGAACCGATGTCGTGCTGGCCGAACTGGTGATGGAGCCGATGAGCGGGCCCGAACTGACCCGCGCCATTCGCGAACAGATGGCATTCGCCGAAACGCCCGTGATCCTGATCGCCAGCCGGGCCGAAGCCGATCCCGCCGTTCGCGCCTTCGAAGCCGGGGCCGAGGACGTCATCCTCAAGCCCTTCCACTTCGAAGTGCTGGTCGCCCGCATCGAACGTCGCCGCGCCGCCGCCGCGCGGATCGCCGCGCTACGCGCCGACATGCAGGCGATGGACGCCCGCGCCGCGATGAAGGCCATCGAGATCGGCGAACTCAAGGACCGGATGTACGCGCTCGAAGCCGAGCGCCGGCGACTGCCCGCTTAAAGGCCGGCCATCGCCTCGCGCACGAGCGGTGCGAGGTCGTCGCGCTGCAGCGCAAGCTTCAGCGTCGCCAGCACATAGCCCGCCCGGTCGCCGCAATCGTGGCGCACCGCATCGACCTTGACCGCATGGAACGGCTGCTCGCCGATCAGCTTGGCCATGGCGTCAGTCAATTGGATCTCGCCGCCTGCGCCCGGCTCCTGCGCGTCGAGCACGGCCATCACTTGGGGCTGAAGGATATAGCGCCCGATCACGCCGAGCCGTGACGGCGCGACCTCGGGCTTGGGCTTCTCGACCAGCCCGCGCACTTCGGTGAGATTGCCTTCAGTCGCACCGGGCGTGACGATGCCGTAGCTGGCGGTCTTCTCGGCGGCGACTTCCTCAGCGCAGACGATGTTGCCACCGACCTTGTTGTAAGCATCGACCATCTGCCGCAGCGCGCCCGGCCTACCCGCCATCAGATCATCGGGCAGCAGCACGGCAAACGGCTCGTCCCCGACCACGTGCCGCGCGCACCACACCGCATGACCAAGGCCAAGCGGCTGCTGCTGGCGGACGCTGATCAGTTCGCCATAATCGGCGCGGCTGAGCTCCAGCACCTCCAGGCTCTTGCCCTTGGCCTGCATGGTCGCCTCAAGCTCGAACGAGACGTCAAAGTAATCCACCAGGCTCGACTTGCCGCGGCCGGTGACGAAGATCAGCTGCTCGATGCCGGCCTCGCGGGCCTCGTCCACCGCATATTGGATCAGCGGACGGTCGATAACCGTCAGCATCTCCTTGGGCATGGTCTTGGTGGCGGGCAGCAGGCGGGTGCCGAGGCCGGCGACGGGGAAAACGGCCTTGCGGACGGGCTTGAAGGTGCTGCTCACTGGGGCTCCTGAACTCGGGTCTGGTTGTTGTTCGGCGTAGCGCTGCTATCGCCTTCCGGTTCCGCCGGCGCGTCGGCTCCGCTTGGCGGCGGAAGATCGAAGCGGTCGGGCTGGCGCGGCTCGGAACGGCGCAGCACTTCATCGACGCGGACCGGCCGGGCGATGGCGGGCGGGGTTAGCAACTCCTCTGGCGTCGGCGTGGTCACCGCCATTTTGGGCTTGACCGGAAGCGAACCGCCGGGCGGCGGCCGAAGCTCCCCGGCGCGGCCGCACGCGGCCAGCACCAGCACCAGCGCCACGGGCACGAGGACGGACCTAAGCCCAAGCTTGTGCCGACTGCCGTTCGGGGCCAAGCGCGTCCTCATGCGTGTTCTCTTTCTTGCCGCGGCGCTTGCCGCCCTGCTGACCTCCGGCTGCGATAGGCAAGCCGCGCCTCAAAGTGAAGTCGCGGAGCAGGCGACGCAGCCCGGCGGTCCAGGGCTCGACCGCAGCCAGGCCGGCAAGGTGATGCCCACCGACACCTTCAAGGACGGCGAGGGCGAGGACACCAGCCTGCCTGCGATCGCCGCCGGCAAGCCGCTGCTGGTCAATCTTTGGGCCACCTGGTGCGCGCCCTGTGTCAAGGAACTGCCGACTCTCGACGCGCTCGCCGACCGCGCTAGTGCGCCGCAAATCGCGGTGATCAGCCAAGACACCGCCGCCGCCGACAAGGTCCGTGCCTTCCTTGCCGACAAGAAGGTCGGGCTCGACGCCTATCAGGACAGCGAAATGGGCCTGTCGGCAGCGCTCGGCTCTCAGATCCTGCCGACCACCATCCTCTACGGCTCCGACGGCAAGGAAATCTGGCGCTACACCGGCGACCTCGATTGGACCGGCGCAAAGGCGGCGGAGCTGCTCAAGGAAGCCGGCTGACGTTCAAGGTCACGGCTTAGTCGATGCTGCGGCGTTGATCGCACGTGCTTCTTTCTTTGACATGACGCGCCAGGCGGCAACGTCGTAGCCCGCCGCTTTCATGCAGTCCGCGGTTGCGACCTTGATCGCCTTTTCCTTTTTGTTCTTCTTGATCTTGCTGACGCCCCACGCGCCGCCGATCAGCGCGACCGGGGCGGCAATGATGGTAGCGCCCATGGCGGCGGCCATGCTGCCATAGGTGGCGTAGGTCCCGGCGGTCGCCGCTCCCACGGCTGCAGTAGCGCCGGCGCCGGCGGCGACACCGGCCGCGCCTGAAGCGAGCCGCCCCGACCTCTGATCGGTTCGTGCGGCTACCTCGGCTCGGCAGCGCTTCCACGCGGCATCGAAGGCGGCCGGGTCGGACGGTGGCACCGCCAATTGGGGCGCAAAGGAGCGCGGCCGGGACGAGCAGGCCGAACAGGTCAGCGAGACGCCGAGGATGGTAAAAACGAGATGCTTACGCATGACTGCGACTCCCCCTGAGTGCAGAGGGTAGGCTACGCCGATCTACCTGCGAGGAAAGAGCGAAAGGAGCCCTTTCCAGCGGAAGCTTCAGGGCAGCCTTGCCCTGACGGTCGTGCGCTGCGGGCCAGAGACGTGCCAGATATCGCCAAAGTCCTCGTGCACCAGCGGGGCGGGGCGGGTGCCACCGAGGCCGGCGACGATGTCGGGAACGGTGTTGCTGTGGCCGACCACCAGCACGGTGCCCTTGGAGGCCAGCGCCTGCGCGACCAGGGCGGGTGTATCCTTCGCGTCGTAGGTCAGCATCGCCGCCTTGTAGCGCGTGGCAGTCGGCGCCGCCGTGTCGCGTGCCCTGTCAGTGTCGCTGACGAGAATGGTCTGCGGCGGATCGCGGCGAAACCAGTCGGCCAGCTTCACCGCATTGGCGCGGCCTTCGTCGGTCAGTTGGGCATTCGGCACGCCTGCGGGCGTGTTGAGGTGCCGCACGACATAGATGTTGGGCTCCGGTCTCGCCGGTACGGTCGCGCACCCGGCCAGAGCGAACAAGACGATAGCAAGCAGCGCGCGCATCAGTCCCTCAGCAATTCGTTGATGCCGGTCTTGGAGCGGGTCTTCTCGTCAACCGTCTTGACGATCACCGCGCAGGCAAGGCTCGGGCCGCCGTCCTTACCCGGGAGGGTCCCCGGCACCACCACCGAATAAGCCGGCACGCGGCCGTAGCTGATGGTGCCGCTCGCGCGGTCGACGATCTTGGTAGAGGCGCCGAGGAACACGCCCATGCTGATTACGCTTCCGCGCTCAACGACGACGCCCTCGGCGACCTCGCTTCGGGCGCCGATGAAGCAATCATCCTCGATGATCACCGGTCCGGCCTGCAGCGGTTCGAGCACTCCGCCGATCCCCGTCCCACCCGAGATATGGACATTGCGGCCAATCTGGGCGCAGCTGCCAACGGTCGCCCAGGTGTCGACCATCGTGCCTTCACCGACATAGGCGCCAAGGTTGACGAAGCTCGGCATCAGCACCGCGCCCGGCGCGATGTAGGCGCCGCGGCGGACGATGGCGCCGGGGACCGCCCGGAAGCCACGGGTCACGAATTCCTGCGCGTCCCAGCCGTCGAACTTGCTCGGCACCTTGTCCCACCAGGGGGCCCCGCCGGGGCCGCCCGGGATCGCTTCCATCGCGTTCAGCCGGAAGCTCAGCAGCACCGCTTTCTTGAGCCACTGATTGACCGTCCAACCGTTTGCGCCCGGCTCGGCGACCCGCGCTTCGCCGCTGTCGAGCAGCGCCAGCGCCTGCTCGACTGCGCCCCGCACCTCACCCTCGGTGTCCACGCCGACCCCCTCGCGGCTCTCCCACGCGCGGTCGATGATGGCGGCAAGGTCGTTTGTCATCGGTCCTCCAGAAGGTCATGCAGCCAGTCTGCGACGTCCTTAATGCGGAGGTCGACATGGGCTGCGTCGTAATCGTGATTGCCGCGCTCGGAGCCATTGTCTACCCACACGGTGGTCATGCCGAGCGCCTTTGCCGGACGAAGGTTCTGCGCCATGTCCTCGACCATGCAGGCGGTAGCGGGGTCGATGCCGAACTGGCGGCAGAGAAGCTCGTAACCGTGGGCCTGCGGCTTGGGCCGAAGCTCGCAGGCGTGGATGTCGTGGAGATGCTCGAAGCGGTCGCCGATGCCGATCCGCGCCAGCACGCGCCGGGCATAAGGCGCGTCGCCGTTGGTGAACACGAACTTGCGCCCCGGCAGCCGCCCAAGCCCCGCCGCCAGCCGTTCGTTTGGCCGGACCCGGTCGAGCGCGATGTTATGCACATCTTCGAGGAACTCGTGGGGGGTCACCCCATGCTCCTTCATCAGTCCGGCGAGCGTCGTCCCGTGGGTGTGGAAATGATGCTTCTGAATGCGTTTTGCCTCGGCCGCTTCGACGCCTAACAGGCGCTGGATGTAGGCACCCATTCGCTCGTCGATCAGCGCGAACAGGCCGGTGGAGGCGGGATAAAGGCAGTTGTCGAGATCGAAGATCCAGGTCTCGATCCGGTCGAACGGCGGCCTCATGCGGACGGAAGCGAAGTCTGCCATAAGGCGCGCCGCTAACGCGCTTTGCGCCTGTCAGCAAAGCGAAAGGATTCATCAACTAAACGGCTTTAAGAAAATATCGTGCAAATCTAAAGGTTTGTGAAGGGGTGGGGATGGCAAAAGCGCTTCTTGGATCGGCTGCAAGCCTGACGTTGCTGAGCCTCACCGCGTGCGGCGCCGGCGGCTCGAGCGGGGGCGAGGTCGGTTCGACTCCGGCGCCGCCGACCACCACCGTTCCGGTCACGCCGCCGCCGCCGCCGCCACCACCGCCTCCCACACCCACGCCGCCCCCGCCGACGATCACCGCAATCAATTACAACACGTCGGAATATCAGCGCAGCAATGCGGCGGTCAGTTCGGGTGCGATCAGCGCCTATAATGCCGGCGCGACGGGCAGCGGGATCAAGGTCGCCGTGATCGACAGCGGCATCAACCCCAATCTTTCCGAGTTCGCCGGCCGGATCGATCCTGCCAGTCGCGATGTCGCGGGCACCCGCGGGCTTGGCGACGACGAAGGGCATGGCACTGCCGCCGCTGCGGTGATCGCTGCCAATCGTGACGGCTCGGGCATGCAGGGCGTCGCCTTCAACTCGAACCTCTTGGTCTACCGCGCCGACACGCCCGGCAGCTGCGCCGACACATCGGGCGATGGGTGTTCCTTCTCCGAATTCCACATTGCGCGCGGGATCGACGCCGCGGTGGCGGCCGGGGCGCGAGTGATCAACATCAGCCTCGGCGGTTCGACGCCCGGCACCAGCCTGCTCACCGCCATGCGCGGAGCGGTGAATGCCGGCGTGGTGATCGTGATTTCGGCCGGTAACGACGGCGACAAGCCCGAAGGCGTCGACGCCGACCCGTTCGCCGCCGTGCCCGCCAATCGCTACCCGGGCCAGGTGATCGTTGCCGGCTCGGTCGGCACCATGACTGGTACTGGCACGGTCGGGCTCGATCAATTGTCGGAGTTCAGCAACCGCGCAGGCATTGCCGCCAACAATTACCTCGCGGCAATCGGCGCCGGCGTCCGCACGGTCGACAAGGATGGGCGTGATGCCAGGTGGAGCGGTACCAGCTTCGCGGCCCCGACGATCAGCGGCGCTGCGGCCCTGCTCGCGTCGGCCTTCCCCAACCTGTCGGGTGCGCAGATCGTCGACATCCTGTTCAGAAGCGCCGACGACCTTGGCGCGACCGGCACCGACTCGATTTTCGGGCGCGGCCGCCTGAATGTCGGCCGGGCAATGCAGCCGATCGGGACCATGTCGCTGGCCGGCAGCCCGGATCCGATCAGCAGTGCCGGCTCCGATGCCCCTCCGGCGGCGGGCGATGCGCCGATCTCGGGCGCCAGCATCGGCGCGGTGATTCTCGACGGTTATTCCCGCGCTTTCGCGGTTGATCTTGTCCGCACCATCCGCTCGGCCCCCCGGTCGGAGCCGCTGCATCGCGCGCTCGGCGGCACGCTTCGCGCCGGCGGCGGGGGGGCAGGGCCGCTCAGCGTCCTGATGACGGTTGCCGAACGAAGCGACGGCAAGGGTTATCTCGTCAGCCAGGCCGGCATCGGCCCTGAAGACCTGCGCAAGGCGCGGCTGGTGGCCGGTTCGGCAGTGGCGCGGATCGACAAGAAGACCGCGGTCGCGTTCGGCTTTGCCGAAGGCGCCAAGGCGATGGAGCGGCGGCTATCGGGCGTGTCGAGCGGCGCGTTCCTGATCGCCCGCGATATCGCCGGCAGCCCCGGCTTCGACGCCGACCGCGGCACCAGCCTCGCGCTGCGCCGCGACCTCGGCAAGACCGCGCTCACGCTCTCTGGCGAGACCGGCGAAGTTACCGGCGAACAGCGCACGTCGGCCCACGGTTCGCCTTATCGCTGGACCGCCTTCAGCCTCGACCGCCGCTTCGGCAAGCAGTGGCTGTCGCTCGGTCTCGGCCGGTTGGAAGAAACCCGCAGCCTGCTCGGCGGTCGGATCGACGGGCTGCTCGGCGGTGGCGGAGCGGGAAGCACCTTCCTCGACCTCGAAGCGCGCCGTGAGCTTGGTGCCGGGTGGAGTGCGGGCGTCAGCGCCCGGCGTGGCTGGACCAGCTTTGCCGGCGGCAGCTTCACCACCGGCGCTTATGCCGCCGACTTGGCGGCCAGCGACCTGTTCGCGGACGGCGACCGCTTGGGCCTGCGCCTGTCACAGCCGCTACGGATCGACGGCGGCGGCTTTGCGATGAACCTGCCGACCTCGTTCGACTACACGGCGATGGCGCCGGGCTACAGCATCGTCCGCTCGAGCCTCGTCCCGCGCGGGCGCGAAATCGACGCGGAGCTGAGCTACGGCCGGCGCTGGCTTGGCAATGGCTGGATCAGCGGCAACCTGTTCACGCGGGTCCAGCCGGGCCACGTCCAGGCCGCTGCTCCCGATACTGGCGCCGCAGTGCGTTTTTCGCTCGGATTCTGAGCGGCTTTAACGCAGCCGCAACGCGCCGCGATTAGTTCATGGCTCCATGGACACGGAGCCAAGCGACAGCGCCGCCGCCAAGCGCGAGCGGATCAAGGCCATCAGCCGGACGGTGCACAGCATCCCGGTCGAGGAAGGCGGGCAATTGCGTCCGCCAAAGTCGGCTCCACTGCCTGAGCCGCCAGCCAAACCGTGGGCCGCAATCGCCGCGGGCGGGTAGGGGTGCTGTCGCCTCGGCTTCCTCGCCGGCCTGCTCGCCAGCCGGCGCGGCGCCTGATCACTTCGGGGCGCGCACCGCATTCCAGTTGAACAGGAAGGTGCGGTGCTCGGCCCAGGTCTGGCCCACCGCCTCGTAACCGACCAGGCAAACCGACGTGTGATACGGCCCCATGCCGTCGCTGGTGCGAAAGCTGGCGCACAGCCGCCCGCGCGCCTGCTTCCACCGCCCGGCCTCGATCTCGCTATTGTAGAAGCTGCCTTTCACCGTGCCGTCGGCCGCCAAAGTCAATTCCATCGGCTGGGTGTAGGGCTTGCCCGGCTCGCTCGACAGATCGACCGTCCACTTGCCGTCGAGGGCGCTAGGAGCCTGCGCGGCGGCAAGCGCGAGAAGGAGGTTCAGCATGAGCCAAGGCTCTCACTCCTGAGCCCGTCGCGCAAGTCCGAACCGCTCGCGTAACAAGCCGGTTGCGCCTCCGCGCCGCGCTCCGCACAAGGGCGGCAAGGGGGATTGTTCATGGCGCAGCGGTGGGGCTTGTGGGGCGGGTTGCTGCTGTTCGCAGCGCTGTTGGTGCTGCCCGCGCCCGATGGCATGCCGCTCACCGCCTGGCGGGTGGTGGCACTTGCCGCGCTGATGGCCTCATGGTGGATGAGCCAGGCGCTGCCGCTCACCGCCACCGCGCTTCTGCCATTTCTGCTGCTGCCCGCTTTCGGGGTGATGACCGCGACTGAGGCGGCAGCGACCTACTACAGCCCGATCCTCTTCCTGGTGCTGGGCGGCGCTATCCTGGCGCTGGGCATCGAACGCACGGGCCTTCACCGCCGCCTCGCGTTGGCGATCGTCAAGCGCGGCGGGGCGACCCCGGCGGCGATGCTGTTCGCCTTCATGACTGCGACCGCGATCATCTCCATGATCGTCAGCAACACGGCCACCACCCTGATCATGATGCCGATCGCGCTGGCGGTGCTGCACGCCGCCCGGATTGGGCCGGGGGAAACCGGCGGCTTTGCCGGCGCGCTGGCGATGGGGATCGCCTTTGCCGCCTCGATCGGCGGCCTCGCGACGTTGGTCGGCTCGCCCACCAACGTCATCGCCGCTGGCATCATCGAGCGAACGACCGGAATGCGCATCGACTTTCTCACCTGGGCAAGCTTCGGCGTGCCGCTGGTGCTGGTCTCGATCCCCTTGTGCTGGCTGATCCTGATGCGGGTGCAAAAGGTCGCGCCGACGGACTTCAATGCTGGCGAAGCGATGGCTGCGATCGGCGAAGCGGGGCCGTGGACCAGCGCCGAGAAACGCCTGGTGCCGGTGATCCTCCTCACCGTCCTCGCCTGGGTCGTGCTTCCGCTAGCCGACGGCCTGCTGCCCAAGGACGTACTGGTGGATGGCACCGTAGCTGTAGCGGCCGCCTTGCTCCTGTTCCTCATCCCGGACGGCAGCGGCCGCCCCCTGCTGACCTGGGCCGAGGCCAACCGCGCACCTTGGGATGTCATCATGCTGTTCGGGGGTGGGCTGGCGCTGGCGGCCGGGATCGGCGCAAGCGGGCTCGACGAATGGCTCAGAACCGCTCTGGCGCCGCTCAAGGCTGTGCACCCCTTCGTGGTCGCGCTGGTGCTCGTGGCGCTGGTGGTGCTGATCACCGAATTCGCCAGCAACGTCGCCGCTGCCTCCGGCATCATGCCGGTGGTCGCCGGCATCATCGCCGCGACCGGGGTTGATCCGATCCTCCTCGCGCTGCCCGCAGCATGGGCGGCAAGCTGGGGCTTCATGCTGCCGAGCGGGACCGGGCCCAACGCCATCGCTTGGGCGAGTGGGCACATCTCGCTGCCGCGGATGCTGAAGGCCGGGCTGATCCTCGATCTGGCCGGCGTGCCGCTGATGGTCGGCGCGGTGTGGCTGCTCGCGCCCCTGGTCGGCTAGCGCCCGCCGGTGCGATCGAGATAGGCGTTCAGCACCGCAATCTCGCGCTCCTGCGCGGCGATGATCTCGTTCGCCATCCGCCGCAGCCCCGGATCGCTCCCGCGGGCCTGCTGAACCCGCGCCATATCGATCGCGCCCTGGTGATGAACGATCATCGCGCGCGCAAAATCGCGATCCTGATTGCCGGTCGGAGCGGGCATCGCCATGCCGTGGTCCTCGCTCGAAGGCGGCGGCGGCGCGTTGCTCCCGCACGCGGAAAGCAGCAGGGCGGAAGCTAGAAGCAGGAGCATTCTCATGGCGCCAAGATGGGTCGAGGCCGCCCGGCGACAAGCCCACCTTTCGCCCGTCCGTCACGTCGGCTAGGGGCTGACCCCATGGAAAACGAAGCTGACATGAGCGGCGTCCCCGCTAGCCGCCGCCCCAAGAAGAGCCCGACCGCGATCGGCAACCACCCGCTCAGCCCTGAGTCGATGATGATGGGCTACGGGTTCGATCCCGCGCTGTCCGAAGGCAGCCTCAAGCCGCCGATCTTCCTGACCAGCACGTTCGTGTTCGAGACCGCCGCGCACGGCAAGCGCTTCTTCGAAGGCATCACCGGCAAGCGCCCGGGTGGCGCCGAAGGCCTCGTCTATTCGCGCTTCAACGGCCCCAACCAGGAGATCCTCGAAGCCCGACTCAAGCTTTGGGAAGAAGCCGAGGAAGCGCTGACCTTCTCGAGCGGCATGTCGGCAATTGCCACCCTTCTGCTGACCTATGCCCGCCCCGGCGACGTGATCGTCCATTCGGGCCCTCTTTATGCCGCGACCGAAACGCTGATCGCCAAGATCCTCGGCCAGTTCGGAATCACCTGGCTCGATTTTCCCGCTGGCGCGACCCAGCACGAGATCGCGGCAGTGATCGAGGCTGCCAAGGCCAAGGGCCACCTCAGCCTCATCTATCTCGAAAGCCCGGCCAACCCGACCAATGCGCTGGTCGACGTCGAAGCGGTGCGGGCGGCGCGCGATGCTTCGTTCACGGGCGGCGACGTGCCGCCGATCGCGATCGACAACACCTTCCTCGGGCCCTTGTGGGCCAAGCCGCTGGCGCAGGGCGCCGACGTCACCGTCTACAGCCTGACCAAATATGCTGGCGGCCACAGCGATCTCGTCGCCGGCGGCCTCGTGGGATCGAAGAAGTTTCTCGATCCGATCCGCATGATGCGCAACACCATCGGCACCATCTGCGACCCTAACACCGCCTGGATGCTGCTCCGCAGCCTCGAGACTTTGGAACTGCGGATGAGCCGGGCGGGCGAGAATGCCGCCAAGGTGTGCGCCTTCCTCAAGGATCATCCCAAGGTCGAGAGCGTCGGCTACCTCGGCTTTCTCGAAGAAGGCACCCGCCAGGCGGACATCTATAATCGCCACTGCACCGGTGCCGGCTCGACCTTCTCGCTCTATCTGAAGGGCGGAGAACGGGAGGCGTTCGCCTTTCTTGACAACCTCACCATCGCCCATCTTGCGGTCAGCCTCGGCGGGACCGAGACGCTGGCCAGCGCACCGGCGGCAATGACCCACCTCAGCGTGCCGGACGAGCGCAAGCAGGCGCTTGGCATAACCGACAATCTGGTGCGGATCAGCATCGGGGTCGAGAATGCCGACGACCTCATCGCCGACTTCGAGCACGCGCTTCAGGCAGTCTAAGCGGGCGCATGGGGACCGGAAGGGCAGCGGAGGCTCGCCGGTTCGGTCCCATGTCCTTCCCACGTCAGCTTCCGCCCCGCGCCGGGCTCCTCGCCCTGCCGTGTCGCGGTGCCAACCGGCGCCGGTCGCGACGGTCCTAGCGCGGGCTCCGCAGTAATCCGCGCTGCGACACGGTAGGCCAGCCGCAGCCGTGCATTGTGAGCTGCAGCTTCTCCGCCGTCATCCACGAGCTCGTAGGTTCCAGCATTGCGGACCAGCCGGTCGGCAAGGCTTGCCCGATCCTCGGCCGACGCGCCTTCGAGCTCGCTTGCCAGACATTCGACGACCCAGTCGACATGCTCCCACTCGGCGCTGCGTGCCTCGGGCACAACGGCAGTGGGGGCCGTGCTCCCAGCCACGGCGGCGCGCACCCGAAAGGTCGCCGCGCCCATCAGCCACAGCCCGAAATATCCGGCCCAGGCTAGCGACCAGCGCAGGCTGTAGGTGACTGTCAGCGGAGCGTCGGGCTTCCACCAGTTCACCGCCAGCCGCGCCACCATGACGATGATGGTGCCGAGCACGATCCAGCTAGCCATCCGCACCAGCGTCAGCCGGCCGGGTTTCTCGAGCTGGCCAAGCGCCTTCCAGAACACGCCTGCGCCGACCAGGAGGGCAAGCGCACGCCGATCGCTGAACAGCGGTGCCGCCTCGTTGAGGAGCAGCGCCCGCCAGGTCAGCAGGCAGTAGCAGAAGGCAAAGAAAGCGGCGGCAAGGAACAGGCGGCCGACATCGAAGGCGGGGCGCCGCACAGTGGCGGCAAGGGCATGGGACATGGGGCGTGCCCTAGGCCGCAGGGCGATGCTGCCGTCGCGCTTTCGGCAAGCGGGCACGCCCCGTCGACGGACGGAGACACCGGTGCGTCAGCCCCAGTCCTCGACCGCCCAGCCGCGCTTGGTTGCCAGCTCGCGCAAGCGCCCATGCGGATTAACCGCTACCGCTTCGTCGGCCCAGTCGAATACGGGCGCGTCGGTAACATGGTCGGAATAGAAGCGGACATGGCCATGCCGGCCCGTCAGCCCCGAGCGTTCGACCCAGTCGGCAACCATCCGCATCTTGGCTTCACCGTAACAATTCTCGCCGTCGATCCGGCAGATCACGCTGTCGTCGAGCCCGAGCAGGGTGTTGGTCCCGATCACGTCGTCGAAGCCTACCCGCTCCGCAATTGCGGCGGCGTAGAAGCGGTAGCTGGCGGTTGCCATCACCACCCGGCGGCCCTCCGCCTTGTCGCGGGCGATCGCCAGCCGTGCACCGGGGCGGATGTTGGTCGCGACCTGGGCTTCGGCGAAGCTGTCGACCAGCGGTTTCAGGTCGGCCGGCCGGATGCTCGGCCCCAGCAGCAGCTTGTGATTGATCTCCTTCAGCCGCGCTCGGCTGATCAGCTTTGCCACATAGGCCAGCATCGACCCTGCCACGAGCGGCAGGAACAGCAGCCGCCACGGCGCCCGCTTACGCGCGCAATGAAGCAGAAAGCTGGTGTAGGTCGGGCGGCGGGTCACCGTCCGGTCCATGTCGTAGATGGCGAGATCCACTAGGCCCGACCCGCAAGGATCTCGTTGACCAAAGTGTAGTCCGCGGGCTTGTCGACATCGATCGCGGCGGTGGGATCGCTCAGCACCACGCCCTTGATGACGATGCCGAGGCTGCGGCTCAGCCCGCGCGCCGACTCATGCAGATCGCGCACCCGCAGCACCGCGCCGAGGAACAAGGGCAACCCCATCTGCAGCAGCACGCGCCAGCCCTTCTTGCGATCCTGCTCGACGGCCCGCCAGCGCTCGATCCCGATCCGCGCCTTGGGCGTGCGCAGCGCGAAGAGGTTGGCCCCGCTGTAGCGCTCCCGCCCGAAGCGAAGCCAGGTCCGCTGCGCGTTAGGAAAGCGGGTCAGCATGTTGGAACGGCTGACGAAACCCACGGACACGTCGCAATCCGCCGATCCGGCGATGAACTCTTCCACCATCTGCGGCGTCAGCAGCGCGTGGTCGGCGGCGGTGACCAGCAGGGGATATTGCGCGGCTGGATCTGCGCAGATTCGATGGAGGGTTGCCGCGATCGTCTCATCCGAGCCTTCCACCACAAGCCGCGGGTCGTTCGGCAGCACGTCGCGAATCCGCTCGACCTGTTGAGTGAGCACGCGCAGCTGCGCCACCTTGCCCACCTGCAGCAGCGCCCGAAGCGGACGCAGCAGCATCGGCTCGCCCCGGATCGGCAGCAACGGCTTGTAGTCGACCCGCAGGCTTCGAGTCAGCGAATCGCCGCCGGGGCGCGCGCCAGCGAGCAGCAGCACCGTCCAGCGCTCTTCAGCCGTCACGGCCGGTCGAGCCAACTGATGATCTTGCGTCCCCGCGCCGCGCGGCCCTCGGCCTGCGCCAGGCGGACCGAATGAAAGATGAGGCTCAGCACCGACCACAAAGCAACCAGTTCGATGCCGATGTCAGGGCGCCCGACGCACAACGCAGCCACCAGGATCACCATGTTGGGATTGCGCCGCGCCGTGATCAGCCGGAAGCGGCTGTCCACCGCCTGCCAGACGTGGATGTGCATTCCGAAGCGCCACATGAAGATGCCTTCGATGATGCGCCCCATCACATAAGTGCCGACGATCACCGCCAGGATTCCGCCCTTGTAGACCTCCTCCAGTTGATGCCCGGCCGCGCCAAGGCCGTGGAGCCAGGCCCACCACCAGAAAGGCGGGTGGACGAGGTCGACTCCATGATCGAGGAAGTCGCCCCATTTGGACGACGTGCCGGTGCAGCGGGCGAGCTTCCCGTCCACCGTGTCGAGCACCATGAACACGAAGCCGGTAGCGGTGCCGAGCCAATATTGGCCGTTCCAGAACGCCCAAAAGGCAGCGACGCAGAAGACAAAGCCGATCAGCGACACCTGATTGGGCGTCATGCCGATCTGCGCTGCCCACCGCGTCAGCCAGAACGCCGGACGCCGCCACAGGTAAAGCGTCAGGACGTCAGTCACGCCCTTGTAGCTGGCATCGTACAGCGCGCGCTCGACCGGCAGCGGATCGGCGGGGTCGAGCGGCATCACGAACGGCCGCTCACGCTTGCGCAACAGAGAGTAATTGAGCGTGGCGGTGCGGGCGTCGATCGGGGTCAACCCGGCGGCATCAAAGCCGTCGCGCACCGTGCCCGGCTCGAGGTGCATCATCACCGCGCGGCCATCGAGCATCAGCGCCGAGCCTGGGCAGTTCTTGAGCTCGGTCAGCCACGCCGGGTCCCAAGCGAAGCCCATGTCGGCGACGATCCGTGCCTTGGCGGTATCATCGTCCGCGACCGGGACCAGCCACGCCTTGGCCGCGACCTGCTCGGCACGGGTTCGGGCGGTGCGGCCGAACAGGCGCACGCCCGGATCGCCGACGGCGACAAACTGCACGGACTGGGTGGAGGCGGGGGCGTCGGCCATATCTGTCTCATCGGCAAAAGCCGCAAAGTCTGGCAATAACAAGGCAAGAATTGGCGCTTCGCCTGCGCTCCACCTGCCGCACAGCCGCGCATAAACGTAATGCACCCGAAACGCTTTTGCCAGCGTTCCACTCCCTGATGCTTGCTGATTTCCCGCTTTACGGGCATGTCCCCGCCTGATGGCTTCGGCGGCGCTGCCCAGGACGGAATCCAATGTCTTCGCGCCCAACGGTGCGTTGACCATTGCCCGTGCCGGATCGACCCAGCGTGAATTGGACGCCATTTCTGATCCGATCAAAGTCGACCTGTCGGGCGTCGAGCGGATCGACACGGTCGGCGCGTGGCTGATCCACCGCACTGTTCGCGACCGACAGGCGACCGTCGTCGGAGCCAGCCCCGAAGTCGCAAAACTGCTGGAGCAGGTCGCCGACGCCGACCGCCCGAGCGAGGTCAAGCGGCCCAAGAAGATCAGCGCGGTGGGCGAGCTCGGCGCCTGGACCTTCCAGTTCGGGCGGACCTTTGCGGGCCTGATCGGCTTCTTCGGTGCGACCTTGATGGGGTTGGCCGCAGTCCTCACCCACCCCAAGCGCTTCCGCTACAACGCCCTGGTGCAGCAGTTCGACGTAGTTGGCGTCCGCGCGCTCGGGATCATCGGGCTGATGAGCTTCCTGATCGGCGTGGTCATCGGCCAGCAGGGCGCGGTCCAGCTCCAGCAGTTCGGCGCCGAAGTATACACCGTCAACCTGATCGGCCGGATCACCGTGCGCGAACTTGGGCCACTGATGACCGCGATCATGGTCGCCGGCCGCTCGGGCTCCGCCTTTGCGGCGCAGATCGGGACCATGAAGATCACCGAGGAAGTGGATGCCATGCGGACCATCGGCGTGTCGCCGGTGGAGGCTCTGGTGGTGCCTCGCATCCTCGCCACCATCGTCGTCATGCCGTTGCTGGCCTTCTGGGCGATGATCACGGCGATCGTCGGCGGCGGTGTCTTCTGCTGGGTCGGACTGGAAATACCACCGATCACCTACATCCAGCTGATCGGCGACGTGGTGCCCGCGACCGACCTGTGGGTCGGCCTGATCAAGGCGCCCGTGTTCGGCTTCATCATCGCGCTCGCCGGCTGCTTTCAGGGCATGCTGGTCGCCAACGACAGCGAACAGGTCGGCCTCAAGACCACCGCTGCGGTGGTGCAGTCGATCTTCCTGGTGATCGTGCTCGACGCCATTTTCGCCGTCTTCTTCAGCTCGGTCGGGTGGATCTGATGGGGTCCTCGCCCATCCTGCCCGACGACGAGCAGCCGATCATCCGCGTCCGCGGGCTGGAGAACCGGTTCGGCGACCAGATCGTCCACCAGAACCTCGACCTCGACGTCCGCCGGGGCGAGATCATCGGCGTGGTCGGCGGCTCGGGCACCGGCAAGTCGGTGCTGATGCGCTCGATCATCGGTCTCCAGCGTCCCACCGCCGGCGAGATCGACGTGCTCGGCGAGAACATGGCCGACCGCCCCGAGGACGAAGCCAAGAACATCCGTCGCCGCTGGGGCATCCTGTTTCAGAACGGCGCGCTGTTTTCGACCCTCACCGTGGCCGAGAACGTGCAGGTTCCCATCCGCGAGTATTTTCCCTTTATAAAGCAGCCGCTGCTGGACGAGATCGCAGGCTACAAGATCGTCATGTCGGGCTTGCCCGAAAATGCCGGCGCCAAGTTCCCGAGCGAGCTGTCGGGCGGCATGAGGAAGCGCGCCGGCCTCGCCCGCGCCCTCGCGCTCGATCCCGAGCTCCTGTTCCTCGACGAGCCGACCGCCGGGCTCGATCCGATCGGCGCGCAGGCCTTCGACCAGCTCATCAAGGGGCTACAGGAACGGCTCGACCTCACCGTTTTTCTGATCACCCACGACCTCGATAGCCTGTATGCGATCTGCGACCGGGTCGCGGTGCTGGCCGATCAGCAGGTGATCGCGGTCGACACGGTCGATAATCTCCTCACCCTCGATCACCCCTGGATCCAGGAATATTTCAACGGACCGCGCGGCCGCGCGGCAGCGGCATAGCGAGCGCAGATGGAAACCCGATCAAACCAGGTGCTGGTAGGCAGCGTCGTCCTCGCTCTGCTGGTCGGCCTGCTGTTCTTCGCGGTGTGGATCGCCGGCCTGAACACGCAGAAGCGCAAGTGCTACGATATCTACTTCAGCCAGGGCGTTGGTGGCCTCAATCGCGGCTCCAACGTCAGCTTCTCCGGCGTTCCCGTTGGGCAGATCACCCGCGTCTCGCTGCTCCCTGACCGTCCCGAATTCGTGTGGGTCCGGATCGAGGTCGAGGAATCAACTCCGGTGCTCCAAGGCACCACCGCGCAGATCAAGGGTGTCGGTTTCACCGGCGTCAGCGAGATCCAGCTCGACGGCGCAGTCAAGGGCGCGCGTCCGCTGACCCAGCTTGGGCCGCAGGGCTGCCCGGTGGTGCCAAGCTCGGCCGGCGGCCTCGGCGCGCTGCTGAACTCGGCGCCGGAGCTGCTGGAGCGCATCCAGCGCCTGACCGAGCGGCTGACGGAGCTGCTCAGCGACCGCAACCAGAACGCCATTTCCGACATCCTCGAGAATGTCGACAAGACCACCCGCGTGCTGGCCGAGCGCTCGCCCGAGATCGCCGACACCATGTCCGAAGCCCGCATCGCCGCGCGTAATGCCGGCATCGCCGCCGACCGCGTCGCGCGCCTTGCCGAAAGCACCGATGCCCTCGTCCAGCAGGATGTCCGTCCGGCCGCGGCGGACCTCAGGAAGTCGCTGGAATCAGTGCAGCGCACCACCGCCAACATCGACACCCTGGTCAACGACGCCCGGCCCGGAGTGCAGAACCTCACCAAGTCGACCCTGCCCGAGGTCAACCGCCTGATCCGCGACCTGCGCGATCTCACCGCCAGCCTGGAAGGCGTGTCGAGCCGGCTCGACCAGGGCGGCGTTACCGGCATCCTTGGCTCGCCCAAGCTCCCCGATCACAAGCCCGGAAAGTCCCGCTGATGCGTCTCCTTCTTCCCCTCGCCGCCGCCCTGTCGCTGTCGGCATGTTTCGGCGGCAAGACGCCTGCGGTGTTGCTGACGCTGACCCCGGCGGCGCCCAGCACGACCTTTGATCGCACCGCCGCTGCGGGCGAGGCGATCACCATCGAACTGCCGATTGCCGGCCGCGACATCCGCCAGGTCCGCGTCCCCGTGCTCGAAGGCTCGGGCCAGGTCACCTACGTCAAGGACCTGCAATATCTCGACACCCCCGACCGCCTGTTCCAGCAGCTGCTGAGCGAAACGGTGAAGCGGGTCACGGGCCGCGTGGTGATCGATCCGCGCCAGGCCGGCATCGACCCCGGCACCCGCGTGTCGGGCGTGCTGCAGCGCTTCGGCTACGACACCGCGAGTGGCCAAGTGGTCGTCACCTACGACGCTACAGCCGCCCGCGGCGCGACGGTCCAGACCCGCCGTTTCACCGCTTCGGCCCCGGCGGACGGCACCAACGCCACCGTCGGCCCGGCAATCAACACCGCCGCCAACGACGTCGCGACTCAAGTCGCGCGGTGGATCGGCGGCTAAGCCTCAGCCGAGGCTCTTGCTGGCCAGCTCGAACACATCCTTGCTGAGCCCCGGCTCGGCGAGGATGCGCTGCAACGAGGCGCGCATCTTGCCAGCCCGGCCCGGCTCGATCTTCCGCCAGCGGCCGAGCGGCGCCACGAACCGCGCCGCGGTCTGCGGGTTGAGCTTGTCGGCAGCCACGATGACCTCGGCCAGCCAGTCGTAACCACGCCCGTCCGCTCGGAGGAACGCGCTTGGCGTGCCGGCAAAGCTCCCGGCCAGAGCACGCAGGCGGTTGGGATTGCTCATCGTAAACGCGGGGTGCTGCTGCAGCGCCTCGACCACGTGCAGCGTCCCTTCGCCCGGCACCGAGGCCTGCACCGCGAACCACTTGTCGACGACCAGCGGATCGTCCTCGAACCGCGTGTAGAAGTCCTCCAGCGACGTGCCTGCCGCGTCGGTGCCGAGCATTGCCAGCACCATCAGCGCCGACTGCCGCTCGGTCATCGTTCGCGCCGCCGCATATTGCTGCTGCCCAAGGCGCGCGCCCAGCGCCGGATCGCCGGCCGCCAGCAGCCCCAGCGTCGCAGCGCGCAGGCGGCGCAGGCCCTTGTCCTCGCCGGACAGGCTTGCCGCATCGGCCTGGCTCGCCGCGTCATAGCTGCGCTGCAACTCGTCCTTGAGCCGCGTTCCGATCGCACGCCGCACTTCCTCACGCACGTCATGCACCCGCGACGGATCGGCCGCATCGAGCTTCTCGATCAGCATGCTTTCGCCCGGCAGCGCGATGGCATCGGCCTTAAAGGCGGGATCGAGCGACTGGCTGCGAAGGGTCGCGCCGACCGCCGTCACGATTGCCTCGACCTCGACCGCGCCGCCACCGGTGATCGCCGCCAGGAGATCGCGGGCCATCAGTTCCTGACCCGCCTCGAATCGCGCGAAGCTGTCGCTGTCACCAGCCGCCAGCGCCTCGATCTCGCCGGCGCGCCGCTCGGCGTCGACGATGACGGGCGCCGAGAAGCCGCGATTGATCGACAGGAAAGCCGGCTCGTCGATGACGCCAAGGTCGACCGACTGCTCGGCCTGCGTGAGCAGCACCAGCGGCTCGGCCGCCACCTCGCGGCCCGTGTCGGCACCGATCAGTGCGACTCGCAGCGGGATCACCATCGGCTGCTTGTCCGGCTGCCCCGGAGTCGCCGGCACCTGCTGCGATATGTGCAGCATCGCACGCCCGCCGTCCTGCTCCAGCCGCGCCTTCACCGTCGGCGTGCCGGCCTGCGAATACCACAAGCGGAATTGCTGGAGGTCGATCCCGCTCGCCTCTTCCATGCACGCCACGAAATCTTCGCAGGTTACCGCCTGCCCGTCGTGCCGCTCGAAATAGAGGTCGGTGCCCTTGCGATAGGCCTCGGGCCCCAGGATCGTCCGCATCATGCGGATCACCTCGGCGCCCTTGTTGTAGACTGTCGCGGTGTAGAAATTGGCGATCTCGAGATAGGAGTCCGGCCGGATCGGATGGGCGAGGGGCCCCGCATCCTCCGGGAACTGCGCCGCGCGCAGCGTCCGCACCTGGTCGATCCGCTGCACCGCGGCCGAGCCCATGTCCTCGCTGAACCCCTGGTCGCGGAACACGGTCAGGCCCTCCTTTAGCGAAAGCTGAAACCAGTCGCGACAGGTGACGCGATTGCCCGACCAGTTGTGGAAATATTCGTGCGCCACGACGGCTGCGACTGCGTCGATGTCGGCGTCGCTGGCGGTCTCCGGATCGGCCAGAACGTAGCGAGTGTTGAAGATGTTGAGACCCTTGTTCTCCATGGCCCCGAAATTGAAGTCGCTGACGGCGACGATGTTGAACCGGTCGAGATCATATTCCCGGCCATAGGTCCGCTCGTCCCACGCGAAGCTGTCCTTCAGCGCCTGCATCGCGAGCTCGGTCTTGGGCAGGTCCGCCTCGCGCACCCAAATGCCAAGCTCGACTTCGCGGCCGCTCATCGTAGTGAAGCGATCGGCATTGCACTGGAGGTCGCCCGCGACCACCGCGAACAGGTAGCAGGGCTTGGGGAACGGGTCTTCCCACACCGCGAAGTGCCGTCCGTCGCCGTTGTCACCGGTCTCGATCGGGTTGCCGTTCGCCAGCAGCACAGGAAAGCGCGCCCGGTCCGCTTCCAGCCGCACGCGATAGCGGCTCAGCACGTCCGGCCGATCGGGGAAAAAGGTGATGCGGCGGAAGCCCTCCGCCTCGCACTGGGTGCAGAGGATCCCGCCCGAGGCATACAGCCCCATCAGCTGGCTATTCTTCTCGGGAGTGATCGCGACCTCGGTCTCAACCACGGCCGCATCGGCGGCGAGATCGACCGCCAGCCGCCCGTCCTCATACCGCGGTTCACGCGCCTCGCCGTCGACGCGCAATGCCAGCAGCTCAAGCTCCTCGCCATCGAGCTTCAGCGGGCGGTCGTGCGCGCCGTTGCGCTCCACCGTTAGTCGCGCCGTCACCACCGTCCGTGCCTGGTCCAGCGCAAACGCCAGCTCGACCTCGGGCACCAGCCAGTCAGGCGCCTGATAATCCTCGCGGCGGACAACGGGCGGAGTGGCGGCGGGAGCGTCGAGCGACGCGCGGATATCAAGCATGGTCACGGACTTAGTCGGCGACCGGCGTCGGAACAACCTCGCGGCGACTGGTCAACGCCCACACCATGCCGGCCATCGCAAGCACCGCACCCGCGACCGCCAGCGGGGTCCAGCGATAGCCTTCGAAGACGGTCGAAAGCGCCATGGCTATGATCGGCACGATGACGCTCGAATACGCCGCGCGGCCGGCGCCGATGGTGCGGATGATCGGCATGTAGAGGCTGAACGCCAGCGCCGAGGCGAACAGCGCCAAATAGGCGAGCCCCAGCCAATAGCCCGGCCGCGGATCGAACACCGGCGGCCCGCTGACGGCGAGCGCGAACAAGGCATCGAAGGTAGCGCCGAAGATCATGCCCCAGGTCAGCATAGTCGGCAGCGGAATGGCTCTCGCCCGGTCGGTGGTCTGCAGCACGTTGGAAATGCTCGCGCCCATCACGCCCAGCAGGGTCAGCCCGATCCCCAGCGCCGCTTCGCCCAGTGGCGCCCGCGCGCTCTGCACCTCGTTCCAGAATAACAAAGCAATGCCGCCGATCGCGGGAATGGCTGACAGGATGAAGCTGCGGCTCGGCTTGTGCCCGGTCCAGCCCCAAGCCAGCAGGCTGTTGGGGATCAGCAGCAGCGCGAACACACAGGCGACCAACCCGCTCGTGATGTGATGCTCGGCGAGATACACCGCGTTGAAATTGACGCAGAACTGGCAAAAGCCGAACAGCGCCGCGACCCTCCACGCGCCCGGCGGGAGCTTCAGCGGACTGCCCTGCCAGCGGGTGTACAGCGCCATGGCGGCGGCGGCGATGATGAAGCGATAGGCGACCGACCAATGCGCCGGCACCACGCCCAGTTGGTCGCGAATGACGATCCAAGTCGACCCCCAGATGAGGGTGATGATGCAGAAAAAGAAAAGGACCGTGCCGCGGCCGAGCGGCGCGCTCACAACGCCTCGATCGCCCGTGCCAGCGTTTCGACCGCCTCCATGTCCTGATCCCAGCTGGTCACCAGCCGCGCTTCGCCGACGCCCCAGTCATAGAAGTCGAAGCCTTGAGCCCGCAGCGCCTCGGCTTCGGCTGCGCTGACACGCAGGAACACCTCGTTGGCCTCGACCGGATAGACCAGCCGCCCGCCTGCCGCCTCGGCCAGCCGCCGCGCCGCCGCGTTGGCCGCGCAGGCGTTCGCCAGCCAGACGTCGTTCTCGACCATCGCCAGCAACTGTGCGGCGAGATAGCGGCCCTTGCTGAGAAGATGCCCCGACCGCTTGCGCCGCCGCTTGATCCCGTCTGCCAGGGCAGAATCGAACAGCACCAGCGCCTCGGCACTCATCCCGCCATTCTTTACGAAGCCGAAGGAGAGGGCGTCCACGCCCGCGCGCCAGGTCAGGTCGGCGACGCTGGCTCCGGTCGAAGCCACCGCATTGCCGAAGCGCGCGCCGTCCAGGTGAAAGCCGAGCCCGTGGCTCTTGGCCCATTCACCCAGCGCCGCAGTCTCTGCCGCCGAATAGGTCAGCCCATATTCGGTCGCATTGGTGATCGACAGCGCGTTGGCCTGCACCTGATGCACGTCCGGCCGGATGCGGCTCCGCGCGTCCTCCAGCGCGTCCACGGTCAGCTTGGCGCCCGGGCCGTCGACTAGCAGCAGCTTGGCGCCGCCGGTGAAGAATTCGGGCGCCCCTGCTTCGTCGACCTGGATATGCGCTTCGCGGTGGCAGAGGATGCCTCCGTAGGGCGGCACCTGGCCCGCCAGCGCCAGGCAATTGGCCGCGGTGCCGGTGGTCACCCACACGACGCTGACCTCACGCTCGAACAGGGCGGAGAAAGCCCCGTCCAACCGCTTGCTCCACGCATCGCCGTCGTAAGCGGTGTCGAGCCGGTCCGCCTCGGCCATGGCCTTGAACACGGCCGGGTGAACCGCCGCGGCATTGTCGGAGAAAAAGCGCATGGCCTTGCTCTTAACCCCGCTGGTCCGCGGGTCCAGTGCAAACAAAAGGCGGCGCCAGACCCCAAGGTCCAGCGCCGCCCTCGTGTTGCTTGGCGCGCCGCTTAGAAGCGGTAGCCGAGGCCGATCTGCAGGATCGGATACACCTTGTAGTTGTCGATATCGTCCTCGATCTCGGCGCGCTCGTTGGCGAGCTGCGCCTGGAACGCGGTATTGGTCGCAATCGGACCCGAAGCGATCAGGTTGCGCACCCGTGGGGATCCCTAGAACATCGCGCCGGCGTCGATCCCGAACGAGAAGCCGCTGCCGTAGCCGATGGTGAGGGTCGGAGCGACCTTCTTGGCGCGGACTTCACCGCTCAGCGTGCCGATCTGCGCGCCGGTGTAGGTGACGTCGCCGACTTCGACCGAGGTGGTTGCACCCGGCTGGGCGAACAGGGTCACGCGGTTCCTGCTGATCCGCGCGCCGCCCGAGATGCGGAACCCGCCGCCGCCCGGGTAGAAGTCGAGGCTGCCGCCCGACGAGCGGAGCTTCAAGCCGCCGTCATATTCGATGCCGTCGCTGTCGACGCCGCGGCTGAGGCTGAAGAAGGTGGCGCTGCCGCGAACACCGAAGTTGTCGGAACGGAAGTTCACTTCCGGACCGATGCCGAGCGAGCCGGCGGTAACGCCGCCGCCAACCGAGCTGCTGCGCTCCTGCGCCAGCGCCGGAGTTGCCACAAAAGCCGCGGCGAGCGTCGCCGCAAAAACAATACGCATTCATGATCCCCCCCCCCTGAGACACCACCGCATGGCCGCAACACTTGCCCTAAGATAACAAGGAGGTGATCAATTCCCTGCTTGCTGTGTATGGCGACCGTACGGGCGGTCAATCGGGAGCGCTGGCAAGGGAGGGGGATAATGGTGCTGCCGGTGAGGATTGAACTCACGACCTCAGCCTTACCAAGGATGCGCTCTACCACTGAGCTACGGCAGCACTGTCCGGGGACGGGCGGGCCTATGGCCGTGGGGGCCCTAGGGTGTCAAGGGATAGGAATGACGAACAGGGATAAAGAAGCGAGACTCGCCGCAGCGTTGCGCGAGAACCTCAGAAAACGAAAGGCCGCCGGCACGCAGCCCAAGCCGCTTCCCAAGCCGCCGGTACCGGGAGAAGAGCGCGGGTGAGACCTTATCGATCGGTGGCCATTATGGCATCGCCTGATCAATGCGCCCTCGGACGCCCGGGGCGCCTCGATCAAGGCTCTGCGCGCTGGTACACGGCAAGATGTCCGACGTCTGCTTTGCGCTGGTAGCCGCGCATAGCGGCGGCGAAACGGGGCTCGGCTTCAAAAAATCCTACCACGCCGCCGGACGCGGCATCTCCGCGCCGATCGAACAGGATCATGGCCGGGCGCGAACGAGCGATGTCCTCCGCCGCTTCGACAACGACCTCTCGCCCGATCCGCTCCAGCACGGGATCGGGGCGTCCCTCGGCTCTCGCCATCCACACCGCGGCGAGCATCCAGTGCGCCATGTGACGCGACGGCCAGACGAATTCACGCTCGCCCGCCAGCGGCCAAGCCGCCGATCCGCTTTCCGAGAGCATCAGGATGGTGGACCCGTTCGGCAGGGCGGCGGTTGCTGCGACGGCGAGCCCGTCTCCCCGGCCACTTTCGCGCGACAGGGTGACCCCCACCAGCACCAGCGCCGCGAGCAGGCACACGCGGGCTGGGGCACGAGCCGTACGAAGATCAACCGCGATCAGCCCAAGCCCAATGAAGCCGCAGCCAAGCGCAGGGATGAAATGGTAGGTGAAGCCCTTGTGCTGCCAAAGACCGGCGAGGAGAAAGCCGCTGCCGGCGATCACCGTTGCCGTCAGGAACCTCGATCGTCGCTCCTGGCTCGCCCACAACAAGCCACCCATTAACAGCAGCGGCGCCATGACATGCGGGCCAAGCACCATGCCCAGGATCGTAGAATTGTAGCCGTGGTAGGCGGTGCGGACCAAGGGAACCATAACGCTGAGGTAAGCCGGCGCGAACAGCGGGATCGTCACCGCGTAAAGCAGCCCGGCTGCCCCCAACGCCACATTCTCGGGCTTCACCACGACGCGTTTGGCGCGGAACGCCAGCCACACCTCGAGCACGAGCGGCACCAGCAGGAAGTAAGGCTTGAGCAGCAGCCCGGGGGCGGCAAGCATTCCGGCGGCGAAGGCCAACCAGGGTGCGACCTTTTGCCCTTCGGCGCGTCGTGCGGCGAGCGGGAGCAGTGGCGACGACACGAGAAATGCGAACTGCTCGCGCTGGCCAAGCGAGTAATAAGAGGTGAGAAACAGGAACAGCAGCAGCGCCGCAACGAAGGCCCACCGTTCGGTAAGTCCTATAGCAAGCCTAAGTCCGAACAAGGCGGCGGCGAGGGTGACGGCCGCAAAGATCAGCAGCAGCCGGTGGAAACTGCTTAAAGCCGCAGGATTGGCCAGCGCCTCCAATCCAGCCGCCAGCCAGAACCAAAGCGGCGGATTGATCTCCATGATATCGACATACAGCGTCGCCCCGGCGTGGAGCCGTTGCCCGATCCAGAGCTGCCACATCACGTCGTTGGTGATGGGACCATGCCAGCACAGCGCGAGCCAAGCGGAGACGCCGGTCAGCGCGGCCAAGGCAGGAAGATGGCGAAGCGGGCAGACGCGAGACACGAGGTTTGGCTAGCGTCTTATGGTTAAGACTTCGGCTACTTGCGGGCGCTCACGTCCATCACCTCACAGCGGCGCGCACTGATCTTCCAGCCACGCGCGCTCCTCGGCGGCCAATCCTGGCCCGATCCGCCGCACCACCTCGGCGTGATAGGCGTCGACCCACGCCCGCTCGTCGGCGCTCAGCATCTTGATCACGATCAGCCGCCGGTCGATCGGCGCAAAGGTCAGCGTTTCGAAGCCCAGCATCGGCTTCTCCGCGCCGGGCACCTCTTTTTCCACCACCAGCACTAGGTTCTCGATCCGAATGCCGTATTCGCCTTCCTTGTAATAGCCTGGCTCGTTGGACAGGATCATGCCCGCCTGAAGCGGCTCGTCGCCCCCGGCATAGGCGCCGCCTACCGGCGCAATCCGCTGCGGGCCTTCGTGGACCGAGAGGAAGCTGCCGACGCCATGTCCGGTGCCGTGGGCGTAATCGAGACCCGCTTCCCACAACGGTCGCCGGGCATAGCTGTCGAGCTGACCGCCGCGGGTACCCTTGGGGAACAGCGCGCGGTCGATGGCGATATGGCCCTGCAGCACACGGGTGAACCGCTCGCGCATCTCCTCCGTCGGTTCGCCCACCGCGACCGTGCGGGTGATGTCGGTGGTGCCGTCTTCGTACTGTCCACCCGAATCGATCAGGTAGAGCGAGCCGGGCTGGAACGGCACGTTCGACTTCTCGGTGGAATGATAATGCGGGCTCGCGCCATTGGCGCCGAAGGCCGAGATGCTGTCGAAGGACAGATCTCGCAGGGTCGGATCCTCGCGGCGGAGCGCTTCCAGCTGGTCCGACGCCTTAAGTTCGTCGAGCTCGCCTTCATGCTCGCCGACCCACTTGAGGAAGCGCGTCATTACCGCTCCATCACGAGTCTGAGCGGCGCGCTGGCCGGCGATCTCCGCCTCGTTCTTGATTGCGCGCGGCAGCACGGTGGGGTCGCGCAGTGCGATGATCTTGGCGCCCGCCCGCTCCAGCGCTTCGCTGATCGCCGCCACCGACCGTTCGGGATCAACCGCCACCGTCTTGCCGCCAAGTTCGCCGAGCTTCTGCGTAAAGTCGGCCCGTTCATGCAGCCGCACCCCGTTGCCAAGATGTTGGCGAAGCTCCGCCGTCACCTTTTCGCCTTCGACGAACAGGTCGGCCCTCCCGTCCGAGTGCACGAGCGCGAAGGCAAGGCCGACCGGGGTCCGCGCCACATCGGCGCCGCGCAGGTTAAAGGTCCAGGCAATCGAATCGAGCGCGGCCAGCACTGCCGCATCCGCGCCTTGTTCGCCCAGCCAATCGGCCACCGCCTGACGCTTGTTCGCACTCGACCGGCCAGCCAGCCGCTCGGGATGGACGATCAGCGCCGCCCTGCTGGGCTGCGGCTTGTCTGTCCACACCGCGTCGATCGGATTGTCCGTCACTGCGACTAGCTCGGCACCCTTGGCGGCCAGGATCTCGCGCGTCTTCTTGACCCAGTCGCCACGGTGCAGCCAGGGATCGTAACCGATCCGAGCGCCCGCCTTGGCATTCGCCTTCAGCCAATCGGCCGGGCTCGATTCGGGTACCGATTCATAGGTCCAGTTGGCCCCATCCACCTGCTGCCGCACCTGCAGCGTATAGCGCCCGTCGGTGAAGATGGCGGCTTGTGTCCCCAGCACCGCCGCCGATCCGGCCGAGCCCTCGAATCCGGTCAGCCAGCCCAATCGCTGGGCATAGCTGCCCACATATTCGCTCATATGCTCGTCGGTCAGCGGAATGACGAAGCCGTCGAGGCCTCGTCCCGCAAGCTGCTGGCGGAGGGCGGCGAGGCGGTGGGTGTGCGTGCTCATGGGACAGCCCTCTAGACCCATGCACGGGCTGGACGAAAGACATGTCCTTGCGCCACCGTGGATCGGCCCCAAATCCAAAGCTTCCCGCCTTATTCGAAAGTCCCCCTTTGACCGACAGCCTTCCCCCTCGCGCCGAGCGGCGCCCGACCTCCTTCGAGCGCCACGGCATCACCGTCACCGACGATTATGCCTGGCTGCGCGATGCGGGCTATCCGACGGTCGAGGACAAGGCGGTGCTCGGCTACCTCGAGGCGGAGAATGCGTACTTCGAGGCGTGGAAGACCCCGCACGAGGAGCTGATCGAGACGCTCTTCCAGGAGATGAAGGGCCGCCAGAAGGAGGACGACCGTTCGGTCCCGGTCAAGAACGGCGATCACCTTTACTGGTGGGCGTTCCAGCCGGGCGCCCAATATCGCCAGTGGTTCCGCAAGCCGGTCGGCGGCGGTGACGACCAGCTCATCTACGACGAGCCGAAGGAAGCCGAGGGCAAGGACTACTTCCGCTTGGGCGCGCTCGAAGTCAGCCCCGACGGCCGCCTCGCCGCGGTGCTGGCCGACGACAGCGGCTCCGAACGCTTTACCCTGCGAATCCGCGACCTCGCGAGCGGTGAAGACCTCGCTACCGTCACCGAAGTTGGTATCGGCGGCCCGGTGTGGAGCGCCGACAGTAAGGCCGTGCTGTTCACCGAGGTCAACGACCAATGGCGCAGTTATCGCGCCCGGCTCCACCGCCTAGGCAGCGACATCGCCGACGACGTCACGCTCTACGAAGAGACCGAGGACAAGGGCTTCTCGGTCGGCCTGTCCAAGAGCCAGGACGACAGCCTGATCTTCATCTCGACGGGCGACAACCGCACCAGCGAAGTCCGCTTCGTCCCCGCCGCCGACCCGCTGGCGAGTCAGGTGCTCATCTCGCCCCGCCGCGAGAACCGCCTCTACGAAGCCGACGCCGCGCACGGAAAGCTGTGGATCCTCACAAACGATGATCACATCAACTTCCGCGTCGTCTCGGCCAACCCGACTACGCCCGGCGACTGGCAAGAGGTCATCTCTGGCTCAGACGACACCTACCTGCGCGGCCTCACCGCCTTTCGCGATCACCTCGTCATCACCAGCCGCCTGCAGGGCCTCGATCAGCTCACTTTGCGCGAGTACGCGATCGGCGAGACCACCCGCATTCCCTTCGCCGAAGCGAGCTACACCGCCTCGCTTGGCAGCAATCCCGAATTCGCGCCTGAGGCCTATCGCCTTTTCTACAGCTCGATGGTCACGCCCGCGACGGTGTACGACTATCACCCCATGACCGGCAGGCTCGAGACGCTCAAAGTGACCGAGATCCCGTCAGGCTTCGACCCCGCCCAATATGAGACCGAGCGGCTGATGTTGCCCGCTCGCGACGGCAAGCAGGTCCCGGTCAGCGTCGTCTACAAAAAGGGCTACCGAAAGGACGGCAGCCAGCCGCTCTTCCTGTATGCGTATGGCGCATACGGCTACGCCATTCCGCCAAGTTTCTCATCGACGAGGCTCAGCCTGCTCGACCGCGGCTTCGCTTACGGCATCGCCCACATCCGCGGCGGGGACGACCTAGGTTACGGCTGGTACCTCGACGGGACCGCGACTAACCGCTGGAATACCTTTCACGATTTCGTGGACGCCGCGAAAGGCCTCACTGCCGCCGGCTTCGCCAAGCCGGGCAAGATCGCCATTCAAGGCGGCTCGGCCGGCGGCAAGCTGATGGGGGTGGTCGCAAACACCGATTCTGACCTGTGGGGCGCGGTGATCGCTGATGTGCCGTTCGTCGATGTGGTCAACACCATGATCGACGACACCCTGCCGCTCACGCCGGGTGAATGGCCGGTGTGGGGCAATCCGATCACCGATCCCGAGGTCTTCAAGCTGCTGCTGAGCTACTCGCCCTACGACAACGTGAAGGCGCAGGCCTACCCGCCGATGCTGGTCACCGCCGGCCTCCACGATCCGCGCGTCACCTATTGGGAGCCCGCCAAATGGGTCGCCCGGCTGCGCGCGACGCGGACCAACGACGCGCTGCTGCTGCTCAAGACCAACATGGGCGCCGGTCACGGCGGCAAGTCGGGCCGCTGGGACAGCCTGCGCGAGACCGCGGAGGAACAAGCCTTTGTCCTGACGCAGCTGGGCGCGGCGCAATGATCTTGCCGCTGGCGGCGGCCTCCGCCGTTGCTTCGTCCGCTCCGGCAGAAGTCAGCGTGACCCGTTTCGGCAGCGGCTTCGACGCTGTCTACACCTTGCCCCGCGCGGCGCCCGCCTGGGGCTTCTTCCGCTCCTCGCTCGCCGCCGACGACCGCCAGCCATGGCGACCGCGCAGCTGGACGGTGCTGACTCCCGGCGTCCGGCTGGAGCGCCGCGGAGCCTATGACGCCCTGGTCGCGATCGACGGCGGCCCGGTTCCGCGTACCGTCCGCGTCAGGGTCGCCCCCTACACCCGCGAAGTGCTGAGCGACTATGTGCCCGCGCTTCGCCTCGGCGAGGGCGGGATGGCCTTGTTCGATGGCCAGTTCTCGCTCTTCTCGGTGGCTTCGCCGAAGACGCTCGACCAGCTCGGCCCCGATCCCGAAACCGGCGCCATCACTGACACCAGCACTCGCGTCCGTTTTCGCGCGCCCTCGGCCGCGCTCAGGCTGGCCGGCGACACCGCCGGCTACGCTCGCGGCAACAGCGCCGGCGCCTACGGTCTGTTCAACGTGGCGAGCGCGACCGTGCAGGACCGCATGGCCACCGTGGTCGACCCGCAGATGCCCGCCTGGCTCGCCGCCGACATTCGCACCTTCACGCCCCGCCTGCTCGACCGCTACCGGAGCCTGCTGGGCTCGCCCGGCGAACTCCGGCCGACCGTGCTGGCCAGCTGGGCCGGGGCCGACCGGGCCGGCGCCAGCCTCAACGGCGGGGTGCTCAGGGGGCTCGTCCTGATGCGCATCTCGGGCGCTGCCGCGATCCAGCCCTCGCCGGCGCTGCGCACGCTCGCCCACCGCTATATCGCGCACGAAAGCGCGCATTTCTGGCTCGGCCAGCTGGTCGACTACGACAAGGTCGCCGACAACTGGATCGTCGAGGGCGGCGCCGACCTCCTCGCCATTCGCGCGCTCGGTGCGTCCGACCCCGGCTACGACAGCCGCGCCGCGCTCAACAAGTCGCTTACCGACTGCCTCGCCGCATTGCGCAAGGGCGGTCTCGCGTCCGCCGCGCAGCGGCAGGACTTCCAGATCAAATATGATTGCGGCGCGATCCTCTCGCTAATCGCAGAAAAGGCGGCGGGCGGCGACTTCCACGTCTTCGTTCGCCGCCTCCTCGCCGCCAACGCCGCCGACCGCGCGGTGTCGACTGAGGAATGGCTTGCCTTGCTCGAAAGCTACCCGGCCGGGCGCAGCCTCACCGTGCACATCCGTCCTTTGCTCAACGAGACACAGCCGACCCCGCGCGCCTGGACCGAGTTGCTGACCGCCGCCTCCATCCGCTACCGGCTGCGGTCAGATCAGACGCCGGAGCTCCTGTGACCAGTCCCAGCTTCACCCTCACGCTGACAGCCGAGCCCGAGCACATCGACGAGCTTGGTCACGTCAACAATGCGGTGTGGGTGCAGTGGATCCAGACCGTCGCCACCAGTCACTGGTATGCCGCCGCGCCTGAGCAATATCGCGACGCGTTCGTGTGGGTCGTGATTCGCCACGAAATTGACTATCTCCGCCCCGCGCTGGTCGGGGACGAGGTGACCGGGCGGACCTGGGTCGGTGACGCTCCCAAGGGCGCAAGGTTCGACCGCTTCATGGAATTTACCAATTGCGAAGGGAAGGTGCTGGTCCGCGCCCGCACCACCTGGGCGATGCTCGACAAGGCCACCGGCCGCCCGCAGCGCATCACGACCGAGATCGTGGCGCCGTTCCTTGGCCAATAACCGGGCGAAAAGCCTGTCCTACACGGACCCGTTCTGACATGGTTTGCCGCTGATGGTTCACTCGCCCGCCTTGCTTCGTCCCGACTGCCTCGGAGCCGCGGCAAGCGGCGCCGCAACCGACACCCGCCCCTATGTGAACTTCGAGAACTTCGGGCGTTCCGGACAGCCCGCCCTATGGGAACTTCGAGAACTTGGCGCGGGCGGAGCGCGCCGCTCATGACCCGAATCATCCTCCACGACTATTTCCGTTCCTCGGCCAGCTACCGGGTCCGGATCGCTCTCAACCTCAAGGGTCTCGACTATCGGCAGCATCCCGTCAGCCTGGTCGCGAACGAGCAGCAGTCACCCGAATACAAGGCGCTGAACCCGCAGGGCTTCGTGCCAATGCTGGAGATCGACGGCGAGCGCGTGACGCAAAGCCTTGCCATCTTCGACCGCCTCGACGCGCTGGTTGAGGAGCCGCCCTTTGTGCCTTCCGACCCTCCCGGCCGTGCGCACGTCCTGGCGCTGGCGCTGACGATCGCCTGCGACATCCACCCGCTCAACAACCTGCGCGTGCTGCGCTACCTCAAGACCGAACTCGGCCAGCCGCAGGAGGCCGTCGACGCCTGGTATAGCCACTGGGTCGCCGAGGGACTCGACGCCTTGGAAGCGCTTGCCGCGCCGCAGGCCGGCAGCTTCCTCTACCACGATGCGCTGTCGATGGCCGACATCTGCCTTGTGCCGCAGCTCTTCAACGCCCGCCGCTTCGACGTGCCGCTGGACGCTTATCCGACCCTGCTCCGCGCCGAAGCATCGGCGCTTTCCATTCCCGCTTTTGCCGCCGCTCACCCCGATGCCCAGGAGTCCGCCACATGAACCGCGTCGACAACGTCACCGCCGGCATGGACCGGCTCCGCGCTCTGCATGACGTCCAGATCCCCAGCATGGAGGGCAAGTGCAGCGAGGAGGAGTGGAAGCTTCGCATCGACCTTGCTGCCGCCTATCGCCTGATTGCGCATTACGGCTGGGACGACCTCATTTTCACCCACATGAGCGTTCGGGTGCCGGGGCCGGAGCACCACTTCCTTTTGAACCCCTACAACCTCATGTTCGAGGAGGTTACCGCCTCCTCGCTGGTCAAGGTGGATCTGCAGGGCAACCCGGTCGACCCAACGCCCTTCATCACCAATCCCGCGGGCTTCACCATCCACTCGGCCGTTCACATGAGCCGCGAGGATGCCAACGCCGTCATCCACCTTCATACGCCCCACGGCCAGGCGGTCGCGGCGCATGGGGAGGGGCTGCTGCCGCTGACCCAGACCGCCATGCTGGTCCGCGGCGACCTTGCCTTCCACGATTACGAAGGCGTCGCCACCGACAATGACGAGCGCGAGCGGATCGTCGCGGACCTTGGCACCAAGAACGCCATGCTGCTGCGCAATCACGGCACCTTGAGTGTCGGTAGCACCGTTGGCGAGGCCTTCATCCGCATCTACTTCCTCGAGCGCGCCTGCCACGCCCAGATCATGGCCTTGAGTGCCGGCGAGGCGATCAACCACCCGCCTCAGGGCACCCCCGAGATCGCCGCCGAACAAGGCGCCGCGGGCCTCAAGGTCGCCGCACAGTTCCTCGCCTGGCCGGCCCTGCTGCGAAAAGCCTATCGCCTCGACCCCGACTTCGCGACTTGAGCGCTCGCCTCCACCCTGTTAGGGCGCCGCGCAAGCCGCTTTAGCTCAGTTGGTAGAGCACCTCATTCGTAATGAGGGGGTCACAGGTTCGAGTCCTGTAAGCGGCACCACTTATCCCAGCAGGTAAAGCAAACGGCTGCTTCGAAGGTGCATTCGGCTTGCTGCTAGCATCCAAGCTGTTTTGGAGCCCTTAGTTCAGTACGAGCGTCGCACCCGGTTTGGGTTGCGCCTGGGTTCGCGGGTAGGCCCGTGCCATTTCTGGCGTTGAGCAGATAGGATCAAACCCGCCAGTCGGCGGGTCCTGCGTCTGCGAGCTTAGCCCAGCTTCATCGCTTAATTGTTCGAGCGAGAATCCGACCATCCTGCGCTCACTTGCCTGCGTGGAGAGGTGGCTAAGAGCGCATGACTGGGGAGGGTGAGCGCCTCAAGAGCGCGTGCTCACCTCAGGGTTGTGGGTGCAAGGGGTTCCGGTGGATGGCGGGTACGATCAAGCATGACATCTCAGGAGGAATGTTCGTGAGGCGTCCAAGCTGCCATTAACAGTCTCCAAAACTAAGCCGAGATGGAGCGGTAAAACATCACGAAAGCAAGCTAGCGGCCCTCAAGACAGATGTTGCTCCGGGGTCATCTGCTACCGAAGGGGCGATCAAGCCCTTTCTGGTCATGCGCGAGTCACACGGCTCTCTCGCATTATCCAAATTCGGGTTCGGCTCCGCTTCTACAAAGGCGGCCGCTTGATGGGCGTCAGCTGCCGTCCGAATAGCTCTTCAAGGAACTGCTCAGGAAGCAGAGCGCTATGCATGAACAAGTACCGTTTAAAATGTTCATCTTGAATGCACCGCCCGTCTGCCATTCATGCTGCAATGTAGAAGTGGAGCAGTTCTCATGAAGAAATCAGTTGTATGCCTCATAGGGCTCCCGATGCTTGTGATAGCTCCGTCGGCGTCCGCCCAATACTATCTGAACAGCCAAACGCAGTACGGCAATCAGAGCCAGTACAACGGGCAGGCCAATGCGAACCTTACGACGCGCATCTCGCAACTTCAAGTGCGCCTGCAAGCAGGTGTCCAATCCGGGACGATAACTCGCAATGAAGCTGTTCCGATCCGTCAACAGATCCGTGACCTGACCCGCTTGGACCGGCAGTACGCAGCCAACGGGTATACGGGTCAGGAGCGCTCAGCGCTTCAGCAGCGTATCCGTCAGGTGCGCCAGCAGCTGCGAGTGGCAGATAACGGAGCAAACGGCCGGTACAATCAGTGGGACGTAGAGGACGGCTACACCCAAGGGTACCAACAGCGCAACCAGCAGGGCTACACCCAAGGGTATCAGCAGCCGTACCAGCAAGGCTACCAGCAGCCGCAGCAGGGCTATCAGCAGCCAGTACAGCAGGGCGGCATTGCCGGTGTTATCGGTCTCCTTGGCGTTGGGGGGCTGCAGGTGGGACAGCGTGTGCCCAACAACCTCTACGGCGTACCAAGCCAGTACCAGAGCCAGTATCGTGATGGGAACGGCGTCTACTATCGCTCGGACGGTCGTCGCATCTACCAGGTCGATGCACGCAACGACACGGTGATCCGCATCTTCGCCATGTGACTGAGAGAAGGGGCTGCCTGGCTATGTTGGGCGGCCCCCTCTTGTTCGACCTGCCGCTTAGTACCCTCGGTGTTAAGCGATCTGCCTGGAACGATGGCAAGCGCCGCCACTAGCCTGATCGTTTAGCTCACGGATCTACCCTATTTGCTTGGTCGCAATCGCGGCAATGAGGACGCGGCGGGCGCGCGACTGGATAGTAAGCTTACAAGGCGTCGCGCTGGTGGCCACTAGCTTCAGAGGTCCGGCCGATCTCCGCTTTCCGGATCTCCACCACTCTGCTCGATCATAGCCTCAACCCGCTCCAGTTGCTCCTGGAACTCGAGAGCTTCTCGCCGATCGCCCCTTGCTTCGGCGTTCTTGAGAAACGCAACACACTCGCGTTTCATCCGGTGCAGATTGTCGAGGTACTGCCCTGCCTCGTCGTTGTCGTTCATCCACCACCTCTGCTCGTACACTTCCATGCATCCGCGCGGCAGGCGAGGCGTTACGAAGCAACGTCAGGCAGCGACAGGAAGATCAGCATGGCCAAGGGTGAACAGAAGAGCAACAAGGAAGCGCGGAAGCCGAAGAAGGCTGCCCCACCTAAGCAAAACGCCTCGAACCCGTCGACGAAGGGGGCGGACAAGACGAAGTCCGGTCAATCTTAAAGATACCTCGCTGCTGATTCAGCAGGCGGCTGTTTGCGTAAGGGAGTTGAATGGAGTCTACTTTGGAACACTATCGGCGGTTGGCAGAGGAGGCTCGCCAGGAGGCTGCCTCAGCCGACTTGCCTCACGTGAAAGCTCGTCAGCTTCGAAGTGCCGAGCATTCGACGCACTAGCAAACAACCTCGAAGGCGTAGCAAGGTGCAAGGCCCGGAACGACGCGGCCCGAGCTGAGGCGGGGCTCTAGTAGCCGAACTGGCCTGCATCGTGCTCGTTCAGCGGGCGCTTTCAAGGCTCGCAGGGCGCACGGGCGAACCGGGGGAGGGGCAAGGTCTCTAGAAGGCCGCCGACGCGCTCTTACCTTGGCGCAATCGGCAGCACGACTACACCTGGCTTAGGCCTCGGTAGCGATCCCGAGCTTCTTGCGCCGACCGGGCGCCGCTTTGCCGGTCATCGTTTCCGGTTTAGCAGTCTTCTGTCCGCGCTTGCGACCAAGCCCGATCTTCTTGGCCAGCGCCCGCCGCGTCTCTGCATAAGCCGGTGCCACCATGGGGTAGTCAGCCTTAAGGCCGTAGCGCTCGCGGTACTGTTCAGGGGTCATGCCGTGGCCTGACAGGTGCCTGCGAAGGGTCTTGTACGGCTTGCCATCTATCAGCGAAATGATGTGGTCAGGGGAGGAGAGAGACTTCCGAACCGTCACAGCAGGCTCGTGCTTCGGACCCAGCTCGGCTTCTGGCTGTTCAACAGGCGCTTCACCCAGGCTAACGATTGCGTCGTGCATCGAGCGGAGAAAAGCGGGGATGTCCTCGGCTTGAGCACGAGTGTTGGGGTTAGCGAGCCAAGCAATTGTGAGCTCGGTAGCCAGTTCTACGGGCGTGCTGCTGAGCTCGCTCTGTTCCATGTTCCGTTCCCGATCGTATTTGTGCCAGTCCCTCGCCGCCATGAGGCAGTAAAGAACTTAAAGCAACAAGCCTCAGTACCGTATCGCTGTTCAGCGTCGTACGACGGCTCGTCTGTAGCCTGCGGCCTGAGCTTGCGCTTCAGTACAGAAGATGTCTTCCGCCCGGGTCTGATCGTAGTAGGGCATCCCAGGGACGTGATAAATCCACTGACCCTTGCGGTTGCGATTGCCCTTGATGTTGCAGTTACCCTTTGAGCGACCAGCCGACTGGTTCGGTGAAGGCTTCGCCGCCGAGTTAGTCCTGCTGGCGCTTGGCCGTGAAGGAGCTGTCGGCTGCTCGGCCGCTCGAAAGTCTTGCGGCATCTGAAACTCACCGGACCACAATCCGCGCCGGTTCACCTTCGCGCTTTCTTCCGCGGACACATAGGCAGATGAGTAGCGTCGAAATGCGACTGCAAAGCCTGACGCAACCATTGCGCGATTAACGTCCACTTGGCCAACGGTGCACGCGGCTAGAGTTCGCCCGTATTGATCTTCGCCAGAGGACACGCAGCGGACCTCTCGGCCGGTCAACAAACTAGCCAGTTTCTGCGCTGCCTCCGATCCGCACTGCCAATTGGTCCCCGCGCGTTTGCACGTCTGGTCGAACTCAGGTGCATCAACACCAAAAAGGCGCACCTCACGCGAGCCCACTACAAGTGAGTCTCCGTCCTTTGCTCTTGCTGTGCCCCAGAAGACTTCGGCTGGTGCAGCGAGGGCGATGCTCGAGGCGCAAGCCGCCCAGGCAATGGCAGCAAGCAGGATGTAATTACTTCTCATAATGGCCTCTTGAACTTCTGCATGTCCGAAAAGCAGCCTCGACGGGCTCCGGGTGTCGTGGCCCTCATCCACCATCGCTCTGGGAAGCTAAAGGAATGACTTAACTGCCCGGCGCCAAGAAACGAAGGTAGCTTGTTTGATCGAGCAAGCTGAGTCGCAATGGCACCGCAGGAAGTCGCTGGAATGATACTGAAAGACGCTGACGATCGCTCCGAAGAGCTCGCCGCCCTAGAACGAGCACAGGCCGATGCACTTTCCTCCAATGGGGCTGAAATCAGCAGGCAGATTGCAAGGCTCCGTTCGGGCATCTCTGGCGAGCGTAGTGCCGCCCACTTTTTGAATCGTGAGTTCGCTGAAAGCGAAAACTTGGCGGTCATCCATGACCTGCGCCTCTGCCTAGGCGATCAGACTGCTCAGATAGATCATTTGGTGATGCACCGGGCTTAGGCTTCGATCTGGGTGCTCGAAAACCATTCCGGCCGGCTTACGTGTGACGAGCATGGAGACTGGACAGTCTGGCGCGGGCGAAAGCCGCAGAACATCCCGTCTCCTGTCCGCCAGGCATCTCGCCAGTGTCGCCTGCTAGAGATGTGGCTGAAGGCGGAAGGGATCGAACAGATACAGAAGATCACGCCTGTCGTTCTGATCTCACCAGAGTCCAGCGTGGATCGAAAGAAGCTGACGAGTAACGATCACGTTGTGAAATCCGACAACTTCGCAGCTTGGTGGATCAAGCAAGCCGAAGCCCTTCCGGTACTCACCGTGCTGGGCATGCTAGGTCGGCATGTATTTTCCGGCATGTCGAAAGCGGACTTCAGGGCGCTCGGAAAGCAATTGGTGGCCGCACACGTCCCCTCAACGGTAGGATGGTCGACAAAGTTGAGGTCGGCACCCGAGCCGTCAAACACTAGAGCCGAGAAACCTCAGGAGTGCACCAAGGCTGAGGAGAGCTTGGCTCCCACCATTTTAGCTCAAGTGCCCGAAGTCGTCGCGACCCCGTTTGGCGCTATCAGGATCTCGCAGATCCTGACGGCCGTTACGCCATCCGGAACGAGAACAACGATGAGCTGATCAACCTTGTTAGAACCTCGTGCAAAGGTCGGGCGACCTGGAACTCTCGCTATCGCAACTGGCTGGCTTCAGCGGAAGCTTTGCCGGGCATTCTCGCGGCTGTTCAGCGAAGAGAGCACTCCTGAGCTCAACCCTGCGCTGGCCGTTGGGCTTGTGTCCGCCGCTGCAAGGCTGCTGCCGCAAAGGTCGCGCTTGAAGCCGCGCCAATGGTGGCGCTTGCTTCCACGTTCTTAGTGATAAGGTTTATCAACGCTGCAACACCGCAGCCAAGTACGGTGGTCACGCCTGTGATGGGTACTTCTGCAAGGGCCAAGCCGTAAGAGCTGCTAGACCAGGTAA